>Ga0209677_100043_pt1 | contig 222331 bp, 221 predicted proteins | sample AraplaCvi_mCL_r2_2_FD_184285 | JGI IMG/M metagenome (GOLD analysis project Ga0209677, IMG submission 184285) | Arabidopsis root microbial communities from North Carolina, USA - plate scrape CL_Cvi_mCL_r2 (SPAdes) (version 2) | ecosystem: Host-associated > Plants > Roots > Endosphere | place... | reverse complement strand
CGAACAGGACCGTGAAACGACTCCGCGCCGATGATAGTGCGGATTCCCGTGTGAAAGTAGGTCATCGCCAGGCTCTCCCATCTACACCCCAGCTCTGCCTCAGAGCTGGGGTGTTTGCTTTGCGCGATCAGAGCCCTCCCGGCCTGCTGCATTGATCTGCCGGTCAGATCCCGACTACACCTCCCCACCTCTCCCGCACCAAACAAAACGCCTCCAAACGGAGGCTCCAGCGGTTGTGCGTGGCGTCTTCGGTTGCTAGGTTCGCTATCGATCGTCTGCTCGCCTACCGGGGTGCCGTTGCAGGCGGGTTGGCTGTGTTCGCCTTGTGCGGATGCCCAAGCATGGTTGCATGGCGCTAGGTAGCTACGGCGCCACTGATCTCGTGGCCCGCCGCTTGACTGTGCTCGAGACTTCCGAGGAGGGCTCTACAAACGCCTCCGCCGGATGCGTCATCGCACACGGGGGGTGGCAGCAGCACAGATCCCAATGAACTGAACAGCGCTATAAGGATGAGAGCATCAATGCTCGAAATCTCGCGATTTCATCAAGCAATGCTTGACAGGGTGGCCTGATGGTCCCATAATCGCAAGTTCTCTTCGGAGAGGTGCCCGAGTGGCTAAAGGGGGCAGACTGTAAATCTGTTGGCTTACGCCTACGTTGGTTCGAATCCAACCCTCTCCACCAGAATTAAGCAGTGAGTTCGGTCCTTAGCCAGGGCCGGGCGGTAAGGGAAGAAGTAACCCAGGCGGGTGTAGCTCAATGGTAGAGCAGAAGCCTTCCAAGCTTACGACGAGGGTTCGATTCCCTTCACCCGCTCCATTCACTGTTAGTAAGTTTCGCCCATGTGGCTCAGTGGCAGAGCACTCCCTTGGTAAGGGAGAGGTCGGCAGTTCGATCCTGCCCATGGGCACCACGCATCCACCAACCCAAATCGCTACCGAGACAGGAGTCGCGTCATGGCAAAGGAAAAGTTCGAGCGGACCAAGCCGCACGTGAACGTTGGGACGATTGGTCACGTTGACCACGGCAAGACGACGCTGACCGCAGCGATCGCAACCGTGCTGTCGAGCAAGTTCGGTGGTACCGCGAAGAAGTACGACGAAATTGACGCAGCGCCGGAAGAAAAGGCACGCGGCATCACGATCAACACCGCGCACATCGAGTACGAAACGGCCAACCGCCACTACGCGCACGTTGACTGCCCGGGCCACGCCGACTACGTCAAGAACATGATTACCGGTGCCGCCCAGATGGACGGCGCCATCCTGGTTTGCTCGGCCGCTGACGGCCCGATGCCGCAAACGCGTGAGCACATCCTGCTGGCCCGTCAGGTCGGCGTGCCGTACATCATCGTCTTCCTGAACAAGTGCGACATGGTGGACGACGCTGAGCTGCTGGAGCTGGTCGAGATGGAAGTGCGCGAACTTCTGTCGAAGTACGACTTCCCGGGCGACGACACCCCGATCATCAAGGGTTCGGCCAAGCTGGCGCTGGAAGGCGACAAGGGCGAGCTGGGCGAAGTGGCCATCATGAATCTGGCCGACGCACTGGACACCTACATCCCGACGCCGGAGCGCGCTGTTGACGGCACGTTCCTGATGCCGGTGGAAGACGTGTTCTCGATCTCGGGTCGCGGCACCGTGGTGACCGGCCGTATCGAGCGCGGCGTCGTGAAGGTCGGCGAAGAAATCGAAATCGTCGGTATCGCCATGGACGGCGACAAGCCGAAGATCGACAAGACGACTTGCACGGGCGTGGAAATGTTCCGCAAGCTGCTGGACCAAGGTCAGGCAGGCGACAACGTCGGTATTCTGCTGCGCGGTACGAAGCGCGAAGACGTCCAGCGCGGCCAAGTGCTGGCCAAGCCGGGCTCGATCAAGCCGCACACGGAATTCACGGGCGAGGTCTACATTCTGTCGAAGGATGAAGGTGGCCGTCACACGCCGTTCTTCAACAACTACCGTCCGCAGTTCTACTTCCGTACGACGGACGTGACTGGCTCGATCGCCCTGCCGGAAGGCAAGGAAATGGTTATGCCGGGCGACAACGTATCGATCACTGTCAAGCTGATCGCCCCGATCGCCATGGAAGAAGGCCTGCGCTTCGCAATCCGTGAAGGCGGCCGTACCGTGGGTGCTGGCGTCGTTGCCAAGATCCTGAAGTAAATGCTGTAACTCTTCCGTGCGGCTGCCAACCGGCCGCACGTGAAGTGCCAGAGTGGGGTTGACCGAAATGGCAACCCCAAAGTTGTTCTAGGGGTATAGCTCAACTGGCAGAGCGTCGGTCTCCAAAACCGAAGGTTGGGGGTTCGATTCCCTCTGCCCCTGCCAATTCATCAGCCGCGTCGCGCAGGAATATGCGCCACGCGGCTTAGTCTCGTTTGGGAAACATGGCCAATCCGAACGTCGAAACCGTCAACACCGCCAGCGGCAAATGGCTGCTGGCCTTGGCGTTCCTGCTACTGGTTGCTGGGGTGATCGGTTTTTATCTGCTGGCACAACAGCCGAGCTACGTCCGTGCCGCCTCGCTGATCGGCGGGCTGGTGCTGGGCGCAGCCGTTGCGTTGGTGTCTGCCCCTGGGCAAGGCTTCATCGAGTTCGCGCGCGAGTCGTACCGTGAAGTTCGAAAGGTGGTGTGGCCGACGCGCAAGGAAGCCGGGCAGATGACCGGTCTGGTGTTCGCGTTCGTCGTGATCATGGCCCTGTTCCTGTGGTCTGCGGACAAGCTCATCGAGTGGGTGATCTTCTCGCTCGTGCTGGGCTGGAAATAATCGGGTGAAGCCATGACGGATAACGTAGTGAACGACACGTCCACGGATTCGTCCGCGCCGGCCTCGAAGAAGCGCTGGTATGTCGTGCATGCCTATTCGGGCATGGAGAAAAGCGTGCAACGCGCGCTGCAGGAGCGCATTGAGCGCGAAGGCCTGCAACATCTGTTCGGCCAGATTCTGGTGCCGTCGGAAGAGGTGATGGAGAGCAAGAGCGGTCGCAAGACCGTGACTGAGCGCCGCCTGTTCCCCGGTTACGTCTTTGTCGAAATGGAGATGACCGACGAGACCTGGCACTTGGTGAAGAACACTTCCAAAGTGACCGGTTTCATTGGTGGTACGGGCAATCGCCCTTCGCCGATTTCCAAGAGCGAAGTCGACAAGATCATGGCCCAGATCCAGGAAGGGGTCGAGAAACCGCGTCCCAAGACGCTGTTCGAAGTGGGCGAAATGGTGCGCGTCAAGGAAGGTCCGTTTACCGACTTCAACGGCAACGTCGAGGAAGTGAACTACGAGAAGTCGCGCCTGCGCGTTTCCGTGACGATCTTCGGGCGTGCGACGCCGGTCGAACTCGAGTTCGGTCAGGTCGAAAAGGTTTAAGAAATCGGTGTGGTGGCGTAAGCCACCGCGCCATTCGCCCGGTCCACTGGACTTGGCGGGCAACGGTGGCGAAGCCGCCCGCGCCAACAGAGGAGCGTCGGTCTTGCGCCGATGCGTTACCACTCAACAGGATTGCCATGGTTGTTTGAGCTAGGCAATCCGGATTGGAGTCAAGATGGCCAAGAAAATTATTGGCTTTATCAAGCTGCAAATTCCGGCTGGTAAAGCAAATCCGTCCCCGCCCGTCGGCCCGGCCCTGGGTCAGCGTGGTCTGAACATCATGGAGTTCTGCAAGGCGTTCAACGCGCAGACTCAAGGTATGGAACCGGGCCTGCCGGTGCCGGTGGTGATCACCGCCTTCGCCGACAAGAGCTTCACCTTCGTGATGAAGTCGCCGCCGGCGACCGTGCTCATCAAGAAGGCTGCCGGTATCCAGAAGGGTTCCGCCAAGCCGCATACCGACAAGGTCGGCAAGATCACCCGCGCTCAGGCAGAAGAAATCGCCAAGGCGAAGAACGCTGACCTTACCGCAGCTGATCTGGACGCCGCCGTGCGTACGGTCGCCGGTAGCGCCCGTTCGATGGGTATCACGGTGGAGGGCCTGTAATCATGGCAAAGATTTCGAAGCGTGCGGCCGCGAACAAGGCCAAGGTCGAACGTACCAAGTTCTACCCGATCGACGAAGCGCTGAGCCTCGTCAAGGAATGCGCCAGCGCCAAGTTCGATGAGTCCATCGACGTGGCTGTGCAACTGGGCATCGATGCAAAGAAGTCGGACCAAGTCGTCCGTGGCTCCGTGGTGCTGCCTGCTGGTACCGGCAAGTCGGTGCGCGTGGCCGTGTTCGCCCAAGGCGACAAGGCTGAGCAAGCCAAGGCTGCTGGCGCTGAGATCGTCGGCATGGAAGACCTCGCCGAGCAGATCAAGGCTGGCAAGATGGACTTCGACGTCGTGATTGCTTCGCCGGACACGATGCGCGTGGTCGGTACGCTGGGTCAGATCCTGGGCCCGCGCGGCCTGATGCCGAACCCGAAGGTTGGCACCGTGACGCCGGACGTTGCTACGGCCGTGAAGAACGCCAAGGCTGGTCAGGTGCAATTCCGTGTCGACAAGGCCGGTATCATCCACGCCACCATCGGCCGCCGCTCGTTCGAGCCGGCAGCACTGAAGAGCAACCTGGCTGCACTGCTGGACGCACTGACCAAGGCAAAGCCGGCATCGAGCAAGGGTGTGTACCTGCGCAAGGTCGCCGTCTCGTCGACGATGGGCGTGGGCGTGCGCGTTGACCAGGCGACCTTGGCTGCCTGATCGCTTCCGATCATTCGCACCTGGTGGCCCGATAACCATCCTGGTGTTAGCAGTTTTCTCTCGCGCGGCCCCGGCCACGCGAGCCCTCGAAATTTGAGGGACAAGACTTTGGGCAGTGGTGGACGTTTGCGCAAGCAGGCCAACGCCGCTGGTTATCAAAGACCGTTGGCGGTGAAGGGCTCCTGGGCCAACACCTTAATCGCGGATCCCCCCGGAAACGGAGGCGATGCTTAGCCAACGCAGATGGCGCCCCCGAAGGGAATGAGTGACTTTGGTATTGCCGAAGTGATTTGTGCCAATCGGACGCCGTACTTTTGGACTGACCGAGGTGACCGCAGTGACTGCGGAAATCGAAGTCGTTTTGGAGCTTAACCGTGGCACTCAATCTCGAAGATAAGAAGGCCGTCGTGGCCGAGGTAACGGCGCAAGTCGCCAAGGCCTCGACCATCGTCGTCGCTGAATATCGCGGTATCACGGTTGGCGATCTGACCAAGCTGCGCGCGCAAGCGCGCCAGCAAGGCGTCTACCTGCGCGTTCTGAAGAACACGCTGGCACGCCGCGCTGTTGAAGGCACGCCGTTTGCCGAACTCGCCGAGCAACTGACTGGCCCGCTGATCTACGGTATTTCCGAAGACGCAGTGGCCCCGGCCAAGGTGCTGAACGATTTCGCCAAGGGCAATGACAAGCTGGTGCTGCGCGCCGGTTCGTACGATGGCAAGGTTCTCGACGTCGACGCCGTGAAGGCGCTGGCAACGATTCCGAGCCGCGAAGAACTGCTCAGCAAGCTGCTGTTCGTCATGCAGGCTCCGGTGTCGGGCTTTGCCCGCGCCCTGGGTGCCCTGGCTGCCAAGCAAGGCGAAGGCGAGGCTGCAGCAGCCTAATAGGCTGCTGCACCGCCTACAGATCGCACGATCGATACCGAATCACATTCTGGAGTTATTCAAATGGCAATCACCAAAGACGACATCCTGGAAGCCGTTGGCGCGATGTCCGTGATGGAACTGAACGACCTGGTCAAGGCGTTCGAAGAGAAGTTTGGCGTGTCGGCTGCTGCCGTGGCCGTGGCCGGACCGGCTGCTGCTGGTGGCGCTGCTGCTGCTGAAGAGCAAACCGAATTCACCGTGACGCTGAAGAGCGCCGGCGCGAACAAGGTTGGCGTCATCAAGGCCGTGCGCGAAATCACCGGCCTGGGCCTGAAGGAAGCCAAGGACCTGGTCGATGGCGCACCGAAGCCCGTGAAGGAAGGCGTCGACAAGAAGACCGCCGACGAGCTGGTGAAGAAGCTGGTGGAAGCCGGCGCGGAAGCCGAAGCCAAGTAAGTGCAGGTCTCGCGTGCCGTACTCGGTACGCGATAGAGGCTGGCAAAGGGAGATTTCCCGGCGCCAGCCTTTTTGCGCTTGTAGGACCGATTGTTGGGCGATCCCGCAATCACGCTGTAAGTATCGTTGAAGTCTCTTTGCCGGCTTTTCCGGCAGCCGGCCTGGACAAGGCCAGCAGAGGCCAAACATCAGTGGCACACTAGGCAGTTCGCAGTCCGCTGATGTTTGTCTTCTGAACCGACTGCAGAAGGCAAGTTTGGTCGGGTACTCCCCCGTCCGTAGCATGGACTCCATGGGTCCATGTGCGGGTGGCGCGCGCAGTACCGTCAGCCAGAGGTTGGTAGCGGCCAACCGCCAAATCCCGTCACCAGTCGCTGAACACCTCAAGTGTCAGGCGTGCCTTATCGCCTTAAGTCCGTCGCGCGCACTTGCGATGATTCGGAGATCCCATGGCGTACAGCTTTACCGAGAAGAAGCGTATTCGCAAGAGTTTCGCGAAACGCGCAACGGTTCATCAGGTTCCCTTCCTGCTTGCCACCCAGATTCAATCGTATGCCCAGTTCTTGCAGGAGAACGCTCCTGTTGCACAACGCAAGAGCGAAGGTCTGCAAGCGGCGTTCAACGCCATTTTCCCCATCGTGTCGCACAATGGTCTGGCACGCATGGAGTTCGTGTCGTACCACCTGTCCAACCCGCCGTTTGACGTCAAGGAATGTCAGCAGCGTGGTCTGACCTTCCACTCGGCGCTGCGCGCAAAAGTGCGCTTGATCATCAACGACCGCGAGAATCCCACCAAGGTCAAGGAGATCAAGGAGCAGGAAGTCTACATGGGCGAAATTCCGCTCATGACCTCCACCGGTTCGTTCGTGATCAACGGTACGGAACGTGTGATCGTGTCCCAGCTGCACCGCTCGCCGGGCGTGTTCTTCGAGCACGACAAGGGCAAGACGCACAGCTCGGGCAAGCTGCTGTTCTCGGCGCGGATCATTCCGTACCGCGGCTCGTGGCTCGATTTCGAATTCGACCCGAAGGATATCCTGTACTTCCGCGTTGACCGCCGCCGCAAGATGCCGGTGACGATCCTGCTGAAGTCGATCGGCCTGACGCCGGAGCAGATCCTGGCGCACTTCTTCGTGTTCGACAACTTCACGCTCAAGACCGAAGGCGCACTGATGGAGTTCGTGCCCGAGCGTCTGCGCGGTGAAGTCGCTCGCTTCGACATTTCCGACAAGAACGGCAAGGTCGTCGTCGAGAAGGACAAGCGCATCAACGCCAAGCACATCCGCGACCTGGATTCCGCGGGCACCAAGCTGATCAGCGTGCCGGAAGACTACCTGCTGGGCCGCGTGCTGGCGAAGAACATCGTCGATCCGGATACCGGTGAAGTCCTGGCCAACGCCAACGACGAACTGACCGAAGGCGTGCTCGAGAAGCTGCGCGACGCCGGCGTGAAGGAAATCCAGACGCTGTACACGAACGACCTGGATCAAGGTCCGTACATGTCAGCCACGCTGCGCACGGATGACACGGCCGACCAGACCGCCGCGCGTATCGCCATCTACCGCATGATGCGCCCCGGCGAGCCGCCGACCGAAGACGCCGTTGAAGCGCTGTTCCAACGTCTGTTCTACAGCGAAGACTCGTACGACCTGTCGCGTGTTGGTCGCATGAAGGTCAACAGCCGCCTGAACCGTTCGGCCGGTACCGGCCCGATGGTGCTGACCGACGAGGACATCCTCGACACGATCAAGCTGCTGGTGAACCTGCGTAACGGCAAGGGCGAAGTGGACGATATCGACCACCTCGGCAACCGTCGCGTGCGTTGCGTCGGCGAACTGGCGGAAAACCAGTTCCGTGCCGGTCTGTCGCGTGTTGAGCGTGCCGTGAAGGAACGTCTGGGCCAGGCCGAGACGGAAAACCTGATGCCGCACGACCTGATCAACTCGAAGCCGATTTCGTCGGCGATTCGCGAGTTCTTCGGTTCGTCGCAGCTGTCGCAGTTCATGGACCAGACCAACCCGCTGTCGGAAGTCACGCACAAGCGTCGTATCTCGGCACTGGGCCCGGGCGGTCTGACACGCGAGCGTGCGGGCTTTGAAGTCCGTGACGTGCACCCGACCCACTACGGCCGCGTGTGCCCGATCGAAACGCCGGAAGGCCCGAACATCGGTCTGATCAACTCGCTGGCGCTGTACGCACAACTGAACGACTACGGCTTCCTCGAAACGCCGTACCGCAAGGTTGAAAACGGCAAGCTGACCGACCAGGTGGATTACCTGTCGGCCATCGAGGAAGGCAAGTACGTGGTGGCGCAGGCCAACGCGACGCTGGACAAGGATGGCAACCTGATCGACGAACTGGTCTCCGCGCGTGAAGGCAGCGAGCGTGAAACCCGTATGGTCACGCCGGACCGCGTGCAGTACATCGACGTGGCACCGTCGCAGATCGTGTCAGCTGCAGCTTCGCTGGTGCCGTTCCTCGAGCACGATGATGCAAACCGTGCACTGATGGGCGCAAACATGCAGCGTCAGGCCGTGCCTTGCCTGCGCGCAGACAAGCCGCTGGTGGGTACCGGCGTCGAGCGCACCGTGGCAGTGGACTCGGGTACCGCCGTGCAGGCAACCCGTGGCGGCGTGGTCGACTACGTTGACGCGAACCGCGTGGTGATCCGCGTGAACGATGCCGAAGCCGTCGCTGGTGAAGTCGGCGTGGACATCTACAACCTGATCAAGTACACGCGTTCGAACCAGAACACGAACATCAACCAGCGTCCGATGGTCAAGGTGGGCGATGTCGTTGCCCGCGGCGACGTGATCGCTGACGGCGCCTCGACCGACATGGGCGAGCTGGCGCTCGGCCAGAACATGCTGGTCGCGTTCATGCCCTGGAACGGCTACAACTTCGAGGATTCGATCCTGATCTCGGAGCGCGTCGTGGCTGAAGACCGCTACACCTCGATCCACATCGAGGAGCTGTCGGTCGTTGCTCGCGACACCAAGCTCGGACCGGAAGAAATCACGCGCGACATCTCGAACCTGGCCGAAGCCCAACTGGCTCGCCTGGACGAATCGGGCATCACGTACATCGGCGCAGAAGTGGAAGCCGGCGACGTGATGGTCGGCAAGGTCACGCCTAAGGGCGAGACCCAGCTGACGCCGGAAGAGAAGCTGCTGCGTGCGATCTTCGGTGAGAAGGCGTCCGACGTGAAGGACACTTCGCTGCGCGTGCCTTCGGGCATGAGCGGTACCGTGATCGACGTGCAGGTCTTCACGCGTGAAGGTGTGGTGCGTGACAAGCGCGCCCAGTCGATCATCGACGAAGAACTGAAGCGCTACCGCCTGGACCTGAACGACCAGCTGCGTATCGTGGAAGGCGATGCCTTCCAGCGTCTGGAGCGTCTGCTGGTGGGCAAGGTTGCCAACGGCGGCCCGAAGAAGCTGGCCAAGGGCACTGCGCTCACGAAGGAATACCTGGCCGATCTGGACAAGTGGCACTGGTTCGACATCCGCCCGGCCGAAGACGAAGTCGCGTTGCAACTGGAGGCCGTGAAGGTCGCCATCGAGCAGAAGCGCCACGACTTCGATCTCGCGTTCGAAGAGAAGCGCAAGAAGCTCACGCAAGGCGACGAACTGCCGCCGGGCGTGATCAAGATGGTCAAGGTTTACCTGGCCGTGAAGCGTCGCCTGCAGCCTGGCGACAAGATGGCAGGCCGTCACGGTAACAAGGGTGTTGTGTCGAAGATCACCCCGATCGAAGACATGCCCTACATGGCCGACGGCACGCCTGCGGACATCGTGCTGAACCCGCTGGGCGTGCCTTCGCGGATGAACGTGGGTCAGATTCTCGAAACCCACCTGGGCTGGGCCGCACGCGGTCTGGGCGAGCGCATCGGCAACATGCTCAAGGCGCAAGCCAAGGCTGCCGAGATCCGCAAGCTGCTGGGTCAGATCTACAACGAGAGCGGCAAGGTTGAAGATCTGGACAGCCTGTCGGACGCTGAAGTGCTCGAACTGGCCGAGAACCTGAAGAAGGGCGTGCCGTTCGCGACGCCGGTGTTCGATGGTGCGCATGAGGATGAAATCCGCCGCATGCTGGACCTCGCCTATCCGGAAGACATCGCGAAGGAGAAGGGCCTGACCGCTTCCAAGCAGCAGGTCACGCTGTTCGACGGCCGCACGGGTGAAGCCTTCGAGCGTCCGGTCACGCTGGGCGTGATGCACATGCTGAAGCTGCACCACTTGGTCGACGACAAGATGCACGCGCGTTCGACCGGTCCGTACTCGCTGGTGACGCAGCAGCCGCTGGGCGGTAAGGCCCAGTTCGGTGGCCAGCGTTTCGGTGAAATGGAAGTGTGGGCACTCGAAGCGTACGGCGCGTCCTACGTGCTGCAGGAAATGCTGACCGTGAAGTCGGATGACGTGAACGGCCGGACCAAGGTGTACGAGAACATCGTCAAGGGCGAGCACTCGATCGATGCCGGCATGCCGGAATCGTTCAACGTGCTGGTGAAGGAAATCCGCTCGCTGGGTATCGACATCGACCTCGAGCGCAACTAAGCGCCGATGCGGTGAGGGCGTGGCAGCACATCGCCATGCCCTGGTAACAGCAGCCATTGACGAAGATTTAGGGCCGGCGCCTTTGGGTCACACCAAGACGCCAGCCTCAAACTCAAGGAGTTTGGAATGAAAGCATTGCTCGACCTATTCCGTCAGGTACAGCAAGAAGAGCAGTTTGACGCGATCAAGATCGGCCTCGCGTCGCCTGAGAAAATCCGTTCGTGGTCGTTCGGCGAAGTCAAGAAGCCCGAGACCATCAACTACCGTACGTTCAAGCCCGAGCGTGACGGTCTGTTCTGCGCCAAGATCTTCGGCCCGATCAAGGACTACGAGTGCCTGTGCGGCAAGTACAAGCGCCTGAAGCACCGTGGCGTGATCTGCGAGAAGTGCGGCGTTGAAGTGACGCTGGCCAAGGTGCGCCGCGAGCGCATGGGCCACATCGAACTGGCTGCGCCGACCGCGCACATCTGGTTCCTGAAGTCGCTGCCGTCGCGTCTGGGCATGGTGCTCGACATGACGCTGCGCGACATCGAGCGCGTGCTGTACTTCGAAGCATTCGTCGTGGTTGAGCCGGGCATGACCGCGCTCAAGAAGAGCCAGATCATGTCGGAAGACGACTACCTGGCCAAGTGCGACGAGTACGGCGAAGGCGAATTCGTCGCCATGATGGGCGCCGAAGGCATTCGCGAGCTGCTGCGCGGCATCGACATCGAGAAGCAGATCGAAACGATCCGCGCTGAGCTGCAGGCCACGGGCTCGGAAGCCAAGATCAAGAAGTTCGCCAAGCGCCTGAAGGTGCTCGAGGCATTCCAGCGTTCGGGCATCAAGCCGGACTGGATGATTCTCGAAGTGCTGCCGGTGCTGCCGCCCGAGCTGCGTCCGCTGGTGCCGCTGGACGGCGGCCGTTTCGCCACGTCGGACCTGAACGACCTGTATCGCCGCGTGATCAACCGGAACAACCGTCTGAAGCGTCTGCTTGAGCTGAAGGCACCGGAAATCATCGTGCGCAACGAAAAGCGCATGCTGCAGGAAGCGGTGGACTCGCTGCTGGATAACGGCCGTCGCGGCAAGGCGATGACCGGCGCCAACAAGCGTCCGCTGAAGTCGCTGGCTGAAATGATCAAGGGTAAGGGCGGCCGTTTCCGTCAGAACCTGCTGGGCAAGCGCGTGGACTACTCGGGCCGTTCGGTCATCGTGGTGGGCCCGACGCTGAAGCTGCACCAGTGCGGCCTGCCCAAGCTGATGGCGCTCGAGCTGTTCAAGCCGTTCATCTTCCACAAGCTGGAAACGATGGGCATCGCCACCACGATCAAGGCGGCGAAGAAGGAAGTGGAAAGCCAGACGCCGGTGGTGTGGGACATCCTCGAAGAGGTGATCCGCGAGCACCCGGTGATGCTGAACCGTGCGCCGACGCTGCACCGTCTGGGTATCCAGGCGTTCGAGCCGGTGCTGATCGAAGGCAAGGCGATCCAGCTGCACCCGCTGGTTTGCGCGGCGTTCAACGCCGACTTCGACGGTGACCAGATGGCTGTTCACGTTCCGCTGTCGCTCGAAGCGCAGATGGAAGCGCGCACGCTGATGCTGGCGTCGAACAACGTGCTGTTCCCGGCCAACGGCGATCCGTCGATCGTGCCGTCGCAAGACGTGGTGCTGGGTCTGTACTACACGACCCGCGACAAGATCAACGGCCGCGGTGAAGGCATGACGTTCGCCGACATCTCGGAAGTGATCCGCGCCTACGAGAACAAGGAAGTTGAACTGGCTTCGCGTGTGAACGTGCGGATCACCGAGTACGACCTGGTGAACCCGGAAGCTGACGGCGACGCCCGCTTCGCGCCGAAGATCACGCTGCAGGCCACCACGGTCGGCCGCGCGATCCTGTCGGAGATCCTGCCCAAGGGTCTGCCGTTCTCGGTGCTGAACAAGCCGCTGAAGAAGAAGGAAATCTCGCGCCTGATCAACACGGCGTTCCGCAAGTGCGGTCTGCGCGAAACCGTGATCTTCGCTGACAAGCTGCTGCAGTCGGGCTTCCGCCTGGCAACGCGCGCCGGTATCTCGATCGCCATCGACGACATGCTGGTGCCGCCGGCCAAGGAGAAGATCATCTCCGAGGCTGCCGCCAAGGTGAAGGAATACGACAAGCAGTACATGTCGGGTCTGGTGACGGACCAGGAGCGTTACAACAACGTCGTCGACATCTGGGGTGCCGCTGGTGACCAGGTGGGCAAGGCGATGATGGAGCAGCTCCAGACCGAAGACGTGATCGACCGCAACGGCAAGACCGTCAAGCAAGAGTCGTTCAACTCCATCTATATGATGGCCGACTCGGGCGCACGGGGTTCCGCGGCGCAGATCCGTCAGCTGGCAGGTATGCGTGGCCTGATGGCCAAGCCGGACGGCTCGATTATTGAGACGCCGATTACCGCGAACTTCCGCGAAGGCCTGAACGTTCTGCAGTACTTCATCTCGACCCACGGTGCACGTAAGGGTCTGGCTGATACGGCACTGAAGACCGCGAACTCGGGTTACCTGACCCGTCGTCTGGTCGACGTGACGCAGGATCTGGTGGTGGTGGAAGACGATTGCGGCACCTCCAACGGCGTGGCCATGAAGGCCCTGGTCGAAGGCGGTGAAGTGATCGAAGCCCTGCGCGACCGTATCCTGGGCCGCGTGGTCGTCAACGACGTGGTGAACCCGGAAACGCAGGAAACCGCGATCGAAGCCGGCACGCTGCTCGACGAAGACATGGTGGACCTGATCGACGCGCTGGGCGTGGACGAAGTGAAGGTTCGCACGCCGCTGTCTTGCGACACGCGTTACGGCCTGTGCGCCAAGTGCTACGGCCGTGACCTCGGCCGCGGTGTGCTGGTGAACTCGGGCGAAGCCGTGGGCGTGATCGCTGCGCAGTCGATCGGTGAGCCGGGCACGCAGCTGACGATGCGTACGTTCCACATCGGTGGTGCGGCATCGCGTGCGGCAGTGGCATCGAGCGTGGAAGCGAAGGCAACCGGTACCGTGCGTTTCACGGCGACCATGCGTTACGTCACCAACGCGAAGGGCGAGCAGATCGTCATCTCGCGTTCGGGCGAAGCGCTGATCACCGACGACCACGGCCGTGAGCGTGAGCGCCACAAGATCGTGTACGGCGCGACGCTGCTGGTCAAGGATGGTCAGTCCATCAAGGCCGGCACGCAGCTCGCCACGTGGGATCCGCTGACGCGTCCGATCATTTCGGAGTACTCGGGCACCATCAAGTTCGAGAACGTCGAAGAAGGCGTGACCGTCGCCAAGCAGATGGACGAAGTGACCGGTCTGTCGACGCTGGTGGTCATCGATGCGAAGCGTCGTACCGCTGCCACGAAGGGCATCCGTCCGCAGGTGAAGCTGCTCGACTCGTCGGGCGCCGAAGTGAAGATCCCGGGCACGGACCACTCCGTGACCATCGGCTTCCAGGTGGGCGCGCTGATCACCGTGAAGGACGGTCAGCAAGTGCACGTGGGTGAAGTGCTGGCACGTATCCCGACCGAATCGCAGAAGACGCGTGACATTACCGGTGGTCTGCCGCGTGTGGCCGAGCTGTTCGAAGCCCGTTCGCCGAAGGACGCCGCCGTGCTGGCGGAAGTCACCGGTACGACTTCGTTCGGTAAGGACACCAAGGGCAAGCAGCGCCTGGTGATTACGGATCTCGACGGCAATGCCCACGAGTTCCTGATCGCCAAGGAAAAGCAGGTGCTGGTGCACGACGGCCAAGTGGTCAACAAGGGCGAAATGATCGTTGAAGGCCCGGCCGACCCGCACGACATCCTGCGTCTGAAGGGCGTGGAAGAGCTGGCGACCTACATCGTCGACGAAGTGCAGGACGTGTACCGTCTGCAAGGCGTGAAGATCAACGACAAGCACATCGAAGTGATTGTTCGTCAGATGCTGCGCCGCGTGCAGATCGTCGATACCGGCGACACCCGCTTCATCCCGGGTGAACAGGTGGAGCGTTCGGACCTGCTCGACGAGAACGACAAGGTGATCGCGCTGGGCAAGCGTCCGGCGACCTACGAGAACCTGCTGCTGGGTATTACGAAGGCATCGTTGTCGACCGACAGCTTCATTTCGGCGGCGTCGTTCCAGGAAACCACGCGCGTGCTGACCGAAGCCGCCATCATGGGCAAGGTCGACGACCTGCGTGGTCTGAAGGAAAACGTCATCGTCGGCCGTCTGATCCCGGCCGGTACCGGCTTGGCCTACCACCGCGCCCGCAAGGCGAAGGAAGTGGCCGACCGCGACCGCGCTGCAGCGATTGCCGAAGAAGAAGCCGCTTCGATCTTCGAAACGCCTGCTGTTCAGCAAGAAGGCGACGCGTAAGCGATCGTTCGCAACACCATCAAAGCCCGGCCATGTGCCGGGCTTTTTTTTGCCCGCATTTTGGCCATGCGCCCTGTGCAGACACGAAACAACACCAGCGTTGCCCGATTCGGATTTTCTCGAAACGTTAACCCGCCTTAACATGCCAACCGCTATGATTTCGCGGTTATAGACCGGCACTTTTTACAATCTGCGCGCCCTCCAGCGGAGCAGGTTCCAGCAAGTCGCCGGCCCCTCCAGTCTTGCCGACGATTCCTCCATGAAGCTCACACGCAAGCAGATCGCCGTTGGTGCGGTCGCCCTGGTCGTTGCCGGTGCGGCGGTGGTGCAGATGGTCTGGCACCCGTTTGGCCGCACACGCGCGCTGCACGCCCGCCAGGTCCAGCTCGACCTGACCTACCCCGATGCCCTGATCGACAGCCAAAGCCTGTCGCAACTGCCGCGCGACGTGCTGCGCGTGCCGCTGCTGCGCGATGTGCTGACCGAAGATTTCGTCGCCTATTACGAAGGCAATGAAGATCGCCTCTCGGTGGCCGGTGCGCTGCGCCGCCTTGCGTACGAGCAGAAGCTCGACCTGGCTGAGACGGTGCTCAAGCACGTGTTTGACGAGCCCGCCCGCGTGATGCTGTGGCGTGGCCCGGACGACAAGCTGCGCTACTGGGTGCTCTCGATGCAGCGCAACGGCTTGGCCAAGGCGCTCGAAGCCGTGGCCACTGTGGCTACGAGCGACGCGCAGCTCAGCAAGGTCGCCGATGGGCTCGGCGATTCCGGCGCGCCGGTGTATGCGCTCAGGCTCTCGGCCACGCGTTCGATCCTGATTGCCAGCAAGGGCGATCGGCTGATCGCGCTGTCCGAGCCGGGCATCCTGCTGGACAAGGACGGCAAGCCGATTTCCAAGCAGGCGAGCGCGCTGGCGGCGCTGCTGTCGGACGATACCGGCAAGCGCAACATGCAAGGCACGGCATACGCGCTGCCCGCGCAGGAGCCGACGGGCCATCACGTTGTGGTGAGCGCGAACTATCTGTCGTTCGGTTATCAGCAGTATTTCCCTGGCATTGAAGCGCTGCGTTTCGACTTTGGTTCGGGCAAGGACGGCGCGAGCAACGGCTGGCAGAGCGCCGCGCTGATCGATCCGGCCCGGCTTTCGGCCAAGTGGGACAACGCAGGCCTGTGGCGTGCGCTGCCGTCTGATCCTGCCGCATGCGCGACGCTGCCGGTCGACTGGAAGGCCGCCGGCACGCTGCTGAAGTCCGTGGCCGGCGACGCCAAGGAGATCAGCGAAGCCGCCGCGCACGTCGGCGACGCATTTGCGGGGCCGGCGGCAGCGTGCTGGTACGGCAAGTCGTCGCTGGTCGCGCCGTTGTTCGTGGCGAAGCTGTCATCGGCGTCGCAGGCCGAGGCGGTCAAGCCGGCGCTCGGCGCGCTGTTCGGCCAGATCGTTGGGTCATACGAAGCCAAGGCGCAGGCAGACGACAAGTCCGGCCCGTACAAGCGCTTGCCGGTGACGACAAAGCAAGGGCCCGCCAACGCCACGCTGTGGCAGCGCCCGGTCAGCGCGCGTTACGGTACCGCGCAATCGGCGGGTGCTCCCTTTGCGGCGCAACTGTCGTCGGACCGCTACTTCCCGGTCACGCTGGCGATTGCGGGCGATGTGGTGGTGTTTTCGCCGGACGCTCGTCTCGTCGAAGACGCCTTGGCGGTGCTCGCCAAACGCTTCCCCGCCGTGGCCGATAGCCTGCCGAAGGACAAGACCGATCGCATTGTCCTGACGATGACGCCCGCATCGCTCGCGCCGCTGGTTCGCCGCGAAGCCGGTGCCGCGCTGCCCGCCGATCAGGAAGCGGTGTTCCTGAACGCCGCGCAGACGCATCTGTTCCCGAAGCTCAAGGCGTTGTCGCGGTATGCGCCTGTGTCGCTGGCGCTGGATGGCGGTGTGCCGTCGTCGCGCGGCTGGGTGCCGGTGACGTGGCTGTCGAGCGGACGCGGCCTGCCTGCCGGTGGCGATGGCACGCCGCCGCCGGCTGACGCCGCTGCAGCGCCAGCCCCGTCGGCCGATGGGCCGACCGCAGCGGCTGCGGCTCCCGCTTCCGAAGACAACACAAGTACGCAATGACGTTGCGCGCCCAGGCCGCCGCGTTGAACCGCCGCCGTTGGTTGACGGCGGCGGGCGCCTGCCTGCTCGCTCCCTCTGTACACGCGCTGTCGGGCTGGGCCGACACGGCTCCCGCGGATGCCGATGCCCTGACGGCGGACCAATCCAGCGTGTTCCGTGCGTGGTTCGTCCGCATCGTCAACGAGCAGCTTCGGCAAGGCCCGACGCCGCGCTGGACGCACCGCGACTGTGCCGGCCTCGTGCGCTTTGCCGCCGGCGAGGCGCTGCGCACGCACGACGCGCGGTGGCTGCGCGCCAACGGCATGCGCGATGTGGAATCCGCGCGACACCTGCCGCCCGAGCTGAATCTCACGCCCGCCCAACGCACGCTCACGCAGCGGTGGGCACGCTTCGATGGCAGCACGGGCGCGTATGTCTCGGCGCTGGGGCTCATCCAGCAGAACAGCCGCTTCATCGCCAAGGACGTCAACCAGGCACTCCCGGGCGATCTGCTCTTCTTCGATCAAGGCGACGACCAGCATCTGATGATCTGGATGGATCGCTACATCGCTTACCACACCGGCACCGTCACCCGCACCGACAACGGCCTGCGCGCGGTCCCGGTTTCTGAACTGATGCAATGGAAAGACTCGCGCTGGCAGCCGCAGAGCGGCAACCCCAACTTCATCGGCGTGTTTCGTCTGGCCTTTTTGACACGGTAGAAAAACTCATGCGCAACCGTTGGCTGTCGTTCAATCTCGTTGCCGCCGTCTGCGTGACGGTGCTGGCGTTGGTCGCTTCGGTGCCGACAGCGCATGCGGCCGATGCGCCGGAAGCGCCGAATCCCACGCTGTTCGACGTGCCGGGCAGCGGCTACGAGCCAATCAAAGGGCAGCCGTTCTTCCTGCTCTCGGATGCGAGCTACGGCACCGATCAGGAAGCGCTGGTCCGCCTTGAAGCGCCGGGCCGCGAATACAAGGACGAGCTTTCCCGCTACGGCGGCGCGGACATCCTCGTCTACCGCGTGCCGCAGCCGCTGGAATTTCTGAAGGCGCAGAAGAATCTGCACCGCATCGACGTCAAGGCCAACTACACGGGCGAAGGCCTGGCCAACACGCTCGCCTATCTGTGGGACAACTGGACGCGTCAGGCCCGCCGCGCCTGGCAACGCGTGCTGTCGTTCGCCACGCGCAGCAAGGCCGTGGAGACCGCGCCGCAGTTCAGCATGGGCGATCAGATGACCGCGCCCACGCGCTTCTCGAACAACCCGCAGTACGCGCCGCTCAAGGGCTACGAACTGCTGGGCCGCTTCCGCTACCCGATCTGGGATGCCAAGCCCATCGCACCGCCCAAGGATGTGAAGCTCGAGGGCAGCAGCAGCGAATGGATGCCGCAGAACGCCGGCAACGTGATGATCCCGGTTGGCAAGCTGCCCGCGGGTTTGTACATCGTTGAAGCCGTGATTGGCGCGTACCGTGCGCACACGCTGCTGTTCGTGTCGGACACCGTGGCCGTCACCAAGGGCACTTCGCAAGGGATGATGGTGTGGACGGCCGAGCGCAAGAGCGGCAAGCCTGTTGCGGGCGCATCGGTGAGCTGGACCGACGGTGTGGGCGTGCTCGCTTCGGGCACCACCGAAGCCGACGGCACGGCCGACCTGCGCCACGTGTCGCCCGAACGCAGCTACGTGATCGGCAGCGACCGCGCGGGCGGCGTGTTCATCTCCGAGAATTTCTATTACGACAGCGAGATCTACAACACCAAGCTGTATGCCTTTACCGATCGTCCGCTGTATCGCCCGGGCGACGAGGTGAGCGTCAAGTTCATCGGCCGCAACTTCAAGAACGCGACCGAATCGACCGTGCCGGCGGCCGGCGACATCAAGCTGCAAGTGCTCGACCCGAATGGTGCGCCGGTGGCCACGTCGACCACGCGCCTGACGGGCGAGACCGGTGCCGACGCGCGCTTTACGCTGCCGTCCAACGCACCGGCCGGCGGCTACTCGCTGCGCTTTGATTACAACGGCGGCACCTATGGCGGCGCCTTCCGCGTAGCCGAATACATCAAGCCGCACTTTGACGTGAACCTGTCGCTGGACAAGGCGAGCTACGGCACGGGCGAAGCGGTCAAGGGCAAGATCAGCCTGCGCTATCCGGATGGCAAGCCGGTCAAGAACGGCAAGGTATCGGTCAGCCTGCGCGCGCAACAGGTGACGATGGTGGAAGGCGAGCTGCGTTACGCGGGCCTGTTCCCCGTCAAGCTGGAGCAGCAGGAGCTGACCACCGATGGGGACGGCAACGCCAAGCTGGAACTGCCCGCCGCCAAGGAACCGAGCCGCTACGTGGTGACCGTGTTTGCCAACGACGGCGCAGCATACCGCGTGAAGGTCACGCGCGAATTGCTGATCGCACGTGGCGCCACGCCGTACAAGCTATCGACCACGTCGAACTTCACGACGCCGGGGCAGAACGTGTCGTTCACGCTCACGCCGATGCCGGTTGTCGGTGGCCCAAGCGGTGCCAGCGCGCCGCCCGCCAAGTGGGATCTGGTGCGCCTGGAAACGCGCACGCGCACCGAAGGCACGCTGGCGCCGGATGCCAAGGGCAATGCCACGTTCCCGGTCAAGTTTGACCAGCCGGGTTCGTACACGCTGTCGGTGCGCGATGCGGCCGGCAACCTGCTCGCCGCATCGAGCCACTGGGTGGCCGGCGATGGCGTGCAGACCGTGCCGGGCAATATCGAAATGGTGTTCGACCGCGATCGCTACCAGATTGGCGACACGGCCGAAGCGCTGATCACGTTCCCGCTGCCGGTGGACGATGCGTTGCTCACGCTGGAGCGCGACAAGGTCGAGCGCCACGCACTGCTCACGCGCGGCGGCGAATGGCTGAGCCTGCAGAAGGTCACGCCGTCGCAATACCGCGCGCGCATCAAGATCGGCGCGGAGTTCGCGCCCAACATGACGTTCTCGGTGCTGTACGTGCGCGACGGCGACATGGTGTTCCAGAACGCCGGCATCGTCGTCACGCAACCGACGCTGGACTTGGGCGTCCGTGCCGACAAGGCCGTCTACGCGCCGGGCGAGACCGTCACGCTGGACCTGACCAGCGCGCTGGCGGGCAAGCCCGTGCCGGCCAACCTGACCGTGTCGGTGGTCGACGAAATGATCTACGTGCTGCAGCCTGAAGTGGCGCCGAGCATCGTCGACTTCTTCTATCACCCGCGCCGCAACAGCGTGCGCACCACGTCGAGCCAGAGTTTCATCAGCTACGACCTGGCGCTCGCCTCGCTGCCGGGCAAGCCAGGCGGCACGTATGGCCGTCACAACGAGCGCGGCGTGAAGGTGCTCGAGCGGCCGCGCCGCGATGAGAAGGACACCGCTGCCTGGGTCGCCAACCTGCAGACCGGCGCCGATGGCCGCGCCCGCATGACCTTCAAGATGCCGGATTCGCTGGCGCGCTGGCGCATCACCGTGCGCGCCGTGTCGACCACCGGTGCATCGGACGGCATCGTTGGCCAGCGCACGGCGAGCATCCGCTCCGACAAGCCGCTGTACCTGAAATGGACGGGCCCGCAGCGCTTCCGCGAAAGCGATCAGCCGCGCCTGGACATGGTCGCCTTCAACCAGACCGACAAGGACATCACCGCAGACTGGATCGTCTCGGGCGCTGGCCTGAACATCAACCAGCGCGTGACGCTCAAGCGCGGCGCCAACTACCTGCGCGCGCCCGTCACGGCGCTGCAGGCGGGTGTGGTCAATGCCGAGCTGAAGCAGGACGATAAGGTTTCGGACCGCCTGCAGACCACGCTCAAGCTGGATGCAACGGGCTGGCTGGCCGACCGTGAAAACGTCGTCCCGCTCACGCAGTTGCAGGGCACGCGCCTGCCGCTTGGCCTGCCGGCCGATGCGCGCGACGTGCGCCTGCGCGTGGTCGGCAATACAGCCAGCCAGTTCGCCCGCGTGGCGGATGACCTGATCGAATATCCGTATGGTTGCGCCGAACAGACCGCTAGCCGCCTGATCCCGCTGGCAATCGCTCAGCAAAGTCTCGCGGCCACCGGCACGCGACTGGGCGACGGCGGCCCGGCCGGCACGCAAGGCGTCGACGCGCTGCTGCGCACGCAACGCCAGCGTCTGGCACTGCTGGCCGGCACCAACGGCACCTTCGGCTGGTGGGGCGAGCTGACCACCAGCAGCGCGCTGATCACGTCGTATGCGTATTACGCGGATTGGCTCGCCAGCCGCTCGGTCGGCATCAGCCTGCCGGCAGACAACTGGAAGCAGGTGCTCGAAGCCTACAAGCGCACCAGCCAGAACGAGCCGCTGCTGCACCGCGCGCTGGCGCTGTGGTTTGCCAACGAGATGGGCCTGCCGGTGGCAACACCGCTGTCGGGCGTGGCGAACGAGCTTGCGCCCAGTGGCAGCAAGGCGGCTAAGGCCCCGGCCGACGCCGACCCCGCAGCGGGGGACAGCCTGATCTTCGTGGCGCCGGATTCGCCGCGCGGCCGCCAGGTGGCGACGGTGCTGACGGCGCAACTGATGCGCCAAGTCGGCCAGCCGGTGCCGGAAGCGCTGGTCTCTGCTGACATTGCTGCCCGCAATGCGCTGGCCGCCGACACCTCGCCGCTGGTGCAAAGCCTCCTGCTGATGGGCGGCGGGCGCTCGGCTGCCGATCCGGGCCCGCTGCTGGCCCGCGCCAGCGCTGCCATGCCGACGATGGATCGCGCTGTCGCGCTGGTCTGGCTGCAGAAGGGTCTGGGCGGTCTGCAAGGCGCGAGCGTTGCCGCCATCCAACCGGCTGTTGCGGCTGGTGGCTGGCAGGCGACGCGCTCTCCGGTCGGTGTGCCGACGTGGCGCTGGACCGGCGCGCAAGTGCCTGCCGCGTTGGACCTGACGGCGGCTCCGACCGACGTGACCACGCAATCGGCCATCGTGTCGTACCGCAGCCGCGCGGCAGAGGCCTCCAAGCTGCCGATCACGGTGGAGCGCAAGCTGTACCGTCTGGAGCCGATCGACAGCGCGCCCGCCAAGGCCGATCCGAAGGCGCCCAAGCAGCCGGCGGCCGACGCTACCAGCAGCGGCATCGCTTTTACCGCCAAGCCGGTCAAGCCGGGCGACACGCTCGACAGCAATGCACTCTACGTCGACGAGGTGGTGCTGACGCCGCGCCAGGGCACGTACCGCTACGGCCTGGTCGAAGTGCCACTGCCGCCGGGCGCCGAAGTGGAAGCCACCACGTGGGGCATCCAGATCGACGGCCTGAAGGGCGAGCCGAACGAAGGCAACGGCGCGCAGGCGTTCGAGCGCAAGGCCGCGTACGAAATGGGCCAGCTCTCGTACAACCAGCCGGTGCCCGCGCTGGAGCGCCCGACCGTGCTGCGCCAGCTGGTGCGCTTCTCGCTACCGGGCCGCTTTGCGTTGCCGCCGGTGCGCTACTTCCGCATGTACCAGCCGGAAGCCAAGGCGTTCCAGGGCGACGGCAAGACGGCCAGCTATCCGTTCAAGGTGGAGTGATCTGGCGATGCCTTCCCGCCTGCTCGCGCGTGGTGTGCTGACCGGCCTGTTCTGGGCTGCCGGCGCCTGCGCGCTTGCCGGGCAGGCTGTGCACGCCATCGCCGCGCCGGTTGGCCAGCCCGTTCCGCAGCTGCGATATGCCGCTTTGCAAGGCGACGAAGCCAAGCTCTGGCAATTCGGCGCTGACCCGGCCGGCGGTATGCCGCAAGCCACCGCCTTGCCGCGCGACGCCGAAACACCGCTCGGCAGCGTCTGGAAACTCTTCGTCTACAGCTACCTCGTCTCGCGCCGCATCAGCACGCCCGACTACACGTGCCATGGCAACGACGCCGAAGAGGTCTACTGCTGCACCGCCGGCAACAGCGTCGACCGCGAGCGCGCGCTCATCCAGTCGTGCGGACGCTATTTCGAACCGGCGCGTCTCGGGCTGGACCGCGCGGACTGGCGCCGCTTCTGGCAGCAAGCCGGATCGCCCGCATGGTTGCGCGATCTGCGCGCCATGCAACCGACGCATCGCGTGCCGGTCGCCGATCTGCTCACCGCGTTGCGCACCGTCCCGGCCGATGGGCGCGAGACCGCGGCGCAAACGCTCGTTTCCGTGCTGACCGTCGGGCGTGGCGAGGGCACGGTGTCGGACTTCGGCGGCCTGCTGCGCGCCAAGACGTGGACGATGCCCGACCCGCAGCGCCCCGGCGCGTCGATCGGCGGTGCCGCCGGCTGGCTGGCCGACGGCACGCCCGTGTGGCTGGGCGGTGCCGGGTCGAGCAACCAGGTGCTGGCCGCCGCCGCACCGCGCCTTACGCCGTTGATCGAGCAGACGCCTGTGCCCGACGACGATGCCTGTGTCGTGGTGGATTTCTTTGCGCGTTATCCGATTCGCGAGGTGCGCGACGTCAGCGGCAAGCCGGTCTCCGCCAGTCGCCTGGAAGGCCGCTACGCCGTGCGCTTCGCCAACGGCAACACGCTGCCCATTGAGAGCAAGGGCGAGTTGACGCTCTCGCGTCAGAACAACGTGCCCGTTATCACCGGCCGCCTGGGCATGAACGACTACGTGGCGCGCGTGGTCGAGCGCGAAGGCGAACTCGCCGAGCCGCAGGCCGCTCGCGCGTTGGCCGTAGCGGCGCGCAGCTATCTCGTGCAGCACGCCTCGCGCGACAAGGGCTGCTACCGCATCGCAGACAGTTCGCGCACGCAGCGCGTGCTGCCGCGTCCGCCGTTGGCCGCTGCCCGCAACGCAGCCGAATTTACCGACACGCTGGTATTGACTGGCCAGTCCGTGCAGTACCACAGCACCATCAGCGTGCGCGGCCAGATGAGCTGGACCGCCGCGCGCGCCGCTGCTCAACGTGGCCAGGGGTTCGACGCCATCCTCGCGCAGTGGTGGCCGCAGGCGACGCTTACGTCGTTCCAGAGCCCGGTGGCGGGGGATTGCTCTCCGGTGGCGGGTGCGCAGCAGTGGCTGCAGGCGCGCGCGCCGGGGTGGTCGGCGCGCCTAGCTGCCGAGCCCGGCTACGAGGCACCGCCGCTGCCCGCCGTGTGCGTCGTGCACGAAGGTCGGCCCTACGCAGACGCGCGCCGAAACCGGCTCTACGTGCACCGGCTTGCCACCGAAGAAGACCGCATCGCGCTGACGCACGAATATCTGCACCTCGCCTTTGCGCGCCACCCGCGCGGGCAGGACGAACAGTTTGTCGAGGCGATGGCGCGTCGCCTGATCCGAGGGGAGGGTTTGCTGTGAAGAGTGGGATGACGCGCTTGGCGCTGGGCACCGTTGCGCTGCTGCTGGCCGCTTCGGCGCTGGCTGAGCCGGTGGCTGATCTGGAAGGGCCGATCGGCGGCTGGCGCAACAGCAAGCTGACCAACGAGCTGGAGCAATACACCGCGGCGTATCCAAAACCGCCCGTGGACCGTGGCGCGCAAAAATACCGCACGCTCATCGCCGGGCGCATCCGCGCGGCCGGCAAGCAGCGCCGCCCGCCGGTGCTCGTCGTCAACGGTAACGCGATGCCCCTGTATGGCGATGGCGAAGGCCGCTTCGCGCGCCCCTGGGCGTTCGGCCCGGGCTCGAACAGCGTCGAAATCGTGAGCCCCGACGGCCAGTCGCGCCAACGCCTGCAGTTCTACGAGGCCGACACCACCAAGACGTCGGCCAAGCTGCGCGCCATCCTCACGTGGGACGACCCGCGCGCCGAGGTCGACATGCATGTCATTTCGCCGATTGGCGATCATGCGTTCTGGGCGCAGCCGCTGCTGTCTGACGGCGGCGGGCTCGACGTGGACAGCGTCGACGGCGCCGGCCCTGAGATCTTCTCGACCGCCGCGCCGCGTCCTGGCGTGTGGTTGTTCTACGTGAACTACTGGGGCAACTTCAACGCCGGCGGCTACAACTTCGACGAAAAGGCGCACGACCGCGATCTCATCACCGCGCAACTGACGCTGATCTATAACGAGAACACGCCCAACGAGCGGCGCGAGTTCGTCAGCGTGCCGCTGCGCAAGATCGGCGAGCTGGCGCTGATGAAATCGATCCGCTTCTGACGTGACGCACATGATGCCTTCCACTTTCCGTCTCGCCGCTGCCATCGCGCTTGCCACGTCTGCGGCCGCTGGCGGCGTGCTTGCGCAAACCGACGCCGGGAATATCGAGATCACCGCGCCGCTCAATGGCTGGCGCAATTCGGCGGGCGACGAATCCCGCTATACGCAGGACGTGCATTACCCGGCGGTGTCGGTGTCGACGCCGCAAGGGCAGGGCATCGCGTCGATGATTGCCGGGCGCATCCGCAATCAGCCGAAGACTGCTGCAGCAACGGAAGAAAACAAGCCGCGCCGCCGCCGTGGCGCCGATGGCTCGTCGGTGGGCACGCTGATCGTGAACGGCGTGGCCATGCCGCAGCGCATCGAGGCCGACGGCACGTTCTCGCGCCCGTATGCATTTGGCGCGGGCAGCAACAGCGTCGAGGTGCGCAGCGCGCGCGGCGACGCCAAGCGCGTGCAGTTCTACGACAGCTACTCCGGCAAGCAGCGTCCGCGTTTGCGCGTGGTCCTGTCGTGGGACACCGACGGCACCGATCTCGACCTGCATGTCATTTCGCCCGACGGACAGCACGCCTGGTACGGCAACCGCGTGGTCGAGAACGGCGGCGCGCTCGACGTGGACGTCACCACCGGCTATGGTCCGGAAATCTATTCGAACCCGGCGCCCGTGCCCGGCACGTATCTCGTCTACGTGAATTACTACGGCAGCGGCAATGACCGCAGCGCGATCACGACCGCCACCGTCACCATCATCACCGACGAGAACACGCCGTCCGAACGCCAGCAGACGTTTGTCGTGCCGATGCGCAAGGCCGGCGATCTGACGCTGCTACGCAGTTTCACAATGAAATAGGATCGCCATGGACACGCAGACCGTTGCCGCCTACGACGCGCTCGCAGAAACCTTCGCGCAGGAGTGGCGCGACCAGCCTGCGCCTGAAGATCTGTACGCGCTGCTGCGCCGCGAGTTCAAGGCAGGCGGTGCCACCGCCGACATCGGCTGCGGCGCGGGGCGCGAGGTGGCGTGGCTCAATGCCAACGGTTATCCGGCGGTCGGCTACGACGCGTCTGCCGCGCTGCTGGAAGCGGCACGCGAGCAATATCCGGGGCTGTCGTTCCGGCAAGCGCTCTTGCCCGAATTGGTCGGCATTGCCGAAGGCGCGTTCGACAACGTCATCTGCGAGACCGTCATCATGCATTTGCCGCCCGAGCAGATTGGTGCGGCGGTGGAGCGCCTGGTGTCGTTGCTCCGCCCGGAGGGCACGCTGTACCTGAGCTGGCGCGTCACGCCTGAGGCCGATCAGCGCGATGGGCGCGGCCGGTTGTTCACGTCGTTCGATGCGGCGCCCGTGCGCGAGGCGCTGGCCGGCACCGAGCTGGTTTTCGACGAAGCGGCTGTCAGTCAGTCGTCGGGGCGGACGATCCATCGCATCGTTGCGCGCAAGGTCTGATCGCGGCGTTTCCGACAATCCGACTGTCCTGATTGACCACCCCTCGGCGGGGTTTGTCACAATAGCGGTTTCGCCCAGCCCGCGCGTGACACCGCGCGCACCCGCCGCCCCGATGTACGACTCCCCCGCCATAGACCACGCGCTGCAGGCGCTGCCCGAAGACACCGCCGCCGCCACGCATGCGGTGCTGCACGATGTGTTCGGCTACAGCGCCTTCCGCGGCCCGCAGGCGGAGATCGTCACCCACGTGGCGGACGGCGGCGATTGCCTCGTGCTGATGCCCACCGGCGGCGGCAAATCCCTCTGCTACCAGATTCCGGCGCTCGTGCGGCACCGGCGCGGGCAGGGCGCCGGCATTGTCGTGTCGCCGCTGATCGCGCTGATGCAGGATCAGGTGGCGGCGTTGGAAGAGGCCGGCGTGCGCGCCGCCTATCTCAACTCAGCGCTGACGGGCGCCGAGGCCGCGCAGGTCGAGCGGGATCTGGCGGCAGGCCGGCTGGATCTCGTCTATGTCGCGCCCGAGCGGCTGATGACGCCGCGCTTCCTCGACTTGCTTGAGCGATCGCGCATCGGCCTGTTCGCTATCGACGAAGCGCACTGCGTGTCGCAATGGGGGCACGATTTCCGGCCGGAGTACATCCAGCTTTCTGTGCTGCACGAGCGCTTCCCGCACGTGCCGCGCATTGCGCTCACCGCCACGGCCGATGCCGTCACGCGTGACGAGATCGTCGAACGGCTGGCGTTGACCGACGCGCGCGTTTTCCTCTCCAGCTTCGACCGCCCGAACATCCGCTACACCATCGTCGAGAAGGACAGCGCGCGTCAGCAACTGCTGCGCTTCATCCGCGCCGAACACATGGACGGTGACACCTGCGACGCCGGCATCGTCTACTGCCTGTCGCGCAAGAAGGTGGAAGAGACCGCGCAGTGGCTGGCAGAGCAGGGCATCCGCGCGCTGCCGTATCACGCCGGGATGGACTCTGAAGTGCGCGCCCGCCATCAGGCGATCTTCCGCAAGGAGGAGGGCGTCGTGATGGTGGCGACCATCGCTTTTGGCATGGGCATCGACAAGCCCGACGTGCGTTTCGTTGCGCATCTGGATTTGCCCAAGAGCCTGGAAGGCTATTACCAGGAAACCGGTCGCGCTGGCCGCGACGGCATGCCGGCCAACGCGTGGATGGCGTATGGCCTGGCCGACGTCGTGCAGCAGCGCCGCATGATCGACGAGTCCGACGCGGACGATGTGCACAAGCGCGTATCAACCGCCAAGCTCGAAGCGCTGCTCGGCCTGTGCGAAGCCGCTAGCTGCCGCCGCGTGGCGCTGCTTGCGTACTTTGGTGAAAGCAGCCAGCCGTGCGGCAACTGCGATACGTGCCTGACTCCGCCGCAAACCTGGGACGCCACGCGCGAGGCACAGATGGCGCTGTCCTGCGCATACCGCGTGCAGCAGGCCAGTCGCGTGAGCTTTGGCGCCGGTCAGCTCATCGATATCCTGCGCGGCAACGCGACCGAGCGCATCAAACAGTGGCACCACGAGACGCTCTCCACCTTCGGTATCGGCAGCGATTTGTCAGAAGCCGCGTGGCGCGGCGTGTTCCGACAGTTGGTCGCGCAGGGCTTGTTTGCGGTGGATCACGGCGGCCACGGCGCACTGATCCTGACCGACGCGGCCCGCCCCGTGCTCAAGGGCGCGCAGTCGGTGATCCTGCGCCGTCAGGCCGAGAAGGTGCGTGGCTCGTCGTCATCGTCGACCAAGAAGGAGCGTCGCGCCGATCCCGCCGCCGAGCTTTCCGCCGAGGCACAGGTGCGCTGGCAGGCGTTGCGTGCCTGGCGGACGCAGGCCGCGCGTGAGCACAGCGTGCCCGCATATGTGATCTTTCACGACGCCACACTCGCGCGCATTGCCGAGACCGATCCGGATTCGCGCGAGGCGCTCGGCGAGCTGCCGGGCATTGGCATGGCAAAGCTGGACCGCTACGGCCAGGCGCTGCTCGACGTGCTGGAGAAATGCCGCGAGCAGGCTTAAGCGGACGGCGGCAATGGACCCATCACGCCACTGCTGCGGATGTGCTCACCCAGAAAATCAACAAACGCTCGTACCTTCGGCAGTAGATGCACACGCTGGGTGAACACGGCGTGCAGCGGCACCTCGCGCGCCGCGTAGTTCGTCAGCACCGCCTGCAAGCGGCCGGCCGCAATATCGTCGCGCACCAGATACGCTGGCCCGAGCGATACCCCCAACCCTGAACGCGCCGCCTCTCGCAGCACAAGGCTGTTGTTGGCCAGCATCGAGCCATTCACATGGGCGATGTGGCGCTGGCCGGCGGCGTCCGTCAGCACCCAGTCGTGCGGTCCGTCGTAATTGGCGTAGACGAGGCAGTTGTGATTGCGCAAATCCTCCGGCGACTGCGGAATGCCCCGCTCGCGAAAATACGACGGCGCGCCGTAGATGGCGTGCGCGCAGTCCGCTAGCCGCCGCGCCACCAGCGACGAGTCCTCCAGCATGCCGATGCGGATCGCCACGTCGATGCGCCCGGCGACCAGATCGGCGTAGCGGTCGTTCATGTCCAGATCGATCTGCACGGCGGGATAGCGCGCCTGGAATGCGCCCAGCAGCGGTGCCAGCAATGTCACCGCAAACGAGGCCGGCGCCGACACACGCAACGTGCCGCGCGCCTCATCGCGCAAGGCGCTCACGGCCTGCTCCGCAGCATCGACGAGCGCCAGACCCTCGCGGCTTTTCTCGAAGAACGCCGCGCCCGCTTCGGTGAGCGATAGGCGCCGCGTTGTCCGTTGCAGCAGGCGCGTCTGCAACCGAGCCTCCAGCCGCGCCAGCGCCTTGCTGATCACACCGCGCGACATGCCCATCGCATCCGCCGCCGCCGACAAGCTACCGCGCTCCACCACCTGCACGAAGATCATCACGTCAGAGAGTCGATCCATATTTGCGCGCTTGCGGAAACAATATTGCGCCAAAGGCTACCTTAATCTGCGCGAATGGGCTGGCTACGATGGGCGCTCCGATCCTTCGTCCTGTTCATCATGACTACCGAAGCTCCTGCCGTTACCGTTTCCAATCCGCCGGCCGCCGACCGGCTGCCCCACGGTGCCACGCCGCTGTTTGCCGCCGCTGTCGGGCTCATCGTCATCAACCTGTTCGGCATCCAGCCGCTCGTTGCCGACATCGCTGCGAGCATCGGCTGGACCACGGCCGCTACCGGCTTGCTCGTCACCGCCACGCTCATCGGCTATGGCATCGGCCTGTTGCTGCTGATGCCGCTGACCGATCTGCAGGACAACCGCGCGCTCGCCTCGCGCACGCTGTGGGGCGCGGTGGCTTCGCTGGCGCTGACTACCGTCGCGCATAGCGGCCAGGTGCTGATGCTCGCCGCCTTCGCCATCGGCCTCACGTCCACGGTCATTCAGATGCTGATTGCGCTGGCGGGCCGCCTGGCCGCCGACCACCGGCGCGGGCGCGTGCTCGGCGACATCATGATCGGCCTGAACCTGGGCATCCTGCTGTCGCGCCCGGCGGCTAGCCTGATCGCGGCGCAGTGGGGCTGGCGAGCGTTTTATGGCGCATCGGCGGTGGCGATTGCCGTGCTGGCCGTCTTCCTGCCACGCGTGATGCCGACCTTCGTGCCGCCGCGCACGTTGTCGTACGGTGCGTTGCTGCACTCGTACGGCAGTCTGCTGCGTCGCGAGCCGCTGTTGCGCCGCCGTGCGGCCACGCAGGCCCTGCTGATGGCGGCGTTCACGCTGTTCTGGACGGCTGTGGCACTGCGGTTGGCAGCAGCGCCGTTCCGCCTTTCCCAGAACGGCATCGGCATCTTTGCGCTGTGCGGCGCGGCTGGTGTTGTGGCCGCGCCGATTGCTGGGCGGCTGGCAGACCGCGGCTTGGTGCGCGTTGGTACGCTGCTCGCACACGGCAGTGCGGCGACAGGTTTGCTGTTAGCGCTCGCTTCGGCGCTGCTGCCTGGCGTGAGCGTTTCCGCCATGTTGACAATGCTGGTGGCTGCGGCGCTACTGCTCGACTTCGGTGCCATCGGCGACCAAGCGCTCGGCCGCTACATGGTGAACACCCTGTCACCGGAGATTCGCGGGCGCGTGAATGGTCTGTACACCGGCGCGTTCTTCTTTGGCGCAGCTGCAGGCGGGGGACTGGCCGGCGTGGCTTGGGCGAGCGCGGGCTGGATCGGCGTATCCGTTCTGGCGCTGGGGTTTGTGGCGATGGCCGCACTCGTCTTTGTGTGGCCTGCGCGTGCTTCGCGCGCCATCGGCGCCACACCGCGCCGCTGCTGATTGCCTGCGCGCGTCGCCAGACTGGTGGCGCGCTTGACGCTTGCAAGACAGCCCGCTATAGTGCCAGATTCGAGTTTTTGGCTTCTGGTTTCGCGCGTCCATGCCCGGCAAAGCGCTGTGCAAGACATCTAAACCAGACGGGCTCGCGCTCTTTGGTCTTGATCTGTTCCCGCAGGTCCTCCCTCTAGAGCGTTCTGCTCGCCACTTCCATAAAACCCGATTGCGCCGTCCGCCTCACAAATGAGGCGTTCACGTTATGTGAACCGGCGATTTTTCAAAAACCAAGCTGGATTGAACAATGCCAACCATCAATCAACTGGTTCGCAAGCCCCGCGTCTCGGAAAAGCTGAAGAGCAAGAGCCCGGCACTTGAGAACTGCCCGCAGCGTCGCGGCGTGTGCACCCGCGTGTACACCACGACGCCGAAGAAGCCGAACTCGGCACTGCGTAAGGTCGCCAAGGTGCGCCTGACCAACGGTTTCGAAGTCATTTCGTACATCGGCGGTGAAGGCCACAACCTGCAAGAACACAGCGTCGTGCTGATCCGCGGCGGTCGTGTGAAGGATTTGCCGGGTGTGCGTTACCACATCGTGCGCGGCTCCCTTGACCTGCAAGGCGTCAAGGACCGTAAGCAAGCGCGTTCGAAGTACGGCGCAAAGCGCCCGAAGAAGGCCTAAGTTGTCAGTGAGATCGGTCCGCGCGTTTTGTATGGATGCGGGGTCACGGTCTTGTCATGAGCAGGCGGTACAACGGTGCGTTTTTTGACCGCACTGGCACCGTCGAGTAAGTGGTCACCCGGCTCAGATTGTTGAAAAAAACAAGCTAGTTGGTGGCCGGAGAACCGAAGCGGTTCTCAACTGAACAGAGAAGGAAAGAAGATGCCACGTCGTCGTGAAGTCCCCAAGCGGGAAATTCTGCCGGACCCGAAGTTCGGCAATGTGGAAGTCGCCAAGTTCATGAACGTCCTGATGCTGGACGGCAAGAAGTCGGTGGCTGAACGTATCGTCTACGGTGCGTTCGACCAGATCGAAAAGAAAGCAGGCAAGGCGCCCATCGAGGTGTTCACGCTGGCAATCGGCAACATCAAGCCGGTGGTCGAAGTGAAGAGCCGTCGTGTTGGTGGTGCTAACTATCAGGTGCCGGTCGAAGTCCGGCCGTCGCGTCGTCTGGCATTGGCGATGCGTTGGCTGCGGGAAGCTGCGAAGAAGCGCAGCGAGAAGTCGATGGCCCTGCGTCTGGCTGGTGAACTGCTCGAGGCCTCGGAAGGCCGCGGCGGCGCCATGAAGAAGCGCGACGAAGTGCACCGTATGGCGGAAGCCAACAAGGCGTTCTCGCACTTCCGCTTCTAAGCGACTCACGCACGTTGTTGGTTGCTGGGCGGGCTGTGTGCGCACATCTCGCCCATTTGTATTAGTAGGGGCGCTTGGCCGATGGCCGGCGCCCCGTTGACGAATCTGAGGATTAACCGTGGCTCGTAAGACCCCCATTGAGCGCTACCGTAACATCGGTATTTCCGCTCACATCGACGCCGGCAAGACCACCACGACCGAGCGGATCCTGTTCTACACCGGTGTGAACCACAAGATCGGTGAAGTGCATGATGGCGCTGCCACCATGGACTGGATGGAGCAGGAGCAGGAGCGCGGCATCACCATCACCTCGGCTGCTACCACCGCCTTCTGGAAGGGCATGGGCGGCAACTACCCCGAGCACCGCTTCAACATCATCGACACCCCGGGCCACGTGGACTTCACCATCGAAGTGGAGCGTTCCATGCGTGTGCTGGACGGCGCGTGCATGGTGTACTGCGCAGTGGGTGGCGTGCAGCCGCAGTCGGAAACCGTCTGGCGTCAGGCCAACAAGTACAAGGTGCCCCGTCTGGCGTTCGTCAACAAGATGGACCGTACCGGCGCGAATTTCTTCAAGGTCTACGACCAGCTGAAGACTCGCCTGAAGGCCAACCCGGTGCCCGTGGTGGTGCCGATCGGCGCTGAAGAAGGCTTCCAAGGCGTCGTCGATCTGCTGGAAATGAAGGCGATCATTTGGGACGAAGCCAGCCAAGGCGTGAAGTTCGAATACACCGACATCCCGGCTGAACTCGTTGACACGTGCAACGAGTGGCGCGAGAAGATGGTCGAGTCCGCCGCTGAAGCCAGCGAAGCGCTGATGGAAAAGTACCTGGGCGGCGAAGAGCTGACCCGTGCTGAGATCGTCAAGGCGCTGCGCGACCGGACCATCGCCTGCGAAATCCAGCCGATGCTGTGCGGCACCGCGTTCAAGAACAAGGGCGTGCAGCGCATGCTCGACGCCGTGATCGACTTCCTGCCGTCGCCGGTCGACATTCCGCCGGTCCAGGGTATCGACGAAAGCGACGAAACGAAGAAGCTCGAGCGCAAGGCTGACGACAGCGAAAAGTTCTCGGCACTGGCGTTCAAGATCATGACCGACCCGTTCGTTGGTCAGCTGATCTTCTTCCGCGTCTACTCGGGCAAGATCAATTCGGGCGACACCGTGTACAACCCGGTGAAGCAGAAGAAGGAGCGTCTGGGCCGTATTCTGCAGATGCACGCCAACCAGCGCGAAGAAATCAAGGAAGTGCTGGCCGGCGACATCGCCGCTGCTGTGGGCCTGAAGGACGCCACCACGGGTGACACGCTGTGCGACCCGGCGGCGCCGATCATTCTCGAGCGCATGGTGTTCCCGGAGCCGGTGATTTCGCAGGCTGTCGAGCCGAAGACCAAGGCGGACCAGGAAAAGATGGGTATCGCCCTGAACCGCCTGGCCGCTGAAGATCCGTCGTTCCGCGTGCGTACCGATGAAGAATCGGGCCAGACCATCATTTCGGGCATGGGCGAGCTCCACCTCGAAATTCTGGTTGACCGCATGAAGCGTGAATTCGGCGTGGAAGCCAACATCGGCGCTCCGCAAGTTGCGTACCGCGAAACCATCCGCAAGAAGGTTGAAGACGTCGAAGGCAAGTTCGTCAAGCAGTCGGGCGGCCGCGGTCAGTATGGTCACGCTGTGATCACGCTGGAACCGCTGGACGAAGAAGGCAAGGTGGCAGCGAAGGCTGCGGCGACCACGTCGGCAGCAGCAGCTGCTGCTGCCAATGGTTTCGTCTTCGTCGACGCCATCAAGGGCGGCGTGATTCCTCGCGAATACATCCCGGCGGTCGAAAAGGGTATCGTCGACACGCTGCCGGCCGGTATTCTGGCTGGCTTCCCGGTGGTGGACGTGAAGGTCACGCTGACGTTCGGTTCGTACCACGACGTGGACTCGAACGAAAACGCGTTCCGCATGGCCGGCTCGATGGCCTTCAAGGAAGCGATGCGCAAGGCCACTCCGGTTCTGCTCGAGCCGATGATGGCTGTGGAAGTGGAAACGCCGGAAGACTACACGGGTACCGTGATGGGCGACTTGTCGTCCCGCCGCGGCATCGTGCAGGGCATGGACGACATGGTGGGCGGCGGCAAGGTCATCAAGGCCGAAGTCCCGCTGTCGGAAATGTTCGGTTATTCGACGTCGCTGCGCTCGGCCACGCAAGGCCGCGCCACGTACACCATGGAATTCAAGCAATACAGCGAGGCACCGAAGAACATTGCCGAAGCTGTGATGGCTGCCAAGGGTACGAAGTAATCAACGTGTTTTGGGCGGCGCGCGTGTGCATGCTGCCCGCATCCAAATCTAGTAATTAGCCGATTCCGAATTGAGGAGCTGACATGGCAAAGGAAAAGTTCGAGCGGACCAAGCCGCACGTGAACGTTGGGACGATTGGTCACGTTGACCACGGCAAGACGACGCTGACCGCAGCGATCGCAACCGTGCTGTCGAGCAAGTTCGGTGGTACCGCGAAGAAGTACGACGAAATTGACGCAGCGCCGGAAGAAAAGGCACGCGGCATCACGATCAACACCGCGCACATCGAGTACGAAACGGCCAACCGCCACTACGCGCACGTTGACTGCCCGGGCCACGCCGACTACGTCAAGAACATGATTACCGGTGCCGCCCAGATGGACGGCGCCATCCTGGTTTGCTCGGCCGCTGACGGCCCGATGCCGCAAACGCGTGAGCACATCCTGCTGGCCCGTCAGGTCGGCGTGCCGTACATCATCGTCTTCCTGAACAAGTGCGACATGGTGGACGACGCTGAGCTGCTGGAGCTGGTCGAGATGGAAGTGCGCGAACTTCTGTCGAAGTACGACTTCCCGGGCGACGACACCCCGATCATCAAGGGTTCGGCCAAGCTGGCGCTGGAAGGCGACAAGGGCGAGCTGGGCGAAGTGGCCATCATGAATCTGGCCGACGCACTGGACACCTACATCCCGACGCCGGAGCGCGCTGTTGACGGCACGTTCCTGATGCCGGTGGAAGACGTGTTCTCGATCTCGGGTCGCGGCACCGTGGTGACCGGCCGTATCGAGCGCGGCGTCGTGAAGGTCGGCGAAGAAATCGAAATCGTCGGTATCGCCATGGACGGCGACAAGCCGAAGATCGACAAGACGACTTGCACGGGCGTGGAAATGTTCCGCAAGCTGCTGGACCAAGGTCAGGCAGGCGACAACGTCGGTATTCTGCTGCGCGGTACGAAGCGCGAAGACGTCCAGCGCGGCCAAGTGCTGGCCAAGCCGGGCTCGATCAAGCCGCACACGGAATTCACGGGCGAGGTCTACATTCTGTCGAAGGATGAAGGTGGCCGTCACACGCCGTTCTTCAACAACTACCGTCCGCAGTTCTACTTCCGTACGACGGACGTGACTGGCTCGATCGCCCTGCCGGAAGGCAAGGAAATGGTTATGCCGGGCGACAACGTATCGATCACTGTCAAGCTGATCGCCCCGATCGCCATGGAAGAAGGCCTGCGCTTCGCAATCCGTGAAGGCGGCCGTACCGTGGGTGCTGGCGTCGTTGCCAAGATCCTGAAGTAAAAGGCGGATCGATGCGCTGTTCCTCTTAAGGGGTGCGGTGCATCGCTTGTTGCATCGCTCTTTCAATCTACCGGCGGCCCGGCCGCCATGCTCTTTAAGGAAACATCATGCAGAACCAGAAGATCCGTATCCGCCTGAAGGCTTTCGACTATCGCCTGATCGACCAGTCGGCCGCTGAAATCGTTGAAACCGCCAAGCGCACCGGCGCGATCGTCAAGGGCCCGGTGCCCCTGCCGACCCGCATCCAGCGTTTCGACGTTCTGCGTTCGCCGCACGTTAACAAGACCAGCCGCGATCAGTTCGAGATCCGTACCCACCAGCGCCTGATGGACATCGTCGATCCGACGGACAAGACCGTCGATGCGCTGATGAAGCTGGACCTGCCGGCTGGCGTGGACGTCGAGATCAAGCTGCAGTAAGCAATACAACGCTGCCGGATCACTCCGGTAACGGGCAAGCGGCGAGCCAAGTGCTCGCCGTTTTGCTTTTCGCGCCGAATGTTGCATTGCACACGATGCCCCGGCCCACATCTGGCAATCGCTCTTGCATATTGTCCGTAACCCAGATATATTGTAGGGCTACCCCTTTAGTCAGGGGAGTGGGCTGGCCATTTGGCCTCGCGCTGTCTCTTTAGGCGCAGTCCAGTTCAAGATTCGTAGTATCAATCAGCCCCGGCCAATCGCAGCTGGGAATGGAGCAAACCATGAGCCTTGGCCTTGTAGGTCGCAAGGTTGGCATGACCCGTATTTTCACGGACGACGGCGATTCGATTCCCGTCACCGTGCTCGAGGTCGGCGACAACCGCGTGACGCAAATCAAGACGGACGAGACCGACGGTTATACCGCGGTTCAAGTCACCTTCGGCACCCGACGCGCCAGCCGCGTCACCAAGCCGCTGGCGGGTCATCTCGCCAAAGCCGGCGTGGAAGCGGGCGAAGTCATCAAAGAATTCCGAGTGGATGCCGCTCGTGCCGCTGAATTCCAGCCTGGTGCGAACATCAGCGTCGACCTGTTTGAAGTCGGTCAGAAGATCGACGTCCAGGGTGTGACGATTGGTAAGGGCTACGCCGGTACCATCAAGCGTTACCACTTCTCGTCGGGCCGCGCCTCGCACGGTAACTCGCGCTCGCACAACGTGCCGGGCTCGATCGGTATGGCGCAGGATCCGGGCCGCGTGTTCCCGGGTAAGCGCATGACCGGTCACATGGGTGACGTCACCCGTACCGTTCAGAATCTGGAAATCGCCAAGATCGACGCAGAGCGCAAGCTGCTGCTGGTCAAGGGTGCGATTCCGGGCGCCAAGGGCGGTCAAGTCATCGTCACGCCGGCCGTGAAGGCCCGCGCCAAGAAGGCATAAGGAGCAAACGCATGGAACTCAAGCTGCTCCAGGACAACGGTCAACTCGGCGCCGGCGTTGCAGCCTCGCCGGAAGTGTTCGGCCGTGACTACAACGAAGCCCTCGTTCACCAAGTCGTCGTCGCTTACCAGGCCAACGCTCGCAGCGGTAACCGTAAGCAGAAGGACCGTGAAGAGGTCAAGCACACGACCAAGAAGCCGTGGCGTCAAAAGGGTACGGGCCGCGCCCGTGCAGGTATGAGCTCCTCCCCGCTGTGGCGCGGGGGTGGTCGTATCTTCCCGAACAGCCCGGAAGAAAACTTCTCGCAGAAGGTCAACAAGAAGATGTACCGCGCCGGCATGCGCTCGATTTACTCGCAGCTTGCCCGTGAAGGTCGCATCAACGTCGTTGACAGCCTGTCCGTCGACGCGCCCAAAACCAAGCTGCTGGCCGACAAGTTCCGCGCCATGGGCCTGGATTCGGTGCTCGTGATTACCGATAACCTGGACGAAAACCTCTTCCTGGCATCGCGCAACCTGGCGCACGTGCTCGTGGTTGAGCCGCGTCACGCCGACCCGCTGTCGCTCGTGCACTACAAGAAGGTGCTCGTGACCAAGGCAGCCGTCGCGCAGATCGAGGAGTTGCTGAAATGACGCAAGTTGCCAAGAACGACCATCGCCTGATGCAGGTGCTGCTGGCGCCTGTGGTGTCTGAAAAGGCAACCCTGGTGGCCGAGAAGAACGAACAGGTCGTGTTCGAAGTGGCTCGCGACGCCAACAAGGGCGAAGTGAAGGCTGCTGTCGAACTGCTGTTCAAGGTCGAGGTCGAGTCCGTCCAGATCCTGAACCAGAAGGGCAAGCAAAAGCGCTTCGGTCGCTTCATGGGTCGTCGTGACCACGTGAAGAAGGCCTATGTTTCGCTGAAGCCGGGCCAGGAAATCAATTTTGAAGCGGAGGCCAAGTAATCATGGCACTCGTCAAAACCAAGCCGACATCGCCGGGCCGCCGCTCGATGGTGAAGGTCGTTAACCCCGACCTTCACAAGGGCGCGCCGCACGCTCCGCTGCTGGAAAAGCAAATCCAGAAGTCGGGTCGTAACAACAACGGCCACATCACCACCCGTCACAAGGGCGGTGGTCACAAGCATCACTATCGCGTCGTCGACTTCAAGCGTAACGATAAGGACGGTATCCCGGCCAAGATCGAACGCCTGGAATACGACCCGAACCGTAGCGCCAACATCGCGCTCGTGCTGTTCGCTGACGGCGAGCGCCGCTACATCATCGCCCCGAAGGGCGCTGTGGTTGGCCAAGCCATCGCTAACGGCTCGGAAGCGCCGATCAAGGCCGGTAACAACCTGCCGATCCGCAACATTCCGGTCGGTACGACGATCCACTGCGTGGAAATCCTGCCGGGCAAGGGTGCTCAAGTTGCCCGTTCGGCCGGTACGTCCGCCGTGCTGCTGGCTCGTGAAGGCATCTACGCTCAAGTGCGCCTGCGCTCGGGTGAAGTGCGCCGCGTGCACATCGAGTGCCGCGCGACCATCGGTGAAGTCGGCAACGAAGAGCACAGCCTGCGCCAGATCGGCAAGGCCGGTGCAACCCGTTGGCGCGGTATTCGCCCGACCGTTCGCGGTGTGGTGATGAACCCGGTCGATCACCCGCATGGTGGTGGTGAAGGTAAGACTGCTGCTGGCCGTGATCCGGTGTCCCCGTGGGGCACGCCGACCAAGGGCTACCGCACCCGTCGTAACAAGCGCACTGACAGCATGATCGTTCAGCGCCGTCACAAGCGTTAATCGGTAGGTAGGAGCTTAGATATGACTCGTTCCGTAAAAAAGGGTCCTTTCATTGACGCCCACCTGCTGAAGAAGGTTGAGGCGGCGGTGCAGACGAAGGACAAGAAGCCCATCAAGACTTGGTCGCGTCGTTCGACCATTCTGCCGGACTTCATCGGCCTGACGATTGCCGTTCACAACGGTCGTCAGCACGTGCCCGTGTATGTCACGGAAAACATGGTTGGCCACAAGCTCGGCGAATTTGCGCTCACGCGTACGTTCAAGGGCCACGCTGCCGACAAGAAAGCGAAGCGATAAGGGGCAATCATGGAAGTTAAAGCGATTCATCGCGGCGCCCGTATCTCCGCACAGAAGACGCGCCTGGTTGCTGACCAGATTCGCGGCCTGTCGATCGAGCGCGCGCTCAACGTGCTGACGTTCAGCCCGAAGAAGGCGGCTGGCATCGTGAAGAAGGTGGTTGAGTCCGCTATCGCGAACGCCGAGCACAATGAAGGCGCCGATATCGACGAGCTGAAGGTCAAGTCGATCTACATCGACAAGGCTACGTCGCTCAAGCGCTTCACGGCGCGTGCGAAGGGCCGCGGCAACCGCATCGAGAAACAAACCTGTCACATCACTGTGACGCTGGGCAACTAAGGGGTCACGATGGGACAGAAGATTCATCCGACTGGCTTCCGTCTGGCTGTCAGCCGTAACTGGGCATCGCGCTGGTACGCGAGCAACACCCAGTTTGCCGGCATGCTCAAGGAAGACATTGAGGTTCGCGAGTTTCTGAAGAAGAAGCTGAAGAACGCGTCGGTGGGCCGCGTGGTCATCGAGCGTCCGGCCAAGAATGCTCGTATCACCATTTACAGCTCGCGTCCGGGCGTGGTGATCGGCAAGAAAGGCGAGGACATCGAACTGCTGAAGGCTGAGCTGCAGCGCCGCATGGGCGTGCCCGTGCACGTGAACATCGAAGAAATCCGCAAGCCGGAAGTCGATGCACAGCTGATTGCCGATTCGATCACGCAGCAGCTCGAGCGCCGCATCATGTTCCGTCGCGCAATGAAGCGCGCGATGCAGAACGCGATGCGTCTGGGTGCCCAAGGCATCAAGATCATGAGCTCGGGCCGTCTGAACGGCATCGAAATCGCCCGTACCGAATGGTACCGCGAAGGCCGTGTGCCCCTGCACACGCTGCGCGCCGATATCGACTACGGCTTCTCCGAAGCGGAAACCACCTACGGCATCATCGGTGTCAAGGTGTGGGTGTACAAGGGTGACCATCTCGGTCGCAACGACGCACCCGTCGTGGAAGAGCCGCAAGAAGAGCGTCGCAAGCGTCCGGGTCGCCCGGAAGGTCGTCGCCGTGAGGGCGAGGGTCGCCCGGCCGGTCAGCGCCGCGGTGCTGGTGCAGGTGCCCGTCGTGGCGCCGACGCCAAGACTGGAGAATAAACATGCTGCAACCTAAGCGCAGGAAGTACCGCAAGGAGCAGAAGGGCCGTAACACCGGTATCGCGACGCGCGGCAACGCAGTCTCGTTCGGCGAATTCGGTCTGAAGGCGATGGGCCGTGGCCGTCTGACCGCGCGTCAGATTGAGTCGGCGCGTCGTGCGATGACCCGTCACATCAAGCGTGGCGGCCGCATTTGGATCCGGATTTTCCCGGACAAGCCGATCTCGAAGAAGCCTGCCGAAGTCCGTATGGGTAACGGTAAGGGCAACCCGGAATACTACGTGGCTGAAATTCAGCCGGGCAAGATGCTGTACGAAATGGACGGCGTTGGCGAAGAACTGGCACGCGAGGCATTCCGCCTGGCCGCTGCCAAGCTGCCGATCGCGACCAGCTTCGTGGTGCGTCAGGTCGGAACGTAAGGAGCACACACCATGAAAGCATCCGAACTGCGCGACAAAGATGTCGCCGGGCTGAACCAGGAGCTCTCCGAGCTGCTGAAGGCCCAATTTGGCCTGCGCATGCAAAAAGCGACGCAACAGCTGCAGAACACCAGCCAGCTGAAGAAGGTGCGTCGTGACATCGCGCGTGTCCGCACCGTGCTGGGCCAGAAGGGGAACCAGAAATGACTGAAGCCGCAACGTCCCTGAAGCGCACGCTCGTCGGTCGCGTTGTCAGCAACAAGATGGACAAGACCGTCACGGTCCTGATCGAAAACCGCGTCAAGCATCCGTTGTACGGCAAGTACGTGGTGCGCTCGAAGAAGTATCACGCGCACGACGAAGCCAACCAGTACAACGAAGGCGACAAGGTTGAGATCACGGAATCGCGTCCGCTCTCCCGCACCAAGTCGTGGGTGGTGTCGCGTCTGCTTGAAGCTGCACGCGTGATCTAAAACAACAGCGGACAGTTTGCTGTTGCAAGACCGGGATTATGTGATATAGTCTCGGTCTTTCCCTTTAAGAGGGTGGCTGGCAAAGTTGCTGGTGACTCGGGTGAGGGGGAAAAGCGAATGGGCCGGGCGGCAATCGCCGTCGGGCAGCTACCGACTTCAAGTTGATCAACCCAATCGCAGTTGGCGCAATGCCAGCAGCTGGCGGGACCAAGACTGATCGCCTCTGCGCATTGTGCGTTTGGCGAATTAAGTTGGGACGAGAACACCATGATTCAGACAGAAAGCCGGCTCGAAGTGGCCGATAACACGGGTGCGCGTGAAGTCATGTGCATCAAGGTGCTGGGCGGTTCGAAGCGCCGCTACGCCAGCGTCGGCGACATCATCAAGGTCAGCGTCAAGGATGCTGCCCCGCGTGGTCGCGTGAAGAAGGGCGATATCTATAACGCCGTGGTTGTGCGTACCGCCAAGGGCGTACGTCGTCCCGACGGCTCGCTCATCAAGTTCGACGGCAATGCCGCCGTGCTGCTGAACACCAAGCTTGAGCCGATCGGCACCCGTATCTTCGGGCCGGTCACTCGCGAACTCCGTACCGAGCGCTTCATGAAGATCGTGTCGCTCGCGCCGGAAGTGCTGTAATCGGAGGCCGCATGAACAAGATTCGCAAGGGCGATCGCGTCATCGTCCGCACCGGTAAAGACAAGGGCAAGCAAGGTACTGTGCTGGCCGTGCTCCCCGAGCATGTGACGGTTGAAGGCGTGAACGTTGCCAAGAAGCACGTGCGCCCGAACCCGATGCTGGGTACCACGGGTGGTGTGGTCGACAAGGTCATGCCCATCCATATTTCGAACGTTGCGCTCGTGGATGCCAATGGCAAGCCGTCGCGCGTCGGCATCAAGGTTGAAGGCGGCGTGAAGACGCGCGTGCTGAAGACCACTGGTGCTGCCGTCGGCGCTTGATTCTGGGCAATAGAGAGGAGTTGAGCATGACTGCACGTCTGCAAGAGTTTTACAAAGAGAAGGTTGTGCCCGAACTGATCAAGCAGTTTGGCTACAAGTCCGTGATGGAAGTGCCGCGCATCACCAAGATCACTCTGAACATGGGTCTTGGCGAAGCCATCAATGACAAGAAAGTCATTGAGCACGCCACGGGCGACCTGATCAAGATCGCTGGCCAGAAGCCGATCGTGACGAAGGCCCGCAAGGCTATCGCCGGCTTCAAGATTCGCCAGGGTTACCCGATCGGCACGATGGTCACGCTGCGTGGCCAACGTATGTACGAATTCCTGGATCGCTTCATCACTGTGTCGCTGCCCCGCGTGCGCGACTTCCGTGGCGTGTCCGGCAAGGCGTTCGACGGTCGTGGCAACTACAACATCGGTGTGAAAGAGCAAATCATTTTCCCCGAGATCGAATACGACAAGATCGACGCACTCCGTGGTCTGAACATCAGCATCACGACGACTGCGAAGAACGATGAGGAAGCGAAGGCGCTCCTCAACGCGTTCAAGTTCCCGTTCCGTAATTAAGGGGTTACCGTGGCTAAATTGTCTCTGATCGAACGCGAGAAGAAGCGTGCCAAGCTCGTGGCCAAGTACGCTGAGAAGCGCGCCGCTCTCGAAGCCATCGTGGCCGACCAAAGCAAGTCGGAAGAAGAGCGCTACGAAGCGCGTCTGAAATTGCAAGCGCTGCCGCGCAACGCAAATCCGACTCGTCAGCGCAACCGCTGCTCTATCACCGGTCGTCCCCGCGGTACGTTCCGTAAGTTCGGCCTGGCGCGTAACAAGCTCCGCGAGATCGCCTTCAAGGGCGAGATCCCGGGTCTGACGAAAGCCAGCTGGTAATCACGCACAGGCTACAGGAGAAACAGTATGAGCATGAGCGATCCGATCGCCGATATGCTGACGCGTATCCGCAACGCGCAAGCGGTGGAAAAAGCGTCGGTGGTCATGCCGTCGTCGAAGCTGAAGGTGGCAATCGCCAAAGTCCTGAAGGACGAAGGCTACATCGACGAATTCGCCGTGACCGAGCAGGGTGGCAAGTCCACGCTGACGATTGGTCTGAAGTACTACGCTGGCCGTCCGGTCATCGAGCGCCTGGAGCGCGTCTCGAAGCCTGGTCTGCGTGTGTACAAGGGCCGTAATGAAATCCCGCAAGTGATGAACGGCCTGGGTGTCGCCATCATCTCGACCCCGCAGGGTCTGATGACGGACCGCCGCGCCCGCGCAACCGGTGTCGGTGGCGAAGTCATTTGCTACGTCGCCTAAGGGAGGGGAACCATGTCTCGCGTAGGTAAGGCTCCCATCGCGCTGCCCAAGGGCGCTGAAGTCAATTTCGCAGGTGGTCTGCTGACCGTTAAGGGCCCGTTGGGCACCCTGACGCAGCCGATTCACTCGCTTGTCAAGGTCAACACCGACAACGGCACGATCACGTTCGCGCCGGCAGATGAGTCGCGTGAAGCCAATGCGCTGCAAGGTACGATGCGCGCCCTGACGGCCAACATGGTCAAGGGTGTGACGACGGGCTTCGAGCGCAAGCTGAACCTGGTCGGCGTGGGTTACCGTGCATCGGTTCAGGGCACCGCTCTGAAGCTGCAACTCGGTTTCTCGCACGACGTGATCCATGAGATGCCGGAAGGCGTGAAGGCGGAAACGCCGACGCAAACCGAGATCATCATCAAGGGTTCGGACAAGCAAAAAGTTGGTCAGGTCGCCGCTGAAGTGCGTGGTTATCGTCCGCCGGAGCCCTACAAGGGCAAGGGTGTGCGCTACGCCGATGAGCGTGTGATCCTGAAGGAAACCAAGAAGAAGTAAGGGTGCACATCATGAACAAAAATGACTCGCGTCTGCGCCGTGCACGTCAGACCCGCCTGAAAATTGCGGAACTGAGCGTCGCCCGTCTGGCTGTGCACCGTACGAACCTGCACATTTATGCGCAGGTCTTCTCGGAAGATGGCACCAAGGTCCTGGCTTCGGCCTCGACGGCGGAAGCCGAAGTCCGCAAGGAACTGAACGGCAACGGTGGCAACACCGCTGCTGCCACCCTGGTGGGTAAGCGTATCGCTGAGAAGGCGAAGGCTGCCGGCATCGAAGCCGTGGCGTTCGATCGCTCGGGTTTCCGTTATCACGGTCGCGTGAAGGCTCTGGCCGACGCGGCACGCGAAGCTGGCCTGAAGTTCTAAGCCGGCATAGAGGATATCGTCATGGCAAAAATTCAACCTAAGGTCCAAGGGGACGAACGCGACGACGGTCTTCGCGAGAAGATGATCGCGGTCAACCGTGTGACCAAGGTGGTCAAGGGCGGCCGGATTCTCGGTTTCGCTGCTCTGACTGTGGTCGGCGACGGCGACGGCCGTATCGGCATGGGCAAGGGTAAGGCTAAGGAAGTCCCCGTGGCCGTGCAGAAGGCAATGGACGAAGCCCGTCGCAAGATGGTCAAGGTCCCGCTGAAGAACGGTACGCTGCAGCACGAAGTGGTTGGCAAGCATGGCGCCGCGAAGGTGCAAATGATGCCCGCAAAGGACGGTACTGGCGTGATCGCCGGTGGCCCGATGCGCGCCATCTTCGAAGTGATGGGCGTGACGAACATCGTGACCAAGTCGCACGGTTCGACCAATCCTTACAACATGGTGCGCGCAACGCTGGATGGCCTGCGCAAGATGAGCACCCCGGCCGAAGTTGCCGCCAAGCGTGGCAAGTCGGTCGAAGAGATCCTCGGCTAAGCCGAAGGGATAGGTGAACGATATGTCGCAGAAAACCGTGAAAGTCCAACTCGTGCGCAGCCTGATCGGTACGCGCGAAGACCACCGCGCCACGGTGCGCGGCCTGGGCCTGCGCCGCATGAACTCGGTGTCCGAATTGCAGGACACGCCCGCAGTGCGCGGCATGATCAACAAGGTGTCCTACCTGGTCAAGGTCATCGGCTAAGGCAAGACGGAGAAGAACATGCAACTGAATAACCTGAAGCCGGCAGCCGGCTCCAAGCACGCCAAGCGCCGCGTTGGTCGCGGTATTGGTTCGGGCCTGGGCAAGACGGCTGGTCGTGGTCACAAGGGTCAGAAGTCGCGTTCGGGTGGTTTCCACAAGGTCGGCTTCGAAGGCGGCCAGATGCCCCTGCATCGTCGACTGCCCAAGCGTGGTTTCACCTCGCTGACCAAGGAATTCACCGCTGAAGTGCGTCTGGGCGACCTGGCGGGCCTGCCGATCGAGGAAATCGATCTGCTGTCCCTCAAGCAAGCCGGCCTCGTTGGCGAGATGGTCAAGAGCGCCAAGGTGATCCTGTCGGGCGAAATCGACAAGAAGGTGACCCTGAAAGGCATCGGCGCGACGGCTGGAGCGAAAGCTGCAATCGAAGCAGCTGGTGGCTCGCTGGCCTAATAGCCTGCTGTTTCACACTGACGGAGCATCCGTTTGGCCACGGCGAAACCTAATGTGATGGCCCAGGCCAAGAACACGGCCAAGTACGGCGATCTTCGCCGTCGGCTGGTGTTCCTGGTTCTGGCATTGCTGGTGTACCGGATCGGCGCGCACATTCCTGTGCCGGGTATCGATCCGGATCAACTGGCGCAGCTTTTCCAACGGCAGTCGGGCGGCATCCTCGGGATGTTCAACCTGTTCTCCGGCGGCGCGCTGTCGCGTTTCACAGTGTTTGCGCTGGGGATCATGCCGTACATCTCGGCGTCGATCATCATGCAACTGCTGACGATCGTGCTGCCGCAGCTGGAATCGTTGAAGAAGGAAGGCCAAGCCGGCCAGCGCAAGATTACGCAGTACACGCGCTACGGTACGGTCGTCCTGGCAACGTTCCAGGCGCTTGGGATTGCAGTAGCGCTCGAAGCGCAGCCGGGTCTGGTGTTGGACCCGGGTCTGATGTTCCGGGCTACCGCAGTGATTACGCTGGTGACGGGCACGATGTTCCTGATGTGGCTGGGTGAGCAGATCACCGAGCGTGGTCTGGGCAACGGGATCTCGATCATCATTTTTGGCGGGATTGCAGCAGGACTCCCCAACGCGATCGGCGGGTTGTTCGAGCTGGTGCGTACGGGTTCGATGGGAATCTTCTCAGCGATCCTGGTGGTGGCGATTATCGGTGCGGTGACGTTTGTGGTTGTGTTCATTGAACGCGGCCAGCGCAAGATCCTCGTCAACTACGCCAAGCGGCAAGTTGGTAACAAGATTTATGGTGGGCAGTCGTCGCATCTGCCGCTGAAGTTGAATATGGCTGGGGTGATTCCGCCGATCTTTGCATCGTCGATCATTCTGTTCCCAGCCACGATCGCGGGCTGGTTTACAGCCGGGAACTCGACGAATCCGGTCGCACGGGTCGTCAAGGATCTGGCAGCGACGCTGTCGCCGGGTCAGCCGGTGTACATCCTGCTGTATGCGGCGGCGATCATCTTCTTCTGTTTCTTCTACACCGCGCTGGTCTATAACAGCCGCGAAGTGGCGGATAACCTGAAGAAGAGTGGGGCGTTCATTCCGGGCATCCGTCCGGGCGAGCAAACCACGCGGTATATCGACAAGATTCTGGTGCGTTTGACCCTGGCGGGTGCGATCTACATCACGCTGGTGTGTCTGTTGCCGGAGTTCTTGGTGCTGCGCTGGAATGTGCCATTCTACTTTGGTGGGACATCCCTGTTGATCATCGTGGTTGTCACGATGGACTTCATGGCGCAAGTGCAGTCCTACGTGATGTCTCAGCAGTACGAGTCTTTGATGAAGAAGGCGAATTTCAAGGGAAACCTGACGCTCCGCTAGGAGTGATCGCACGAACCTGAAGGGACATGGCTAAAGATGACGTGATCCAGATGCAGGGCGAGGTGCTGGAAAACCTCCCCAACGCAACGTTTCGCGTCAAGCTAGAGAACGGCCACGTAGTGTTAGGCCATATTTCCGGCAAGATGCGTATGCATTACATCCGTATCTTGCCCGGGGACAAGGTGACGGTCGAATTGACCCCGTATGATCTGTCCCGCGCGCGCATCGTATTCCGGGCGAAGTGAGCGGACTGGAATTGAAGGAAGAGGAAAATCATGAAAGTGCTGGCTTCTGTTAAGCGCATTTGCCGCAACTGCAAAATCATCAAGCGCAAGGGCGTGGTGCGTGTGATCTGCTCGTCGGACCCGCGTCATAAGCAGCGCCAAGGCTAATTTCGCAAAGAGGATTGACGAATGGCACGTATCGCAGGGGTCAACATCCCCAACCATAAACATACCGTGATTGGCCTGACGGCGATCTACGGTATCGGCCGCTCGCGCGCTCAAAAGATTTGCGAGGCTACTGGCATCCCGACCGACAAGAAGGTCAAGGACCTGACGGATCCGGACCAGGACGCGCTGCGTAAGGAAATCGAGAAGTTCCTCGTCGAAGGCGATCTGCGCCGTGAAACGACGATGAACATCAAGCGCCTGATGGATTTGGGCTGCTACCGTGGCGTGCGCCATCGCAAGGGCCTGCCGATGCGTGGTCAGCGTACCCGCACCAATGCTCGTACCCGGAAGGGTCCGCGTAAGGCCGGCGTCGCGCTCAAGAAGTAATCCGTCGGGTAAAGGATAGGAACTATGGCAAAAGCAGCGAATACCGCCGCCCAGCGCGCGCGCAAGAAGGTTCGCAAGAACGTCGCCGACGGCATCGCGCACGTTCACGCGTCGTTCAACAACACGATCATCACGATCACCGACCGTCAGGGCAATGCTCTGTCGTGGGCGACATCGGGTGGCCAAGGCTTCAAGGGCTCGCGTAAGTCGACCCCGTTCGCCGCTCAGGTGGCTGCTGAGAGTGCCGGCCGCGTGGCGCAGGACCAAGGCATCAAGAACCTGGAAGTGCGCATTAAGGGCCCGGGTCCGGGTCGTGAATCGGCTGTGCGTGCTCTGAACAACCTGGGTATCAAGATCCAGTTGATCGAAGACGTGACGCCGGTGCCGCACAACGGTTGCCGTCCGCCGAAGCGTCGTCGTATCTAAGTGATTCGACCGACCGCGCCAGTTGCTGGCGAGGTCGGTCTGCGGGTGCTATACTTGCCCGCTTGCCTGTCTTCTGGATTTCCCGGAAGGCGGGTTTCGTCTTTTCATAAGCCCACTGTTCGCTGCAGTCCTGTTGATGGGACTGAGCAGGCGGACCGTCCGAGGCCGCGCGCCACGGATGACTGATAACGAAGGAACATAACGTGGCACGCTATACCGGTCCCAAGGCGAAACTGTCTCGCCGCGAAGGTACTGACCTTTTCCTGAAGAGCGCACGCCGCTCGCTCGCCGACAAGTGCAAGCTGGACAGCAAGCCTGGTCAGCATGGCCGTACTTCCGGCGCTCGCACCTCCGACTACGGCAACCAGCTGCGTGAAAAGCAGAAGGTCAAGCGCATCTACGGCGTGCTGGAGCGTCAATTCCGCCGTTACTTCGCTGAAGCCGACCGCCGCAAGGGCAACACGGGTGAAACCCTGCTGCAACTGCTGGAATCGCGCCTGGACAACGTCGTCTACCGCATGGGTTTCGGCTCGACCCGCGCAGAAGCGCGTCAGCTGGTGTCGCACAAGGCGATCCTGGTGAACGGTCAAGCTCTGAACGTGCCCTCGGCTCAGGTGAAGTCGGGCGACGTGATTGCCATCCGCGAAAAGTCGAAGAAGCAAGTGCGTATTGCCGAATCGCTGTCGCTGGCTGAGCAGACCGGTTTCCCGATCTGGGTTGCGGTCGATGCCAAGAAGATGGAAGGTACCTTCAAGCAAGCCCCGGATCGCGCGGATATCGCCGGCGACATCAACGAAAGCCTGATCGTCGAACTGTATTCGCGTTAATGACGACGCCCGTACTGCAAGGTGCGGGCTCGTGCGCCTTCTGGGGACGCTCATCGTCAACGACATTGTGTTCGCGCGCCTGCAGTACTCAGGCGCAGAGCCAATCCGAATCGTTACGTGCCGCAACATGGTTGCGGCATGTGCGTCTTCCGTCGCAATGTTCGCGATGGAACCTTTCCAGTCCAATCCGTCAGCCTTATCGGTGTAACGAGCCGAGGGTATTGAAATAGGACAACCTAATGCAAACAGCACTCCTGAAGCCCAAAATTATTGCGGTTGAGCCGCTTGGCGATCATCACGCGAAGGTCGTCATGGAACCGTTCGAGCGCGGCTACGGCCACACGCTCGGTAACGCGCTGCGCCGCGTGCTGCTGTCGTCGATGGTCGGCTATGCCCCGACCGAAGTCACGATCGCTGGGGTCGTCCACGAATATTCCACCATCGACGGCGTGCAGGAAGACGTCGTCAACCTGCTGCTGAACCTGAAGGGCGTGGTGTTCAAGCTGCACAACCGTGATGAAGTCACGGTGTCGCTGCGCAAGGAAGGCGAGGGTGTGGTGACCGCCGCTGATATCGAGCTGCCGCACGATGTCGAGATCATCAATCCGGGTCACGTGATCGCCAACCTGTCGGCTGGTGGCAAGCTGGATCTGCAATTGAAGGTCGAGCAAGGCCGAGGCTATGTGCCGGGTAACGTACGCAAGTTTGGCGATGAGTCGAGCAAGGTCATCGGCCGCATCGTGCTGGACGCCTCTTTCGCACCGGTGCGCCGTGTGTCGTATGCGGTTGAGTCTGCGCGTGTGGAACAGCGTACCGACCTCGACAAGCTGGTGATGAACATCGAGACCAACGGTGTGATCTCGCCGGAAGAAGCGATCCGCCAGTCGGCTCGCATCCTGGTTGATCAGCTGTCGGTGTTCGCCGCGCTGGAAGGTACCGAGAGCGCCGCTGAGGCCGCTGCCGCCCGCGCACCGCAGATCGATCCGATCCTGCTGCGCCCGGTAGACGATCTGGAGCTGACGGTGCGTTCGGCCAACTGCCTGAAGGCCGAAAACATCTATTACATCGGCGACCTGATCCAGCGTACCGAGAACGAACTGCTCAAGACCCCGAACCTGGGTCGCAAGTCGCTCAACGAGATCAAAGAAGTCCTCGCATCGCGTGGCCTGACGCTCGGCATGAAGCTCGAGAACTGGCCGCCGGCAGGTCTCGAGAAGTAAGTTGCAATTGTCGGCCGGTGCCCGCGCATCGGCCGGTTTTCCCGCCATCGCTGTTTGGGTGGCTTATTGTTAAGGCTACCGGCCCGCGCCAAGCTGCGTTGTTTACGCAGCGGCGATAGAAGAGCTGGTCAAACACTCTTAAGAAGGAATCATCATGCGTCACCGTCATGGTTTGCGGAAACTGAACCGCACCTCGTCGCACCGTCTCGCGATGCTGCGCAACATGTCCAACTCGCTGCTGCAGCACGAGCTGATCAAGACCACCCTGCCGAAGGCCAAGGAACTGCGCAAGGTTGTTGAGCCGCTGATCACGCTGGCCAAGAAGGACACCGTTGCCAACCGCCGTCTGGCCTTTGCCCGCCTGCGCGACCGCGATATGGTTACCAAGCTGTTCAACGAACTGGGCCCGCGTTTCGCGACCCGTCCGGGCGGCTACACCCGTATCCTGAAGTTCGGCTTCCGCCAGGGCGACAATGCGCCGATGGCACTGGTCGAACTGCTCGACCGTCCGGAAGTTGCCGAGGCTGTGGAAGTCGACGGCGCTGCCGAGTAAGGTCAGCCCAGGTTTGCCGGTGCGACATGGCGTCGCGCTGGCCAAGCCCCAGAATGCGTGCAGCCGCGCGCATTACAATGAAGCCAGGATTCGCATCCTGGCTTTTTTGTTGCCCGCTTTCGGTGTTCTGGCTGTGAGCGCGCATCGTTGGAGTCTCTATGTACGCCGGAACTGAAGTGCTGCTGGTACTGACCAACCTACCCGATGCAGAAAGCGCGGATCGCGTAACCACGGTCGTGCTGGAATCTCGCGCAGCGGCGTGCGTCAATCGCTTGCCGGCTTGTGCATCGACGTATTGGTGGAATGGCGCGATCGAGCATGCCGCCGAGATTCCGTTGCTGATCAAGACCACGCGGGCAGCTTACCCTGCGCTCGAAGCCGCGCTCCGCAAGGCGCATCCATACGAGGTCCCAGAGATAATCGCTCTGCCAGTGGTCATGGGCTTGCCGGCGTATCTTGCCTGGGTAGCCGGCGAAACGCGCCTGCCTTCCAATTGATGTTCGATTGCCGTTGATATGACCTTTTCTTCGCTTGTGTCAGTGCGGCGCGTGGTGCAGATGCTGTTCGTCGCAGTGGCGACGCTGCCCTTGCTCACGCATGCTGCTGAGGATTTCCTGCCGCCCGAGCAGGCATTCCGTTTCTCCGCCACGCAAATCGACGGCCAGACTGTCGAAGTCAAGTTCGCCATTGCCGACGGCTACTACATGTATCGCGAGCGCTTCGCGATGGTGGCGGATCCGGCAACCGTCAAGCTCATGCCGCCTGACATGCCGGCAGGCAAGGTCAAGTTCGACGAAACCTTCAATAAGGATGTCGAGACCTATCGGCATGACGTCACATTCCGTGTAAAGGCGCAGAACGCCGCGGCACCATTCACGCTGATCGTCACCTCCCAAGGGTGTGCTGATCAGGGTCTGTGCTATCCGCCCATGAAGAGCCGGTTTATGGTGGAGTCCGCTGCGGCGTCGCCCGGCGAGCCGACCTCAGGCGGTAACGACGCCAGCTCCGGCGACGCCCTCGGCCGTATCGCCAGCACGCTCGGCAGCGGCAATCTGGGAGCGATTGCGGCGTTGTTCTTTGGCCTCGGGCTGCTGCTGACCTTCACGCCGTGCGTGCTTCCGATGCTGCCGATCCTGTCGGCGATCGTGGTTGGCGAGCACGCGACGCGTTCGCGCGCAGCCATCGTGTCGGGCGCATACGTGCTCGGTATGGCAGTCGTCTATACCGCCGTGGGTGTGGCAGCCGGCTTGGCGGGGCAGGGCTTGCAAGCCGCGTTGCAGAACGCATGGGTGCTGGGCGCGTTTGCTGTATTGATGGTGGCGCTGTCGCTGTCGATGTTCGGCCTGTACGAACTCCAGTTACCAGCAGCTTGGCGCGATCACCTCACAAAAGCTTCCAGCAAGCATGGCGGCGGCGAGATTGTGGGAGCCGTCGTGATGGGTGCGCTGTCGGCGTTGATTGTGTCGCCGTGTGTGACGCCGGCATTGGCGGGCGCGCTGGCCTATATCGCGCAGACCGGCAACGCCGCGATCGGCGGCATGGCGTTGTTTGCGATGTCGATCGGCATGGGCGTGCCGCTCGTGCTTGTGGGTGTGGGGGCGGGCAACCTGCTGCCGCGCGCTGGTCACTGGCTGATCGTCACCAAGGCGGTGTTCGGTTTCATCCTGTTGGCTGTGGCGCTTTGGATCGTGCAGCCGGTGTTGCCAGTGTGGGCGGTAATGGTCGCTTGGGGTGGGTTGCTGATCGGTGCGGCGGTGTTTCTGCGGACATTCGATTCGCTGCCGGATGGCGCTGGCAACGTGCAGCGTTTGGGCAAGGCCGCCGGTGTGTTGTTCGCGCTGGCGGGTGCGGCGCAACTGGTTGGCGTCGCCGCTGGGGGACGCGATCCGCTGCAACCGCTGGGCGGACTGATTCGCGCATCGGCGGGCACGTCCGTGCAAGCCGAAGCACACGGCGTGACATTCAAGCGCGTGAAGAGCATCGCCGAACTCGATGCCGAGGTGCGCAACGCAAGCGCTTCGGGTCGTGCGGTGATGCTCGATTTCTACGCCAACTGGTGCGTCAGCTGCAAAGAGATGGAGCGCCTGACCTTTACCGATGCACGGGTGCGGAAAGCGCTGGCGGATGTGGTGTTGCTGCAGGCCGACGTGACGGCCAACAACGCGGATGACCAAGCGCTGCTTAAGCGCTTTGGTTTGTTCGGCCCGCCCGGCACGATCTTCTTCGATACGCAGGGTCGCGAACTGAAAGCGCGTGTGATTGGTTTTGAGCGCGCCGACACCTTCCTGGAAAGCCTGCGCCGCGCGATCGGCACGACGCAGGCAGTCAAGCCGACGGCCTGATTACGCGCGCAGCAGGCGAGCGGCGTCCAGCGCGAAATACGTCAGGATGCCGTTCGCGCCGGCGCGCTTGAATGCCAGCAGCGATTCCAGCACGACCTTGTCGTGATCCAGCCAGCCGTTCTGCGCGGCGGCTTTCAGCATCGCGTATTCACCGCTGACCTGATAGACGTAGGTCGGAAAGCGAAACTCGTCCTTCACGCGGCGAACGATGTCGAGATACGGCATGCCGGGCTTGACCATCACCATGTCGGCGCCCTCGGCGATGTCGAGCGCCACTTCGCGCAGCGCTTCGTCCGAGTTGGCCGGGTCCATCTGGTAAGTCATCTTGTTGCTTTTGCCCAGATTGGCTGCCGAGCCCACTGCATCACGGAACGGGCCGTAGAACGCCGAAGCATATTTCGCCGCGTAGGCCATGATGCGCGTGTGGATGTGGTCGTCATTCTCCAGCGCCAGGCGGATCGCACCGATGCGGCCGTCCATCATGTCCGACGGTGCGACGATGTCCACGCCAGCCTCGGCTTGCACCAGGGCCTGGCGCATCAGGATATCCACCGTCTCTTCGTTGAGCACGTAGCCGTTTGCGTCGAGCACACCGTCCTGGCCATGGCTCGTATACGGATCGAGCGCCACATCGGTCAGGATGCCCAATTCCGGGAAGCGCGCCTTGAGCGCCTTTACCGCACGCGGGATCAAGCCCTCGGCATTGGTGGCCTCGATACCATCCGGCGTTTTGAGCGAGGGTTCGATAACGGGAAACAGTGCCAGCACCGGAACGCCAAGCTGCACGCACTGCTCGGCCACGCTCAGCAATACATCGATCGACACACGCTCGACACCGGGCATCGACGGCACAGCCTGGCGCACATTGGTGCCTTCGAGGATGAAGACGGGATAGATCAGGTCGTCGGGAGTGAGGCGCGATTCGCGCATCATGCGGCGGGAGAAATCGTCGCGGCGCATGCGGCGCGGACGATGGTCGGGGAAGCTCGCGATCATTTCAGCAGACCCTAAGAACACACTGTGAAGTTTCGAAACCTTTGTCGCGATTATCCATCCTATGCACGGACAATGCGCCAGCGACGCTGATGCAGCGTCCCCCGCGGCTCCTCCCTGACGCGGGTTCCCATCGATGGCTCGATGGGGTCGTTACCCCCGTTGCGCGTTTGGCGACGGGGTTTTTTTTGCCTGCTCGGCTTGCGGCTCGGGCTCCAGCGCCTCCGGCAGGCACAGCCAGCCTGCGACAATTCGCTGCGCCTCTTCGATGCCGCGACGCTTCAGGCTGGAGAACAACTGCACCGTGAGCGACACATCGCCATCGATCTGCGCGCGGTAGTCGGCCATCACCTTGCGTGCCGCCATGAGCGCGCGCGAGGCATCGTTGTTGGTCAGCTTGTCTGCTTTCGTGAGCAGCACATGGATAGGCTTGCCCGTCGGCAGGAACCACTCGACCATCTGGCAATCGAGGTCGGTAAACGGACGGCGCGCATCCATCATGATGACGAGCCCTGCGAGTTGCTGGCGCGCCTTGACGTAGTCGCCCAGCAGGTGAACCCAGTGCGATTTGGTTTCGCCCGGGGCTTCGGCATAGCCGTAACCAGGCAGGTCGACCAGGAAGCCGAGCGGGTCTTCCGCCTTGGCGGGCATCACCGAGAAATAGTTGATGTGCTGGGTGCGGCCGGGCGTCTTGCTGGAAAACGCCAGTCGCTTCTGATTGCACAGAATGTTGATCGCGGTGGACTTGCCTGCGTTGGAGCGGCCCGCAAACGCGACTTCCGGCACGGCGGTCGCCGGTAAATCACGCAGATGATTGACGGTGATGAAGAAACGGGCTTGATGCAGGAGCGACATGCGCGGCAGTACCTGTAAACTGCAGTTCAGAACTGCGTGGTTGCTGCGCCGCGAGGTCGCATTGCAGAGGTGTTATTGTACAATACGCCGGTTTACGGACGTCCCCACCAGATCCGTCGCAGGACCGCCCCGAGACCCGGGCCGGTCCGTTTTCATGCGCTGATCCGGCACGAGGAGAAGGGGGCGCCCGGCGCCGCAGGGTCCCGCATGGGCGGCGCACGCAGCATTCGAAAACAATCTAAACAAGGTGTGCGAATGAACCGCATCGCGAACGTTTTTGCTGTCGCAGCGCTGTCCCTGGCATCGGTCTTCTCCATGGCCCATGCCGAAGAGCAAAAAGTCGCCAAGGCCGACGCCGCGCGCGGCGAAACGATCTTCAACACCGGTGTGCCCGCCAATGGCGTGCCTGCGTGTACCAGTTGTCACGGCGCTGGCGGCAACAGCGCCATGAACGTCAACCCGAAGCTGGCTGGCCAGCACGCCGAATACATCGAAAAGCAGCTCAAGGATTTCAAGGCCAAGACCGACCGTAACCAGCCGGTCATGTCGCTGTACGCCGGCGCCCTGTCGGATCAGGACATGAAGGACATTGGCGCCTACCTGGGCAAGCAAGCGGCTTGGAAGCCGGGCTCGGCCAAGAGCAAGGACACCATCGAGCTGGGCCAGAAGCTGTATCGCGGCGGTGACGCCAAGCGCGGTATTGCCGCATGTGCAGGCTGCCACGGCCCGACGGGTGCCGGCATCCCGGCGCAATATCCGCGTATCGCTGGTCAGTTCTCTGAATACACTGAAGCGCAATTGGTTGCCTTCCAAAGCGGCACCCGCAAGAACAGCGTACAGATGCACGACCTGGCCGGTCGCATGACGGCCCAGCAGATCAAGGCGGTGGCCGACTACATTGCTGGCCTGCGCTAATCTGCCGCACCCGGCCGTCATTTGACGGTCGCACAATCAACAAGAAGAACAGGGTGGCAATGCGCCTGGCATCGCCACCCTGTTTTCGTTTTTGAACAGGTTGTCTCCCCGCATGTCTTCGGTCTCCACTTCCGGCGTCCAGATTCGTTCCCGCCGTCGCGCGCTGCGCGAGGCGGTCGAGTTGCTGTCGTCGATGCGCTTTGCGATCAGCCTCCTGACGGTGATCGCCATTGCCAGCGTGATCGGCACGGTGCTCAAGCAGAACGATCCGTACCCGAACTACGTCAACCAGTTTGGGCCGTTCTGGGCCGATGTGTTCCGTTCGCTGACGCTGCCCACGGTCTATAGCGCCTGGTGGTTTTTGCTGATCTTGGCGTTCCTGGTGGTGTCGACCTCGCTGTGCATCGTGCGCAATGCGCCCAAGATGCTGGCCGACATGCGCGCCTGGCGCGAGAACGTGCGCGAAGGCAGCCTGCGCGCGTTCCACCACCGCGACGAATTTGATTCCACCGTCGACACCGCAACCGTGACCGCACGCCTGGCCGCACTCGCCCAGAACCGCGGTTTCCGGATCAAGGCGTTCGCGCGCGATGGTGGTTCGACGCTCATCACAGCAAAGGCGGGGGCGGGTAACAAGATCGGCTACATCCTGGCGCACACGGCCATCGTCGTGATCTGCATTGGCGGGCTGCTGGACGGCGACATGATGATCCGCGCGCAGATGTGGTTTGGAGGCAAGTCGCCCATCAAGGGCAATGCGGTCATCAGCGACATTGGGTCGGAGCATCGGCTCTCGACATCGAATCCGGGCTTCCGCGGTAATGCGTTCGTGCCGGAAGGTTCGAGCGTCAGCACGGCGATCCTGAACATCGCCGACGGCGCGCTGATCCAGGACTTGCCGTTCATGATCACGCTCAAGAAGTTCACCGTTGAGCATTATTCGACCGGCATGCCAAAGCTGTTCGCAAGCGACATCGTCGTGACCGACCGTCGTACCGGCAAGCAGACCGCTGCGCGCGTGGAGGTGAACAAGCCGTTCGTGTATGACGGCGTGGCGATCTACCAATCGAGCTTTGAAGATGGCGGCTCGAAACTCAAGCTGACCGGCTTCCCGATGCAAGGTGACAACGCCAAGACGTTCGATATGTCGGGCGTCGTGGGCGAAAGCTCCAAGCTCACCGGCAAGGGTGGCGACTACACGGTCGAGTTCTCCGACTTCCGCCTCATGAATGTCGAAACGGTGACGGACGCCTCGGGCAAGCAGGACGCTCGCGGCGTCGGCAAGAAGGGCGGTGCGGAAAGTAGTCTGCGCGCGGAGCTTGGCAACGTGACCAAGATGACGCGCGACCGCAACCTGCGCAACGTCGGCCCCTCGGTGCAGTACAAGCTGCGCGACGCCAACGGCCAGGCGCACGAGTTCAGTAATTACATGCAGCCGGTTACGCTGGACGGGCAGTCGGTGTTCCTTGCCGGCATGCGCTCACAGCCCGACGAGCCGTTCCGCTACCTGCGCATTCCTGCCGATGCACAAGGCACCGTCCGCGACTGGATGAGCCTGCGCGCCGCGCTGCAAAATCCGGCGATGCGGGGCGAAGCGGCGCGCCGGTTTGCGCTGCTCTCCATGCCCGGCGAGCAGCGTGCGGAACTGCGCAATCAGTTGATGGAAAGCGCCCGTCGCGCGCTCGACCTCTTTGCCGGCGCTGCCGATGTCAAGGATGGCAGCCCCGCCGCACAAGGAGGCTTTGCCGCAGTTGCCACGTTCCTGCAGAAATCGGTGCCCGAAGGCGAGCGCGAGAAGGCTGCCGATGTGCTGATGAAGATCATCAACAGCTCGATGTGGGAGTTGTGGCAACTGGCCCGCGCGCAGGACGGCCAACCGGCACCCATCGTGGATGCCGCCAGCAGCCAGTGGTTGCAAAGCGCCATCAACGCGCTGTCGGACAACGCCTTCTACGGTGCACCGGTGTATCTGCAGCTGACCGACTTCCAGCAAGTGCAGGCCAGCGTCTTCCAGCTCACACGTGCGCCGGGCAAAAACATCGTGTATCTTGGGTCGTTGCTGCTGGTGCTGGGCGTGTTCTCGATGTTTTACGTGCGAGAGCGCCGCTGGTGGCTGTGGATCCGGCCGCAATCCGGTCAGGCCAACGAAAGCGCCTCCGGCGCACATGTGCTGACCGCCATGTCGACCATGCGCCGCACGCTCGACTTCGACCGCGAGTTCGAGCGTCTCAAGCACGATATCCGCGCCGCGGCAGGAGCCCCGGGCGCCCCCGACGCCGCCAGTGCAGCGAGCGTCGATCCCAAACCAACGAAGTGAGCCGGTGATGGAAGCGAGCAATCCCCAAACGACCATGGCGAGCGCTGATCTGGGTGCGCTGCAGCGTCCCTCGTATTTCCGCCGCTTGGGCTGGTTTGACTGGCTGTTTGCTGCAATGCTGGCGGCAGGCGCAGGTTACGCCTTCTCCCGCTACGGCGCTTACATGGATGGTTACGAGCGCGGCATTCTCGTCGCTGCCGTGCCCGCCTTCGCATGGCTGGGCTGGACGTGGAAGCCGGTGCGCGTGCTGATGATTGGCATCGCCGTGTTGGCGCTGTTCGGTATCTCGCAATACGCCGGCGCCAATGGCCCGGATCTCGCCCGGGCCGAGCACGCCTTCTTCCTCAAGTATTTCCTTGCCAGCCAGTCGGCCATCCTGTGGATGAGCGCGCTGATCTTCCTGTCCACGCTGTTTTTCTGGACGGGTTTTCTGCTGCGCTGGGAAGCGGGTGGGTCGATCGGCAGCAAGCTGTGCTGGGCAGCCGTGGTGCTCGGCCTGACCGGCATGCTGGTGCGGTGGTACGAGTCGTATCTGGTGGGCGCAGACATTGGCCACATCCCCATCTCGAATCTGTATGAGGTGTTCATCCTCTTTACGCTGATCACGTCGCTCTTCTATCTGTACTACGAGCAACGTTACAAGACGCGCGCGCTGGGGCCGTTCGTGATGCTGGTGGTGTCGGCGGCGGTGGGCTTTCTGCTGTGGTACACGGTGTCGCGCAGCGCGCAGGAGATCCAGCCGCTGGTGCCGGCACTGCAGAGCTGGTGGATGAAAATCCACGTACCGGCCAATTTCATCGGTTACGGCACGTTCGCGCTGTCGGCCATGGTTGGTGCGGCTTATCTGCTGAAGGAGCGCGGCGTGCTGGCCGATCGCCTCCCGTCGCTCGAAGTGCTGGACGACGTGATGTACAAGGCCATCACCGTGGGCTTTGCGTTCTTCACCATCGCCACGATTCTCGGTGCGCTGTGGGCAGCTGACGCCTGGGGCGGCTACTGGAGCTGGGACCCGAAGGAAACCTGGGCGCTGATCGTTTGGCTGAACTACGCCGCGTGGCTGCACATGCGCCTGATGAAAGGGCTGCGCGGTTGCATGGCAGCCTGGTGGGCGCTGATTGGCCTGTTGGTGACGACGTTCGCCTTCCTGGGCGTGAACATGTTCCTTTCGGGCCTGCACAGCTACGGCGAACTGTAAGCCGCAAGTCACAAAAAATTCTCGGCAGACTGGAATAAAGACGCGCCTAGCGTGTTTACTGCTCAGTGAGGGCGCGATCGGCGCGCCTCTCCATCCAAGGAGAACAAGATGAGCCAGTCTGCAGCTTCCCTGAAGTTGTTCAACCCGCGCGCCGCGTTGGCCGGCGCCGCGCTGCTTGCCGCATTCGGTTTGGCAGGCTGTAGCGGCATGGGCATGGGCGCGTCGTCCGCACCGTCGGCCGTCAAGGTGACCAATGGCACGCTCACAGATGAGCACGGCATGGCGCTTTACACGTTCGACCGTGACGCCATGGCTGGCAAGAGCGCCTGCAACGGCAAGTGCGCCGAGAACTGGCCGCCGCTGGCAGCCAATGACGCTGACAAGCCGTCCGGCGACTACACCATCATCACGCGAGACGACGGCAAGAAACAATGGGCCTATCGCGGCAAGCCGCTCTACCTCTGGAGCAAGGACAAGATGCCGGGCGACCAGACCGGAGACGGCTTCATGAACGTTTGGCACGTCGCCAAGCCGTAAGCGCGCCGCCGTCGTTCGCGTCCCTATGTCCGACCTGGCCAGCCGGCTGATTGCGCTCACACCACGCCTGCGCCGACACGCGCGCGGCCTGATGCGTGACGCCAGTCGTGCTGACGATCTTGTCCAGGACACGCTGGAACGCGCCTGGCGTTACCGCTGGCGCTTCCAGCTGCGGCCCCGGCTTGGTCCGATCGGGCAGATCGGGGCGAAGGGCGAGGGCGACGGGTTGTTTGCCTGGCTGCTCACCATCATGCATCGGCTGCACCTGAACGCCGTGCGCCGGCCCGATCGGATCGAGCTGAGCGACTCACCCCCCGAGATTCCCGTCGACGACGATCCCGGCTTGCGCCGTGATCTGCTGCGTGCGCTGGCCACGCTTCCCGAAGATCAACGCGCTGTACTGCTGCTGGTGGGCTTGGAGCAGTTTGCCTACAAGGAAGCCGCCGACGTGCTGGGCGTGCCGGTGGGCACGGTGATGTCGCGGCTGTCGCGGGCGCGTGAGCGGATGCGCGTGGCACTCGACGGTTCGCCCGAGGCGGCGCGTGCATCGGCAGCATCTGGCGACAGCAGCAGCGCAGCGCTGCACCGCGTGAAGTGAGGCTCGCCATGTCCTCCAATTCCATTCATATCGACGAACTTCACGCCTATGCCGACGGCCGCTTGCCCGCGGCACGCCGCGCTGCCGTAGAGGCCTATCTTGCTGCGCACCCAGGTGCCGCCGCCGAAGTCGCCGGGTGGCGCAAGACGGACGCTCAATTGCATCAAGCGCTCGACCCGCTGCTCAACGAACCGGTGCCGCAGCGTCGTATTCCAGCGGAGATACTCGCCGCCGCACGCCGCCCCATGGCCACAGGTTTTGGCGCGATGCGCGGCTGGAGCGCGGTGGCGCTGGGCGTCGCGTGCCTGGCCATTGGCTCGGGTGCCGGTTGGCTGGGCCGAGGTGCCGTCGAGCGCACCCTGCCCATGCAGCGTTTCGCCAACGATGCACTCGTATCGCACGTCGTCTTTTCTCCTGAGTCGAAACATATGGTGGAGGTGCCGGCCGATGAAGAGGCGCATCTCGTCACATGGTTGTCGCGGCGGCTCGATGCACAGTTGCGCGTTCCCGACCTGACATCGCTCGGCTACCGGCTCATCGGTGGGCGCCAGACGGTGGTGGCGGATGCGCCCACGGCCATGCTGATGTACGAGGGGCCGGGCGGCACGCGTATCTCCGTGCAGTTGCGGCGCATGCCGAACAACCGCGATACGGGCTTCCGGCTGGAGACGCTCGCCCCGGACAACCGCGTGCTGCAGGCGATTCATCCTGCGGTGGATCACCCGCCACCGATGGCGTTCTACTGGGCCGATCGCGGCCTCGGGTTTGCCGTCGCCGGCCCGCTGGCGCGCCCGCAGTTGCTGGAAGTGGCCCAGGTGGTCTATCGGCAGTACAGCGAATTCACCGGGCCAGCGTCCCGCAAGGATTAACGCGATATTTTTTTCCGCGCTTTGTCAGGTTGGCGGCGCGGGCACGACCAACGCACATGGGACAGCGTTCCCGCACAATGAGGACCACGAATCATGTTGATCAAGACTGACCGCTGGCTGCGTGGCGACGACATTCCCGCCAGCGAGATCACACCGCAGCACATCTTCGAGCAGCGCCGTCGCTTTTTGGCCGCTGCCGCCATGGGCGCTGCCGGCGCAACGCTGGCGCCCTGGGCGTCGCGCGAGGCCTTTGCCGCCAACCCGTCGCTGGCCAAGTTGGCCGGCAAGCCGAATCCCGCGTACACGACCGTGGAGAAAGCCACCCCGTACGACCAAGTCACCACGTACAACAACTTCTACGAGTTCGGCACCGACAAGGCCGACCCGGCGCGCTATGCCAGCACGCTGCGCCCGCATCCGTGGCAAGTCAGCGTGGAGGGCTTGGTGAAGACGCCCAAAACCTACGATCTGGACGACCTGATGAAGCTCGCGCCAATGGAAGAGCGCGTCTACCGCCTGCGTTGCGTCGAGGGCTGGTCGATGGTGATTCCCTGGGTGGGCTTTCCGCTGGCCGAGTTGATCAAGCGTGTGGAGCCTCAGGGTAGCGCCAAGTACATCCAGTTCATCTCGCTGGCCGACAAGCGGCAGATGCCCGGAATCAGCAGCCCCGTCCTGGAGTGGCCGTATAGCGAAGGCCTGCGCCTGGACGAGGCGATGCATCCTTTGGCACTGCTCACCTTCGGGCTCTACGGCCAGGTGCTGCCAAATCAGAACGGTGCGCCCGTGCGCGTGATCGTGCCGTGGAAGTACGGCTTCAAGAGCGCAAAGTCCATCGTCAAGATCCGCTTTGTCGACAAGCAGCCGCCGACGAGCTGGAACCTTGCTGCGGCCAACGAATATGGCTTCTATTCCAACGTGAACCCGACCGTGGATCACCCGCGCTGGAGCCAGGCCACTGAACGCCGCATCGGCGAGGACAAAGGCGGCTTCGGCGGCCTGTTCGCGCCCAAGCGCAAGACGCTGATGTTCAACGGCTACGAGCAGGTCGCGCCGCTGTACGCGGGCATGGACCTGCGCAAGAACTTCTGAGGCCGACATGACACTGCTGCCGCCGATGTTGCCGCCCAAGCAGTTGCGTGTGGTGAAGGCGACCGCGTGGGTCGTTGCGCTCCTGCCGTTCCTGCGCATCGTCTTCCTGGGCGCGACCGATCAGTTCGGGCCGAATCCCCTGGAGTTCGTCACGCGTTCGACCGGTACGTGGACGCTGGTGCTGCTGTGCTGCACGCTGGCCATCACGCCGCTGCGCCGGATCACGGGTATGAACTGGTTGATCCGGCTTCGCCGCATGCTTGGGCTGTACACGTTCTTCTACGGCTCGATCCACTTCCTGATCTGGCTGCTGGTGGACCGCGGGCTTGATCCAGCGTCGATGCTCAAGGACATCGTCAAGCGGCCTTTCATCACCGTTGGTTTTGCGGCGTTCGTGCTGATGATTCCGCTGGCCGCCACGTCGACCAACGCGATGGTGCGCAGGCTCGGCGGCAAGCGCTGGCAATGGCTGCATCGGCTTGTCTACGTGACGGGCGTGCTCGGCATCCTGCATTACTGGTGGCACAAGGCCGGCAAGCACGACTTTGCCGAGGTGTCGATCTACGCGGCAGTGATGGCGGTGCTGCTGGGTCTGCGGGTGTGGTGGGCGTGGCGCTCGCAGCGCGGTGCGATGGCCGGCGCAGCGATGCCAGCGCGCGATTGACGCGGATCGCGCCCATAAAAAAGCCGACGTTTGCGCGTCGGCTTTTTCTTTGCGGGGGCGGACTTACGCGGGGAACAGATGCTCGCCGCGGATCAAGTCTTCAAAGCACTCGCGCTCGCGTGCCAAGTGGACTTTGTCGCCATCGACGATGACTTCGGCGGCGCGATTGCGCGTGTTGTAGTTCGAACTCATCGTGAAACCGTACGCGCCGGCCGACAGGATCGCCAGCACGTCGCCCGGCTGCACTGCCAGCGAACGATCGCGGCCGAGCCAGTCACCGGATTCGCATACCGGGCCCACGACGTCGTAGACGACCGGCGCGCTCTGGCCTTCGCGCACCGGCACGATGTGGTGATACGCCTCGTACATCGCGGGGCGGGCGAGATCATTCATGGCCGCATCGACGATGCAGAAGTTCTTGCTGGCGCCAGGCTTGAGGTATTCGACGCGCGTGAGCAGCAGGCCCGCGTTGCCCACCAGCGAGCGGCCCGGCTCGAACAGCACGGTGCGATCGCCAAAGCCGCGTTGCTCGACGCGGTCCAGCAGCGTGCGCGCGAAGGCGGTGATATCCGGCGGCGTCTCGTCCGTATAGGTAATGCCCAAACCGCCGCCCACATCGATGTGCGACAGGCGGATGCCCTCGGCGTCGAGCTGCGTCACCACGTCGAGCACCTTGTCCAGTGCATCCAGATACGGCGACACCTCGGTGATTTGCGAGCCGATATGGCAGTCGATGCCGACCACGCGCAGGTTCGGCATTGCAGCGGCCGCGCGGTACGTCGGCAGCACTTCGTCAAACGCCACCCCGAACTTGTTGCCCTTCAGGCCCGTCGAGATGTACGGGTGCGTCTTGGCATCCACGTCCGGGTTGATGCGCAGCGACACGGGCGCGACCTTGCCCATCGAGGCGGCCACGTCGTTCAGGCGGTGCAGCTCGGGAATCGACTCCACGTTGAAGCACGCCACGCCGACTTTCAGTGCGAAGCGCATTTCGTCCGCGCTCTTGCCCACGCCCGAGAACACCACCTTCGAGGCCGGCGCACCGGCGGCCAGCACGCGCTTGAGCTCACCGGCGGAAACGATGTCAAAGCCTGCGCCAAGCTGCGCGAACACCTGCAGCACGGCGAGGTTCGAGTTGGCTTTCATGGCGTACTGCACATGCGCGTTGCGGCCTTCGCATGCGGCGGCGTAGGCGCGATAGTTGGCCGTGAGTGCGGCGCGCGAGTACACGTAGGTGGGCGTGCCGAACTGCGCGGCAATCGCGTCCAGCGCGACGCCTTCGATCATCAGCGCGCCTTCCTGGCGAATCAGGGACTCGGACATGATTGGAACATTCTGGGCGCCGCACCAGATAGGGTTGGCGCCGGTTGAGCAAAAAAGACGGAATCAGCGGTTCGCGGGCACCGCGCTGGCGGCATCGGCAGCGGCGGGCTTGGCGCCCGGCACCGGCGGCTGCGGCACGGCGTTCGGGCCGGCGATGCCGGGGTCGGTGGTTGGCGGCGCGGTTGGCGCCGGCGGCACCTTGGGCATGTACAGCGGCCCGCGAATCCCGCAGCCGGATAGGCCTGCGACCGTCAGGGTCAGGCCGACAGTGGCTACAATGGCGGCGGTTCGTATCATCGGATGATGGTGCAGAAAGGAGGCCCCAGGGGTGTGACCCTTGCGGCGATCGGAGTCATATGGGACGAGGCGCCTGCTGGTCAGGACGGGCCGGAAACGGCCGCCACGCAACGTCCGCGCAAGATTTTGGAGTGTAGCATGCCCCCCCTGAGCGAATCGGAGTTCCTGGCGCTGGCCGAAGCGGAACTTACCCGCATCGAAAGCATCGTCGAGATGGCCGCCGACGAGGCCGATGCCGACATCGAGGTCAATCGTACCGGTAACGTGCTCACGCTTGAATTCGACGATGGCTCCAAAATCATCATCAACAGCCAGACGCCGATGCAGGAACTGTGGGTGGCCGCGCGTGCTGGCGGTTTCCACTTCCGCCGCAGTGATGACGGCCGCTGGGTCGACACGCGCAGCAAGGAAGAACTGTACGTCGCGCTGTCGCGCTATGTCAGCCAGCAAAGCGATGTGGATGTGACATTGGCCGCCGGCTGAGCGCAACGTTCTCGTCGGATACCAAAGAAAAAGCCGCCCCGAAGGGCGGCTTTTTCGTGGGCGCGACGTTCAGTTGCCGCGGAACATGTCGAGAATCTTCTGCTTCTCCTGTTCCTGCGTCGGCGCCAGATTGACGCCAGGCTGCTGCGGCTGGTCGCCGGCCGGTGCGGATGCTCCCGGCATGGCATCGCCCAGGCCCACCGACGCCACGCCCTGACCGTTGGCGTATTCCTCGTAGGCCCAGTCGCCGGCCATCTGCACGACGCCTTCGGGCGGCTGACGCTCGGTCTGGGGCTCACCCTTGAGCGCGTAGCCCATGTAGTTGATCCAGATCGGCAGGGCCAAGCCACCACCGGTTTCACGATCGCCCAGGCTGCGCGGGTTGTCGTAGCCCATCCAGGCCACGCCAACTAGCTTGGGCGTGTAGCCGCAGAACCAGGCGTCGAACGAGTCGTTGGTGGTACCGGTCTTGCCGGCCATGTCGTTGCGGCCCAGCTTGACCTTGGCCTGGTAGCCCGTGCCGTTCGACACCACGCTGCGCAACAGCGAATCCATGATGAAGTCGTTGCGCGGATCGATCACGCGCACAGCGTCTTTGCCGGCGGTCATCGGATGGCTCTGCTGCACGACGGTGCCGCGCGCATCCACCACGCGATCGATGATGTATGGGTTCACGCGGTAGCCGCCGTTGGCGAACACCGAGTAGCCGCTTGCCATCTGGAGCATCGTCACTGAACCCGCGCCCAGTGCCATCGGCAGATAGGCCGGGTGCCGATCGGCGTCGAACCCGAAGCGGGTGATGTACTGCTGCGCGTACTGCGTACCAATCGCGCGCAGGATGCGCACCGACACCAGGTTCTTCGACTTTTGCAGCGCGCGGCGCATCGTCATCGGGCCGTCGTAGCCGCCGCCGTAGTTTTTCGGCTCCCACACCTGGCCGCCGGTGTCGCCGGTCGGGATGGAGAGCGGCGCGTCATTGATGACCGTAGACGGCGAGAAACCCTTGTCCACCGCCGCCGAGTAGATGAACGGCTTGAAGCTGGAACCCGGCTGGCGCCAGGCCTGCGTGACGTGGTTGAACTTGCTGCGGTTGAAATCGAAGCCGCCGACCATCGAGTAGATCGCGCCCGTCTGCGGGTCCAGCGAGATGAAGCCCGAGGCGACTTCCGGCAGTTGGGTGATCGACCACTTCTGCGTCTTCGTGTCCTGAATCACGCGGATCACCGCACCCGGGCGCAGCTTGATCTTCGGCTGCGCGTTGTTCGACAGCGCGGCCTGTGCAAAGCGCAGGCCATCGCCGGCCAGGTCGATCGTCTCACCGGTGAGCATCGTCGCGCGCACCAGCTTGGGCGTCACGCTTACCACCACGGCCGATTGCAGATCGTCGCTGTTCGGATGTTCAAGCAGGGCGTCGTCGATGGCCTGCTCGCGCTCTTCCGCGTCGGAGGGGAGATCGATGAACGCTTCGGGGCCGCGATAGCCGTGACGGCGCTCGTAGTCGAGAATGCCGCGGCGCACGGATTGATAAGCGACATCCTGGTCGGCCTTGCGCAGCGTGGTGTAGACGTTCAGGCCGCGCGTGTAGGTTTCTTCGCGGTACTGTGCGTACATGAGCTGACGCACCATTTCGGCGACGTATTCGGCGTGCACGTCGAACTCATGGCCTTCGCCGCGCACCGGCAGCTGCTCATTGATGGCTTGGGTGTACTGCTCCGGCGTGATGTAGTGCAGGTCGCGCATGCGCTGCAGGATGTATTCCTGACGCACCTTGGCGCGCTTCGGGTTCACCACCGGGTTGTACGCCGACGGGGCCTTGGGCAGGCCGGCGAGCATGGCCGCTTCGGCCAGGGTGATGTCCTTGATGTTCTTGCCGAAGTAGATCTGTTCGGCGCTGGCAAAGCCGTACGCGCGCTGACCCAGATAGATCTGGTTCATGTACAGCTCAAGGATCTGATCCTTTGTCAGGCTCGCCTCGATCTTGTACGAGAGCAGCATCTCGTAGATCTTGCGCGTGTATGTCTTCTCGCTCGACAGGAAGAAGTTGCGCGCCACCTGCATCGTGATGGTCGACGCACCTTGCGACAGGCCGCCGTGCAGGTTCGCCAAGCCCGCGCGCAGCACGCCGATGAAGTCGACGCCGCCGTGCTCGTAGAAACGGTCATCCTCGATGGCCAGCACCGCGCGCTTCATCACGTCGGGCATCTGCGTGATCGGCACGAAGCTGCGGCGCTCCTCACCGAATTCGCCGATGAGGACGTTGTCGGCGGTGTACACGCGCAGCGGGATCTTCGGACGGTAATCGGTGATGGCGTCGAGCGACGGGAGGTTGGGCGCGGCGACGAGCAGGGCATAGCCCAGCAGCAGCGCTCCGACGACCCCCATGGCAACGAACAGGCCGAGCATCCAGAGAAGCAGTCGCGCCCACAGCGGGCGGCGGGCTTTGGGCGGCTTGGGCGAAGCAGGGGTGGTTTGGGCAGTAGCCATTACAGGTGGGCACCGGGGGTGTCAGTCAGCGTGGCGGCGATTATATCGTCGAGGCTTCGAGGGGCCGGCGGCATCGGACGTAACAGCACGTAACCAGTGTCACGTCAGCGCACGCGACTGCACTTGTGCGCCGCGTCATGCTCACCGTGCGGGCAGATTGTGCGCCGGCCGCCCCTTGATTCAAGGCGGCTAAGAATCCGCCGATAGAAGTAGACGGAGCGGAAATCAAGTCAGACGAAAGGGGTATCCCCCGACCGTGGGGTTTTGACAACGCTTTCGGAAAGGCATGGCGCGAAATGCATCGCGGTCTGCCTGAGCGTTTGCCTGTTCTAAAGGATTTTGTGAGAATCCAGCAGCAAATCTAAGCAGGCTATGGCGCACGTTGGATTTGCGACGGGCGCCAGGGTTCAAAAAACTATAAACGGTGGGGTGTCTCTGTGCGACGGGGTTTGTTGTCCGGCCTGCTGCGCCGCAATATCGTCGGGATAGATATCGGGTCTTCCAGCGTCAAGGTGGTGGAGTTGTCCGCCAACGGCAAGCAGGGGGATTTCCGTCTCGAAAAATGCGCCAGCGAGCTGATTGAACGCAGTGCCGTCGCTGACGGCAATCTGGTGAATATCGATGCGGTGGGCAATGCGCTCAAGCGTGCCATCGCCAAGGCCGGCATCCGCGGTAAGGAAGCCGTGCTTGCCATTCCTGCAAGCCTGACGGAGTCGCAAACCGTCAGCCTGCCCGACAACCTGACCGAAGACGAGCTCTTCGTGCAGGTCGAGAGCGAAGCCAATCGGCTGTTTCCGCCCTCGCAGAACGTCAATTTCGACTATGTCGTGATCGGCCCGTCCGAAACCGAAGGCGGGATCGGCGTGCGTGTCACGGCAACGGTCTCCGAGCGCGTGACCGAGCGCGTCACTGCCGCCGAGATGGCCGGCCTGAAAGCAATCGTCATGGACGTGGAAGAGAACGCCATCCAGCGCGCCATGACGCACATGCTGGCCGTCAAGCCCGACGCCACGGAAACCGAGACACGCGACATGCCCGTCGTGGCGATGTTCCACCTGGGCGGTGCGCGCTCGCATGCACTGTTCTACCAAGGCTGGAAGGAGCTGTACGAACAGCCGATGTCAGGCTCGGGCGACCAGCTTACGCAAAGCATTTCGCGCCTGTTCTCCCTCGATCTGCTCAAGGCCGAGGTGAAGAAGCGCAAGAACACGCTGCCTGACGAATACCGCAGCCAGTTGCTCAAGCCCTCGCTGGAGACGCTGGCGATGGAAGTCGGACAGGCGATCCAGAATTTCCTGTCGACTTCGAGCGTCGGCCGCGTGGACGAAATCGTGCTCTCGGGCGGTCACGCATCGTTGCTGGGCGTGCAGACCGCGATCCAGCAGCAGACGCAGATCAATACGACGCTGGCCAATCCGTTCGCCAACATGGGCGCGGCCAAGAACGTCAACGCGCGCTATCTGCAGCGCGATCTGCCGGCCTACATCGTCAGCGCGGGACTTGCCCTGCGCGGGCTGCAATAAGGAGCAGACGATGGCCAATGAAAGCGCGAATGCCGTGAATGCGCTCCCCAGCGTTAATCTGCTGCCGTATCACGCAGAGCGACGCGCCGGTAAGCGCAAGAAGGTCTTCATGAGCCTGGGCGGCGCTGCCGTTGCGGGCGCCGTGGTTGTGTTCCTGGGCGGCATGGTGATTGATCACCAGACCGAAGAGGCGCAACGCATCAACGACATCCTCACGCAGAAGAACGCGGAGATGGACAAGCAGATCGCCGAGGTCAACACCCTCAAGAAGGATATTGACGACCTGCTGCAGCGGCAGCAAGCGGTGGAAAGCCTGCAGAACCAGCGCAACCGCCCGGTGCAGTTGCTCGAAGAACTTGTGCGCCAGGTGCCGGACGGCATCTATCTCACCTCGCTCAAGCAGGATGGCGACCGTTACACCGTATCGGGTGTGGCGCAGTCCAACGAACGCGTGTCGGACCTGTTGCGCAACCTGGGTGCGGTGCCCTGGCTGGATCATGCCGAGCTGGGTGAGTCGGTCGCCACCACCATGACGAACAACCTGAAGGAACAGCGCCGCTTGTTCAACTTCACGATCCGCTTCCAATGGAAGGCTGAGCCGGCAGCGCCGGCCAAGCCGGGTGCGGCCACGGCGGGGAAATAACCATGGCGCTCTCGACCGAAATTTCGCTGGAAGACCTGGTCAGCCAGTTCCGTGGCCTGAACCTGAATGAGCCGGAAACGTGGCCGATCGCGCCGCGCATCCTGTTCATGATTCTCTCGGCCGTGCTGGTGATCGGCCTGGGTTGGCAGTTCTACTGGAGTGGCAAGTTCGACGAACGCGACGCCAAGCGCACCGAGCAGGACAACCTCAAGGCGGCATACCAGAGCAAGCTCGCGCAGGTGGTGAACCTCGAAGCCCTGCGCAAGCAGAAGGCTGAGGTGGAGCAGCGTGTCGCGAAGCTCGAATTGCAACTGCCGAACAAGACCGAGATGGACGCGCTGCTGGCCGACGTCAACCATGCCGGTATCGCGCGTGGGCTGACCTTCGATCTGTTCCGCCCATCCGGCGCGGTGATCAAGCCTTACTACGCCGAGATCCCGGTGGCGGTGAAGGTGAATGGCCGCTATCACGACATGGCACTCTTTGCTGCCGACGTGGCCGCGCTGTCGCGCATCGTCACGTTGCAGAACATCTCGCTGACGGGCACCAAGGATGGCGGCATGGTGATGGAAACGCGCGCTGAAGCCTACCGGGCGCTCGACGCCGATGAGCAGGCGGCTCAGCGCAAGGCGAATGCCGCTGCCAAGGGAGGCGCCAAATGAGGGGCCGCACCATGAGCCGTCGTCGCATGTCGCACGTTCTGCGTTTGTCGCCGCTGTGCCTCGCCGTCGTGCTGACGGCCTGCGGCGCGAGCGAAGACGACGAACTGCAGCAATGGATGCAGCAAGCGCGCCAGAGCGTCAGTACGACCGTGCCGCCGCTGCCCGAGCCCAAGCCTTACGCGCCGCGCGAATACACGACCACCAAGCAGACTGATCCGTTCAGCGTGCAGAAGGTGGCAGAACTTTCGCGCGCGCAGAACGAATCGCCGGAACCGAATCGCCGTCGCGAGCCGCTCGAAGACTATCCGCTGGAAGCCTTCAAGCTGGTCGGGACGATGAAGCGCAATGGCGAGACGGAAGGTGTCCTGTCTGTCGGGGACAAGACGCAGCATGTGCATGTGGGGCAGTACATCGGACAAAACTATGGTCGCATCGTCCGCATCGGAGACCAGGAACTCACCCTGCGTGAGCTGGTGCGCGAAGGCACGACCGAATGGAAAGAAAAAATGACGACCCTGAAAGTTCAGGAGAGCGCGCAATGACGATGCGTCTTGTGAAGGGCGGCCTGTCGCAGGCAACCCGAGTGGCCCGGGGGGGCGCGGTGGCATGGCTTTCGCTGTGCTTGGTTCTGGTGGCCGGTCAGGCCGTCGCTCAGCAGGCAGCGCCTGCAGCGGCGGTCTCCGGCAACACGATCGAAAAGGTGGAGCAGGCCACGGCCGGTGAATCCACCGTGGTGACGGTCACGCTCAAGAGCGCGCCGACACAGAAGCCGGTGGAGTTCAGCACGCAGCAGCCTGCGCGCATCGCCATCGACTTCTTCGGGGCCAGCTTCGCGCAGGGCCGCGCCAATTACCAATACGGCGGCAAGCTGCTGCGTTCGGCGAATGTCGTGCAGATCGGCGACCGTACCCGCGTCGTGCTCGATCTGTCGCGCCAGACGCAGTACAAGTCGGAAGTGCGCGGTAATCAGTACGTGCTGACGCTGGAAGCGGCGCCGGTGGCAGCGGCTGTCGCGGCGCCGACCTTCTCGGCCCCGGCACCCGTCGCAGGCGCTGAGCGCCCGGCGGTGCGCAACGTTGACTTCCGCCGCGGCGAGGATCTCGCCGGCCGCGTGGTGGTCGACCTGTCGACGGCCAACTCGGCGATCAACATCGCCCAGCAAGGTCAGAACCTTGTAGTCGATTTCGTCGGCGCGACGCTGCCGCAGTCGCTGCGTCGTCGCTATGACGTGAGCGATTTCGGCACGCCGGTGCAGGCCATGCGCGCCACCGACAACGGCACTGGTGCGCGCCTGATCATCGAGCCGCGCGGTAACTGGCAGTACAGCTCGTACCAGACCGACACGCAGTTCGTGGTGGAAGTGCGTCCCACGAAGGAAGACCCGAACAAGCTGATTTCCGGGCCGGGCTACCGTGGCGAGCGTCTGTCGCTGAACTTCCAGAACATCGATGTGCGTTCGTTGCTGCAGGTCTTCGCCGACTTCACGAACCTCAACATCGTCACGAGCGATAGCGTGACGGGCACGCTTTCCCTGCGTCTGAAAGATGTGCCGTGGGATCAGGCACTGCAGATTGTGCTCGATTCCAAGGGTTTGGCGTCGCGTCGCAACGGCAACGTGCTGTGGGTTGCCCCGCGTGGCGAGCTGGCCACGAAGGAAAAAGCCGAGCTTGAATCGCAACAGCAAGTGACCGAGCTGGAGCCGTTGCGCAGCCAGGTGTTCCGCCTGAACTATCAGAACGCTGGCGATGTGCGCAACATGCTGCTGGGTGCCGGTGCCGCAGGTGGAGCAGGCGGTGCTGCCGGTGGCACGACCTCGCGAATTCTGTCCAAGCGCGGCTCGCTCACGGCGGATACGCGTACGAATCAACTGTTCGTCTCCGACATCCCGAGCAAGCTCGAAGAGGTGCAGGCCTTCCTCCAGAAGATCGACATCCCGGTTCGCCAGGTGATGATCGAGGCACGCATCGTTGAGGCGGATGACACGTTCAGCCGCAACCTGGGTGCCAAGCTGGGATTCATGAACCGCACCAACGGTTCAGGCGTTGGCAATTCGTACACCAACGTACTGTCGCCGATTACCGAAAATGCTAAGTGGGACAATAGCCCGGCGATCAGCTTCCCAGCCAATGGTATCAACGGGGTGAATGCTGCAAGCTTGGCCGTCAGTCTCTTCAATGCCGGAGCCAATCGCTTCCTCGCGCTCGAATTGTCCGCGCTGGAAGCTGACGGCCGCGGCAAGATCGTGTCCAGCCCGCGTGTCGTGACTGCCGACAACATCAAGGCGCTGATCGAGCAAGGTACTGAGATTCCGTACCAACAGGCGACATCTTCCGGTGCGACTTCGGTGCAGTTCAAGAAGGCCAACCTGAAGCTGGAAGTGACGCCCAAGATCACGCCGGACGGCAACATCTTCCTGGATGTGGACGTCAACAAGGACAGCGTGGGTATCCAGACCACCAACGGTTTCGCCATCGACACCAAGCACGTGCAGACGCAAGTGCTGGTGGAGAATGGCGGTACGGTCGTGATCGGTGGTATCTACACGCAGAATGAGCGGACCGACATCAACAAGGTGCCGCTGCTGGGCGACATTCCTGTGCTGGGGAACCTGTTCAAGAGCACGAACAAGATCAACAACCGCACCGAGCTGCTCGTTTTCCTGACGCCGCGTGTGCTGTCCGATCAACTGTCGCTGAAGTAATCGGCGGCGGCATCGCGATCTGAAAGCCCGGCCTCCTGAGTGGAGCGCCGGGCTTTTTTGTGTCTTGCTTCCGGGTTTGTGCAGGATGGTGACCAAATGCCACTACAATCAAGCTCAAATTCCTGATTTCACGCGATTTTGTCTGTTTCGAACGTATTTTTCGTCGGCTTGATGGGCGCGGGCAAGACCACGGTCGGCCGGGCGGTGGCGCGTCGGCTCGATCTGCCGTTCTTCGACTCCGATCACGAGATCGAAGCGCGCTGCGGCGTGCGTGTGCCAGTCATTTTCGAGCACGAGGGCGAAGTGGGCTTCCGCGATCGCGAAACCCACATGATCGACGAACTCACCTCGCGCGATGGCGTGGTCGTGGCCACTGGCGGCGGCGCCGTGCTGCGGGCCGAGAATCGCGCGTTCTTGCGTGAGCGTGGCACGGTGATCTATCTGCGCGCCAATCCGCATGACCTGTATCTTCGCACGCGTCACGACAAGAACCGGCCACTGCTGCAGACCGAAAACCCGCGTGCCAAGCTCGAAGAACTGCATGCGGTCCGTGACCCGCTGTACCGTGACGTGGCGCACTTTGTCATCGAAACGGGCAAGCCTACTGTCGCCCAGCTTGTTAATATGGTCCTGATGCAACTCGAGGTGGCCGGCATTGTTGTGCCGCCCGCGGGCGCCTCCTCCCCCTCGCAAGTCTCCCCTCAGTCATGATTACCGTTGATGTTGACCTTGGCGATCGCGCCTATCCGATTCATATCGGCTCGGGGCTGCTGTCCAAGGCTGAGTTGTTCGCCTCCCACATTCGCGGCACGCGTGCTGTGATCGTCACCAATGAGACCGTCGCACCGCTTTATGCAGCCCAGGTCGAGGCGGCCATCCGTTCGCTTGGCAAGGCAGTCGACACGGTTGTCCTGCCCGATGGCGAGTCGTTCAAGAAGTGGGACACGCTCAACCGCATCTTTGATGCGCTGTTGACGGCGGGCGCCGACCGCAAGACCACGCTGATCGCGCTTGGCGGCGGCGTAGTCGGCGACATGACCGGCTTTGCCGCGGCCTGCTACATGCGCGGTGTGCCGTTCATCCAGGTGCCGACGACGCTGCTGTCGCAGGTCGATTCGTCTGTGGGCGGCAAGACAGGCATCAACCATCCGCTGGGCAAGAACATGATCGGCGCGTTCCACCAGCCGCAGGCGGTGCTGGCCGATATCGATACGCTGCGCACCTTGCCGGCACGCGAGCTGGCTGCCGGTATGGCCGAGGTCATCAAGCACGGCGCGATCGCCGATGCCGATTACTTCGCCTGGATCGAACAGAACATCAAGGGCCTCAATGAGTGCGATACCGACCTGATGGCCGAAGCCGTGCGTGGCTCGGTGCGCATCAAGGCGGCTGTCGTTGCCCAGGACGAGCGTGAAGCTGGCCTGCGCGCCACCCTCAATTTCGGCCATACCTTCGGCCATGCCATCGAGGCCGGCCTGGGCTACGGCGAATGGCTGCATGGCGAAGCCGTCGGCTGCGGCATGGTGATGGCGGCAGACCTGTCGCATCGCCTGGGCTTTATCGATATCGACACGCGCAACCGCATCACTGCGCTCACGCGTGCGGCTGACCTGCCAACGGTGGCGCCGGATCTCGGCGTTGATCGCTTCATCGACCTGATGCGCGTCGACAAGAAGGCCGAAGCCGGCGAGATCAAATTCGTGCTGCTGCGCAAGCTAGGCCAGGCGTTCGTGACCACGGTGCCCGACGCCGACTTGCGCGCCACCTTGCAGCACGCCGTGCTGCGACCACCGACCGAAGCGCCCGTCGCCTGAGACAAGACGAGATGGCCCGATGAACGACCGATCCGCTTTGCCTTCCGCGCCGTTCGACCTCGAAGGCCCTCTCGCCGCTTACGCCGCGCATTCGGCGCAGACGCGCGGCCGCGTACACGCCGAGCCGCCCTCCACATCGCGCACCGAGTTCCAGCGTGACCGCGATCGCATCATCCACAGCACTGCGTTCCGCCGGCTCGAATACAAGACGCAGGTCTTCGTGAATCACGAGGGCGATCTGTTCCGAACGCGGCTCACGCACAGTCTCGAGGTCGCGCAGATTGGCCGTTCGATTGCGCGCAGCCTGCGTCTGAACGAAGACCTGGTCGAAGCAATTTCGTTGGCACACGATCTGGGCCACACGCCGTTCGGCCATGCAGGGCAGGACGCGCTCAACGACTGCATGAAGCCGTACGGCGGCTTTGAACACAACCTCCAGAGCTTGTTGGTGGTCGATCGGCTGGAGGAGCGCTACGGCGGTTTCGATGGTCTGAACCTGACATTCGAAACGCGCGAGGGCATCCTCAAACATTGCTCGCGCAACAACGCGGCCACGCTGGGTGACCTGGGGCGGCGTTTTCTCGAGGGGCAACAGCCTTCGCTGGAAGCCCAGCTTGCCAACCTTGCCGATGAGGTTGCGTACAACAACCACGATATCGACGATGGCCTGCGTTCCGGCCTGATTACGCTGGAGCAACTCGAAGGCGTGCCGCTATGGGCCGTCCATCGGCGCGAGGCCGAGGCCGCGTTCCCGAATGTCAGCGGCCGGCGCCTGATCAACGAAACCATTCGCCGCATCATCAACGCGCTGATCGTCGATCTGATTGGCACCACGCGTGCCGGCATTGCTGACGTTGCGCCGCAATGTATCGACGATGTGCGTGCCGCACCAGCGCTCGTCGCGTTCTCTGACCCGATGCGCGAAGAGGCGCGCGCGCTCAAGCGCTTCCTGTTTGACAACCTGTATCGGCATTACCTCGTGATGCGCATGGCCGCCAAGGCGCGCCGCATCATCGACGATCTGTTCCACGCCTTTATGGACGACCCGCGTCTGCTGCCGCCGCAGTACCAAGCCAAAGCCAACCCCGAAGAGCAGCCGCGCTGGATCGCGCATTACATCGCCGGCATGACGGATCGTTACGCCATCAAGGAACATCGCCGCATCTTTGCCGTGGATGCAGCTTGAGTAACGGCTGTACCGTTACCGTTCGGGCCGCTATCTGCCCGCCTGGCTCCCCATCGATCTGAAGCTAGATCAATATCAAACGCCCAAAAAAAAATGCCCGGCCGCCCCAACGCATGCCGGGCCGAACGCGCCAACCACCGCCGACGAGCGCCCCCGCCGTCGACGGCCCCTGCGGCACGTCGGTAAAAGTCGATCAGGACAGTGTCAGTTCGCTGATCGCCCTCCCTTAAAAGCGATAGCCCAGGCCGACGCCCAGCAGCCACGGGTCAACCTTCACCTTGCTGATGGTCTGGCCGGCCATCTTCACGTCGGCGCTGATCCAGGTCTTTTTCAGGTCGACGTTGAAGTAGAGACGTTCGGTCAGGCGATAGTCGAAACCGGCCTGCAGCGCGGGGCCGAAGCTGTTTTTGCTGAGGTCCAGCGAACCAACGCCCGGCACCTGCAGATTCACATTCGAGATGCGCGTGTAGTTGATGCCCGCGCCCACGTACGGTTTGAAGCGCGACTCGGGCGTGAAGTGGTATTGCATCGTCAGGATGGGCGGCAAGTGGCGGAAGCTGCCGATCTTGGTCGGGCCGCCCAGCGCGCTTTGCATGACCGTGACGTCCTGTTGTTGCGGGTAAGTCAGGATCAGCTCGGCCGCGAGGTGCGGCGTGAAGAAGTACGAGATGTCCAGCTCGGGCAGGACCTTGTTGTTGATCTGAATGGCGTCAGCCGGAATGGCCAGCGCCGGCACCGCGTCGGATTTGTTGGCGGCTGTCAGGTTGACGGCGCGCAGGCGCACCATCCAGTTGCCGGTGGCCGGCGGCAAATCCGTGCTCTGCGCAAAGGCGGTCTGGCCGAATCCGGCGGCAAGCATTCCGGCGGCTACAGCTACGGCGGCTAGGCGGTGAAAAGCCATGAATCGCTCCCTCTCGTGTTGTCTCGTGATGTGATGGGAGCCAGTCTCGCGGGGAAGTTGCTTGGCCGATTTGCTCGGGATCAAGTTCACCCCGTCGTCGATGCCGTGGACGGTCGCCAATTTGACGGCACGCAAACTCTGCCGTCGCCTCCGCGCGACAGCCCCATGCAAGCGTTTGCCTGCTAAAAATTGGGGACAGGTTCGCTGGGTTCAGGCTACGATGGCGCTTTTCGCCGCCCTGTCTGTTCCATGGCCCGCCTGCCTCGCCTCAGCCCTACCGATGTTCCTGTGCACGTGTTGCAGCGCGGCAACAACCGGCAGATCGTTTTTCGCGGCGACGACGACTACGCGTTCTATCTCGACACGTTGCGCATGGCCGCGCGCGAGCACGACTTCGCCGTCCATGGCTTCTCGCTGATGCCGAATCACGTTCATCTGGTGGGGACGCCCAAGGTGGCGGACAGCCTTTCGCGCACGCTGCAGGCGGTCGGACGACGCTATACGCGGTACTTCAACGCCGCCGCTGATCGCAGCGGAACGCTGTGGGAAGGGCGTTTCCGCTCGACCGTGCTGGACCCGGCCGAGTGGGTCTTGCCGATGCTGTTGTACGTGGAATCCAACGCCGTGCGCGCGGGTCTTGTCAGCACGCCGGAAGACGACCGATGGAGCACGTATCGGCATCATGTGGGCATCCAATCCATTCCATGGGTGAGTGACCACTATTGTTATTGGCGGCTTGGCAATACGCCTTTCGAGCGCCAGTCGCGCTATCGAACGTTGTGGCATGAAGGTCTGGGTTCAGACCAGCTGGCGCAGATTCGCCAGCATGTGCACAGCGGCTGGCCACTCGGAAACGAGGCGTTTCTCGCGACGCTGGCACGCGCCGGCGGCCGCCGGGTTGCGCCATTGCCCAAGGGGCGACCACCTCGCCAACTCGCGGAAGTGGAAGCGGAGGACAGCGCGCGCACCGAATAGCGCGGTAGTGGAGCTGTCACGCTGAGCCGTAACATTGCGGTCGGATTTAATCTGTCCCCATTAATGAACCCGCACTGTTGTCGTGCATTTATTAATTGAATCTGACCCCATTTAAAAACTTTTGCCTGTTACGGGCCACTCTTTTATATTCGTTTCACCCCGCATTCATGGTGCGGCGCGCCATTGCCTGTCTGCCACCGCATTCGCACGATCGCGAGGGCTTTCTGCGGCGCGCTGTACCCACAACATCGGAAGATCGCCGTGGAACAACATTCCTTCCCCGCCGCCGCACCGTCGGCCCAGGGTCTGTACGACCCGACCAATGAACACGACGCTTGCGGCGTCGGCTTCGTCGCTCACATCAAGGGCAAGAAGAGCCACGAGATCGTCCAGCAGGGCCTGCGTATCCTGCACAACCTCGACCACCGGGGCGCCGTCGGCGCCGACCCGCTGATGGGCGACGGCGCGGGCATCCTGCTGCAGATTCCCGACCAGTTCTTCCGTGAAGAGATGGCGAAGCAGGGCATCAATCTGCCGCCGGCCGGCGAATATGGTGTCGGCATGATCTTTCTGCCGAAGGAACACGCGTCGCGCCTGGCCTGTGAACAGGAACTCGAGCGCACCGTGCGTCTGGAAGGCCAGGTCGTGCTGGGTTGGCGCGATGTTCCGGTCGACAAGACCATGCCGATGTCGCCGACGGTGCAGAAGACTGAGCCGGTGATCCGCCAGATCTTCATCGGGCGCGGCCGCGACATCATGACCACCGACGCGCTGGAGCGGAAGCTGTACGTGATCCGCAAGACCGCCAGCCACGCGATCCAGGCGCTCAAGCTCAAGCACGGCAAGGAATACTTCGTGCCGTCGATGTCGGCCCGCACGATCGTCTACAAGGGCCTGCTGCTGTGCGAGCAGGTGGGCCGCTATTACCAGGATCTGGCAGACCCGCGTACGGTGTCGGCGCTGGCGCTGGTGCACCAGCGTTTTTCGACCAACACGTTCCCGGCCTGGGAACTGGCGCACCCGTACCGCATGGTCGCGCACAACGGCGAAATCAACACCGTCAAGGGCAACGTCAACTGGATCAACGCGCGTACGGGCGGCATCTCGTCGCCGGTGCTGGGCGATGATCTGCCCAAGCTGTGGCCGCTGATCTATCCGGGCCAGTCGGATACAGCATCGTTCGACAACTGCCTCGAACTGCTGACGATGGCCGGCTACCCGTTGGCCCAGGCGATGATGATGATGATTCCGGAAGCGTGGGAACAGCACACGCTGATGGATGACAACCGCCGCGCCTTCTACGAATACCATGCCGCGATGATGGAGCCGTGGGACGGTCCCGCCGCCATCTGCTTTACCGATGGCCGCCAGATCGGCGCAACGCTCGACCGTAACGGCCTGCGTCCGGCGCGCTACTACGTGACCGACGACGACATGGTCGTGATGGCGTCGGAAGCCGGCGTGCTGCCGATTCCCGAGTCGCGCATCGTCAAGAAGTGGCGCCTGCAGCCAGGCAAGATGTTCCTGATCGACATGGAGCAGGGCCGCATCATCGACGACAAGGAACTCAAGGACAACCTGGCCAACGCCAAGCCGTACAAGAGCTGGATCGATGCCGTGCGCATCAAGCTCGACGAGCTGGACGCGAAGCCCGAAGACGTCGCCGCCGAGACCAAGCCGGCCGCCAAGCTGCTGGACCGCCAGCAGGCCTTCGCCTACACGCAGGAAGACGTCAAGTTCCTGATGACCCCGATGGCCGCCAACGGCGAAGAGGCCGCGGGCTCCATGGGCAACGACAGCCCGCTGGCCGTGCTGTCGTCCAAGAACAAGACGCTTTACAACTACTTCAAGCAACTGTTCGCGCAGGTCACGAACCCGCCGATCGACCCGATCCGCGAAAACGTGGTGATGTCGCTCGTCTCGTTCATCGGGCCGAAGCCGAACCTGCTTGAGCTGAACAACATCAACCCGCCGATGCGCCTTGAAGTGAGCCAGCCCGTGCTGGACTTCAAGGACATGGCGAAGATCCGCAACATCGAGCACTACACCGGCGGCAAGTTCATGTCTTATGAGCTGGACATCTGCTATCCGGTGGCGTGGGGCAAGGAAGGCATCGAGGCGCGCCTGGCCTCGCTGTGCGCAGAGGCCGTCGACGCGGTCAAGTCGGGCTACAACATCCTGATCGTGTCTGACCGCGCGGTCGACGAGAAGCAGGCCGCCATCCCGGCGCTGCTGGCCACGTCCGCCATCCACCATCACCTGGTAGAGAAGGGCCTGCGCACGAGCACGGGTCTGGTCGTCGAAACGGGTTCGGCCCGCGAAGTGCACCACTTCGCGCTGCTGGCCGGCTACGGCGCAGAAGCCGTGCACCCGTACCTGGCAATGGAGACGCTGGCCGAATTGGCGCCGGGTCTTGGCCTGACCGCCGAGAAAGCCATCTACAACTTCACCAAGGCGATCGGCAAGGGCCTGCACAAGGTGATGTCCAAGATGGGCATCTCGACGTACATGTCGTACACGGGCGCGCAGATCTTTGAAGCGATCGGCCTGTCGCGCGAGCTGGTGGATAAGTACTTCCACGGCACTGCATCGAACGTGGGCGGCATCGGCATCTTCGAGGTGGCCGAGGAAGCGCTGCGCGTGCACCGCGACGCCTTTGGCGATGCGCCGGTGCTGGCGAACATGCTGGACGCTGGTGGTGAATACGCCTACCGCGTCCGCGGCGAAGAGCACATGTGGACCCCGGATTCGATCGCCAAGCTGCAGCACGCGACGCGCGCGAATTCGTACCAGACGTACAAGGAATACGCGAACCTGATCAACGATCAGAGCAAGCGCCACATGACGCTGCGCGGTCTGTTCGAGTTCAAGGTGGACCCGGCACGTGCGATTCCGCTGGAAGAAGTTGAGCCGGCCAAGGAGATCGTCAAGCGCTTTGCAACCGGCGCCATGTCGCTGGGTTCGATTTCGACCGAGGCGCACACCACGCTGGCCGTGGCGATGAACCGCATCGGCGGCAAGTCGAACACGGGCGAAGGCGGCGAAGACGAGCGCCGTTACCGCAACGAACTGCGCGGCATTCCCATCAAGCAGGGCACGAAGCTGTCGGACGTGATCGGCCGCGAAGTGGTCGAGCGCGATCTGGAGCTGCAGGAAGGCGATTCGCTGCGCTCGAAGATCAAGCAGGTGGCGTCGGGCCGTTTTGGCGTGACGGCTGAGTACCTGGCTTCGGCTGATCAGATCCAGATCAAGATGGCGCAGGGCGCCAAGCCTGGCGAAGGCGGTCAGCTGCCCGGCCACAAGGTGACGGATTACATCGGCAAGCTGCGTTATGCGGTGCCGGGCGTTGGCCTGATCTCGCCGCCGCCGCACCACGACATTTACTCGATCGAAGATCTGGCACAGCTCATCCACGACCTGAAGAACGTGAACCCGCGTTCGGATGTGTCGGTCAAGCTTGTGTCGGAAGTGGGCGTGGGCACGGTGGCAGCAGGTGTTGCCAAGGCCAAGGCCGATCACGTGGTGATCGCGGGCCACGACGGCGGCACCGGCGCTTCGCCCTGGTCGTCGATCAAGCATGCCGGCACGCCGTGGGAACTGGGCCTGGCCGAGACGCAGCAGACGCTGATGCTCAATGGCCTGCGCAACCGCATCCGCGTGCAGGCCGACGGCCAGATGAAGACCGGCCGTGACGTCGCGATTGGCGCCCTGCTGGGTGCGGACGAGTTCGGCTTCGCCACCGCACCGCTGGTGGTCGAGGGCTGCATCATGATGCGCAAGTGCCATCTGAACACCTGCCCGGTGGGCGTGGCGACGCAGGATCCGGTGCTGCGCAAGAAGTTCTCGGGCAAGCCCGAGCATGTGGTGAATTACTTCTTCTTCGTGGCCGAGGAAGTGCGCGAAATCATGGCGCAGCTGGGTATCCGCACGTTCAACGAACTGATTGGCCGCGCGGATCTGCTCGACACGAAGTCCGGCATCGAACACTGGAAGGCCCGCGGTCTGGACTTCGCGCGCATCTTCTATCAGCCGGCCAAGAAGGAAGGCGAGCCGTGCTATCAGGTCGACGTGCAAGACCATGGTCTTGATCGCGCACTGGATCACCAGCTCATCGAGAAGGCCAAGGCTGCGCTGGAAAAGGGCGAGCGCGTGTCGTTCATCCAGCCGGTGCGCAACGTCAACCGCACCGTGGGCGCGATGCTCTCGGGCGAAGTGGCCAAGCGCTACGGCCACGAAGGTCTGCCCGATGACTCGATCCACGTGCAGATGCAGGGCACGGCCGGCCAGTCCTTCGGTGCGTTTCTGGCACACGGCGTGACGCTGGACCTGGTGGGCGACGGCAACGACTACGTGGGCAAGGGCCTGTCGGGCGGCCGCGTGATCGTGCGCCCGCCGCACGAGTTCCGCGGTGAGCCGACCAACAACATCATCGTCGGCAACACCGTGCTGTACGGCGCGCTGGCCGGTGAGGCGTTCTTCAACGGCGTGGCCGGCGAACGCTTTGCGGTGCGCAACTCCGGCGCCACCACGGTGGTGGAAGGCACGGGCGACCACGGCTGCGAATACATGACCGGCGGCACCGTCGTCGTGCTGGGTACCACCGGCCGTAACTTCGCGGCAGGCATGTCGGGCGGCGTTGCCTACGTCTATGACGAAGACGGCCTGTTCGACAAACGCTGCAACACGGCGCAGGTCGCACTGGAATCCGTGCTTTCGGCAGCTGACCAGGAGAAGGCACATACCCCGTCGACCTGGCACAAGGTGAACGGCGAGCGCGTGCTCGACGAGCAACTGCTCAAGGCGCTGGTGGAAAAACACTTCCGCTACACCGGCTCCGAGCGCGCCAAAGAACTGCTGGCCGACTGGAACAACGCGCGCCGTCGCTTCGTCAAGGTCTTCCCGACCGAGTACAAGCGCGCACTGACCGAGATGTACGAGCGCGAACAGGAAGCGGGCCGCGAACAGATCGCCGCCTGAACCTGATTCCAAGCGACTTGGCGGGTTGTCGATCGATGATCGGCTCCCGCCGCCACTGAATACAACGCAACCTCACAAGACAGGCCCGACTGTCTGGCTAGCACGACTGTGCCGGCAGAGCAGCATCGGGTCAGGAAGGACACCATGGGCAAGGCGACCGGTTTTCTCGAATTTCCCCGCCAGAACGAGGCATACGAAGCGCCCGAAGCGCGCGTGAAGCATTACAAGGAATTCGTGTTCGCGCTGGCGGACAACGAAGCCAAGATCCAAGGCGCACGTTGCATGGACTGCGGCATTCCGTTCTGCAACAACGGCTGCCCGGTCAACAACATCATCCCGGACTTCAACGACCTGGTGTATCGCCAGGACTGGAAGACCGCGATTGAGGTGCTGCACTCGACCAACAACTTCCCCGAGTTCACGGGCCGCATCTGCCCGGCACCGTGCGAAGCGGCGTGCACGCTGGGCATCAACGAGCTGCCGGTCGGCATCAAGTCGATCGAGCACGCCATCATCGACAAGGCTTGGGAAGAAGGCTGGGTGGCACCGCAAGTGCCGAAGCACAAGACCGGCAAGACTGTGGCCGTGGTCGGCTCCGGTCCGGCTGGCATGGCCGCTGCGCAGCAACTGGCACGTGCTGGCCACGACGTGACGCTGTTTGAAAAGAACGACCGCATTGGCGGCCTGCTGCGCTACGGCATCCCCGATTTCAAGCTGGAAAAGGCGCAGATCGACCGCCGCATGCAGCAGATGGAAGCCGAGGGCGTGACGTTCCGCACCGGTGTGATGGTGGGCGACAAGACGGTTCCGGCCGGCATCGTCAACGACGCTCGCGAGACCATCGCCGCAGACGACATCCTCAAACAATTCGACGCCGTCGTGCTGACGGGCGGCTCGGAAGTGCCGCGCGATTTGCCGGTGCCGGGCCGTGATCTGGATGGCGTGCATTACGCGCTGGAATTCCTGATCCCGCAGAACAAGGAAGTGGCAGGCGATGCCCCGAACCCCATCCGCGCCGATGGCAAGCATGTCATCGTGATCGGCGGCGGCGATACGGGCTCGGACTGCGTGGGCACGTCCAACCGCCATGGCGCCGCGTCGGTCACGCAGTTCGAACTGCTGCCGCGTCCGCCCGAAGAAGAGAACAAGCCGCTTGTGTGGCCGTACTGGCCGATCAAGCTGCGCACGTCGTCGTCGCATGACGAAGGTTGCGAGCGCGACTGGTCGGTCGCCACCAAGGCGCTCATCGGCGAAAACGGCCGGGTGACGGGCCTCACCGCCGTGCGCCTGGAGTGGAAGGACGGCAAGATGGCCGAAGTTGCAGGCAGCGAGTTCACGCTCAAGGCCGATCTCGTGCTGCTGGCGATGGGCTTTACCAATCCGGTCGGTGGCGTGCTGGATGCCTTTGGCGTGACCAAGGATGCGCGCAACAACGCGCGTGCCGCCACCGAAGGCGACAACGCCTACGCCACCAACGTGCCGAAGGTGTTCGCCGCCGGTGATGTGCGCCGCGGCCAGTCGCTCGTCGTGTGGGCCATCCGGGAAGGCCGCCAAGCCGCCCGCTCGGTCGACGCGTTTCTCATGGGCCATACGGAACTGCCGCGCTGACCACGCGGTTGACCGTTTGACTCAGGCCCGCCTGCCTCGGCGGGCTTTTTTGTTTGTGACGCCCGTGCGGTGGCGGCAGCGTCATGCCTCATGGTTTACGTCGACATGGTTTACATGAGTGCAGGGCGGAGGGGCGGATTTCTAGAATGAGATCTCCCCGTGATCCCCGACCTGCCTCATGCAATCTCGTGCCCGCAATGTGCGTGCAGATTTGACCCACGCGCCCGATGTGCCGCATATGCCGGACCGGCAGCGGCGGCGGGCGCTTGCGTGGCTGGGTGTGCTGCCGACAATGCTGACGTCGCCCGCGCATGCATTGCTGCAAGGGTATCCCTCGCAACCGCTGCGTCTGGTCGTGCCGGCGGCGGAAGGCAGTGCGTTTGACGCGCTTGCCCGGGCACTGGCGACGCAATTGCAACAGCAGGTCGGCCGCGAGGTGGGCGTCGAAGATCGCCCCGCAGCCAACGGCATGGCCGCCGGTGAGGCCGTGGCCCGTGCGCCGTCCGATGGCCATACGTTGCTGCTTCAACAGACCACGTTCGTTACCCAGCCTGCGCTGGAACCAGCGTCGTATGACCCGCTGCGCGATTTCCAGCCGGTGGCGATGGTGGCCACGCTGCCGCTGTTTCTCGCCGTGGATGCGCGCTTGCCGATCTACTCCATCACCGATCTGCTCGCGCAGGCGCGCGGCGAGTCCGTCACGGTCAATTGCGGCTCGGATATCGTCGGCACGTGGTCGCATCTTGTCGCCGAGCAGTTTGTGCGCGACTACGCTTTCCATGCGCCGCATGTGGCCGTTCGCGGTGAAGCGGGGCTCGTGCAACAGATCCTGGCGGGGCGCATGACGGCGTGTTTCGCCTGCTATCCGAGCGTGGCGGCCGCCGCGGCCAATGGCCAGCTACGGTTGCTCGGGGTGACGGGCGGGGCTCGCTCGCGTTTCGCGCCCGCCGTGCCGACGCTGCGCGAAGGCGGTCTCGCCGGATTCGATCGCAGCGCCTGGATCGGCACTTTCATGCCGGCGCGCACACCCCGCCTCCTGTCGATGCGTGCGGCGGGCGAACTGCGTCGCGCCGTCGCCTCGGGTGACGTCCACGCGACGTTGCGTGCCGGCGGCTTCGAGCCGGAATGGGATGCCCCCGACACGTTTGCCCAGGCCGTGCGCCGTGATGCCATGCATTGGCAAGGGGTGATTCGACAAGCCGATCTTCGGCTGGATAGTGGCGAATAGCCTGCTTCCGCTCTCGCCCGCGCTGCCGACTAATCTCGCAGGCGCACCACTTTCGGCAACCCGCAAGACGCGAAAACCCACGGCGCGGCGAACAAGCCACACAAACTGTCGGTAAGCAAGGCGTGACTGACGGGCTACGCGGGTTTCCACCTATAATGGCGGGCCGCGCGAAGCCGCCCTTGTTGGCGGGTCTGCGGTAGTCAAGACAACGAGATGCGGCAGCATGAAGCCGCCAACCTGCCGAGCCCTCTGCACCGACCTCCATCGTGTCCACCCAGCCTTCCAACGCCGTTGTCGAACTCGATCAGGTCGATTTCGCCTATCAGCCAGGCGCGCGGCGCATTCTGTCCGGCCTGTGCATGCGCGTGCCCAGGGGCAGCGTGGTGGCCGTCATGGGCGGCTCGGGCTGCGGCAAGACGACGATTCTGCGCTTGATTGGCGGCCAGGTGGCCGCTGCCGCCGGTACTGTGCGCGTGCACGGCCAAGACATCGGCGCCATGGACAAGCGTGAGTTGTACGCTGCACGCCGCCAGATGGGCATGCTGTTCCAGTTCGGAGCGCTGTTTACCGATCTGTCCGTGTTCGACAATGTGGCATTTCCACTGCGCGAACATACCGAACTGCCCGAACTGCTTATCCGCGATCTGGTGCTGATGAAGCTCAACGCCGTCGGCCTGCGCGGTGCGCGCGATCTGATGCCCTCGGAGATTTCCGGCGGTATGGCGCGGCGCGTGGCATTGGCGCGGGCGATCGCGCTGGATCCGTCGCTCATCCTCTACGACGAGCCGTTCGCGGGGCTCGACCCGATCTCGCTGGGCCTGACCGCGTCGCTCATCCGCAAGCTGAACGACGCGCTGGGCGCGACCAGCATCATCGTCTCGCACGACGTGCAGGAGACGTTCCACATCGCCGATTACGTTTACTTCATTGCCAACGGCGGCATTGCCGCGCAGGGCACGCCGGCTGAGCTCGCCGCGTCGACCGACCCGTTTGTGCGCCAGTTTGTGCACGGCGAGGCGGACGGCCCCGTGCCGTTCCACTATCCTGGGGCGCCGCTGGCCGATGACTTCGGTCTGGGCAAGAGCGGAGGTGGACGATGATCTCCGCTATCGGCCGCTTTGTTCTGGTGCTGATCAGCCGATTCGGCTACGCCGCGCGCACGTTGATTTCGCTTATTGGCGCTTCCGGCGATGTGCTTCGCCGCCCGCGCTTGGTGATCGAGCAACTGCGCTTCGTCGGCAATGATTCGTTCATCATCATTGCCGTATCGGGGCTGTTTGTCGGCTTCGTGCTTGGCTTGCAGGGATACAACACGCTTAATCGATACGGCTCCGAGCAGGCGCTGGGCCTGCTGGTGGCGCTGTCGCTGGTGCGCGAGCTTGGGCCGGTGGTGACGGCACTGCTGTTTGCCGGTCGCGCCGGTACCTCGCTCACGGCCGAGATTGGCTTGATGAAGGCCGGCGAGCAACTGATCGCCATGGAAATGATGGCCGTCGATCCGCTGGCCCGTGTGCTGGCGCCGCGCTTCTGGGCCGGTTTCATTGCCATGCCGCTGCTGGCCGCGATTTTTAGTGCGGTCGGTATTCTGGGCGGATACTTCGTCGGAGTCGGGCTGATTGGCGTGGACCCGGGGGCGTTCTGGTCGCAGATGCAGGCCGGCGTGGATGTCATGGACGACGTGCTTAACGGCGTCATCAAGAGTGTCGTGTTTGGTGTGGCGGTCACCTTCATTGCGCTGTATCAGGGCTATGAGGCCAAGGCCACGCCGGAAGGCGTCTCGCGCGCGACTACCCGGACGGTGGTGATCGCGTCGCTCACCGTACTGGCGCTGGATTTCGTGCTCACGGCACTGATGTTCAGCTGAGCCGCCGGTTGTCGTTAGCGTTCAACGAGAAAAGATCATGCGTAAAAGCGTCCTCGATTTCTGGGTCGGCCTGTTTGTTCTGGTGGGCATCATTGCGCTGCTATTCCTGGCGCTCAAGGCGGGCAATATGAGTTCGTTCTCGTTTGCCAAGACTTACCAGGTGAAGGCGGCCTTCGACAATATCGGCGGCTTGAAGGTGCGGGCCCCGGTCAAGAGTTCGGGTGTGGTCGTCGGCCGTGTGTCGCAGATCCTCTTCGACGACAAGAGCTACCAGGCAATCGCCGTGCTCGACATGGATCAGCGCTATCAGTTTCCGAAAGACAGTTCGGCCAAGGTCCTGACCTCGGGTCTGCTGGGCGAGCAATACATCGGTATTGAACCGGGCGGCGACTCGGCCATGCTTGCCAGCGGCAGCAAGATCACGATGACGCAGTCGGCGGTGGTGCTGGAAAACCTGATCAGCCAATTCCTGTACAGCAAGGCTGCGGATGCCGGTGCCGGCAGCGCAAATGGCAGTGCCGGCGGAGCCAAGCCGGCCGAGGGCAGTGGGAGTAAATAAACCATGAAAACAACAACATCCATCCATACGCTGCGCGGCTTTGTGCTGGCCGTGGCTGCAGGCGCCTCGCTGCTGGCCGGCTGTGCCACCGGGCCGAATGCCAACCCGGCAGACCCGATCGAGCCGTTCAACCGCGAAGTCTTCCGCATCAATGAGGACCTCGACAAGGGCGTGCTGAAGCCGGTTGCGCAAACGTATGTCGATGTGGTGCCGTCGCCGGCGCGCACTGCCGTGTCGAATTTCTTCTCGAATGCGGGCGATGTCTATTCGGCCGTCAACAACCTGCTGCAGTTGAAGGGGACGGCCGCGCTGGAAGACACCATGCGTGTGGCGATCAATACGGTGCTGGGGCTGGGTGGTCTGATCGACATTGCGTCGGACGCCGGGTTGCCGAAGCACAAGGAAGATTTCGGCCAGACACTGGGTGTATGGGGCGTGCCGTCGGGTCCGTACGTCGTTTGGCCGTTGCTCGGCCCGAGCACCGCACGTGACACGGTGGGCTTCCTGGTCGACTGGCAGATGGATCCGCTCACGTATTGGCACGACAGCACGATCACCTATTCGCTGGCCGCGCTGCGCGTGGTTGACGTGCGTGCCAACCTGCTGGGCGCCAGCAATGTGTTCGAACAGGCCGCTGTCGACAAATACACCTTTCTGCGGGATGCCTATCTGCAGCGCCGCCGATATCTGATCTATGACGGCAACCTGCCGGAAGATCAGGACAACAAGAAGTCACCGGATACCGGTGACGCCACGGTCTCGCCGTACCAGCGCTTCACCCCCAACTGGCCGGTGTTCCGCCGCTGATCGGTACACGTAACAAGGTCGCCTCAAAGGTGACAAGGCGTAAAACTGGCCGGCTCGCACGAACTTGGCTGCGGGCGGTCTGTTCTAATCGCCAACAAGATTGCGGCGAATGTGCTGCAAGCGACCCGAAAATCACACTATAAGGACGCGATATGTTGAAGAAACTCCTCCGCTCCCTGTTCGCTGGTCTCACGCTGACGGCTGCCGTGGCAGCCGCGCCGGTCTACGCTCAGGAAGCCGATGCCCAGGCCACCGTCAAGACGGCTGTGGACGACGTGCTCACCACCATCAAGAGCGATCCGGAACTGCGCGGCGGTAACATGAGCAAGGTGTACCAGCTCGTCGACCAGAAGATCGTGCCGCGCGCCGATTTCAAACGCACCACGCAGATTGCCATGGGCCGCTTCTGGAACCAGGCGTCGCCGGAGCAACAGCAGCAGATTCAGGACGGTTTCAAAACGCTGCTGATCCGCACTTACGCGGGTGCGCTGTCGAACGTGAAAAACCAGACCGTTTCGTACAAGCCGTTCCGTGCGGCCGCCGATGACACCGACGTGGTGGTGCGCTCGACCGTGAACAATAACGGCGAGCCGGTGGCTCTGGACTACCGCCTTGAAAAGACGGCCGGTGGCTGGAAGGTGTACGACATCAACATCAGCGGCCTGTGGCTGTCGGAAACGTACAAGAACCAGTTTGCCGATGTCATCAGCAAGCGTGGCGGCGTGGCGGGCCTTGTGAGCTTCCTGAACGAGCGCAACACGCAGCTCGAGAAGGCTCCGGCAAAGTAAGCAGCCTTCCGGTAGAATCGACACAGCGGTCAACTCTGGCCGCTGTTTCTTTTTCCGACGCATCCACTTCCACCATGTTGACCTTGTCCGGCCCGCTGACTCACCGCGAAGCGCCGCGCGTTCTGCGCGAGGGCGAGGCTCAGCTTGGCCAAGCACGCGAAGCCGGCATTGCCGCGCTGCACGTCGATTGCGCTGGCCTGTCGCAGGTCGATTCGTCTGCGCTGGCTGTGCTGCTGTCGTGGCAGCGCACGGCGCAGGATGCCGGTATCGCGCTTGATATCGCAGGCGCCCCGCAAGCGCTGTCCAACCTCGCCACGCTGTACGGCGTGGAGTCTCTGCTGGCCGTCGCGCCAGCTCCTGCTGCCCACCATCACGCTCGACATTGAGGCGGCGTCCGGTGCGGGGCGCGGGGTGATTCCCCCGAACCCGTCATCGCGATGCCGCGCTCCGGCCGAGGCGTCGCGCGCGCCCTCGGCATTCGCGGTTCGGCGTCGTCAGCTGTGGCGCCGTGAGTTGGTGCAGTTCCCCTATAATTCTAGGTTTGTCGCTCTGCAGCCGCCGTGTGCGGTATCCGCGGCCGTTATGGTCTTGTCGATCCACGGTCCTGGGATGCGCAGAGTAGTTCACTTTGTCGGCCATGAAAGCCATCGAAATCGCTGACGTCCGTAAGCGCTACAAGTCGTTGCAAGCGCTCAAGGGCGTGAGCCTATCTGTCGAGCAGGGCGAGTTTTTCGGCTTGCTGGGCCCCAACGGCGCGGGCAAGACCACGCTGATCTCCATCCTTGCGGGCCTGAATCGTGCCGATTCCGGCCACGTACGCGTGCTCGGTCACGACGTCGTTACCGACTACCGCACGGCGCGCCGCAAGCTGGGCGTGGTGCCGCAGGAACTGGTGTTCGATCCGTTCTTCACGGTGCGCGAGACGCTGCGCCTGCAGTCGGGTTACTTCGGGCTGACCAAGAACGACGATTGGATCGATGAGGTCATGGCCAACCTCGACCTCACCAGCAAGGCGGACGCCAATATGCGCGCGTTGTCGGGCGGCATGAAGCGCCGCGTGCTGGTGGCGCAGGCCTTGGTACATCGGCCGCCCGTGATCGTGCTGGACGAGCCCACCGCTGGCGTGGACGTCGAGTTGCGCCAGACGCTGTGGAAATTCATCTCGCGGCTGAACCGCGAAGGCCATACCGTCGTGCTGACCACGCACTACCTGGAAGAAGCCGAATCCCTGTGTGACCGCATCGCCATGCTCAAGTTTGGCGAAGTGGTGGCGCTTGATCGCACGGCGAATCTGCTCTCGCAATTTGCCGGGCTGCAACTGGTGCTGAGCTTTGCGAAGGGAGCGCTGCCCGCGTCGCTGGAAGCCCTGCGCCTGCCGGGCAATCACGGCGAGCGCGGCGTGCGCTTGCGCCTGTCGGGCTATGGCGAGGTCGAACAGATTCTCTCCACATGCCGCCTCGCCGGCTGCGAGATCGACGACATGGAAGTCGCCAAGGCTGATTTGGAAGACGTATTCGTGCAGATCATGCGCCGCGAGGGCGGCTTGCCCGTCGGGCCTCAAACGCCTGCCATTCCCGATTCTGCGCTGGAGCCCGCTGCATGAACGCCATTCCCGAGAGCTTGCCGGGCCGTTGGGTCGGTTTCCGCACGCTGCTGTACAAGGAAGTGCTGCGCTTCTGGAAGGTGAGCTTTCAGACCGTCGCCGCGCCGGTGCTGACCGCGCTGCTGTATCTGCTGATCTTCGGGCACGTGCTGGAAGATCGCGTCAAGGTATTCGACCAGTTGAGCTACACCGCTTTCCTGGTGCCTGGCCTGGTGATGATGAGCGTGCTGCAGAACGCGTTCGCAAACAGCTCGTCGTCGCTCATCCAGTCGAAGATCACCGGCAACCTGGTGTTCATCATGCTGCCGCCGCTGTCGCACTGGGAGATGTTTGGCGCGTACGTGTGCGCGTCTGTGATTCGCGGTCTGGCTGTGGGTACGGGCGTGCTGATCGTGACGACCTTGTTTGCGCACCTGCACTTCGCGCAGCCGCTGTGGATCATCGTGTTCGCCGTGCTCGGCGCGAGCGTGCTGGGCACGCTGGGGCTGATTGCCGGCATCTGGGCTGAAAAGTTCGATCAGCTCGCAGCGTTCCAGAACTTTCTGATCGTGCCGGCCACCTTCCTGGCCGGCGTGTTCTATTCGATTCATTCGCTGCCGCCGTTTTGGCAGGCGGTGTCCCACGCCAACCCGTTCTTCTACATGATCGACGGCTTCCGCTACGGCTTCTTCGGTGTGTCCGACGTGCCGGTGACGACGAGCCTCGGTGTGATGTTGATCGCGCTGGTCGTGGTGGGGGGAGTGGCCCTGCAGATGCTGCGCACGGGCTACAAGCTGCGCCATTGATGCGTCGATAAGAGACCGCTGAAAAATGATTCCGACGGCCCAGGGCCTCCTTGCCGTACTGCGTGTAGCGTCTGCATCGGCCGTGAACCGTCAGAACCGTTTCGCTTCATTTTGCAGCGATCTCTAAAAACAACGACGACGCACCACCCTAACGTTTTTGGAGAAGGGAAGGCCATGTTGCCCACACCCGAACAAGTCAAGCAGTACATCGAAACCGGCCTGCCGTGCGAGCACCTCGAAGTCGAGGGCGACGGCCAGCACTTTTTTGCCACCATCGTCAGCGCGCAATTTGAAGGCAAGCGGTTGATCCAGCGTCACCAGCTCGTCTACGCAGCGCTGGGTGAGCGGATGCGCGCGGAAATCCACGCGCTCTCCATGAAGACGCTCACCCCGGCGGAGTGGCAGTCCTGATGGCCGAGCTTGATCCCACCCCGGTTACCGTTTCAACCGACTCCGACCTCGCGCTCGCTGAGCGCCCCTCTCAAAGTGATCGACGAGACGTCTCGCTCATGGACAAACTGCTGATCGAAGGCAATGGCCCCTTGTCGGGCGAAATCCGCGTGTCTGGCGCCAAGAACGCCGCGCTGCCCATCATGTGTGCGGCGCTGCTGACGGCCGAGCCGCTGGCGCTGAGCAACGTGCCGAACCTGCAGGACGTGCGCACGATGCTCAAACTGCTGCGCCAGATGGGCGTGGAAGGTGCGCTCGACGGCCATCACCTTACGCTCGATGCCGCGACCATCCACACGCCGGAAGCTTCGTACGACCTGGTGAAGACCATGCGTGCGTCGATCCTGGTGCTGGGCCCGCTGCTGGCGCGTTTCGGCCATGCGCGTGTGTCGCTGCCGGGCGGTTGCGGCATCGGCGCGCGCCCGGTCGATCAGCACATCAAGGGCCTGCAACTGATGGGCGCCGAGATCGTGATCGAACACGGCTACATCGAAGCCAAGCTTGTTGATGGCGCCAAGCGCCTGCGTGGCGCGCGCATCGTCACGGACATGGTGACGGTCACCGGCACCGAAAATCTGCTGATGGCCGCCGCGTTGGCAGACGGCGAAACCGTGCTGGAAAACGCAGCACGCGAGCCCGAAGTCACCGATCTGGCCAACCTGCTTGTGAAGATGGGCGCGCGCATCGAAGGCATTGGCACCGACCGCCTTGTGATCCAGGGCGTTGAAGCGCTGCACGGCGCTGCGCACACGGTGATCGCCGATCGCATTGAAGCCGGTACTTTCCTGTGCGCTGTGGCTGCGGCCGGCGGCGATGTGACGCTGCGCGGCGTACCGCCGGGCATTCTCGATGCCGTGCTCGACAAGCTGCGCGAAGCCGGTGTGACGCTCACCACGGGCGACGACTGGATCCGCGTGCAGATGACGGGCCGCCCCAAGGCGGTGAGCTTCCGCACGTCGGAATACCCGGCGTTCCCGACCGACATGCAGGCGCAGTTCATGATGCTCAACGCCATTGCCGAAGGTTCTGCCACGGTGACGGAGACCATCTTCGAAAACCGCTTCATGCACGTGCAGGAACTGAACCGCCTGGGCGCCAATATCGTGATCGATGGCAAAACGGCGGTAGTGACAGGCGTCGAGCAATTGTCGGGTGCGACCGTCATGGCGACCGACCTGCGCGCCTCGGCCAGCCTCGTCATTGCCGGCCTGATCGCGCAGGGCGAGACGCTGGTCGACCGCATCTATCACCTCGACCGCGGCTACGACCGCATCGAAGACAAGCTGTCCGCTGTCGGCGCCAAGATCCGCCGCATTCAAGCGTAAGGTAAGGAACCCGCCGGCCATGAACGCATTTCAGTCCGCCTCCAACCAGCTCACGCTGGCGCTGTCCAAAGGGCGCATCTTTGAAGAGACGCTGCCGCTGCTGAAGGCCGCCGGCATCGAGGTGACCGAAGATCCGGAAACCTCACGCAAGCTGATTCTGCCGACGTCGGATCCGGCGCTGCGCGTGATCATCGTGCGCGCGTCCGACGTGCCCACGTATGTGCAATACGGCGCGGCGGACTTCGGCGTAGCCGGCCGCGACGTGCTGATGGAGCACGGCATGGCGGGCCTGTATGCGCCCATCGACCTGAACATCGCCCGCTGCCGCATGTCGGTGGCGGTGCCCAAGGGCTTCGATTACGCCAACGCGGTGCGCCAGGGTGCGCGCCTGTCTGTGGCGACGAAGTATCTGAATACCGCGCGCGAGCACTTCGCCAAGAAGGGCGTACACGTCGACCTGATCAAGCTGTACGGCTCGATGGAGCTGGGCCCGCTGGTGGGCCTGGCTGACGCCATCGTCGACCTGGTCAGCACGGGCGGCACGCTGCGCGCGAACAACCTCGTCGAGGTGGAAGAGATCGTGCAGATCTCGTCCCGACTGGTCGTCAATCAGGCTGCGCTGAAACTCAAGCGCGACCGGCTGGCGCCTATCCTCGACGCTTTCGAGCGCGCCTCCGCGACGGACGCGCGTGTTGGGGAAGCCGCATGAGCCTGACCATCCGTAAGCTGGATTCGGCCGAAGCCGGATTCGCGGCGCAACTGCGCCAGGTGCTCGCTTTTGAAGCGAGCGAAGACGAAGCCATCGACCGCGCCGCCGCGCAAATCCTGGCTGACGTGAAGGCGCGCGGCGATGCCGCTGTGCTGGAAGCCACGCGCCGCTTCGACCGCATCGAAGCTGACAGCGTAGCCGCGCTGGAACTGTCGCCGGCCACTCTGCAGGCTGCACTCGATGGTCTGGAGCCCAAGCGCCGCGCGGCACTGGAAGCCGCTGCCGCCCGCGTGCGCGCGTATCACGAGAAGCAGAAGATCGAGTGCGGCACGCACAGCTGGGAATACGCCGAAGCCGATGGCACGGTGCTCGGCCAGAAAGTGACGCCGCTCGACCGCGTGGGCATTTACGTGCCGGGCGGCAAGGCGGCATACCCGTCGTCGGTGCTGATGAATGCGATTCCGGCTCGGGTGGCAGGGGTCAGGGAAATCATCATGGTGGTGCCCACGCCCGGCGGCGTGCGCAATGAGCTGGTGCTGGCTGCGGCCTGCATTGCCGGCGTGGACCGCGTGTTCACCATCGGCGGCGCGCAGGCCGTGGGGGCACTCGCTTATGGCACCGACACCGTCCCCGCCGTCGACAAGATCGTCGGCCCGGGTAACGCCTATGTGGCCGCTGCCAAGCGTCGCGTGTTCGGCACGGTCGGCATCGACATGATTGCCGGTCCGTCGGAAATCCTCGTCATCTGCGATGGCACGACCGATCCGGATTGGGTGGCGATGGACTTGTTCTCGCAAGCCGAGCACGACGAACTGGCCCAGTCGATCCTGCTGTGCCCGAACGCAGAGTTCATCGCGCAGGTGGAAGCCAGCATCAACCGTCAGCTCGAAGACATGCCGCGCCGCAGCGTGATTGCCGAGTCGCTGTCGGGCCGCGGCGCGCTCGTCAGGGTGCGCGACATGGAAGAGGCGTGCGACATCGCCAACGACATCGCTCCCGAACATCTGGAGATTTCGGCCGAGAACCCGCGCCAGTGGGCTGAGCGCATCCGCCACGCCGGCGCGATCTTCCTAGGCAAGTACACCAGCGAATCGCTGGGCGATTACTGTGCTGGTCCGAACCACGTGCTGCCGACCTCGCGCACGGCGCGCTTCTCGTCGCCGCTGGGCGTGTACGACTTCATCAAGCGCTCCAGCCTGATCGAAGTGAGCGAAGCCGGTGCGCAGATGCTGGGCGAGATTGCTGCCGAGCTGGCCTACGGCGAAGGCTTACAGGCGCATGCCCGCAGCGCTGAATATCGCCTGCAACGCCCCGCCTCCGAATAACACGCGCCGCACAATGATGACCGCCACCGCTCCGGCCCAAACCTCTCTGGATGACCTGCTCGCCCACATCGTGCGCGACGACGTTCGCGCCATGGGTGCGTACCACGTGCCCGACGCGACCGGCATGGTCAAGCTGGACGCGATGGAGAACCCGTATTCGCTGCCGGCGATGCTGCGCGACGCGCTGGGCAAGCGCCTGGCCGAAGTCGCGCTCAATCGCTACCCGGTGCCGACGGCCGACGCGCTCAAGGCGCAGCTCAAGCAAGTGATGCACGTGCCTGCCGGCGCCGAGGTGCTGCTCGGCAACGGTTCGGACGAGATCATCAGCCTGATCGCCATTGCGGCGGCCAAGCCGGGCGCGACCGTGCTGGCGCCCGTGCCGGGTTTCGTGATGTACGCGATGTCGGCGCAGTTGCTGGGCCTGAAATTCGTCGGCGTGCCACTCAAGGCGGACCTGACGCTCGACCGCGACGCCATGCTGGCGGCCATGGCCGAACACCAGCCGGCCGTCATCTACCTGGCGTATCCGAATAACCCGACCGGCAACCTGTTCGACGCGGCCGACATGGACGCGATCATCCGCGCCGCTCGCGGCCCCGTGTGCCAGAGCCTGGTGGTGGTCGACGAGGCCTACCAGCCGTTCGCGCAACATAGCTGGATGCCGCGCTTGCGCGATTTCGATCACCTTCTGGTGATGCGCACCGTCTCGAAGCTGGGCCTGGCTGGCATCCGCCTCGGCTACGTGGCTGGCCACCCGAAGTGGATCGCCGAGCTGGACAAGGTGCGTCCGCCTTACAACGTGAATGTGCTGACGGAGGCGACTGCCCAGTTCATGCTCGAACACGTGGACGTACTGGATGCCCAGGCAGCGACCTTGCGTGCCGAGCGCACCAAGTTGATCGATGCGCTGTCGGCTCACCCGGGCGTGACGGTGTTCCCGAGCGCGGCGAATTTCATCCTGCTGCGCGTGCCCGATGCCGCCGCTTTGTTCGAGCGCCTGCTCAATCGGCGGATTCTGATTAAAAACGTCAGTAAAATGCACCCGTTGCTGACCAACTGTCTGCGCGTGACGGTCAGCAATCCCGAAGAAAACGCGCAATTTATCGATGCCTTTGCCGCATCGATGCAGGAAGCCCCATGAGCCGCCGTGTAGAGGTCACTCGTAACACCTCTGAAACGCAGATCCGCGTCGCCCTTGATTTGGACGGCACGGGCAAGCAGACGCTGAACACCGGCGTCCCCTTCCTCGACCACATGCTCGACCAGATCGCCCGACATGGCATGGTCGACCTGGACGTCTCGGCCACCGGCGACACCCATATCGACGATCATCACACCGTGGAAGACGTCGGCATCACGCTGGGCCAGGCCGTCGCCAAGGCCATCGGCGACAAAAAGGGCATCGTGCGTTACGGCCACAGCTACGTGCCGCTGGACGAAGCCCTGTCGCGCGTGGTCATCGATTTCTCAGGCCGTCCTGGCCTGGAGTTCCACGTGCCGTTCACGCGCGCACGCGTGGGTAATTTTGACGTGGACCTGTCCATCGAATTCTTCCGCGGGTTCGTCAACCATGCCGGCGTGACGCTGCATATCGACAACCTGCGCGGCGTCAACGCGCACCACCAGATCGAGACCGTGTTCAAGGCCTTCGGCCGCGCGCTGCGCATGGCGGTGGAAATCGATCCTCGCGCTGCCGGCACGATTCCGTCGACCAAGGGCGCCCTGTAAATCACCGCGTCGGCCTGGCCGCGCCTACCCGACTCCAACACCGGCCGCCGATCCGATGGATCTGACAAAAAGCTTTTTCTCGCTGCTCGCGCTGATCAACCCGATCGGGGCGATCCCGTTTTTCATCAGCCTGACCGAGAGCCAGACGGATGAAGAGAAGCGCCGCACCATCAAGGTCGCATCGATTTCGGTGGCGATCGTGATCGGCCTGTCGGCGTTGCTCGGCGAGCAGATCATCAGCTTTTTCGGGTTCTCGGTGGGTTCGCTGCAGGTCGGCGGCGGGATCATCATGATCATGATCGCGCTGAACATGCTCAATGCGCAGACCAGCCGCACCAAGGCCACGCCCGAAGAAGAGGACGAGGCCGGTGCCAAGGCCAGCATTGCGGTTGTGCCGCTGGCGATTCCGCTGCTCACGGGCCCAGGCTCCATCAGCACGGTCATCGTCTACGCTGGCAAGACCAAGCACTGGTGGGACCTGTTTCTCCTGGCTGGGGTCGGTGTTGCGATCGCAGCCGTGGTCTGGATCGTGTTGCGCGCGGCCGAGCCGATCGCCCGTGTGATCGGTCGTACCGGCATCAACGTCGGTACGCGGTTGATGGGCTTGATCCTGGCGGCGCTGGCCGTGGAATTTATCGTTGACGGGCTGAAAACCCTGTTGCCCGTACTTAGGGCCTAAGTTAAGTCATGACTAAGATCGCAATCGTCGATTACGGCATGGGCAATCTGCGCTCGGTAGCGCAAGCCTTGATGGCCGTTGCTCCAGAGGCCGATGTGCGCATCAGTGCGCAAGCGGACGAAATTCGTTCGGCCGACCGCGTGGTGTTGCCGGGGCAGGGTGCCATGCCCGATTGCATGGCCGCGTTCGACCAGTCCGGCCTGCGCGACGCGGTGCTGGAGGCATCGCGCAGCAAGCCGATGCTCGGCGTGTGCGTGGGCGAGCAAATGCTGCTTGAGCGCAGCACCGAGGCGCGCTCCGGACAGCAATACACCGAAGGATTGGGCCTTATCAAAGGCGATGTGGTCCGTTTTGATCTGGACGGCCAGTTGCAGCCGGACGGTTCACGGTACAAAGTGCCTCAGATGGGCTGGAACCGCGTGCACCAGAGTCGTGCCCACGCCCTCTGGGAAGGTGTGGCGGATCAGAGCTACTTCTATTTCGTGCACAGCTACTACGCCCGGCCTGCCAACGCCGACGAATCGGTCGGAGAGACCGAATACGGCGTGCGGTTTACCTCCGCCATCGCCCGGGATAATATTTTTGCAACACAGTTTCACCCGGAAAAAAGTGCGCAAGCCGGCCTGCAGATCTACCGGAACTTCGTGCACTGGAATCCGTGACGCCCGCCGTGGCGTCGCAATCGAATCCATTTTTCGCCCTTTTTAATCTTTTCCCCTCAACTCTGTCGTCACGCTTATGTTGCTCATCCCGGCCATCGACCTGAAGGACGGTCAGTGTGTGCGCCTCAAACAAGGCGATATGGATCAAGCCACCGTATTCTCGGAAGACCCTGCTGCCATGGCGCGGCATTGGGTCGAGCAGGGTGCGCGCCGCTTGCACCTTGTCGATCTGAATGGCGCTTTCGCGGGCAAGCCGCGTAACGAGGCGGCCGTCAAGGCGATCCTCGCCGAGGTGGGCGATGAGATTCCCGTGCAACTCGGTGGCGGCATCCGCGATCTGGGCACCATCGAGCGCTGGCTCGACGATGGCTTGTCGTACGTGATCATCGGCACGGCGGCGGTCAAGGATCCGGGCTTTCTGCGGGACGCATGTACGGCGTTCGGCGGCCACATCATCGTCGGACTCGATGCCAAGGACGGCAAGGTGGCGACCGATGGCTGGAGCAAGCTCTCCGGCCACGAAGTCGTTGACCTCGCCAAGAAGTACGAAGACTACGGCGTCGAAGGCATCATCTACACCGACATCGGCCGCGACGGCATGCTGCAGGGCATCAACATCGATGCCACCGTCAAGCTGGCGCAGTCGGTGAAGATTCCGGTCATTGCCAGTGGTGGCCTGTCGAACCTGAAGGACATCGACCATCTTTGCGCGGTCGAAGAATATGGCGTGGAGGGCGTGATCTGTGGTCGCGCGATCTACTCCGGCGACCTGAACTTCAAGGAAGCGCAAGCCCTTGCGGACAAACTCGGCGCGGCCTGATCGTTGATCCAGCCGTGCACAACGGGCGCTCCGGCGCCCGACTCATCATGCTAGCCAAACGAATCATCCCCTGCCTGGACGTGACCAACGGCCGGGTGGTCAAGGGCGTCAATTTCGTCGAATTGCGCGACGCCGGCGACCCCGTCGAAATCGCACGCCGTTACGACGAGCAGGGCGCCGACGAAATCACCTTCCTCGACATCACGGCCACCTCGGACGGGCGTGACCTGATGCTGGGCATCATTGAAGCGGTTGCTTCGCAGGTGTTCATTCCGCTGACGGTGGGTGGCGGGGTGCGCGCGCTGGAAGACGTGCGTCGGCTGCTCAATGCCGGTGCGGACAAGATCAGCATGAACTCGTCGGCGGTATCGAATCCGCAACTGGTTTCGGACGCCAGCGCCCGCCACGGCGCGCAGTGCATTGTCGTGGCCATCGATGCCAAGAAGGTGTCGGGCGAAGGCGAGGCGCCGCGCTGGGAGGTCTTCACGCACGGTGGCCGCAAGGGCACGGGCCTGGACGCCGTGGCGTGGGCACGTGAAATGGCACAGCGTGGCGCGGGCGAAATCCTGCTCACCAGCATGGACCGGGACGGTACCAAGGCCGGCTTCGACCTGGAGCTCACGCGCGCCGTCTCGGACGCAGTGCCGGTGCCGGTCATCGCCTCGGGCGGCGTGGGCAACCTGCAGCATCTGGCAGACGGCATCCAGCAAGGTCACGCCGATGCGGTGCTGGCGGCCAGCATCTTCCATTACGGCGAATACACCGTCGGCCAGGCCAAGCAATTCATGGCGGAGCAGGGCATTCCAGTACGGATCGGACTATGAGCAAGAAGTGGCTGAATAAGGTCCACTGGGACGACAACGGCCTGGTGCCGGTGATCGTGCAGGAGCAGGGCAGCAATGACGTCCTGATGTTCGCCTTCATGAACCGCGAGGCGTTGCAGAAGACGGTGGAAACCGGCGAGGCCGTATTCTGGTCGCGCTCGCGCAAGCGTCTGTGGCACAAGGGCGAGGAGTCCGGCCACATCCAGAAGGTGCACGAAATCCGCCTCGACTGCGATGAAGACGTAGTCTTGCTGCGTGTCACACAAATCGGCGGCATCGCCTGCCATACTGGCCGCCACGCGTGCTTTTTCCAGAAGTTCGAAGGCAATGTGGAGGACGGCGATTGGCATACCGTCGAGCCGGTGCTCAAGGACCCCGACGACATCTACGCCGGCAAGCCCGGCCACAATCATGAGTGACACCCTGCGGCGCCTGGGCGAGGTGCTCGAATCCCGCAAGCTCGCCAACGGCGGCGACCCGGAAAAGAGCTACATCGCCCGCCTGTTCAACAAGGGCGACGATGCCATCCTCAAGAAGATCGGCGAAGAGGCCACCGAGACCGTCATGGCCGCCAAGGATGCCCGCGCCGCAGGCATGACCGACGAGGCGCGCAGCAAGGTCGTCTACGAAGTAGCCGATCTGTGGTTCCACACCATGGTGTTGCTATCGCACTTCAACCTCACGCCGGACGACGTCGTCAGTGAACTGGCGCGCCGCGAAGGGCTTTCCGGCCTGGAAGAGAAGGCGCTGCGCAAGTCGCAGGCACGCGACGCGGCGGGTGACTGACTACGGTGACGAATCGTCGCAGGGAGGCAGCGTGGACAAATACGGAGCGGCAATGGTGGTGACGGACGACGCAGAGCGCCTCGCCGGACTGCGTCGCCTGACGCATATTCTGTATGCGCTCTACGCCATTTTTTGGCTGACCGGGGGGATCACTGCATTGATTGCCATCATCGTCGGGTATGTTAAGCGCGACGATGTGCGGGGCACGCTGTATGAGTCGCACTTCCGTTGGCAAATCCATTCGTTCTGGTGGTGCGTACTGTGGGGTGTGATCGGCGTGCTGCTCATTCCCGTGGCCTTTATCGGCTTTGCCGTTCTGTGGGCTCTGGGCATCTGGATGCTGTATCGTATTGTGAAAGGTTGGCTGTATCTGAATGACAGCAAGCCGATGTACGCAAATCCGTAAAATCAACCAATGGCGCCGCCATCGTTGCGACGCCACCAGCCGTATTTACGTGGGAGTAGGTCATGGGTTCCTTTAGCATTTGGCACTGGCTGATTGTGCTGGTCATCATCATGATGGTCTTCGGCACGAAGAAGCTGCGCAACATCGGTTCGGATCTGGGCAGCGCCGTGAAGGGCTTCAAGGACGGCATGCGCGAAGGGCAGGAAGACAAGCCTGCGGGCTCGCAACCGCAACAGACCGCCGGCCAGCCGCCGCGCGAGTTGCACGATTCGACGACGATCGACGTCGAAGCGCGCGACAAGTCCAAGCAAGGCTGAGCACCGACGCGCGCTGACCGATGATCGATCTCGGCATTTCCAAGCTGGCGCTGATCGGCATGGTGGCGCTCGTCGTCATCGGGCCGGAGCGTCTGCCCAAGGTGGCGCGTACCGCTGGCGCCCTGCTTGGCCGCGCACAGCGCTACATCGCCGACGTGAAGGCCGAGGTCAGCCGCGAAATCGAGCTTGAAGAGTTGCGCAAGATGCGCACCGACTTCGAGCAGGCCGCGCGCAATGTCGAGCAGACCATCCACCAGGAGGTCAGCAAGCACACGACCGAGATCAACGAGCGCCTGAACGAGGCGCTTGGTGATCCTGCACAGACAGCGACCTCCGCGCCGGACTGGCGCCCGGCGCCGGGCAAGTCGCGCAACGGCCGCAATAGCTGGCGCAACAAGCAGCTCTCGATGCCCAAGTGGTACCGCCAGAAGCAGGGCGTGCGCATGTGGGCGCAGTCGGGCGCGGCACGCGTCAAGCGTCATCGTCCGCCCATCGTTGCCGCACAGTCGCGTGCGCGCTCCTTCTTCGAATGATCTTCCGGGCGCGAGCCGTGTCTGCGGTGCCGCGTCCTGACTTCCCTTTTTCCCACCCGACATGAGTGCCGCTCCGCTCGATCCGCAAGAGTCGCCCGAGGACGGCGCGCAGGAAACCTTCATTTCGCACCTGGTCGAGCTGCGCGAGCGCATCGTCAAGGCGGGTGCCGGCGTGCTGCTGGTTTTTCTGGGCCTGGTCTATTGGGCGCCGGATATCTTCAACCTGTTCTCTCGGCCACTGATCCAGGCATTGCCCAAGAACGGCCACATGATCGTGACCGACGTCACCGGCTCGTTCTTCGTGCCGATGAAGGTGACGCTGCTGGCCGCCTTCCTGATTGCACTGCCGTGGGTGCTGTACCAAATCTGGCGCTTTGTGGCGCCGGGGCTGTACACGCACGAGAAGCGGATGATCATGCCGCTGGTCGTGAGCACCTATGTGCTGTTCCTGTGCGGTGTGGCGTTTGCGTATTTCCTGGTCTTCCCAACGGTGTTCAAGGTGATGGCGCACTACAACGCGCCGCTGGGAGCCGAGATGTCGACCGACATCGACAAGTATTTGAGCTTTGCAATGACCACGTTTCTTGCCTTCGGCATCACCTTCGAGGTGCCGGTGGTGGTGATGGTGCTGGTGCGCTTTGGCATCGTGAGCCTGGATAAGCTGCGGCAGGCGCGGCCATACGTGGTCGTGGGGGCGTTCGTGATTGCCGCGGTGGTAACACCTCCGGATGTGATGTCGCAGCTACTGTTGGCCGTGCCGCTGTGGTTGCTGTACGAGCTGGGGCTGATCTTGGCGGCAATTTTCCTGCGTCAGGCCACGGCTGCGGAGAACAATCCTGAGCACTTGCCGGTGGTGAAGGACTGACTCGCCGACCCAGCGTCAGCCAAAGAAAAAGGCAGCCGAGGCTGCCTTTTTTGTTGCCGATGAATCCGCAGTTGCTGCTGTTGCCTCAAGCCGCGTACAGCCAGAACTGTTCGCGCGGGAAGGTCAGTGCGTACTTGCCGTCGCTCGGGGCGCTGGCGGAGTAGGCGCGCAGCCCTGTGCCGGTCGCGCCGCTGTCGTCGGTGGCGCGGAACAGGCATTCCCAGCGATCGCCCAGATACATGCGTGTTGCGAGCGGCAGGTGGATGGTGTTGTCGGCGTTGTCGACGCCCACGCGCACCTGTTCCAGGCGGATCACGCCGTGCGCTGATGCTCCCGGCTTCAGATCACCGCGCGCCACACCCCACAGCGACCAGCCGCCAGTCTCGTCTACCAGCCGGGCCATGCCATCTCGCACCTCGGCGATCTTGCCGTTGATGCGGTTGTTGCTGCCCATGAACTCGGCGGTGAAGAGCGTTTCGGGCGCGCCGTACATCTGCTCGGGCGTGCCTTGCTGTTCGATCACGCCGTTGTTCAGCAGCAGGATGCGATCGGACATGGCCATCGCTTCGCTCTGGTCGTGCGTGACCATCAGGGCCGAAAGGCCCAGGCGGACGATCAGCTCGCGCAGGAAGGCGCGGGCTTCTTCGCGCAGCTTGGCGTCGAGGTTCGAGAGCGGCTCGTCGAGCAGGATCACGGGCGGGTTGTAGACCAGCGCACGTGCGATGGCCACGCGCTGCTGCTGGCCGCCGGAGAGCTGGCTCGGGAAACGCTCGCCCAGATGGCCGAGGCCCAGTTGCTGCAGCACCGCTTGCACGCGTTCCTTGATCTGCGCGGCCGGGGTCTTGCGCAGCTTGAGCGGGTAGGCGACGTTCTCGGCCACGGTCTTGTGCGGCCACAGCGCGTACGACTGGAACACCAGGCCCAGGTTGCGCCCTTCGGCCGGCACGTCGAGCTTCTTGGCGCCGTCGAACATGACCCGATCGCCGATTTGGACGGTGCCCTGACTGGCCTGTTCGAGCCCGGCAACAGCGCGCAGCAGCGTGGTCTTGCCCGAACCCGACGGGCCCAGCAGCGAGACGACCTCGCCCTTCTGCAGCTGCATCGAGACACCCTTGAGAACCGGGTTGTTGCCGTATTGCAGGTGCAGGTCGTTGACAGTGAGTTCAATCATGGAGCTTCACTCCGAAACGCAGTGCGATGCCGAGGCCGACGGCCACCAGCACGATATTGACGAAGGACAGCGCGGCAACGATATCGATGGCGCCGCCCGCCCACAGGGAAACCAGCATCGAGCCGATCGTCTCGGTGCCCGGCGACAGCAGGTACACACCGGTCGAGTACTCGCGCTCGAAAATCAGGAAGATCAGCAGCCAAGCGCCGAGCAGGCCGTAGCGCGTGAGCGGCACGGTCACGTCGCGCGTGGTGCGGGCACGGGTGGCGCCGACCGAGCGTGCGGCTTCTTCCAGCTCCGGACCCACTTGCAGCAGCGCGGCCGAGATCAACCGCAGGCCATAGGCCAGCCACACCACCGTGTAGGCGATCCACACGCTGAAGATCGTGCTTCGCAGGTCGCGCAGGCTCGGCACCACGTTTTCGATGATCCAGTTGGCGAACGGCAGGCCGCTGTCGGTCAGGCCGGTCTCGATCCAGTTCGGCACGAACAGGAACACCCACAGGAACGCCAGACCCGCCAGCAGACCGGGAATGGCACGAGGCACCAGAACGCTGTAATCGAGGAAGCGCGTCCAGCCATCCGGTTTGCGATGCATGGCAAGGCCGATGCACGTGTAGCAGCCGACGGCCAGTGCGCCGCCGATCACTCCGATCAGCACCGTGTTGACCATCGCACGCAGGAACTGCGGCTGCTCGAAGATCTGCTGGAACGCCGTGGTGGAGAACGCCTCGACCAGCGAGACGCCTTCACCCCAATTCGACACGAAGGCGCGCAGCGCGATGCCCGAGAGCGGCACCACCACCGTCACGAAAAACCACAGCACCACCACGGCCCACGCCGGCCAACGCCAGCTGCCCAGGGGCAGCGGACGGCTGCGCGTAACCTTGCCCTTGACGGTGACGAAGCGGTTGGCCGACTTCAGCATGTAGCGCTGCAGCAGCACCAGCGGGAACGTCACCATCACGAGGCAAACCGCCACGGCCGCCATCAGGTGATACGCCGGCGTGCCGAGCTTGTTCGTCAGCTTGTACAGATACGTCGCCAGCACCAGGTGGCCTTCCGGATCGCCCAGCACCAGCACCAGGCCGAACACCTCGAAGCCCAGGAACGTCACCAGCACGGCTGCGTACAGCAGGGCGGGGCGCACCATCGGCAGGCTCACGTTGAGCGCGACCGACAGCGGCGATGCTCCCGCGATACGCGCGGCTTCTTCCACGTCCGAACCGAGACTGCGCAGCGCCGACGAGACATACAGATACACGTGAGGCACGTGCGTCAGGCCGGCAATGATGATGATGCTCGTGAACGAATACACGTTCCACGGCGCACCGCCAAACAGGTTCTTGAACCACACGGTGTAGAAGCCCACGGGGCCGGCGGAGACCACGTAGCCGAACGCCAGCACCATCGGCGAGACGAACACCGGAATCATCAGCAGCGGTTCGAGAACGCGGCGGCCGGGCAAGTCCGAGCGCACCATCAGGAACGCCAGGATGCCGCCCAGCGGTACCGAGATCACCGCCAGGCCGAAAGCCAGAGCGGTGGATTTCTCAAAGGCGTGCCAGAAATCCGAATCCGTAAAGATGAATCGATACGCATCCAGCCCCGCCAGCGCGTCGGGCATGAAGAACGGCGCAGACAGAAAGCTCTGGTAGAAGATCAGCGCCAGCGGCGTGAAAATCGCCAGCGCGGTAAGCAGAATGACCACGCCGCGCGGCAAAGCCTGTCCCACACGCGTCCAGGGCGAGCGCTTGAGGGAGACTTGGCGAGCGGCGGCACGGTCTTGCGCTAGAGAACGCATGGTGCCTCCAGGAGGAACCGGCGCCAGATACGGATGGCGCCGGCAGGTCGGTCAGATGAGAAGGGTGCCGATGATCAACGGATCAGATCAACGGCCGGCGGCGGTGCGCCATTGCTTGATGAAGTCCAGGCGCTTCTTGGGTTCCAGGAACGCCAGGATCGATTCGTCAACCGGAATCGGCTTGATGCTGTTGCCGAGAATCTTCTTCAGGCCGGCGGCGGTGGCTTCGCCCGTCACGTCTTCACGCAGCGAGTGCAGATCCGACTTGTTGGCGAGGATTTCCTGGCCGCGCTTGGACAGGATGTAGTCCAGCCACAGCTTGGCCGCGTTCGGGTTCTTCGCCTTCTTGGCGATCATCGCCACGCGCGATACCACCAGCGTGTAGTCCTTCGGATAGACGATGCCGATCGACGGATCCTTCTTGGCGCGCGCAATCGCGTACGAACCGAGGATGTTGTACGCCACCAGGTTTTCACCCGAGGCCACGCGCTCCATCATCGTGCCGGTGGAGGACTGCAGCACCAGGTTCGGGCCCACCGCCTTGACGAAGTCGAAGTACTGCGGCGAATCCAGATTGTCTTGCGCCGCCATCATGAAGCCCACGGCCGACTTCTCGATGTCGTACGTCGTGACCTTGTTCTTGAAGCGCTCGGGCTGGCTGGCGACCAGCTTGGCGAAATCGGCGTGCGTTTGCGGCACTTCCGAATCCTTGATCAGGCGCTTGTTGTACAGGAACACGGCCGGCTCATACGTCGTGCCGTATGCGATGCCTTTGTGGACGGCCCACTTCGGCAGGTTCGGCACTTCGGGCGAGTCGTACTTCATCGCGTAGGTCTGCGCGAGCTTGAGCTGCGAGTCCATCGACGAGTTCCACATCATGTCAGCCGAGGCGCCACCGGCTGCCTGCTCGCTGATGAAGCGGTTGTACAACTCGCTGCTGTTCATGTCGTTGTACTCGACCTTCACACCCGGGTAGAGCGACTCGAAATCCTTGATCAGCGGATCTGCAGCCTTGGTGTCGGTCGTTGCATACACGACCACCTTGCCTTCCTTCTTGGCGGCGGCGATGGTGTCGGCGTAGTTGGCGGGGTAGCCGGCCGGGACTTGTGCGAAGGCGGCGGCGCTGAGGGTCAGGGCGGCAGCTGCAACTGAAGCGAGAGCGGCGTGCGCAGGCGTAAAGCGTCCACGAAGCATGGGTTTGTCTCCTGTTTGCTTGTGATGGCGTGGGGCCGGCTACTTATGGCTTGTTGCTCGTAGCTCGGACGGATGGCCCCAGGTGCGGCGGATTATAGAAATCGCGCGCTTTCGTCACGCTTTCATTGCGGCTGCTGCATCGCAGCATGTTCAAAGGGGGAGGCCGCAGCCGCCAGCGGCACGCGGATCCGTGCCGATAAACCCGTACCACCATGCTCGTTCGGCTCGCCATCGGCCAGCTCGATTTGCCCGCCGCTACGCGCTGCATAGGCACGTGCGATGGCCAGGCCGAGGCCAGAACCTTCTGCGGCGTAGCGGGCGTCTTTGGGCGCGACTTTGGGTTTACCCGAGCGGCCTCCGCCCTCGTGCGCGCGGCGAAAGCGCTGGAACGCGTGTGCGCGTTCGTCAGCGTTCATGCCGGGCCCGGTGTCGTCCACGCAGACCAGTGCGGCATCGCCTTCCGCCGTGGCGCGTACGGTGATGCGTCCGCCGGCCGGCGTATAGCGGATGGCGTTGTGCACGAGATTGGAGAGCGCCTCGCGCAGGAAGGCCGGATAGCCGACGACAGGCAGCGCCATGGCGAGGCCCCCGTCATCCCACCCGAGGTCTTGCTGCTTTTCGCGCGCCAGCGGCAGTGCATCCACCACCACGTCGCGTGCCAATTCACCAAAGTCGAAGATTTCGGCCGGCGCGTCCTGCCCCGCATGTCGTGCACGGGCAAGAGCGAGCAATTGCGTGGTCAGCCGGTTCGTCGACTGCAGGCGCGCGATGATGGCGGACAGGCTTTCGCGCACGCGCGCCGGGTCGGTTTCGCGCAGCGCGTATTCGGCTTGCGTGAGCAGCACGGCCAGCGGCGTGCGCAGCTGGTGGGACGCATCGGCGAGGAACTGACTTTGCGCCTCCGCAAGTTCGGCGTAGCGATGAATGTGGTGGTTGATCGCGTCGACCAGCGGACGCACTTCGGCGGGCACGTCGGTGGCGTCGAGCGGACGCAGGTCATCCGACGCCCGCACGCCGATGCTGCGTGCCAGGCGATTGAGTGGGCGCAGGGCGACGGTCACGCCGAGCCACAACAGCGCGGCGCTGACCGCCACCAGAGCCGCATCGCGCAGCAGCGTGCCGCGCCACACCGCCTGCTGCAGCGCGCGTCGCGTCTCGATGGTTTCTGCCACCTGAATGACGATGCGCGCCGGCAGCCCCGGCTGGTAGAGCGGCTTGGCCACGGCGGCCACGCGTACGGGCTCGTCGTGGTACATCGCGTCGTAGAAGAGCGGGGTGTCGTTTTCCAGCCGTGTGACGGGCAGCGGCAGATCGTCGTAACCGGTCAGTGCGGCTTCAGGCGCCTTGCCAGGCAAGGGCTCGAAAGCGACGCGGTAATAGACATTGCTCTGCGCGGTCGATTCGAACATGGACAGCGCCACATACGGCACGTTGACCTGGACCTGCCCGCGTTCGATCGTCACGCCGTTCTCGATGGCGCGCACCGAGCCGAGCAGGGCGCGGTCGTACGCGCGATCGGTCGCGCTACGCAGTGCCTGGTACGCCGAGACGATGTCGATGGCCAGCACACCCACCAGCCCCGGCAGCAACAACCAGAGCAGGGTGAGTTTCAGGCTGCGCGGCAGCCGAAGCCAGGCGAGCCGCTGCATCATGCGCTGCTATCGACGGCGGCGGGCGCTTCACCATCGCCGGCTTCGAGCAGGTAGCCCAACCCCCGTACGGTGACGATCTGCACGCCCGTGCCCGCCAGCTTCTTGCGCAGGCGGTGCACGACCACCTCCACGGCGTCGGGGCTGGAATCGCTGTCCAGGTTGAAGACCTTGTCGAACAGATGCACCTTGCTGATCGGCTGACCCGTCTTGTGCAACAGCGCCGATAGTGCGGCGTGCTCACGCGGCGTGAGCGACAACGGCTCACCGGACAGCAGGAATGCCTTGCGTCCGGTGTCGAACTCCAGCGGCCCACAACGCAGACGCGGGAACGCCCGGCCGCGGCTGCGGCGGATGAGCGCCATCAACCGCGCTTCCAGCTCGGACAACGCGAACGGCTTGGTGAGGAAATCATCCGCGCCGGCGTTGAGCCCGCGCACGCGTTCGTCCAGCGCACCCTGCGCGGTGAGGATCAACACCGGCGTGCGGTCGTCGCGCGCGCGCATGTCGGCCAGCACGGCAAAGCCATCCTTGCGCGGCAAGCGCAGGTCCAGCACCACCGCGTCAAATTCTCCGGAGCCGAGGAAGGCTTCCGCGATGACGCCATCGGCCGCGCGCTCGATCACGAAACCGCTTTGCGCCAGCGCGCGCGCCAGCCATGCGGCCAATTCTTCCTCATCCTCCACCAGCAAAATCCGCATCGGGTGTCTCTCAATATCGTTCTGGCTACTTTTTCATGATAATGCGTGGCGCCCTGATCTCGGCCACCTCGCCGATCACACCGTTCACCTGATGCGCCGCATAGATGCGCTTCAACCGGCATGTCGTCCATCCCCAATTCCCGTCGCCGCTGGCTTTGTCAGACCGCCGCATTGCTGGCTGCAAGCGGCGTTGTCGCGCGTGGGGCGCACGCGCAGTGGCTGGCCCGTCCGGCGCCGGAGCTGCCGTCGTACTACCCGCGCGATTACGGCACGATGATCGACGCCGCGCGCCGCGAAGGCCGTGTCACGGTGTATTCCACGACGGATTTCTCGGCCGCGTACCCGCTTATCCGCGCCTTCGAAACGCGCTACCCCGGCATCACCGTCGACTACCGCGAGCAGAACAGCGACGACATTTACCGCCGCTTCCTCGCTGAATTCGCCGCCAAGTCGCCGGGCGCCGATGTGGTCTGGAGTTCGGCCATGCCCGAGCAGTTCAAGCTGGTGAACGACGGCCACGCACTCTCATATGCATCGCCCGAACGGCCGTATCTGCCGTCGTGGGCCATCTGGAAAAATGAGGCGTACGGCACGAGCTACGAGCCGGTCGTCTTCGTCTACAACACGCGCCAGCTGCCGGCGGACTTGATCCCATCCACCCACGCCGATTTCGCCCGCATTCTCAATGGCCATCGTGATTTGCTGCGCGGCCGCGTCGCGTCGTACGACATTGAGCACTCGGGCTCCGCCTTCCTCTTCGCCGCCGAGGATGCGCGCACCACGCCGGTATTCTGGGATGTTGCCAAGGCATTGGGTGGCGTCAACGTCAACCTGTACATCACCACGGCCGCGATGCTGGAGCGCGTCGCCTCCGGCGAGAGCCTGCTCGCCTACAACGTGATCGGCTCGTACGCCGCACGCTACGTCGATCGCAATCCGGCGCTGGCCATCAAGATGCCGACTGACTACACGCTGGTCGCCACGCGCGTCGCCTTCATCGCGCGGCGCGCTGCCCGCCCGAACGCTGCGCGCCTCTGGCTCGACTTCATGCTCTCGCGTGATGGCCAGAGCGTGATGGCGGACCGCGCGTTCTTGTTTTCGCTGCGCCAGGATGTTGAAACCGGGCTCACTGCCAAGCGGCTACTCGCCGAACTTGGGAACACGCATCGACCCATTCCCGTCGGCCCGGGTTTACTCGCCCATCAAGATCAGCTCCGCCGAGCCGATTTCCTGAAGCGATGGCACGCCGCACTCGGCCGATAAAAAAGAGAATAAAGAAGCACTTATTGCCGTAACGTGGTGCGAAGGCGACAATTCAGAACTGTCACCAACTGCCAAATTTGTTGCACAGGAAGGGGGTGACAATCGCCCGCTAACCCCTGTGCCACCGCGCAAAAAGCGGGTCGCGCCCCCCTCTAAACGGGGCTTGGCGCTTGTTGCCCATGAGCAACAACTTGGCCGCAAATCGCGGCCCAGAGCCAGAAAGGGTTTCCGGAATCAGTCAACGCTGGCACATAATGCGGTCAGACGTGAGGTATCTGCGTCGTCCATAAGGACAGTCAAGATTTCCCAATCAGTTGACAAGGAAAGTGTCGATATGAAGATGAAACTGTTTGCAGCTGCTGTTGCAGCTCTGGCCGCCGGTGGCGCCTATGCACAATCCTCCGTGACCCTGTACGGCGTGGTCGACGCTGGTCTGACCTACGCAAACAAGGTGCCGGGCGCAACCGCTGGCAGCAGCGGCTCGCGTTTTGGTCTGGATTCGGGCGGCCTGTCGGGCTCGCGTTGGGGCCTGCGTGGCGTTGAAGACCTGGGCGGTGGCCTGAAGGGTATCTTCAACCTGGAAAGCGGCTTCAACCTGGACACGGGTACGTCGGCTCAAGGTGGCCGTCTGTTCGGTCGTAACGCTTACGTCGGTCTGCAAGGCCAGTGGGGTCAACTGACCCTGGGTCGTCAGCAAAACCTGCTGTATGACTTCTCGCTGATCTATGACCCGATGTCGATCGCCACGCGTTACTCGCTGGCTTCGCAAGACCAGTTCTTCGCTGGCCGTGCTGACAACGCCGTCAAGTACGTGGGCACGTTCGGTGGCCTGAGCGTCTCCGGTCTGTACTCGTTCAACTACAACGGCAACGAAGTGGCTGGCAGCAACAAGACCGGCCGTGAGTGGAGCCTGGGTGCTAACTACGCTGGCGGCCCGCTGGGTATCGGCGCAGTGTACGACCAGACCAACTCGACGACCGTTGGTAGCGACAACCGCGAACAACGCGCCACGATCGCTGGCACGTACGCTTTCGGCCCGGCCAAGCTGTACGCTGGCTACCGTTGGTACAAGGCTAACTACGCAACTGTTGCTGGCAACGGCAACCTGCGTTCGAACCTGTACTGGGCTGGCCTGGGTTACCAAGCTACTCCGGCTCTGTCGCTGACGGGTACGGCTTACTACCAACAGTTCAAGAACAGCGGCACGGGCAACCCGTGGCTGTTCGTGGTCGGTACCGACTACGCTCTGTCGAAGCGCACCGACGCCTACTTCAACGTGGCCTATGCTAAGAACAGCGGCGGCTCTGGTCTGGGCGTGATGGGCCTGAACGATGCTGGCTACGCTGGCACGACGCTGACGAACGGCAACCAAGTGTTCTCGGGCACGAACAACAGCAACAACCAGTTCGGCGCTACCGTCGGCCTGCGTCACAAGTTCTAATTTGACGCGCTCGTAAGAGCGCATCGAATTAAACGGTTAAACGCCGATTCCGAAAGGGATCGGCGTTTTTCTTTGTGCGAACGATTTGCAGCGTACCTCCATGGCTGAAGCGCCGCCATGGGTGGCCTGGCTTGTGCGCGAGCTTCAGTTGATGGGGGGGGCGGGCAGGCGACACGACAGCGGGGCGTTACGCCTGCTACTTTGCGACGGCATACGCTCGGGGGCGCCCAGCAGAGCGGAACCAAGGCAATTCGTATCAACGCGGCGCAGCGGTTGGTACGTCGGATTGCTCGTTGAGTTGAGCGGGGCGCGGCGGTGTCAAGGCGGCTCTCGCCCCCATCACCGTGCTGGCTTGATGCTCAAGGGTGCGCGCATAAAAAAACGGCGGCACATCTGGCCGCCGTTTGGATGTTCCGAAACCCGCCGCTTACTGTTGTTCTTCGTCGTCCTGCGAGGGCATCGGTACGTTGCGACGCGTCGGCGGCGGACGCTTGCCGACAACGATGGTCAGTTCCACTGCCTTGCCTTTGCGCGAAACCGTCACCTTGGCTTCCGCACCGGGTTTCAACTGCGCGATGCTGTTGAGTAGCGCTGTCGTATCCAGGATCGGCTCACCATTGACGCTGGTGAGAATGTCTCCCGGGCGTAGGCCCGCCTTGTCTGCGGGGCCACCTTGAACCACGGCGGCGATCAGCGCGCCATCCTTGCGGGACAAGCCAAACGACTCGGCAATTTCCGGCGTCACATCCTGCGGCTCAACACCGATCCAGCCGCGGACCACGCTACCGGTCGAAATGATGGATTCCATCACCTGCTTGGCTAGCGAGACCGGAATCGCGAAGCCGATGCCCAGCGAGCCACCCGAGCGCGAGTAGATCGCCGTGTTGATCCCTAGGAGGTTGCCGTCGGCGTCGACCAGCGCGCCGCCCGAGTTGCCTGGGTTGATCGCGGCGTCGGTCTGGATGAAGTTTTCGAACGTGTTGATGCCCAGGTGGCTACGGCCCAAGGCAGAGACAATGCCCATTGTCACCGTCTGGCCCACGCCGAACGGGTTGCCGATGGCAAGCACCACGTCGCCAACGCGCACATTCTCCAGCCGGCCGAGCGTGATGGCAGGCAGATTCGGCAGGTTGATCTTGAGGACGGCCAGGTCGGTTTCCGGATCGGAGCCGACCACTTTGGCGTTGGCCTTACGGCCGTCGGTCAGGGCGACTTCGATCTCGTCGGCGCCGTCCACCACGTGGTGGTTCGTTAGAATGTAACCTTCCGAGCTGACGATCACGCCCGAGCCCAAACTGGCCGTGGGTTCCTGGCGCTGCTCAGGGGCGCGGTCGCCGAAGAAGAAGCGGAACCACGGGTCTGCGCTGGCTTGTGGGTTACTGCCACGCTTCGGCGCGTTCTTGCTGCTGAAGATATTGACCACTGCCGGCATCGCAACCTTGGCGGCTTCCGCGTAGGAGTTGCTGGAGGTGCCGCCGTGGCCGATCGGCGCGACTTCCTTCAGCGCGACGATGGGCGAGCCGGATTGCACTGCGACCTTGCCGCGCTGCAGCCAATCAGGCTTGAGCGTGGCGATCACAAACCAGACGGCCAGGACGACCGTGACGGCTTGCGCAAAAAACAGCCAAAAGCGGCGCAACATAGAGCGAAATTGAGTCCAAATGGATCGAAAAGAACTTGAATTGTACTTGAACGACCTGTTGCAGGCGGCCCGTTTTCGGGACTATTGCCCCAATGGTCTACAGGTACAAGGGCGCGACACCATTACGCATATCGTGACGGGCGTGACTGCGAGCCTGGCGTTGATCGAAGCCGCCATCGAAGCGCGTGCCGACGCCATCCTTGTGCATCACGGTTACTTCTGGAAGGGGGAGGACGGCCGTGTCGTGGGCCAGAAGCATGCGCGTTTGAAGCAACTTCTGGCGCACGATCTCAATCTGTTCGCGTATCACCTCCCCCTCGATGTGCACCCTGAGCTGGGCAACAACGCACAGCTGGGTGCGTTGCTGGGCATCTCGCCCCAGGGCCGGTTCGGCGACGATGAGCTCGGCTGGATTGGTACGCTTGCCGAAGGGACCACGCTGGGCGCTTTCGCGCAGACGGTATCGGCCAAGCTGAATCGGATGCCCCTCGTGATTGGCGAGGAGGATCGTCCGGTGCGCACAGTCGGTTGGTGCACGGGCGGTGCCCAAGGCTGGTTTGATGCCGCCGTGGCCGCCGGTGTGGACGTGTATCTGAGCGGTGAAGCGTCTGAGCAGACAACGCATCTGGCGCGCGAATCGGGGGTCGCCTACATTGGTGCGGGCCACCACGCCACTGAGCGCGGCGGCGTTCGGGCGCTCGGCAATCACCTGGCCGAGCGCTTCAGCGTGCGTCACACCTTTATCGATATCCCGAATCCGGTGTGATTCGCGTCTGATTACGGCTTGTTCTTCAGGCTGTCGCGAATCTCGCGAAGCAGCAGGATGTTCTCTGGTGTTTCGGCCGGCGCTGCCGGCGGGTTGGCGTCGATCACGCGCGTGATGGCGCGCACCATCAGAAACACGATAAACGCCAGAATCAGAAAATTGACCGCCACGGTGATGAAGTTGCCGTAGGCGAAGACTGGCACGCCGGCCTTCTTCAGATCGGCAAGGGTGTGCGGCACACCCGCAGGTGCCTCTGCGAGTTGGATGAACAGGTTCGAGAAATCCAGCTTGCCCACGATGCGGCTGATCAGCGGCATGATCAGATCATTGACAAGCGAATCGACGATTTTGCCGAACGCCGCACCGATGATCACGCCCACTGCCAGGTCGATCACGTTGCCGCGCATCGCGAATTTCTTGAAGTCTTGCATCAGTGCCATCGGTTTTCTCCGGATTGTTTGATTCGAGACAAACGGTCAAGCTAGCGAACGGTTGACCTGAATTGTTGAAAGCGAGGTTGCAAGAGGCATGCCGAAGCCTTGCCTGTACTGGGCTGGCGGGCAATCGGTGCGTCCACTATATCTGCAACGACCGCCCCTCGCGACCGCTACCGTTGGCTAGGTACGGTCGGGTATAATTTTTGGTTGACGCGAATCTATCTTGATTTCTCATCCTGGGGTCTTGAATGAGTGACCAGCAAAACGTGGACAAGGGTCGCCGTAATCTATTGATTGCGACATCCGTAGCTGGTGGTGTGGGAGGGGTTGCAGTTGCGGCCCCTTTCGTTTGCACATTCGCACCATCTGAAAAAGCCCGTGCAGCGGGCGCGCCCATAGAGGCCGACGTGAGTGACCTGGCCCCCGGCCAGATGAAGGTGGTGGAATGGCGCGGCAAGCCGGTCTGGCTGCTCAAGCGCACGCCCGACATGCTGGAATCGCTCAAGAAGACCGATAACGAAGTCGCTGACCCCAAGTCCGACGTGCCCTTCACCATGAAGACGCCGGACTATTGCAAGAACGAAACCCGCTCCCGTGCCGAGCATAAAGACCTGCTGGTCGTGGTCGGCATCTGCTCCCATCTTGGCTGCTCCCCGTCTGGTCCGTTTCCCGCGGGCGCCAATGTGCAGCTTGCCGGAGACCCCGGCTTCGTCTGCCCGTGTCACGGCTCCACGTTCGATCTGGCTGGCCGCGTGTTCAAGAACAAGCCCGCGCCGCAGAACCTCGACGTTCCGCCGTACATGTTCCTGTCCGACACGAAGTTGGTGATCGGTAAAGACGAGAAAGGAGAGGCTTGATCATGGCCGAGAAGAAGGTGGAGACAACCGGGCTGCTGGGCTGGATCGATGCACGCTTCCCGGCATCCGAGCTGTGGAAGGCGCATCTGTCGGAGTACTACGCGCCGAAGAATTTCAACTTCTGGTATTTCTTTGGGTCGCTGGCGCTGCTGGTGCTGGTGATCCAGATCGTCACGGGCATCTTCCTGGTGATGAACTACAAGCCGGACGGCACGCTCAACGCCGCCGGCATCCCCGTCGCCTATGCGAGCGTGGAGTTCATCATGCGCGAGGTGCCGTGGGGCTGGCTGGTGCGCTACATGCACTCGACCGGCGCTTCGGCGTTCTTCATCGTCGTGTATATGCACATGTTCCGCGGCATGCTGTACGGCTCGTACCGTAAGCCGCGCGAACTGGTCTGGATCTTCGGCTGCCTGATCTTCCTGTGCCTGATGGCCGAAGCCTTCATGGGCTATCTGCTGCCATGGGGCCAGATGTCGTACTGGGGCGCGCAGGTGATCGTGAACCTGTTCTCCGCCATCCCGCTGATCGGCCCGGACCTGTCGCTGTGGATCCGCGGCGACTACGTGGTGTCTGACGCGACGCTGAACCGCTTCTTCTCGTTCCACGTCATCGCGGTGCCGCTGGTGCTGCTGGGCCTGGTGGTGGCGCACATCATCGCGCTGCACGAAGTGGGCTCGAACAACCCGGACGGCGTCGAGATCAAGGCCAAGAAGGACGAGCGCGGCATTCCGCTCGACGGCATTCCGTTCCACCCGTATTACTCGGTGCACGACATCGTCGGTGTGGCGGTGTTCCTGTTCATCTTCAGCGCGATCGTGTTCTTTGCGCCGGAAATGGGCGGCTACTTCCTGGAAGCCAACAACTTCATCCCGGCAGACTCGCTGAAGACGCCGCCGCACATTGCGCCGGTCTGGTACTTCACGCCGTTCTACTCGATGCTGCGCGCGACCACTTCGGACTTCCTGCCGTGGCTGTGGGGCTTCATCGCCATCATGCTCGGGCTGTTGTTCGTGCGCTCCAAGAGCATGAAGGTCAAAGGCGTGGCGGTGGCGGTGGCCGTGATTCTGGCGCTGGGCTTCGCGTTTATCGACGCGAAGTTCTGGGGCGTCGTCGTGATGGGCGGCTCGGTGGTGATCTTCTTCTTCCTGCCGTGGCTGGACCAGTCGCCGGTCAAGTCGATCCGCTATCGGCCGGGCTTCCACAAGACGCTGCTGATCCTCTTCGTGATCGCCTTTGCGGTCCTGGGCTACCTGGGTATTCAGCCGCCGAGCCCGGTCGGTTCGATCATCTCGCAGATCGGCACCATTCTGTACTTCGCGTTCTTCCTCGCGATGCCGATCTGGAGCCAGATCGGGACGTTCAAGCCAGTGCCTGAGCGCGTCACGTTCACGCCGCACTGATAGAGCCCGCGCACAAGGACCCATGAAGGACACAAGAATGAAAAAGCTGCTTGCGATTTTCGCCTTGGCCGGTCTCGTGTTTGCCGCGCCCGTGATGGCCAATGAGGGCGGTGTGCCGCTCGATCCGGCGCCCAACCAGTCCAGCGACACGTCTGCGCTGCAGCGCGGCGCCAAGCTGTTTGTCAACTACTGCCTGAACTGCCACGGCGCCAGCGCGATGCGCTACAACCGCCTGCGCGACATCGGTTTGAGTGAGGAGCAGATCAAGCAAAACCTGCTCTTCTCGTCAGACAAGGTCGGCGACACGATGCACATCGCCATGGACCGTGAAGACGCCAAAAAGTGGTTTGGTGCCGTACCGCCGGACCTTTCGGTGATTGCCCGGGCGCGCGGCAGCGACTGGCTCTACACCTACCTGCGCACGTTCTACCGTGACGACACCCGTCCGACCGGCTGGAACAACCTGGTCTTCGACAAGGTGGGTATGCCGCATGTGCTGTGGGAGCTGCAAGGCCAGCAGGTGCCGAAGTACGCCGAAGTGAAGTCCGAGCACGGCGAAGCCGAGAAGAAACTCGTCGGCTTTGAAGTGACGGTCCCGGGCAAGATGAACAAGGTCGAATATGACCAGGCGGTGGCTGATCTGGTCAGTTATCTGGACTGGATGGCTGAGCCCGCTGGCAACCTGCGCAAGCGTCTCGGCGTCTGGGTATTGTTGTTCATCGGCGTGTTCTTCGTGCTGGCCTGGCGCCTGAATGCGGCCTATTGGAAGGACATCAAGTAAAATCCCTGTTTTCCGGGCAAGGGCTAGGCCGGTGGAGAACTGGCTCTAGCCCTTTGCCTTTTCGCTTTTTGTGCCGTGGCGATGTCATTTTGTCGTCACGGTTGTACCGTCATAGGGCCGCCCCCGGCCCATGCGCCAAGGAACTACAACCATGATGGTCTTGTACTCGGGCACCACTTGCCCGTTTTCGCAGCGTTGCCGCCTCGTCCTGTTCGAAAAGGGCATGGATTTCGAAATTCGCGACGTCGATCTCTTCAACAAGCCGGAAGACATCGCGGTGATGAACCCGTACGGCCAGGTGCCTATCCTGGTTGAGCGCGACCTGATTCTGTACGAGTCGAACATCATCAACGAGTACATCGACGAGCGCTTCCCGCACCCGCAGCTGATGCCGGCCGATCCGGTGCAGCGCGCCCGCGCCCGCCTGTTCCTGTTCAACTTCGAGAAGGAGCTGTTCACGCACGTCTCCGTGCTCGAGAACGAAAAGGGCAAGGCTGCCGAGAAGAATCACGAGAAGGCACGCGCGGCCATCCGTGACCGCCTTACGCAGCTGGCACCGATCTTCCTGAAGAACAAATACATGCTGGGCGAAGAGTTCTCGATGCTGGACGTGGCGATTGCGCCGCTGCTGTGGCGTCTCGACCACTACGGCATTGAGGTCTCGAAGAATGCGGCCCCGCTGATGAAATACGCTGAGCGTATCTTCAGCCGTCCGGCGTATATTGAAGCGCTGACGCCGTCGGAAAAGGTCATGCGCCGCTGATTGCCGCTGGGTCGGGCCGCGCTTGGGGTGAACCTGCGCGGGGCCGCGCCCAACGGTCACTGATTTCATCATGTCGGAAACATCCACCAAGCCTTATCTGATCCGTGCCATCTATGAATGGTGTACGGATAACGGCTTCACGCCGTACATCGCTGTCTTCGTCGACAACAGCACCAACGTGCCGCGTGAGTTCGTCAAAAACGACGAGATCGTGCTGAACGTGAGCTTTGACGCGACCAGCCAGCTCGACATGGGCAATGAGTGGATCACGTTCCACGCACGCTTCTCGGGCGTCTCGCGCAAGATCGAGGTGCCAATCGAAAACGTGCTTGCGGTGTATGCGCGCGAGAACGGGCAGGGTATGGCATTCCCGGTGGAGCGCAGTACACCGACGACGCAAGCTGCAACCGAACGCGAGAACAATCCGCCGCCCAAGCTGGCCGCGGTGGACTCTGAGTCGGTGCCTGCGCCGGTCCCTGTCGAAGCGGAAACCGGCCCGGAAGACGAACCGACACCACCGAATGTGCCGCGCATCGGTGGCAAGCCCGCACTAAAGGTCGTCAAGTAACGCGTGTTAGGTTAGAATCGCGTTTCTTTGCCGGCTTAGCTCATCTGGTAGAGCAGTTGATTTGTAATCATCAGGTGGCGGGTTCGAGTCCTGCAGCCGGCACCAGCATTACGAAAACGGTCTCCCTTGCGGAGGCCGTTTTCTTTTGTCCCACGGCCCGTTCAACTTCACGGGCCTCAGCCGCGCCGCACCCAGATCACCTTGCCGCCTGTAACGTCGCGCGCGATTTGGCCCCGTTTTGCGCCGGGTTTGGCACACGCTCATTCGCGTTTGCCTTAGCTCCGGCGGTCTGAGTCGGCTTCGATTACCGCTGGCGCTGGCACACCGCCCTCGAATTTCTCGACCGGCTCACGCACGAACTCCACTTCGCAGCCGACTTCCCGAATTCGCTCGATCTCGCTCTCTTTGATCCGAAGCCCCATGCGGACGCGGATCTTCATGGATTGCTTCAGATCGGGGCGCTTGCGGATCATGCCGTGCAGGAGCTTGATGACGGCCAAGACCGCGCCCACTGCCTTGGCCCCCTCCTTAATCATCAAGAAGTAATGCTGCAGCTCCTCCGCCGTCGGCAAGCTTCTTTGGAAGGTCTGCTGAACGGCCACGCCCTCGATGGGCTGCGTCCAAAACTCCATGCCAAATTGAGGTCCAGCAACCTCGATCTGCAGCTCTACCAAGTCGTTCGTTTCCATCATTGCCCCCGTCTTTAACATTGGATGGCCCGATGGTAGCAGCGGATGCGGACGCTCAATTGCCATCGTCTAGGGCGACTTTGCGCGGAGGCGGAGATTGGGGCGAGTGCAGGGTTTCCGACTTCGGGAACGGCAATGTTGACCCGGGAAGTCACCCACCGGATACTGGATATACATCCAGTATCGTGATCATGAAAAACCCCGAGCGTGCGCACTATCCGGCACTTTCCCAAGCTGACCTGCGGGCGTTATATGACGCCGAACCGACCCGCACGGTTAAACGCCTCGTGTGGGAAATCTATTGCCTGCACATCGTCATCAAGACGGCAAAGGCCGTCGACATGACCAGGCACGACCTGCCACAGAACTTCCAGTACGCCCTGAATGAGCTGCACGAGGTGCTCAAGGCCGAGCGGTACGTGCACGAGAATCTGCCCTCCATGCATCGGTTTCACGAGGCCCGCCTCGACCGCAAGCGACCGAAACGTGCCGGCACGCGTCGCTGAGCGTCGACATCAACAACTTCGCGTTTGACAAAAAAAGTGCGTTCCGTATGCTTGCTTTGCCGAGGCCGCGAACCTCGGTTGCGGCCTCGCACGCCGCTCAAGGTGAGCCTTTCCAAGGGGCGCCTTCCAGTGGCTGAGGCCACCAGGGAAGACTACCCCTCCGATTGGTGAGCCAACTGGATTCTGGCCCCATCGGCACGACTGCCAGGACAAGCCAGGAACCGGCGCGGAGGGCAATACTAGTTAGCCCAATGCAACCGCAAGCAAGCGCGGTATAGAAAATGCAGGCTTAACGCCTGTCGCGACAGGCTTTTTCCTACGCAAATCATGGAAAGAGTCGACGTAAAGGTGGATGTGAAGATTGATGTTGCCGCGTGCATTCGTGCACTCGCCATGTTGATCCTCGCTATCGTTACCTGACAAAAGCGGGCCGGCCTCGGCCGGCCCGCCCCGTCGAACTTCAGAACAGCTGACCGTCGCTCGGCTTCCAATTTGTGATCACCAGCTCGCCGCTGGTCTGCGGCTTCCCGTGGGCCTGGCCCAGGCTGTACTTGATGTCCAGCTCCGCTATGTGGTGACCGTCAAACACGCGCCGGATGTCCGGGTGGTCGTTGATGGACACCATCACCCGCCCCTTGCACGTGCGCATCAGCTCGGCCATTTCCTCGTAGTTCTCGAAGCCAAAGGGCACGCCGTAACCCTCGGTTTGCCAGTAAGGCGGGTCCATGTAGAAGAACGTATGCGGGCGGTCATAGCGGCGCACGCACTCATTCCACGACAGGTTTTCGATGTTGGTCGCGGCCAGGCGCAGATGAGCGGCAGACAGGTTCTCCTCGATGCGCAGGAGGTTGACCATCGGCGCCGTCGTGGCGGTGCCGTACGACTGGCCATCGACCTTGCCGCCAAAGGCGTGGTGCTGCAGGTAGAAGAACCGCGCAGCTCGCTGAATGTCGGTCAGCGTCTCGGGGTTGGTTATCTGCAGCCACTTGAACACCTGGCGCGACGACAGCGCCCATTTGAACTGCCGGACGAACTCTTCCAGGTGGTGCTGGACGACGCGATACAGGTTAACCAGGTCGCCGTTGATGTCGTTTAACACCTCGACCGGCGCCGGCACCTGGCGCAGGAAGTACAGCGCCGCGCCACCGCAGAACACCTCCACGTAGCAGTCGTGCGCGGGGAACAGCGGCAGCAGCTTGTCAGCCAGGCGCCGCTTTCCACCAATCCAAGGCACTACCGGAACAGCATTTTGATACATGTGCAAGCCTGTTTAACATGGTTAAAAACTGTTAGGCTCCGCCCGCTATGTCGACATGGCAGGGGGCCTTGGTCTTGGCTCACAGCTCGCTTCTGTGGGTCAGGATGGCGGCCGGGTGTTAGCGCACCTGGCCGTCGCCCTCTTCACTCAAACCTCGATTACCTCGACTGGCAGCGTCGGTGCTTTACCTTCGATGCGGCCATCCCTGAAGAACACCCGATCAGTAGGCGCAGCATCGCCACGCGCCTGCGCAATGCCGCCGCCAGGCATCTGGAGGGTGGCCACGCCATTGCTGATCGTCACGACAGTGCCGACCTGCAGCGCTGGATCGGGCAGCAGCCCGAGCAAAAGCCGATAGGGGTTAAGCAACATGGGTTTCCACTCCGATGGTCTGCCAGGCTTCAGGCATGCTGGTATCAACGGCCGTGCCGCGCACAAGGCCGATGCGGGTCACGCCCTCGTCGACGTACTGGACGAACTTGCCGGGCAGGATGATCCCGGTCTCCTGCAGGACAGGCAGGCGCAGGGACAGGCGGGCTTGGTTGCCCGTATCGCCCAAGATGGCCAGCCCTCGCTGCCGAGCGGCGTCAGCGTGCGTGATGAGCGCGTCCGTGACCATCGGCGCCAAAATGCTGCCGTCCGTGCCGGTGCGGGTCACCTGGCCAAGAACGCCTTGCGCCTGGCCGGAGACGAACACACGGTTGTAGCGCGGCCGCCGAATGTCTTCGACCCCTTCGCGGCTGGTGACGTCTGAAGGCAGCACGAAGTCCGGCGTCACCGTCGCCCAGTTCCACGGGGCCACTGGATAGCGCGGCAATACGCTCAGCTTCGCCAGCGAGGGGTGCGGCTGCACATACCCGCCGGCCGCCTCGGCGATCGCCCGCAGGGCGCTCTTGTAGGTGCCTTGATGAACCCAAACGCCTGCCGGCACCAGCCAGTCCGTGAGCTGCCAGTCGACGGTCCAACCAATGCTTGCGCCATTGATCGTCAGCGCGTCATTCATGAGCTGCTGCGCCGTACGGGCCTGGGTGTTGGTAAAGCTCAGGATCGGCGCATCGGGCTCGTCCAGAATGCCCGACTTGCCTCGGCCGCTGATACGCAGGACGGCTTTGCCGAACTCGCGGTCGCGCAGGCGCTTATCTGCCAGCAAACGATAGGCTGTGCCGTTGATGACTGCCTCCAGCTCGACGGGAGTGCCGTCCGACGAAGGCGCCACGGCATCCTCGGCGCTTCGGTCAATCGTGGCGTTAAAGCCCCACGTCCAACTGTCCGCCTCAATGTTGAGGGACAGGGCCGAGGTTGGCAGCTCCACGTTGCCGTCAACCCGCCGCAGCAGCACGTCATTGATCACGATATAGACCCTCTTAACGGGCACGACGATGGGCGTGCCGGGTTGTGTCGGTTTGCAGGGATATTTCCCGAACTTCAGGAGCACGTCGTCGCCGGCGTAGTCGAGCCACGGGCAGATGAAGTTGAGCGCACCAGTGCCTTGATACGGCGGTGTAACGGGGGGCTTGGTGTCGTCTTCCTTGCCGTTCGCTGGACGGCGTGCCTCCTGCCAGCGCACACGGTCTGGGCCCGTATAGAACGGCTTGCCTCGCTTCGATGGCATAACCATCGGGAACCCGTCGAGCGGCTTGCCTATCTGCCACGACGCCGCCGTCGTGCGCTTGACAGGGGTACCTTGCTGGTATCGCGAGGCCGTCCCCAGCGTGTTGCTCTGCTGCACCCGCTGCCAACGGACACGCGATAGCGGCTTGAGCGGCCGCAGGTCGACGAACGCACCGCTGATCGCATTGCCTGGCAGCGGCCTGGCGACTTGGTGCGTAAGGCGATCAGAAACCTTCAGCCGTGCGGAGTCTTGCCAGTTGCTGTTCAGCGCAGCGTCAGCAAGACGTCGAGCGGATTGCCACTCTGCAGCCGCGACGGCAGCTGCAGGGGTGCCGACCTGGTAGTCGCCCAGCGTCTCATAGCGCGTGCGAACAGCGGCCTGGTCACGGACGCGTGGCTCAGGACCGAATGGGCGCGTCACCAGCAGGTCATAGTGCGCCGCTATGTGCAACGTCGGCGCCGACTTGATTAGCACCACGTGTGCGTCGCGGTTGGGAGGCTTGGCGACGGTTGCCGCAATTGCCAGCCGAGGCTTGGCATACACCAGGTGCACAGACCCGCGCGCACCGACCGGACCGTCCGATGCCGGCATGGCCAGGTCGACCGCGTTTCCCGCCGGCGGTGTGTACGCGCCGTGAAAATCCAGATCGGTGGACGGTGTATAGCCGGGCATCGAGTCACAGCTCCGTCAGCGAAGCGACGTCTTTGATGGTGACCGAGCCGCCTGCGTAGACCTGCGTGTCGTCAAGCCGGATCTCGCCAGTGCCGGCCGTCCCGTCCGGCATCAAAATCAAAGATACGTCCATGTCGGCAACGTATGCGCCGTTGCCGGAGACGAAGCGCGCCCAGACGGCGACGCCAGTACCCACTGCCAACACCGGGCCGGCCACGTAGTTCAACGTCAGCACGTTGTTCACAACGCCGCCCGAGCTGGGCTTCTGGAACGGGATTGACGCCAGGAGCGTTTGGCTCGTGACAGTTGCACCTGGTGCAGGACGTGGGCCGCTGTAGAGGTTGATCCGGGCAGGTGCTGTGTCAGCATCGAGCGCGCGGGTCAGCGCCTGGAGACGGTCGATCAAGACGGTCTGGGAAAAGTTGAGCGTCATACCGGCTTCACCATGTCTTGCACCACCGCGTTATAGGTCTTCGTGTAGTCGTGACCCACAACGAAGTAGACCAGTCCGGGGTCGATGCCCGTGAACTTATAGGTGCCATCGGCTGCGCTCCACGTCGTGCGCAGGAGCTGGCCCGAGCGCAGATCGAAGAGCCGAACCTTGCGACTATCCGGGTTGTCGTTCACCGTTACCTTGCCGCTGATCGTTCCGGTGCCACCGTTGAAGTAATCCGTCACTCGATGCACGCGGAACAGGCGCTTGGTGCCCGATGGCGCAAGGGGGCGAATCTGCTTGTTGGTCCGCTGCAGCCGGCCGACGATCTTGGTGGCCTTCTGCAACACCGGACCGGTGGGCGCATCAGGGAACGCAGCCGCCGGCGGCGTGAAGGCTGCGACGTAGCGTGCGACGCCCTTGGTGATCCGGATTTCGTCAATCCGACCATCCAGCCGACTGTTGGTCTGGTCGTTCCACACATGGGTGCGGATGGGCTGGCCAGGCGAATACTGGATTGCGCCAGTGAACGCGGCCGTCCCTATCACCGCGCCATCTAGGAACATCCGGACAGCATTGCCTTGTCGAGTTACCGCCACGTGGTGGTAACTACCGTCGTTGGGCATTGCCGTGCTTGAGCTGTCGGAGATGACCTGGCCGCCGTTGCAGAAGAACCCTAGCTGTCGGGAACCGCTGATATAGACGATCCAGTCAGCGTTCGTACTCGGGCCAATACCCCATCGGCCGATCAGCGCTCCCCCGCTGAAACCCAACCCACTCACAAGCACCCACCCTTCGACCGTGAAGTCTCCCGACGCAAAGTCGAACTCTGCGCCGTTCGCTATCTCCAGGTGATCCGCCCATGCGCCTTGTGAAAGCGCGCATCCCGCACCGAATTTGGCGTTGGTTGTGGAGATGACGCAGTTGCCACCCGCAGATACAAAGTGCGCGTAGGAGGATGTATCCAAGAAGCCCTTGGAGCCATCTGCGCCATCGCAATGAAGCAGCAGGGAAACGTTGCCGATATACGGGTCGCCGCTTCCGTTGCCAGGAGCATCAGGGAACGCCACGACGGGCGGAGTGAAGCTAGCCGAGTAGCGCGCCACGCCCTTCGTGATCCGGATATCGTCAAGGTATCCGTTCACGAAGTTGCTGTTGTTAAAGTACGCAGCGCCAATCTCGGCCCGCATCGTGCCCGAGGCGGTATTGAGCGCGCCAGTGGCACTCAAGTCTTGCACACCGCCCACAAACGTCTTCAAGACGCCGGTCGTGCTTTCGTAGCACACAGCCAGGTGCACCCACTGACCCGTGGGGATCGCAGCGCTGCCCACCGGCGGCGAGCCGCCGCCGCCCGAATAGAAAGCAAGTTTCCCTTGGTAGACCTGCATCGCCCAGCGAGGCGAGTTGGAGGCCGAGTTCGCACTGACCAGGTAAGGGTCGCCGCTTACGGCGTTCAGATAGGCCCAGCATTCGACCGTAAAACTGGTGTTCGGCGAATTCACCGCCAACGACGCTTCATAGGTTTGGCCGTACACCGCGCTCGCGCCGGGCAAAGAGAGCGCGGCGCCGCCGAACTTGCTTTGGCTTGTCGTCAGAGCCGCGCTGCCCGACGCAACGACCGCGAGCCCATTGGCACTTTTGTCAGGGAACGATGTGCTGCCGTTCGCCCCGTCGAAATGCAACAGGAGCGCCACGCTGCTGAAGTTCGGGTCCGACGCCTGGCCGTCCGTCATGCCGGTGAATGGCGCGTTCGGAGGCGTAAAGTTTCCGGTGTACCGGGCAATGCCCTTGCTGATACGGATCTCGTCCAGACTGCCTTGCAACGGGATGTCGTTGCCAGTAGACCATCCTGAGAGACCGAGGCGCACCCGCGTAACGGGGGCATACGTGTTGGTGTCCGCGTAGCTGCCGCCTGACGTCCCGTTCACGTACAGGCTTGTGACCCCGCTGGCGCGCACGAGAGCCACATGAGTCCAGGTGTTCAGCGACAGCTTGTTACTGGTGACGACCGCGTTCGCATTGTTCAGAAACGACATCACCGACAGATCGCTCTGAACAAAGAAGGCCGGATAGAAGCCGTTGGTGCTTGTGGGACGAAAGTCGACGAGGGTTGCGTATGAGGAAGGCGCTGCGGCCAGGTTCACCCAGCACTCGATGGTAAAGTCGCCCGTCCCGAACGTGCAGTCATCACCGACGGTCACGTCGATGCGCTGCGAGGCACCATCAAACGTGGCACAGCCGGCGCCGAACTTGGCGCCAGACGCACCAAGCATGGCAGTACCGGAAATGCTGTGGCCGTACGTGGAGCTGTCCGTGAACGGCGCCGCGTCGCAGTGCATAAGCAGAGAGATCTGCGTATCGGGTACCTGCGCAGCACCAAAGGGCGCGCTCGGCGGCGTGAAGTCGCCCCCGTACTGCGCGACGCCATTGCTGATCCGGATTTCGTCATAGTGCGCTTCGAGCCAAGTCTCACCGCCCGACTGGTTCGCTTGGCCGAAGAACAAGGGCACGCCGTGAGTGCAGTTGATTGCGGCCGGAAACGACGCCTGCCCTTTGTTCACGCCGTTGATGTACGCACACACCGTGCCGGAGGAGCGCACCAGCGCGATGTGGCTCCAGCTATTGAGAGCCAAGTCGCCGGCACCGGTGGTGATCACCAGGCCACCGTTGAGATACACCTCCATTGAGCCGTTGCCACTGCGCGCCAGCAGGAAGTCGTTGCTTGTGCCGTTCCAGCGCCCAAGAATGCCGCCCCCGTCCGCACCTTGCGAAAGCGGGTACAGGAACCCTTCAATGGTGAAGTCAGCAGTGCCGAAGTCCATCGACTGATTCGTGCCCACGGCAAAGTAGCTACCGTTGGCATTACCGGTCTTAACCGATCGCCCACCGAACTGAGATTGCGCCGAGCTGGTGGCGCAGGCGCCGTAGCACTTGGCGTTCTGGCCGTACGGCGTCGAATCAGTCAACGTGCTGCTGGAAGCGCCGTCATCACAGTGCAGCAGCAGAACGACAGCGCCTAGAGGTGTCAGGGACATGCCGGCTGCTCCTTAACGCCACGGACCCGTGATGTCGATACCCACCATGCCCAAAACGTTGGTGGCCTGATTGGGCACGCCCGTGCGCACCGCCATCAGCTTTTTGCCCACCAGCGCGTCGGTACCGGCGATCTTGTCCGCGTGGTTGTACGCTGACAGCCAGTTCTGGCACGTGTGATACAGGCCCGGCAGTTGGCCGCGAATCGCACTGTCGTGGCCGACATATGGGGCATTAACGAACACCCCGTTGTCCGGCGTATTGGGGAACACAAGGCCGAGCGAGTTGCCACTCGTGCCTCCGGTGCCGCTGAAGACGCTGCCAGTGGTAATGCCAAACGAGGCGAGGAATCCACCCTTGGCCGAGCCGGTTTGCGTATAGCCGCGCGGGAAGAAGATGCCGTTGCTGTTCGGGGCTTGCGGCAGCGACAGATCGCCCCCCAATGCTCCGCCGTTGTATGAAAAGTCCACCGAGACGCACGCCAGCATGCAGGCATACGCATCCGTCGACGACTGCGGATTGATGTCCCCAAAGCCCAGAAGTGGACCACCGGAAGCCAGTCCCTGTGTCAGCAGCAGGATGTAGAACATCCGCTCGTCTCCGAACAGCGCCCATTGCGCCGTGAAGCCACCGTATTGCTTGCTCCAGTAGCCGCCGCCATTTATCTGCGCGTCGACCGGAAACGGACCCACGCCGGTGTCCACGTCGGTCATCCCTTCGTAGCCGCGCACGCGGGCTGCAGCGCCCGAGTCGTCAACCCGCAGGTAGAAGCCCAGGCTCTGCGGCGAGGCCGAGGTGTACACCGCTTTGTTGGTCGCGCTGAAGGCTTTTGTCCAGCCGAGCGGCGCCATCTTGACGTTAACCGTCCCGGTGGCGGTCGCCGCCGTGCCGGCAGGAACGGCGAAGCTGATCGACGTGCTGCTCACCGACGTGATCGTCTGCTCGCCGTTGTAGCCGGCCTCATTGGCACCGGCAACCAGTACCTTTTGGTCAACCTTGAAGCCGTGGCCGCTGTTCAGGCCCATCGTTGCGACGCCAGCCGCCTGCGTCAGGGAACTGGCCGTTTGTGAATTGAAGCCGGTAACCAGGCAGGCATCCAAGAAGGCGATTAGCGAGCCAGCCGCGTTGCCAGGCGCCGGCGCCCCGGCATCGGTAGTGAAGAAGAACTTAACGGACATGGTGGTTCCTTATGCGTCGATATCGCCGCGAATCTGGATGCGGAAGGTGTCGTCCTGGACGGTCGCCGGCCCTTGCAGGACCGTGCGAGCGAACCACACAGGGAAGTTCGCTGCGTTGGTGTTAAAGCGCAGCACGTTGCCCGCCTGCCAACCGCCGCCCCAGCCGGCAGAGCGCACCGTGAAGTACGGCTGATTGGTCGCGGGGTTGTTGGGCGCGCAGTCCTGGTTGACGTTGCCCGTGGCCACCTGACCGCTCTGTTCGCCGACCACGCGGAAGTTCTGCGCGTCCGTGAAGATGAGCGCCCAGCGCTCCTGCAGCGCGCCTTTGTTGTTGACGAGGATCGGGTACTGCGCGTTGTTGTAGTTCGCCGTAGGCGCACCACCGATCAAGCTGTTCGACCAGGCGTTGGTCCACGTAGCCTGCGCAAACATGTTTAACGCCTGCGCTTGCAGGTCGCCGGCGATCAGCGCAGACGAGACCTTGGAGCCTGGCACCGGGAAGTCGTGTGTCAGTTGGCGGGTCAATGCCAGACGGCCGTTGATCTGCACGTCAGAGGTCAGTGCCATGTCCTCGATGCGGTTCTCGAACACCAAGGGCAGCGCGTAACCGCTCGCGTTGACCGCGCTGGTCAACGTGCAGGTGCCGGCGTTGAGGTCCATCGTGTACATGCTGGCGTCGACCACCTTGTACGGGACCGAGCTGTCGATCACGCGGCCGGTGGCCAGGCGCACGCGCGTGGCGTTCACCTTCGTGCCGGGGTTGGCGTTCGGGAAGGTGACTTGCTCCGTGTGATGCACGACCACCACATAGCCCTTCTGGAAGATCGGGACGCGGCCGTCGACGGGCAGGCGGACCGGGTCCAGGCCCAGGATCGAGCTGTCGAGCGGCAGGTAGGAGTACGCGACCGCGTTGTACGTTGCCGTATTGGCGAAGATCGGGTACGGCTTGAAGATGTGACCGTCCTGCGTCACGGCGGCCGCGTTGTACCAGATTTCGTTCTCGTTACCGGCGGCCACCACCATCTTGCCGAAGCGCATGTTGACCACGCCGGTCTGGTAGTTGATGTAGCCGAAGCAGTTGGTGCCCGAGATGGTGCCGTCAGCGTTGGACGTGGCTGTCACCGTGCCGCCTGTGACGGGGCTGAACAGCAACTGCAGACTGCCAGGCACGACCGGCGCCTGGGGCACACGGAAGCTCAGGAAGTCCACCGGCTGCCCGACCACCGTCGTAAGAAGCGACAACAACCTCACCCCGTTGCCGCTGCCGGGTGTGTAGGTGTTAATCGAAACCTCGCCCGTGGCGTAGTTGATCGTGCCAGCAGTGGTACCGCTGTTGGTCTGCGGGTTGAAGTCGCAGAACAGCGTGCCGTTCAGCTCGTAGTAGGTCTTGCCGCCCCACGTGAACATGACGGAGCCAGGCACCAGCGGCTCGTTGTACAGGTAGGTCAAATCGAACTTCCAGTCCGACACCGTCACCTGTTGCTGCTGGGCGCTGCCCGTGGTCGTCATGTATTCCACGTCCACAGAGCCGCTCGTGTCATTCGGGAACGTGGCGGCCACCGGGTAGTAATTGATGCCGACCAGCGTGTTCTGATAGACCGGGTTAAAGAAGTCGGGGCCGCTCAAGCCGCCGTTGGCATTGCGCATGTAGCCAATCACGTTGGACTGGTACACCGGCTGCGGTACTTGCACGATCACGTCCGGTTTGAACTTCACCAGGCCGTTGGTGTAGTCCACGGCGCTGTGGTCGACCAGCGTGCTGGTGCCGTCCGCCTTGTATTGGCGCAGCTTGCCCGCGCTGTCGGCCTGGGCGGTCGCATAGGGATCGGTCTGGATGTACTGCATCTGCGCCGGCACATTGGAGATCGTGCTGTAGTCGTTGATGAGCACGTTCCACGTCACCTTGACCGAGTTCGGCACGACGTTCTTGTCGGCCAGCACCAGGTTGAGGTCGCCGTTGCCATCGCGCAGCGGTGCCGTGAAATGCTGGGTCTTCTTGGCACCCAGGTTGTAGTTGAGCGTGAACGTGGTCCCACCGGCCGGCAGTACGGTCGGCGTCAGTCGGATCTCGTATTGCCCGTTAAGCCAGCGGATAAAGCCCGTGGCATCGCCGGTGATCGCCTGCGTGTCCGGCACCACCGTCGCGCTGTAGTTGCCGCCGCCAGGCTTCGGCCACGTCACAGCCACCGTGCTCATCACGAGCTGCTGTGTGTTGTCGGGCGGCGTGATGTAGAAGCTGACCCACGGGGCCGGCGGCGTCGTGTCCGACCGGTTGAAGTACTGCACCGGCGACGACCAGGCGAACAGAAGCGACGAGCCGTCATCCGGCAGACTGCCCAGCGTCAGCGTGACGGTGCCGGTGGCGTAGTTGATCGTGCCGGCGCCGATCGACGGATCGCTGCCCTTGATCGCGCCAAAGCCGCCGCTGCCGCCCTGGTCAGTCAACGTGTACCAGTTGCCCTGTGCCATGTACGCGATCTGCAGACGCCGCGGCGCCGGAAATGGCTGCAGCGTCTGCACAAAGACGTTCTGGCGGTTGGTCTGGTTGATGTCGATCGTCGCCGTGTTCGCCACCATCACCGGCACGCCTGCGGGCATCCAGCTCAGGTTCACCTGGCCGTTCTGCCCCATCGACTGACTGAGCGTGACGGTATTGGTCGTGTACGACACCGAGCCCACCACCACGCTGTTGGACGCGATGATGAGATTGCCGGCCCCGTCGTCAGAGCAAGGGCCGAGCGTGAGCGATCCCGGCTTGATCGCGGTCGGCACGTAAATGACCTGTGGATAGGCACCCGTAACAATGACGGGGATGGTTTGGCGCGTCTGACCGGACTGCACTGCCGGGTTGTAGTTGCCGGCGGCGTTCAGGTTGGCCAGCGGTATGGACTGCTGGGCGCTGGGCACCAGTTGCGAATAAATCGACTTAACGGTGACGTTGATGTCGCCGGGCTTCACCGCCTCAATCAAATCCGAGACGCCGTAGTAGTTCGCCGCGTTGGCCACAACGGTATCGCGGCAGATCGCCACAGCCGCGCCGTTGTCAAACGGCGACGGGTCGGGACCGTTAAACGTGTAGAGCAGCTGCGACGAGATCGTGAGCGTGGCCATCACGCCAGTGAAGTTCACGCCCTGCCCATTTCCAGGGTTGTAGGTGAACTGGCGGGTCTGCGTCTTGACGTCCTGGACGCGTACGTACTGCAGGAATTCATTGGGCAAGCCCTCGTTCTGCACCAGGACGAGCGTCTGGCCGATCTTGGGCACCTGGTCGCCCGGCTTGAGCAGCAGTTGCACCGAGCGCTGGCCCTGCAGTTGCGTGCCCAACAGTTGGCCCGGCCACTTCACGGACTTGGCCAGGTAGGACTGCACGCCGTTGGCCGCATCAATGCGATGGTCGAACCAACTGCGCGTGGTGAACATCGTCATTGAGACGTTGGGATCGTCCGGCTCTTTTGTGATGGCCAGGTTGCAGCCGTAATAGGCGTCGGTCGTACTGGTCATGACGGCGGGAAACGCCTTGCGCAACGAAATGCGGCCGTAGGTGCGATCCAGCTCGGAGATGTCCGGGAACATGTTGTTGGACAGGCCGTCGACAACCTCATTGGCTGTCATCCGGCCGCCGCCGTTGTCGGTATCGAGCAGCACTTCCGACTGCAGCAGTTTGATGTCACCGTTTTGAATCGGCATTTAGATCTCCATGAATCGGATCGTGGCCAGGAACGGATCGTCTGGCTGGGGAGAAGGGAAACCTTTAACCGGCCGCGCCTCCAGGGCGCCGTCGGTATGTCGGAACTGAACGTTGAACGAGCGGCCGTCAGCCATCTGCAGCACCAGGGCGAGATCCGCGACGTCGGCCCACGCGTGCAGCGTGTCCACGGTCGATCGCGGCAGCCATGCCATTTGCTCGTCCGGCGGCACCAGAGTGATTGCGCGTCCGGCCTTCCGCGTGGCCGACTGGACGATCAGCGCACCGGTGATTGCGTAGGTCACGGTGGATACCGCCTTGCTCCAGCTGTGTTCATCGCTCCACAGCAGGTCGTCATGCAGATCGATGACTTCTTTGGTGATCTGGTTGGTCAGCTTCATTACGCGCGCTCCTGCGCCTGCTGCAGGGCGCGAATCCAGGCGTTTTCATCGCTGGCGTTGATGTCGGCCTGCAGCGTGCGGCCGCCCTTGTCGACCAGCTCGATGCGCACGCGACGCTGCGGCTCGGACGGCGCAGCTGCGGGGCCGGCCGCAGACGCGGCCTGGTGCGCTTGGTCAGCCGCCCGGGCGATGGTTTCCTGGGTCTGCTGCGTGCGCGTACGGGCTTCGTCGGCGATTGCCTGCTGCCGTTGTGCTTCCTGCCGCTGTGCCTCTTCCTGGGCGGCTTGCTGCCGCGCCGCTTTCTCTTCCTGGATGCTGACCAGCGTGCGCTTGTGGATTTCCTCCAGGTCACGGCGTGCGCCTTGGTAGCCGGTTTGCAGATCCCGCGCCGCCTGGCCGAGCGCTGCCCGGTCTTCCGGCGTCTTGGCTTCGGCCTGTGCTGTCACCAGCTTTGCATTGGCGATCTTGAATTCCAGGTCAAGGTCTAGCTGGCGCTGCTTGTAGCGGCGCTGCTCGATTTCCTCCTCCTTGCCCTGCATGCGCAGCAGCTCTTCGTGGATGCTGCGCGCATTGCTGGCCAGGCTCTCCGACTGCGAGACAGCGTCGCGCGTGCTCTGGCGGATGGCGTCACCGACGCCGGCGTACCCGCGTGCAAGCAGCTGGGCCGCGTTGGCGCCAGACAGCGCGCTGGCGGCCATCTTCTCGATGTTGGCCTTGCTCTCCAGCGTTTCGATCTTCACGCGCGCAGCGGCCTGCGCCATGCTGTTCAGCGCGGACGTGAGGCCAATGGCATCCCCCACCGGCCGGCTGCGCTGCAGCTGCTCCAGCTCGTTGCGGGCGTCAGCCAAGCTCCTGGCGAGCTTGCCCGCTGCGTCGGTCGGCTGGTTAAACATGCCCGTCATCTGCGAGAACCGCTGTTCGGCGTCTTCGCCCAACGCCTGCACGCTCTCACGGATGCCGTTGATGATCGACGCAACACCGTCGCCGACGCTGCCGACCACCTTTTGACTCGCTTCGCCGCTCGCCTCGCCGGTCTGGGCCACGTCCTCCGCAGCCGCCTTGGCCTGGTCGGCCACGGCACTCCAGCCATCCGCGACCGACTTCGCCTCGATCGCAGCCTGGCGGCTTTCCTCGGCCAGGCGTGCGGCCTGGTCGGCTGCCGTCTTTGCGTTCTCCGCTGCCAGACGCGTCTGGTTCGTGTCTTCGATCTGGGCGACACGCTCTGCGGCTTTGGCGCGGGCCTGCGCCTCTGCAGACCGCGCAGCATCCTTCTGTGCCCGCGCTTCTGCCTCGGCGGCAGCGACGGCCGCCTGGGCCGCCTGGACGACCGCCCGCTGCGCTTCGGCAGCTTCGCGGGCCGCCAGCGTGCCATCGCGTTGTGCCTTGGCTTGCGCGGTGACGAGGGCGGTGCCTTCGCGCAGCAGTTGGGCATTGGCGCGCGTCACGTCGTTGCCCGCGCGCTGCGCTTCGGCCTGCGCCTGAACGACAGCGGTCTGATCACGGGCCGCCTGGACGCTGGCGGCCGACAGCTCGCGCAGCCTGTTGGCGACCTTTGCGAAGGCGAAGGTCATCAGCTCGGCCGACGCCTTGCCGCTGTCGCCCAACGACACGAGCTGGGCCTGGGCCGCCTGCAGCTCCTGCGACGTCTTGGCCGAGTCGATCAGCTTGTCGATGGCCGCACGGATCTCCGGGGCCTTCGCGCGCACGTTGCCGACCAAGGCGTCAAACGCGACCTGGATGTCGGCGAACTGCTTGGACAGGCCGGTGCGCGCGCCTTCCAGGGATAGGCCCATCTTGTCCAGCGCCATCTTGAGCGTGGTGTCCAGGACGTTGGCCAGGCGCCGCGCATCGTCAGCACCGCCGCCAAACGCGGCGGCTGCGATCGTTTGGAACCGCACCAGCCCATCGAGCTGTAGATTGCCCAGCTCTTTTTCCAAGGCGGTGCGAATCTGCTGCGCTGTGGCCTTGCCGCGCGCCTGGACCTCATCAAGCGCGCTCACGACAGACTGGACGCTCTTAACGCTGTTGGTGTCCATGCCCTCGAACACCTTGCCGAGCGCGGTGGCCACCTCGGGCGAGCGCTGGATCTGGGCATCGAAGGCAGCCAGCAGCAGGTTGACCGCCGGCAGGATCGTGGCCTTAACGGCCGTTGCTGTGCCCTGGGTGGCACCGTTAAGAGCAGCCAGCGCCCCGTTGGTGTTGCCCAGGTCGGTGGCCCACTTCTGCGCCTGGCGGCCGGCTTCGGCGTGCTGCTCGGACAGCAGCTTGACCATGCTGGCGTTGTTACGGCCGCCTTTCTCCTGCTGCAGCTGGAGCTTGGTCAGCTCTTCGGTGCGCAGGGCCAGCCCCATCTGGGCCAGCTCCAGCGACTTCTTGGCGTTCAGCTCTTCGCGGTAGGTGGCAAGCTGTTGCGGGGAGAGCTTGGCCAGCTCTTCCGCCGATCGGAGCTGCACCGAGGCATAGCGCTGCTGGGCGTCGATGGCCGCCTGCAGCGTTGGCAGCTGGCCCCGCAGCTCGGCCATGCGGGCGCGCTCTGCATCCGACAGCTTGCGGTGCTCCAGGGCGTACTCGGACAACAGCTTGACGCCTGCCTTGACCGCCTCGATGCCGATCAGGCCCACCGTGACGTAGATGCTCAGCCGCGACAGCGCCATGGCGCCCGCCTGCAGCAAGCTGACCTGGCGACCCGCCGCTGCGGCCGCCTCACCGGCCTGGGCGAAGCCGCCCGCCAACTTGCCGAGCAGCAGACCGCCGCCGGCGATACGAGCGATGTTCAGCAGTTCGCCGGAAGCCTTTGCAGCAGCCACCGCCAGGTCGCCCAACGCCACGCCAGTATCACGTAGGAATTTCTGGACGCGCGGGTCGGCCAGCTTTTCGGACAACAGGCGGGCGGCTTCCGCCAGGCGGTCGTTGAGACCAGAGCGCCCCACGTTGGCGGCCGTCTCGAACACCGTGTTCTGCAGGCGTTCGAATTCCGCCCTGGCCGAGTTCACCGCGCCAGGCAGGCCGTCCTGGAACGTCTTGCGCAGCTCGGCTGCGAACTTGGGCAGGAACACATCCGACACGACGGCGCCTTGCTCCAGCATGTGGCCGAGGCCCTGCGTCGTCGTGCCCATGGCCCGCGCTGCGATCTGAAAGGCACCAGGCAGACGTTCACCGAGCTGGCCGCGCAGCTCTTCGGCCGCCACGGTGCCCTTACTCACCATCTGCTGGATGGCCAGCAGCGCGCCCGACGTTTCCTCGGCCGACAGGCCGAGCACGCGCGACGCCTCGGCCACGGACGAGAAGATCTCGCGCGTCTGGGCGCCTTCCAGCGTGGTGCCATGCGTGGCGGCGGCCAGCTTGGTGTATTCCTGGGCGACGCTGGCCAGGTTCAAGCCCAGGCGGTTGGCCTCGCTGCGGACAAAGCCAAACTCCGCCCGCGCTTTCTCACTGCTGCCCGTGACGGCCGTTAAGCCGGTGGTGATGCGGTCGACGGCCAGTGCATCTTGGATGGCCATGCGCGCGGCCGTTGCGGTTGTCTGGAATCCCACATACGCAGCAGCAGCGGCCAGCAGCGACTGCACAAAGCCAGACATGGCCGTGTTGCCCGCCTGCGCCGCTGGGCCGGTCGCGGCCATTTCCGCATTCAGCTCACGCATCCGTAGGCGCGTGGCCGTGGCCACGCGCGTCAGCTCGGCGCCGGACAGATTGCCGGTCGACGCCAGGCGTCTATACGCGGCTTCGGTCTGCGCCAGCTCGGCGCGCACGGCCTGCAGCGATCGCAGGCCCAGCACCTCGTACGCTTGTTCGTTGCCGGCGGTGGCCAGCTCGCGCTTGAGCTGCGCGACGCGCTCACGGGTTGCAGCAAGGGCGCGGGCCTGCTCTTCAGCCGACAAGCGGCCGCTCTGCGCCAGTGTGCGATACGCACCCTGGGTGCGCTCGATCTCGGCGCGCACGTCGGCAAAGGCGCGGATGCCCAGCGTCCGGTACGCCTCCAGGCCGGCGTCAGCCTTGTCGCCTTTCAGCTCGCGGTTGAGGGCGGCCAGGCGCGCTTCTGCAGCCTGCGCGGCGCGGGCCAGCTCGTCGCCGGACAGGCGGCCGGAGGTCGCCAGTTCCTGGTAGGCAGCACGCACGCGCGACATTTCTTCGCGCAGGTCAGCGAAGGAACGGATGCCCAAGGTGACGAAGCTGTCAGCGAACCGCGTGCCTTCGATCTCGCGCTGCAGGGCGGCGATGCGCTGCTCGGCAGCCTGGGCCGCGCGTGCCAGTTCTTCCGTGGAGGCAGTGCCGCTTGCGGCCAGCGTGTAGTACGCCGACCTGGTGCGCGAAATCTCGACCTGGACTTCCTGGAAGGAGCGAACGGCGAGCGTACGCCACGCATCGCCGACGCGATCGGTCGACAGGCTGCTGTTAAGCCGTTGGATCTCCTGGTTAGCAGCTCGGGCCGCGCGGATGAGATCCTGGGCAGAGGCGTCGCCGCTGGTGGCCAGGCGCTTGTACGCCGCCTGGATCTCCTCGATGTTGGCCTGCACCTCGGCCGTGCTCTGAACGCCCAACGTGCGGTATGCCGCTGCGATGTCGTCCGATGCGGCCCTGGCGCCGGCGCGCATCGAGTTGAACCCGTCGTTGGTGCGCTCGACCTCGCCCGCCAGGGCCTTGGCGAACTCTTGGGCCAACAGTTTCAGCCGCAGGCTGAGTTCCAGTTCCATGGTCGCTGTAAACGTTAAAACCCGTGCCGGGCCGTGATGCCGGCACGGCACGGGTCACTTCTTGGTGGACTGCTCGATTTCTTCCCAGGCCGCGACATACACGCCCCAGGGATAACTCCAGGCGTTGGGGTGACCCAGCCGGATCAGGGCACAGACGTCTCGCTCAAACTGGCCGGCGGCGTGCTGCTTTGCTGCTGGACCTGCTGGCCGAGTACTTCCAGCCGTGCCCGCATCTCGAAAAAACGCGGGTTCACCTCTTTGATCGCAGTGATCACCTGGTCGATATCGCTGGGCGCCAGGCTGGCCAGCGCTTCGGGCGTCAGATCCGACATTTCGCAGATCTCCGACACCGATAGGTCGCGGAACAGCAGTACATCGACAACATCCGCAGATTCGGACGGCTGGGTCAGCTTTGCGTACCAGGCGCGGATCTCGGTCACCGAGAGTTCGCGCGCCGTGACGGTCAGCGTGCCCACGGGGATCGTCTTGGTCAGGCTCATACGATTGACGTCCGTGGGCGGTGGTTACGCGGTCGGGCGGATGAGGCGGCCGAACTGACCGAACTCCATACTTGCCGGACGCGAGCTATCGATCAGTGCTTCGCCGGTGAGTTGCATGCCGCTCACGTCGGTGCTGATCAGCGACAGCTCCTTCAGCGGCTCGGTGGCCACGCGGTAGAACTCCGCGATCGCCGGTGCGCCGCCCTCGGCGATGTTGATGCCCTCGTACCGCAGGAAAATTTCCGGCTGCGGGGTCGTGAAGACCGACACAGATTCGGCAGCGCCGTGGGTGTAGGCGACCTTGAACGGCTGCGTGGCGCTGCTGACGTCGTTGAACGTGATGGCGCCATAGACCGCGTCGACCACATATTTGGACGGGTCAACCGTCGCCGGCGACGCTGCCGAGTCGGTGATGGCCACTTGCGAGACGCCCGGATACAGCAGCGGCACGCGATCGCCAGCAACCAAGCCAGCCGGCAACGCCTCGCCCGTCACGCTGCCCTGCGCCACTGACGTGGTGGTGCCATACAGGGCCAGCGCCACGTTTTCCTTGGAGCGCTCCATCATCGTCCAGGTCAACGACAGCGACTTGCCCGTCACGATCTTCTTGGCCGTGGCGCGCTGACCGCTGTAGCTTTCCTTGAATTCCTTGGTCTCGGTGGTCAAGGACGCCTTCAGCTCGCTGACATCGAGCAGCCAGCGGAACGCCTTGATCACGTTGCCGACCCGGACGCCGGCGTACACCTTGCCCTGGCCGTAAAAGTAATCACTCATTGCAAACTCCTGGTGGTTAAAGAATCGCGGAGCAGGCGTCGCTTAACGCTTGCGTCCGAGGTTGGCGACTTCGGAAGAATCGGGTTCGCGCGCCGGCGCTTGGGCCTTTGCCGGCTTGCCGATGCCGTTGGCTTCCAGCCAGGCGGCGTCGTGCTCAGGCACCGGGATCGTTGCGCCCTTGGCGTGCGTGATGCCGGCGTGTTTGTGTTCTTGGTCGAGCGTCACGTCGACCGTTTGCTGTTCTGCGGTCATGTTTTCCCCAGCAGTAGGTGAGAGGTGCGGAACGTGAATGGGTAGAAGCCGATCCCGTCCAAATAGCCGGCCTTCGGAGCAGGCGCGCGGCGCAGCGGGGTCAGCACAGGTGCCGGCGCCCACCCCACCAGGCCCTTCAGAAGGCGGGCAATCAACGGACCCGCGACGCGGCGCGCACCTTCACCGCTTTGCACCGTGCCGGCGTGCTTGATGGCCAGGACAACCATCCACTGCTGTACCGTCACCTGCACGCCACCACTGCCCTGGGCCGCCGCGCCTTGCGGCAGTTCGTCGCCCACATAGACCACGTGGGCGACGGGCGCAGCCTTGCGCCAGTCAGTTGCGGCAGAAAAAGACTCAGCAGTTACGACGTCGCGCAGCTCGGGCAGCAGTTGCTTGACTCTGGCAACCAGCAGCGGCTCGACTGCGAAGTAGTCTTCCTTCGGGTCGATCACCATGGCCCGCTCCAGTCGGTTCGGCCCTCCGACACCTGGATGGTGTCGGCCGGCTTCTGCACTGCGCCGGCATCGTCCAGACCAAGCGACACCTTGCCGTCACCGATGCGCACCAGCAGCTTTACCTGGTAGCCGTAACGGATCGCGGCCGGGTGGTCGTCGCGGATGTCGGTGTAGAGGAAGTACCGCGACAGATCGATGGCGATGCGGCGCAGTACGCTCGGGACGGACGGCAGCGGCAACGTGTACCGGCCTTCCAGGTAGACGTTGATCTCGGCGGTCGCGTCGGCAATGGCTTCGGCCACACGTTCCGCATCGATCTGGCCAGTGGGCGGATCGGCGCGGTCGGTGAGCTGGACCAGCTCCAGCTCGCCGAATGCTTTAACCAGGTCTGCCTGGGTGCAGTAGCTCATGGCGCTGCCCGGCCCTTACTTGGTGGCCTTGGTCTTGGCCGCCAGCGCGGCCTCACGCTTAACCAGGTCGGCCTCGCGTTCGTCCAGCGCCTTCTCGCGCGCTTCCAGCGCCTCGATGTCCTGCAGCGGGACGTCGGTCAGGTCGCCGTGCTCGTCCATCACCATGATCACTTCGTACGTGACCAGCGAGGGGTCGTCGCGCAGAGCCTTCTGTGTGTCTTCAGAAAGCGTATCCAACGGCAGGTTTTTCGGAACGGAGCCGAATTCCATGCCGGCACGACGAAAGCCGTCACGCTTGGCGATGACTCGCAACACCTTCACTTTCTTGGCCATCAGGCCCTCCTGAATATTCGGTTTGTCTGCACCGGAGCCCATCAAGGGCGGGGGCTCCGGGCCGCGCTGCCTCCGCGCTTACGCCGTCGCGCGGCCGTTCTCCACGGGGGGTGTATCGGTTAAGCCAGCCAGGGCGTCGTGAGCACGTCCACCACATCGCGGTTGATGTTGGTGGCGCCCATGGCGTTGCGCTCGGCCTTGACGACTTCCAATGCTTGAGCGCGCATGCTTGGCGGCACCACGAGCAGCTTCGGACGGATACCCAGCGGCCGGCCGTTGTCGCCCTTGAGGCTCTGCATCTGCGAGTAGACGTCGTTGAAGTTGTCGGCCGTCAGCGGCTGGCGGCTGGCAAAGGCCAGTTGCCACAGGCCAAAGCCCACGTTGGAGCGGCCGTCGACGCCGTAGACGAATTCCTTGCGGAAGAACACATTGGGATCGTCTTCACTCTGCAGGCCGACGAAGTTGTACGGCTTGCGTCGCTGGTAGATGATCGGTTTCACCGCACGCGTGGTATCGAGCAGGAACCACGGCGTGCCGTTGCCGCCCTGGAAGTTCGATACCGAGCTGGTGGTGTTGCCGTCGCTGACCGGGTGGTCGACGTCGAAGAAGTACTGACCGTCGTAGCAGCGCGAGTTGAAGCCGCTCTTGAGCAGGCCCCACACCAGCATGTCCGGGTGCTGCTGAGCATCCAGGCCGAGCTGGCTGATAAACGGCTTGTAGATGCCGTAAGAGTCGTCTTCAATCGACTCCTTCGGCACCGAAACGGTGTTTTCCCAGCTCTTGTTCTTGATGGTGAAGTCGTGCGAGACGAGGTTCTGCAGCACGCGGTCGCCGATCCACTCGCGGAAGCCCGTGGTCTGACCCAGCCACGGATATACCTCCTGAGACGTGGTGGAATCGACCGTCATGGCGATCTGCTGCCAGTCCGCTGGCGAACCATCGAACGCCTGCTGAAAAATCAGCTTGTAGGACTGGAACATTGCGAGCAGGTTGTCGCGGTTAACAAGCATTTGGTTCTCTCCTGAAGGGTGTAGGGAGTAGCGGGTGTGTCGCCGTTACACGTAGATCCAGACGCCATAGGCGTCGACGTCGCGGATCTTTCCGGCGATCGAGCGCGCGCCGCCGCCATCCGTCTTGGCTACCGTCGAGTCGTCGACGATGTAGGCGTCGTGGCCCACGTCTGCCAGCGTGATTGCGTCAGCTGCGGCGGAGTTGCTGAAGCGGAACAGCTCGCCACGGATCACCGGGACCGTGACAGCACCATCGGCGCCGGCGGTGTTGTCCACGGTCTCCTTGGCGACGCCGGCGCAGAAGAGACCGGTGCCGGTGAAGCCCGGCTGTGCCAGGCCAGCGGCCATGACGACGAGCGTGCCCATATGCACGAGCGCGCCGCCCTTGGCGGGGTAACCAAAATCGTTGCCGAGTTTTCGCGGTGTGTTGCGATCAGCGGTGGCAGCAGTCATGTGTGACTCCTAGAAGCGGATTGGGAAGGTCTGGGTACGGCGGTGATGCGCGCTGCCAGGTGTTACGCCTGGTCGGCTTGGAGGCTCTTCTTGAAGTCCTCCGGCTTGATGCCCATCGTTTTGCAGACGGCCAGCTGGGATTCGGTCAGTTCGCCCGGCTGGTGTTGCGCGGCGTCGTTCTTGCCGCCGGTCTGAGTGCCCTTGAGCGCTGCGATCGCGGGAGCGTTGGCCACGAACGTGCGCAGCGACGCGATGTCCTTGTTGCCCAGTTCCTTCGCCCAGGCTTCCTGCGCCGGCAGAATCTTTCCTTCCTTCATGGCATCGGCGACGATTTCGTCCACTTCGCGGTTGAGCATCTGCGAGGACAGCGCTGCGATTTGTGTCTGCAGCGCCGTCATCGTCTCGATCGGCACGAACTTGGCCGGGTCCGGGTTGCCCGCGTTGGCACGCAGCGCAGCGATCTCGGCTTCCTTGACAGGCAGGGCATCGGCCTTCGTCTTGAGAGCTGCGATCTCGGTGTCCTTGGCGGGGACCGAGTCAGCAGCGGCCTTGAGCGCCGTGAGCGCGGCCGTGGTGGCTTGTTCGTTGTCGGGGTTGATGCCAAGCGACATCAGTAGCTTCTTGAGCCATTCGGGCATTGCGTTCTCCAGTTGGAAATGCGCCGCCGCCCGCAGCGCGACTTCGGATAGGTTGTCCAGGGCGGGGAAGTTGGTCAGCGCGGCGTGCAGGATCTGCAGCACCTCGCCGGTGGTCTTGTCGTAGGTGAAGACCGGGGACAGGTAGCGGTACTCGCCGTCCTGGATCATCTGGCGCGCTCGCGCCGTCCAGTCGACGTCGGTGGCGAAGAGGCCCGAGCCTTCGCGCCACTCCATCTGTTTGAAGAACGCGGCCGCCGGCGCCGGTAGGCCGTTTTTCTCGGCGTTCAGCGTCTGGTGCTCGTAGTCGATGACGATGCGGCGGTTGTCCGCATCGGCCTGTGCGATCAGGCGCTGGGCGATATCAGCCGTGCAGATCCACGCCGGACATTCGGTCGGCCGCCCGTCACGGGCGCGGAAAGCGCCAGCCGGCAGCAGCTGCACCGGGGCCGTCGCCGCCGCGTTGGCGTCGCTCAGCTCGACAGGGAACGACATGACCGCCAGGCCGACGCTGGTGTCGGTCAGTGGGGCATGAGCGGAGAGGACGGCGAGGCCGATGGCGGTGTTCATGTCGCCATCGTGCCGATCGGGGTCGGCGCGTCGTAGCTGGACGAATGTCAGGGACACCCCATTCGCCCACTCGCGCCCGCGCGGTGTGGGTAGCCTGCGCGGATATCTCTGGCAGGCGATTTAACCTATGTTTAACGGGGGTATCTTGCTGCGGCAGCTACATGGGTAGCCAGACAGGTGTCTTTTTCGATACGCGGCCGTTTAAATGCCTTTGCGGGCAAAACCGCGATACCGCGCGGCATAGTGGCCAATATCAGGGGTTGTCGAGATAGTCCGCCAGCAAGGCCAGGATATCGTCGCGCGCAGCCGGGATCAATTGCTGGTTGTCGTCGACGGGGATCTGTCGGCGAGCCGGAATTGTCGCCTTCAAACCGCGCCCCGCCTTGCCTCCGAAGTTCTGAATGGCAGCGTACGGCAGGAAGCTGGACAGCAAAGCATAGTCCTGGCCCGACGACGGCGTGTACGAGCTGGCCAGCGTGCCTGTGACATGCAGGATCATCCCTGGCCATGAACCCGTTGCCGTGCGCCGCTCCTTGGTCGATTCCGCCAGGTCCACCCACGGCGGGATGCCTTGCGCTCGGAACGCCTCGGTGGTGTGCTTGTGCAGGATCTCAGCGATTCCATGCATCGCTGGCTGTGCGTTGGTGACGTGGTCCAGGTAGCGTGCAAACCACGCTTTGAGCGCCGCGTCGTTCACTTCCAGGTCGATGATCTGGCTCATTGCTGCACCTTTGCTATAGTTGGGGTTCTGACCGCCGTGACGACAGAAAGTCGCCGGGCTGTTCGCTGGGGCCAGGTTTCGACCTGGCCGCTACATGAGGGACACCGGATAAGCCAAGTGGCCTAGCTCCGGAATGGCGCCCCTCCACGGCGGTCACTCTCCTACCTTTCCTGCCAGCACCGAGTAGCGCTTATCGTTGGCCAGGTCTCCCGCATCCACCAGCCCCGCCGTACGCACCGCGTTGCGCGCTCCCTTTTGCCGCCCGCTGTCGTCGCGCGTCTGCTGCGCGAAGTCAACGCGCACGATGACCTTGCCCGTCTTCTCCTGACCGTCGCTCTGGAACACATACACCAGCGCCGGATCTTCCAGATCCCACAGGATGGCCTGGGGCGTGGCCAGACGGAAAGGCAACGCAAGGATGTCATCCATCGGCAGCGCGGCGCCTCGTGCCGCCTTGGTGTCGCGTGCCAGGTGCAGCAGCTCCGCATCCCGCACGGTCAGCGCCGCCGATTCCGGCTGAATGTCCATGCGTTTTAGTGCCGCCAGCACGTCCGGCTGCAGCGCGCCCACCACTCGGTAATTGTTCGCTGCTCGCCCCCCCTCAATGACCTGGGCAGCCCAAGTGCGGTATTCCGCCGCGATCTGAGGCAAGACCAGATGCAACGCCGACTGCATCGCCTGCGCGCCCAGCTCGGGGTCGGCAAACTCCACCTTGCGCGCCAATACCAGGCTGGCCTGCTCCAGGCCGGCCGCGCCGTGATTGAAGTTAAAGCCCGCATCGGGGTAGAACACGATCGGTTTGCCGTCGTGTACGAGGCGGATGCCGGTCTGCTCGGTCTTGTACACTTCGCCCGTCCGGGGATCGACGCCGGCGTCCAGCTCGCGCGTGACCAGCAGGCCGTCGCTCGACGACAGCACCAGACCCTTGGCTTTCATGTCGCGCTCAGAGAGCGCCATCACGCGGCAGCGGCAGTTGTAGCCGTTGGGCGGATACAGGTATTGCCAGATGGGGTCGTCGTAGCGGAACACCCGACCGTTTAACGCTGCATGCGACGGGCGCGTGCGGCCATCCATGACCGCCACATACATCCAGTACGGCTGGAAGCGCGCATTGGCCAGCATCTGCTTGTAGCGCGCGGCCATCAGAGCGCTCTGGACGTTCGTGCGGTAGATCGTCTCCAGGCGGCGCGGGCTGCCGAGCTGCGCCACCTCGGCATCGCCCTGGCCGTCCACGATGACCTGCTTGCCCCACCATCCTTTGCGCTGCAGGATCGGCGTCAGGTTGCGCTTGAACTCGCCAATGCTCCAGCCTTTCTCCAGGCTCGCCTCCACCGCGTCGCGGATGTCCTGCAGGACATCAAGCCGGGCGACCTTGGCCACCGTGAACGCCTGGGCGTGCGCCGCGTCCAGCGATTCGTACCAGTTCCAGTTGAGCTGAAAGCCCTTTTGTTTAACGAAGGCGACGGCGTCTTCCGGCTTCATCCGGAAGACGGCGCGGATGTCGACATCAGTCAGTGCGGCCATGCGTTAAACCTGACCGCCATCGTCGGCCGTCAGGCGCCCGACCAGGTCAGCGGCAAACAGCATGTTGGCCAGGGCCTCCTGCAGCTGGTTGTCGTTCATGTCCGGGAACAGCTCCGCCAGGACACCCAACGCTGCGTCGGCCGACTCTGCCGCCTGCAGGCGAGCCACCACCTGGCTGAGCAGGTCGGCCGCCTGGCGCTGCAGCGTACCGTCAGTTCCCAGCTGGTCGATCGCTCGATCCATCTGCACCTGGTCTTGAAAAGGCTGCGGGCTATCGATGCCGCGCAGGATCGCCAGCGCCGCCTGCAAGCGACCGCGGTTGGCCGCCTGCCCTGGGGGCAACGGTGCCGCCGGCGTTGGCGCTGGCGGTTGCGTTGCCTTCAGCAACGGTTCATCGCCCTGCGGGGCCGGAATGTTGAACTTGCGCTGTGCCCACGACACCGGTACCGGCATGTTGACGCCGACCAGTTTTTCGACCGAATCGGCCAGGGCCACCACATCCTCGGGCTCGCGGACGTCAATCACGCATTTCGGCACGCGGCTCATGCTGTCCACGGTGCGGCCATTGAGCACCAGCATCGGATAGAACAGATCACGGCTGATCGTCGGGCCGAGCTGCTCGCCATCCGACTCGGTCAGCTCGTGGCGCACCTCGTTGTGCACGTTGCCCAACGCATTGGTCGATGATTTGCCGTCCGCCTGGCTGGTAAGCGTTCCGCCCAGGATCACCTTGGACTGCGTCCGCTCCATCAGGTCGTACATCGTCTGGAACGGGATCTCGGAGCCTTGCGCCACCTCGTGGAACTCAATGGCCATGGACTCCGGGATGATGCCGGCGGCAGAGTGGCCCAGCTGGGTCACAGCGCGCAGCAGCGCACGCTTTTCCTCTTCACCGGCGCCGCTGGGGTATTTGCCCAGGCGCAGCGGGATGCCGTAGATCTCCAGCAGCTCCGCTAGGTCGCGCACCGCATAGTTCTTGAACAGGTACGGCCACGCCAGCGCGCGGTGTAGGCCCGCCCGCGCGATGTAGCCCGACTTGGCCTTATGCACATGGCGCACCCAGCCGAAGGGCTGCAGCTCCGCGCCATCCGGCGAGTAGTCGCGCAGATGGATCACGTTCTGGTTGAACTTCGATACCTGGAACCACGACTGCGGGCGGTGCGTGATCGTCTTTGGCAACCACGTCTTGCCGACCAGCTGCCACTCGATTTCCAGGTTGGAGAAGCCATGCCCAAGCGCGTCCAAGGCATCCAGGAAAACGCCCTTCAAGTCGGGGGCGTTCGCCACCAGCTCCTTCAGGAAAGCGGCGTTGGACTTCTCCTGTGCATTGGCATTGTCCGGCGGCTCGATGGACCAGTCCCTGGCCAGGAGGGCACGCTTGCGCTTGTTCATCTCGGCCAGGATGTGGCCGTCGCGCTCCTCCATGTCCAGGAACAGATCGGTCTGCGCCTGCAGGTAGCCGCGCTCCGCTTCCTCCAGAATGCGGGCGAGCTTCATGGGCGTGAGGCCACGCGCGGGGTGCGCTGCGTACTCGCGCTGCAGGTTCATCATCTGTGCCGTCTGCGGCTCATACAGGATGCGCTGCTCGATCGGCTTGCCGTACTGGTCGAGAATCGTAGCCATGGTCTTACCAATGCCCGCTCATGGGGCCGTTAAGGATGTTGTCGTCTTCGCCGCCTTCGGCCATTGCGTGGTGGCGGCTGGCGGCGGTGAACGCGAAATGACCGTTGCCGCGCGTCATGGCGATATGCCAAAGCAGATGCAATGCGGTCAGTCCGTCGTAGTGGTGTCCCGACTGCGGCTCGGGCCAGCTGTCCAGCTCCGACAGCAGCGCCGTTTGTGTGGCGTGCAGTTCGATCTTGGGTTCGATCGCGTCCGTGACGTACGGCTCCAGCGAATCGATACGCACTTCCGGGGGCACCGTTGCGGTGATGCCGACTAGCGGCAGCGGAACGCCCTTGCGCGCTGCATTGACCATGAAGGTCTGCCGCATGTGCTCATAGGCGTTGTTGTTCTCGAATGCCCAGGCGCGGCATTTGTACTCGCTCTGCGCCTCGATCAGATCCGCCTCCAACTTGGACGGTACGCGGCGTTTGATGATCGCGGCGATCACATGCAGCTTCATGTTCCAAGGGTCCAGGCCGCCGACCAAGATCGCAGAGGGGTCGGACGTTTCGCCTTTGCCCATGGACGGGTCACAAGCGCCGTACATGATCCAGTGCGACAGCCGCTGCACCCAGAACGTGATCTTGCCGAATACCTTGTCGTCTTCTGAGCGCGGATCGCCCTGCATTTCCGTGGCGAACGCGCGCGGCGCGGTGGCGCGCTGACGCATCAACCAGAACAGCGATCGCACTGCCGGCCAGGACACGATGGCCCCTTCGTCCATGGCGGCCTTGTTGGCCAGGTAGAACTGGTGCGACGGCAGGTCGGCATCGCTCACCACCCGGCCGGCCTGGGTCGCGGCTTCCTGGAACGGCTTGTCTTCATTGCGCATCAGCCGCTCGCATTCCTGCCACATGTCCATGTGCGTCGGCATCTGCTCGATGGCGCGGAAGTGGTGAACGACGTGGCCGATCGTGCGTTTGGCGCGCGAGATCGGATCGTCCTTATCCAGGATGGTGCCCACGCCCGCGTATTTAACGGTGCCGTCCGGCGGGCCGAGGTAATCGATCGCCTTGGTCAACCAGGTCCAACGGTTGTCGCGCTCGGTCGGGCTCTTGGCCTCGGCATCGGTGATCAGGTCATCGCCCAGCAGGAGCTTGGGGCGGCTCGCGCCGTGGAACGTACCCCGGATGGCCTGCTCGGCGCCGAAGGGTTCGACCTTTACGCCGGTCCTGGTCACCACGTCGCCGACCTTCCATGTCGGCCCCTTGCCGCACGCTTCAGGGAAGTCGAGACCGAGCGCCGCATTCACCGTCAGCTCGGTCTTGATCACTTCCAGCAGCTTGGTCGGCAGCTTCGTTTCCGCGCCCAGCAAGATGATGTAGTCAATGAACGGCGGCAGCTCACCAGTCCAGCCTACCTCTTTGCGGATCTCCGGCCGCTGCAGCAGACCCTGCACCGCGCACCAGACCGGTCCAATCTTGGTCAACAAAGAAGACTTGGCCTCGCCGCGAGGTGCAATCCACCATTCCTTAACACCTCCGCGCTGGCGAAGCAGTTGCGGAAGGCGCCCGCAGAACTGCGCCTGGAAACGCGAAGGCTCGCCCCGGATGTGATGTGGGAAGTAGGTGTAGGCGAAAAACTGAAAATCGCCGTCGACCAGCACGCGACGGCGGCGCTCAGCGACAGCGGCCGGACTTGGGTCCAGGCCGCTTTGATACGCCTCGATGTCGCGCCGCAGCTCCGCACCGAGCGCCTGGAGTTCCGCCAGGAACTCCTTCTCCGTAACCTTGATGTCAGCCATATTCGCGTGCCAGCTCGCGGCCGAAGCCGTCCAACATTTCTGCGAACGCGCCGACCAGGTCTGCGTGGTGTTCCTTCACATACGCGGCCAGACGCTGCAGCACGTCCATGGCCGTGGCCAGCTCGGACGTCTCGGGCAGGATGCGTTTGGACGCGGCGATGGTCTTGTTGTACGCATCGGCCAGGCTGGCCAGGAGCTGGACCTTGTCGGCCGGCTTCAGCTCCTTGTCGGTCTGCAGGGCCTCCATCGATGCCTGGTACTGCAGCACCAGGCCGGCCAGCATCTGGCGTGCGATGTCCTCGATGGTGCCGCCTGCCATGAGCTGCGCGGCCTGCGCCTTGTCCCAATCGTCGCCGTTGGACTTGGCGTCGGACTTCCAGCGGCGGGCCGTACTGATCGGCACGCCGGCGGAAACCGCCGCCAGCTCCAACGACAGGCGCTGGAAGACGAACGCGCTGCGGACCTTGTCGCGGACTGCCTGGTCGTACGCCATTACAGGCCCAACTTGCGCTTGGCGAACTCGATGCCTACCGAGGCCAGCACGGACGTAACAGCACCTGCGATAGCCCCCGTCTGAGCGGCCTTAACCTCGACGGTGCGCAGGCGTCCATCCATCTCCGTCAGCTTTTCATCCTGCCGCTTCTGATTCAGCAGCATTACGTCCAACTTGCCTTCCATGCGGCCGAGCGCTTGGACCAGGTCTTTGTCGTCCATCAGATTCTCCGGGTGTGTTTGTCCAGGCGTGCCTGGCAGTCGATGCAATACCGGCAACCCGGTACTGCCAGGCGGCGGGCCTCGGGAATCTCCCGGCCGCAAAGGGGGTTGGTGCAAATTGGGGCGGAATTGCCCTTGGGGATGCGCGACCGTACTGCCTCCACGGTCGCGTCCCGTTCCAGCTGCTCCAGGCGGCTGGCTTCGTCCAGGGCCTTATTGCTTAACATCCAGCCCTTCCTCGTAGTCGATCAGCTTGTTGAGCTGCGCCTCCAGGTCTTTCGCTCTTGCCGCGTAGTCGATGTGATGATTCAGGACGCCGGTTTGAGTGATGGCCACGGGGGCGAGGTCGTCGTCTCCTGGAGCGGCACCGGCGGCGTCGGTCGTTTGAGCAGATACGCCGGCGCCTTGGGCGGTGCCGGACACTCCAGCACCGATGGCTGCGTTGTAGCTGCGCAGCCAGCCGCGAGTGAACACGCAAGCAGGAACAGGCACCGGCTGGGCAGCCGGCGCAGGACGGTAGACAGTCGTGACATGGGGCACCTGTGCATGAAGGTCGGCGGCCGTCTGCGCGTTCACGCGCTCCTGGTCCACCAGTTGGCTGGTCAGCTGGTTGCCCAGGGCGACGCGCTGGCCAAAGTTCTGCATGGCCTTGTTCAGCCCTGCAGCGGTGGCGGTGGCCAATCCCGTCTTGTACGTGGACATGGCCAGGTCGCCGTTTTTGGTGGCTTCCTTGAACCCCAAGTGATAGCCGGCGCCACCGCCCATCATGGCGATGACCAAAGCGATCAGCAGGATCAAGGGAGCGTTAAGTAGACGATTGGGCATCGGGCTTTCCTTTGCTGTTGACGTAGCGCATCAGCACCGTGTAACTGCCCACGGCTGCCATGTACACGCCCCAGATCTCGGGTGTCAGGCGGTGGTCCCATCCTTCGCGCAGGAACACGACCGTGGCCGCCGCATTGGCGACGTTGGGCCACAGCTTGGTGTGTGACAGCCGCCCGGTGCCGGCGTCCGTCACCAGCTCGGCCAGGCGCTTCAGGACGTAGCGCAGCAGCCGCGTCATTTGAGGGTGGCAAGCGCCAGGTTCACGCCTTCCTCGATGAGGGGGGCGCTGTACGGCTGCATGCCGTTTTCGTGACGGATGATTCCGCTCACGATGCAGCGCAGCGTGCCGCCGTCCGTCAGGTCGATGTGGGCGTCGGGATGGACGGCCAGAGCCTGGGCCACGCTGGCGATGTACGCCTCGGTGTCGTTCTCGTTGGGCGGTGCCCAGCGGGAAATCACCTCGCGCACCGTGTCGATGCCAGGGGCACCGATGCCGGGCATACCGGCCTTGCTTCGGTAGTTGAGTAGGACCACGGCCATGGCGCGGATGCCAAAGCGCGGTTCGGAAAACTGGCAGAACGCAGGGTCAGTGCGTTGCTGGTTCGGGATCAAGCCCTGCCAACTGTCGCCCCAGCGGATGTTGCCGGGGTTGTTGTTACGGATTCCACGGGGTTGCACGCTCTGCGCTCCAATCGGTAAGCGCCGAACGTCGGCGCAACGATACGGGCGCAGTCTCGCGCGTGCGTGCCCAGTCTCGTAGCGAGACACATGTCAGGGGGCACCAAAGACAAAGCCCCGCACGCGGCGGGGCTTAGCGAGCAGCACCAGGTCAAAACAACCTGGCTTGCGTGGTGGTGACCGTACCGTCGCGGTCGGTCTCTTTGAGGATGCGCCATATCTGTCTGTCTGACTTCCGAAAGCGCGGTGCCATCAGCGCGACAGCTCGCATGGCCGCCAGTTGCTCGGTTTGCGTCAGACGGTCGAACTCGGTGCGGATCTCGCGGTTGCGCAGCTCACGCAGCGCATCGGCACAGTTGGCCAAGTACAGCTCCTGCCCGCCAAATTTGTCAACGAGCTGCTGCGCAGCTTCCTGGCCGACGACGTCCGCCACCAGCTGGAACTGCTTCTCGCCGGCGACCGTTTTGCGCAGCGGCACACGATACGTGGAGCCGCCGAACGTCTCGACAAGCTGCAGCGCTGCCCCGGCGCCTATGGCGTCGACCACCTGGCGGATCACGCGGGGCAGCAAGCCCAGGACGCTATCGAGCTGCATGGTCACCCTTTGCGGTTCGCGCTCATTTGGAGCGCGGCAGTCAAGCGCCAGAGCTGGTCACGGTCACACCACTCCAGTTTGTCGACGCTGAACATGCGCTTGGCCATCGCCTCGGCGTAGGCCCACGGCTTGCCGCTATCAGCAAGCAACGCCTCGATCTTGCTCACCAGCCGTGCGCGATCGCCGCCCATACGCGGCTTACGGCTCACCTGCTTGGTCGGCTTGAAGCCTGATCGCTGCAGGTGGGCCAGCACCTTAGCGACGCCGGCATCGTCCAAGTCTTTGGACGACTGGACACCCCCCACCGACTGCAGCATGGCGCGATAGGTATCCTCGTCCATGCCCAGCTGCTTGCGGGCGATGTGGATCTTGGCCAGGTTGGCGCGCGATGCCATGCTCAGGCCGCCTTCGCTTCGTGCAGCGGGTAACCGGTGCACACCAGTTGGATATCACTGCAGGTCTTGGCGAAGTGCCGCAGCATCGGCTTGGCCGACAACCAGGTGGGCAAATAGTGGGTGACCTTATCGTCCAGGTCCGGGATTTCTTTGCGCACCCTGCGCGCGCCGTAGACCTTCGTCATTCCAGTGCGGAATTTCGCCGTGTACTTGGGGCGGTGCATCGGACGCATGAAGCGCTTTGCCTCTTCGCAGTCGCCTTTGACCCAGCTTCCCTTCCACTCACCGTTGACGTACACCATCAACTCGTATTTGAGTGGCTTCACTTTCGAGACCTGAATGTCCACCCGATAGCCGTCGCACATCAGGCGGACCATTCCGTAGGGCACGGCCAGCTCGTACTCGATCTTGATGACTTCTTCGCGGGTCAGTTGGGCCACGTCGTCACTCCTGTTCATAGATGCGCTCGAAGTAGCGCGCCTGGTAGATGCCGCCGGCGACCAGCATGGCGATCACGATCGCCAGATTCAGGCCCAGCACAATGGCTTCATTCATAGATTCCCCCCTGGGGATACGTTTGTTTGGCTGCTCATCAGTGCCAGGCCGCCACGCCTGGCAGACCGCACGAGGCGGTTTCGCAGATTCGTTTGGAGGATTGCTACCCGTTAAGATCAGGGCCTTTCCACATTTGCAGGGGTTGGGATGTCAACGTTTAACGAGTTCAGCAACCATGTTTTGCAACGTCTGAAATGCATAGAGGCCGGTCAGCAGATGCAACTCGCAATCTTCTCGGCGTTGATCGAAGGACACCCTAATCCCGACGCAGTGAAGGCCGCGTTTCTCGCCCAATCCGAATCGCTTTACGCCGGATGGCTGCACCAGGGCGTCGACGACGAGTTTGTTGGCGCAGGAGAAGATCACCGCGACGCCATGCTTCGCTTTGTCGACGCAGCAATCGCGCGAAAGGGTCTTCAGCAGGGTTGAGAAGATCGGTAAGGGCTTTGTTGGTAAGGCTCATCAGGTTCCTCGGCTGCTCATCAGTACCAAGCCACCACGCTCGGCAGACGCCCGCCAACGCGGGCGTTTCGCATTCCGCTTTACGTCAGGCCACAGCAGCCTTCAGGTCGCTCCCGGCCTTGAACTTCGGCACACGCGCAGCTGCGATTTCGACTTCCTCGCCGGTGCGCGGATTGCGGCCCATGCGAGCCGCACGCTCGCCCACGCTGAAGGTGCCGAAGCCGATCAGCGTGACGTTGCCGTCCTGCTCCAGGCCGGCCTTGATGCCGTCCAACACGGCATCCACCGCTTCCGTGCAGCTCTGCTTGGTCATGCCGGTTTCAGTGGCGATATGGGCGATCAGTTCAGACTTGTTCATGGTTTGATTTCCTGGGTTGAGTTGCCGGGTTAAACCGACCCGACGCGGGTTGTTTGCAGCACGGCGGCCATGTATTCGATGGCGCCGTGTGTGTGGTTGCACGAGTCCTTGTAGACAAACAGAGCGTCTGCCTTCGCCCGCTGGATCGCGTCCTGCCAGCCCGGCATTGGCACCTTGGGGACGGCGACAAGGGTGTAGTCGCCGTCCGGTAGCTGTCGGATACCTTCCTTCCATCGGACGCCAATCGGTTTGCCGTCTTCAACGAGCAGCAGCGCGATCGTGGGAGTGTCTGGCGATGTCATGTCTGGCTCTCAGACCTTGGCGATGTCGAGCGGCACAGCGACATACTCGTCGGACCCTTCCACACGCTCGTAGAAGCGCACGTAGCTCTTCGTGCCAACGACCTGAACACTGTCGCCAATGGCAGCCATGGCTTGCTGCCAGCGCTCGTCCTTGATGTCCAGGCTGCGCAGCGACAGCACGCGCCCGGTGTTTAGGTTGCCTTCCTTGTCGGTGTCGAACGCGCGCTGGATGATGGCCTTGATCTCCGGCCGAGATCCTTCTGCCCACTCGGTCAGCAGCTCATCGATGATCGCTTTGGCGGCCTGCAGGCGTTCGTCAAACTTCAGGTTCTCCGCACGCGTCAGCGTCACCTTGTGTTTGCCATCGAAGCTGTGCAGGGTCACGTTGCCCTTAACGCCGCCAAGCTTCACCTGGTACTGCTCGGCGGACAACGTGACAAATGCCTCGATGTCCTGGAACGCGCGCTGCTTGATCTGACGCAGGACTTCCTGCTGCGCCGTGGCCAGACCGAACAACTCGCGGACGAGCTGGTCCCGCGCGAGGTCGATCTCCTTAACCAGCTCCATGGGCACAAGGTGGCCCTGAGCGTTGGTCATGAATGCCCCCTTCGTGGGGCTTTGTGTGCTGGACATGTATTGGTCCTTCTGTGAACGAGTTAATGCTTGGTCGCGGAAGCCGGCGCGTGATGTGCTGTCGTGCCGTTGCCGGACACCACCACAACTTGCCCTTTCCACTTGCTCAAAGACCGGCGGCGCACTTCGGCTGCGTACGCGCTGGCTTGGTCGAACGCCTTATGCGAGATCCAGCCGATATTCCGTGCATAGACCGCCAACGCGAGAGCACTTGCCACCATCTGGCAAACCTGCAGGGGGTTCAGACCGGGCTCGTGGGCGGCGTCGGCCAGGTACTTGCAGTAACCCGCCGCCACCACTTCCAGTTCGCGCGTCCAGGCGATCGGCTCCCCGCACGCCTGCTGAAATGCGCGCTTCTCGATGTCTTCGATCTGCTCTTTAGTCAGCATGTGTTTCCCCGCTAGGTTCTGCGCGCCGGCTCCCTGCGGCGCGCAGCAGGTTTTGACGGACCTCCGCCGACATGGCAGAGCGTTTCGGTGCGTCGATCGTGACGGCCTGGATGCGCTCCGCTTGGGTGCCCATGCCCGCGTGCCCCGCGCGCTGCGCTTCGGTTCTCAGCTCCGCTGTCGCTGCCGCCTTGCTGGCCAGCCCGACAACAACGGTGTGCAGGTAGCCGTGCGACTTGAGCGGGAGCTTCAGCGAACCGGCATCGCGGCGTGCAGCCATTTCCTCGAACGCCTGGCGCCAGTAGTCCAGCGGTGCGGCATGCGTGACGCCGTGCGAGTCGCGCACGGTGCCAGCCTTGATCGAAGCAACGACCTCGGCCAGGACCGACGCCACGCGCTCGTACCGCATTTCGGTCTTGACCGGCGCAAACATCCCGACGTAGCCCAGCAGCGGGCGCAACAGCTTGGCGCCCTCCGCATGGGCATTGACCAGCTGGAGGATCGCGTCACGGACGCCGTCGTGAGCGAACACCACGTCGACCGAGAGCGGGTTCCTGCAGACCGGACAGGTAAAGGTCGGCAACGGCATCAGGCGACCCCTGCAGCCTTCATGACCTGGTCGACGTTGATGCGGTCCAGGTAGGCGATCAACTGCGTGGTTCCTGCAGGCGTCAGGTGGATGACCTTGCGGCCATCATTGATCATCAGGTCGCCGCTCGAAGAGAGGGCGAAGCTGTAACTGCCGGCACCGTCTGCTGTGCGGGCGCCGGCTGCTTTAACCACGCGTTGGCGCGGGTTCAGCGTCATATCGGGCGGGTTTTCCGGGTTGATCCGGTACGCGTTGACAGTGTGCCCGCCGTGTTCCGGCTGGATCTTCTCGGCCAGGATTTCGCCCCGATCCAACTCACCCATGATGCAGCTCTGCGGGTTGCTGATGTCCAGCTCTTCGGCGATCTCCGGCGTGCGGATTCCAGGTCGCGCCATGATCAGCTCGATGACACGTTGCTTGTTCGTCTTGATTTCGGTCATGACGATGGTCCCTTTCAGACGGTCGGGCGTGGACGGCTGTAAGCCTGGCCTTGCACCGGGTTGGAAAGCTGGCCAGCGTTAAAGGCCAGGAGAGCCACCACGAGCGTCCAGAGCAGGAGCCCTAGGCGGGTATGGAGGAACTGACGAAGCGTTAAGCGCTTGCGCATCACAGGCCCCCGTCCAGTTGGGCCAGGCGCGCGAGCAGCTTCTCTTCGTTCTGGCGGTACAGCAGTTCCAGGGCAGACTGATTGCGTTCAGCCTTCATTAACTCTTCGCGCAGCCAGTCCACGTCGCGGTTGCCGCGCTCCAGTTCCTTCGTCTGGCGGCGCAGCTTGCGCTGGATCGCCATGCGTTCGCGCATCAGCTTCCATTCCGCGCCGAGGCGTTTGCCGGCGTCTGCGATCTCGCCCCGAATACGGGCCAGGCCGGTGCGCAGCTCCGCAGTGACCAGGTTGTCGAACTGCGGGCCTTTGGTGACGACTAGGCTGCCGTGCAGCATCTGGCGAACTTCTCGTTGATTGCGCTTCATAGCGAGGGCTCCTTAGCGGTTAAATTGATCTGCGGGCCGCCCACGACGGGCAGCGGCAAGGTCTTGGTGTCAAGCGCGGCGATGGGAATCTCGACCTTGCCGCGCCGCTTGTTGGGTTCCTTGGGCGATGCCGGCTTGAACTGACATTGCTGGCATGCCTTCCAGTGGTTGAGCTTGTGCGGGTTGTGCATCGGCGCGGCCTGCAGCGCTTTCTCGCGGCAGTGCTCGATGTCCACCGGCTTGTTGGTGAACGGGCACGTGATCGCCTCAAACGTCTGGCGGTAGAGGCGCTCATACCTGGCAGTCGAGCAGCGCTCGGTGCCGTACGCGCCCAGGCCGCGCAGCAAGATCGTCAGCGACACGCGGGGGATGCCCATCTTTTTGGCGACGGCCGTCTGGCTGGACGCATCGACCTCGCGGACCAGCCCTCGGAACCAGTCGGTCAGCATGTACGCCGGCGTGTTAGAGCGCATTGGTGATGGCCTCCACGTCGACGTGCACCACGCGGTGCTCGTTGGGGTCGTACACCGTACGCGTGCGTTGCACCATCGGCGCACGCGGGCCGGTATAGCGGGAGGCGATCAGCACGTACTTGGCGCCGGAGGGCGTCTTACCGCGCTTCTCTTTCTCCACCAACTTCAGATACCCGGCGCGGTACAGCGCGGCGATGTACGCTTTGGCCGTCTCGACCTTGATCGGATGCGCCGTCGTGCTGGCGAACGCGACCAGTTCCTTGAAGGTGAACGGCGTCCGCTCAAACATGCGATGCATGGTTCGCCACATCGCTTCGTTGCCGGTACCCATGGACACGATCTCGCCGCCCTTGCTGACGCGCGGGGCCTCAACGCCGTTATCCCGGACGAGACGGTAAGTCAGGCGCGGCTGGATGCCGCCCACGTTTACCTTCTCCTCCGCGATAACCTCGATGAATTCGGCCTTGAGCAGCGCAGCGATGTAGCACGAGATCATGCTTTCCATGCCGTTGCAGTAGTCCGCCAACGATTCCCGGGTGAACGACTTGCGGTTGGCGCGGATCGCTTCCCAGATGCGTTGGCGGGGTGACTTCCCGCCTTTCTGTTCGAGCTGGGCAGGCTTACGCGGCATGTCCACCTCCGTGGGCGAGCATGTCGTGGGCGGCCTGCATCTGGCGGATGACGGCAGCGATGTCGCTCGCCTGGAGCGGCACAACCACGGCGACGCGCTGGTGCTTGCGGGCGCCGGTCAGCTCGATGCGCAGCTCGGCAGAGCTGGTTTCGGGTTGAGCCGTCACCTGAATTACGCCGCGCGCTTTCAGGTCTGGCGCTTCCTCACGGCCAATGCGGTAAGTGCAGCCGTCGAAGGTCGACAGGGTCACGGTGCCGGCGTTCATTGCGTCACCCCGAGGTCTGCCCGGTCATTGATTTGACGCAGGTGGTTAAGGTGGCCCAAGACCATTGCCTTGTAGTCACACTTCAACGCCGTCGCCTGGATCAGCTTTTCGGCCAGCTCAAGCGCACACGCGTCAGTCATCATCAGGTCGGCGACCTCGCAGTCGATACGCTGACGGTCGACCAGTGCTAGGCATACGCCGACGCCCGTTTCGATGCGGCGGATGCTCGCCGGCTGCTCGGCGATGCGCAGGTCGATCACGCGGAATGCCGGTTGGATGTACGTGTAGATGGATGCCTGCATCACGCCCTCCGTTCCGGCGAGCGGCCGGTGTAGACGGTCGTATGGGCCAGATCGTCCATCGTGATGCGGTCCAGGCCGTGCATGTTGCTGTAGTCCAGCAGCTGCGTGAGGTTGACGCAGACGCGGCGTACCGACCCTTGCGCAACGTTCACAAGGTGCTGCAGCACGTCGGTGTCGAATTCGAGCGTCGACGCATAGATCGGCGCCAGCTTCATCGCATCGTCCAGCGTGACAGCCTGCGCTGGCGCCCAGGTCAACACGCGCGAGTGAAAGCGCTCCCAGCGTTCCAGCTTCTTGGGCAGCAGCTCTTCGCCGACCAGCAGCAGCGAGCCCTGCGACGCCTCGTAGATGTCGCGCGTCAGCTCGATCAACGTGCCGTTCTTATCCTTGGCGGCGTAGTCGAACTCGTCCAGGATCAGCGTGCGCTGCGACGTGCTCAGCTGCTCGGCCACCATGTCCAGCAGGCGCGCGGCGGTGGTGGGTTCGTGACGGATGCCCATCTCTGCCAGGATCTTTTCCAGCAGGGTCTTGGAGCGCCAGGCGCTGCGCATCTGCACGTAGTAGGCGCGCGTCTCGTTGGCCAGCGTGTTGGCTGCGAAGGTCTTGCCCCAGCCGGCCGGGCCGTACATCACCGCAATGCCGGGCAGGCCGTTGCTGCGGGCGTCCAAGCGCTCCAGCGTCGCGCTGACCATGTCCAGAGTGGCGATGTGCGCCACGCCCCCCGTGGCGGGCGGTTTGCTCGTATTGGTGTTCTTGGTCATAATGATTTGGCTTGTGTTAGCGAGCGGCATTCAGCGCGGACACGCTGGTGCCACCAGACGCCGCCAGGGGTTGAGCCTCCTGGTGGCGTTTTTTCATGGCGCGGTACTCGGACGAAGCCGGGTAGCGGCCGAAGAAAAGCTGTTGTTGGCGATCCTCGATAGAGCCTCCGTTGTTGACGAGTTCTTCCAGTTCCAACCAGCGGCGGTAGCGCTGCTGGGGCGTTTCCTGCATGGCGTGGACGTTGTTGGTGCGCTCGGCCTTGGGCTGTGCCTGGCGCTTGTCCAGGATCTGCTGCAGGTCGGCCGGTATGTCGTTGGCGACAGCCTTGCCCGCAAGAGCGCGGTGCGCATGCCCGGCGGCGTCCAGCGCCGGCGTGGTGTAGGCCACGGTTGGCTGCGGCAAAGTGGCCAGCTTCCCGGCCTCTTCAGCCTTCGCGCGCAGGGCCGACTGGATCAGCTGATCCGGGTCCAACTTCGGTGCCTTGGCGGCCTTGCGTTGGGCCTTAACGTGCTCGCGCTGCACGACCTTGGCGTGGGCTGCGATTTCCTTGCGTGACACGCCGGTGCGCTCGGGGCACACCGCGACGCAGATGTACTTGTTCGTTTCCGCCTGGAAGACAGCGATCTGGCCGTAGTCGGGCAGCTGGCGCGTCAGCACGTCCTGGCCGACATACAGGGCGAGTTCGGGCGCGATGAAGTTGCCGCCTTCGATGGACAGCCCCTTCTTCGTGACCGTGTAGCGGCCCTTGCCGGCGGGCTGCGCCAGGAGGATGTCCAGCGCGCGTTCGTTCTGAATGCGGCGCACCTCGCCCCGGTAGGAGCTGGCCACCTCGAACGGCGTGCGCTCGCCGAGGCCCCCGTGCGGCCGGTGTTCGTACGTGCCAACGATCCAGTCGTTGATCAGCGCCTGCAGCTGCTGCCCAGAAATGGCGACCGTGACCGTCTCGTCCTTCTTGAACAGTCGTTCAGCGAAGGTGCGGCGGGCCTCGATAGCGCTGCGCTCTGCCACGTTGTGCCCGATGAAGGCGTCCAGCGCTTCCAGGTTCGAGTGCAGCAGGGTCTGGATGCCGCGTTCGACGTGCGGTTTCTCCCAAGGGCTGAAAGGGGCCGTGGTGTGGTGCTCGATACCGAGCTGGCGCAGCGTTTCTTGGAAGTCGCGGGCCTGATAGTCCTGGCCGTTGTCGGTGACAATCTCTTCCGGCACTCCCCAGGCCAGCAGCGCTAGGCGCAACGTCAGCTTGTGCGTCTCCGACTTGGGGGTCGGTGACAGCACGAACAGCTTGCGGCGCGAGTACACGTCGACCACAGCCGACGCCGAGTAGCGGCGCTGCGTGCCATCGTCGTCCGTCAGCATCCAGTCAGCCGGGGTCGCATCCATTTCCCAGCGCTGGTTAAGGCGTACGACGTCTGCCGACGCGTCGCCAAACGCGACCATGTACTTGTTCTTCCACTGGTCGGGGTTGGTCGAAGCCGTTAGCAGCTCGGGGTTCTTGGCCTTCCAGGCCGTCAGGAATCGGTACGTCTGGTGGTACGACGGGACGTTAAACAGGCGCTCGCCGGTGGCCTTGTCGATGGCAGCCTCGACGATCAGGTCCAGCAGGTTCTGCACGCCCAGGTGCGGACGGGCGATCAGCAGCGCGATGGTCGCTTTCTCCAGTGCCGGCTGCGTCGTAAAGACGTTCACGTCCTTACGCAGCTTGCCGTCGTTGGCGTCGATCAGACCGGCCATGCCGTTCTTCTCGAATTCCAGCACCCAGCGCTGGATCGACCGGTCCGACATGGTGGTGAACGCCGCGCGGACATCGGCAGCCACATTCACGTGGCCGGCGTTGTACGCGTCAGCAAAGGCCTTCCAGCTGGCCGAGCGGCGCATCGGCTGCGAGGCGTTAAACCATTTCTCCCAAGCGCGGACGATCTCGAACCGGCTATCTAGGCGCGACTTAACACCTGCCGGCATGTCGGCCACAAGCGCCAGCAGGTTGGCTTCACCGCGTGCACGCTTCTCGTTGGCCTTGGCTTGTTCGGTGGCGCGCAGGCGCTGCAGGGTCTCCAGGACGCTCTGGGCTTCGGCGCCGCGTGCGCTGATCGCGTTATGGCGCTCTACAGCTTTGCGCACTGCAGGAGGCAGGTCAGAGAGTGCGAAAAGCTTGCGCCGGCCGCCGCGCACGCCCACTTCCGTATATGGCCAGCATTCCCTGCGCGCCCGCTTGATGATGGTGCTCTTGATAACGTCCAGGGCCTGGGCGATGGTCTCGAACTCGACTTTCATGCCCGCCCCCCGATCCGGCGCATCACTTCTTCCACCAAGCGGTCCATGACCGTATCCGGGACGTTCTTGCGCAGGGTATCTAGACGGGCCTTAACGGAGCGCTCTTGCAGCGTCAGGGCGCCGATCTCGGCCAGCATGGCTTCCTCACCGCGATACACGCGGCATCCGCAGCGTTCTGCCAGGGCCTCCAGCAGGCGGTAATCGCCCGTGGCGACGGTGAGTGCCGGAATTGCTTCGGCCGGGAAGCGCCAGCCGTCCGCGCTGGGCGCGCAGTAACGGTCCAGCATGTTCTTGGTGGTGTCGTGGTTTGACAGGCGCGAAACCTGGGCAGCCACTTCGTGGCGGTCCATGCCGCGGCTAGATGCAGCCGCCAGCATGTCCGCGAGGACTTCGCGCACGGTCAAGGCCACATCCAGGCCACCAGCCTCTGACCGAGGCGCGGGCGGCACCTCAAAAAAGCTCAGCTCCATCTGCCCGGGGTTCACTGTGCGCTTGGTCGCCATGTCAATTCCCCGAGGCCACTTCAACGTATCGTTGAGCGGACGAAGTGATAGACTTAACGCGATACGGATCAAGTGCTGGCGCGGGTTTCCGGCGACCGATCCCGCGTTCGTTGCGCCCGCTGCGAGGCAGACCGTCGGGGTGGTAGCGCGTCGGCCAGACGACGTGTGGTGCCTGGCTGATAGCGGCGGCGATGATTGCTTCTGCGCCTGGCCAAGGCGTCCGCAGTACGTTCTTCAGTGCGTCCGGTGCATAGCCGTTTGCAATAGAAAGTTGCCGCAGCGTCCAGCCAGCCTTTTCCAAAGCTGCCTTGATGTCGGCGGGATGCCAGTCCTGCAGTGCCACCTGCTCGACTGGTTTTTTTGAGATGTTCAAACGTTCCATGGGAATGAACGATACGCACGTAAAACTTCCTGGTCAAGAAGTTTTCCGTTCACCGCTTGGAATTTTTCCGTACCAATCAGCGCATGGACGTAAGCCTTTGATGCATAAGGAATCTTTTGTAAGCGCGGAACTGCCGCGAAAGCGGGGAATTTGTTCCCCGCTTAAGGGGTGCCCGTGATGGCAAGCGAGGAACGGGAAAATTCCCATATAGGCACGCGATTACGTGCGTTCCGTGAATCCCTCGGATTTGGTCAGGAGCAGCTCGCAGAGGCGATCGGCGGGACTAAGCGAGGCATTCAGGACAACGAGCTGGGCAAAGCGCTGCCGAACAGCAAGGCGCTAATTGGCTTGTGCAGGCTTGGACTGAACGTCAACTGGCTCCTAGCTGAAGAAGGCCCCATGCTGTTAAAGGATTTGGCTGCTACGGCGCAGGCGCCTACGGGTCCGGTGGACACCGAGCTGCTCGCGCTCGTCATTGCGCGTCTGGAGAAGGAGATCGGTGCACGCGGCGCGCGACCGGCGCCCGGTAAGAAGGCCGAGCTGATCGCACTGCTGTACGACTACATGATCGAAACCGGCAAGAAGGAAGGGCCGAGCGTGGAGCGCATTCTTCGCCTTGTTGCCTGAGCGTTTGCTTACCAAAACGCCATTTGCCAAGGAAAGAACATTCGCACTTTAGTGGGGTTTACCCCCGACGAGGGGTGCCAGTAAGGTACTGATCCGAAAGGGTTTTCCCCCGAGCTGCGAACAAGAATCAAAGTGCGAACACAACGTTCGCACTTCCTGCAAGCGAGAACCGCTAAGCGCGAACAAAGACGGGGCGAAAGCCCCGTTTTTGTTTGACAACTGCCCAACGCGGGCTTCTTAGGGAGCGGGAGTAATGCTTGATGCAGCGCGTGAGCGCCTTATGGAAAAGTTGGACGAGGTGCTTGGTGAGGATGATGGGGCGACACGCCCCTGCAAAGCCGCACCAGTCTTGAATTTCAATGGCAGCACCGTGTTCTTCGGGAACGGCAACGTCCACAACGTTTATAACGTCCGCCCACGTATCACCGTGGTTCAAACAGGCAACGGCGTGCTGGACGCACAGCAGAAGCGCCGACTTCTCGACCTGCGGGACCAGATCGTGGGTGTTTCGAGGGTTTTGGACGGCCACCAGGTTTCGCCGGCCGGCGTCATGCGCCGCCTTAATCAACACATGCGGGTCAACAGCTACGCCGAGATCCCCGAGGCGCAGTTCAGCCAGGCAGAGACATACCTGGTGCGCTGGCGTGCGCGCTTGGAGGGCATGCCTGGCGCCACGCGGTCGCCTGGCTGGCGCGATCGCCGCGTCCAAGCAATCCACGCCCGATGCAAAGAGCTGAACGCCGACGCGCGTCGGCTTGCCTACATGCGCAAACGGTTCCGCAAAACGTCCCTCATCGACCTGTCCAATGAACAGATCGGCCAGCTGTACCGCGCCGTGATGGACTGGAAGGACGAGGCGTAACCAGAAAGTGAGAGGGGCATGCCAAACCACGCACAAACCGCACTCATTCGCGCGCAGTTTTTGCCGATTTTGTGCCAAATTGACCGGACGCCGTTTTTCGGCGCGAAGCCTTATGCCAATTGGCTTTTTAGGCTTTTCGGACCTCTTTTGTTTTGTGCCAAACGAGATGCCCCCTCACACCGCCCTGAACGCCCAGGTTGCGGCGTTCTTCGCGGTAGTCCATGGTGCCGGGCAGGGCTTTGCCGTCGCGTTCGCTGATGCGCCAGAGGCAGCCCTTGAGCAGGGCGGCGGCGTCCTGTTCGGATTTGCCGATCAAGGCATCGTCGGAATTGGCGGCTGCCTGGCACGTGGCGGCGGGTGATGTGTGTTCGGTCATCTTGGATTCGGCCCCGTTCTTGGTCTGTTCTGAGCCTGCCGTCGAGCAGCCGGCCATGCCTGCTATTGCCGCAATCGTGGTGAGCAGTGCTACTAAGCGCGTCATACAAACCTCCGTCCCATATCGCTGTGGCGAGCGCCTCGACCGATGCGCTCGATCGTGACGGCAGTGTACCGATACCGGCTTGCGACGTGCCTCACACCGGGTTGCTGCCGCCGCGCAAAGGGCTTCGCGACGCCTCCAAGAAAACGCTTGCCGCCGTCAACGAGACTTTGTTACTCTGCGCCCCGTCATAGCTACGGAGTACGTCTCCATGGACAGTTGTTCTAGTCGATCTTCGATCGCACATTGAACGGCTAGACAGTCTCGGCGCACCGTCTTCGCGCCTCACCACTGCCTAGCCGTATTGCACGGCGGGTGGTGGCGCTTGCGTAGGTTCTCTGCGCAAGTCCCTTCCTGAATTCGATTGTTGTATCCGGCACAGCCGCGTGGCTGCGTGCGTTTGCGCGCGCCATGATGCGGCGTGGCCGGCGTTCGCCTACGCCTGTCAGAGAAACGGGCGGGGGAGGTCTCATGCTGTTTCTCTCGATGCTGCAGTACGTTTGGGTCGCGGTGCGTCCGCTGGTTTGGGTTCGCTTGCTGATGGGCGCATCGGCCATTGTGTCGGTGATGTCGATGGCGCATGCGGCGGATGTACCCGCTTCAGCGGGTGACGTTTCGCGCATCGCCAGCGGCGAACTGGACGACCGTTTCGGTTTCCATGGCCAAACCACCTACGTGTGGCAACGCAAACCTGCATTCGACGCTGCGGTCAGCGGCGGCAACAGCCTTGGCGCCGCGCGCGCCAAGAGCTATTCCTTCACGGCCACACTCGACTTGGGCATGCGCTTGTGGGAGGGCGCCGAGTTCCACTTCAACCCCGAGGTCGCGCAGGGCGTGGCGTTCTCGGAGCTGCATGGCCTCGGTGGCTTGCCCAACGGCGAGCTGGCCAAGACGGCCGGGACGAATCCAACGCTGTACCGCGCCCGCGCTTTCCTGCGCCAGACGTGGGGCCTGGGCGGCGACACGGAAAAGATCGACGCCGATTTCAACCAGTTCGCCAACGTCGTCGACAAGCGCCGCGTGGTGCTGACTGCCGGCAACTTCGCCGTGCCCGATGTGTTCGATGCGGTCTCCTATGCGCAAGACCCGCGCACGCAGTTCTTGAACTGGTCGTTCATGGCGCACCCGTCGTTCGACTATCCCGCCGATGCGCGCGGCTACAACTGGGGCGTGGCGCTTGAATACATCGACAGCGAGAACGGTTGGGCCGTGCGTGCAGGCCGTTTCCTGCAGCCGGAGCAATCGAACGGTTTGCCGCTCGACACGCGATTCCTCAAGCACTACGGCGACATCCTCGAGCTGGAGAAGCGCTACACGCTGTTCGGCCAGGAAGGCACGGCGCGGTTGCTCGGCTGGCGCAACCAGGCGCGCATGGGCCGATTTGACGATGCGATGGCGCTTGGCGCCGCCATTGGTGTAGCGCCCGATGTCGGGCAGGTGCGCAAGGAGCACGCCAAGTTGGGCGTTGGCGTTTCGTTCGAACAGACGGCCGGCGACAACCTTGGCCTGTTCGCACGCCTGAACTGGTCGGACGACAAGACTGAAACGTACGCCTTTACCGAAGTTGGCCGCAGCGTGTCGTTTGGCGGATTGCTCAAGGGTGCCGCTTGGCGCCGTCCGAACGATGTGCTGGGCGTGGCCGTCGCGGTGAACATGCTTGGGCCGGATCACCGCGCCTATCTGGCCGCCGGCGGCAGCGGCGCCTTCCTTGGCGATGGCGGCTTGAACTATGGCCACGAGCGCGTGCTGGAGCTTTTCTACAGCTTGCAGGTAACCAAGGCGCTGGCGATCAGCCCGGATTTCCAGCTCATTCAGAACCCGGGCTACAACCGCGATCGCGGTCCGGCCAAGTTTGTGGGCGTGCGCGTCCACGCCGAGTTCTAACCGTAGGAGGACCCATATGGACAGTCCGAGTCGACCTTACCGAACGTCTTTTTCCCACTAGGCGAGTCTGCCGCACGGTTGTTCCCTGCTGCTGACTTGCCGCCCCGGCAAGGCAGCGGTGTCTGCATCGCTCCTTGATCGTTTCGACTATGCCGCTGTGTGTGCTCAACGCGCGCGGCCATTGCTGCGTGCCCGGCGTTTGTGCACGCGGCGAGGAGTGTGTCATGCGCAAATTCAATGTTCCCGCCCGTCGTTTCTCGGCGATTGCTCTGCCGTTCACCTCCGTGTTCGTGCAGCCGCGCGCTGCTGCACCTGAGCGCGCCGAGGCCGTGCCCGTGACGTCGGACCGCCGGGCCGGTGACGGCGGTCAGCCGCATTCCAACCACGGCTACGCCACAGCCGCTGTGCGCCTGTCGCGCACGTACTGGTAATCCAACAACACCAAACCAAACGGAGGTCGACATGACCCAATTCGCTTCGGGCATCGACGCACCACCACGTCAGGCCGCACTCGACGATGCCCACGTGGGAGACATTCGCGGTGCGCTTGGCACCATCGCGCATCACGATACGGGCGCACGCAATAGCTGGAGGGCGCGCTTGCGAACGCTGCTCGCCATCCTCGGACCGGGCCTGATTGTGATGGTCGGCGACAACGATGCCGGCGCCTTCGGCACCTACACGCAAGCCGGGCAGAACTACGGCACCACGCTGCTGTGGACGCTATTACTGCTCATTCCGGTGCTGTATGTGAACCAGGAGATGGTCCTGCGCCTGGGCGCCGTCACGCGGGCTGGCCATGCGCGCTTGATCTTTGCTCGTTTCGGCAAGTTCTGGGGCAGCTTCTCCGTCATCGATCTGTTCTTGGTGAACGCGCTGACGCTCGTGACGGAGTTCATCGGCATCAGCCTGGCGCTCGAGTACCTCGGCATCCCGCGACATTGGGGCGCGTGCGCGGCGGCGGCACTGGTGATGCTGGCCGCGTCTACCGGAGATTTCCGCCGCTTCGAACGTTTTGCACTCGCGCTGGTAGCGGGCAGCCTCACGCTCATCCCAGTGTTCGTGATGGTGCATCCGCCGATGGGGCAGGTGGCGCGCGACTTCTTCGTGCCAGCGCTGCCAGCGGGCGCACCGCTGGCAGAGGTGATGTTGCTGATCATCGCTATCGTGGGGACGACGGTGGCGCCGTGGCAGTTGTTCTTCCAGCAGAGCTACGTGATCGACAAGCGCATCACCGCGCGTTTCATCCGCTATGAGCGCGCAGATTTGTGGCTTGGCATCGTCCTCGTGATTGCTGGCGCAGTAGCGATGATCGCCTTCAGCGCGCAAGCCTTTCACGGCACGCCGGAGTTCGGCAACTACACCGATGCGCTCGGCACCGCGCACGGCCTGGAGCGCCACTCCGGCCGCTGGGCCGGTGTGCTGTTTGCGATTGCATTGCTGGACGCCAGCATCATCGGCGCGTGCGCAGTGTCGCTGTCGACCGCGTATGCGATTGGCGATGTGTTTGCCGTGCGTCATTCACTGCATCGCAAGCCGACGGAGGCCAAGGGCTTCTATGCCGTGTACTTTGGACTGACGTTGCTGGCCGCCGGGCTCGTGTTGACGCCAGGCGTGCCGCTCGGTCTGTTGACCAACGCAGTGCAATCGCTGGCCGGCGTGCTGCTGCCGAGCGCAACGGTGTTCCTGCTGCTGTTGTGCAACGACAAGGCGGTGCTCGGCCCGTGGACGAACGGTCGTGCGATGAACATCTTCACCGGTGGTGTGGTGGCGGTGCTGGTGATGTTGTCGGTCGTCCTCACTGCCGCCGTGCTGTTCCCAGGCATTGGCGAATTCGAGATTGGCGCCATCCTGATCGGCGGCACGTTGATCGCGGTGGTGATGTCGCTCGTGTTGTGGCGTATCGAGCGACGCGCCCGTCGGCCGCATCATCCGCAGCGTGTGAGCGTACTGGACCGCGATCACTGGACCATGCCGCCGCTCGAGCAGCTCACGCCTGCACGCTGGACGCCTCTCAAGCGCACGTGGATGTTTGTGCTGCGCGGTTATCTCGTGGGGGCGGCGGGGCTGGTGCTGGTGCGGATTGCCGGGCTGTTGACCCAATGACGCCGAAGGAAACCAGAAGCGGGGGCCACCTCGGTGGCTCGCCTCAATTCCACCCTAGAGCGCACATTTGGAGGCAACGTCGGCTGCGCACCACTGTGGCTGATTGTCGCAGTGCAACAACATGCACTTTCGATTTGCTTACCCGCAAAGCCACGTAAACCCTAGCCGTACGGCGAGGGCATCACTTGTCAATCGACGCCGCTTTCTATTTGCCTGAGCAGATAGCGTGATCCGAAGCGCCGTCTGGCGGTAAGATCGCGCCCGCATTCCACTCCCAACCGCGCTCCCCCAACGGGCGCATGACGTAGTGCCTGCTCCAACCTTTTACGCCCCCGATCTGTCGTCCGCCGCTTTGTGCGACGCGGCGGCGCTTGGCCTCGCCCATGCCTGGCATGAGCGAAGCCCGCCTCGCCAACTGAGGGCGTTGGGTTCAGCCTCTCCCTGACCGGCGCCCGATGTGATCGAAGATCCGCTGCTGCACCCAGGCGTATTCGGGGTGCCGGTAGTTCGGTCTTTTCTCATTTCCCGCGTTTTTCCCCTTGTGGCCGCTGTCTGGGCTGCTGGGCTCCCGTGATGTCCGGAAGCATCGCCGGCGCAATTGTGCAAGACATGAAGAACACACTCGTTCCACATATGAAGCGGCTCCTGGCCGCAAGCCTCCCGCTCTTGCTGGCGGGCTGCAACCTGACGGTCCTGGACCCGAAGGGGATGATTGCGGCTGAAGAAAAGACGCTGATCCTGGTGGCGACCGGCCTGATGTTGCTGGTGGTCATTCCCGTGATCGTGCTGACGCTGGTGTTTGCGTGGAAGTACCGCTCCACCAACACCAAGGCCCGCTACGAGCCGGACTGGTCGCACTCCAACGCCATCGAGGCTGTGGTGTGGCTGATTCCGTGCCTGATCATCATCGTGCTGGGCGTGATCACCTACAAGTCCACGCACGCGCTCGATCCGTACAAGCCGATCGAATCGGACGTGAAGCCCATCACCGTCGAGGCTGTTTCGCTCGACTGGAAGTGGCTGTTCATCTATCCGGAACTGAAGATCGCGACGGTCAATCAGCTGGCGTTCCCGGCCAACACCCCGATCAACTTCAAGATCACGTCCGATACGGTGATGAACGCGTTCTTCATCCCGCAGCTCGGCAGCCAGGTGTACGCCATGGCGGGCATGCAGACCAAGCTGCACCTGATCGCCAACGAGACCGGTGTGTTTGACGGCATGTCGTCGAACTACAGCGGCTCGGGCTTCACGGGCATGAAGTTCAAGGCCACGGCCATGACGAGCGAAGAGTTCGACGCCTGGGTCAAGCAGGTTCGTGAGTCGTCGCAGAACCTGACCAAGGAAGGCTACGCCGAGCTGTCCAAGCCGAGCGAGAAGGTGCCGCCGGCAGCGTACGCATCCGTCGACCCGACGCTGTATCACAGCATCCTGCACAAATACATGGACAAGATGGGCGAAGGGGAGAAGGTCCTGACGCTCGACGAGGCGCTTGAAGGCGCCAACTGCACGACGGCCACAGCCGAGGCCGCAACGCGTCCGCTGCCGGTGCAGTCCGCCCTGCCTGCTCCCAAGAGCGCGGCCAAGAATTCCTAGGAGTTGACGATGTTTGGCAAGTTGAGTCTGGAGGCCATTCCACTGCACGAGCCCATCGTGGTCGTGACGGTGTCGGCCATTCTGTTGGGTGGCGCAGGCGTGTTCGGCCTGATCACCTATCTCAAGAAGTGGTCCTACCTCTGGAATGAGTGGATCACCTCGGTCGATCACAAGAAGATCGGCGTGATGTACTGCATTCTGGCCATCGTGATGCTGCTGCGCGGCTTTGCCGACGCCATCATGATGCGCTCGCAACTGGCGGTCGCCTCGGGCGGCGGTGCCGGCTATCTGCCGCCTGAGCACTACGACCAGATCTTCACCGCGCACGGCGTGATCATGATTTTCTTCATGGCCATGCCGCTGATGACGGGTCTGATCAACCTGATCGTGCCGCTGCAGATTGGCGCGCGCGACGTGGCATTCCCGTTCCTGAACACGCTGTCGTTCTGGCTGGCTGCTGCCGGTGTGGTGCTGATCAACGTGTCGCTCGGCGTGGGTGAGTTTGCTCGCACTGGCTGGCTGGCGTACCCGCCGCTGTCGGAGCTGGCGTACAGCCCGGGCGTGGGGGTCGATTACTACATCTGGGCGTTGCAGATATCAGGCCTGGGGACATTGCTGACCGGCGTGAACTTCGTCGCGACCATCTTCAAGATGCGCGCGCCGGGCATGACGCTGATGCGCATGCCGATCTTCACCTGGACCGCCCTGTGCGCCAACATCCTGATCGTGGCCGCCTTCCCGGTGCTGACCGTGGCGCTGGCGCTGCTGGGTGCCGACCGCTACCTGGACATGCACTTCTTCACGAACGATGGCGGCGGTAACGCCATGCTGTACGTGAACCTGATCTGGATCTGGGGCCACCCCGAGGTGTACATCCTGATCCTGCCGGCCTTCGGCATGTTCTCGGAAATCGTCTCGACGTTCTCGCGCAAGAAGCTCTTCGGCTACACGTCGATGGTGTGGGCGACCGCCGGCATCACCGTGCTGTCGTTCCTGGTGTGGCTGCACCACTTCTTCACCATGGGCTCGGGTGCGAACGTCAACGCGTTCTTCGGTATCGCGACGATGATCATCTCGATCCCGACGGGCGTGAAGATCTTCAACTGGCTGTTCACGATGTACCGCGGCCGCGTCGAGCTGAACTCGATGATGCTGTGGACGATCGGCTTCATGATCACCTTCGTGATCGGCGGCATGACCGGCGTGCTGCTGGCTGTGCCGGGCGCCGACTTCCTGCTGCACAACAGCCTGTTCCTGATCGCTCACTTCCACAACACCATCATCGGTGGCGTGGTGTTCGGTTACCTGGCTGGCATCACGTACTGGTTCCCGAAGGCCTTCGGCTTCAAGCTGGACGAGAAGTGGGGCAAGCGCGCCTTCTGGTGCTGGTTCGTGGGTTTCTACACCGCGTTCATGCCGCTGTACGTGCTGGGCTTCATGGGCATGACGCGTCGTCTGAACCATACCGACAATCCGGCATGGCAGCCGTGGCTGATCGTCGCCGTGATCGGCGCCGCGATCATCGCCTGCGGTATCGCTTCGCAGCTCATCCAGATCTTCGTGAGCATCCGCAACCGTCATGCGCTGGCTGATCTGACGGGCGACCCCTGGGGTGGCCGTACGCTAGAGTGGGCGACGTCGTCGCCGCCGGCGCACTACAACTTCGCCCGCGTGCCGGTCATCCGTGACATCGACGCCTTTGCAGACATGAAGGCGCGCGGTGAAGTGCTGACGCAGGTCGCACCGAGCTACGAAAAGATCCACATGCCGAAGAACACCGGCGCCGGCTTCTTCATCGGCATGTTCTCGATCGTGATGGGCTTCGCGCTGATCTGGCACATCTGGTGGATGGCCGTGCTGGGTCTGGTCGGCATGATCGGCAGCTTCATCCTCCGCAGCAACAACGACGACATCGATTACTACGTGCCCGCTCACGAGGTTCACGAGACCGAGTCGGCCTACTTCCAACGTATCGGTTCGCAGGCTTAAACCATGGCTTCCAATGTTCTAGACGGTCACGCCGCGCACGGTCACGCGCACGGCCACGACCACGCGCATGACCATGCGCACCACCACGATGCTGCAGACACCAAGGTCTTCGGCTTCTGGGTGTACCTGATGAGCGACTTGATCATCTTTGCGTCGCTGTTTGCCACGTTCTGCGTCCTGCGCGGTGCGACGGCGGGCGGCCCGACGGGCAAGGAACTCTTCGATCTGTCGTATGTGGCAATCGAAACCGGCATCCTGCTGGTGTCGTCCATCACCTACGGCATGGTGATGATCAGCCTGCAGAACGGCCGCAAGGACCAAGTGATGCTGTGGCTGGGCATCACGCTGCTGCTGGGCGCCGCGTTCGTCGGCATGGAAATCAACGAGTTCCACCACCTGATTGCAGAAGGCGCGGGCCCGAGCCGCAGCGCGTTCCTGTCGTCGTTCTTCCTGTTGGTCGGCACGCACGGCCTGCACGTGGCGAGCGGCATGCTGTGGATCATCGTCCTGATGTGGCAGATCAGCCGCAAAGGCCTGACCCCGACCCAATCGACCCGCCTGTCGTGCCTGAGCCTGTTCTGGCACTTCTTGGACGTGGTGTGGATCGGCGTGTTTACCGTCGTGTATCTGCTGGGAGCGATGTAAATGGAACAGACCAACGTTTCGACGGGCATTGCCCACGATGATGCCCACGGTCATGCAGCGGGCGGCGCCGGTCATGCCACCGTCAAGGGCTACCTGATCGGCTTCGTGCTGGCGGTGATCCTGACGGCCATCCCGTTCAAGATGGTGATGGACGGCGGCTACTCGCATCAGACGGTGCTGGTAACGGTGATGGCTCTGGCGGTCGTGCAGATCGTCGTGCATCTGATCTATTTCCTGCACTTGGACGGCTCGTCCGCCCAGCGCTGGAACGTGATGGCTTTCCTCTTCACGCTGCTGATCCTGGCGATCGTCGTTGTCGGCTCGCTGTGGGTCATGCATAACATGAACGCCAACATGATGACGATGTAACGAGGCCTGGCCTCCGCTGCATCGGAAGGGCGCCCCTGGTGGGCGCCTTTTTCTTTTGCTCGTGCGGCCTTGAGCCTTGGGTTTGCCATGCCCCGGCTTTGTTAAACTCGCCGGGTTCCCCATTTCTGCGTTTCCCCCCGCAATTCCGCCATGTCACAGTACGTTTTCACCATGAACCGCGTGGGCAAGATCGTTCCGCCCAAGCGTCAGATCCTCAAGGACATCTCACTGTCGTTCTTCCCGGGCGCCAAGATCGGCGTGCTGGGCCTGAACGGCTCCGGCAAGTCGACTGTGCTCAAGATCATGGCCGGCCTCGACAAGGACATCGAAGGCGAAGCCACGCCGATGCCCAACCTGAACATCGGTTACTTGCCGCAGGAGCCACAGCTCGATCCCGCCAAGACCGTGCGTGAAGAGGTCGAGAGCGGCCTGGGCGAAGTGATGGATGCGCAAAAGCAGCTCGAAGCGATCTACGCAGCGTATGCCGAGGAAGGCGCCGACTTCGACAAGCTGGCCGAAGAGCAGGCACGCCTGGAAGCCATCATCGCCGCTGGTGCCGGCGACAACGTCGAGCTGCAGTTGGAAATTGCCGCCGATGCACTGCGCCTGCCGCCGTGGGACGCCAAGATCGAGCATCTCTCGGGCGGTGAAAAGCGTCGTGTCGCGCTATGCAAGCTGCTGCTCTCGCGCCCCGACATGCTGCTGCTCGACGAGCCGACCAACCACTTGGATGCTGAATCGGTGGACTGGCTTGAACAGTTCCTCACGCGCTTCCCGGGCACCGTGGTGGCAGTCACCCACGACCGCTACTTCCTCGATAACGCCGCTGAGTGGATTCTCGAACTCGACCGCGGCCACGGTATCCCCTGGAAGGGCAATTACAGCTCGTGGCTCGATCAGAAAGAGACGCGCCTGAAGCAGGAAGAGTCGAGCGAATCGGCCCGCCAGAAGGCGCTGAAGAAAGAACTGGAATGGGTGCGCCAGAACCCGAAGGGCCGTCAGGCCAAGTCGAAGGCGCGTCTGGCTCGCTTTGACGAGCTGAACAGCCAGGAATACCAGAAGCGCAATGAAACGCAGGAAATCTTCATTCCGGCCGGCGAGCGTCTGGGCAATGAAGTGATCGAATTCACCAACGTCAGCAAGAGCTATGGCGATCGCTTGCTGATCGACAACCTGAGCTTCACGATTCCGCCGGGCGCGATCGTCGGCATCATTGGGCCGAACGGCGCTGGCAAGTCGACGCTGTTCCGCATGATCACGGGCAAGGAGCAGCCGGACTCAGGCACCATCAAGATCGGTCCGACGGTCAAGCTGGCTTACGTTGACCAGAGCCGCGATGCGCTGTCCGCAGACAAGACCGTCTTCGAAGAGATTTCGAACGGCTCCGACATCCTCACGGTGGGCCGGTATGAGACGCCCTCGCGCGCCTACATCGGCCGCTTCAACTTCAAGGGCGGCGATCAGCAGAAGCACGTCGGCACGCTGTCGGGCGGCGAGCGTGGGCGCCTGCATCTGGCCAAGACGCTCATCTCGGGTGGCAACGTGCTGCTGCTGGATGAACCGTCGAACGACCTTGATGTGGAAACGCTGCGTGCGCTGGAAGACGCGTTACTCGAATTCGCGGGCTGCGTGATGGTGATTTCGCACGATCGCTGGTTCCTCGACCGTATCGCCACGCACATCATCGCGTTCGAAGGCGATTCGCACGTCGAATTCTTCCCGGGCAACTACCAGGAATACGAAGCCGACAAGAAGAAGCGTCTGGGCGAAGAAGGCGCGAAGCCCAAGCGTATCCGCTATAAGCCTGTCACGCGCTAAGCGAGGACGCGCGGGTCTTTCGGCTCGCGTTCCCGCTTACGGTGACCGGTCTGCCTCAACCGGTGCAGGCGCGTCGAGGTTGCTGTCAAACTCGACGCGCTTATGCGAGCCGTCACAGAACGGCTTGTTCAGCGAGTGCCCGCAGCGACACAGCCACGCCTGCCCTTCCTCCACCGGCAATTCGCGTCCGCCCTGGGTGACGATCCGGAAGCTTCCCTTGATGTGACACGGCCCGTTGTTGCGGACCGTGATGACGACGTCGTCGGCCATGTCGACCTCCTCAGAAGAGGATGCCCTGCATGCGATAAGCGAAGTGGGCGGGCTTGGCGTCCCGCATCAAGGCCATGAACTGATCCATGTCCATGTGCACGACGTTTTCGTGGTCGCCAGCTTCGAAGTAGACGTCGCCGTGGGTCATCAGGCTGCTGTCGATGTAGGTCGGCATGCCGTAGGCCATGCCCACGGGCGGAACGGCCCCTGCATCGCAGTCCCGGAAGACTTCGCGCAACTCCGATTCATCGGCCAGCGTAAGGTCGAAGCGGCCCGATTCCTTTTGCAGCTCGGACAGATGCAGGTGATACGTCGACGGCAACACGGCTGCGACATAGCCAAGCTTGTCTTCAAGCAGCAACGTCTTGGCCAAGCGGTCGCCCGGGACATGCGCAGATTGCGCGGTTTCCGTGCTTGTGTGGGTATGCGGATGGCGAATCACCTCGTACATGCAGCCCTTGCTGCGCAGGCAGCCGTCGAGGGTGCTGGAGATCGACATGGCGTCCTCCCGTGTGCTGTGCGGCCGGCGGCGGGATTGCAGTGGCCGCTACGTCAGCATAGGTCGGTTTGGAGATTGCGCAGGCATTGGAGCGTACAAAAGCAACGGGCCGCTCGATTGAGCGGCCCGTGTGCCGATGCGGCTTGTGGTTTGCCTTAAACGTCAGGCATTAGCGGTCCCAGCCGCGGTGCCAGCCGTGGTCGTGGCGCCATTCGCGTTCGCGCCACTCGTGACGGCGCCATTCGCGCTCACGCCAGTCGTCGCGGTCGCGATAGTAGCCACCATAAACCACCGGAGCCGGGGCATAGACCGGGGCAGGGCGATACACCACCGGAGGCGGTGCATAGACAGGTGCCGGGGCCACATATACCGGCGCGGGCACGCCGATCGACACGCCGACGTCCACATGCGCCAGCGCCGCCGTCGAGGCGCACAGCGTGGCCCCACCCAGAACGAATGCGAGCAGTGTGCGTTTCATGATGCTTCTCCTTACGGTTGCGAGGCCGGGGCCGAGGTGCCGTCGACTTCGTGTATCAAGTTCGTGAAGCCATTCTATGAACCGCCGGGCGCTTCAGGTGATACGCAAATCCTACGGATGTAACGGAAAGTAAAACGCCCCACCCGGCAAGATGCTGGTGGGGCGCGGGATTTCGCGTGGGACGGCGCGTTCAGCCTTGTGCAGGCTCCCAGGCCGCACGATGTTCAGGTGACGACCACACCGCCAGGTGCAGCGCCGACAGCGAGAACGGATCCGACAGCAACACCAGTTTCTGCTTGCCCGTGAGCTTGTCGGGACCGACTTCCAGTGCGTGACGCACATGTGCCTCCCGCACAGCAATCAGGCGCCGGTCGTGCGGAAAGCGCGCGGTGCCGACCGCGCACATCAGCGCGTTGGTGACAGGGTCGACCACGGCCTGACGAAAGTCCGGCATTGGAGGCGCGTTGCGCAGGTGCTTGCGTGTGGCGCGGAGCTCGCGCGGTGGGCGCACTTCTTCCGGGATCATGAACAGGCGCAGGCGCCGCATGCGGCGGCCCAGGCTCACGCGGCTGGAGAACACGGACAGCGGAATCGACACAATCAGCGCGCCCACGACTGGCGAAAGCCACCAGAGGAAGCTCGGGTTCAGCCAATACACGATCGCAGCCCAGACGATGCCGATTATGGTGTGCAGGCCGTGGCGGCGCACGGCGTCGCCCCAGTGCGTCTGTGCGTCTTCGCGCGGGGGCGATTTCCAGTGCACCTTCCACCCGAGGAACGCGGCCGTCACGAAGCGCGTGTGAAACAGCATGCGCACGGGCGCGGCCAGCACCGAGAACGCCGCCTCGATCGCCATCGACAACGCCAGGTGGATCGCCCCGCCAAAGCGCTTCGGCCCCTGCGCCCACAGCACAAGCACGCTTAGGATCTTGGGCAGGAACAGCACGGTGGCGGTGGCAGAGAATAGCGCTGCGGCTTTTTCCGGATGCCACTCCGGCCAGATCGGGAAGAGCTGGCGCGGCTGCGTGAAGTACTCCGGCGCGATCAGCGTGTGCTTCGCAAGCAGGGCCGTGGACAGGATCAGGAACAGGAACCACAGCGGCGCCGACAGATAGGCCATCACCCCGGTGATGAACACTGCGCGGTGCACGCGGTGGAAGCCTGGCGCACCAAACAGACGGAAATTCATCAGATTGCCGTGGCACCAGCGGCGGTCGCGGCCCAGCTCGTCGAGCAGGTTGGGCGGCATCTCTTCGTAGCTGCCGTCCAGGTCATAGGCGATCCACACGGCCCAGCCGGCGCGGCGCATCAGCGCGGCTTCGACAAAGTCGTGCGACATGATCTCGCCGGAAAGCGAACCCTTGCCCGGAATCGGCGCCAGCGCGCAGTGTTTGATGAACGGGTCCAGCCGGATGATGGCGTTGTGGCCCCAGTAGTGCGATTCGCCGAGTTGCCAGTAGTGCAGGCCGGCGGTGAACAGCGGCCCGTACACACGGGTGGCGAACTGCTGGATACGCGCGTACAGCGTGTCGCGGCCGGCGGCGCGCGGGGCGGTCTGGATGATGCCCGCGCTTGGCGCGCCTTCCATCAACTGCACGAGGCGCGTCAGGCAATCGCCGCTCATCACGCTGTCGGCGTCGAGCACGATCATGTAGCGGTACTTGCCACCCCAGCGCCGACAGAAATCGTCGATGTTGCCGCTCTTGCGCTTCACGCGGTGGCGGCGCCAGCGGTAGAAGATACGGCCGAAACCATCGAGCGCGCGGCAGATATGCAGCCAGGCATCAGCTTCTGCCGTGCGGATGTCCGGGTCGCCGGAGTCTGAAAGCACGAAGAAGTCGAAGTGCTCCAGGTGCCCCGTGCGCTGCAACGATTCGTACGTCGCGCGCAGCCCGGCGAAGACGCGCTGCACATCTTCGTTGCAGATCGGCATGACGATGGCTGTGCGCGCATCGTCGGGAATCGTGGCGTCGGGCGTGGCGCGGCGCGAGATGACGAAGCGGTCGCCGTGGAAGGCCAGCAGCAGGAAGCCCGTAATGGCCGTCCAGAAGCCCGCCGACACCCAGCAGAACAGCACCGCAAACAGCACGATGATGATGGCTTCGAGCCAGTCGGCGCCGTGGTACGGCAGCACCGTGCTCATCGCCCAGGTGGCAGCGACGGTCTGCGCGATCATCAGCGCCAGCAGCGTCAGGCGGCGGCGCGCACCGACGAAGCGCCAGATGCCTTTCGGGTCCGGCGAGTCAGGCGCTTCGTACGGCACGGGCTTCTTGCCGCCGTGCATCCAGCGGTCGATGGCTTTGCGGGTGCGCCAGATCGGCCCGAGCACCCACGGCCACGGCACCATCGAGCGACGCGCAGGCGTGGGCCCGGTGTCCAGGTGGATGCGGCCTTCGCTGTCGTGCTCAAGCGGCGGTGCGGGTTCGGCAGAAGGCTCCGTCGATGCAGCATCAGCGCGCGTGGCGCCATAGGCTGCATCCAGACGCGAGCCTACGGAGGCGTAAGCCGGCGCGTCGGCGTCGAGCGAGGTCGTCTGCGCCGGGTCGAGCCTGGCCAGTGCGCGATGCAGCTTGGCGAGCGCTGCTGCATCGTCGTCGCCCGCTGTGATGCCCGCGGTGCGCAGCAGCGCAGCGCGCGCCTCGGTCGCCAGCGGCAGCGCCTCTAGGTAATGGTCGGCCACAGACTGCGCTGTGGCAGGGCTGGTGGAGGGGGCAGTGCCAGCGGCACCGCCGGTCTGGGCTGTCGTCACGTTCAGCCCGGAGGTAACAGGTAGCTCCACGTCTCAGAGAGTCCGGTGCCGCCGCTGCGCAGGTAGCCGCGCATTTCGACGGGTTTATCGTCGTCGACCCGCTTGAGGCGCACGGTCACGCGCCATCCGCCGGTCGCGGTGTTGGGTTGGCCGAAGATCGATTCGATCTTGCCGTTGGCATCTGCCGAGAACACCGGCTCAACCGGTGCATTGGGCGGAAGCTTTGCCAGCGCGGGGCCTTCGAAGTCGACCACAAAGGCGATCGTATCGTCGGGCTTGCGCTCGTCCGGGCGCTTGGTGGTCCAGCCGTGCGAGCGGCGCGTCTGCGTAACCCATGCCAGCGCCGGCTTCTTGTCGGCGTCTTTCTGCCACAGCAGGCGGTATTCAAGATTGAATGGCTGATGCGGCTTGGGCGGGTTTTCAGGCACCCAGTAGGCGACCACGTTGTCGTTCGTCTCGTCTGGCGTCGGAATCTGCACCAGTTCCACACGGCCCGCGCCCCATTTGCCGACGGGCTCGACCCACGCGCTCGGGCGCAGTTCGTAGCGGTCGCCGATTTCCTGGTAGCTGGAGAACGCACGGTCACGCTGCATGAGGCCGAAGCCGCCCGGGTTGGTCGTCCCGAACGAGCTGACCAGCAGGCGCTTGGGGTTCGTCAGCGGGCGCCAGATCCATTCGCCCGTGCCGGAAAGCACTGACAGGCCGTCGGAGTCGTGCACCTCGGGGCGGAAATCCAGCGCAGGCGCCGGTTGGTTCTCGCCAAAGAAGAACATGCTGGTGAGCGGGGCAATGGCCAGCTTGCTCACGTTCTCGCGCATGTACAGCTGCGCCTTCACCTCGACCGCCGTGTCGCTGCCCGGTTTGATGACAAAGCGGTAGGCACCCGTGGCGCGGCGCGAGTTGAGCAACGCGTAGATCGTCAGCTCTTTCGCATTGGCGGCTGGGCGTTCGATCCAGAAATCGGTGAAACGGGGAAATTCCTCGCCCGAATTGAGCGCAGTGTCGATGGCGAGCCCGCGCGCGGACAGGCCGTAAACCTGCCCCTTGCCGATGCCGCGGAAGTACGACGCGCCCAGGAACACGATGACCTCGTCCTTGTACTTGGGCGTGTTCATCGGGTAGTGCACGCGGAAGCCGGCAAAGCCGAGCTTCTGCAACTGCTTCGGGTCGAGCTTTACCGGGCCGTAGTCGAACAGGCGTGGATCGAAGCGGATTTCGCGCACGCCGGCGGGCGACACCTCGTTGATCTTCACGGGCTGGTCGTAGTACGAACCCTCGTGGAAGAAACCGAGTTCGAACGGCAGCTTGTCGCGGCGCCAGTAAGCCTGGTCCGACTTGAAGCGGATCTCGCGGTACTGGTCGTAGCGGAGTTCACGCAATTCGCGGGGCAGGGTGTCGGCGGGCGCCTGGTACGGCTTGGAGGCCAGTTGCTTGGCGCGTGCGGCCACATCGTTGAAACCGAAGGCCAGCGCAGCATGCGCCGAAGCCAGCGCCAGCAAGCCAACGGCCAGCCGTGCATAGCCGGCTACCGAACGGGTGCGTGCCGCGCGAGCGGCCCCCGGCGTGCGGGAGGAAACAGCGGAGGGAATGTTCAAAATGAGATCGCGTCTATGCGGCGGGCCGAGGAACGTGACGCTTCGGTCCTGCCGGTCATTCGTCTGTGCCGCCGAGATTTTACCCGCCGTACCTTTGCGAGATCAAAACCGGCAACATTTTGATAATGTTTCTGGCCGCATCGGGCCGACATCCGCGTCAAATGGCGTGTAATCAGGCGGTCTGTGGCGGGTCAACCGTTCGGTTGATGGGAACGCACACCGCCGCCCGGCAGTCAGAATCGCTTTGCCGTGTGCCGGGATTCCCGCGTGGCACACTCTCGGCTCTTTCCTCCATGGAGTTCGCATGACCTGCTGGACGCGACGCGCCACGGCAACTGCCGCGCTTGCCCTTTCGACCTCGTTGCTCGCGCCCGTGGCGTTTGCAGCACCCGCAGCCAAGGCGGCTCCCAAGTCTGCAGCGCGAGCCAAGGCTGTGCGCGATCCCGGCGACGTGGCGGTGCTGCTCGATGCCTTCCCGCTGGGCAAGCCGCTGCGCAAGCTGCCTTCGTGCGAAGACGTACGCGCGAATGGTGGCAAGGATGTCGCCGAATACTGCTCCGATGCGCTTGAATCGCATGGCCGAACGCGCTCGCTGGGCGTGCCGCAGGCATTGCGCCCCGAGTTGATGGATGGGCCGCAGGCCGTGCTCCTGATTGACCAGGATGGCAACATCGCCGGCATGTTCGTGCCGACGCGCGGCGTGGATACCGAACAGCGCGTCTTCCAGGCCCTGTCCGATCGTTACGGCAAGTCTGCGCAGGAAGGCAAGGCGCCGCTCAAGCTGAAGTCTGGCAAGACGGTCGATTCGCTGCGCGCACGCTGGGCAGGCCATCAGACCATCATCACGATGTACGCGATTCCCGAAGAGCCGCAGAACGGCACGGTGGAATTTCTTTGGGCACCGCGCGCCGGAGCCGTCATGGACCAGATGCGTGCGGAAGTCGATCCGAATGCACCCAAGCCGGCTGCTGCGTCTGGCGTGGCGGCTTCAACGCCCGCCGCGACGGCCAAGCCCTCTTCAGGCAAGCCGACGCCTAAGCAGTGAACTTACGGACACATGTTCGTAGTTTTCGGTTACACCGCTTACACCCGCATGACGCCGACGCCGCTCGCGTCGGCTTATAACGTCCACATGGCTCCACTAGCGGGGCCGAAGGACGCTAATCATGAAAATCGTGGCTCTGGCCTTGTTGGCCGCGACGCTTGGGGGTTGTGCGGTGTATCCGGCACCGGTGGCCGTGGCCCCTGCGCCGGTCTATGCCGCACCGGCTTATCCCGCCTACTACGGCGGCTATTGGGGTGGACCTTCGGTGTACTTCAATTACCGCCACCGCTGATCGGCAGTTGGCTGATCTACGTCTAGTCCGCTGAGCGCAGGCCCGGCCAGCCCGGCGCCAACGTCTGCGGCAAGCCAAGCAGGTCCAGCACGCGGCCGACTGTGTGGTCGACCAAGTCGTCGATCGTCTTGGGGCGCTGGTAAAAGCCCGGTACGGGCGGGAACACGATTCCGCCCATCTCGGTGACGGCCGTCATGTTGCGCAGATGCGCCAGATTCAACGGCGTTTCGCGCACCATCAGAATCAGACGGCGGCGCTCCTTGAGCGTGACGTCGGCCGCGCGGGCAATGAGGTTGTCCGACAGGCCGTGCGCAACGGCCGCCAGCGTCTTCATCGAGCAGGGCGCCACCACCATCGCTTCGGCAGCAAAGGAGCCGCTCGCGATGGTCGCGCCGATATCGCGCACGTTATGTACGACGTGCGCCAGCGCTTCCACTTCTTCGCGTGCCATGTGCAGCTCGTGCTGCACGTTCATCAGCCCTGCGGGCGACATCAGCAGGTGCGATTCCACCCCCGCTGATTCACGCAGGTCCTGCAGAACCTGCAGCAACCGCACACCGTAGATTGCCCCAGACGCCCCCGTGATCGCCACGATGATGCGGCGCACAGGTGGCGTTCCAGCCGCTGCGTTCAGGGTTGAAGTCACGCTGAAACGAGAACGGAACTCAGGCAGCCAGCAGCGGCTGCAGTTCGCCGCTCTGGTACATCTCCATCATGATGTCCGAGCCGCCGATGAATTCGCCCTTGATGTAGAGCTGCGGAATGGTCGGCCAGTTGGCGTAGTCCTTGATGCCCTGGCGGATTTCGTCGTCTTCCAGCACGTTGACGGTGTGCGGACGGTCCACGCCGCAGGCCTTCAGGATCTGGATGGCGCGGCCCGAAAAGCCGCACATCGGGAATTGCGCCGTGCCCTTCATGAAGAGGACGACGGGGTGGCCTTTGACGATCTGGTCGATCTTTTCGTGCGTGGTGCTCATGGGGAGACTCGATTTGGTGAGGGGCGGCAGCTGGGTTTCCGGGTTGCCATCCACATTGGAAAACCTATCTATTTTAGCGAGGAACGCGCACCGGCGTTTTGATCCAGCCATTGCCCGCCGCTGCAGCGGTCGTGGCCGGCCAAGTCTTGCGCGGTGAAGACGTTGGCGAAGCCGGCGCCGCTCAGCAGCGCCCGCACGGGTTCGCCTTGGTCGTAGCCGTGTTCGAGCAGCAGCCAGCCGCCGGAGACAAGCCGTGCAGGCGCGCCTGCGACGATGCTGCGCAGGTGGCGCAGGCCGTCATCGTGGTCGGTGAGGGCGCTGGCGGGTTCGAAGCGCAGATCGCCCTGATCGAGATGCGCGTCAGTGGCGGCGATGTACGGGGGATTGCTGGCGATAAGATCGAATGCGGGCGGCGCATCGGCATCGGCCAGCGCGCCATACCAGTCGCCCAGCGCAGTCTGGACATTGGTGGCGCCGAGCGCCTTGGCGTTGTCGATTGCCACGGCCAGCGCATCGGCGGAGGCATCGGTGGCCCATACGCGCGCGTCGCGCCGCGCCAGCGCAATCGTGATGGCGATGATGCCGCTGCCCGTGCCCATGTCGAGCACGGCGGGCGCATCGCGTTCTTCGAGGCGGTCCAGCGCCTGTTCAACGAGCAATTCCGTATCGGGCCGCGGAATCAGCACGGCTGGCGTCACCTTGAACGTGCGGCCGAAGAATTCACGTTCGCCCAGCAGATAGGCCATCGGCTCACCGGCCAGGCGTCGTGCGGTAAGTTCGCTGATTTGCGCGCGCGCGGCCACGTCGATGGCATAGGTGTCTTGCGTGATGAGTTGCACGCGCGACAGGCCCGTCACGTGCGAGACCAGCATGCGTGCTTCCAGGGCAGGCAAGCCGGCACGCGCCAGCGCTGTCAGCGCATCGGCCACGCGAGCAAGGGTTTCGAGCGAAATGACGGGGGAAGACGACACGGCAACAGACCAGCAGCGAAGATCGGGCGCACAAAATAACACGGGCCCGGCCGATGTGGCGCGGGCCCGCGAGCGGGTCGGTGCGGTTAAACGGCGCTTATTGCTTGGTCGCGTCCTTGACCTTGTTGGCCGCTTCCTTGGTGGCATCAGCGGTCTTGTCCGCTGCAACCTTGGCCGCGTCGGCCGTCTTGTCGGCCGCGGTTTTGGCAGCATCCTTGGCCTGGGCCAGCGCGCCCGAAGCGGAAACCTGCGCATCCGAAGCCGCTTGCGAGAGTTCCACCTTGGCGGCGTCGGCGGCCTTGGTCACGGCGGTGCCGGCGTTGTCGAGCGCCTGTTTGGCGGCGTCCTTCGATTGTTCCATCGCGCTCTTGGCGGCCTGGTCGGTGGCGTCGTCTTTCTTGCCGCAGGCGGCCAGACCGAGTGCGAGGGTGGTGGCGACGGTAATAGCCAGCAGTTGGGTACGCATTGCGATTCTCCTAATCGTGATGTTGCCGCGCTTGTGGGTGAGTGCGCGCCGGATGCGACCGGCGATGCACTCGGCGTGATCGAGATCGATTATAGGAACGCGAGGCCGGCCCGCCATCGCGCAAAGCTGTATCAAACGCAAGCGGATGTTACGGGCGGTGCGCTTTTTTAACGATTGGGCGCTCAGGCGTCTTCGCCCAACGCCGCAAGCTGTTCCGCCTGATGCTCGGCCGCCAATGCGCCCACGAGTTCATCGATGTCGCCGTCCATGATCGCGTCGATCTTGTACAGCGTCAGGTTGATGCGGTGATCGGTCACGCGGCCCTGCGGGAAGTTGTACGTGCGGATGCGGTCGGAGCGGTCGCCCGAGCCGATCAGGCTCTTGCGGGCGCTGGCTTCCTTGGCTTGCGCCTCACGCTCCTGGCGATCCTTCAGGCGCGCGGCCAGGACTTGCATGGCGCGGTCCTTGTTGCGGTGCTGGCTCCGGTCATCCTGGCACTCCACCACCAGGCCGGTCGGCAGGTGGGTAATGCGCACGGCCGAATCCGTCTTGTTGATGTGCTGGCCGCCCGCGCCCGACGCGCGGAACGTATCGATGCGCAAATCCGCCGGGTTGATCTGGATGTCGGCCAGCGCGTCGGCCTCGGGCATGACCGCCACGGTGCAGGCCGACGTGTGGATGCGCCCCTGGGCCTCGGTGGCCGGCACGCGCTGCACTCGGTGGCCACCAGACTCGAACTTCAGGCGCGAGTACGCACCTTCGCCCACCAGCCGCGCGATCACCTCCTTGTAGCCGCCAAGGTCCGACGGCGATTCGCTCACGATCTCCACCTGCCAGCGCTGCCGTTCGGCGTAGCGCGTGTACATGCGCAGGAGGTCGCCGGCAAAGAGCGCGGATTCGTCGCCGCCTGTGCCGGCACGGATTTCCACGAAGATGTTGCGATGGTCGTTCGGGTCTTTTGGCAGCAGCAGGCGTTGCAGCTCGCCTTCGAGGGATTCCATCCGCTCACGCGCCGCGCGGAGTTCCTCCTCCGCAAACGCCTTCATGTCCGGATCGGCCGCCAGTTCCTGCGCGGTGGCGATGTCTTCCTCGGCCTGCTTCCATGCGGAAAACTGCGCGACCACGGGCTCCAGCTCGGCGTGCTCGCGCGTGAGCTTGCGGTATTGGTCGAGGTTGGCGGTAGCGTCTTCACGCGCAAGCAGCGCGTTGATTTCGACGATGCGCTCGGCCAATTGGTCGAGCTTGGACAGCATGCTGGGCTTCATTCGGGCAGTCGCGGAGGGAAACGCTGGAAGCGAGGGCGGCGCATGATACCGCGCCAGAAGTTGCGTGCCGGAGTGAAAACAGGCGGCGCGCGTGCGGTGCGCTGGCCGCTAGCGCTCGGAGTGGCTGGACTGGCGGAACAACGCCGGCAGCAGGTCGATGAGCTGTTCGCGGCCTTCGCCCTGCGCGTGGTTGAGCGCATGCGTCGGGCCGTGGAGGAATTTCTTGGTGAGCGCCTGCGACAGCGCTTCAAGCACCTGCGCCGGGTCATCGCCACGCGCGAGCATGCGCTGCGCGCGTTCCAGCTCACCCTGGCGCAGCGTTTCGGCCTGCGCGTGCAAATCCCGAATGACGGGCACCACGCTGCGCGCGTCGAGCCAGTGCATGAAGTTCAGCACGCGCGTTTCGATAATGGCCTCGGCCTGTGCCACGGCAGCCTGCCGCAGCGCGTTGCCCTCGCGCACGATGGCGCCCAGGTCATCCACGGTGTAGAGGAATACGTCGGACAGGCGCGCCACTTCGGGTTCGATGTCGCGCGGCACGGCCAGGTCGACCATGAACATCGGGCGGTGGCGGCGCTGCTTGATGGCGCGCTCCACGGCACCCAGGCCGATGATGGGCAGCGTGCTGGCGGTGCACGAAACAACGATGTCGAACTCGGCAAGCTTGGTCGGCAGTTCGGCCAGGCGCACGGCGCGAGCGTTCAGGCCCTGGTTCGACAGCGATTCGGCGAGCTTCTCGCCGCGTTCCAGCGTGCGGTTGGCGATCACCACCTCACGCGGCGTCTGCGCGGCGAAGTGCGTGGCGCACAGCTCGATCATCTCGCCGGCGCCAATGAACAATACGCGCTGATCCGAGATCGATTCGAAGATGCGCTGCGCTAGGCGCACGGCGGCGGCGGCCATCGACACGGAATGCGCGCCGATCTCCGTCGTGCCGCGCACTTCCTTGGCCACTGCAAAGGTGCGCTGGAATAGCTGATTCAGGTACGTTCCCAGGGCGCCCGCTTCCGTGGCGGTGCGCACGGCGTCTTTCATCTGGCCGAGGATCTGCGTTTCACCCAGCACCATCGAATCGAGCCCGCTGGCCACGCGAAACGCGTGGCGTACCGCCAGCGATTGCCCGAGCGAATACACATGGGGCGCGAGTTCACCGGGGTCGATATTGTGGTGCTGCGCCAGCCAGCGAATCGCATGCTCGTGCGCGGTCTGCTCGGGCAGGTTGCCGTCGGTTGCGCAGTAGATTTCAGTGCGATTGCAGGTGGAAAGGATGGCCGCTTCGGCCGTGCTTCTGAGGTGCGGCAGGTGCTGGCGCAGCGTGCCCAGCGCGGGCTTGAGCTGCTCGAGCGGAAACGCCACCTTCTCGCGCAGGGAAAGCGGCGCAGTGTGGTGGTTGATTCCGAGGGTCAGCAACTGCATGTGGGGCGGCCGGTTAAAAGGGGACGGCACGAATTTTGAGTACTCTGGATTATAACGCCCGCCCCCCAGATGAGCAGGACGCAGGTCAAATCTGGTGGCATGTGTGACGGAATGTCGATTATTCGTCACGTGCCGCGCGCTGTGCTGCCGTGGCCTTCTGCAGCGTCCTGCGCTAAGGTACGCGTCCAATTGAATCGCTCAAGGGCAATACGGAGAACAGGCATGGGGTGGATCGGGCCGCTGTGGATCGGGCTGGCGGTGGGCGTGGCGGCGCGCTGGCTGCATCCTGCAGGCAAGCGCTTGGGGTGGACGGCTGCGCTCGTGACGGGCGGGCTCGGCGCGTTGTTCGGTTACTACAGCGGCCAGTTCGCCCACCTGTATGCCGATGGGCAAATCATGGCGTGGACGAGCGCCGTGGTGGGCGCCATGCTGCTGCCTGCCGCCTGGGGCCTGCTGCGCCGCTAGACCGAGTGTCCTGCGGCATTCTGGCGCGTTTCAGTCCGCGCCCACGTCGGCGGCGCGCGCATCGCGTGCGGCCAGATATCCGGCCATCAGCGTTTCCAGCCGTTTGAAGTCCACCGGTTTGGTCAGGTGATCGGTAAAGCCCGCCTCTCGGCAGCGGGCGATGTCTTCTTCCATGCCGTAGCCCGTAATCGCGATTGATGGTGCGGCTTGCCGCTCGGCAAAAACGCGCACCACGTCCAGGCCGCTACCGTCCGGCAGGCCAATATCGCTGATCAGCAGATCGAACGTGCCAGATTCAGCGGCTTGCATGGCCGTGCGGGCACCGTTGGCGACGGTGACGCTGTGGCCGAGAATCTCCAGCATTTGCGACATGGCTTCGGCCGTATCGGCGTTGTCTTCCACCAGCAGCACGTGCAGGCCGCGCGTCGGTTGGGCGCGTGGCAAGGGCGGCGAGGGCGGTGTCTCGGGCTGCACCCTCTCGGTGGCCAGCGGCAGCGTGAGTGTGAATGTGGCGCCCTCGTGGCGGCCGGCGCTCTCGGCAATCAGGGAGCCCTCGTGCTTCTGCACCAGCGCGTAGGCAATCGCCAGGCCGAGCCCCAGCCCGCCAAAGCGCTGCGTGATCGAAGCGTCAGCCTGTTCGAACGCCGAGAAGATGCGCGGCAGCGCTTCGGGTTCGATGCCGATGCCGTTGTCCTTCACCGCCACTGCTACGGTGGAGGCCGACGGGTTCCAGACCCGCACCTCGATGGCGCCGCCTTCGGGCGTGAACTTCACCGCGTTGCGCACGAGGTTCCAGATCACCTGCTGGATGCGCGCGCCGTCGGCGTACAGCCGGCTGCGGCCCGCCTCGAAGCGCGTCTTGAGCGACAGCCGCTTGGCCTGCATGTCGTTGCGCGACATCTCCAGCGTGCTCTCCAGCAGCGGATACAGGTCGACCAGCGCAAAGCTCACCGCCAGCTTGCCGCGTGCAATGCCCGTGATGTCGAGCAGATCGTCGATCAGACGCGCTTCCAGCTCGGCATTGCGGCGCACGACTTCCAACTGCGTGACCACATACGCCGGCAGATCCTGGCGCAGTTCCAGCAGATGCACGGCGGTCAGGATGGGCGTGAGCGGCGTGCGCAGTTCGTGCGAGAGCACGGCCAGGAAGTGGTCCTTGGCGTGGTTGGCGGTCTCGGCTTCTTCCTTGGCACGGCGCAGGGCGTCGGCCGCGATGCGCTCTTCCGTGGAGTCGCGGATGATCTTCGAGAAGCCGACCAGTTGCCCGGTTTCGTTGTGGATGGCGGTGACCACGCTTGATGCGTAGAACGGCGTGCCGTCCTTGCGCAGCATCCAGCGGTCGTCGGTGAGGCTGCCTTCGCGGCGCACGCGTTCGAGCTTGCGCTGGAATTCACCGGCCTCGCGCGCGGCCTGGGGATACAGAATCTCTGCCGACTTGCCGAGGATGTCTTCGCGTGCATACCCGAGAATGCCGCGCGACGCCGCGTTCCAGGTGCGCACGATGCCCTGCGGGTCGAGCGAGAGCACGGCGTGCTCCTTGAGCGCGTTGATCAGCAGGCGAAAGTGCGTTTCCGCTTCCCGCAGAGCGGCTTCGGCAGCGATGCGCTGGCGGCGTTCGGCGGCTTCGGCCAGCGCGCGCAATAGGACCACGGGCAGGCGCTGCAGGCGCTGCTTGATGACGTAATCGGTGGCGCCGCGCTTGAGCATGTCCACCGCATGTTCCTCGCCCAGCGCACCCGATACGAAGATGAACGGCGTTTGCGGCGCCATGCGACGCGCAATGTCGAGCGCCTCCGCCCCCGTGAACTGCGGCAGCATGTAGTCGGCCAGGATGGCGTCGAAGGTCCGTGCGCTGAGCTGGGCGATGAAGTCGGTCTCGTTGTCGACCAGCGTGGTGTCGGCCTGCAGGTTGGCGGTTTCCAGTCGCGCGCGCGTCAGTTCTGCGTCGAGCGGATTGTCTTCGACCAGCAGCAGTTGCAGATTGGGCATTGGGGGCGATTGCTCCGGAGGGGGCGGCTAGCTCGCCGGCAGCAACGTACGGCGTGCCCGGGTGGAACCCGGCGGCGGTTCGTTGAGCACTGCCCAGAATACGCCCAGATCGGCAATCGCATCGACAAACGCGCGGAATTCCACCGGTTTGACCACATAGGCGTTGACCCCCAGCTCGTAGCTGCGCAGCAGGTCGGTTTCTTCGCGCGACGAGGTTAGCATGACCACCGGCAGGCTCTTGAGCGCGGGCGTGGCGCGAATCTCGGCCAGCACTTCCAGGCCGTCGACCTTCGGCAGCTTCAAATCGAGCAGCACCACGGCCGGGTTGCCCGGCACGCGTTGCGCGTAAAGGTTGCGTGCGTGCAGGTAATCCAGCGCTTCAGCGCCGTCTCGGGTGACGACCACATCGTTGGCAAGCTGGCTGCGCTCCAGCGCCAGCAGGGTCAGCTCGAGGTCGTTTGGGTTGTCTTCGACGAGCAGGATGGGTTTGAGCATGGTGACAATGAACGTGGAAAGAACGATCAGGTATCGCGAGTCGTGGGTGTGTGCAGGCCCGCCCCGGATGCCGCCTGCGGGTCGGGCGTGCGCGGCAGCGCAAAGTAGAACGTCGCGCCGCGGTTGAGCTCGCCCTCGGCCCAGGTGCGGCCGCCATGGCGATCGATGATGCGCCGCACATTGGCCAGGCCGATGCCGGTCCCCTCGAATTCGTCCATGCGATGCAGCCGCTGGAACACGCCGAACAGCTTGGCCACGTATTCCATCGAAAAGCCCACCCCGTTGTCGGCAATGCGCACGATGGTTTCGGCGTCGGTCTGTTCGGCGTCGATATGGATGCGAGCCGGATCACGGTCACGCGTGTATTTGACGGCGTTGGAGAGCAGGTTGCGCATCGCCAGTTGCAGGAATGTCGGGTCGGCGCGCACCACCGGCAGCGCGGCGATGTTCCATTCGATATGGCGACGCCCCTGGTCGATCGTCAGGTCGCGGACGATGCCGCGTACGAGTTGCGCGAGGTCGACATCGGTCTGGTGGAGCGCGCCGCGCCCCATCTGCGAGAAGGTCAGCAGATCGTCGACCAGCTTGCCCGCAAAGCGCGACGACTCCGAGATCGTCTGCAGAAAATGCCGCCCGCGCGCCGAGACGTGTTCACCCTCCATCTCGTCGAGCAATTCGGCATAGCCGGCAATGTGGCGCAGCGGCGCGCGCAGGTCATGCGAAACGGAATACGAGAACGCTTCCAGCTCGTGATTGGCGCGGCGCAACTCGCTGGTCAACTCCGCGGCTTCTTCGGCGCGGCGCAGCACGATGTTGAGCACGGCGTAGCGGAACTCCGCAGCGGTTTCCACCTCGCTCGTACGCCACGGGCGCGATGTGCGTGCGATGTGCTCGTGCCAATAACGCGTGCGTGCGAGCATCTGCCCGGTATCGTGAGCGGTGGCCGGGTCCGGCATGTCGCCCGCCCAGCGTACGGTGTGCAGGGTTTCGGGACGGAACCACAGCACGTAGTGGCGATGCAGTTGCGAAACCTGCACAGCCAGCACGCCGCTGGCCTGGGGCAGCAGTTCGGCGCCGTCCGGATAGGCGGCGGCCAGATGGTCGGTGTGGAAGACGTCGCCGGGGTGCTCATCGGCCAGCCATTCGGTCAGGCGCAGGATGCTGTCTTCGTCAGGCGCGGCACCGATGCGCACACACTCGCCCTGGCGCACGATGGCGGCGCCGCTGGCCGAGGCAAAGCTCAGCAGATCGGCGGGATGTTCGATCAGGCCTTCCTGGAAATGGTCACGGTCGGCCATCGCGGCCAGCAGGCGCACCAGGATGCGCCGCAGTTCCAGCCGGTGGGCGATCTCGGCACGGTCTTCCTTGGCTTCGATCTGCAGCGACAGAATCTGCGCGAGGTGTTCGCATGCCGTGCGCACTTCAAACGACAAAGAACAGGGCGTCGCATGGTGGCAGGCGATCAGGCCCCAGAGGTTGCCTCGCACTGTAAGCGCCAGCGTGAGCGAGGCCTTCGCGCCCATGCGGCGCATGGTTTCGCGCTGCGCCTCCGACGCAGCGCGCAGCGCCGCATACGTCAGATCAGTCGCGCGCCCGGTGGACGGATGCAGGGGCGGCACCAGACCCACCGGTGTATCGTCGACGTCTGCCACGAGACGCAAGGGGTTGTGGCTATACAGGTTGCGCAGTTCGGGCGTCATGCCGGCGTCTGACAGGTGCGTGCCGACCAGCGTGTCATAGGCCTCATCGCGCGCTTCCGCGAGTGCCTGCAAGGAGCCATCGCGGTCAATGCGATAGATCGTGACGCGGCCGAAATGCGTAAGGCGGCGGACTTCGCGCGCTGCCAGGTCCGTCAGCGCATCGACCGTGCTGACGGCTTGCAGGCTGGCAACGAACGTGCGCACCAGCGGATACATCGATGCAAACGCACCGTCGGCCGCATGCACCGCGGGTTCCAGTTCCAGGATCAGCGTGCGCTTGTGCCGATGCATCACCGCGTCGAGCGCGTGGCCGTGCGGCGTCTGCAGCGTGCCGATATACAGCGGATGGCCGTCGATGCTGTGTGTGCCCAGGGCGCGCTCCAGCACCTCGCGGCCAGCGGTGCCGATCACACGGTCCACGGGTGCCTGCAGCGCGGTGGCCACTGGCGTACCCAGCGCAGCCTCCAGGTTTTCGCTCACCTGGTGGATGCGTAAATCGGGTTCGGACAGGCATAGCAACACCCCGCGCGACTGGATGGCAGCGTGGCTGCCAATACCGGGCGAGGCATCGACGTCATCAACTACGGACAAGGGCGGAGGCGATTGCGAACTCATGGCGTTGGGCGAGTGCGCCACCCCGAAGCCTTGGCTGAATGCCGGGGCGGGGGCGGCGAGCTGCCCCGGGCGGAAGCGGCCTGCCGGGGTTCAGCGTATCCGCTGTGCGCTACGCAAGCGACGTGCCCGACACGCCAAAACGGCATAGCGGTGCGCCCAATGGAGCACTGAAGCTGCGTTCTCGGCCCTTTTCACCGGTAAAAAAGTGATGCTGGGTCGCTTCAACGTTACAAGGCTGGAAGGGTAGCCGCACGGCCCCGTTGCCCAGGCGTGCAAGCTCGCTTCGCCCATGAAAAAAGCCCCGCAATCGCTGCGGGGCTTTTTCGTTGTGCTTGCGCTGATCAGACGTTGAACAGGAAGTGCAGCACATCGCCGTCCTTGACGATGTATTCCTTGCCTTCGGCGCGCATCTTGCCGGCTTCCTTGGCACCTTGTTCGCCCTTGAACTGGATGAAATCGTCGTACGAAATCGTCTGGGCGCGGATGAAGCCGCGTTCAAAGTCGGTGTGGATGGCCGCTGCGGCGCGCGGGGCCGTGTCGCCGATGTGGATCGTCCAGGCGCGCACTTCCTTCACGCCGGCGGTGAAGTAGGTTTGCAGGCCGAGCAGCTTGAAGGCCGCGCGGATCACGCGGTTCAGGCCCGGCTCTTCCATGCCGATGTCGGCGAGGAATTCAGCCTTGTCGGCGTCGTCCAGATCCGCGATTTCGGCCTCGATGGCGGCGCACACGGCAACCACCGGCGAATTCGTCTGCGCAGCGTAGTTGCGCACAGCGTCCAGGTGCGGATTGTTCTCGAAGCCGTCTTCGCGCACGTTGGCAACGTACATGGTCGGCTTGGCGGTGATCAGGCACAGCGGCTTGATGGTTGCCCACTCGTCGTCGGTCAGGTTCAGGCCGCGCACGGGCTTGGCTTCATCCAGCACCTTCTGCGCTTTTTCCAGCACGGCGACCAGCTTGGCGGCTTCCTTGTCGTTGCCCGACTTGGCGGCCTTGGTGTAGCGCTGCAGCGCCTTTTCGACCGTACCCAGGTCAGCGAGGGCCAGTTCGGTATTGATGACTTCGATGTCGGCGATCGGGTCGACCTTGCCAGCGACGTGGATCACGTTTTCATCTTCGAAACAGCGCACCACGTGCGTGATGGCATCCGTCTCGCGGATGTTGGCCAGGAACTGGTTGCCCAGGCCTTCACCCTTGGACGCGCCCGCCACCAGGCCCGCAATGTCGACGAACTCGACCACCGCCGGCAGCACCCGCTCGGGCTTGACGATGTCGGCCAGCGCTTGCAGGCGGGCGTCCGGCACTTCCACCACGCCTACGTTGGGCTCGATCGTGCAGAACGGGTAGTTCTCGGCAGCGATGCCGGCTTTGGTCAGGGCATTGAACAGGGTCGACTTGCCGACGTTCGGCAGACCGACGATGCCGCATTGGAGGCTCATGGTGAAAAAGGCTCTAAATCAAGGGGTTGCGTGACGCGGGGGAGGCGGCAGCACAGTGGAATCCGGGCTGTGCGCGTCGTTCACGGAAAGGCGTGATTGTAACCGCTCCGGATGGCGTCTAGCCCTGCGATGCCGCTTCGGCGCGCTTGCGCTGCGTGCGGCTGGCCAGCACCAGGGCGATGCCGCCGAGGATGGCGGCGGAGGCGGCCGCCAAGCGCGGGGTCAGCGGCTCCGCGAGGAACAGCACCGCGCCGAACGCCGCAATGGGCGGCACCGACAGTTGCACCGCCGCCGCGCGGATCGCCGACAGCCCTTTGAGCGCGGCGTACCAGATCACATAGCCGATGCCCGAAGTGAGCGCGCCGGAGGCGAGCGCGAGCAGGATGCCGGCCGGGCTGGCGTGTGTGCGGTCATACAGCAACAGGCTCAGCGCAAGCGCCATGGGCGCGGCGCGCAGGAAGTTGCCGGCAGTGGCAGCCAGCGGATTGTCGAGCCCGCGCCCGCGCAGCGAATACACGCCCCAGGCAACGCCCGCCACCGTCATTAACGCGGCACCCAGCGGCGTCGGTGCTGTCACGCCCGGCGATACGAGATAGACGAGCCCACCCGCGGCCAATGCAAAACCCGCCCAGCCAAGCGTCTCGAACCGTTCGCCGGCACGCAGGCCGGCCGCCAGCATGGTGAGCTGCACCGCGCCAGACAGAATCAGCGCGCCGGTGCCTGCGCTCAACGTCAGATACGCAAACGAGAAGAACGCGACGTAGAGGAACAACATCGTCGCGGCAGCCCAATCGGCACGCGCTGGCGGCGCCCGCCCCGCGCTTGCCCGCGCAAGGACGGCCAGCACGACGGCGCCCGACACCAGCCGGATGCTGGAAAAGCTCGCCGCATCGATGGCCGCGTGCTGCAACGCCAGCCGGCACAGCAGCGAGTTCGACGCGAACGCCACCATGGTGATGCTGGTGAGCAGCACCGTGCGCAAGGCGGGGTGCCCCTCGTTCGTCTGGTCCATGTGAGTTCTCATGCGATGGGCTATCGGCGCCCCCCCCGGAGATGCCCGGCTCGAGCAACAGACCGCATGGGCGCGGCGCGATGTCCTCATTCTAGAAGGCCCTTCGGTCAAACAAGGCACTTCCCGGCAGCATGGGCGAGGGGCGAAGGCGTTACGGGCCCCGTTACGCGTTACGTTCCAGAAACGTAACAACTTCGCCTGAAGCGGCCGTTTTTCGGGCCTGCGACGCCCGCCATCAGATGCCCTCCGTATCCTGCGGGGCCAAGCCGGCAAAGGCTTGAGCGTCGTTTCCGAGCGCGCTGGAGACGGCGGCGGGCCGCCCGGGCATGCCTATTGCACTGGCTTCCTGCAAACAACACGTTTGATTCTGGAGCACAGCATGTCCTGGACCGTCGCCACCGCCGCCCGCCCGATCCATACGGTTTCCGACAGCGCCGGCTTGTTCGCCTGCTACGAGGCCATCGCGAGCCTGTCCGAAGACATGGTGGATGCGGCCGAACGCGGCGATTGGGACGAAGTGAGCCTGCTTGAGCGCGAATGCGCGGCCCACATGGAGCGCCTGGGCCACGGTCTGCGCCCGGCCTTGTCGCACGAAGAAGTGCAACGCAAGCGTGACCTGATGATGCGTATTCTGGCCAACGACGCCCGCGTGCGTGCGCTGGTCTGCCCGCGCCAAGATGAACTGATGCGCCTGGTCAGCGGCGAGCGCCGCGCCATTGGCGCACGCCAGGCGTACGCCGCCGTCTCGTACTACTGAGCGGCAGAGCCGTTCCGCGGCCGGACCCGATTCAGCGGTCCGCCCGCAATTCTCCCCACGACATCAGCACCCGCTGGATGCTGCGCGCATAGGCGTCGCGGTGGACAGGCGTTTCCGAGTGGTACGCGCCGATGGCCCGCCAGGTGTTTCCGTGGCGCACCATCTTTTGCTTGAGCAGCCAGGCCGCCACGAACACATTGACGCAGGCGTCGGTCAGCGCACCGCGCGGCACGCCGTAGCGGGCCAGCGTACTGAAGTGGATCGAGTTGATCTGCGCTTGGCCGATGTCGACCGAGCCGTCGGCGTTGCGGTGGATGGCGCCCGCGTCGCCCTTCGATTCAAACCACACGATCGCGCGCAGCACCGTCGGGTTGACGCCCTGATAGGTGCCGGCCTGCTCGAAGCAATCGCCCGAGGCCGCGTGCACGGCAAAGCTGGAGGCGGCCAGCACAAGCGCCGCGCCAAGGCGGCTGCAGGCCAAGCGAAGTGGGCGGGCGAGGGGCATGACGGCTCCGGCGGTTTCTGATTACTTCTGCAGGGCCACTTCAAGCTGACGCTCGATACCGGCCAGATACGTGTGCGATGCCTCGGACACCACCATGCGCGGCACCGGCTCGGTCGCCTTGCGCCACTGCGGGGTCACGACCTTGCGCTTGCCGCCGCGCGTGCGCGCCACGGGCGCGGCTTCGATTTCGGCTCCGCCGCCGGGCGGCAGCATAGCCAGGGAGGGCAGGGGCGGATAGACGCGGTCGGGCGCCGCAGCCGTCGCCGGCATCAGTGCGTCGGGCGGCGCGGCAAAGGCCGATGCGGCCGGTACGGTCAGCAGGCCGACGGTGAGCGCGAAAAGCAAATGGGGCATACGCATGACGTTCCTCTTAATCCTGCGTGCGGATCGTCACGCTATAAGGCTGGCTCGCGCTGACGGTCAGGTTTTCCAGGCGGACGTAGCTGGCACGCTGCGCGGGCACGCCGTTCCACAGCGCCTGGTTCAGGTAGCGGAAATCCTGCGCCAGCGCGGCCACCTGAATCGTCGCCGGGCGTTTTTGCGCAGCGGCCAACGCGCCGGCCTTGGTCAGCACGGCGGTCAGTTGCGGGTCATGCGCGCCCAGTGCATCGGGCGGGATGGCGAAGGTCATGACTTCGCCCGTGGGCGCGGTGCGGGCCACCGGGGCAGGCGTCTGGGCAGGCATTTGCGCACAGCCGGCCAGTGCCAGCAGCGCGGCCAGCGTCAGCAATACGGCGGAGCGTTCGGAGAAAGTCCACATGGCGATGAGGAATGCGTGGATCGGACCCGCACTGTATCGGCGGGTCGTGCGTGTCAAAACGTCGAATTACCCAGCTTTTATCGTCCATCCCGACGGATGGCTTGAGGGCCCGACCCAAGGTGAAAATGGCGTCACATCGCGGGTTTGTGGGCAGGCGACGTGCTTGGCACATATGCGGCGCAAACGCCATCTCAAAGCGACAAATATGCGCTGTACGCTGCAATAGGCCCGGGTGATGCGAACGTCTCGCCGGGCCGGCGCTGCGCGTAAACACCGAGCCGGGATACCACGGCGCCAAGTGTCGGCCGTGACACATTTGCGCGGCCACAAGGCTGCAAGACCCCCCGCCGCTATAATCGGCGCACCATGAATACACCCGCGTTTTCCTCTTCCAAGGCCGTGCCCAAAGAGGCAGCGCCTTACCACCTCGCCGTGGTGGGCGGCGGCATCGTCGGGCGCGCCTGCGCGCTGCGGCTGGCGCAGATCGGCTTGCGCATCGCGCATATCGCACCGCCTGCTCCAGCCTCCGCACCGGCCGGGCCAGACGCCTGGGATGCGCGTGTCTACGCGTTCTCGTCCAGCTCCCAGGCGCTGCTGGAGCAGTTGCGCATCTGGCCGGCGCTCGACATGACGCGCGTGCAGCCTGTGCACGATATGCGAATTTTCGGCGACGACGCTGCCGCACGCGGCGAGCACGCCCACCCCGACCTGCATTTTTCCGCCTACGCAGCCGGCACGCCGCAACTGGCGTGGATTGCTGAATCGTCGCTGGTCGAGCGCGCACTGGAAACTGCACTGCGCTTCGCCCACACGGTACAGACGTTCCCGCACGCCGCCACCGGCTTCGAAATGGAAGCCGATGCCGTAAAGCTGACGCTGGCCGACGGCCAGACGATCCGCGCGGAATGCGTGATCGGCGCCGACGGCAAGAATTCGTGGGTGCGCCAGCAGGCGGGCATCCAGGCTGAAGCGAAGCCGTATCGGCAGCTTGGCGTGGTCGCCAACTTCCAGGCCGAGCGCTGGCATCAGGACACTGCGTGGCAATGGTTCCTCGGAGCACCCGCCGAGCAGGCCGCCGCCCCGGATGACGCCACCCCGGTACGCGGCGAGATCCTCGCGATGCTGCCGCTGCCCGATCGGCGCGTGTCGATGGTGTGGTCTGCCAGCGAGGACCACGCCCGCGAATTGCTCGCGCTGTCGCCCGAGACATTGTGCCGCGCCGTGGAAGCCGCGGCCGGTGGCGCCATCGCCGCACGCTTTGGGCGCCTCTCGAACATCACGCCGGCGCAGGGTTTCCCGCTCGTGCTGCAACACGCCAGCCGGGCGGTCGCGCCGCGCGTGGCGCTGGTGGGCGATGCGGCCCATGTGATCCATCCGCTGGCCGGGCAGGGCATGAACCTCGGGCTGCGGGATGTGTCGGAAATCGGCCGGGTGATGGCGGAACGTGAAACCATGCGCGATCATGGCGATCTGAGGTTGCTGCGCCGTTACGAGCGCGCCCGCCGCGAAGACCTGCTTTCGCTCACGGCCGCCACTGATGGTCTGCATAAACTGTTCGCCCTGCCGGGCGCGCTGCCCCGCACGGTACGCAACGCGGGGATGCGCATGGTGGGCATGACGCCATTTATCAAACGCTTGTTGATCAAGCACGCACTCGGCTGAGACAGTCTCAGCGGGTTTGTGGTTTTTCGGGGTTCCAGGAGTCGTTATGTCGTTTCGTATTCGGGTGGCGGCCATCGCCTCTGCGGTGGCTGTGGCAGCCATTGGCGCGGGCTATGTATTGAGCGCCGGTGCTGCAGAGCCCGCCTTGGACAAGGTCAAGGCCACCGTACAGAAGGCCCTGGGCCCGAACGTGGAGATCAAGAGCGTCACCAAGTCGCCGCTGGCTGGCCTGTACGAAATCAACCTCGGCAGCCAGGTCGTCTACAGCGATGCCACCGGCCGCTACGTGCTCAACGGCGACCTGCTTGATACGCAGACCGCCACCAACCTCACGCAAGAGCGCCTGGCTGAGCTGAACCGCGTGAAGTGGTCCGATCTGCCGCTGGACCGCGCCGTGAAATGGGTCAAGGGCAACGGCGCACGCAAGATCGCCGTGTTCTCCGATCCGAACTGCCCGTACTGCCACAAGCTGGAGCAGATGCTCACGCAGGTCGACAACGTCACCGTCTACACCTTCCTGTTCCCGATCCTGTCGGAAGACTCGAATACCAAAGCCAAGCAGATCTGGTGTTCCGCCGACCGTGCCAAGGCCTGGCGCGACTGGATGACCGCCAAGACCGCCCCGGGCGGCGCCGGCACCTGCGACACACCGCTGGAAGCCAACCTGAAGCTTGGCCAGCAGCTCAACGTGACCGGCACGCCGGCCATCATCTTCCCGGACGGCACTCGGGCCCCGGGCCTGATCGACGCGGCCACGCTGGAGCGCAAGTTCGCCGCGCTCAAGAAGTCGTAATTCGCACGAAGGAAGCGCCGGTTGATCCGGCGCTTTTTCTTTGGGCGCTCGCATTCACCACACCCTCGGAGACTTGGCATGTCGTTTCGCGCGCTGATGCTGGAAAAGCAGGATGGCGGGCCGCTGGCCCACATCGTCGACCTCGATGACGCGGCGTTGTCCACGCCCGAAGCGCTTGCCAACGACGTGACCGCCGGCGACGTGCTGATCCGCGTGGACTGGTCGACCATCAATTACAAGGACGGCCTGGCCATCACCGGCAAAGGCCCCGTCGTGCGCAAATGGCCGATGGTGGCCGGTATCGACGGCGCGGGCGTGGTGCTCGAATCTACGCACCCGGACTGGAGGACGGGCGATGCGGTCGTGCTCAACGGCTGGGGCGTCGGCGAGGCGCACTGGGGTTGCCTTGCCCAGCGGGCGCGCCTTTCTGGCGATTGGCTGGTGGCATTGCCGGCAGGGCTCGATGCCCGGCAGGCCATGGCGATCGGCACGGCAGGCTACACGGCGATGCTGTCCGTGCTGGCGCTGGAGCGCGCCGGCGTGAAACCGGGCGATGGCGAGGTCCTGGTGACCGGCGCCTCGGGCGGCGTGGGCTCGATTGCCATCGCGCTGCTCGGCAAGCTGGGCTACCGCGTGGTGGCGTCCACCGGCAAGACGAGCGAGGCCGACTTCCTGCAGGCGCTGGGCGCGGCGGAGGTGATCGATCGCGCCGAGCTGTCTGCCCCTGGCAAACCGCTGCAGAAGGAGCGCTGGGCCGCGGTGGTCGATTCGGTGGGCTCGCACACGCTGGTCAACGCCTGCGCACAGGTGCGCTACGGCGGCGTCGTCACGGCGTGCGGGCTGGCGCAGGGGATGGATTTCCCCGCCACCGTTGCGCCGTTCATCCTGCGCGGCGTGACGCTGCACGGGATCGACAGCGTGATGGCGCCGCGTGCGTTGCGCCAGACCGCGTGGCAGCGTCTGGCCGCCGATCTGCTGCCCGATCGCCTGGCAGCCATCACGCGCGAAGTGACGCTCTCAGGGGCCATCGACGCCGCGCACGACATCATGGCCGGCAAGATGCGCGGGCGCGTCGTGGTCGACGTCAACCGATAGGCTGGCAGGCTGGTTTGCGGACGATTTGCCTTCGGCAGCGTGGGACGGCAACGCTACAATGTCCGCCATGAAGCCGATCCGCTACACCATCGCCCCCGCCGCGCCTGAAGCGCACGTTTTCACCGTCACCGTCACGGTCGACGCGCCTGACAGCCAAGGCCAGCGCTTTTCGCTGCCGGCATGGATTCCGGGCAGCTACATGATCCGCGAGTTCGCACGCAACATCGTGCGGATCGAGGCATCGTCTGCCCACAGGCCGGTGCGCCTGACCAAGGTTGACAAGCACACGTGGTGGGCGGCTCCGTGCACCGGGCCGCTGACGGTTTCATACGACGTCTATGCATGGGACTTGTCGGTGCGCGCCGCGCATCTGGACGCCACGCACGGCTTCTTCAACGGCACGTCGGTATTCCTGCGTGTGGAAGGCGCGGATGACCAGCGTTGCCTCGTCGATATCCAGCCGCCCGCCGGAGATGCCTACCGGGGCTGGCGCGTGGCCACCGCGCTGCACGAAGCCACTGGCCGCATCCAGGGCAAGGCCGGTGCCAAGCGCTACGGCTTCGGCTGGTATGAAGCTGCGGATTACGACGAGCTGATCGACCACCCGGTCGAGATGGGCACGTTTGAACTGGTGTCGTTCGAGGCCTGCGGCGCGCAGCACGACGCCGTCTTTACGGGGCGCGCGCCGAATCTCGATCTGGAACGCATCGCCCGCGACTTCAAGCGCATCTGCGAAGCGCAGATCCGCCTGTTCGAGCCGCACACCGCCACGGCGCCGTTCCTCGACAGCAACCGCCGCTACGTCTTCATGACGATGGTGACCACCGACGGCTATGGCGGCCTGGAACACCGCGCCAGCACCGCATTGATGTGCGCGCGCGCCGATCTGCCCGTCACTGGCCGCGACGAAACCACCGAGGGCTATCGCACCTTCCTGGGCCTTGTCAGCCACGAGTATTTCCACACCTGGAACGTCAAACGCATCAAGCCGGCCACCTTCGTGCCGTACACGCTCGACCGCGAGGTCCACACGCCGTTGCTGTGGCTGTTTGAAGGGTTCACCAGCTATTACGACGACCTGATGCTGGTGCGCTCGGGCCTGATCTCCGAAGCGCAATATCTGGAGATGCTCGGCAAGACGTGGAACGGCGTGCTGCGCGGCAGCGGCCGACTGAAGCAGAGCGTGGCCGAAAGCTCGTTCGATGCATGGACGAAGTATTACCGCCAAGACGAAAACGCGCCCAATGCCATCGTCAGTTACTACACCAAGGGCTCCCTGGTAGCGCTGGCGCTGGACTTGACGATCCGCACGCAGACCCACGGCGAACGTTCGCTCGACGACGTGATGCGTGCCCTTTGGGTGACGTACGGCCGCGATTTCTACGCCGCCGGCCACACGCAGCGCGGCGTGACCGAAGCCGGGCTGATCACCCTGATGGAAGAAACCACTGGTGTGCGCCTGCGCACGCTGGTGCGCCAGTTGAGCGAAGGCCGCGACGACCCGCCGCTGCCGGCGCTCTTCAAGGCGATGGGCGTGAGCGCCACGCGCAAGGCTGCCGATACGGCGCTCGCGCTGGGAGTCAAGACCGCCGCCGAGAACGGCTTCGTGAAGCTGCAGCAGGTCTTCGACGATAGCCCGGCGCAGCGCGGCGGGTTGTCTGCCGGCGATCTGATCGTTGCGGTGGATGGCCTGCGTGTGCCGGCCGGCCAGCTCGACAAGACACTCACGCGCCATCGCGCCGGCGATACCGTGCCGGTGCACGTGTTCCGCCGCGACGAACTGATGACGCTGAACGTGACGCTCGCCGCCGATGCCACGCCGCAGTTCACGCTGGCGCTGGCCACGGAGCCCTCGCCGCTGCGCTCGGCGTGGCTGGGCAAGCGGGCGGCTGCGCGCAAGGTGGCGCGCGGCAAGTCGGCCTGACGCGCGCCGCCTGATCCGATGGATTACGTCCACGATCCACGCACCTTCCTCTACAGCCATTACGTCTCGCGCGGCATCCGTACTGCCACGGGCGTGATCGGCTTGACGCTGCTCGCACTGCTGGTGGTGGACCTGCAGGGCGCGATGGTGGTGTCGATCGGTGCGCTGTGCACCAGCCTCATGGATTTGCCCAGCCCGCTGCGGCACAAGTTCAACGAGATGATGGCGTGCGTGCTGCTGACGACGGCCGTCACGTTTCTCGTGGCCGTGGTGACGCCGTACGCGATCCTGCCGGCGGTCATCGTGGTGGTGAGCTTCCTGGCGGGGCTCATGGTGGCGTACGGCAACAAGACGATGCCGCTGCAGTTTGCGGCGCTGTTCGTCATGACGCTCACCTTCACCGAGGAATTCGCTTTCCGCGAAGCCGTGGAGCACACGTTGCAGTTCTTCCTCGGCGCCATCGGCTACATGGCCTTTGCGATGGCGGTGGCGTGGGGCCAGCGGCGACGCATCAAAGAACAGGTGCTGGCCGAATGCCTGTACGAACTGGCCGTGTACGTGGAATGCAAAGCCGGCTTTTACGACGCATCCAAGGATTTCGACGAACAGTTCAATGCGCTCGTGCGTCAGCAGATTTCGGTGGCCGACAAGCAGCAGGTGGCACGCGATTTCGTGTTCCGCGATAACCGCACCGCCAGCGACGGGCGCCTCGTGCAGATCCACATGCGGATGCTCGACATCTACGAGTACCTGCTGTCGTCCAACACCGATTACACCGTGCTGCGCCAATGGCTGGCCGATGCCGAGGTGTTGCGTCTGCTGCGCGAGCTGATCGAGCGCATGCGCCTGGACATCGAAGGCGTCGCCTATGCCGTCGGCCGTGATCGGCCGTCGCCTACGCCGATGTCGTACGACAAGGAGATGGCCGCCATTGAGGCAGCGCTGCTCGAACTCCAACGCGACCACCATGGCGTGCCGATCGAAGCCATTGCGGCGCTGGAAGAATCGGTGGCCACGGTGCGCGGGGCGATCCGCCTGATGGCGCAGTTGCATGCCGCCACCGACACACAGGTCGAGCCGTCGCAGGTGCTGCTGCGCCCGGACATGACGCCGTTCCTCACACGCCAGAAATACGAACTGCGCCTGGTGCTGGAAGAACTGACCTGGCGGTCTCCGGTGCTGCGCTTTGCGTTGCGCATCTCGATGGCGGTGGCTGCCGGGTTGTGGATCGCCGACCACCTGCCATATGCGTCGCACGGCTACTGGGTCTTGCTGACCATTGTCGTGATCCTCAAGCCGACGTTCAGCATGACGCGCCAGCGCAATTTCGATCGTGTGCTCGGCACGCTCATCGGCTGCGTGATCGCGGCGGTGATTCTGCGCTTCACCCATTCGACGTGGATTCTGATGGGTGTGTTGTACCTGTCGACAGCGGCCAGCGCAGCGTTCGTCACCGTGCGTTACCGCTACACGGCCATTGCCGCCTGCGTGCAGGTGCTTATCCAGATCAACCTCTTGCTGCCGGGCAGCAAGGGCGCCATTGGTGAACGGCTGGTCGATACGCTGATCGGCGCGGCCATCGCCACCGCCTTCAGCTACGTCTTGCCCGCCTGGGAATATCGCAACCTGCCCAAGCTGGTGGATGACGTGCTGCGCACCAACCGGCGCTTTATTGAGGCCGCGCGCGAGCTGCTGCTCGGCACGCTCAAGGATGATTTCGCCTATCGCGTGCAGCGCAAGCAATTCATGGAATCGCTCACGGGGCTGATCTCGGCCTTCGCGCGCATGCTGGACGAGCCCAAGAGCCGCCACCGCGCCGTCGACAACCTCAACCGCTTCATCGTCCAGAACTACTTGGTGGCCGCGCATGTGGCGGCGGTGCGCATCCTGATGCGTCAGCGCGCGCAGGAGCTGGACGAAGCTGACACCCGTGCGTTGGTCGAGCAGACCGCCGAAGCCGCGCTCGAAAGCCTCGTTCGCGCCAAGGAGCGTTTCGACCAGGCTGTGCACGAAGGCGGTTGGGGCGTGCGTCCGCGCGATACGCAAGAGTTGGGCGCTGCGGATTTCGCCGATAAATCTGCCCGTTCCCGCATGGTCGATGCGGCAGCAGAATCGGATTCGCTATCGGCGATGCACTTGCTGGAGCGGCGCCTGCAGGCGCTGCGGGCCGACACGGCCAAGATTGCATTGCGCTGTGGTGCGCTCGGACGCGCGCTGCGTATCTCGAAGGACTAGCGCGGCTGGCGGCTGAAAGGCTTCGCACGGGCGGCGATCTTCCACCGCAACTGCGCTGAGCCCTGGACCCTCGACGACGGGGCTCAGACAGCCGACATCCAGTATCCGATCGTCAAAGGTCAGCCTCATAGGACCAGAGTTGAGTCTCGGAGGGCCGACGATGGATCTCGAAGAGTCAAACTCGAGTCGAAAAAAAGTCGAATTTGACCCTCAGAGAGTCGAAGCCGAGCCTCAGAGAGTCAAAGCCGAGTCTCGGAGAGTCGAAGCCGGGCCTCGGAGATTCAACGTTGAGTCCTGGAGCGCCGAATCCGGCTTCCAGACACTCAAAGCCGACGCTTTGGGGCTCGTCGACGGGGCCGCATGGTCCGCGCGGCTCAAGCGGCCTGCGGTTTCAGCCAGTCGATGGTAGGTTGGTGCTGTGCCGCCAGCCAATCGTTGGCCGTCTTGAAATGCCCGCATCCCAAGAACCCCCGATGCGCTGACAGCGGAGAGGGGTGCGGCGCCTCCAGCACGAGATGCCCATCCGACAGCAGCGCGCGCTTGGCTCGCGCGTGGCTGCCCCACAGCATGAACACGCGCTTGTGACCGACGCGCGCGAGTTGCTCCAGTAGGCAATCGGTGATGCGTTCCCACCCGCGCTTGGCGTGGCTCGCAGCCTGACCTTGCTCGACGGTGAGCACCGTGTTCAGCAGCAGCACGCCTTGCTGTGCCCAGCCCTCCAGGTTGCCGGAGGTGCCTGGCAGCTTGCAGCCGAATTCGGCTTCGATTTCCTTGTAGATATTGCGCAGGCTTGGCGGCACGCGCACGCCGGCCGGCACCGAAAATGCCAGCCCATGCGCCTGCGGAATCTCGCGGCCATCGACGGTGCCCGTGCCGTGATACGGATCCTGGCCGAGGATGACGACGCGCACATCGTCTACCGATGTCAGGTGCAGCGCGCGGAAGACATCCGTCGGAAAGATCGGCTTGCCCGCCGCGCGCTCGCCATCGACGAAGGCGCACAGCTCCGGCCAATTGGTCTGAGCGATACACGGCGTGAGGAGCGTCTTCCAGTCTGCGGGCAGGGCGTCGAACTGCTGGGCCAGTGGGATGAAACTCCCAGCGGGGGTGTCCACCGCGGGTTCATCGAAGAGCGCGGCCTGCGCTGGATTGGCGCGTCGCGTCATGTCTGGCCCCCGATGGCTTTCGCGCGCAACTGGTAGCCGCGTTGTGCCTTGCTGATGTCGAGCGGCGTGAGTCCGGTCACGGCGGCGCGCAGCGTCTCGGTCCAGGCATGCAGTCGCTCGGCAATTGCGTCTTCGCTGAGCGTACTGTCGGCGGCTGGCTTCCACTCCAGTTCCAGTTCGTCGATCGGCTCGCGCGCTTGCGTGCCGGGGATGAGGATGGCGCCGGCATCCAGCGCGATCTCGATCTCACCGCCATCTGCTGCGACATGCCAAAGGCGGCGCGTGAAATCGGTGCGGAACAGCGGGGCGAGCGCAGCTGCGTGTGGCCGAACATAATCGGCGGCCTCGGCGGCGTTGTGAGCGACGAAGGCATCGACCGACAGCGCATCGTTCTGCAGCGGCACCTCCCATTCGTGGCGGGCGCTCAAACCGGACGTACTCACTGCTGCGGTCTTCAGCGTTTGCAGCCACTGACTGCCCTGACGGCGCACGCGCAGCGCTGCGCGGTTGCGTGCCAGCGCCTGGTCGGGCGTGTCGTAATAAACGTTCGCCAATTCCACCGAGCCGGCGGCCTGCGCATGGGCGTCCAGCCAATCGACCAGGGTGTCGTGCGCGCCGGCCGATACGGCCAGCTTCAGCTCAATCTCGCGCGCCATTCTGTGGCGCTCAGGCAAACAGGCGGGCGAGTTCGGCGCCCGGGTCTTCGGCGCGCATGAAAGCTTCGCCGACGAGGAACGCGTTGACCGCAGCGGCGCGCATCTTGCGCACGTCGTCCGGCGTGAGAATGCCGGATTCCGTCACGACGATGCGATCGTCCGGCATGTGTTTGAGCAGGTCGAGCGTGGTGTCGAGCGAGGTCTCAAACGTGCGCAGGTTGCGGTTGTTCACGCCCACCAGCGGCGTTTGCAGGCGCAGCGCGCGGTCAAGCTCGTGGCCGTCGTGCACTTCCACCAGCACGTCCAGGCCAATTTCGAGCGCGCACGCTTCGAGTTCGACCATCAGGCCCTGATCCAGCGCAGCAACGATCAGCAGGATGCAGTCCGCACCCCACGAGCGAGCTTCGTACACCTGGTACAGGTCGACCATGAAGTCCTTACGCAGCACCGGCAGCGGGCAGGCGCCGCGGGCTTCGCGCAGGTAGTCGGCGTGGCCCTGGAAGAACTGTTCGTCGGTCAGCACCGACAGGCACGCGGCGCCGTGCTCCGCATAGCTGCGGGCGATGTCGGCGGGCTTGAAGTTCGGACGCAGCACGCCCTTGGACGGCGACGCCTTTTTCACTTCAGCGATGACGGCGGCGTTGCCGGCGGCGATCTTGTCGCGCATTGCCTTGGCAAAGCCGCGGGGGCCGAGTGCGCTGTCGCCGCGGTTGGCTTCAGCTTCGGCGCGCACGCTGGCGAGGTCGCGGTGCTTGCGCGCGGCGGCCACTTCTTCGGCCTTCACGGCCAGGATTTTCTGCAGGATGTCGGACATATCAGGCTTTGAACTGGTTGGTGACGCGCACGAGCTCGTCGAGCTTGGCACGCGCTGCGCCCGAGGCGATCGCCTCGCGGGCCAGCTTCATGCCGTCGCCGATCGAGCCGGCGATGTTGGCTGCGTACAGCGCTGCACCCGCGTTGAGCGACACGATTTCGCGCGGGGTGCCGGGCTTGTTTTCCAGTGCGTCGATCAGCATGGCTTTGGACTCCTCCGCGTCGGCCACTTTCAGGCTGCGGTTGGAGACCATCTGCATGCCGAAGTCTTCCGGGTGGATTTCGTATTCGGTCACCACGCCGTCCTTGAGTTCCCCGACGAGCGTGGCGGCACCCAGCGAGACCTCGTCCATGCCGTCCTTGCCGTAGACGACCACGGCGTGCTTTGCGCCCAGGCGCTGCATCACACGCACCTGAATGCCGACCAAGTCCGGGTGGAACACGCCCATCAGGATGTTCGGCGCGCCGGCCGGGTTGGTCAGAGGCCCGAGGATGTTGAAGATCGTTCGCACGCCCAGTTCCTTGCGGATGGGGGCAACGTTCTTCATGGCGGGGTGGTGATTGGGCGCAAACATGAAACCGATGCCTGCCGTCTCGATGGATTCGGCCACCTGCTCGGGCGTGAGCATGATGTTCACGCCCAGCGCTTCCAGGACATCGGCGCTGCCGGATTTGGAGCTGACACCGCGCCCGCCATGCTTGGCGATGCGCGCGCCGGCCGCCGCCGCCACGAACATCGAGGCGGTGGAGATGTTGAACGTGTTGGCGCCGTCGCCGCCCGTGCCGACGATGTCGACAAAGTGATCGGACACCTCAGCGGGCACATCGACCTTGGTGGCGAATTCGCGCATGACGGTGGCAGCGGCCGCGATTTCGCCGATGGTCTCTTTTTTGACGCGCAGCCCCATGGTGAGGGCGGCTGCCATGACGGGCGACATCTCGCCGCGCATGATGAGCCGCATCAGGTGCAGCATTTCGTCGTGGAAGATTTCCCGATGTTCGATACAGCGGACGAGCGCTTCTTGCGGAGTGATGGACATGGTCGTTCCGTATTCAGTTGGGCGCTGCCGTTGCCGCAGCCGGGGTGGCCGGCTGTGCGGCGTCGCGCAAGGCGCCGATGCGCTCACGCGAGAGATCGGCCTCACACGCGGCTTCTGCCAGTTCGGCATCGGGCGCATTGCGGGCCAGGCGGCGTTGCAGGTCGCATTCGGCCTGCCGGTAGAGTTGGTGTGCGCGCACGGTGCGGTCGAATGCCATGGCGACGCCGCGGTCCGTGCCTTTGTTGGCAGCGATGCGGGCGCGTAGCGCGGTGCGGCGTGTCGATTCGGCAGTCGCCAATTCCGTTTGCGCCGCCTTGCGTGCGGTCTGCACGCATTGGGCGACGTTGCCGGCCTCAGGCTGAGCGGCGCGGCAGGCTTCCAGCGTACCGGCCATCGCCGGCAGGCTTGCCATCATCGCCAGCGCCACCGCGCACGCGCGGCGCATCAGACGCGTTCCTTCAGGAAGTTGGCAAGCAGCGCGTGGCCGTGTTCCGACAGGATCGATTCCGGGTGGAATTGCACACCTTCGACGGGCAGCGTCTTGTGGCGCACGCCCATGATTTCACCGTCTTCCGTCCAGGCGGTGATTTCCAGGCAGTCCGGCAGCGTTTCGCGCTCGATCGCCAGCGAGTGATAGCGCGTCACCTTGAAATGCCGCGGCAGGTTGGCGAACACGCCCACGCCGGTGTTTTCGATGGTGCTGACCTTGCCGTGCATCACCTTCTGCGCGCGGATTACGCGCCCGCCAAACGCATCGGCAATCGCCTGATGCCCCAGGCATACGCCCAGGATGGGCACGCGCCCCGCAAAGTGCTTGAGCGCCGGAACCAGGATGCCGGCTTCCGTCGGCGTGCACGGGCCGGGCGAAAGGCAGATGCGCTCCGGGTTCAGCTTTTCGATCTCTTCGATCGTGATCTCGTCGTTGCGGACCGTGTGCACGTCCTGGCCGAGTTCACCAAAGTATTGGACGATGTTGTAGGTAAAGGAGTCGTAGTTATCGAGCATCAGCAGCATGGTGGTCTCCTTGACCTCAGAAATCGGCGTCGAGGCCGTCTTGCACTTGCTCAGCCGCACGCAGCACGGCGCGCGCCTTGTGTTCGGTTTCCCTCCATTCGGCATCCGGGTCCGAATCGGCCACCACGCCGGCGGCTGCCTGCACGTAAAGGTTGCCGTCTTTGATGATGCCGGTGCGAATGGCGATGGCCAGGTCCATCTCGCCCGAGAACGACAGGTAACCGACGGCGCCGCCGTAGATGCCACGTTTGACCGGCTCCAGCTCGTCGATGATCTCCATCGCGCGCACCTTGGGCGCACCCGACAGCGTGCCCGCCGGGAAGGTCGCGCGCAGCACGTCCATGTTCGTCATGCCGGGCTTCAGGCGGCCCTCGACTGAGCTCACGATGTGCTGCACGTGCGAATACTTCTCGATGACCATCTGATCCGTCACCTTGACCGAGCCGATTTCGGCAATGCGGCCGATGTCGTTGCGCGCCAGGTCGATCAGCATGACGTGCTCGGCGATTTCCTTCGGGTCGTTGAGCAGCTCGGTGGCCAGTTCGGCATCGCGCTCTGGCGTGCTGCCGCGCGGGCGCGTGCCGGCCAGCGGGCGGATCGTGACGATGCGGGCGGATTCGTCGGTGCCGTTGCCGTTGTTTTCAGCAGCCGGCACACGACGCTCTTCCTGGCGCACCAGAATTTCCGGCGATGCCCCGACGATCTGCATGTCGCCGAAGTTGTAGAAATACATATACGGCGAAGGGTTCAGCGAACGCAGCGCGCGGTACAGCGACAGCGGTGCGTCGCGGAACGGCTTGACCAGGCGCTGGCCAATCTGCACTTGCATCATGTCGCCGGCGGCGATGTATTCCTTGGCCTTGAGCACGGCGGTGATGTAGTCCGCCTTGTCGAACTCGCGGATGGTATCGGTGCGCACCGACGGCGACGTCACCGGCACATCCACCGGCTGGTGCAGTTTCGTGCGCAGCGCGCGCAGGCGCTGTTTGGCGCGTGAATAGGCCTCGGGCTTGGACGGATCGGCGTAGACGATGAGGTAGAGCTTGCCCGACAGGTTGTCGATCACGGCCAGCTCTTCGCACAGCATGAGCTGGATGTCGGGCAGTTGCAGATCGTCGGGCGGCGCGGTTTCAGCCAGGCGGGGCTCGATGAAGCGCACGGCGTCGTAGCCGAAATAGCCGGCCAGGCCGCCGCAGAAACGAGGCAGGCCCGGGCGCAGCGCCACTTTCTGACGGCGCTCGAACGCGGCAATGAAGTCCAGCGGATTGCCGTCGTTCGTTTCCACCACTTTGCCGTCGGTCACCACCTCGGTGTGGTTGCCCTTGACGCGCAGCAGCGTGTGCGCGTGCAGGCCAATGAAGGAGTAACGCCCAAAGCGCTCCCCGCCCACCACCGATTCCAGCAGGAACGTATGCGTGCCGCGGTCGTGCGATTGCGCCAGCTTCAGATACAGCGACAGCGGCGTTTCCAGGTCGGCCAATGCCTCGGCAATCAGCGGAATACGGTTGTAGCCCTGGTCGGCCAGCGATTTGAATTCGAGTTCGGTCATGAGCGGTCAGGTCGATTCGCCAGGCGGGCGGTTGCGCGCCCATCGGCATGCGTTCGCTCCACGGCAAACGCAAGAGCGTCAATGATGCCGTCGGAACGTTAGCAGAACATCAGGGATGGGAACGCGCGAACGTCGTAAAAGCGACCGTGCGATCCCGCAAGGGTCGTCCGCAGCCGATAGCGGGCCAGCGGAAGACCGGCGGGCGGTCAGCGTTTGGGGCGGGAGATGCGAGGGTGGTTCGGGAGGCCCGTTCGTGACGCGCCAGAGTGCCAAAACCGAGGAAGAACGATCAGCAGCCGTGCAAACGCTTACGCCCGGACGAGGGCGTGCCAGGGCCGCCAGGGCCAGGCCCCCCGGTCACCACCAGCGTCGACGCGTTTGCGATTCAGGAACATGGATCGTCAGTTGGAAGCGGCAGAGACGATGCTGTGTGGCTCTGCATAGGGCCGGATCAGCTCAGCTGCCGCAAAAAGTGTGTCGACTATAGCATCGGCTCCTGCGCCCTGTATAGGCTGGCCGTGGTTGTAGCCATACGGCACCGCCAGCACGCGCATGCCGGCAGCACGGGCCGCGCGGGCGTCGTTTTCCGAGTCGCCAATGGCCACGATTTCAGCCGGGGCCACGCCAAACGCCTCCGCCACGCGCAGCATGGGGTACGGATCGGGCTTGCGATATTGGAAGGCGTCCCCGGGGTAGACCAGGTCGAAATACGTGTTCAGACCGAGCTGCGCCAGAAGCGGCTGCGTGAAGTCGTGTGGCTTGTTCGTCACGCAGGCGAGGGGAACGCCCATGTCGCGCAATGCAGCCAGCCCCTCGCGCACGCCCTCATAGACGTTCACGTGTTGACCGTTGATGGCGATGTAGGCGCGCTGGTACGCCTCCAGTCCCTCCGCAAAGCGGCTGTTGGCCTGGGCCGGCGGCAAGCGCGCGTCCAGCACGCGCCTCACGAGGTTTTCTGAGCCTTTACCGACGTAGCCAACAACTTCTTCGGCGGGCATGTCCGGCGCAGCGCCAAGCGCTTCCAGCATCGCATTGATGGCGGCGTGGAAGTCGCCCGCCGTGTCGACCATTGTCCCGTCCAGGTCGATGATGACAGCGCGGACGGGGCCGGCGGGTAGCGCGCCCGTGGTCATGCCAGGGGTGCCAGCGCTTGGCGCAACGCCCCCACGGTGCCGCGGTAGCCGCCGTCCGCATCCGGCTTGCCGAACACGGCCGAACCCGCGACGAAGGTGTCGGCGCCGGCTTTGGCAATCTCGGCGATGTTGTCCGCCTTCACGCCGCCGTCGATCTCAAGCAGGATCTTGCGGCCGGTCTTGTCCTGGTATGCGTCGAGCTTCTGGCGAACGGCGCGCAGCTTGTTCAGCGCCTCCGGAATGAACGATTGGCCGCCAAAGCCCGGGTTGACCGACATGATGAGCACCATGTCCAGGCGATCCATCACATGATCCAGATAGTGCAGCGGCGTGGCCGGGTTGAAGACGAGGCCAGCCTTGCAGCCGTTGTCGCGGATCAGCGCCAGCGAGCGGTCGATGTGCTCCGAAGCTTCCGGGTGAAACGTGATCAGGTCAGCGCCGGCCTTGGCGAAGTCCGGGATGATGCGGTCGACGGGGCTCACCATCAGGTGCACGTCGATCGGCACCGGCTTGCCGTCCTTTTGCGCGTGCGGGCGGATCGCCTCGCAGACCAGCGGCCCGACAGTCAGGTTCGGCACGTAGTGGTTATCCATCACGTCGAAATGGATCCAGTCGGCGCCCGATTCGAGCACGCGGCGCACTTCTTCGCCAAGGCGGGCGAAGTCGGCGGACAGGATGGACGGGGCGATGCGGAAACCGGACGGATCGATGGCTGCGGACATGATGGGAGACGGATAAGGCGCGCAGATGCGCAAAGGAGGCCGCTATTTTAGCCGGATCGGCCGTCTGTCCGCGCCTTGCCGCTGCCACAGCCATGCCGCACAATGGGCGCCAATTCTGATTGTGGATCGACATGCCGAGCTACGAACTCACCGTCCAGGTCCGGACGCGCTATCTACCGGAGCAATCCGAGCCGGAGCAGGGCAGCTACGCCTTTGCCTACACCATCACCATCCGCAACACCGGTGACGTGCCGAGCCAGCTCATTTCCCGCCACTGGCTGATCACCGACGCCGACGAGCAGGTGCAGGAAGTGAACGGCCTGGGCGTGGTTGGCCACCAGCCGCTGCTGCCACCGGGCGAATCCTTCGAATACACGAGCTGGGCGACCATCAAGACACCCGTGGGCACGATGCGCGGCGAATACTTCTGTGTGGCCGAAGACGGTCACCGCTTCGAGGCGCCCATCCCCGAATTTGCACTGGTGATGCCGCGCATGCTGCACTGATCGGGAATCAGGGTGCGTCGGATTTGGCTGCTTGCGAATCTTTCGGGGCGCCGGCGGTCGATTGCGAAGGCTTGACAGCGTCGCTGTGGCGCGACGGGTGTTCGGGCGGCGCACGCAGCGGGCGCGGGTGCTTCTTGGCACCCGACATCGTCCAGATCACGATGAAGATCAGCAGGAACAGCGCCACGCCGGCCTCCAGGCCGAACAGCATCATCGGATGGTTTTCAAAGAATTCGCTCATGGTCGACGGCGGGAAGCGCGGGTGCGAGGCATTGTAGCCAAGCCCGCGGCCGCATCGGACAGGATGGAACACGCATGACAGCAGCAACCTTGAACGCACTGACTCGGGCTCGCAACGCTCTGCACCGCCGATGGGCTGCGCGGTTCGGTTCTCTGGCCGCAGCCTTGGTCGCCGCGATGCTGGCAGCCTGCACGAGCGGGCCCCCGCCGCGCGTCGAAACGCCGCAGGCGCCCACCGGCACGCTCGGCGGGCATCTGGCGCCTGCCACGTGGGCGGATGTGTCCGGTTGGACTGTCGATGACCTTGCTTCCGCCTGGCCCGCCCTGCAATCGAACTGCCAGGCGATGAAGCGTCGCGCCGATTGGTCGCGCGTGTGCGCCGCCGGCCTGATGGTCGATGCCGGCGATCCGATCGCCATGCGCGTCTTCTTTGAAGACAACTTCACGCCGTATCGGGTTGTGAAGGACGACGGCACCGACAGTGGCCTCATCACCGGTTACTACGAACCGCTGCTGCGCGGCTCGCGCACCCGCCACGGGGCCTATCAGACGCCGCTGTACCGCATGCCCGCAGCGTGGCGCGGCAAGACGCTGCCGGCCCGCGCGCAATTGATCCGCAGTCCGTCGCTCCAGGGACAAGAGATTGTCTGGGTGGACGACCCGGTCGAAGCGGCGTTCCTGCAGATCCAGGGTTCGGGCCAGGTTCAGTTGGAAGAGGGCGGCATCATGCGCCTGGGCGTGGGCGGAACCAATAATCAGCCGTTCCGCTCGTTCGCCCGCTGGTTGCTCGACATGGGTGAAATCACGCCGGTGCAGGCCACCATGCAGGGCATCAAGGCGTGGGCGCGCGCCAATCCGGGCCGCGTCGAGGAGATGCTCAACATCAACCCGCGCTACGTTTTCTTTGCAGAGACGCCTGGCAACACGGGTGGCCCGATCGGCAAGCTTGGCGTGCCACTCACGGACGAGCGTTCGATTGCCGTGGATCCGACTTACATCCCGCTGGGCTCCCCGGTGTTTCTGTCGACAACCAAGCCGCTGTCGACCGATCCCATCCAGAAACTCGTGTTTGCGCAGGACGTGGGTTCAGCCATTCGCGGCGCCGTGCGTGCCGATTATTACTTCGGCCATGGCGATGCCGCGGGCGATCTGGCTGGGCGCATGAAGCAGGCGGGCCGCCTTTGGGTGCTCGTGCCGAAGGGTGGCAGCGTGGGCGTTGCCGCCCGCTAAGACGAGGGACTAACCGCGCCGCAAGTCCACCACGCGGCGCGCCTTGCCGACTGAGCGCTCGATCCCGCCGCTAGCCAGCGTCTCGATTGCGGCCGTTACACCAATCAACGACTTGATGTCGTGCGCCAGTTGGCTGCTGGCAGATCGGGCTGCGTCAACCGACGCGCCCAGCGCCGCCTCGATCCGCACCGTCAGCGTATCCAGCGGCCCTTCCTTGCCGAGCACGCATTGATAGTGCGGTGAGAGTGCCGCGTGCTTCAGGATCAATTCTTCGATCTGCGATGGGAATACGTTCACGCCGCGCACGATCATCATGTCGTCGCAGCGGCCGGTGATTTTTTCCATGCGCCGGAAGCCCGGACGCGCCGTGCCTGGCAATAGACGCGTCAGATCGCGCGTGCGATAGCGCACCACGGGCATCGCTTCCTTGGTCAGCGACGTGAAGACCAGTTCGCCGAATTCGCCGTCGGGCAGCACCTCGCCCGTGTCCGGATCGATGATCTCCGGATAAAAGTGGTCTTCCCAGATGGTCGGGCCGTCCTTGGTTTCGGCGCATTCGCTGGCCACACCTGGCCCCATCACTTCGGACAGGCCGTAGATATCGACCGCTGAAAGCCCCATGCGTGCCTCAATGGCGCTGCGCATCTCGGGCGTCCACGGTTCGGCGCCGAAGATGCCGATCTGCAGGCTCGACGCCGCCGGGTCCATCCCCTGGCGTTCGAACTCGTCGGCAATCGCCAGCATGTAGCTGGGCGTGACCATGATGATCTGCGGCTGAAAATCGGCGATCAGCTGCACTTGTCGCTCGGTCTGCCCCCCGCCAAACGGGATGGCCGTCAGCCCCGCGCGCTCCACGCCGTAATGCGCACCCAGGCCGCCGGTGAAAAGGCCGTAGCCGTAGCTCACGTGGACCTTGTCGCCGCGCCGTGCGCCCGCCGCGCGAATCGAGCGCGCCACCAACCCGGCCCACGTATCGATATCCGCCAGCGTGTAGCCGACAACCGTGGGTTTGCCCGTCGTGCCCGACGACGCGTGGATGCGCGCAATCCGATCCTGTGGCACCGCAAACATGCCGAACGGATAGTTGTCGCGCAGATCCGCCTTGGTCGTGAATGGAAACCTCGCCAGATCGGCAAGCGACTGCAAGTCCGACGGATGCACGCCCGCCGCGTCAAACTTGGCGCGGTAGGCGGGCACGTTCTCGTACGCGTGCGCCAGGCTGTGTTTCAAGCGTTCAAGCTGCAGCGCCTGGATGGCGTCGCGGCTGGCAGTCTCGATCGGATCGAGCGGCAGGTCGGTCGAGCGGGGGCGCATGCGGGTCTCCTCGGGACGCCGTCGTGCGAACCTGCTCACGATCCTACTGCGCGTCCCGATCTTGGCCCTGCGATGCTCACCGTACCCATGTACGGTTGCGCTTCTCGGGCCAACCTCGGGCCGCTCGCTACGGATCGTGAACAGGTTCTGAGGCGTCCTCTAATGGTGATGCGGTTTTGTGGAGGGCTTTATATAGAGGTCGAACTAGGGTTCTGGGCTGCCAGGGACGGGAATGACCTGGCCGCGAATCTGTGCGGACTTGCCGCGAAACATGGCGACCACCTCGCCGGCCTGATTTGTCACGCGCACGTCGTAGATGCCGTGGCGGCCGGAAAGGACCTGCTCGATGGCTTCGGCGACCAGCACGTCGCCGCCGTGCGCCGGCCGCAGGAATTCCACGCTGCAGCCCGCCGCCACCGTGTTGTGGTTGTGACTGTTGCAGGCAAACGCGAAAGCCGAGTCCGCTAGCGTGAAGATCAGCCCGCCATGACACGTGCGATGGCCATTCAGGAATTCCGGCCGCACGGTCATGGATAAGCGGGCATAGCCGGGCCCGACCGCCTCCACGCGCATACCGAGCCAGCTAGTGCAGGCATCGGCGTCAAACATGCTCTTGCAGGCAGCTTCGGCGAGGGCCTGCGCATCGTGGAGGGCGGTCTCGGTCATGCGGATTTCTCTATTCGCCGGTGAAATGCGCCACGCGCTTGTTGAGGAACGCATCGACGCCCTCGGCGTAATCATGGGAGTTGCCGAGTTCGCGCTGCAGGTCGCGTTCCAGATCCAACTGCGCGTCGAGCGACTGAGTAGGCGCCGCATGCATCGCACGCTTGATGGCAGCTAGCGCTCGCGTCGGCTGCTTGGCCAGGTGGTCGGCCATGCAATTCACTTCGGTCTTCAGGATCTTGGCATCGTGATAAACGCCCCAGATCAGGCCCCAGGCGAGCGCTGTCTTGGCGTCGAGCTTCTCGCCAAGCATCGCCAGCCCCATCGCCCGCGCCACACCGATGCGCTGGGGCAGGAACCACGTTCCGCCCGAATCCGGCAGCAGCCCGATCTTCACAAAGGCTTGGAGGAAGCATGCATTCTCGGCGGCCATCACGATGTCGCACGCCAGCGCTAGGTTCGCGCCCGCGCCGGCGGCTACGCCGTTCACTGCGGCAATCACCGGCAGGGGCATGGCACGCAGACGGCGCACCAGCGGGTTGAATTGTTCGTCGATGAGCTGGCCCAGGTCGGTCATCTGCCCGGGCGTGAAATTGAGTTCGGAGAGATCCTGCCCCGCGCAGAAGCCACGCCCCGCACCGGTCAGGATCAGCGCGCGGGCCCGCTGGCGCTCCACCTTGTCCAGCGCGTCGCGCAGTTCCCGGTGCATGCCGGCCGTAAAGCTGTTGAGCTGATCGGGCCGGTTCAGCGTGATGGTTGCCACGCGTTCATGCCAGTCAAGCAGAATGGTCGGGCTAGTCATCTTGTCTCCTCCTCGGTCATCGGTTCATTGATTAACCGACCGGTTGGTCGGCTAATATTACATCCATTCCAACTGGAGCTTCCATGTCCTACGAAAACATTCTGGTCGAAACGCGCGGTCGCGTCGGTCTTATTACGCTCAATCGTCCGAAGGCGCTCAATGCCCTCAACGATGCGCTCATGGACGAACTTGGCGCCGCGCTGCTCGCCTTCGATGCCGACGCCAACGTCGGCGCCATCGTCATTACCGGCAGCGAAAAGGCGTTCGCCGCCGGCGCAGACATCGGCGCCATGGCCGACTACGACTTCGCCACCGTCTATAAGAACGAATACATCACGCGCAACTGGGAAACCATCCGCCGCATCCGCAAGCCGGTGATCGCCGCTGTGGCCGGCTACGCGCTGGGCGGCGGCTGCGAACTGGCCATGATGTGCGACATCATCCTCGCCGCCGACACCGCCAAGTTCGGCCAGCCGGAAGTCAAACTCGGCACCATGCCCGGCGCTGGCGGCACGCAGCGCCTGCCGCGCGCCGTCTCCAAGGCCAAGGCCATGGATCTCTGCTTGACCGCCCGCATGATGGGCGCTGAAGAAGCCGAGCGCGCCGGCTTGATCTCGCGCGTCATCCCCGCCGACAAGCTGCTCGACGAAGCCATCCACGCCGCAGAAACCATTGCCGCGTTCTCGCTGCCCACGGTCATGATGATCAAAGAGTCGATCAATGCGGCCTACGAGACCTCGCTTAGCGAGGGCGTACATCTCGAGCGCCGCCTGTTCCACTCCACATTCGGCACGGAAGACCAGAAAGAGGGCATGCGCGCCTTCGTCGAGAAGCGCGCACCGGCGTTCAAGCACCAATAAGCACGAGGTAGCGGAGTGATCTCGGGAATACCCGAGTGATAACCTCGGGTATCCTGAGCCCCTTTTTGCGCATGATTTGCGGCCGCAATCCTAGGCGCAGACGGGGCTGGCGGCGATTCTTCACGAACTCGTCATCAACTCGTCACGACAAAGGTGTTGCCAACCCCCGAGAACCCGCCTATAGTTCGCCCCTCGCTGCAAACGACAGCGCCGAAACGAAAGGGACGGCGGGGTGGTTGAGGCGGTTGAGAAGTAGGTGTGGAGCGGGTTTGCGGTCGATTGGGTGGTTGGCGATTGGCTGGGAATTCGGGAGTGGTTGGCGGCGAGTTGATGATAAAAATTCTTCGACGAGTTGTTGACAGCGACGAAAAAGCTCTGCATAATCTCGTTTCTCTGCTGCAGACAACGCAGCGACGCGGTGAACAAAGTTGATCGCGAAGTTCTTTAACAAGCAAACAGCCGATAAGTGTGGGCGCTTAATACTGGGTGCGGCGGATTTCGATCCGCTAGCTAACAAGTAATGAAGTGCTCGCACAGAAGTAAGGTTTGAACGAAAGTTCAAGTCAGATTCTGAGAGTGAGCGACCGCTCGTAAAGAGCGAAAAACAGCAGATTGAACTGAAGAGTTTGATCCTGGCTCAGATTGAACGCTGGCGGCATGCCTTACACATGCAAGTCGAACGGCAGCATGATCTAGCTTGCTAGATTGATGGCGAGTGGCGAACGGGTGAGTAATACATCGGAACGTGCCCTGTAGTGGGGGATAACTAGTCGAAAGATTAGCTAATACCGCATACGACCTGAGGGTGAAAGTGGGGGACCGCAAGGCCTCATGCTATAGGAGCGGCCGATGTCTGATTAGCTAGTTGGTGGGGTAAAGGCCCACCAAGGCGACGATCAGTAGCTGGTCTGAGAGGACGATCAGCCACACTGGGACTGAGACACGGCCCAGACTCCTACGGGAGGCAGCAGTGGGGAATTTTGGACAATGGGCGAAAGCCTGATCCAGCAATGCCGCGTGTGTGAAGAAGGCCTTCGGGTTGTAAAGCACTTTTGTCCGGAAAGAAATGGCTCTGGTTAATACCTGGGGTCGATGACGGTACCGGAAGAATAAGGACCGGCTAACTACGTGCCAGCAGCCGCGGTAATACGTAGGGTCCAAGCGTTAATCGGAATTACTGGGCGTAAAGCGTGCGCAGGCGGTTGTGCAAGACCGATGTGAAATCCCCGAGCTTAACTTGGGAATTGCATTGGTGACTGCACGGCTAGAGTGTGTCAGAGGGGGGTAGAATTCCACGTGTAGCAGTGAAATGCGTAGAGATGTGGAGGAATACCGATGGCGAAGGCAGCCCCCTGGGATAACACTGACGCTCATGCACGAAAGCGTGGGGAGCAAACAGGATTAGATACCCTGGTAGTCCACGCCCTAAACGATGTCAACTAGTTGTTGGGGATTCATTTCCTTAGTAACGTAGCTAACGCGTGAAGTTGACCGCCTGGGGAGTACGGTCGCAAGATTAAAACTCAAAGGAATTGACGGGGACCCGCACAAGCGGTGGATGATGTGGATTAATTCGATGCAACGCGAAAAACCTTACCTACCCTTGACATGCCACTAACGAAGCAGAGATGCATTAGGTGCTCGAAAGAGAAAGTGGACACAGGTGCTGCATGGCTGTCGTCAGCTCGTGTCGTGAGATGTTGGGTTAAGTCCCGCAACGAGCGCAACCCTTGTCTCTAGTTGCTACGAAAGGGCACTCTAGAGAGACTGCCGGTGACAAACCGGAGGAAGGTGGGGATGACGTCAAGTCCTCATGGCCCTTATGGGTAGGGCTTCACACGTCATACAATGGTGCATACAGAGGGTTGCCAAGCCGCGAGGTGGAGCTAATCCCAGAAAATGCATCGTAGTCCGGATCGTAGTCTGCAACTCGACTACGTGAAGCTGGAATCGCTAGTAATCGCGGATCAGCATGCCGCGGTGAATACGTTCCCGGGTCTTGTACACACCGCCCGTCACACCATGGGAGTGGGCTTTACCAGAAGTAGTTAGCCTAACCGCAAGGAGGGCGATTACCACGGTAGGGTTCATGACTGGGGTGAAGTCGTAACAAGGTAGCCGTATCGGAAGGTGCGGCTGGATCACCTCCTTTAAGAGCGTGCATCCGACGTTAGGCGTCCACACTTATCGGTTTGTTTGATGTTACAGCCAAGGGTCTGTAGCTCAGGTGGTTAGAGCACCGTCTTGATAAGGCGGGGGTCGTAGGTTCAAGTCCTACCAGACCCACCAAGTTACGGACGGTGGAAGTTGTTCTCTGCCGTGACTGGGGGATTAGCTCAGCTGGGAGAGCACCTGCTTTGCAAGCAGGGGGTCGTCGGTTCGATCCCGTCATCCTCCACCATTACCTTTTGGTTACCAAACGCAAGCATCGACGCTATGTCGATGGTGTTTGCGTTTGGCCTAGCCAAGACGAGCGTAAAAGTTCGGCTGTTCTTTAACAATATGGAATGTAGTAAAGGTGTCGCGGTGCGTTGATGAGACGCACACTAAAACGCGACACTGGGTTGTGATTGTATCAACCAGTATTACCAGAGCAATCGAAAGATTGTCTTGGAATACGGCACAACGCGAGAACTCAGCCTATAGCGAGACATACTCGTTATAGGGTCAAGCGAATAAGTGCATGTGGTGGATGCCTTGGCGATTACAGGCGATGAAGGACGTAGTAGCCTGCGAAAAGCTGCGGGGAGCTGGCAAACAAGCTTTGATCCGCAGATATCCGAATGGGGAAACCCGGCCCGAATGGGTCATCTGTTACTGAATACATAGGTAACAGAAGCGAACGCAGTGAACTGAAACATCTAAGTAGCTGCAGGAACAGAAATCAACCGAGATTCCCAAAGTAGTGGCGAGCGAAATGGGATCAGCCTTGTACTCTTTAGCAGTATTGTTAGCAAAGCGGAATGGAAAGTCCGGCCATAGTGGGTGATAGCCCCGTATGCGAAAACAGTATTGTGGAACTAGGTGTACGACAAGTAGGGCGGGACACGTGAAATCCTGTCTGAAGATGGGGGGACCATCCTCCAAGGCTAAATACTCGTAATCGACCGATAGTGAACCAGTACCGTGAGGGAAAGGCGAAAAGAACCCCGGGAGGGGAGTGAAATAGATCCTGAAACCGCATGCATACAAACAGTCGGAGCCTGGAAACGGGTGACGGCGTACCTTTTGTATAATGGGTCAGCGACTTACATTCAGTGGCAAGCTTAACCGATTAGGGAAGGCGTAGCGAAAGCGAGTCCGAATAGGGCGTTCAGTCGCTGGGTGTAGACCCGAAACCAAGTGATCTATCCATGGCCAGGTTGAAGGTGCGGTAACACGTACTGGAGGACCGAACCCACTAACGTTGAAAAGTTAGGGGATGAGCTGTGGATAGGGGTGAAAGGCTAAACAAACTTGGAAATAGCTGGTTCTCTCCGAAAACTATTTAGGTAGTGCCTCGTGTCTCACCTTCGGGGGTAGAGCACTGTCATGGTTGGGGGGTCTATTGCTGATTACCCCGCCATAGCAAACTCCGAATACCGAAGAGTGCAATCACGGGAGACAGACATCGGGTGCTAACGTCCGGTGTCAAGAGGGAAACAACCCAGACCGCCAGCTAAGGTCCCTAAATATTGCTAAGTGGGAAACGAAGTGGGAAGGCTAAAACAGTCAGGAGGTTGGCTTAGAAGCAGCCACCCTTTAAAGAAAGCGTAATAGCTCACTGATCGAGTCGTCCTGCGCGGAAGATGTAACGGGGCTAAGCAATATACCGAAGCTGCGGATGCACGTAAGTGCATGGTAGGAGAGCGTTCTGTAAGCCTGTGAAGGTGTCTTGTAAAGGATGCTGGAGGTATCAGAAGTGCGAATGCTGACATGAGTAGCGATAAAGGGGGTGAAAGGCCCCCTCGCCGTAAGCCCAAGGTTTCCTACGCAACGTTCATCGGCGTAGGGTGAGTCGGCCCCTAAGGCGAGGCAGAGATGCGTAGCTGATGGGAAGCAGGTTAATATTCCTGCACCGTCGTATGATGCGATGGGGGGACGGATCGCGGAAGGTTGTCCGGGTGTTGGATGTCCCGGTCCCTACATTGGAGATGGCACTTAGGCAAATCCGGGTGCGTGATTCAAGGGTGTGGGGCGAGCGACTTTAGGTCGCGAAGCAATTGGAAGTGGTTCCAAGAAAAGCCTCTAAGCTTCAGTCATACGAGACCGTACCGCAAACCGACACAGGTGGGCGAGATGAGTATTCTAAGGCGCTTGAGAGAACTCGGGAGAAGGAACTCGGCAAATTG
>Ga0209677_100042_pt1 | contig 225037 bp, 204 predicted proteins | sample AraplaCvi_mCL_r2_2_FD_184285 | JGI IMG/M metagenome (GOLD analysis project Ga0209677, IMG submission 184285) | Arabidopsis root microbial communities from North Carolina, USA - plate scrape CL_Cvi_mCL_r2 (SPAdes) (version 2) | ecosystem: Host-associated > Plants > Roots > Endosphere | place... | reverse complement strand
TTGAGCGCGAATGCTATCTGCGCCTCCGTGAACTTGCTCGTCTTCATGGCATGTTTTCCATTTCAAATCGTGAAAATCATGCCGGATTCTCTACTTCTCAGCGGTACTGTTTCTTGGTGTAGGGTCACGCTCTCGCTCGGCTGGGAAGGCGCCGGCCTGGTCGACAAAGGCACCTACAAGGTGGACGAGCTGGAGCACACCGGCCCGCCGGATCGCCTGGTCATCCGCGCCCGCAGCGCCGACATGGAAGGCGGCCTCACCACCCGCCGCGAAGACTCCTACGCCGGCAAGACCGTCGCCGAAGTCGTCCAGGCCATCGCGCTGCGCAACAAGTTCACCTGGCTGGTGGGCAAGAAGCTGGCCGGCCAGGTCATCACCCACGTCGACCAGACCGGCGAGTCAGACGCCAACTTCCTCTCGCGCCTGGCGAAAGAGTTCGACGCCATTGCCACCGTCAAAAACGGCACGCTGCTGTTCATCCCCGCCGGCGAGCCGACCAGCGGGTCGGGCCTGCCGCTGCCTACGGTGAACATCACCCGCGCGTCGGGCGATACGCACACCTTCAGCGTTGCTGATCGGGAGAATTACAACGGCGTGAAAGCGCACTACCAGGACACGCGCGCAGGCGTGCGCGGCGAGGTGGTCATCGACGCTTCCAACGCCATGGCTACAAAAGAGCAGCGGACCGCCAAGGGGAAAAAGAAGAAGCAGGAGACCGTCCAGGCCAACCCGAACCCGGACAACGTGAAGATGCTGCGGCATACGTACGCCTCACGTTCCAACGCAGAGCGCGCGGCGCGGGCCGAGTGGCAGAAGATTCAGCGCGGGGTGGCGACGTTCAACATCACGCTGGCGCGTGGGCGTGCTGAGTTATTTCCGTCTTTACACGCGAAGGTGAGCGGGTGGAAGGCGCAGATTGATGGGACAGGCTGGTCGGTTGGGCGTGTCGTTCACAGCCTCAGCGACCTCGGTTTCACAACGGCTTTGGAACTTAACATCGCGCCCGAAATGGTTGCCAACCTGAAATAGCGAAAACGGGTTAACAGCCGTCATGCTCATTCATGTATTGGTCGCACTGCACCTATCAGCGGCCCCTTTCAGACCCGGTCAGGGCCCGGCTTTCGCGCTACTGTACTGGTTGAGTTTGCCTCATGCCGCGCGCGGGCCTTAGCCTGAGCGATTAGCTGGTCTACCTCCGCGATCAACCTTTCGACCCGGCTAGTATGATCGTTGATAAGCGGCGTGCTGTAGCTTGCCTCGCCGTGAACCAAAGAGTTCCGAAACATTTGTTCGTCTGCAATACGGTTTCCAATCTCTGCGGGGAATATCTTGCTGTTACGCCACAAGCTTTGTTTCTGCTTTTGTTGACTGGCCAGCTCTGTGTACTGCACGTATATCTGAGCTCGCTGCTCCAGCTTGACCCAAGTAGCTAAATAGCGCTCGAGTGCTTCACTTCGCGAACGAGAGTTCTGATCGTACGGAGATTCCAAATGCGCGTTATACAACACCCGCTCAAGATTCTTGTACCGCCCAGGTTCCTCAGCCAGGATTTGGTCGATAATCTGCTCCGCCAAGGGCCTGCGTTCAAGATCCGCATGAAGAGTGGAAATGTACTGTGCGACCTTATCTGGCTTATTGAGGTTTAGTTCTTTCAGCAATTGGAACAGGATATCCACTCGTCCAACTGCTTCTGGTTGAACGTCGAGGCCGGCAAACTTGCCGCGTGACAGATCCAACAGCGCCGACGCAAGATCGTAGTGGCTTAGGAAATCCCTGCCCTGCTCAGAAACGCGGCGCTCTCCCGCCTTCTGCAGCCTTTCCAAGGCAATCTCGCCTGCGAGTACAAGGCCGTTAAGCTCATCCAAAATCGCATGCTCCTCCTCCGACAGCAATCCGGCCAAGGGCTTGTAAACGAGATCGTGCTCTACCTCTGACCAAGCGTGCATAAGCACAGAGGCGACCTGGATTTCAATGGTGGCCTCGATGTAACGCTTCTGGGACTCATTGACTAGATCTTCTCGCAACCTCACTCGATAGTGGGTAGCCAAATAGCCGGAGAATCGTTTCTTATAAGACGGAGCCTTTTTGGCCTTATTGCTGTCCGCCGGCGGCGGACCCGGGAAGCTCTTCGGCTCTCCGAGGGCATTAAATTGCGTCGCAATAATTTTCCCAACTTCCTCGCGTTCGGCCGGGAAGTACAGCGCAACCCGAACGCCTGCCAGATCGACAATATCCTCGAATATCTCGTCAATGGATGAGTACCGCTTTGCCGCATGTCGCTGTCGGATCTTTGCTTCGAGGCGAGTAGGGTTCTTTGCGCGGGATGTCACGATAGACCGTATACCCGAGGTTTGCAGCTTGGCATCCAGCATCTGCGCGCAGATCCGGCAGGCTTGCTCATAGAAGTCGTACTCTTTGCGATACCGAGCAACGAACTGCGCGATCAAATCCAAAATTCTTCCCCGAGTAGTCTGACCCTTCGCGTCATGGGCCAATGGCTCTGATTAACTAGACGATTTTGCAGTAAGGCCAGCAAATCAAGCACCACTACTAAATGTCTACTACTTCGGTGGGGTATCTCGGAACATCGCCCCTCCTCTGCAGCTACTCCTGACCGTGTTAGCCTCCGAGCAAACAAATGCAACGCATGGGGTAGAGGGCACAGTAATGACACAAGAAGCACCGTCACTGATCGATCGACTCGCTAAGCTCCTCGGTATCGCAGCATCGGCTTGTCTGGCTGCTTCGCTGGTCTACGACTGGGGTTATTACTACGTATTGGATTTGTCGTTTTCCGATGTTCCAACATCCCTTTCGGACCATACTAGAACTGCATTCAACTGGATTCCCAAGACGGCTTTCTTTTGGTGCATAGGCGTCATAATCGGCCTCTACCTTCAGCGGCATGATCGATCGAAACAACCCGGTGACACGCAGACCGAAAAACGACCTTCGTCGTTCTTCGCGCGTTGGCTAACGCCTTCCTTATTCTTGCTCTACTGCTGGCTCCTGTGGCTCGCTCTGCTAATTCTCTTGGGAGAGAAGTTCCTTGCCGTCTGGGGGTGGACTTCAATCTTTCTATGGCCTGCAATCGCTGCACGAATTCTTGCCGTCCCGCACGTAATTGAACGCCTGCCTGGATGGGCACCGCAAGTCTTAACGACGGTGCCTGCACTGTTCATCTTTGCATGGCTTTCCGGCTACACCTCGGCCACTTCCGCCATCAGCCGTGCGCCGACAACAGAGCTCAAACTTGTCGGGGCTCCCGTCCAGCACGTGACAGTCCTGCGCTACTTGGAACGAGGGGTCATCTTTAGATCCGCAACGGGAGCTTTGCAGTTCAAGCAGTGGGCTGCAGTCGAAACAGTTGAGCACCCCTCTGACACATCACCATGGAAGGGCGTAGTTTGCGAATGGTTTGGGAAGACATGCAATGCATACCTCCGGGCGGGCAGCACTGTGAATGCGCCCCCACGGGTGACACCCTAGGCAGACGCATTTCAAGGATGAACTGTGAAACAACAACTAGGAATCTTCGCCTCCGATCAAGTCGATCTTCATGGGACATGCATCCCCGCCTCAGAACTGATGGCGGCTGAGGAGCGGGCACGGCAGGCTGCACGTGAGCGAGGACTTCCGCCCGGCGTTCCCACACACGTTCAGCACGACCTGCACCGACCCATTGGCTGGAGCCAGGTTCTAGGGCATCTGATTGATGGCGCAATGGTCCGCTCCATCTGTCTGCTGAACAAGGTTGAGACTGATGAAGAGAAGGCAGCCCTTGCCGAGCTAGGTGCGGAGTTCTGGCGACGTCACCATCACGACGGAAAGGAATCCATTCGGGATGAGTTGTCCGAACGTGTCGCGCCTGCATCTCTCCAAGGCGCGACCTATCATCAGTTGGAGGCCTACGCGGTCGCCCGGTCGGGCCTCGCTGCAGAACTCTATCCCGAGCTATTCGATATCTCCAGCGAGTTTGTCGACAAGGACGGACTAACTGACTATCGTGCGCTCGCCACGCGCATGAAGCGTCTCCAGCCTGGGGTCTTTCTCGATCAGCAACGCGGCCTAGTCCTGTTCGCGCACAGATTCTTCAGACGAAGCCTGTCCCACCTAAACAAGTTGAACGATTATTTCCTCGCCAGCTTTGACACGACCGCGAAGGAAAACGGCTTGAACCCGCGCCTTCGGCTAGACCCGGATTTGTTGGGGCATGCGCAAACCGTGCAGCATTTGATGGAGCGGGAATATTGGCACGGGCCGAAGTTCTGCGACGACGTTGCAGCGATACCGCCCGGCGCGTCAGAACACAAGTCCTCCGAGCGAGTTCGCTTCTATGAGGGCGTCCACAAAACGCATTTCTGGTGGAAGAAGCCAGAGGCGCGAGATCAAGGAGGGGCCGAAGTGGACTATCGGACCTTCGAGGTTGAGGAGTTGATCGAGAACGTCTCAGGCGGTTTGTTAGATGAGCGCTACGGCTGCCGCTATGCCCACGCAGAGTTCTCGCCTGCTGTATCGGCGATCACGCATTTCGACGGTGCCATCCGCGCCTACCCGGCTGAGGCCTATCTAGAGCGCATCGACAAGACGATCGATCGCGCTGGAAAGCACTCCGAGTACACGAAGCTCTTCCGCTTCGATGGTCCTTTGCCCGTACAACGCTGGAAGCGGCTGCTCAGCGACTTCTACAGGGGGAATCCGCTCATTCCAGAATACCTTGGCGGAGACGGCCGGGAGGCCGAGACTGAAAATGATCCTATTGTTCCAGTAGATACCGAGTCGACACGCCGACAGAATTCTGCAGGCGAAGAGCTCTGCGCGTTCATCAGCCTCGACCATGAGGCAGTGGATCAGACGCTCGTCATTCACACGCAATGTGCGCTGGTTGGCGATGGTTTGGAGATTCAGGCTGCGGAGACGGGGGGCGGAGCCATCGACGCCTTCCTGCGCTCTAATGTCGACCTCGCGAACGTAGCCACGCTATTCGCAACCGACGGTGTGCTTCATTTGGCCCGGATCTCCTTTGGCGCGACAGAGGCCTTGTCGGAGAACATGCGGCTGATCCTCGATGGTTTAGCGAAAGCCCTTGCGAAAGATGCGGTCGATCTTGCTCTGCGGAAGGTTTCCGTGGCCGTATCCTGGCCAGTTGACGGACTTAATGTCACTCTCAGCATGCGTGGCTCGCCCGAAGACATAGAGACTGTCCTTAGCAGCCTGCTTACAGTGATCGATCCACTGAACGCCCCTTCGACATGGATTGAGCCACTTTCAGATGTTGTTCGGAGACTTTCCCCGCAACATACGCCGACTAGTAATTTATGGAATGTCTTAGAAGGCGCACTGGTCTATAGGCGCTCTGATGACGTTGAACAGGTGGTCCAGCTTACCCCGCAGTTGGTAGAGCAGTTGCGAGCAGAAGGCCTATTGCCTGACCGAGCGAATGACGCTGACGCCGAGAGTGAGGGGTGATCGTCTAATCTCCCAATGGTGATTTCCTGACGAGTGACAGTCCCCGGACAGAAGCCGCCCCTCAATCGCAAATCATCGTTGCGAAGGCTCCCCCATCCTTCAAGTTCGCCCACCCCCGCACTAAGCTCAACGTCTAACGCGTTGCCACACTCGTTGACCCACAGCCCCGCCACCGCGCCGTAGCCTCTCCAAGCGGCCCGCGCGCCGCTGTGGGAGATACGTAAGTGAGCAACAAGACAAACATCAAGCAGAGCATTTCCGCCGGCAATGGCAACGTGCAAATCGGCCAGGTCATCCTATGCGGGTCGGCCGCCCATTCACACTGCCCCACTCCGCCGGCGCCAGCCAAAGAACGCATGACCATCGAGCAGCGGGCAGAACTCACTCACATCGCATTGCAGATCGAATTGGCGGAGGAAGGTGCCGTAGACGCCGGCACCGTTTGGAAGGCCCTTTGCAACCACCTCAACGGGCGCGGCCTGGAGGATGTGCAAGACAACACCGAGTTGTCGCACGAGCAGTATTGGGCAGCTCGGTCTTACCTGGACGGCTGGTTAGCCTGCGCCCGTGGCAAAAGCCTGCCGCGTACCGGCATGATTCGGGAGATCATGCGGATGTGGGGTATTCGGGGCGGGTTGCGGGCGGCCACAATGGAATTTTGCAAGGAACGGTTCCGCAAAAATTCGCTTGGAGACCTGACGGAACATCAACTTCGCGCCACACTATGGGTCGCGGTCGCAGACTGGCGTGATTACTGGGCTTTGGAAACCGAGACTCGCAACTCGATATCGCCATGACTCAAAAATCAAATACTGAACGCGGCAAAGATCGGATGTGGCGGGCCATTGTCGCTTTCACCAAACGTCTGGAAAAGGTGCCCGGTTGGCGCAGGTGGAAATCGGCGCACTTTGCGCGAGTGATGTATGCCGACGACGAACTGTTCCCGGATCGGCCAGAGGTTTTTGAGTTCCCCGCCCCGATCGATAAGCAACATGAGATCGTTTTGCAGTATCTGGGGCTCATTGAGGCCGTGGATCTGGTCAAGTCTTGCGAATACTACTTCCGCCGGTACCCCTTCCGTGGCTTGCCAATAGCCCGGCATGAGCACATTGCGAATATCTGCGAGATGTACTTCGGTAGGTTCTACGAGTTCAAGGAACGCCTCAAAAAGTTCACAAAGGCGATCGCCGTCGTCGAACCCAATCACGGTCTTGATTTCGGCAGACTTATTAAGCAGTTTGAGAGGGAGTTCGATTCAGAACTTCGTGCTCGGAACCAAGTTCACCATCACCAACGATTTTCAGACCTGGCCATCGAGCAGGTCTATATAACAAGCGTCGCGTCGCAGATTCGCGTAGGAATGGGATGGGGAGATGAGCACCTTGCCGCGTACAGGAAGACAGCGAAAGAGTGGGCGCACCGGGCCAAAGAACGAGGCAGACGCTTGGACGATTTCCTTGAAGCGATTGCAGAAGCGACGTGCGTCTGCTGCGGCTTCATCAGCGAATTGGCGCCGCTTCCTGCACCGACAGGCAAGCCATAGTGCAGGAGCGCCCCAGACCATGGGAAGCAGTTGCTTCTGCTGCAAGGGACTGCCCCAGCAATGTCGGATCTCTTCAGTAAGCACCCCGCACTGAGCGGGGCGCCACGTTCCTACCCCTTCGGCCCACACCCCTTCAACATCGGGCTACCCACAATCCGCCCATCCCCTTGGCACACCCAAGCCACCTTCGCCCCCTTCTTCAGCGAAGCCGCCATTGCCGCATGCCGATCGTCCAGATACGCATGCACCGCCATGAACGGATTGCCAGACGCGAGCTTCACCACGATGCTGTCGGTGAAGTCCTTGTCGATGCTTTGCACCGTGCCGGTCACCAGTAGGCTCTTGCCCTTGTACTTTTGATCGGCCGCCACCTCGTTGTCGTCGTACGCGCGGAACAGCGCTTCCGCCTTGACTGGCAACGGTAGCTCGGCCGCTTCTGCGCTCTCGATCGCGCTACCGGCTGTAGTCACGCTGCCTGACTTCGGTTTCGGATCAGTCAGGTCACTCAGCACGCCGATGACGATGGCGACAAACGCAAGACCAAACAGCCACTTCACTACTTTCATTACTGCTCCTTTCTACCTTCCCGTCTGTGTGGATTGATAAAAAGGCTGTATGCCGCCCCCCGCGGCTACTGCTCTATTGCTCTATTTGAAATCTCTTATATTGGTCTAGGCGACGACAAAACCGGATGTTTAAGCCAGAGGTTATGCCATCGAACTCAAAATATTCCAGAATATATAAATGGGCGCCATCCGCTTATCTTATCGTTCTTCTTTAATATTAATGGAGCGTTATCAACTTGCTTTATCAAAACAACGCTTTTTGTGAGCGACTCATAGATGACAAAGGTCCCAGAAACGAAGCCAACATAGAACAGCGGACGACTCTCACTGGCTACTAGCGAGGAAGCAACCCCCGCCTTTTCTACGATTATGCGACCACGCCCTTCCTTTATGCTGTTGGCTCTCTCTTCCCCCGCCGTAATAACGCAGAACGGAAAAAATACCACAACCAAAATAAATAACGTTTGCCGAAGATTCCCGGTAACGTATCGATTTAGGCCGAGACCAATAAACCCCACCACACTAAGCGGCAGGAATAACAATGCGGCAATGAGCCATCGCTCAGGGAAATCAAATAGCCAAATCGAAATAAAACCAAGGCAAGAAAATATAAAAACAATCCGGCCTTTGCTTTTTCTAATCCACTGCACCGAATCGGACTGACCACCCGCCCCAACTCCACTGTTCATGAGCGAAAACCGTACGCTGTGGAGAACCAATCCGGCTGCCGCGGAGGCACCTAACACCGCTAACGGATGAATCGCCATTTTCGCGAAATCAGTCAGATTTGCGTATTCGAATATGTTGATCCCGAATCGTCCCCAGAAGGCCATCAGATAGCACGCTGACAGCGCCAAGCAATACCCAACAACCGCTGTAACGACCGGAATCTTTCCTTCAATCTTCACGTCCCCCCCTTTCTTTTGCTGTATCAAGGCTCAACTGCGGCAGGCAGATATGAGCCTGAAGTGCTAGTTGCTATCGACCTTTTTTCTTGGACCTCGAAAGTTCGGTCGCGCCCGCCACCTGAACGTTATTGGAACCGCCAACAATGATTTGAGAGCGCTTGCCCGCTTTCAGAGGCTGGGCCTCACTGGCTCCGGCTGAAAGCCCACCGATCAGCGCAAGCACACCCGCGCGACCGCGAGCATCGAGTTGCCGATAGCCAGCGACCACCGCGTCCTCCTCTGCCGACATCAGGGAAGTCATGTGCCTCCCCGTCACGATGTAGAGAACGTCGGCGCCGTACGCGCCCCAGCCGGCCAGGGACAGAATCCCTGGCTCTCGCTCCCCCGATTCGTAGTTTGAATATGTCCGTAAGGCCACGCCGCCGAGGTGGGCCATTTGAGTTTGGGACAACCCCAGCCGCACCCGCTCGCGCGCAAGCCGGACACCGAATTGCAACATTGTGCTGTCCATAGCCCATCTATGCACGTTCGTGCATATCATTAGCTTCCATATGCAAGATTCTCTTTCACGAGTATATCGACCATGCCCCGTGGAAATGTCGCTAAACGTCGCGCGCCAATTGGTGTCGTGACCGACAAGCCCGTCTATATCCGCCTTCGGCCCGAGGAGCTTCAGAAGTTCAAAGCGCGCGCCGCCACTGAAGGCCGGTCCCTCGGCAACATGGGCCGCGTTCTCATCCTCAGCGCGCTGGCCCAGCCGAGCCCCAACAAGCTTATGCAAGCCGTGCCGCAACGGCACGCAACTTCCGTTGTCGAGGATTGATCATGCATACCCAACACCGAATAGAACACGCCCTGCGTCGCAAGCTCTCTGGCCCCACCCGCCAAGACGTGCAGCAGACCATGGGCTGGGACAAAGGCGCCATGAGCCGCTTCCTGAGCGGCGAGCAAGGCGTGCTGATCGACAAGCTGGATACGCTGGTTGGCGTGTGCGGCTATGTGCTGGTCACGCGCAAGTACATGGATGCCGTGGCCACGCTGGGCGAGGTGGGCATGTTTTGCGAGTGCGCGCGTCAAGGCCACGGCGAGTGCGGGCGGCCGCAAGGGGGTGCGAAATGAAACACCTCTGCCCGCACTGCGGCACCCGCCTGCACATCCGCACAAGCCGCGCTGTTTCGCTCACCTCGCGCGAGCTTTACGTGCGCTGCCCTGAAGAGCACTGTGCTTATACCGGCAAGGCCATCTTGTCGATCATCAGCACCATCGCGCCCAGCATCAACCCCAACCCGCTGGCCTACCTGCCCGTTGGCCGCACGCGTGTGCTGCCCAACGGCACCGGCCAATTGAGCCTGCTGCCCGAATAGGCGCCAGCGGCTCCAGTTACCCCCTTCCCCTCGCATCCGCTTTGGCACGCTCCCCGCCCGGGGTGCGGGGGGCTTTTTTTGCCCATTTTTCCGAGGCCCGTATGCAAAACAACGCTGTCTTGACCTTTGAAGACGTCGACTTCGATGTGGTCGACGTACGAAACATGCCGTGGTTGAGGGGTTACCAGATTGGTAATGCCTTGGACTACTCCGACGGCGCCGTAGCCGTCTCAAAACTGTTCGAGCGCAACGCCGACGAGTTCACGGAAGAGATGACCCAATTGGTCGAACTGAATACCGCCGGCGGCCGCCAGCAAGTGCGCATCTTCAGCCCGCGCGGCTGCTACCTGCTCGGCATGCTGGCGCGCACCGAGCGCGCCAAGGCGTTCCGCCGCTGGGTTCTCGACGTGTTGGAAGGCCGCCTTGTGCCGCAAGAGACAGGCCGCATGACGGTGCCGCAGCGGCTGGCGGCGTTGCGTTATCGCGGCTCGCTGGTCAAAGAGCTTGCCAACGCCCGCACGGCTTCGCTGGCGGTCGAGCTATATGCCAACCTGCAGCAGGTTTCCCGGCTGCTGGGCATGCAAGCGCAGCCCATTGGCGTACTTGCGCCCGTCGCGCGGCAGAACAGCCTGCAGGGCATTGAGTAAGGGGGCGGCGATGTCGATCACTACCTCGCTCCTCACCGCCACATGCGTCGACGTGCGGCCCGTGCGTTTCCGACGCACCCTCGATTGCAGGCAAGTCTTCGCCACGCAGGAGGTCATCGTCTCCCTCGATGACGGCAGCAGATTCGAGCTTTGCATCCACCTGAACGATGGTGTTGCGTCCCTAGCCACCGGCAAATCCGTCGTATACCCCGCGCTCGAAGAGGTGCCGGCATGAAAACCTACCTCGTCCGCGTTGCCGCAGGCGGCCGTCGGCTGTCCTTCCACGCCATCGCCGCATCAAGCACTGAAGCACTGATGGCCGTAATGCGCACGACTGAAGCGCTCGGCCTGGCCGCCCGCGCCGGCTCGGCCCGCCTGGTTGGGAGGCCCGCATGAACGTCCTGCAGCTCGTTGCCATGTTCGCCACCCTCGCCGTGCAGGCCGCTGCCGTGGGCGTGCTCTTCGCCTGGCGAAGCAAGAACGACCCGATCGTCAACGCCTACACCGCGCGGCCGAAGCGCTTCAACAGCGTTGTACGCGTGCTGCTGTGGGTGGCCGTGGTGTGCATCGGCGGCGGTGTTGTTGCCACGGGCCTGATGGCCTACGGCGTGTTGGTGGAGGCCGCGTAATGCTTGCCCTCGTCAATCTCTGGATGCTGCTCACGGCCTTCGTTTCCGTGGCGCTGCTCAACTACAGCGCTAACACGCAGCGCTGGGGCGCGCTGGTTGGCCTGCTTGGCCAGCCGGCGTGGCTGTACCTCACGCACGTGACTGGCGAGGCGGGCATGTTCACCGCATCGGTGTTCTTTGTCGTCTGCTACGGGCGTGGCGTGTGGCTCGGCTTCCTGTCCAGGAGCGCCCGCCATGCCTGACCCGGTCGTTACCGATGTGGACGTGCGCCGGATGCACCGCTTCCTGCGCCTGACCACCCCATACGACGCCATGCCGCCACCGCTGCGCGCCGCCGTTGTCGCCGCAGCCAAGGCGATGGCAACGGTGCGCGAGCGGCGCCGCACCCACCGCACAACTGTCGACCTCAAGCGCCGCGCCGCCGGTGATCTGGACGACTGACGTGCACCACAAGAAAGGACATGACTCTACTCATTCTGGCTGCGCTCTGGTTTGCCTCTGGCGCAGCGTCATTCATCTACTGGTGGACGCGCAAGTACGACCTCCAGTCCACCGATCTGCCACTCGTTCTTCTCAACGGGATCAATGGGCCGCTGGCCTTTCTGATCGGCATGAGCATGCACGCTGATCGAAAAGGGCCTCGCATCCTGATCCGGAAACGGAAGTAAACACCATGAGCGCAAACATCCTGCGCCAAAGGCGCCCGTCACATCCGCCAGCCGCACGCTTTGCTGTGGTCTCCAACCCCGGAACCTTGTTCCAGCGCATTGAGGACTATGCGTCGACTCTTGCCGGAGCCCAAGAGTGCGTGAGTTGCTACGACGTTCCGGTCGACGTGATGCTCATCACGCCTTCCGGCGAGCTGACGACCGAGTTCTGACCCACTTCCCTGATCGCAATGAACCTCGACCTCTCCTCCGCCATTGCGTCGCGCCTGGTGCACGACTACGGCTTCAAGGAACGATCGAACAAGCTGGAGAACGGCACCTGCCCCTCCTGCAGCAAACGCTCGCTGTGGGCCTTTGCAGACGCGCCCTGGGTCGTCCGCTGCAACCGGCTGAACAACTGCGCGGCCGAGTACCACGCCAAGGAGTTGTACCCCGATCTTTTCGCCTCATGGAGCGACCGCTACGTCAAAACACCGGAAGCGCCCAACGCTGCAGCCGATGCCTACATGCGCGATGCACGCGGCTTTGACCTGGCGCGCGTCGCCGGCTGGTACACGCAAGAAAGCTACTACAGCCACGAGCTCAAGATCGGCAGCGCCACCGTGCGCTTCCCCTTGAGCGAGGGCCGGTATTGGGAACGCATCATCGACCAGCCCGAACGCTTTGGCGACCGCAAGGCCACCTTCAGCGGCTCATACGCGGGCACTTGGTGGCAACCACCCAACCTGCCGGCGCAACCAAAGGAGCTCTGGCTGGTGGAGGGCATCTTTGATGCCATCGCCCTCATGCATCATGACGTGGCCGCCGTGGCCACGTTCTCCTGCTCGCACTACCCGACCGCCGCACTGGCTGCGCTGGCCGATCAATGCGCCGCCGGCGGCCACCGGCGCCCGCATCTGGTGTTCGCCCTGGACAACGACCCAGCCGGCCGGCGCTACGCACTCAAGCACATCGAGCGCGCCCGCGACGATGGCTGGTCAGCATCGGCCGCGCTGCCTAAGCAGGCCGGCAAGACGAAGCTCGACTGGAACGAGCTGCATGTGCGCGACCGGCTTTCCAAGCGGGACCTGGACGAATATCGCTACCTGGGCGATCTCTTCACCGCCGCCACGCCATCGGACAAGGCTCGCTTGATGTACCGCCGCACAGGCGATGCGAAGTTCCCGTTTGAGCATCGCAACCGGCTGTACTCGTTCAAGCTCGACCTCGACGCCTTCCAGCGCGAAAGCACCACGGTGCGCGAGGTGCACGAAGACATGGCCGAAGACGAGGTGCGCGAGCACGCCCTGCAGCGCGCCTGCATCGTGCAGCCCATCGCCAACTGTCTGCCCACGGCGCTCTACTACCAGGCCAGCCCGCAGACAGACGAGTCCTGGTACTACTTCCGCGTGGCCTTCCCGCACGATGGCCAGCCCATCAAGGCGACATTCACGAGCGCGCAAATCGCCAGCAGCAGCGAGTTCAAAAAGCGCCTGCTGGGCGTGGCGCCAGGCGCCATGTACACCGGGACCGGCCAGCAGCTCGATGAGTACCTGGAGAAGCAGCTCGCCCACATCCCCACGGTGCAGACCATCGACTTTTTGGGCTACACGAAGGAATACGGCTGCTATGTCTACGGCGACGTGGCGGTGAAAGGCGGCAAGCTGTTCCGGCTCAACGATGAAGACTTCTTCGACATCGGCAAGCTCTCGGTCAAAACCATCAGCCAGGCTGCGACGCTGTCCCTCTCCACCGACGTGCAGGGCATGCAGACGACCTGGTTGCCGCTGCTCTGGCAGGCCTTCGGCGCCAAAGGCCTGGCCGCGCTGGCGTTCTGGTTCGGTAGCCTGTTCGCAGAACAGATCCGCCAGGAGCACAAGAGCTACCCCTTCCTGGAGCTGGTGGGCGAACCCGGCGCCGGCAAGACCACGCTCATTGAGTTTCTGTGGAAGCTCTGCGGCCGGCGCGACTACGAAGGCTTCGACCCGAGCAAGTCATCGCTGGCAGCCCGGGCCCGGAACTTCGCCCAGGTGGCCAACCTGCCCGTTGTGCTCATCGAGGGCGACCGCGGCGACGAAGGCGCCAAGCAACGCGGCTTCGATTGGGACGAGCTGAAGACCGCCTACAACGGCCGCAGCACCCGCGCACGCGGCATGAAGAACGGCGGCAACGAAACGTATGAGCCGCCCTTCCGTGGCGCCATCGTCATCAGCCAAAACGCTGAAGTCAGCGCCAGCGACGCCGTGCTGCAGCGGATCGTCCACATCTACTGCGACCGCTCGGCACAAACGTCAGCAACGCGGGCCGCAGCCGAAGCGCTCGAGCGCATCCCCGTGGAGGATGTGTCGGCCTTCCTGCTGGCCACCGTCATGGCCGAGTCGAAAGTGCTGGAGACCTTCGCCGCCCGGGTGGGCGTTCACGAACAGGCCTTGATGGCCCGCCCAGACATTAAGACCGTGCGTATCGCCAAGAACCACGCGCAAATCATGGCCATGGTCGACAGCATGCGCCACGTGCTGCCGCTCACCGACGAGCAGCACGCCGCCGCGCTGGACGAGCTGGGCCGCATGGCCGCAGCGCGACAGCAGGCGATCAGCGCGGATCACAAGCACGTGCAGCAGTTCTGGGAGGTCTACGAGTACATCGAGTCAGCCGACGACGACCGCCCGATCCTCAACCACGCGCGCGGCGACGGCCTCATCGCCATCAACCTGCAGCACATGGAACAAGTCGCCGGCGAGCGCCGCATCGAGCTGCCCCCGATCGCGGACCTCAAGCGAGTGCTCAAGACCTCGCGCCAACGCAAGTTTGTCGACATCCGCGCCGTCAACAGCGCGATCAATGCCCACTTCAACCGTGAATACATCATGCAGCCCAAGCGGCCGGAGACGGTGAAGTGTTGGGTGTTTGAATGCAATACGAAGGGAGCCAAAACATGACCACCATGACCCCATTTGCAGTAAGCAACGTCACGCCGGAAGATTTTGCCCGCCTGCTGTCAGACCTACGCAACGTCCTGCAGGCCGTGCCGGTATCGGATCAACTTTGGGATGCCGCAGCCATTGGCAATTGGATGGGCCTGTCGCCCGACACCGTTGCGGATGCGGTGGTGGTGCGCGAAGGCTTCCCTGCGCCTGTGCAGCCGACCGACGCCCGCCATGGCAAACGGCTGTGGTTTGCCGACGAGGTCATCCAGTGGGCGCGAGCCAATCGCGGCCGGCTGCCCAAAGGACGCGGCCGCCCGCGCCGCGCCTAAGCCGACTTCACAACGCCGTCGAGCTGGTCCGCCAGCTCTTCGGCGGTCGGGTTGTAGTACACCATCAAGCTCTTCAGATCCCGATGCCCAATGATGCGCGCCAACGACAGCACATCGACGCGCTTCGACAACTGCGTGCACGCCTCGTGCCGGGTGTCATGAAAATGTAGGTCTTTCAAGCCGGCTTTGACCACGGCGCGGCGGAACAGCGTGTCAGCGGTGCCGGTGCTCAACCGGAAGAGCCGCCCAGCCTCATCGCCAGGCAGCAGCTTCAGCAGTTCAATCGCACGGGCAGTAAGCGGCACCTCGCGCCGGTCTCCGTTCTTCGTCCGAGGCAGGATGACGTGGCGTTCACCCAAGCGCGCCGTTGTCTTCGTCAGGCCGAGAATCTCGCCCTTTCGCATCCCAGTCTCCAGCGCCACCAGGAACGCAATCGCCAGTTCCTGCTGCATGGACGTGGGTGCCGCGCCGTCGTGAAAATCAAGCGCCTTCACCATTGCGGCCTGCTCCTTCGGAGATACGCGCCGGTTCCGTGGTGGCGGGTCGATTGGCCTGCGCAGGCCATGGGTGGGGTTGTCACGGATCCACTTCCACTCGGTCCGCGCAACCTCGAAGACGGCCGAAAGAAGGTTCAGCTCGCGATTGACCGTGCTGGCCCCGACAGGCTTGCCCATGCGACCGGCCACCTTGCCGGCCAAGCGCGCATCGCGCCACTTGCCCATGTCGTCGCTGGAAATCTCGCCGACCAGGAGGTCAGCCAGGTCAGGTGTGTCCCTCAGAAACGCCGTGAGCCGGATCGCCTCCCAGCGCGCGCCTGGCTTGGTGGGCGCCACCTCTTCGATGTAGCGTTCGACAACCTGGCGCAGCGTGCGCTTGGCGGGCTTGCCGCCGCGCCCCTGGTTGGCCAAGATGTCAGCCTCGCGCTCCGTTGCCCACGCAGCGGCCTCAGCCTTGGTGTCAAACGTGCGGCTGTCACGCACGCCCAGGCGAGCGACCTCCGCTTTCCAGACAGTGCCGTCTTTGGTCTTGCGCTTCGTGAATGTAGCCATGGTAGCGGGCGTAAATTTGGCGTAATTGCTACTGGCTTTTTACACCAGAACGCCTAATTTGAGCCCCTTGCCAGGCCATCCAAACAGTCACAAATGGCTACGTGGTGCGGCTTTGCGGGAGATCGCCCCTTTTTCCGGATGTTCGCCGAAAGGCCGGCATTTCCGGTCAGCGGCACCAGAATAAAAAAAGGGTTACAGGTTCTGCCTGTAACCCTTTTTGCATTTTTGGCTTCTCAGATGGGTGTTCAACCCGCCTCCCTCCCCCCAACAAAGCGCCGATTCCCCCCCCCCGGCAACAAGCGTCCTTGGCTTTCCAGTGCCCGGCCTATCAGCCTATTGCTGATTCGGCGCGACAATCCCGAACCGGTCCATCTGCCGATAGACCGTCGCGCGGGCGATGCCAAGCTCCTGCGCAACGTGGGTGATACGCCATTTGTTCCGACGTAGCGCAGCCAACAGGATTTCACGCTCGTTGGCGGGCGCGACATCAGCCGCGGTTGAAGCTTGGCCTGCCGCGCCGTCCGTCGTACTTTCGAGAACTTCCGGCGGCAAGGCGTCAACGTCGATCAGGCCATCGTCGCTCATGGCAAGCGCAAAACGCAGCACGTTGCGCAACTGCCGGACATTGCCCTGCCACGGGTAGCTGCGCAGCACCGCCAGCGCGGCCGGCACGAGTTGCGCGTGCATGTCGAGCTGGCGTGCTTCTTCCTCGACGATACGAGCGATCAGGTAGTCCTTGTCACAGCGCTCCCGCAGCGTCGGCAGGTGCAGCGTTGCGCCGCACAGCCGGTAGTAGAGATCCTCGCGGAAGCGCTGCTCGGCAATCAGCTGGCGCAGATCACGGTGCGAGGCGGCAATCACGCGCAGGTCGACCGGAATCGGCTTTTCGGAGCCCAGCGGCATCACCTCGCGTTCGGAAAGCACACGCAGCAGCCGGCTCTGCAGATGCAGCGGCATGTCGCCAATTTCGTCTAGGAAAAGCGTGCCACCATCTGACTGCGCGATCAGGCCACGCATACCCTTGCTGCGTGCGCCGGTGAAGGTGCCAGGCGTGTAGCCGAACAGCTCGCTCTCGATCAGCGATTCGGGAATGGCGGCGCAATTGACCGCGACAAACGCTTTGCCCCGGCGCTCGCTCGCGGTGTGCAGAGCCTTGGCCAGGACTTCCTTGCCGGTACCTGTCTCGCCTTGTACCAGGATGTTGAGTGGTTTGTTGGCCAGGCGCTTGGCCTGCAGAATCAACCGCTGCATCTGCGGGTCGTCGGCGCCCAGAGCCTCCAGGGCAGCACTGGCCTCGGGGCTGGGCAGCACCGGCGCGGAAGTCGACGCCGACGGCATAGACGGCTTGCCGGGCGCGCCGCGCGGCGGGATCCCCGTCGCGTAATACAGCCCGTGGTCGAACATCCGAATCGCCGTGCGCTCGGATGACGTGCCCGCGCGCGCGATGCGCCACAACTCGCTCATGTTTTCGCGAAACACTTCGGTCAGCGGATGGCCACGCACATCGGCGTGCGGATCGCTCTCGAGCCGCAGCTTGCGCCGGCCGCCGCTGTTGATGCCGCGAATCACCCCGTTGGCATCGAAGGCGATCATGATTTCGCTATCCACATCCACCAGCGACCACGTTGACCCAAGCCGCAGGATCCACTGATCGCGGAAGTAGCGCAGGAAGTTCGCGTCTTCGATCTTCTGTGCGTACATGGCCGTCATCTGCAGCGCGAGGTGCTGCCCTTCGCGCGGCGCAGGCGCACTGAGAGCGGACACATCGAGCACGCCCAGGAAGTTGCCCGTGGGATCAAACAAAGGTGCGCTGTTGCAGGTGAGCGTGATGTGACACGCGTCGAAATGATCGGTCTGATGGCACGTCACAGGGGCCTGCTCGACGATGCAGGTGCCGACCGCACAGGTACCGGCGCGCGACTCACTCCAATCGGCGCCCAGGTACAGGCCTGAACGTTTGAGTTCACGATCCAGATTGTCGTTGCCGATGAAGTCGACCGTGACGCCGTAGGCATCGGTCAGCAGCAGCACATAGTCGAGGCCGGAGACACGCTTATAGAGCTGCTCCATGCCGGTACGCGCGACGCTCAGGAAGTCTTCGATCTGATCTTTGTGCTCGCGCAGACGCTGCGCCTCCACGATGTAGGCGGGTGTGGGGCGGCTCGGATCGCGGCCGTAGTCGTCCAGGCAGCGTCGCCAGGAGCGCTCGATGACGCCTTGCGCCTCGCCCGGCTGCTGCGAGAAGGCGAGCAGCCGCTCGATATGTGCGCGGTGTGCTTTTTGCTGCACGACTGTCTCCTTAGCCGCCGCATTTGAAGGGTGCGAAGCCCACGCTGCCGGTCTTTGCCGGCATGGGAGCGAGGGCATATGCGGTTCTACGCTAATCGATTTACCCAGTTGTCGCAACGTAACGACAACGCAAGGTCAACCGGATTGGCTGGCTTAGATTTCCCTCCGGCTCAATGCCCCGGCAATGTATTCGGCCTGCCGGATCGCGAGGGCAACGATGGTGAGCGTCGGGTTGGCCGCCGAACTGGACGTGAACTGACTGCCGTCCGAAATGAACAGGTTTTTCACGTCATGCGCCTGGCCCCAGCGGTTGACCACGCCGTCGCTGGCCTTCGCGCTCATGCGGTTGGTGCCCATGTTGTGGCTGGCCGGATAGGCAGGCATGTCGATCACGCGCGTCGCGCCCACCGCCTCGGACACCTTGCGCCATTGCACCAGGCCATGCGCGGTGATTTTTTCGTCGTTCTCGTGATAGGTCTTGGTGACGATCGGAATGGGCAGACCGTACTGATCTTTCTCCGTGGGATGCAGCGTGATGGTGTTCTGCTCGCGGGCCATATCTTCACCGCAGACCCACACGCAGCTCATGTGGTCGTACATCTCCATGGCCGATGTGAAATCGCGCCCCCAGCCGCCCGGCTTCATGAACGCGGCCGTGTACGGCAGATGGATGGCCAGGCCTTCGAGGTAATAGCCGCCGACAAACCCGCGCTTGGTGTTGAGCGGGACCTCGTCAGCCACCACCGCCGCAATGTCAAAGCCGCGATACATGTAAACCGGCTTCTTGTGGATAGACACCGCCGCAGCCGTGGCGTGGTTCATGTAGTTCTTGCCCACCTGCCCCGACGAATTGGCGAGCCCGTTGGGGAACATGCTCGACGCGGAGTTCAACAAGAGCCGCGGCGACTCGATGGAATTGCCCGCCACACAGACCACCCGTGCCTTCTGCAGCTGCTTGCGGCCCTTGTTGTCGACATAGAGCACACCATTGGCGCGGCCCTGCTTGTCATGCTGGATCTGCAGCACCATCGATTCGGGCCGCAGTTCGACATTGCCGGTGGCCTGGGCACGCGGCACTTCGGTGTAGAGCGTGGACCATTTCGCGCCGATCTTGCAGCCCTGCATGCAAAAGCCGATCTGCATGCAACCGGGGCGGCCGTCATACGGTTCGGAGTTCGACGCCGCCGGACGTACGATGTGCTTGTAGCCGACCTTTCTTGCGCCCGCTTCGATCACCTTGTAGTGGTTATTTGGCGGCATGGGCGGCAGGCCACTGGCCTTGGTGCCGCAGACGCCCATCTTCTTCTCGGCCAGTTCGTAATACGGTTCAAGCTCGGACAGCGTGATCGGCCAATCCAGTACATTGGCCCCGTCGATGGCGCCGTACGTGGTTTTGGTGTGGAAGTCGTGTTCCTGAAAGCGCAATGCCACGCCGGACCAGTGCACCGTAGACCCGCCCACGCCCTTCACGATCCAGGCGGGCAGGTTCGGATACGTCTTGGTGTGGTGCCAACCGCCCGCCGAGATGCGTTTGTCGAGCCACGAAATCTTGTTGAACATGGCCCATTCGTCGTTCTCGAAATCGGCCTGCGTGTAGTGCTTCCCCGCTTCCAGCACCACGCATTTGACACCGCGCTGCGCCAGCTCGTTTGCAAGCGTGCCGCCGCCCGCGCCCGAGCCGACGATCACGACGACGCTGTCGTCGTCGAGGGAAAACTTTGCCTGATCCGTCATGATGGTTGTCTCCGTTTTTTTATGTGCCGAGGCTTAGAGCCAGTCGATGTCGTCAAAGCCGCGGTGCAGATAGCCGCCCTTCTGCCACGACGAACCCTCGTAGCCGAACAGAGGCCAGAGCTTCTTGTTGTTGTAGAGACCGGTGACCAGATCCCCCTGGACCTTCTTGAAGAAAGGCGTGGATTCAATGTCCTTGAGCAGCGCCACACGTTCGATCTCGGTCTTCACCTGGGCATAAGGCACGCCATAGCGTTGCCTGGCGCGTTGGTCCAGGTCGTGCACGCCATCGATCAGCAGCGCATTCACTGCGGGCTCCTTGCCTGCAGCGGCGTCATAGGGCGCGACTGCCTCCACGTAGAACTTCTCGGCCAGCTTGTCGTGCGGATAGATGTCGCGCGCCATGCGCACCAGCGTCTTGCCAGTGACCGTGCCCAGACGAGGAAAGCTCTGCTCGACCACCACATCCTTGGTGACCGCCATGGCCGCCGGGACGACCGTGACGCTGATGGCGGCCAGGCCGCCACCGCGCAGAAAGCCGCGTCGCGACACCTTGGGTTGCTTGTCCAAAACACGCATGGCAGAGCCAGCGGCTGGCGTGGGTTTCATGTTGGTTGCCTCCGTTATCGGGCGAGCACAGCGCGCGCCTTATCTTGTTGAATTGCACAACGTTGACCGCCAGCTCACGGGCCTGCTGTGGCGGACCGAGTTACCTGCGTCGGATGCGGCTCGCGGCGGGAATGACGGGATTCATTCGTGGGCTCATGCTCGCCAAGCACATCGACGAGCATGTGGTGCAGACCTTCGGCCAGTACGGTCGCCAGCAGCGGCACACCCAACTGCTCGGTACAGGACGTCGTGCAGGCCTGCAGGCGCTGCGCATCCGCAGGGTTCGCCCCCAATGCAGCGCACAGCAGCGGCCAGTCGGGCGGCGAGATGAGCGTGCCGCACGTCAGCAGCACACCCGTGCGCCGACGTACCTGCGCGAGGCCGACGATCTTGCGTTGTCCGACCACCACCTCCCATGGCGAGAGCGAACCGAAGCAGGCCCACTTGAGCGATCGGGCCGGCGGCGTCATCTGCAGTTCCTCGGGCGGCACCGCGTAGGCGGGAATGCCGAGGTCTCGCAGCAGCCCTGCGTGCAGCACGCCCAACCATCGGTAACTCGACACCGTGCCGGTACCCGCCACCAGCGGGTGATCGGCTGGCAGCACGATCGACGCCGACAACATCCAGGGCCCGGCCAGCACGGCGCCACCTCCAGCGTCGCGCACAACCACCGGCGTGGCACCGCCTGCCATGCCCGGATGCAAGACCGCCTGCGCACGGCCCAGGACGACGCCGGGCCCCGCATACGTCCACAGCCGTACCGCGGGCCGCAGGACCGGTTGCGCAAGTTGCGCGCGGTTCCACTCCTGCTCTTCTGCGCAGTGGATTCCGTCGGAGAGAAAGTCGGGCGCAAGCATCACAGGCCTTCGAGGGTTTCCAGCCGCGTCTTCAGATCGGTCAGGAAGCGTGCGGCCGGGTAGCCGTCCACCGCGCGGTGATCGAAGATGAGATGCAAGCCCATCATTGGCGCGATCACGATGCAGTCGTCCTTGACCACCACCCGCTTGGCAACGCGCGTCACCCCGAGGATGGCAACCTGCGGCACGTTGATGATGGGCGTGAAGCTGTCGATGCCCGTCATGCCGAGATTGGTCACGGTGAATGTCCCGTGCTGATAGCTGCCGGCCGACAACGTGCCAGCACGGGCGCCCGCCGCCAGACGGCGGCTTTCGGCAGCAATGTCGGCAACTGACTGCGTATCGACATGGCGCAGCACCGGCACCATCAGTCCTTCGTCCAGGCTGACGGCCAAGCCGATGTTGACCTCCGGCATCAGCTCGATCTCTTTCTCCTGCAGGCGTGCGTTCAGGCGCGGATGCTCGCGCAGCGTCAACGCCACCGCACGCAGCACGAATGCCGTCAGCGTGACCTTGCACTGCGGCCCGAGTTGCTGCTGCAGAGCCTGCACTGCGGCCTCCAGCCGTGACGCATCCACCTCGATCGCCTGCGCCACGCGTGGCACCTGCCAGGCAGCGCTCATGGTGCGGGCGATGGCACCGCGCATGCCGGCAAGCGGCACGACACGACGCTCGCCGGCATCAGGCACGAAAGCCAGGGCTTGACTCATGTTTTCGGCTCCAGCCGCGCGAGCACAGCGCCGCGTGCGAAGGTGTCCTGCGCCGCCACCTCCAGCGCAGCAACAACACCATCTGCAGGCGCTGCCACCTCGTGCGTGGTCTTGACCAGCTCGACCACCGCCAATGCCTGGCCCGCGGTCACTGCATCGCCGGGCTTGACGAGCCAATCCTGCAACAGGGCCTCGGTGCCGTCTTCAACGTCCTGCCAGACGGCGTCGGACATCACGATGTCGATCATGCTGCTTCTCGCTTGAGTGAATAGGAAACGGGTTGGTGCTGCGCCAGTGCACGCACCTGGGCGACGATGCTGTCGACCTGTGGAATGACAAACTGCTCGAGCGGACGGGAATACGGGATGGGCACATCCGGCACCGCGAGCCGCCGCACGGGCGCGCGCAATGCCACGGTGTCGAGGTTCTCCGCGACGATGGCGGCAATCTCGCCCGACAGGCCGAAACTCAGGTAATCCTCGTCTGCCACCAGCAGACGGCCTGTCTTGGCCACCGAGCGCAGCACGGCCTGGCGGTCGAGCGGCACGATGGTGCGTAGATCGATCACCTCGACATCGATGCCCTCGGCCGCCAGTTGCTCGGCCGCGAGCAGCGACTTCTGCACCATCTGTGAGAGCGTGACGATGGTCACGTCGCGGCCTTCGCGTGCCACGCGGGCCTGCCCGAAGGGGATCGCGTAGGCCTCTTCGGGCACCGCGTTCGTGCTGCCCTCGAAATAGGACATCCACGACAGGCCCATGATGCCCTTGTGGTAGCAGAAGATGACGGGGTTGTCGTCGCGGATGGCCTGGATCATCAAGCCTTTGGCGTCATATGCGTTGGACGGCACGACCACCTTCATGCCCGGCATGTGGGCAAAGCTGGCGTACAGACATTGCGAGTGCTGAGCCGCATCGTTATAGCCCCCGCCGATGCCGGTCGTGATGACCGCCGGCAGCGCAACACGGCCGCCGGACATGTAGGTGTTCTTCGCCAGGTGGTTGTAGATCTGGTCAAAGCACACACCGAAGAAATCCACGAACATCAGCTCGGCAATGGGGCGCAACCCTTCTGCTGCCGCGCCGAGCGCAGCGCCGATAAACGCCGTTTCTGAAATCGGCGTGTCCATGATGCGATCCGGCCCGAAGCGGTCGAGCAGCCCGGTGGTGGCGCTGAAGATGCCACCGTATTTCCCGATGTCTTCGCCCATGACGAAGACACGCAGGTCGCGTTCCATTTCCTGGCCGATCGCTTCGGAAATGGCCTGCGCCATGGTGAGGGTGCGCGCGCCCTGCGCCGCGCCGTGTGAGGCTTGCATGGTGAGTCTCCTGTGATGGCCGCAGGGGCTGCTTAGTGAACGAAAACGTGATTCAGCGCGTCGCTCGGATCGGGATATGGGCTGTTGCGACCGAAGTCGTACGCTGCATCAATGCGCGCCGCGATGGCGGCCCGCAGCGCGGAGTCTGCGTTGTCATCGAGCAGCCCCGAAGCGCGCAGACTGTTGCCGAGCAGGTTGATGGGATCGGACTCGCGCAGATGCTTCGCTTCGTCCTTCGGGCGATAGGTTTCCGGATCGCCCTGGAAGTGCCCGAGGTAGCGGTCGGTCTTGACCTCAATGAGCGTGGGGCCCTCGCCGCGACGCGCGCGCGTGATGGCCTCGCCGGCCGCGTGATACACGGCCACGGCGTCGTTGCGCTCCACCAGCACGCCAGGCATGCCGTAGCCGGCAGCACGTACATCGTTGGAAGGCACGGACGTCGAATCGGCTTTCTCGACAGAAATGCCGTACTTGTTGTCTTCGCAGATGAAGACGACGGGCAGCTTCCAAAGCGCGGCCAGATTCAGCGATTCATGAAACGCGCCCTGGTTAGCCGCGCCCTCGCCAAACACCGCAACGGCCACCCAGTCTTTGTTCAGCTTGCGCGCAGCCAGCGCAGCGCCGCAGGCCTGCGGCATGCTCGCGCCAACGATGCCGCTGCACGAGAACTTGGTCTCCGGGTGAAACAGGTGCATGTGGCCGCCCTTGCCGCGGCCAAGACCCGTTGCCTTGCCGAAGATTTCGGCGGTCATTTCATTCAGGGGCACGCCCTTGGAGATGGCGAAATGGTGGGCGCGATGTGGGCCGACCACGGTGTCTTCGGGCCGCAGATGCACACACACGCCCACCGCTACCGGCTCCTGCCCCGCCGACAGGTGCATCTCGCCAGGCACAGGGCCTGCGCCAATATCAAAGGCCAGTCCCTTCTGGATTTTCGGCGGCAGCTTGCCTTCCAGATAGACCTTTGCCATGGCCTCTTCATACTGGCGAATCTCGATCATCTTCTCGTACATCCACAGAAGATGTTGCGGTGTCGGGTCCATGCAAAGTCTCCTCTTGCTTTCGTATCGGTGTCCGGCTGCTGTGCCGGCTGATCGGGAATTGCAAGAGGGGTGCCAGCTGCGAGGGCAAGCAGCACGCGTGCATGGGAAATGCCCACAAAGCCTTTCGGCGCAAGGGATTGCGGTATAGCAACCGCAGATGGACAGGCACCTGAAGACGTCTCGGCAAAGCGCTGCCGAACGAGACAGACGTCGCAGTGAATGCGACAGGTGTCTCACTCAACCGTCATGCATGAGCAAAAGAAAAAGGGCCCGAAGGCCCTTTTTCTTGATGCAACCGCCAGACAGATCACACCGCCGGAATGCGCAGCTTCTGCCCCGGATAGATCTTGTCCGGATTCGACAGCATCGGCTTGTTGGCTTCGAAGATGGCGGGGTACTTGTTGGCATCGCCGTAGAACTTCTTGGCGATGGCCGAAAGCGTATCGCCGCGCTCCACCGTGTGCCATTGCGATTCTTCCGACTCGGTATTGACCGACATCTGGTCATCCACCGACTTGATGCCCTCGACGTTGCCGCAGCACAGGATGATCTTTTCGCGCGTGGCTTGGTCGGGCGCTACGCCAAATACCTTGGCAGCATCGCCTTCAACCTGCACTGAAAGCGCCGTGGCGCTCAGGCCCTGCTGCGCGATGTAGTCCTGGATGGCTTGGCCCTTGGCATCGTCGGCTGCCTTGGCGGCGTCGGCATCCGCCGATGCATCGGCCGGCGCGGCCGCAGCGCTGCCGTGGAAAAGCTTCTCGCCAGCCTCTTTGATGAAGTCAAAAAAACCCATAACGACCTCCATAAGTACACAACGGGGAACGGGAAAGCTGAAGGGCATGCCCTGGGGGCCTGGCCCGTCGCGGCAGTGTAGCCGCTCACCTGCGGTGTCTCCATGACAGTCTCAGGCGCAATTGCAAACTTTGAGCCCCGATGAGGCGTTCAAGAGGCGCTTCACCCACTTTGAATGCTGCAACGCAACAAAATCACTGGCACACTGTCTTACCCATATCGAAACCACTTGCGGCCCTTCGGAGAGCACGGGCACCATCGTCCTCATCCGCGCCCATTTCCGCCGCCATGCACCGTACTTGGATGAAATCCATCACCCGGCTAGTCGACGCCCTGACCACGCCGGGCTTTGGCCGCCAGTCATGGCCGCCCAAACCGGTTAAGCCGCTCAAGCCAACCGCACGCCGCGATAGCCCACGCCGCGTACGCCCGACGCCCACCCAGGGTACCTTCGTGCGCGAACAGTTCATCTACGAACCCGAGTCGCCCGCCGTGGTGGCGCGCCGCCCTGAATACTGGCTCTACACGCCGCCCACACGCGGCAGCAAATCCCCTGCACTGATGGTGATGCTGCATGGCTGCAAGCAATCGGCGGAAGTGCTGGCGCATGGCACGCGCATGAACGCACTGGCAGACCGCGAGGGCTTTATCGTGCTGTATCCGGAGCAGCCACGCCGCGCGCATCCGCAATGCTGCTGGCACTGGTATGACCCGGAGCACGCCGGCGCGCGCGAGGCCGACGGCATTGCCCAACTGATCGAACAAACCCTGGCACAAACCGGCGCCGACCCCTCGCGCGTGTACCTGGCAGGCTTGTCAGCCGGCGCGGGATTGGCCGGCCTGATGGCATTGCGCCATCCGAGGCTGTTCGCCGCACTGGCGCTGCATTCGGGGCCGGCCCTGGGTGTCGCACGCTCGCCAGCGTCTGCATTGAACCTGATGCGTCGCGGAGCACGCGTCGACGCTGTCGATGCGCTCTCCAGCGTGGTGAACGTGGCCTCCTACCCCGGCATGCCGACGATGCTTCTGCACGGCCTGCGCGATGAGGCCGTCAACCCGGCCAACCAGGCGCAGTTGGCCGCGCAATTCCGCGCACTGAACCATCTGGGCGAGGGGGCCAACGTCTTACGCGAAACGACGCGAGGCGAGGGTTATGTCCTGCGCAACGACATACGCGACGGCGAATGCGTCGTCAGCCTGTGCCAACTCACTACCATGGGCCACGCCTGGAGCGGCGGCGACCCGCGCTACGCATTCCACGCGCCGGGTCCCGACTCGACGTGGCTGTGGTGGCAATTCGCGCGCCGGCACGTTCGCGACACAGCGCTGGCGGCGTAACCCACGTCAGAGATCGATCGACTGCTGGACGGGGTTGCGTCCCAGCAATTCATCGATCAAGCCATAGCCGCGCGTGAGCCCGGCATCTTCGGCGGCTTCCCGCGTGGGCAGCGGGCGGTCGTCATGCGAATGGGCGACGAGCGTTTCGACGGCCGTCGGGTCTGCGCCGGACTCGCAGATGCGCACGACAAAATCCCACTGCGTGGGTCCCTCCCCGCCTTTGTCGGATTTGCGCTCGGCACGGGGAATGGCCAGTACGTAGACGTCGAAGTCTTTGTACAGCTCGGTGCGCCAATTCGATTCCATTGTCATGTTGCCTCCCGGAAAGCGCCGCGGCCTCTTATCCGGCGGCTGCGGCGTCGACAGACCTGCCCGCAAAAAACAGGCCGGTACATGACCGGCCCGTCGTTACATCATCAGCATTCGCCCTTGCGCGCGTGGCCCGGGGGGCAGTGGTAACGGTCGTCGCGATCGCGGCGACCGTGATCCCAGTCGCGATCGCGGCCACGCCAGCGGCCGTCGTCGCCGCGATCCCAACCACCGTCACGCATTTGCCAGCCGTGCGGACCCTGCTCCCAACGCGGCTCGCGCCAGTGGTAACCCGGCCGGCCATGTTCACGATAGCCGCGACGCCACACATAGCGGCCGTCGCGCCATTGCCAGTAACCCGGCACCCATACGTAGCCCGGCTGCAAGACCGGCACAGGCTCGTACTGAGGCGCCGGTGGCGCGTAGGTCGGGCCGATCTGCACACCGATCGACACTTGTGCCTGTGCAGGCAAAGCGATCGAACCGGCCGCACCAGCGGCCGCCAGGCATGCAGCGAGAATCCATGCGTTCTTCTTCATGTGAGGACCTCCTTCTCAAACCAATCGAACTTGAATGGATCGTAGCATCGGGTTCCGCCGTCGCCTCTAGGGTGTTACGCGGCGTTACCTCCGTTACCGGAGAGCGGAAACGTGTTCACGTTTGCGTGACGTTGCGGTCGTTCCTCGCCCAACCACGCGCAAAACGCCTGCACCACTTCGTCACCAAGATTGCGCGCAGGGCTGTACCAGTAGTAACTGCGTGCGACCAGCGCGAGATTCGGGAACGGCGCCACAAGACGCCCCTCCTCCAAATCGTCTGTGATGAGCGCGGATGGACCCATCGCGACACCCAGGCCATCGATGGCGGCTTGAATCGACAGATAGAAATGCTCAAACGTAAGCGCATGTGCGGGCCGCAGGTTCGGCACGCCTGCCAGCACAAGCCAGCTTGGCCACACCGAGGGCAGCGTATCCGAATGCAGCAGCGTGTGATGCCGCAAGTCGGATGGGCTCAACAACGGCATGCGCTCCAGCAACACCGGACTGCACACCGGAAAGCGGCTCTCGTCCAGAAAGCGTCCTGACTGAAAGCCAGCATGAACCTCCGGCCCGCCGCGAATGATCACGTCGAAATGATCGGGCAAGTCTTCGATCTCGTCGATGGACGTGGTCAGCCGAACCTCCACGCGCGGAAAGCGCATCTGAAACGTCGAGAGCCGTGGAATCAGCCAGCGCATCGTGAACGTCGGGATGCTGTTCACACGAAGGATGCGTACAGCATCGCGGTCGCGCAGCGCCTGGCTGGCCGTGCTGATGCGATCAAGCGCTACGCCAATCTCGGCAAGGTAGCGCTGGCCCGCATCGGTCAGTTCCACTCGCCGATTCAGCCTGCGAAACAGCGACACACCCAGCCACGCCTCCAGTGCCTGAACCTGGCGGCTGACCGCGCCATGCGTGACATTCAGCTCCTCGCCCGCACGCGTAAAGCTCAGATGGCGCGCCGCCGATTCAAAGGCACGCACGGCATTCAGAGGGGGCAGCTTGCGCATGTCGCGTGAGGTTTCTTCACAGATCGAGTCAGTATATATCGATTGTTGATCACACTTTGCAGCGCTACGCTGGCACCTTCTTGCTCTCACTGACACAGCATCGAGTGAGAAAAATCGACCCGACTCTCAGTTCACGCACATCGTCACCGTGACCCCCGCCGTCATCGCCTTGGTTCTCTGCGCCGCCCTGCTCCATGCCTCATGGAATGCGTTGCTGAAAAGCGGCTCCGACCGCCTGCGCGCCATCACGTTGATGACGCTGGCCTCTGGCGTGGCGGCAATACCGATGGCGATTGCATTGCCATTGCCCGCGCCGGCCGCTTGGCCGTATGTGGCGCTGTCCGCTGTGCTGCACGTCGGCTACAACGTATTCCTCGCGCGCGCATATCGGTTTGGCGAGTTCGGGCAGGTGTATCCGATTGCGCGCGGATCATCACCGCTGCTGGTAACGATAGGCGCCGCGCTGTTTGCGGGCGAAATGCCGGGTGGGATTGCGCTAGCGGGCGTGGTGCTGGTGAGCGGCGGCATTCTCAGTTTGGCGCGGGGCCGGAAGGCCGACCTTGGCTCGACCCTGGCGGCGCTCACCACGGGCGTATTCATCGCGTGCTACACGGTGTGCGATGGTATCGGCGCGCGAGCGGCAGGCAATGCAAATGCATACTCGGCATGGCTGTTCATGCTCGACGGCTTGCCGATGGTGCTGCTCTATCGCGCGTGGAAAGGCCCGTTGAACATCGACTTGCGAGACGCCAACACGCTCAAGACGTTTGGCGGCGGTGTGGTCTCACTCATCGCCTACGGCATCGTCATCTGGGCTGTGACGCTCGCGCCGATGGGGCCCGTGTCCGCCTTGCGCGAAACGTCGGTGGTATTTGCCGCGTTGCTAGGCCGACTGTTCCTGAAGGAGTCACTCACAGCGCGGCGCCTGTCGGCCTGCTCGGTGATCGCCTTCGGTGCTTACTGCCTGGGGCACCCGGCCTGAGTCCACACTCAAGCTGCGCGCGGCGGATATTTGACTTCCAGGATGTCGATCTGCTCGACGCCCGTCGGCGTGCGCAGCGGAACAGTGTCCCCCTCGCGCGCCTTGATGAGCGCACGCGCAATCGGCGAGATCCAGCTCACATGCCCGATGTCCAGATCGACCTCGTCCATGCCGACGATGGTGACGGTAGTCTCATCACCACGCTGGTTGACGTAGGTGACTGTCGCACCAAAGAAGATCTGATCGTTGTCGCCCTGCAAGCTGGCGTCGACCACCTCGGCCTTCTCGATACGGCGCGTGAGAAAGCGGATGCGGCGATCGATCTCGCGCAGGCGCTTCTTGCCGTAAAGGTAGTCGCCGTTCTCCGAGCGATCGCCATTCGATGCGGCCCACGACACGATGCCGACCACCTCAGGCCGCTCGGTGTCGATGAGGTGCATCAGCTCAGTGCGCAAGCGCTCGTAGCCCGCTGGCGTGATGTAGTTCTTGGAACCCGGCGGCAAGGGCGCAGCGCCTTCGGGCAGATCGTCTTCGTCATCGCCGGAATCTTCCCGGACGAAAGCCTTGTTCATGATGGAAGCCACGGTGGATCAAGGCTCCATTATAGAAAGTTGGTCCCTCTCGAAGAAAAAGTGAAGAAGGGGGTTCACAAGACGGAAAATCTCTGTATAATCTCATTTCTCGGTTGCGGCTGTAGCTCAGTTGGATAGAGTACTTGGCTACGAACCAAGGGGTCGTGGGTTCGAATCCTGCCAGCCGCGCCAACCTAATACGAGAACGAAAAGGGCTTCCAGAAATGGAAGCCCTTTTCTTTTGTCCGCGCCGGACTCGCATGCAGCGCTGCGTCAAAGCGCTCTTGCGTGTGCGGCAAGCGGACCACAAACAAAAAAAAAAGCGAAGCCCTCTGGCCTCGCCTTTTTGTTTTTGCGTGGAGCATCAATCTCCGCCGCGATCTCGCGCAATGCGAATCACATCCGGGTTGCGCCGCAGCGCGCGCATCACATCGGCCAAGTGCACGCGGTCGTGCACTTGGATCAGGAACGTCATATACGTCGCTTCCTGACCGCCCTCCTGCTCCATCGATACGTGGGCCACGTTGGCGTCAGCCGACGTCAAATCCGCTGCTACGCGCGCAAGAATGCCCTTCGTATTGCGCACCAGCACCTTGATCGACACGTCGAACGCACGCGTCGTATGTTCGGCCCACATGACGTCAATCCAGTGCTCCGGATCCTTGCCATGCAGGCGCTTGGCCACGCGGCATTCCTGCACGTGGATCTGCAAGCCTTCGCCCTTGCCGATATAGCCGACGATCGGGTCACCGGGAATCGGGCGGCAGCACGACGAGAACACCATCGCCATGCCTTCGTCGCCGCTGACGGTGACGGCGGGCGCTTCTTCGCCAGCAAAGGTGTGTACGGCCGCCATCAACGCCTCGTCGCCGTCGTGGCCACCTTCCTGCAGAAGGATTTCGAGGCGGCGCGCAACCACGGCGGCCACTCGCCGGCCGAGTGCGAGATCCGCGAAGACGTCTTCACGCGCCTTGTTGCCTGTCCATTGCACGATGCGTTCCCACACCTGGGCAGACACGGCCTTCATGTCGATGCCGATCTGACGCAGCGCCTGCTCGAGCAAACGCTCGCCAAGTTGGATTGCCTCATCCAGCTTGGCCGTCTTGAGGAAATGTCGGATCGCCGCACGCGCCTTGCCGGTGCGTACGAATGTGAGCCACGCCGGGTTCGGCTTCGAGTACGGCGCCGTCACCACCTCGACGATGTCGCCGTTCTTCAGCTCCGTGCGCAGCGGCAGCAGCTCGTTGTTGATCTTGACCGCCACGCACTGGTTGCCCAGGTCACTGTGCACCGCGTAGGCGAAGTCCAGCGCCGTGGCGCCGCGCGGCAGAGCACGGATCTCGCCCTTGGGCGTGAACACGTAGACGGCATCCGGGAACAGGTCGATCTTGACGTGCTCCAGAAACTCCTGCGAATCCCCCGTCTGGCTTTGAATGTCGAGCAGCGATTGCAGCCACTGATGCGCTTGTTGCTGCGCCCGATCGGGCTCGTCGTGGTGCTGCTTGTACATCCAGTGCGCGGCAACGCCGGCTTCCGCAATCTGATTCATCTCGCGCGTGCGGATCTGGAACTCGACCGGTGTGCCGAACGGGCCCACCAGCGTCGTGTGCAGCGACTGATAACCGTTGATCTTGGGGATGGCGATGTAATCCTTGAACTTGCCGGGCATCGGCTTGTACAAGCTGTGCAGCGCACCCATCGTCATGTAGCACTGCATCTGCGTGTCGACCACCACGCGGAAGCCATACACATCCAGCACCTGCGAGAACGACAACTGCTTGTCGTGCATCTTGCGGTAGATGCTGTACAGCGTTTTTTCCCGGCCGGTCATCTCGGCCGGGATGCCCGCGTCGGTCAGCGCACGCTGCGCCGTTTCAAGAATGCGGCTCACGACCTCGCGTCGATTACCGCGCGCGGCCTTCACCGCTTTCTCGAGCGTGGCATACCGGAACGGCGAACCGATGCGGAAGCTCAGCTCCTGCAGCTCCCGGTATGTCGTATTCAGGCCGAGGCGGTGCGCGATCGGCGCGTAGATCTCCATCGTCTCGCCCGCAATGCGCCGGCGCTTCTCCGGCGGCACGTGGTCGAGCGTGCGCATGTTGTGCGTACGATCGGCGAGCTTGACGAGAATCACGCGCACATCGCGCGCCATCGCGAGCAGCATCTTGCGGAAACTCTCCGCCTGCGCCTGCTCACGGCTCTGGAATTCGAGCTTGTCCAACTTGGTCAGGCCGTCGACCAGTTCTGCGACTTTGGGGCCGAACTTCTCGGCCAGCTCGCTCTTGGTCACGCCTTGGTCTTCGATCACGTCATGCAGCAGCGCCGCCATGATCGACTGCACATCCAGCTTCCAGCCTGCGCAGATCTCTGCCACGGCCACGGGATGCGTGATGTAAGGCTCGCCGCTCTGGCGGTACTGCCCGAGGTGCGCCTCATCGGAGAAGTGGAACGCTTCCTTCACCAGCTTGAGATCAGCCGGCTTCAGATACGAAAGCTTTTCGGTCAGCCCCGAAATGGAAACGACCTGCTGGCGAGGCGGTGCCGCGGGCTGCGAGGTCGGACCAAACAGATGCCGATAGGTCTGCTCCAACACCGCATCGATAAAGAGCGTGTCGGCACCCTCGGGCGTCGCTGTCTGCTCGGGCACGTCGGCGCTTGCGCCCTTGTGCGATTTTGGCGGCAGGGCTGCCCGCTCCCCTACCAGGTCGGCACCACGCGGATCAGGCAAGTTCGGCGCGCCCGTACGAGGCGACGCGGGGCCGGAGCCGGAAGCGGAGGACGGCATGGAAACGATGGAAGCGGTGGAAGACCCGGAAGGACCCGTGGAGACGCCCAGCGCAGAACCGGACGACCTCGCGGACGATTCCACCGACGGCACGTTGTGTTCGTGCGTGGCGGAATGTTGGGTCCTGGGCGAAGAAGCGGGCGAGGTAGGCATGCCGGGGTCTAGTGCGTTCGCGGCTTTCACATCCATGAAAGATCGCCAGAACGATCAATGACCGAGGCAGCGTACCACGCCAGGTAATGCCAGGTAACGCGCCTCAGCTCAGGACGGAACCTTCTTGAGCATCTCGATACCAACCTGGCCCGATGCGATTTCGCGCAATGCGGTCACGGTCGGCTTGTCCTTGGCATCGACCTTGGGCGTGTGGCCCTGCACCAACTGACGGGCGCGGTACGTTGCGGCCAATGCCAGTTCGAAGCGATTCGGAATCTGTTTCAAGCAATCTTCGACGGTAATACGCGCCATGAAAACTCCACCTGGTGGCAAATCTTGTTGATCTCGATATTTTAGCAGCAGCGCAGCACTCACTTCGGACAACACTGGGGCGCAGGCGCTACCACACTTTCGCAATCGCGCTGAAAAACGCGAATGCGCTGCTTGCTCAGTGAATGCCCAGCTCGACGAACAGCTCGCCGTGGCGCGCCTTTTGAGCACCGAAGCGCAGACGCGTGGCCTGCACCACGGTGCGCAGCTCAGCCAATGCGGTATCGAACACTTCGTTGATGATCACGTAGTCGGCTTCGGGTGCGTGCGCCATCTCCGAGCCGGCCGCCAGCAGGCGGCGCACGATCACGTTGGGCTCGTCCTGGCCGCGTTTCTTCAGACGCTCCTCCAGCGCCGTAAGCGATGGAGGCAGGATGAAGATTTCGACAGCATTGGAAAAACGCTGGTGCACCTGTTGGGCGCCCTGCCAGTCGATCTCGAGCAGCACGTCGGTGCCGGCACGCATCTGCTCTTCGATCCACACGCGTGAAGTGGCGTAGTAATTGCCGTGCACCTCGGCCCATTCGAGAAACTCGCCGCGATCACGGCAAGCCTTGAATTCCTCGACAGTCATGAAGTTGTATTCACGGCCGTGCTCCTCGCCGGGGCGCGGCTTGCGCGTGGTGGCGGAGACTGACAGGCGGATCGAGGAATCCTGCGCCAACAGCGCATTCACCAGCGTCGACTTACCGGCGCCGGACGGTGCCACGACCATGAACAGGCTGCCCGGAAAATGATTCTCGATGGGCGTATCGACGGCAGAGTGCGCTTGAGAGGATGGCATGTTCTAGTTCTATGGTTTCGAGTTATTCGAGGTTCTGGACCTGTTCGCGCATCTGCTCGATGAGCAGCTTGAGTTCCATCGATGCATCCGCCAACTCCTTGGCGGCCGCCTTGGAGCCGAGCGTATTCGCCTCGCGGTTCAGCTCTTGCATCATGAAGTCCAGGCGCTTGCCGATCTGGCCGCCCTTCTCCAGGATGTGGCGCGTCTCGCGCAGATGTGCCTGTAGGCGCGAGAGTTCTTCTGCGATATCGATGCGGATGCCGTAAACGGTGGCTTCCTGGCGAATGCGCTCGGACAGCTCGTCGCGCGTCAGTGCCGGCGTGCCTTCCGGCGCAGCCAGGCCAAACGCCTCGCGCAGACGCTCGGTCAGCTTGTCCTGATGCTGCTGGATCAGGACCGGCACCATCGGCGTGAGTTTGTCGACGATGGCGAGCATTGTGTCAGCGCGGTCTAGCAGCACGGCCTTGAGCGCATCGCCTTCGCGGCGGCGCGACTCCAGAAGTTGCTTGAGCGCCTCTTTGGCCGCCTCGAGCACGGCGTCGCGCAGCGCGTCTTGTGTCAGCTGCGGCTCGGCCAGCACGCCGGGCCAACGCAGGATTTCACCCATGCGCAGCGAACCCGATGCCGGCAGGTAGCGCGTGACCGCCTGCTCCAGCTTGGCCAGTTGTTGCAGCAGTTCCACATTGAGCGCCGCAACATCGCTGGCGGCTTCCTGTCGCTGCAGGTTAATCCGGCACTCCAGCTTGCCGCGCGACAGCGCGCTCATCAGCATTTCGCGCAGGGCCGGCTCGAAGGCGCGGCACTCTTCCGGCGCCCGGAACAGCAGATCGAGAAAGCGCGAGTTGACGGTGCGGAATTCGACCGAGACAGTGGCGACGCTCCCGCTGGGTGCGCCATGGGCATCGGTAAAGGCTGCCTGGCGTGTCGCAACGCCGTAGCCGGTCATGCTGTAGATCATGGAGTCGTGGTGTGTTGTTCTTGATCGAATCAGGAAATCCGGCGGCGGTTATTTAACGCCCGGAATTGGCGGGGAATCCCCCACCTTTTGTCGCTTTACAACGTGTGGACTGGTCAGGGAGAATCCGACAGCCATTTCGCCACACAAACCCATGACAGAGTCAAAAGGCTCAGGACAGCCACGCAGTGCCCCGTTGCCGGTCGGCACCTTGCTGTCCAATTATCGTATTGTAAAGAAGTTGGCCAGCGGGGGGTTCAGCTTCGTCTATCTTGCGACCGACGAGCATGGGACGCCGGTGGCCGTAAAGGAATACCTGCCGTCTTCGCTGGCGCGTCGTGCGCCGGGCGAATTGATTCCGGTCGTCCCCGAAGAAAGCGCGAGTGCATTCCGGCTCGGGCTCAAATACTTCTTTGAAGAAGGCCGGTCGCTGGCCAAGATTTCCCACCCTGCCATCGTGCGCGTGCTCAATTTCTTCCGGGAAAATGGCACCGTCTACATGGTGATGACGTATGAGCAGGGTAAAACGCTGCAGGAGCACATCCTCACCGCGCGTCAGCAAGGCAAGCTGAAGATGCTGCGCGAGCGCTTCATTCGCCAGGTCTTCCATGACCTGATGAGCGGGCTGCGCGAAGTCCACATCCACAAGCTGCTGCACCTCGACATCAAGCCCGGCAACATCTACCTGCGCGAAGACTTTTCGCCGATCCTGCTCGACTTTGGCGCCGCACGGCAGACGCTCACCGCCGAGGCCTCGCGCTTCCAGCCGATGTACACGCCGGGCTTTGCCGCGCCGGAGCTGTACCGCAAGCACAACGAGCTGGGCCCGTGGACGGACATCTACAGTATCGGCGCCACCATCTATGCCTGCATGGCCGGCACGCCGCCCCAGGAAGCCACGCAGCGTGAGAAAGACGACAAACTGGAAGAAGGCCTGGAGCGCCTGCGCAAGGTCTATACCGCCAGCCTGATCGACCTGGTTGGCTGGTGCCTGAAGATGAAGCCGGAAGAGCGCCCCCAGAGCGTGTTCCGCCTGCAAAAAGTGCTGCGTGAAGAAAGCAACGCGCTGACCGAGCTGCAGGCGCTGACCGCCATAACCCAGGGTGGCCCGGTGTCTGAAGAAAAAGAGGCGTTGACGACACGTTTCATGAGCCGCCTGTTGCGCCGCCGGGACAGTTGACAGCCAAGTCGCCGCCGATAGGCGGAGTATGATTTCAAAACGGTGCAACACTAGGCAGGACTTGCCGCTGCACCGCATCTCCACATCGAATACTCATCTAGCCGCAATGCGATTCTCGGTTTATCAGGAAAGCAAAAAAGGCGCGCGACGCGTCAACCAGGACCGCATGGGCTACTGCTTCACGCGCGATGCCATGCTGATGGTGCTGTGCGACGGCCTGGGCGGGCATTCCCTGGGCGAAGTTGCCGCCCAACAAGCGCTGCAGACCATGGCGCGCCAGTTCCAGCGCCACGCACGTCCGTCGATTCGCAATCCGCGTGATTTTCTGCACGAGAGCATCATGCTCGCGCATCGCGACATTCATCGGTATGCCGAGACGAACGGCCTGCCCGATGCGCCGCGCACGACCATCGTCTGCGCGCTGGCCCAGCGCGGCTCGCTGCACTGGGCGCACGCCGGCGATTCGCGCATGTATCTGATGCGCAAGGGCGAACTGGTGACGCGTACGCGCGATCACTCGAAGATCGAGAACCTGCTGCAACAAGACCGTGTGCTGCCGATGCAGGTCGCGCACCACCCGGAGCGCAACAAGATCTACAACTGCCTGGGCTCGCCCAATCTGCCGCTGATCGACATCGGCGGACCCGTCAACCTGGAGCCGGGCGACGTTGCCATGCTGTGCTCTGACGGCCTGTGGGGCAGCGTGGAAGAAGACGAACTGGTCGACACCTGCACCAGCTTCTCGGTCACGCAGGCGATTCCCGAGTTGATTGCCCGCGCACTGCGCAATGCCGGCGACACCGCAGACAACACCACTGCCATCTCCATGATGTGGGAGCTGGACGCGGTGACCACCACGCAGGATTCGGTGCAGACCGACACCCTCCCCCTGAACGCCTTCACCACGTCCATCCTGGACGCGCCGCAAAGCGAATCAGGGCTGATGTCGGAAGAGGAAATCGAGCGTTCCATCGCTGAAATCCGCGCTGCTATCGACAAGACAAGCAATCTGACGCGCTAAACGCCGTCACACCGTCTCCATCCGGCCCGCCCTGCCGAGCGCAGCGCGGGCCGGTATCATGTCGGGCTAACCGTTTTCCTCAGCGAGACCCCACATGCGACCCAGCGGCCGCCAGCCCGACCAACTCCGTCACGTCACCCTCACCCGCAACTTCACGCGCCACGCCGAAGGCTCGGTGCTGGTGTGCTTTGGCGACACACAAGTGCTCTGCACGGCCAGCGTGCTGCCCAAGGTGCCGCCGCACAAGAAAGGCAGCGGCGAGGGCTGGGTGACAGCCGAATACGGCATGCTGCCGCGCTCGACGCACACGCGCTCCGACCGCGAGGCCGCACGCGGCAAGCAGACCGGCCGCACGCAGGAGATCCAGCGCTTGATCGGCCGCGCAATGCGCTCGGTGTTCGATCTGCGCGCGCTGGGCGAGCACACGCTGCATCTCGACTGCGACGTGCTGCAGGCCGATGGCGGCACGCGCACGGCCAGCATTACCGGCGCGTTCGTCGCGGCATATGACGCTGTCTCGGTCATGCGCGAAAAGGGCCTGTTGGTGGGCAACCCGGTCCGCGACTTCGTGGCTGCCGTATCGGTGGGCGTGGTGGATGGCGTACCGGTGCTCGACCTGGACTACCCCGAAGACTCCGCCTGCGATACCGATATGAACGTCGTCATGACCGGCAGCGGCGGCTTTGTGGAAGTGCAAGGCACTGCGGAAGGCACACCGTTCTCGCGCGCCGAAATGGATGCCCTGTTGAATTTGGCCGACCAAGGCATCCGCACGCTGATCGGCCTGCAAAAGCAGGCGCTGGGCCTGTGAACGACACTGCCATGCGCAAGATCGTTCTCGCATCGAACAACGCCGGAAAGCTGGCCGAGTTCAACGCGCTGCTGGGCACCCTCGGGGTCGACGTGACGCCGCAAGGCGCGCTCGGCATTCCCGAGGCGGAAGAGCCTTACGCGACGTTTGTTGAAAACGCGCTCACCAAGGCGCGCCACGCGAGCCGCGCGTCCGGCCTGCCTGCGCTGGCAGACGACTCCGGCATCTGCGTGCATGCGCTTGGCGGCGCGCCGGGCGTGTATTCCGCGCGCTATGCGCAACTGGTGGGTGGGCCGAAATCGGATGCTGCCAACAACGCCCGCCTCGTCCGCGAGTTGGCCGGCAAGGCCGATCGCGGCGCACACTATGTTTGCGTGCTCGTCTACGTGCGCCATGCAGATGACCCGCAGCCGATCATTGCCGAAGGCAACTGGTTTGGCGAGGTGATCGACACCCCGCGCGGCGACGGCGGCTTCGGCTACGACCCACACTTCCTGCTGGCTGATCTCGGCAAGACCGCCGCCGAACTGACCAAGGCCGAGAAGAACAGCGTGAGCCATCGTGCACAAGCCCTCGCGCAGCTCGTCGAACGGCTGCGCACCTTTGAAAACGCCTGAAGTTCCGATGATCCCGATTCACCCCGCCGGCGCAGCCAAGACGCCTTCCGCAACCGCCGCTGAGACCGGTGACAAGGTTACCTCCGTCTTCCTGCAGCCGGGCAAGATCAGCCTGCCCGCCTCGCCGCCGCTGTCCTTGTACGTGCACGTGCCGTGGTGCGTACGCAAGTGCCCGTACTGCGATTTCAACTCGCATGCGGAGCCGGACCAGGGCATCCCGGAAGAGCGCTTTCTCGCTGCCGTGCGGCAAGACCTGGAGGCCGCGCTGCCCATGGTGTGGGGCCGGCATGTGCACACGATCTTCATCGGTGGCGGCACGCCCAGCTTGCTATCGGCGCAAGGGCTGGACCGCCTGCTGTCGGACATCCGCATGCTGCTGCCGGTCGACGCCGATGCCGAGATCACGATGGAAGCCAACCCGGGCACGTTCGAGGCAGAACGCTTCCGCAGCTACCGCGCCAGCGGCGTGAACCGCCTGTCGATCGGCATCCAAAGCTTCAACGACGCACACCTGCAAGCACTTGGCCGCATCCACAGTGCCGCTGAAGCGCGCGCCGCAATCGACATCGCCCGCGCGCATTTCGACAACATCAACCTCGACCTGATGTTCGCCCTGCCGGGCCAGACACTCGCCGAATGCGAGGCTGATGTGGAGGCCGCGTTGTCGTGCGATACGAACCATGTGTCGCTGTACCACCTGACACTGGAGCCGAACACGTACTTCGCCAAGTACCCGCCCGCGCTGCCGGATGACGACACGGCGTTTGCGATGCAGGACTGGATTCACGCGCGGCTGGCGGCAGCAGGCTACGAGCACTACGAGGTATCGGCGTATGCCAAGGCGGGCAAGCGCTGCAAGCACAACCTGAATTACTGGCAATTCGGTGATTACCTCGGCATCGGGCCAGGCGCGCACGGCAAGCTGAGCTTTCCGCACCGGGTCATCCGCGAGATGCGGCACAAGCATCCCGACACGTATCTGCGTCAGGCCGAGACGGCCGGCGGTGCGGCGGTCATGCAGGAGCAGCGCGAAGTCGACGCCGCCGACCTGCCGTTCGAATTCATGCTCAATGCGCTGCGACTGACGGACGGTTTCCCGGTCACGCTGTTCCAGGAGCGCACCGGCCTGCCGCTGCGCTCGATCGAGCGTGAACTCGATACCGCCGAGCAGCGCGGCCTGCTGACGCGCGACCATGTCGCCATCCGCCCCACCGAGCTGGGCCAGCGATTCCTCAACGATTTGCAGGAATTGTTCTTGGCTGACGACGAAAACTGACGGTAACCGGTGCCAAGTTGCGCCAGGTGCCGTTACAATGGCGCCCTTGCTCGCAACGAGCAGCGCAGCACAAAGGAAGCGTGGCCGAGTGGTTTAAGGCAGCAGTCTTGAAAACTGCCGATGGGGTGACCCATCCGTGAGTTCGAATCTCACCGCTTCCGCCACGGCTCATTCCGAGGCGTTCCGAAACATTCCGTAACACCGTGCTAAACCCAAGCTGCGACGCGGTTTTGGGGGTATTTCTCTTCTTGCCGGTTCCATATCGCTCCGACACAATCCACCCATCGAACAGGGGTGAGAACAGGGGTAGGAATGGCGACACGGCAACTGCATCGGCTGACAGCGCTCAAGATCGGCAAACTCGACGCACCGGGGCATTATCCGGACGGCGGCAACCTCTACTTTCAAATTTCCGAGACCGGCTCCCGCTCCTGGATCTTCAAGTTCACGCTGCGCGGAAAGTCGCGCGAGATGGGACTGGGGCCGCTGTCATCGGTCTCTCTGGCTGCCGCGCGCGTCGAGGCCGCGAAGTGCCGTGATCTCTTGCGAGAAGGCATTGACCCAATCGAGGCACGGAAAGCCGAGCAAAACAAACGCGCCCAAGAAGCGTCGGGCCCGCGCCTGTTCAGAACTGCCGCTGCCGCCTACATCGCCCAGCACCGCGACGGCTGGAAGAACAAGAAGCACGCCCAGCAGTGGGAGAACTCGCTCACGACCTACGCCTACCCAATTTTGGGTGATCTCGACGTGCGCGACATCGACACCGCCCTGATCGTCCGCGTGCTGCAGCCGATTTGGATGGCAAAGCGAGAGACCGCCTTCCGCCTGCGCGGCCGGCTCGAATGCATCCTCGACGCGGAAAAGGCCCTCGGCAACCGGGAGGGCGAGAATCCCGTGCGCTGGCGCGGCCACCTCGACAAGCTGCTGCCAAAACAGAACCGCCGCAAGAAGATCAAGCACCACCCAGCCCTACCGTGGCAGGAAATTCCCGAGTTCATGAGCGCGCTGCGCGCCGTAGCGGATCCGACCGCCCGCATGCTCGAACACCTGATTCTGACTGCAGTGCGCACTCAAGAAGTCCTGTATGCACGCCCTGAAGAATTTGCAATGGACTATCGCGTCTGGACGGTACCGGGCGAGCGGATGAAGATGGAATTGCCGCTCCGCGTGCCGATGGCCGACCGCCTGGTCGAACTCGTCAAAGAGGCGATGAAGGGCGCCCGCGACGGCTGGCTCTACCCCGGGCGCAAGAAAGGAAAGCCATATTCGAACATGGCCATGCTCAAGGTGCTGGAACGCATGGGATATGGCCACATCACCGTGCACGGCTTCCGCTCGACCTTCCGGGATTGGGTGGCAGAGTGCACGGAATACGCCGACTCGCTGGCCGAAAAGGCCCTGGCGCACGCCATCCAGAACGAGAGCGAGGCGGCCTACCGCCGTGGCGACATGCTAGAGCGTCGCCGCAAGATGATGGCGGACTGGGCGCGCTTTTGTGACGGCCAGACGGCTACGGTCATTCCTATCGGCTTGCATGGGTAGCAAGTTGCCGCGCAATCCTAGTCACACGCTGGACTGCGAAACTAGGCCGCTGCTGGAGCACCCATGCCTCCTTGCCGCCGCAACTTGTGGCGCAGCCGGATCACCGGGCGCTCAATCGCGTAGAAGGAAATAGCGGCAAAGACGTTCGTAGCGATCAGCATGAACACCATGAACTCGGCGCTCTGGAACTTGAGCTTAAAGAATTCGGCAACCCACATCAGGAAGAAGTGATTCAAGTAGATGCCGTAGCTGAGATTGCCCAAGAAGGCGTCCAGCTTGCCTGTTTTGACTGATGTGAGCCAATACACCAGCGGAATTCCAACAAGCACGCCGACCAGCACCTCAGAATTCTGCGGCCAGCCAAGCTGCGGGATCAACTTGCTTCCCACAAGTAGCACAGCACATACAGCCATTGCAGCGCCAAGGGCAATCCGTCGCTCGATAGGGGAGCCGCTGAACATGTAGCTGCCGCAGAGGAATATGAAAAGCGTCCCGGGAAGCAGCCGATAGCTCCAGGTATTCGTAGGAATGGTCCCCACGCACGCCAGGATGAACACCACCATCGAGAGTGCAAACATCAAGCCGCGCACGCGGAACGCCAAGATGAAGGGCAGCACGAGATAAAACGTCAGTTCCAGGCCAAGCGACCATCCCTGCGGCATGATCAGCCACTTGTCTGGCCTCACATACATGTAGAAGCCCATCGGCAGCATCAAATAATTGAGCACGATGTACTTCAGCTCTAGGTCCAGCTCCGGCGGCAATGCATACGTCGGCACAAAGAAGTGCATCAGCAAGCTGGTGAGCGCGAGATAGAAAAGGAACTGGGGAAACAGGCGCATCACCCGGTCCAACAAGAATCCGGGCATCCTGTCGGGCGTGGGGTAGCTCTTCTGGATCAAGGCGGTCATCACGAAGCCGCTGATCATGAAGAAAATCACAACTGCAAGAACCCCTTGGATGAAGCGGCCGATGTTAAAACCCGTGTGAGTAAGCACCACGAGGAGCGCGAGAACGTAACGAAGGGTGCCCATGCAGCAATTCCTTGCCTAGATTGCCTAGAAAGTGGCTGCAATGATAATCGGCTCGGACCTCACGCGCTACGAAAGCGCCTGGATGACGCGCGCAAGCTTGTGGTCTTTCAACGCTGGGCGTCGGCCATGCCGCACGCCCTATTTCGATCCACGGCGGCGGGTGCTGCCACGCGTGAAGAAGACACGGCACCAGTGGCGCCACTGCCTAGGCGGCTGAACTATCATCGACCAGTTGAAGTCGACACGCTCATAGCCCATTACCCTCATCCAGCCAAAAGGCACTCAACTTGCAGAACCAATATATCGAAAAAATAACAAACGGCTGCCCGTTCCAGATCGCATACGATCCTTTTGGGAATCCTGCCTCTATCAACATAGAAGAACCCAATGCCTCAACCAGCATTCCGATCGGGAACGATCACTTCCCCTCTCTTCTTGACCACATTCGGTCCACCGGAATAATGCCAAAGCCGAACATCACGACAATTTCCGAAGTAAAGGACAGTGATGGGAAACTGCTCCATTACAAAACCAATATTGGCGATTTCGTGAACGGCAAAAATTTCATTACCGATCACATTCGAAAGCTATTAGATAACGGCCTCGTAGAAATTACAGAACACGCACACACGCCAAACATCTCATCGATAGAAGCCAATATTTTCTTGCCTCGGAGCTATGCGATACTCGATCACGGGATGACTCACGTGCCTTACTTCGACTTTCATTCTTCGGATTTAGGCCTTCCATTCTCCGCGCAAGGAAGATTGTTGCGATCGATTGAAAACGACCGCATAGAGGAAGCAGGATATTTTGCAAAATTTCTGAAATACACCGGCGGCAATGTTATTAGAATAAATTTCACCGGCCGGGAAATGCGGTCTATTTTCAAATGGTCGAGAAAAATACTCAACAAAGAAGAGGAGAAATTCATTGCCTCCTCCCTAGAGGAAAATATTGCCTTATATGATCGCGGTAGCCGCGGACCTACAACCAATTGGTACTTTGATTGGCGCGTCCTCCATCACTACATTTGGGCACCGATTCTCGAAATATCAAATCACTTGATCGATCTGATCAATCGACAAGCCCACAGGAAAACCATAGGGCTGCTATCGCGAGACGATCTTGGTGACACGACCATACTCCGCGTTATGCGGTCCGATGGAAGCACCACAATGTGGCCGCTATCCAGCCTTCGCGATGAACAGATTTCAATATTTCCATTCCAGCTCAACTGGAATTATCACCCATTAGAGAAATCGTTCCAACGCGTCAGATTCTTACTTGATCGAGCACTGTACTTTGAAGCGATCCTCGTCGCCCAATCCGCTCTCGAGGGAATCGTTAATTTAATGTTCACGGACGATATAAAAAATGAATTCTTTTCCGGAAAAGAGCCCAAATGGGAGACAAAGTACAGTCAGCTAAGAATATTTATTGAGAATAGCGGACACAAACAATACCTACTGGATAGCGCATTGGGCATGTATTTGAGTGGCGGCCTTCGAGAAATATATGAATTGAGAAATCATTACGCACACGACGCTCTCGAGAAACGACCCGAATACGCATACAACAGTCAAGTGATGCATAAAACCCGCGAGCTACTCAACCCACTCACGGACACATTTGAAAACTCGCTATTTATGGGGCAAGTAAATGCACTGCATTCGGACTTGCCCGCCTTTCGCGTCTATCTAGCACACAACAAGGGGACCACAGACTCACAGGCCTTGAAAACGTGATGTGAGGCGGAACCCAAACTTCGCGACGTCGCGGAGAAGGATGTCGCTCTCAAGGACAAAACCAATCCGTACCTTCCGCCTCGCATCGAGGAGTAGCGTTGCCGATGCAGTACCATTCGCCTGCACTTGCGTAAGCAAGTAGAACAACAACGCTCCGGTGCCGCCACACCTGCGGCCATTGTCTTAAATGACCGACCGTAACGCCCAACAACTCCATCCGCACAACTTGCATCCCGCATACCGGCCTGACATTGATGGGCTACGCGCGATTGCGGTCGTCGCGGTGCTGCTCTTCCACGCTTTCCCGACCGTCTTGCCGGGCGGATTCGTAGGCGTGGACGTCTTCTTCGTGATCTCGGGCTATCTGATTTCGACGATCATTTTCCGGAGCCAGGCCGCCGGCTCATTCTCATTCGGCGAGTTCTACGCCAAGCGCGTCAAGCGCATCTTCCCTGCATTGATCGTGGTAATGGCCACGACCTACGTTGTCGGTTGGCTGACTCTCTTTCCCGATGAGTTCCAACGCCTCGGCCGGCAGATTCTCGCCGGCGCACTGTTCGCGCAGAACTTCCAGCTTTGGCACGAGACGGGTTACTTCAACTCGCTTTCAGAATCGATGCCACTGCTGCACCTGTGGTCCCTGTCGGTCGAAGAGCAGTTCTATCTGGCCTTTCCGCTGATCGCGTGGGCGTGCCTGCGCGCCCGACTGAACCAGGGGCTGGTAACAGGGCTACTCTGGACAGCATCTCTGGTTTTGTGCCTCTATCTCTCCGACCTTGAGCAGTACAGCGTCCAGGCTTTCTATCTACCGCATACGCGCGCGTGGGAAATCCTTAGCGGTGGCTTGATCGCTTACTTCCAGACTTCGCACGGTCGCCCCCTCTCGCGAGTTCCCAATGCGCTGCGCTCGGCATTCGTAATGCTGGCACCGGTGGCAGGCATAGCCCTCATCGCCTATGCGACCTTGACGCTCGATAAGCACACGCCTTTCCCGAGCTGGCGCGCATTATTGCCGGTCTGCGGCGCAGGCCTTCTGATCGCTGCAGGACACGGCTCACCAATCAACCGGTTCGTCCTTTCCTGGCGCCCGCTGGTGTGGGTTGGGCTCGTCAGCTATCCGCTGTACCTATGGTACTGGCCGCTGTTGTCGTACGCGCGGATCCTCGAATCGGGCACGCCGCCCGCTTCTCTCCGTGTGGCAGCCCTGGTAATCAGTCTAGCCCTGGCATGGGGGACATATCTGTTCGTTGAACGCCCGGTGCGAGCTGCGCGATCGATTCCGCGCCTGCCGGCTGCGCTTGCAAGTGTCGTTGCGTGCATAGCGCTGACAGGGGCAGTCACCGAGGCGATGCATGGGATCGAGTTTCGTGCTGCGGCAGCGGATGCCGCTGGAAATCGATTCGACTACCCCTACAAGCAATCGTGCAAGCCGCTCATGGGCACGACGTTCCGCGAAGACTGGTGCAACGCGGACACACTAGCAGCCGGCATGCCGGAGACGGTCATGATCGGCGACAGCTTTGCGAACGCGGCCTCGACGATCGTTCGAGCGCATGACCAAGCAGAAGGGACGCGCAATTCCGACTTTGCGCAGTTTGGGCGCGGGGAGTGCCCGATGCTTCATGGCTATGGCCCCGAGTACTGCAAAGAGGTGACAGCAGCGGCAGAGAAGTACATAGCCGAAACAGCAAGCGTGCACACGGTCATCCTGGCGTCCAACTGGCCGGCCTACTACTCGGAAAAGGACTACCACGGACTGCGGCCGAAGCAGACGCATCAGGAGTTCATGGACGCATTTAAGGCAACCGTCGAGCACTATCAGCGACTCGGCAAACGCGTGGCCGTCTTCCTAGCCACTCCACAAGATACCAACCCGCGAAGCTGCGTAGAACGCCGCATTAAACTCCGAGACTGGGCTCCGCCATCCAACTGTACATATCCGTTGACGGATGCCTGGCGTGGGGATTCAGACTATAGGACCAAGATCCTTCCCTACTTGGCGTCGCAGGGCGTTCCGGTTTTCGACCCGTTTCAATTCATGTGCGATGCAACGACGTGCAGAGTCTCAGTTGACCGGACCCTGCTCTATTCGGACAGCGGACATATCTCGGCCCAGGGCGGACAATATCTTGCAGCACAAGGGGGCGCATCTCTTGCTGCAGCGCTAGCGCCCCATAAGGTCGGCTCCCGGCCCATGGTCACAGCAACAGAACAACGGGACCCGCGCCTCTAACCCATGATGCGGGCTGAAAGCCCGCGCAGGAGCCAACGAATGCGGAGCTTCTTGGAATCCATCCAACTTAGCTTGGAGACCAAAAATTGGTATGCCGCTCTCGCTGTGGCACTCACGATTCCCGACATCTGTGGGTCGATCGCGAATCCCAAGGAACACAGCGGCCCTCGCTATAAGCAGTGGTGCCAGAAATACCTAACGCCACGCTATACGCTGCCCATGCCAACCGGGGAAACTGTGTTTCTCTCTGCCGAGGACACCTATGCACTTCGATGTGCATATTTGCACGAAGGCGCAGACGATGTAAGCCGCCAAAGAGCGCGGCAAGTTCTTGACAGGATTGGTTTCTCATCAGGCGGCGCCCACTGCAACTTTCTGAACGTGGCATCCGCATTTCCATGTGAGCTTTCTCTGTGACCCGGCGCGGGCTTCTGGCGTTAAGGGGCGCTCCTGGCACGCAGCGCTAGATGATGCCTTCGCTATCGTCTCCGGTGCGTGGTGCAAGGCGGCGGCCGAAGTTGGCATCGCGGCCAGTGCAAAGGCACAAGCTGCGGTCGCTATCATCGGGCACGTCGATGCCCAGAAGGCAGTCGCTTACAACACCCAGAATATGGGCTACTGCCGCAAATCCAACAGCTTGACGCCGATGGATTTGCTGCGCGCCGTCGCACAAATGGAAGATGCCGCCGTCACGCGCGCAGCCAAGAAACTGTTTGCTGAGTATGCAGCCGCGATTAAGGGGCGGCACGCCTTGAGCTTTACCGGGTCGGCCAAGGCCGCCCAGAAAGCTGCTGCGGAAAAAGCGGATGCTGTGTCCAAGGACTCGGATGAAGAGCAACTGGGCATCGTATCGCCAGAGGCGTGGAGTGCAGCCGTGAAAGCAGGATTGCGTGAGGCCTTGGCGACGGTGAAGTCTCGGCGGGAGCTCGTGCAGGTTGTGCTCCGCGCGGCGCTGGGTGCAGGACACAGACGCATCCCGTTTGGATGGATGCGGTTGAGCTTTGCAACGAAAACCGTAATCAGTGTCAAGAGGACGGCGGCTCAATCTAGCAACCCTGATGTCTCAACCAGACCACCAGCATAGGCTGGCCGCGGTGGTACACTTTCTGGTACACATGGTTGGTACACATCGTGTTTCGCGGGGCGTTGAAACTCCTTGAGTTACAACGACTTCTTATTTCAGACGCCGAATCTCACCGCTTCCGCCAGTCCTTGTTCCAAGGCACTCCCAATTTCTCCCGCACTCCCTCGCCGCGTCGAATAACAACGCCGTTCTGCGGGCATTTCCGCTTTTGCCGGTTCCAGGTCTTCAACAGCGCAAGCCGTGTTAGTGCCGCGCCATTGGCCAAAGCGCATCAGGATCTTCTCCAAGCGCCTTTGCAATGGCCAGCCGAACGCGCTTTGCCCCATTGCCCGCGATGGAAGAAGACAGCAATTGCGGAGTGACGTCATCCAGGCCCAGCTTTTCTGAGAGTTCGCGCAAGGTGGCCTTGCCGAAACGCTCGCTGAGTAGGCGTTTTACGGTGGGTACGGTGCGGGGAAATTCGCGCGGATGGGGCGTGGGGCCTGCGACCGGACTTTTCGTCTTGCCCTCCTTCGGCTCTACCGAGAAATCGGCAGACTGAGGGAGAGGATTCTCGGCCATTGACCGGCCTAGGTTTGTCAAAGCTTCGGCTGCGTCTCGCCCTGTGCTGGAGCACATCGTGTCCGGCGCGACCAACACCGCGAAATAGCGTCCGCGATCTTGATACAACCTTACCTTGCAAATCAAATCCATATTATTCGGACGCTAATTCGAAACCGGCTTATTGATTCTTTCTCGAATGGAATAACTGACAGCCTCTGCTGCGCGTCACTTCCCAAGCTAAGGACGCAAGCGCCGCCCCAAGCCCCCCCCCCCGGGCTTGGGGTTGGTCGAGCGCATGAAGACTCTTTCCCGTTCTTCAAAAAAGGTACGACTCGTTTTTATGTTGTTCCCTCACCGATCTTATTGGTGAGGGCCTGCGCATCAACGCCGAAGCAATGTCGCGGAACGCCGACTCGCAAAGGCCAGGGAGAATCCGCTCACCCCCTGTCTACGAATCGGGTTTGGCCAGAGACGGCCAGACGACTTGCTGTTTTCCCCGTTACTCGCCCCGCGCTAGCCCCATGGGACCGCACAGGTGCTGAACATTCTTATTAGGCATGATGCTGACACCGCATATTGTCGGGAACGATAGCAGACGCTATTCTGACTGGCACCCTGCTAATTAGAGGTATGAACCCGCCAGCAGACGCCATTCGTGCAGGCTCCCTTTTGGTGCAGCGGGCGCGGCAAGTTGCTGGCAGCGTTGTCATGATCACAACCGTGTGCAACCGTTCGTCGCAATCTGGGATTGCGACCAAGCATCGGTATTGCGCGTGCGGCGCCTGGCCGCCGGGTCTTTTGTATTGCAACTAAACGCGGCAGACCATGGAAGTCCTCAATGATGTGAGCGCGATCGCTCTGGCCAATAGTCTTCCAGATGGCGTCTTTCTGGTCGACGAGCGTGGGCGGATCCGTCACGCCAATGCAGCGTGGGAAGACATTCTCGGTTATCGGCCGTCCGAGCTGCTGGGGCAATCCATGCTCGAACTCGTGGCGCCGGACGACCGCGACAGAACGCAAAGGCAAGCGGGTCGCGTTCAGGCAGGTGGAAAGTGCACCGGCTTCGAGAATCGCTATCGGCACCAGCTTGGCAGCGATGTCCATTTGTCCTGGTCGGCACAGTGGAGCGTCGAGCACCGATTGCGCATCGGCGTGGCCCGTAACGTCACCGCAACGAGAACGCTGGCAGAACTGAGCCCCTTGGCGCAACTGCAAGCGCGTCTGGCGCCTCACGAATCCAGGGTTTTGCAGTTGTTGTTGACTGAAGCCGCAGAAAAACAGATTGCGGAACAGCTCGGCCTTGCCATTTCAACCACGCATTCCTACATCACGAACGTCTATCGCAAGTTCGGCGTGCGTGGCCGCGCTGGGCTGATGAGCCTCTGGCTCAAAGAGATGAAAAGCCGCTGATACCCGCTCTGCATCACAGCACCGTCGCATCACCATCTGGCACAAATAGCACGCGACCCCTGCGCTATACTGCCGCCCGTCACGTACACAACGTGACCTCGGATTGGCGTCCGGGAATGACAAAGGCGGGCAACCGCCAACCGGCGGTTTTTTTACGCCCGCATCAAGTGCCCTTATGGTCGGGCCTTGGTGGGGGAGCGCTTGCGCTCGCCGGTTTCCTTTGTCACCGGTACGCCAACCTTGCCATGTGCCCGGCCACCCGATTGGCGTCGGGCGCCGGGTTAATCACGCCCGACAAGGAGGTGCACTGTGCGCCAAGCGCCCGCTCGCGTTGACCAGACGCTATCCCCAGATCCAGCCACGGTCCCCAAGCGCAAGCACGGACTTGAATCGCTCCAGCAGCAACGTGCCGATCTTCTGCGAGCGCTCGCAGCAGCCGAAGCATCAGTAAGAACGTTCCCTGCCGGTTCTTTGCAACAGGTCAGGTCGCGGGCACGGGTCACGCGCCTGCAGAACGAGTTGAGACACTTGAAAGCTGCGCTGGGCATGGCCAAGCCGCGTCAGAACCTGGGCGACTTCCTGATCGAGATGTTCCGCGAACGCGTCTCCCGCAACGAGTGGCAATGCATCGTCGCAGAGGCGCGACGCCGCCATGATTCAAGAGCTGCGGAACGCCAAATCGGACCGCTTGCCGCAGGGCCTGGCGCACAAAGCTGATATAGTCGCGTCGGCTCCGATTTCTGAACTTTGCGATGTCTCTCGTACTCCGCCGAACCGTCCTCACGTTCGTTGCCGCAGCCTCGGTTGCAGGCGGCGGTCTCGTCCACGCACAAGCCAGCGCGCCGCAAGCGCCGGCAGTATCTACAGCGGCGTCGGGCGGCACCGTGGCCGAGCTGCAGCAGTTGCTGGCGCAGAAGCGCCTGACCGAACTGCGCACGACCTACAACGGCGACTACGGCACCAGCCTGCTGCTCGTCAACGAAGACACCACGGCCTACGTTGCCCTGTCGTATCGCAAAGAGCTGTGGCGTGTGTACAAGTTTGCGTCGGTCGCTCCGGCCGAAGGTGCATACGAGACGCTGGCCAGCCAGACCCGGATGTGGGCCGAAGATGATCTGCGCCGCGCCGTCACGGCGGGCCAGAAGGCGCAACTCGAGCGCGAAGCCCAGGCAGCGCAGCAGCGCGCCGCATCGCTCAGCCAGGAAGTGCGCATCATGCAAGCGCAGCGCCAGAAGATGCTGACCGAGCAGCAGACCATCCGCCAGGAGACCAAGGCGCTGGACATCGAGCGCCGCGCGTACCAGACCCAGGTTGAATCGCTGCAGCAGCAGATCCGCCTGCTGGAAAAGCAGCTCAACGATCCGCACTGGTCGCCTGCGCCGTAAAGGTCTTCGACATCCACCTTCCTGGCCTGGCGCAGAAGCGGCAGGCCAGCGACCTCCCCGCCTTCGATGCAGCCCGCTTCGGCTTAAGAGCAATCTGATCGACCACCGTCCATCCACCGCTTAGCATGGCGCCTGCTTGCGCGGCCGGCTTTGCCTTGACGTCCGCTGCGGCCATCAGCGGAGACGGACTTGGAATCCCCCAACTTCATCATCGACGGACACCTGCGCCTACCAGGTCTGGTGCGTATGCCGCCGCCTTTCGGGCTGCCACTCGACAGCGCGCAGACCAGTGTTGACACGCAGGTAAGTGCGTCCGTCGATCCTGCCGCCAGAACGTGCGGAGTGGCCGGCACAGCCACCCGTGGGCAATGGCGTCAACGCATGACCGCGCTCGCAACTGGAGCGGCCTGCACATTGGCCGCTGCGCTGCTTGGCTGGCAGACCGGCCAGCATCGGCAGCAGGCGGTGGAGCCGGATCAGGCCATCGTGGCCGCCGTCGCCCAGCCGACCACACCGATCGTTCTGCTCGAGAACCCTCCTGCCGAGCCCGTCGCGTCAGCGCAAACCCAAGAGCCCGAGGAATCCGAAACCGTTATCGCAGCCGCAACGGCGGTCGCGCGTGCTCGCGACATGGCGTTGGACGATGCGGAAGTCATTAGGCCGGTCATTGCTGCTGCATCGACGGTGGTGACGCAATTGCCGGCGAAATCGATCCGGACGCGCATGCCTGTGCGGGCCGTCGAGCCAGCACCGACGCACGAGTTGGAACGGCCGGCCGCACTGCTCGACGAGGAATCTGCGTTCATCGAATTCGAGCCGGCACCGATTAACACGGCGCCAATCGCTTCAGGCTATGCGGCCCCGGGCACGCCGGTGCGCATCGAGCTGCAACGGCATACGCGCTTCACGGACTGACCAGAGCGCGTGTCGCCACGCCGGCTCAGTGCAGTTGGCCGCCCGTTTCGCGTACATCGTGCAACGTGCGCAACGTTGTTTCGATGGCGATGCGCAGACCGGTGACGATGGTGTCGTGCGCCATGCTCGGTCGCCCCGGATGCTTGGCAGCCTGCGACGGCAGATACGGGATATGGATAAAACCGCCGCGCGTCGGCAGCTTGTGACGGGCGATGGCATGCATCAACCCATAGAAGACGTGGTTGCAGACAAAGGTGCCCGCTGTCTGCGAGACGGACGCAGGAACACCGCCCGCACGCAACTCACGCACGATGGTCTTGATCGGCAGCGTTGAAAAATACGCGGCCGGCCCGTCACTCGCGATGGCGATATCGATGGGCTGTTTGCCGGCGTTGTCGGCAATGCGTGCGTCGTCGACGTTGATGGCGATGCGCTCGATCGCCATCTCGGCACGGCCACCGGCCTGCCCGACGGCGATCACCACATCCGGCTTCAACGTCTGCAGCAACTTGCCGAGCACTTTGTTGGATTCACCAAAGATGGTCGGCAACTGGCGCGCGACGATATCGGCGCCTGCGATTCCCTGCCCGTCGAGGGTGCGCACGGCTTCCCACGACGGATTGATGGGTTCGTTCTCGAACGGATCGAAACCGGTGACGAGGACGGTAGGCATGACGTTCTCCTGCGTGCTGCGTAAGACAAAAACGATGATAAACGTCCGTCGAACATCATGCCCAAGCGCGTTGCGGCGTCAGTTTGCCTTGCTGCGCTTGTTCTCGAAGTTCAACAGGATGTCGACTTCTTCCGTGCCCGCGGTGTGCAGCCATTCACGCGTCAGACGCTCGCCCAGGCGGCGCATGTCGCCCTGCAGGGTCACGTCGGGATTGAGCACGCGCACGCCGGTCTTGGCGAGTTCGGCTTCATCGCGCTCGTAGGTCTGGCGGCTCGAATCCCAGCCGCGCGTCTCGTAATCCTTGGCGAGCTTGAGCACGGTCTGCTGCATCGCGGGCGGCAGCTTGGCGAAGCGCGCCTCGTTGATGAACACGGCGTTCTTCGGGATCCACGCATTGACCTTGTAGTAGTAGGTCATGCGCTGGCCGGCCTTCGTCTCCAGACCAGTGGACGGCGAGGTGACCATCGTGTCGATCCGGCCGCCGGCAATCGCAGCGGTCAGATCGGCGGCTTCCACCTGCACAGCCTGGGCACCGTACAACTCGGCAATGCGCTTTTGCGCCGCGTTATACGTGCGCAAACGATGTCCCTTCAGGTCGGACAAACGGGCGATCGGTGTTTCGGAATACAGGTTCTGCGGTGGCCAGGGCACGGCGTACAGCAGACGCAATCCGTTAGCCTTCATCAGCGCTTCGATGTGGCTGCGCGAGGCGTCCCACAGCAGGCGCGCATCGTTGTAGCCCGATACCACGAAGGGAATCGAATCCACGCCGAACAGCGGATCGCGCTGGGCCAGTGTCGACAGCATCACTTCGCCCGCTTCGGCCTTGCCGTCTTTGACGCCGTCAAAGATGGCGGCCGGCTTGAGCAACGTGCCGTTCGGATAGACCTCGAGCTTGAACCCGCCATTGGTGGCGCTGCTGACAGCGCTGGCAAAGGCCTGCAGGTTTTGCGTATGGAAATTGAGGGCCGGATACGGCGTGGCCACTCGGAGCGTTTCCGCGCTGGCTTGCGCGGCGGAAATCAACGACAGCGCGCTGGCTGCGAGAACACAAAAAAAGCGGCGTCCCGACATGGAACGGCCGCTCGTCATCTGGCTGCTCATGAATCCCCCCGGAGAAGAGCACGATGCGAGGTCTACACGACCACATACCCTTGTCTCTCGGGCAGCGATCGCGCTGGGTGGCGTCCACCGGCTAAGACCCGCCGGCGTGGCGCACACCGCACGCGACGCATTAAACACGATTAGTGCAGCATCAGGAAGTACAAGAGCACGATATTGGCTGTAAGCAACAGCAGCGCGGTGGGGACTTGCGCTTTGATCACAGCGTTCTTATCGGAAAGCTCCAGCAGTGCAGCCGGCACGATATTGAAGTTGGCCGCCATCGGGGTCATCAGCGTGCCGCAGTAGCCCGAGAACATGCCGATGGCCGCCATCACCGCCGGGTTGCCATGGAACACGCCCACCAGGATCGGCACCCCCACCCCGCCCGTCATGACCGGGAAGGCCGCAAAGCCGTTGCCCATGATGACGGTGAACAGCGCCATACCCACGCAATAGACGACGACCGCAACGAGGCGATAGTCCATGTTGATGTAAGCGGTAGTCAGGTGCGCAACAGCCTTGCCCACACCGGCATCGGCGAAGACCAGACCCAGCATGGCCAGCATCTGCGGCAGCACCAGCGCCCAGCCAAGCGACTCCGTCAGTCGACGCGATTCACGCATGGCTTGCACCGGCGTGTCGCGCGTCAACCAGCATGCCAGCGCGAGCGAGATGATGCAGCCCAGGCCCAGCGAGACGAAGGTCTGGTTCTTCGGATCCAGCAGCAGATCGCCGCCGATCTTGATGTCCTTCAGGAACACGCTGCCGATAACGGTGACCAGCGGAATGGTCAGCGCCGGAATGAACAGGCGGTTGCCCAGACGCTTGGCGGATGCGCGGCGCTCTTCTGCCGGCAGTTCGCCATGCTTGCCCAGCGTCACGCCGCCCGTGCCGGCCAGCAGCGCCATCACCACGGCGCCGATGCCCACCGCAATCGGCGGGATCTTGTCGCCAACGAGAAAGATGACGGCGAAGATCGCCCAGAACAGGCCCGTGGTCCAGCGACGCGGGTGGTTCTTGTCGGCAAAGGTCATCAGCGCGGTAATCGTCAGTATGATCCCGGCCAGCCAGTACAGATAATTGATCGACAGAATCATGGCTTACCCCTGCTTGGCCGCAGCCGCGTTGGTATTACCGGCGGCACCCATCTCGCGAGCGAGCCAGCCGTCCAGACGCTTGAGACGCACCGAGTGGATCAGGAACGCGCAGACCGCCGTCGGGATGCCCCACACCGCGATGTGCAGCGGTTCCACGTCGATGCCCGAGCCGAGCAGGAACGTGTGCATCAGCGCGATGGCGCCGAAGGCCACGAAGATGTCTTCGCCGAAGAACAGGCCGACGTTGTCGGTGGCGGCGCAGAAAGCCAGCAGGCGTTCGCGCACCGGCGCCGGCAGCTTGCCGAAGCGGTTTTCAGCGGCGCCTTCGGCCATCGGGGCCAGCAGCGGACGCACCATCTGCGGATGGCCCCCGAGGCTCGTCAGACCGGCGGCTGCCGTCAGCTCGCGCACGGCGAGGTAGACGATCAGCAGGCGGCCCACCGTGGCCGATTGGATGCGCGAGATCCAGTTCTGCGCGTGTTCACGCAAGCCGTGACGCTCGAGCAAACCCACCACCGCGAGCGGCAGCAGGATGATCAGCGGCAACGTCCGCGTCTTGATGATGCCCGTCCCGATCGCCGTCAGGATTTGGTCGATGGACATCGATGCCGCAAAGCCGGTGGCGATGGCGGCCACAGCCACCACCAGCATCGGATTGAATCGCAGGATGAACCCCGCGATGATGACGACCACCCCGATCAGCGGCCATAGATTCACTGCCGTACCCATGTGGTGCTTCCCCCCAAGTTAATAAAAAGCCCCGCTGGAAAACGGGGCCATGGCTCAGGCGCCGGCGCGAACAGCGATGCCCTCGCTGCCAAGCCGTTCCCGAATGCGTCGCGCGAACGCCAGCGCATGCGCGCCGTCGCCGTGCAGACAAACCGTTTCCGCGCGGATCTGAACCCACGTGCCGTCGATGGCCTTCACGCGTTGCTCGCGCACCATCGTCAGCGTCTGGTCCAGCGCGGCATCTTCGCTGTCAATCAGGGCACCCGGCGTGCCGCGTTTGACGAGTGAGCCGTCAGCGTTGTACCCGCGATCGGCAAACACCTCTTCCTTGGCTTGCAGACCAAGTTCGCGCGCTGCCTTGACCAGTTCACCGCCGGCCAGGCCAAACACGACCAGCGAAGGATCGAAATCACGGATCGCGCGCACGATGGCGACCGCCAGAGGCCGGTCACGCGAAGCCTGGTTGTACAGCGCGCCGTGCGCTTTCACGTGGGCCAGCTTACCGCCCTGCGCACGCACGATGGCAGACAGGCCGCCGATCTGGAACAGCACGCCCGCGTAGATTTCATCGGGCGGCAAATGCATCTCGGTGCGACCGAAGTTTTCGCGATCGGGAAAACTCGGATGCGCGCCGATCGACACGCCCTGGCGCAGCGCCCAGCCGACGGTCTGGCGCATCGTGTTGACGTCGCCAGCGTGCCAGCCGCAGGCGATGTTGGCGGAACTCACCAGCGTGAGGAGCGCCTCGTCGGTATCGCAGCCTTCGCCAAGGTCGGCGTTCAGATCAATTGCAGTCATGGTGTTGTCTTCCGGTGCATCAGGCGTTCAGTCGCGTCTTGGCGGTGCGGTGCGCGCTCGACAGAATGCCCTGGCGCTGCCAATCCAGCGCGGTTTCAATTTGCTGCAGATACCGTGCCACGTCAGCGCGGGCGGCTTCGGCTTCTTCCAGCGTCACGCGCTCGAAGCGCACGCGCGTGCCGAGCGGAATCTGCGCCAGGCGCCATTGGTCGGCCAAGATGACAGAGCCGATCTTCGGATAGCCGCCCGTGGTCTGCGCATCGGCCATCAGCACAATGGGCTGGCCAGACGGCGGCACCTGGATCACGCCCGGCACCACGCCGTGCGAAAGCAGATCGCCGCTGCGCTGCTTCTTGCGCTTGAGTTCCGGCCCTTGCAGACGAAAGCCCATGCGGTTGCTGTTGGGCGTAAGCGTCCAGTCGGATTCCCAGAACGCGGCTTGCGCGTCGGCAACGAAATCATCGTATTCGGGACCCGGCAGCACACGCATGACGGGCGTGTCCTTCTGCGCGCGGTCGAACGTCCAGCGGGCAGCCTTCACGGCAACGGTGTCGCCGCTGATGTCGGGGGCGTACGTCGTATCGGCAGGCAGCACGGGCAGCCTGTCACCGTCTTTCAGCGAGCGCCCTTCGAGGCCGCCGAAGCCGGCTTTCAGATCGGTGCTGCGCGATCCCATCATCTCGGGCACATCGATGCCGCCGGCCACGCAAAGATATGCACGCACCCCGCCCTGCGCCAGACGCAAGGTCAGCGTCTGACCGCGCTGCACGGGGATGGCGCGCCATGCATGCACCGGCGCGCCGTCAAGCGTGGCGCGGCAATCGGCGCCCGTCAGCGCGACCAAGCCATTGGTGTGGAAGCGCAGCGTGGCGTTGCCCAGCGTGAACTCGATGCCCGCGGCATCACTGCGGTTGCCGACCAGGCGGTTGCCCACATACAGCGACAGCGGATCGAGCGCGCCGGACGTGCACACGCCAAAGCGGCGATAGCCGGTGCGGCCCAGGTCTTGCACGGAGGCCAGCACGCCGGCCCGCACAATCTCGATCATGGGTTGGGGTTTCGAACTCATGCGCGCACCTTCGAGGCAACAAAGCGGATGCGGTCTCCAGGCGAGAGCAGCGTGGGGGGATTGCGCTGCGGCATGAAGAGCGCCGCGTCTGTGCGGCCCAGCAATTGCCAGCCACCGGGGGATGCGGCCGGGTAGATGCCGGTCTGCTCGCCGCCGATGCCAACCGAGCCGGCCGGCACGGCCATGCGGGGCTCAGCGCGGCGCGGCGTGGCGAGCGACTTGTCGAGCCCGCCCATGTAGGCAAAGCCTGGCTGGAAGCCTAGGAAATAGACGATGTATTCGGGCGCGGTGTGACGGCGCACGACTTCGGCCGTGCTCAGGCCGGTGTGCTTGGCGACTTCGCGCAGGTCGGGACCTTCGTCACCGCCATAGGCGACTTCGATATCGACGAGTTTGCCGTCGGCCACCAGCGCCTGGCTTTCTTCCCAGGCCTCGCGCAGTTGGGCGGTCAACCGCTGCGCATCGGCCAGCGGGCCAAACACGAGCGTGAGGTTGTTCATGCCGGGCACCACGTCGACCACGCCCGCCCAGTTGGACGCACGCGAAGCCATCGCCCAGATGCGCTGCTGGCAATTCAGGGTGGCCGGCGGCGGCACTTCGCACAACAGCGCCAGTTCGCCCAGCCGGTGAATCGTGCACTGCAACTTAACCCCCCGTCTCGGGTGCACCGTTGGCGGGGAGATCCCGGCAAAACGATGCGCGATTGAAAACGAAAGCGATACGTTAATAAATTGTCGATAAATTCTGTATAAGAAGTAACCCTTAGTCGCTCAGGGCCAAGTCGCGGCCGAACGCGGTCCGACTGCACCCATCATAGGTGCCGGACACGATCAGCGTGACAGGCATGTTATGCCAAAGGCATATGAAAGGATGAAGACGCCTCTAGAACAAGAGGCGTAGAGGAGACCGGAAACGGAGGGTCAGGCGGCGGGCTCTTCGCGCGTGATGCGCAGGCCGAGAACAAGCGCGGCGATGGCGCATACGGCCATCATGCCCAGCAGCGGGAGCGCGGTCTGGCCAATGGCGGCGACCACCGTACCGGTCACCATGCCGAGACCGAATTGCATAGCGCCCATGAGCGCCGAGCCGGTACCCGCACGCGCGCCCTGCCCCGCCATTGCCAGCGCGCCGGTGTTGGGCGAGATGCAGCCGATCGACGCGACGTAGCAGAACAGCGCTGCCAGCACCAGCGGCAGCGGCGTAAAACCCGCAGCGGCGGCCGCAGCAGCCAGCACGCTGGTGATGGCCGGCACCCACAGCGCGCGCCGCAGCACGCGCGCCGGCGAGTACTTGCGCACCAATCGCACATTTACGCGCGAGGCCGCGATCATCCCGGCCGCGTTGCTGCCGAACACCCAAGCGTAATGCGACGGCGTCAGGCCATAACCATCGATCAGCACGAACGACGACACGGTGATGTACGCAAACATGCCCGACAGAAACACCGCGCCGCACCACATATAGGCGGCGTAATGGTGATCGCGCAGCAGTTCCCAGTAGTCGCGCAGCACGTGGCTGACTGCCAGCTTGCGCGCCTGCTCGGGCGCCAGCGACTCACGCATCAGGTAATGCACCGCCACCAGCGACAGCACGCCAAATGCCGTCAGCAAGGCAAAGATGACCCGCCACGTTGCGAACTGCAGCACTGCGCCGCCAATCATCGGCGCCAGGATGGGCGCTACACCCATGACCAGCATCAGCGTCGAATACGCCTGTGCGGCGCCGCCCGGGTCCATGCGATCGCGCACGGCTGCACGCGCGATGACCATGCCTGCGCAGCCGCCAAACCCTTGCACGCCACGCAGCACGGTCAACATCGTGGCATCCGTGGCAAACGCGCAACCAATGGATGCAGCCACGTACATCGCCAGACCGATATAAAGCGGCGGCTTGCGGCCGAAGCGATCGCTGGCGGGGCCGTAGATGAGCTGGCCGATCGCCAGGCTGATCAGAAAGACGGTCAGCGTGAGCCCCGCCGCGGCCGACGACGTATTCAGATCGCGCGCGATGGTCGGCAGGCTGGGCAGATACATGTCGACCGACAGCGGGCCAATGGCCGTGAGCGCGCCAAGCAACAGGAGCCAGCCTGGAATCGGGCCGGGCATGCGGGATCGTGCGGGAGCGGGAGCAGTCATGAAGGGAGAACGAGACGCGGCGCTGACGTGCTGCCCGCGCCGGAGCAAACCGAGAACTTTAGCGCAAAGCGGCGAACCACGCGCGCGCACCGGCCCGGTGCAAGACAGTCCGAGCGCCCCACCCAAGGGCTGCGCGTGCCACCTGCATACGTCGGCATGACAAGCTGGAACCGGCAAATGGCCCCGATGGGCCCGGCACGGGATTTGCACTCCGCCACCCCTCGTACGAGGCAGTCGCCAGCGGGCCGAAATCGCGGTTTGGCACGATGTCGAACGATATAATTCCCGTTTGATGGCGAGCATCAGCCACCCATGATGATTGCTGCGATGCGTCGGCGCGAATCTGCGTCGGCGTGACCTGCTGTGAAGTGTCGTCAACACCCAAAAAGAGACCGCCTCCGCTGCATACCCTGCACGGTGAGCGGCACGGAAACCACGAGCCAACTGTTGTGACACCACTCCCACCACGCCTGTCGCTGACGGGCATGACCAAGCGCTACCCGAGCGTGGTCGCCAACGACGGCGTCAGCCTGACTGTCGCGCCGGGCGAGATCCATGCCGTGCTGGGCGAAAACGGCGCGGGCAAGTCGACGCTGATGAAGATCATCTTCGGCGCCGTGCAGCCTGACGCCGGCGAGATGCTGCTCGACGGCCAGCGCGTCGAGATCGCCAATCCGCACCAGGCCCGCGCGCTGGGCATCGCCATGGTGTTCCAGCACTTCTCGTTGTTCGACACGCTCACGGTGGCCGAGAACATTCTGCTCGGCCTGCCCGCAGGCACCGACCTGCGCGACGTGGCTGATCAGGTGCGCAGCACGGGCGAGAAGTACGGCCTGCCGCTGGAGCCGCATCGCCATGTGCACACGCTGTCGGTGGGCGAGCGCCAGCGCGTGGAAATCGTGCGTGCGCTGCTCACCAAGCCGCGCCTGCTGATTCTTGACGAACCGACCTCGGTGCTGACACCGCAGGCCGTCGAGAAGCTCTTCGTGACGCTGCGCCAGTTGGCGGCGGAGGGCACAAGCATCCTCTACATCAGCCACAAGCTCGACGAGATTCAGGCCCTGTGCCACACCGCCACGGTGATGCGGATGGGCAAGGTCACTGGCGTGTGCGACCCGCGCCAGGAAACGGCGTCGTCGCTGTCGCGCATGATGATCGGCGGCGAGCCTCCGCGCGAGTTGCGCCCGCAGACCACACCGGGCGAGGTGCGCATGGAAGTGGCCGGCCTGTCGCTGCCCAAGGCACACGCCTTTGCGACGGAGTTGCGTGATATCGCCCTGCAGTTGCGCAGCGGCGAGATCGTCGGCATTGCAGGCGTATCGGGCAACGGGCAGCAGGAACTGCTGGCAGCCCTGTCCGGCGAAGACACCCGCGCGTCGGCACAGACCATCAGCATCGGCAACGAGCCGGTCGCCAAGCTGGACCCGCGTGCGCGCCGCAAGCGCGGGCTGTCGTTCGTGCCGGAAGAGCGCCTGGGGCGCGGCGCCGTGCCCTCGCTGTCGCTGGCCGCCAATACGCTGCTGACGCATCAGCGTGCGCCGCAGGTGCGTGGCGGGCTCATCGACAAGAAGGCTGCCGCCAAACTGGCCACCAGCATCATCAGCCGATTTGGCGTGAAGGCCGGTGGCCCGGATGCCTTGGCCAAGAGCCTGTCGGGCGGCAACCTGCAGAAATTCATCGTCGGCCGCGAAATCGAATGCGCGCCGCGCGTGCTCATCGTCGCGCAACCGACCTGGGGCGTGGACGTGGGCGCGGCGGCCCAGATCCACAATGAAATCCTCGCGCTCAAGGCCGGGGGCTGCGCCATCCTGATCGTGTCGGAAGAACTCGACGAACTTTTTGCGCTGTGCGATCGCCTGCACGTGATCGCCAACGGGCGCCTCTCCCCCTCCACGCCCACGCACGCCACCGACCGCGAACAGATCGGCCTGTGGATGAGCGGCATGTGGGACAAAGCAGCGGCTTCGGCAGCAGCAACCTCGGAGGTGGCCCATGGCTGACGTCATGCATGGCAGCCGCCTGGCGCTGCCGGTTTCGCTGGAGCTGCGCGCGATCCCGTCGCGCACCATGGCCTACGCTTCGCCGCTCATCGCGCTGGTGCTGACGATGGTGTTCGGCCTGCTGCTGTTCGCGCTGCTGGGCAAGGACCCGGTGGCGGGCCTGCGCGTGTTCCTGGTCGAACCGCTGGTCAGCAAGCGGGCGATTGGCGAAGTGCTGCTCAAGACCGTGCCGCTGGTGCTGTGCGCGCTCGGCTTGTCGGTGTGCTATCGCGCCAACGTGTGGAACATCGGCGCGGAGGGGCAACTGATCGTGGGCGGCATTTTCGCGGCGGCCACGATCATTTACTTCGATACGCCCGCGCCCGCCATCCCCGGCGGCTTTGCGCTGGTGCTGGCCGTCGTCGCCGGCGTCATCGGTGGTGCGCTTTGGGCGGCGATTACGGCGCTGCTGCGCGATCGCTTTCATGCTAACGAGATCCTCGTCTCGCTCATGCTCACGTACATCGCGCAGTTGCTGCTGCTGTACGTGGTCAACGGCCCGTTGAAGGACCCGAACGGCATGAACTTCCCGCAGTCGATCGTGTTCGACAGTGCATTTGTTCTGCCGACGCTCGTGGCCGGCACGCGTCTGCACGTCGGCTTTCTGTTCATGCTCGTGATGACCGCGGCGATGACGCTGTTCGTCTTCCGCAGCTTCGCCGGCTACCGCCTGCAAGTGGGCGGGCTGGCGCCGCAAGCGGCCCGTTACGCGGGTTTCTCGTCGCGTGCGGCGCTCTGGACGGCGCTGCTGGTGTCGGGTGGCCTGGCGGGCATTGCGGGCGCCTTTGAGGTCACGGGCCCAATCGGGCAACTGCTGCCGTCCATTTCTCCAGGCTACGGCTTTGCCGCCATCGTGGTGGCATTCGTCGGGCGTTTGAATCCGGTCGGCACCGTGCTGGGTGCCATCGTGATGTCGCTGTTCTACATCGGCGGCGAGCTTGCGCAATCGCGCCTGGGCCTGCCGTCGGCCATTACCGGGGTGTTCCAGGGCATGCTGCTGTTCTTCCTGCTCGCCTGCGACACGCTCATCGAATACCGCCTGCGCTGGCGCGCGCATCACTGATCAGGCCGCACACATGGAAAGTCTCGCTCCCCTGATCGCCGCGTCGATCAACGCCGGCACCCCGCTATTGCTGGCCGCCCTGGGCCTCTTGATGAACGAGCGCGCCGGCGTGCTCAACCTTGGCGCCGAGGGCATGATGCTGGTAGCCGCCGTGGTCGGCTTCATGGTTGGCTACCAGACGCAGATTCCGCTGCTGGGTTTTGCTGCCGGTGCGATTGCCGGCATGGTGATGGCGACTCTCTTCGCCTGGCTGGCGCTGGTGCTCGTCACCAACCAAGTCGCAACGGGCCTCGCCTTGTCGATCTTCGGCACCGGGCTGTCCGCCTTCATGGGGCAGCGCTTTGTCGGCATGTCGCTGCCGGCGCAGGCGCACGGCATCCCCGGGCTGGAGTCGATTCCGTTCGTCGGCCCTGCCCTGTTTGCGCACCACTGGATGGTCTATTTCAGCCTGCTGCTGTGCGGCGCGATTGCGTGGTTTCTGTTCAAGACGCGTGCGGGCCTCACGCTGCGCGCGATCGGTGAATCGCCGGAATCGGCGCACGCGCTAGGCTACCCGGTGCGCACCATCCGCTTTGGCGCCCTGCTGTTTGGCGGCGCATGCTGCGGGCTGGCGGGCGCGTACCTGTCGCTGGTCTATACGCCGATGTGGGTCGAAAACATGGTCGCCGGCCGCGGCTGGATTGCCCTCGCCCTGACCACCTTTGCCACCTGGCGCCCGCTGCGCATCCTGTTCGGTGCGCTGCTGTTCGGCGGCGTGACGATTCTGCAGTTCCACCTGCAGGGGATGGGCGTGTCGGTGCCGTCGCAGATTCTGTCGATGGCGCCGTTTGCCGCCACCATCGTCGTGCTGGCAATCATCTCGCGCAATCCGGATTGGATTCGCCTGAACATGCCCGCGTCGCTTGGCAAGCCGTTCCGCCCCGGGGCTGCCTAAACTGCAGCCTGAGCCTTCTGCATTCCCGTCTTTTGCTTCAAGCTTCAAAACAGTCAACGAGCCACACAACAGGAGAAATCGATGAACGTTACCCGCAGGATCACGCTGGCCGCCCTGGCCGCCGGCGCTGCCCTGACCCTCTGGGGTTGCGGCAAGTCCAACGACAACGCTGGCGGCAATGCCGCGCCGGCCGCATCCTCGGCCCCCGCCGCTGCCGCACCGGCCAATGAGCCGCTGAAGATCGCGTTCGTCTACGTCGGCCCCGTGGGCGACGCAGGCTGGACCCACGCTCACGACGACGGCCGCAAGGAAGTCGAAGCCAAGTTCGGCGACAAGGTGAAGACCAGCTTCGTTGAAAGCGTTCCCGAAAGCGCCGCGGATGCCGAACGCGTGTTCCGCGACCTGGCCACGCAGGGCAACAAGGTCATATTCGGCACGAGCTTCGGTTTCATGGAATCGATGCTCAAGGTCGCCAAGGAATTCCCGGACGTGAAGTTCGAGCACGCCACGGGTTTCAAGACTGCCGACAACCTCGGCCAGTACGACGTGCGCACGTATGAAGGCGCATATCTGGCAGGCGTTGTGGCTGGCAAGATGAGCAAGTCGGGCAAGCTTGGCGTGGTGGGTTCGGTGCCCATCCCCGAGGTGATCCGCAACATCGACTCGTTCACGCTGGGCGCGCGCAGCGTCAACCCGAAGGCCACCACCCGCGTGGTGTGGGTCAACAAGTGGTTCGATCCGGGCAAGGAGCGCGAGGCTGCCACCACCCTCATCGGCCAAGGCGTTGACGTGCTGATGCAGAACACCGACTCCGCAGCCGTCGTGCAAACTGCGCAAGAGAAAGGCGTTTACGCAATCGGCTGGGACAGCGACATGACCAAGTTTGGCGAGAAGGCCCACCTGGCGGCCTCGATCAACAAATGGGGCGTGTATTACACCAAGGTCATCGGCGACGTGCTTGAAAACAAGTGGAAGCCGGAAACCGTGTGGTGGGGCCTGAAGGAAGGCGCGATCGATCTGGGCGCGTACAACACCGTGGTGCCGGAAGACGTGAAGACCCTGGTCGAGACCCGCAAGAAGGGCATCATCGACGGCTCGGCACCGATCTGGAAGGGTCCGCTCAAGGACAACACCGGCAAGGAAGTTCTGCCCGCCGACAAGGTCGCCGACGACGGCTTCCTGCATGGCATCAAGTTCTACGTCGACGGCGTGGAAGGCAAGATTCCGGGCTAACCTGCCCACGGTCCTACTGCGCGGTCCGATCTTGGCTCTGTGATGCTCGCCGTACCCGTACGGCTGCGCTTCTCAAGCCAACCTCGGATCGCTCGCTACGGACCGTGAACAGGTTCGTTGCGGCAAAAAGCCGGCACCTCGCAAGAGGGCCGGCTTTTTTCATGGACATGGGGCTTCATCTTGAAAACCGGGCCGTTTCCCCAAGCTGATACGATGGTTTGCCGGTCAACCGCTTTCATGTGACGCCGGCTTTTCATCAAGGAGCCCACGATGTTCGGACGACTCTTCCGCCTGTGGAGCGTGGTGCGCAACGACGCGCGCCTGCTGTGGTTTGCGCTGCGCCATCCGGACAAGCCGTGGTGGCTCGCGCCAGCTGCGCTGCTGCTGGTGGGCTATGTGGTATCGCCGATCGATCTGATTCCGGATGTCATCCCGGTGATCGGCTGGGTGGACGACATCGTGCTGGTGCCGCTGGCGCTGCACATGCTGCTGCGTGGCCTGCCCGACCGTGTGCGCGAGGATGCACGCTTTGCCGCCGCCCGGCGTGTGAAGCCCACCGGGCGGTAACTTTCCGCCTTACGGCAAGAGGATCGTCGACCCGGTCGTCTTGCGCGATTCCAGATCGCGGTGCGCCTGCGCCGCGTTCTGCAGTTCGTAGCGTTGGTGAATTTCGATCTTCACCTTGCCGCTGCTCACCACATCAAACAGCTCAGCTCCCATCGGTTCCAGCAGCTCGCGCCGCGCCGTGTAGGTCATCAGCGTCGGGCGCGTGATCTTGAGTGAGCCTTTTGCGCTCAGCACGCTGAGGTCAACCGGCGGCACCGGGCCCGATGCGTTGCCGTAGGTGACCATCATTCCGCGCGGTGCGAGGCAATCCAGCGAGCCCGTGAACGTATCTTTGCCAATGCCGTCGTAGACCACCGGCACGCCCTTGCCGCCCGTGATTTCGCGCACGCGCTCGGTAAAGTTCTCGCGCGTGTAGACGATGGTGTGATCGCAGCCGTGCGCGCGGGCAAGTTCAGCCTTGGCATCGCTGCCGACGGTGCCGATCACAGTGGCGCCGAGCGCCTTGAGCCACTGGCACGCAATCAAACCCACACCGCCAGCGGCTGCGTGAAACAGCACCGTATCGCCCGGCTGCACACGGTAGCTGTCGCGAATGAGGTATTGCGCGGTCATGCCCTGCAGCATCATCGCTGCGCCGGTCTCAAAGTCGATCGCATCCGGCAGGCGCACGAGAATGTCGGCCGGCATCGTACGCACCGCAGCATAGGCGCCGGTGGGGCGGCCGGCATAGGCAACGCGGTCGCCGGGCTTAACGTGCGCCACGCCCTCGCCCACTGCTTCCACCACACCCGACGCTTCCATGCCGATGCCGCCCGGCAGTGGCTGCGGATACGGCCCGGTGCGGAAATAGACGTCGATGTAGTTCAGGCCGATGGCGTGCTGCTTGATGGTGGCCTCGCCGGGGCCGGGCGCGGGCACGTCGACATCGACGTACTGCATCACTTCCGGACCGCCGGTCTCGAAGATGCGGATGGCTTTCGCTTGTGTCATGCGTGGATCTCCTTCGGATCGGGCGCCACCCGTTGCAGGGCGGACATCACCAGGTCGGCGGTCGCCAGGTTGGTGGCGCAGGGAATGTTGTGGACGTCGCAGGCGCGAACCAGCGCATTGATGTCGGGTTCGTGCGGCTGCGGCGTCATCGGGTCGCGCAGGAAGATGACGGCGTCGACACGGCCTTCGGCCAATTGCGCGCCAATCTGCAGGTCGCCGCCCCACGGGCCGGACAGCATGCGCTGCACGGTCAGGCCGACTTCTTTCTCCAAGCGGCCACCGGTGGTGCCGGTCGCCAGCAGGTCGCATTGCGACAGGAAGGCCTGGTGCGTTTGTGCGAAAGCGACCATGTCGTCTTTCTTGTGATCGTGTGCGATCAGGGCGACGCGGCGTTTGCGGGCTGCGCTTTCGGGCGTAAGAGTGGTCATCGTGATTGGCTTAGAAGGTGCCAGGGAAGCTGCCGCCATCCATGAGGATGTTTTGCGCATTCAGGTAGCCAGCATGCTGGCTGCACAAGAAGGCACACACGGCGCCAAATTCGGCCGGTTGGCCGAAGCGTCGGGCCGGATTGCCCTGCCGCTTGCGGTCGAAATTTTCTTCTGCGCTGATGCCGGCAGCCTTGGCGCCCGCTTCCAGCGTCTTGGTCAGGCGGTCGGTCTCGAACTGGCCCGGCAGCAGGTTGTTGATGGTCACGCCGTGCTTGGCGACTTCACGGGCCAGGCCCGCCACGAAGCCGGTCAGGCCGGAGCGCGCGCCGTTGGATAAACCCAGCACGTCGATCGGCGCCTTGACGGCACCGCTGGTGATATTGACGATGCGGCCCCAGCGGCGCTCGATCATCTTGTCGACGGTAGCTTTGATGAGGTCGATGGGCGTAAGCATGTTGGCGTTGAGCGCGGCATTCCACGCGTCGCGGTCCCAATCGCGGAAGTTGCCCGGCGGCGGGCCGCCCGCGTTGTTGACGAGAATGTCGGGCGAGCCGCCCAGGCGCTCGCATGCGAGCAGCGCCTCGGCGCGGCCTTCCGGCGTGGTGATGTCGGTCGCCACGGCTTCCACGCGCACGCCATGTGCCGTGCGGATGCGTTCAGCGGCTGCCAACAACGCTTCGGCTCCGCGCGCGACGATCACCACGTCCACGCCTTCAGCGGCCAGCGCGTCGGCACACGCAAAGCCCAATCCCTTGCTTGCGCCGCACACCAGCGCACGCTTGCCTTTCAGCCCCAAGTCCATCCTGTCTGACTCCTTGTGATTGTTATCTGGATTGGCCGCCAGTCAGCCGCGACGGCGTGACAGCAGCGCCATCCCTGCAAGCACCAGCGCACTGCCGGCAATCTGCCAAATCGTGATCGGCTCGCCCAGCAGCCACCAGCCCAACAGCAGCGTCGACACCGGACCGATCATGCCGGCCTGCGACGCCACCGGCGCACCCACGCGCGCTACCGCCATCATCGTCATCGTGACCGGCGCCACCGTGCAGAACACCGAGTTGATGGCCGACAGCCCATACACCTGCCAGGGCAACACCAGCGCCGACACCGGCCGCAACACGAGAAACTGGACGATACAGGCTGCGGTCGACACGCACATCGCATAGGCAACCAGCCGCATCGACCCCACACGCTTGACCAGCTCACCGCTGGCCAGCAGGTAGATACCGTAGCTGATGGCGCTGGCGAGCACCAATCCGCCGCCCAGCCAGACGTTGTTGCCGCCCAGGTTCAGGTCATGCGCGAACACCAGCACGATGCCGGCGTAGGCCAGCGCCAGCGACACCCACTGCAAGCCGGTAATGCGCCGCTTGAATACCGTCGACGTGATCAGCAGAACGAACGACGGTGTCAGAAACAGGATCAGCCGCTCCAGCCCTGCCGTGATGTATTGCAGGCCGAGGAAATCGAGAAAGCTGGAGAGGTAATAACCGATGAGCCCCAAGCCGACGATGCGCCAGCGGTCTGGCACGGTCAGCGGCTCCGCACGGCGCGACTGCCACCACCCCATCGCCATGAACAGCGGCGCCGCCAGCAGCATGCGCAGGGTGATGACCATGACCGCGTCCACCTGATAGCGGTACATCAGCTTGGCGACGATGGCCTTGGCGGAAAACAGGACGGCGCCCACGGAAGCGAGCAGCAAACCGCCGGTGTCGGTGGTTCTTGCTGGCGTGGAAGACGCAGAGGACGCGGTGGTCACAGCGGGGCGCGAGAGAGATGCGGGCAGCGTTGGAGAGCGTCGTCGATTGTATTGGAATTCAAGAAAACGTTCCGATGCAGAGTGCGCCGCACGTGGCATGGGTTTCGCTTTAGGGCGCACGGGACCGCCGTACAATCGCGCCTGCATTCCGAATATCTACAACGACAACGGATTCCACATCGACATGAGCCAAACCACCTCTTCCGCGTTCTCTGCGGACGCCGCCGGGGCACCCGACCCGACCCTCTGGAACGAAGATCTCAACCCGACCCCGCCCGCCGCCCGCACCTGGACGGCCACCAACTACGCTGCGCTGTGGGTGTCGATGGTGGTATCGGTGCCGGCCTACATGCTGGCGTCGGGCCTGATGAGCGAGGGCATGAACTGGTGGCAGGCCGTGCTGACGGTGTTCCTCGGCAACCTGATCGTGCTGGTGCCGATGGTGCTGGTGGGCCACGCGGGTACCAAGTACGGCATTCCCTTCCCCGTGCTGGTACGGGCCTCGTTCGGCGTGCGCGGCGCGCAGTTGCCGGCCATTCTGCGGGCCATCGTGGCGTGCGGCTGGTTCGGCATCCAGACGTGGCTGGGCAGTCAGGCGATCTACACGATCCTCAACGTCGTCACCGACAACATGCTGGTGGGCAGCAACATTCCGGGGCTGGGCATCAACCCGGGCCAGGGATTCTGCTTCCTGCTGTTCTGGGCGCTGCACATCTGGCTGATCACCAAGGGGCTCGAATCGATCAAGCGCTTCCAGGCGCTGGCCACCCCGTTGCTGATCCTCGCCGCATTTGGCCTGGTCTGGTGGGCGTATATCAATGCGGGGGGCTTTGGCCCGATGCTGTCGGCGCCGTCGGCGTTTTCGGCAGGCGGCAAGCGCGCCGGCGAGTTCTGGGGCTTCTTCTGGCCGTCCCTCACCGCCATGGTCGGCTACTGGGCCACGCTCGCGCTGAACATTCCCGACTTCACCCGCTTCGCGCGCAGCCAGCGCGATCAGCTCGTCGGACAGGCGATCGGCCTGCCGCTGCCGATGGGGCTGCTGGCGCTGGTGGCCGTGCTCGTCACGTCGTCCACGGTGGTCATCTACGGTCAGGCCATCTGGGATCCGGTCACGCTGGCCGGCAAGATGACGGGCCCGTCGGTCATCGTTGCGCTGCTGGCGCTGATCACCGCCACGCTGATGACGAACATCGCCGCCAATGTGGTTTCGCCGGCGTATGACTTCTCGAACCTGGCGCCGCATCGCATCTCGTTCCGCATCGGCGGCTACATCACGGCGGGCATCGGCCTGGCGATGATGCCGTGGAAGATCCTGGAAACGACCAAGGGCTACATCTTCACGTGGCTGGTCGGTTACGGCGCGCTGCTGGGCCCGGTGGCCGGCATCATGATGGTCGATTACTTTCTCGTGCGCCGCACAGTACTCAAGACCGGCGAGTTGTTCCGCGTAGACGGCCCGTACGGTTACGGCAACGGCTGGAACGGCCGCGCCATCGTCGCGCTCATCATCGGTGTGCTGCCCAATCTGCCGGGTTTCTTCAAGCAGGCCGGGTTTGTCGCCAGCGTGCCAGGCGTATTCGACGCGCTGTACACGTATGCATGGTTCGTGGGCCTCGCGATTTCGGCCGTCGTGTACGTAATCCTGATGCGCGGGCGCCGCTGAGCGCCTCCACAATCGGCACGGGGCGCGCCGGTACAATGCGCCCCATCTGAGAATCCCTTGCCGCCATGAAACAAGATCCGCGCTTTCCGAACCTGTTCATCCTCAATCACCCGCTGATCCAGCACAAGCTCACGCACATGCGCGACAAGGACACGTCCACGCGCACGTTCCGCGAGCTGCTGCGTGAGATCACGCTGCTGATGGGCTATGAAATCACGCGCAACCTGCCGCTGACCAGCCGCCATATCGACACGCCGATGGGCCCGATGGAAGCGCCCGTCATCGCAGGCCGCAAGCTGGCCGTGGTGCCGGTGCTGCGCGCGGGCGTGGGCATGAGCGACGGGCTGGTGGAACTGATTCCGTCGGCACGTATCGGCCACATCGGCGTGTACCGCGACGAGCAACACCGCCCGGTGGAATACCTCGTGCGCCTGCCGGACCTGGAAGACCGCACCTTCATCCTGTGCGATCCGATGGTCGCCACCGGCTACTCGGCCGTCCACGCTGTCGACGTGATGAAGAAACGCGGCGTGCCCGACGAGAACATCCTGTTCCTGGCGCTCGTCGCGGCGCCCGAAGGCGTGGAGGTGTTCCAGCGGGCACATCCTGGCGTGAAGCTGTTCGTCGCGTCGCTCGATTCGCACCTGGATGAAAACGCCTACATCATCCCGGGCCTGGGCGATGCAGGCGACCGCCTGTTCGGCACGAAAAACTGATCGCGCAAGCGCTCAGCGCAAACAAAAACAGCCGGCAATGCCGGCTGTTGTCTTTGGTACGTCAGGCGCGCTCAGCGTTTCTTCGACCCGCCCAGAATGCTGCCCAGCACGCCGCGCACGATTTCACGCCCGACCGTCGAACCGATGGTGCGCATCGTCGACTTGGCCAACGTTTCGACAATCGAATCGCCACGGCCGCTGCGGCCCGTACCTTTCGTCAGGATTGCGCCGACATCGCCAAGCCAGCCGCCACTCTCCTGTTGCGCTGGCGCTGGCGCCGGTGCGGGTGCTGAACCTGTCGATGCACCGAAATCCGTACCGATGGAACCCGGTGCGGGCGCGGATGCTGGCCCGCCCTTTGCCACACGCCCGCTCAGGATCTCGTACGCCGATTCGCGGTCGATTGCTGTGTCGTAGCGGCCCGCCACCAGCGAATTGCTCATCAGTTCGCGGCGCTCGTCATCCGAGATCGGGCCGATACGCGATGCGGGCGGCACGACAAACGCACGCTGCGTAACCTCCGGGCGACCGCCCTCGTCAAGCATGGAAATCAGCGCCTCGCCCACGGCCAGTTCGCCGATGGCCTCTTCGATGCTGAACTCCGGGTTCGCGCGCATCGTGGTGGCCGCCGCCTTGACGGCTTTCTGATCGCGCGGTGTGAACGCCCGGAGCGCGTGCTGCACGCGGTTGCCGAGCTGGCCGAGCACCGTGTCCGGCACGTCGGCGGGGTTCTGCGTCACAAAGTAAACGCCCACGCCCTTGGAACGGATCAGCCGCACCACCTGCTCCACCTTCTGCAGCAGCGACGGCGGCGCATCGTTGAACAACAGGTGCGCCTCGTCAAAGAAGAAGGCGAGTTTGGGCTTGTCCACGTCGCCCACCTCGGGCAGATGCTCGAACAGCTCGGAGAGCATCCACAGCAGGAACGTGGCGTACAACTTGGGCGCATTGAGCAGCTTGTCGGCCGCCAGGATGTTGATCACGCCCTGGCCGCGCACGGTCTGCATCAGGTCATTGATGTCGAGCATCGGCTCGCCAAAGAATTGGTCAGCGCCCTGTTCTTCCAGCGCGATCAGGTTGCGCTGGATGGCCCCGATGCTGGCCGACGAGATGTTCCCGTACTTGTTCGTGTAGTCCGACGAATGCTCGCCAACGTGCTGGAGCATCGCGCGCAGGTCTTTCATGTCGAGCAGCGCAAGGCCTGAGTCATCAGCAATCTTGAAGACGAGATTGAGCACGCCGGTCTGGATGTCATTCAGCTCCAGCATGCGCGAGAGCATCAGCGGGCCCATGTCGGACACGGTGGCGCGCACAGGGTGGCCATGCTCGCCGTACACATCCCACAACGTGACGGGGCAGCTGGCCCATTGCGGCTCTTCCAGACCGCGTTCCTGCAAGCGGGCCTTGAGCTTGTCGTTCGGCTGACCCGCTTGCGAAATGCCGGCCAGATCACCTTTTACGTCGGCCAGGAAAACCGGTACGCCGATCTTCGACAGGCCCTGGGCGATCGTTTGCAGGGTGACGGTCTTGCCGGTGCCGGTGGCGCCGGTGATCAAGCCATGCCGGTTGGCGAGTTGGGGCAGCAGCACCAACTCCGCTTTGGCGTTCTTGGCAATCAGGATGGGATCGGTCATGGCGTTTGGACGAGGATCAATCTGGGGGAGATGACACACCAGCAAGTCGACCGGATGGACGGGGCGGCGGGCGTGTGCAGCATGCTAAAATCCGCGACCGATTATAGAGCGTGCAGGTGGCGTCAAACCGCCATCTGAGCGCCAGATCCCACTGCATTCCGCTCGGAGAGTTTCATGGCCGGTCATTCCAAATGGGCCAATATCAAGCATAAGAAAGCCGCTGCCGACGCCAAGCGCGGCAAAGTTTGGACGCGCCTGATCAAGGAAATCACCGTGGCGGCCCGTCTGGGCGGCGGCGATGCCGACTCCAACCCGCGCCTGCGCCTGGCCATGGACAAGGCCACCGACGCGAATATGCCCAAGGACAACATCAACCGCGCCATCCAGCGCGGCGTGGGTGGCCTGGAAGGCGCGAACTACGAAGAAATCCGCTACGAAGGCTACGGCATCAACGGCGCAGCCATAATCGTCGACTGCTTGACCGACAACCGCACGCGCACCGTGGCCGAAGTCCGCCACGGGTTCGACAAGTACGGCGGCAACATGGGCACATCGGGATCCGTCGCGTTCCTGTTCGACCACATCGGCCAGTTCATCTTTGCCCCCGGCACGCCCGAAGACAAGCTGATGGACGCCGCGCTCGAAGCCGGCGCCGACGATGTCGTCACCCATGAGGACGGCTCACTCGAAGTCATCTGCCCGCCCCACGATTTCACCAAGGTCAAGACCGCGCTGGAAGCCGCCGGCTTCAAGGCGGAACTGGCCGAAGTCATCATGAAGCCGCAGACCGAAGTCGAGTTCACCGGCGAAGACGCGGTCAAGATGCAGAAGCTGCTCGACGTCCTGGAAAACCTGGACGACGTGCAGGAAGTCTTCACCAACGCGGTCATCGGGGAGTAAGTCCCGGACACGCGCATAACGGCGATCGACCTCACGATCGCCGTTTTTGTTTTCCAGATTTCGATTTTTTGAGTAGGTACAGCATGAAAGTGATGGTGGTCGGTTCGGGCGGTCGAGAGCACGCCCTGGCATGGAAGCTGGCACGCTCGCCCAAGGTGCAGGTGGTATACGTGGCCCCCGGCAACGGCGGCACGGCGCTCGACAAGCGCCTGCAGAACCTCCCGATCACGGATCCGGAAGTGCTGGCCGCCTTTGCCGAGCGCGAAGGCATCCACTTCACGGTGGTGGGGCCAGAGGCGCCGCTGGCCGCTGGCATCGTCGACCTGTTCCGCGCCAAAGGCTTGCGCATCTTCGGGCCGACCAAGGCCGCCGCGCAGCTCGAATCGTCGAAGGATTTCGCCAAGGCGTTCATGCACCGCCACGGCATTCCGACCGCCAAGTACCAGACCTTTAGCGATGCTGCGCAGGCACACGCGTACATTGACCAGGAAGGCGCCCCGATCGTCATCAAGGCCGATGGACTGGCCGCCGGCAAGGGCGTGGTCGTGGCCATGACGGCCGAAGAAGCGCACAGCGCCATCGACGTGATGCTGGCCGACAACCGCCTGGGTGACGCCGGTGCGCGCGTGGTGATCGAAGAATTCCTCGCTGGCGAAGAAGCCAGCTTCATCGTCGTGTGCGACGGCAAAAACGTCGTGGCGCTGGCCACCAGCCAGGACCACAAGCGTCTGCTCGACGGCGACGCCGGCCCCAACACGGGCGGCATGGGCGCCTACTCGCCCGCGCCGGTGGTCACGCCCACTCTGCACGCCCGCGCGCTGCGCGAGATCATCATGCCGACCATCCGCGGCATGGAAAAGGACGGCATCCCGTACACCGGTTTCCTGTATGCCGGCCTGATGATCGATGCAGAAGGCAATCCCAAGACGCTCGAATTCAACTGCCGCATGGGCGATCCGGAAACGCAGCCCATCATGGCGCGCATGAAGACCGACCTGTACGACGTGCTCGACCGCGCCATCGACGGCAAGCTTGACGGCATGGAGTTGGACTGGGACCGCCGCACCGCGCTGGGCGTGGTCATGGCCGCGCACAATTACCCTGACACGCCGCGCAAGGGCGACGTCATCACCGGCATCCCGAAGGAAACCGAGGACAGCGTCACCTTCCACGCCGGCACCACACTCAAGGACGGCGTGTTGACCACCAACGGCGGCCGAGTGCTGTGCGTGGTTGGCCTGGCCGATACCGTCAAAGCGGCCCAGCGTGCGGCGTACAACGCCATCGAGCAGATCCACTTCGACGGCGCCCAGTACCGGACCGATATCGGCCATCGCGCCATCCGCCATTGAGCGACAGCCAGCCGCGCCGATGCCCCACCATGGGGCAGGCGCGGCATCCGTCACCCCGGGTGATCCCCAACTTGCCCCGGCGGTCCGCCCGCTACAATGGTGACAACCGTATGACCCGGCACGACACGCCCTTACGAGCGGCCCTCTTCTGATCGCATGGATACCCAAGCCGTCCGCGCCTACCTGCTGGACCTGCAGGACCGCATCACCACTGCCGCCAGCACCCTGGACGGCGGCACGTTCGTCACCGACGCCTGGGAGAAGCCGCCCACCGAGCGCCTGCGCGGCAGCGGTCGCACCCGCATTCTGGAAGGCGGCGCGCTGCTTGAACGCGGCGGCGTCGGTTTTTCGCACGTGATGGGCGACACCCTCCCCCCGTCGGCAACCGCCAACCGGCCCGAATTGGCCGGGCGCGGGTTCGAGGCGATGGGCGTGTCGCTGGTCTTCCATCCGCGCAACCCGTACGTGCCGACGGTGCACATGAACGTGCGCTGCTTCGTCGCCGTGCGACCCGACGCCGAGCCCGTCTGGTGGTTCGGCGGCGGCATGGATCTCACGCCGTACTACGGCTTCACCGAAGACGCCTCCCACTTCCACCGCACCTGCCAAGGCGCCCTTGCAGCTTACGGTGATGAGCTGTACCCCCGCTTCAAGCAATGGTGCGACGACTATTTCTATCTGAAACACCGCAAGGAAGCGCGCGGCGTCGGCGGCATCTTCTTCGACGACTTTGCCGAGCTGGGCTTCGAGCGCAGCTTCGAGATGATGCGCTCGGTGGGTGACGCCTTCCTGCCGGCCTGGCTGCCCATCGCCGAGCAACGCCACGCCACGCCCTACGGTGAGCGCGAGCGCGCCTTCCAGGCCTATCGCCGTGGCCGCTATGTCGAGTTCAACCTGGTATTCGACCGCGGCACACTGTTTGGCCTGCAAAGCGGCGGCCGCGCGGAATCGATCCTGATGTCGATGCCGCCGGTGGCCAATTGGCGTTACGACTGGCAGCCGGAACCGGGTTCGCCGGAGGCCGCGCTGTACACCGATTTCCTGCCGGCGCGCGATTGGGTATGACGCTTCCCACGTTCGCGCGCCCCGATCTCGACCGTCCCTATCGGCTTGGCTTGCTGGGCGGCACGTTCGATCCGCCCCACGTCGGCCACATCGCCCTGGCCGAGCTGTGCATTGCCCGCCTCGACCTGGATGAGCTGCTGTGGATTCCGACCGGCGTGTCCTGGCAGAAAGCCGCTGACATCACCCCCGCGCCGTTGCGCTTTGCCATGACCGAACTGGCCGCCAAAGCGGTCCGCGGCGGCCGTGCCCGAGTCCACGCGAGCAGCATGGAAGTCGACCGCCACGGCCCCAGCTACACCATCGACACCGTGCGTGAATTGCGCGGTGTTTACGGCCCGGATACCTCCATGGCGTGGCTCATGGGCGCCGACCAGCTTGTCGGCCTGGACACCTGGCACGGCTGGCAGGACCTGTTCGAATACGTCCACTTGTGCGTCGCCACGCGCCCCGGTTTCGACCTTCAAGCGCTGCATGCGCCGGTGCAACGCGAACTCGATGTGCGCCGGGGCGACACAGCATTGATACAATGCGCACCCGCCGGCCATATGTGGATCGACCAGACCCTGGCTGTCGACCTGTCATCCACCCGCCTGCGCCAGCAACTTGCCACTGGTGCGCGCTGCGACGCCGACCTGCCCGCCGGTGTGGCCGACCTGATCCAATCGCATTCGCTGTACCGCCGTGCCAATGGCACGGTCAGTGCTTGACCGCGTGATTGACCACATCCACGCGTTTTTTCTGACCTTTTTTCTCGCCCTTTAAACGTTCTTCTCACTCAGTATGGATATTCGCAAACTACAACGCGTGATCGTCGACGCGCTCGAAGACGTCAAGGCGCAAGACATCAAGGTCTTCAATACGACCCACCTGACCGAACTGTTCGACCGCACGGTCATCGCCAGCGGCACGTCCAATCGCCAGACCAAGGCGCTGGCCGCATCGGTGCGTGACGCCGTCAAGGAAGCCGGCGGCCACATCATCGCCGTGGAAGGCGAAGACGTGGGCGAATGGGTGCTGGTCGACTGCGGCGACGCCGTGGTCCACATCATGCAGCCGCAGCTGCGCCAGTACTACAACCTCGAAGAGATTTGGGGCGACAAGCCGGTGCGCATCGAACTGGGCGGCACCGGCAAGCGCGGCCTGCCCAAAGCCAGCGAAGGTTACGACGACGGGGAAGACGAGGCCGAAGAGGTCACGCCGGCCAAGCGCCGCACCACCAAGCCGAAGCTGGCAGGCGAACGCCCGACCAAGGCCGCCGCACCGACCAAGAAGGCTCCCGTCAAGAGGCCCGCTACCAAGCGGGCAACCGGTGCTGGCAAGACCGCCACCAAGACCGCCGCAAAAACGGCAACCAAGACGGCAGCCAAGCGCGCTCCGGCCAAGAAACGCGCAGCGTAACGTCGAGCGCGCAGTCTCGCCATGCAGTTGCTGATCGTTGCCGTGGGGCACAAGATGCCGTCCTGGATCGAGGACGGCTTCTCTGAATATGCCAAGCGCATGCCGCCCGAACTGCGCATCGAACTGCGCGAAATCAAGCCTGAGCAGCGCTCCGGCAGCCGCACCGCCGCCACCGTCATGCAACTTGAAGCGGCGCGCATTGAAGCCGCGCTGCCAAAGGGCTGCCGCATGATCGCACTGGATGAGCGCGGCAAAGACCTCACCACAGTCGCACTCGCAGAATCCCTCACCGGATGGCAACAGGAAGGCGGCGACATCGCCTTCGTGATCGGCGGCGCGGACGGGCTAGACCCGGCGCTCAAGGCCAAGGCTCGCACGCTGATCCGCCTATCGAGCCTGACGCTGCCGCACGGCATGGTGCGCGTGCTGCTGGCCGAGCAGCTCTACCGCGCGTGGAGCATCACGCAAAACCACCCGTACCACCGCGTATGACCATGGATGCACCCGGCGCGCCACACCTCTATCTCGCCTCGCAGAGCCCGCGCCGGCAGGAACTGTTGCGCCAGATCGGAGCGCGTTTCGAGCTGCTGCTGGCCAACGACGATGAAGATGCCGAAGCGCTGGAAGCCGTGCTCCCGGGCGAGACGCCCGATGACTACGTCCAGCGTGTCTGCGCATTGAAGGCACAGGCCGCGGTGCGCCGCCGCATTGCACGCAACCTCCCTGCCCTGCCGATCCTCACGTCTGACACCACGGTCTGCCTGGGCGGCGAGATCCTCGGCAAACCGACCGACGCCGCCGATGCCCACCGCATGCTGCGCGCCATGTCGGGCCGCGAACACCGGGTGCTGACCGCCGTCACCGTCGTCAAGGCCGACGGCACGCCCATGCATGCGCTGTCCATTTCGGACGTGCGCTTTGCCGTGCTGACGGACAACGACATCGCCCGCTACATCACCAGCGGCGAGCCCTTCGGCAAGGCGGGCGCGTACGGCATCCAGGGTCGCGCGGCCGCCTTTGTGGCCCATATTTCGGGAAGCTATTCGGGTATCATGGGTCTACCCTTGTTCGAGACCGCCGCACTGCTCGCACAGGCGAGCATCACGCTGTAACTCGCCCCTGACCGGCCGCTGAAGCACGCACCGGACAGCGTGCGAGGGCCGGTTTCAAGACACGCTTCGGGCGCATACGATCAAGCCCTGAGGCGGGTGCTGAAACCCGCTCTCTTGGTACCTCTCCATGTCCGAAGACATCCTCGTCAATATCACGCCGCAAGAAACGCGCGTGGCCATCGTCCAGCAAGCCGCCGTTCAAGAACTTCACATCGAGCGCACACTGACGCGCGGCTTGGTCGGCAACATTTACCTTGGCAAAGTGGTGCGCGTACTGCCCGGCATGCAATCGGCCTTTATCGATATCGGGCTGGAGCGTGCAGCGTTTTTGCATGTGGCCGACATCTGGCACCCGCGCGACGCCAAGGACGCGCCGCCCACACCGCAGGTCGCCATCGAGAAGACGCTCTTCGAAGGCCAGGCGCTGATGGTGCAGGTCATCAAGGATCCGATCGGCACCAAGGGCGCTCGGCTGTCCACGCAAGTCAGCATTGCCGGCCGCACGCTGGTGTATCTGCCGCAAGACCCGCACATCGGGATCTCGCAGAAGATCGGCAACGAGGCCGAGCGTGAGGCGCTGCGCGCGCGCGTGACCGCCATGGTGCCCACTGAGGAACGCGGTGGCTTCATCGTGCGCACCATCGCCGAAGAGTCGACCGACGAAGAACTGGCCAACGACGTTGCTTACCTGCGCAAGATCTGGGCGACCATCCGTCACAACGCGACCACCCTGCCCGCCCCGTCGATCCTGTATCAGGATCTCAACCTCGCCCAGCGCGTGCTGCGCGATTTCGTGACGGACGAAACGCGCAGCATCCAGGTCGATTCGCGCGAGAACCATCAGAAGCTCGTCGAGTTTGCGCAGGAATACACGCCGGCCGTGGTCGAGCGCCTGACGCATTACACCGGCGAACGGCCGATCTTCGATCTGTACAACATCGAGGCGGAAGTCGAGCGCGCGCTATCGCGCCGGGTCGACCTGAAATCGGGCGGCTACCTGATGATCGACCAGACCGAGGCGATGACAACGATCGACGTCAACACCGGCGGTTACGTGGGCGCACGAAACTTCGACGACACGATCTTCAAGACCAACCTGGAAGCGGCCCACACCATCGCGCGGCAACTGCGGCTGCGCAACCTGGGCGGCATCATCATCATCGACTTCATCGATATGGAGTCGGCCGAGCATCGCGACGCGGTGCTGGCAGAACTGCGCAAGGCGCTCTCACGTGACCGCACCCGCATCACCGTCAACAGTTTCTCGCAGCTCGGGCTGGTGGAGATGACGCGCAAGCGCACGCGGGAGTCGCTCGCGCATGTGCTGTGCGAGCAATGCCCGGTGTGTCAAGGCAAGGGTCAGGTGAAGACGCCGCGCACGGTGTGCTACGACATCCTGCGCGAAATCATGCGTGAGTCGCGGCAGTTCAATCCGCGCGAATTCCGTATCCTCGCTTCACAATCGGTGATTGATCTGTTCCTGGAAGAAGAAAGCCAGCACCTTGCGATGCTGGGCGATTTCATCGGCAAGCCGATTTCGCTGCAGGTGGAATCGTCGGCGGCCAGCCAGGAGCAATACGACATCATCCTGATGTAGCACTGCGCCCAGCGCGGCAGCTACGGTTTGACCGGGCTGCCGTGCGAAACGGGCGCGGCTGCCATGGATGCTCGCGCACGCTCCGTCAGACGGGGAATTTGCTCACGCATGGCGAGCAGCGCGGCCAACACCACCAACATCACGATTCCGAGCATGGCCAGATAGGCCACGGAGCCGCCAGCGGTGATGACGATTGCGCCGGCAAACGCGCTGAGAATGGCCCCCAGCCGCCCAAATGCCACCGCCGATGCCGTGCCTGTCGCGCGCACGGCCGTCGGATAAACGTAGGCGCACAGCGCATACATCGTCGATTGCACGGCGTTGACGAACAGCCCATGCAGCCCCAGGCCGACGATCAGCAGATTCGTGTTCAGCTTGGCATCGACGCCCTGCAGGGCAAAGGCGCTCGCGGCAGCGCCCACGCAACACAGCGCCATTGGCCAACGTGAACCCCAGCGCGCGATGGTGACCGCGCAGACCAACGCGCCGATCACCCCGCCAAGGTTGTACGCCGTGAGCCCCGAGCCCGCCACGCTCACGCTCAAACCTTCTGAAGCCAGCATCGTCGGCAGCCAGCTGAACGCTGCGTACACGGCGAGCAGACACATGAAGAAGGCCGCCCAAAGCGCCACCGTATCGCGCGCCTGCCCGGGGGCAAAAAGCGAGCGGAAACTCGCGTGCTGAATGACCTTCTGGCCAGCGACATCGGCAAACGCGGTATTGGCGGGCACATCGCGCCCCATCTTCGATAGCAGATGCGCCAGTTGCGGCCAGTGCGATTGACGTCGCGCCAGGAAGCGCGGCGATTCAGGCAGCGCGGCCACCAACACAAATCCAAGCACGAGCGGCAGCGCACCGCCAATCCAGAACAGCCCTCGCCAGCCATAAAGTGGCAGCACGTGGCCGGCAAACAGGCCTGCCAGCATCCCGCCCAGCGGCACGCATACGATCGTGGCCGTCACGGCCAGCGTGCGACGACGCGCTGGCGTGAACTCCGCCGTCATCGTCGTGGAGCTTGGCAGCGCGCCACCAATTCCCAGCCCGGCGATAAATCGCAGCGCGGCAATCGTCGCAACGTTGGGTGCGAAACCGATCGAGCACGTCGCTACGCCAAACACGAACACGCTGCCGATCAACGCCCAGCGTCGCCCAAAGCGATCGGCAAACAGGCCCGCCAACGCGCTGCCCAGCCCCATGCCGATGAGGCCCGCCGCCACCGCTGGGGCGAACGCATTGCGCGTGATGCCCCACTCCTTGATGAGCACGGGGATGGCGAAACCGATCAACTGGCCGTCAAAGCCGTCCATGACGATGGCGAAGGCCGCAAGCAGCACCGCCATCTTCTGTGCGAGGGAAAACGGCCCGTCATCAAGGACCGTACCGATATCGACCGTGGTGTGGTTTCCGTTCATATCGGCCCCCGTTTGGACGCCGCGCTCGGCAATCTGGAATTGCACTTCATGTGGTTGTCTCCGTTGAGGTGGCGTCTGCGCGCCATCGAATAAAACCCTGGGTATCTCGGCCTGCTAAGGCGCCTGCTGGCGCACGGTGCTCGCCTGCACCAATCGCACCAATTGCATCAACGTCTCGGTGTGGGGCACAGGCACGCCATGCCGGCGCGCCGTCGCCACCACGGCGCCGTTGATGGATTCGATCTCGGTGGGGCGTCCGGCCAGCACGTCTTGCAGCATTGACGGCTTGTGTCCGCGATGCGCGACGATGGCGTGTCGCACGTTGTCGCTCACCTTGGCGGCATCGACGTTGATGCCGCTGGCGCGCGCCACGGCCAGCACTTCGTCCACGATGGTCAGCGCCAAGGCTGGGCCGTCCTCCACCGCGCTTAGCGCATCGACTGGCTGGTTCAGCACCGTGCACAGCGGATTGAGCGCGGCATTGAAGGCGACCTTCTCCCACACGGCGCCCCACACGTTGGCATCGGCCTGGCAGTTCAGACCGGCGGCGGATAGCGTATCCACCACGCGTGCGAGTATCGGAGGCCGCTCGCCGTCTGCGCTCATCAGGCGAATCACGCCTGCGCCGTGAGAGCGCACGTGACCCGGCCCAGCCAAATCTGCCGGCCACGTCGTGACGCCAACAAAGATGCGCGCTCGCTGCACCAACGAAGCCAGCGCCTCCACGTTGCCCAGCCCGTTCTGAAGCGTCAGCACATGCGTCGATTCACCCATCAGGTGACGCACGCTCGCAAGCGCCGTCCGCGTGTGCATCGACTTGGTAAAGACGATCACCAAGTCAGGTACGTCTGTCGCGTCGCCTGGACGCAGGGCCTGCAGATTGCGGACGTGGCGGTCGCCGGTGTCGGTTTCCAGCCGCAAACCGTGTGCGGCAATCGCGTGCAGATGCGCATCGTTGATGTCGAGCAGCGTGACGTGCTGGTCGGCTTCGGCCAGCAGCCCGCCAAACAACGAGCCCATCGCACCCGCACCGAGGATCGCGATCTTCATTGGCATCTCAGCTCAGAACGGGTAATGGCGCGGCGTGGTCTGCACCGTCATCCAACGCAGCTCGGTGAACTCCGCCACGCCAGCGCGGCCGCCGAAGCGCCCGAAGCCGCTTGCCTTGACGCCACCAAACGGCATCTGCGCCTCATCGTGCACGGTGGGGCCATTGATGTGGCAGATACCGGATTCGATGCGGCGGGCAACGTTCATCGCGCGTGCTACATCGCGGCTGAACACGGCGGACGACAGACCATATGCGTTGTCATTCGCACAGGCGACGGCGGCATCGTCACCGCTCACACGCACGATGCCCTTGACGGGGCCGAACGATTCTTCCGCGTAGATCAGCATGTCAGGCGTGACGTGGTCGAGCAGCGTGGCTGGCATCAGCGTGTTGGTGGCCTTGCCGCCGCACAGCAGCTTGGCGCCCTTGGCGAGGGCGTCGTCGATGAGGTGATTGCAGCGGTCGACTGTGCTCATGTCGACCACTGAGCCAAGCACCGCCGGCCCTTTGCGCGGATCGCCCAGCGGCAGCGCTGCAGCCTTGGCCGCCAGCTTGGCAACAAACGCATCGGCGATGGCTTCGTCGACGATGATGCGCTCGGTAGACATGCAGATCTGGCCAGAATTGGCGAACGCGCCAAAGGCCGCGCCATCGACAGCGGCGTCGATATCGGCATCCGCCAGCACCAGCAGCGGCGCCTTGCCGCCCAGTTCCAGCACCACGGGTTTCAGATGCGTGGCACACGTCTGCGCGATGATGCGGCCCACGCGCGTGGAGCCCGTAAAGTTGACGCGGCGTACGGCCGGGTGCGCAATCATCGCCTCCACCACTGCGCTCGCATCGGCAGGGGCATTGGTCACGAAGTTGACGACGCCATTTGGCAAGCCTGCCTCCTGCAAGGCTTCGATGATGAGCCCATGCGTCGCCGGCGAAATCTCGGAGCCCTTGAGCACAACGGTGTTGCCGCATGCCAACGGCAGGGCAATCGCACGCACTGCCAGGATGACGGGAGCATTCCACGGCGCGATGCCCAACACCACGCCTGCCGGTTGGCGCACGCCCATCGCGAGGCTGCCCGGCACGTCAGATGGAATAATCTCGCCCGCAATCTGTGTGACCATGGCGGCGGCTTCCTGCAGACCGCTTGCAGCGAGATGCACATTGAAGCCCGCCCACAGCGCGGAGGCGCCCGTCTCCGCGGCCATCGCGGCGGCAAAAGCCTCGCCCTTGGCTTCGAGCGCTTGCGCAGCGCGCATCAGCAACGCACGGCGCTCAGTCGGGCCCATCGCCGCCCAGGCCGGGAATGCGGCTGCAGCGGCATCGACGGCGCGGCGCGCATCGTCCGGCGTGGCGGCGGGTGCACGCGTAGCCACGGTGCCGTCGAGCGGGTTACGCCGCTCGAAGAAGGCACCGCTGGCAGCTTGCACTCGCTCGCCGTTGATCAGCATCGAGATGGACTGAACCGCATCCGACGGGGCAATGTTCGTGTTTGTCATCAAGCGATCTCCACTTCAATCAAGGTTGGTCCGGCGGAATGCAGGGCTGTACGCAGTACGGCTTCCAACGCATGCGGGTCGCTCACGCGCTCGCCTGCGCAGCCCATCGCGCGGGCCAGGCCGACAAAATCGATGCCGTGCAGATCCGTGCCCTGCACAGCGTCGGTCGGCGCAAAGCCGAATACCGGCGCGAAATCCTGCAGGGCAGCATAGCGGCGGTTGTTCAGGATCACGAATGTCATGGGCAACTTGAGCAGCGCTGCGCTCCACAGCGCCTGGATGGAATACATGCTGGATCCATCGCCAATCAGGCCGATCACGCGAGCGCCAGGTTTGGCGAGTGCCACGCCGACCGCGGCCGGCATGCCGTAGCCCAAGCCGCCGCTGTCCATCGTGTAGAACGCTCCCGAACGTCGCATCGGCAAGTAAGCCTGCATGGTTGAGCGCGCACTCGGAGCCTCTTCGACGACGATGTCTGCCGGGCCGCGCACGGTATCGAGCGTTTGCAGAACAAAGGCAGCCGACATGGGCGAGCCCGGCTCGGCTCGCGGCGATTTGACGCGTGGCGCGGGCAGCGGCCGTGCCGGTGGCGCTGGGCGGGCGAGCAAATCCTGCACACCCAAACGGATGTTGCCAACGGCGGAAATGCCCTCAGGCGTCCACGCAGCGGTCGCTGGATCGTCGATCAACTGCACGAGCTTCGCACCGACCGGCACATGCGGCCCATGGCCTTCCACGTGATACGTAAACGCCGGGGCGCCGAGTGCAAACACCACGTCGTGCCCCTGCAACAGGCTGACGATCTTTTCACGCATCGCGGGCAGGAAACCGGCGAACAGGCGGTGGTCTTCGGGAAACGCGCCACGCCCGGCCATTGGTGCGGTGAACACGCGCGCGTTGTGCCTCTCGGCGAGTTGCACGACGGCGTCCCACGCGCCAGCGCGGTCAATTGCTGCCCCCACCACGAACGCCGGCCGCTGCGCCGCGTCAAGCAGGTCGCCGATACGCGCCAACGTGGCAGGATCGGGCCGCACCGCGGTGGCAACTTCGTGCACGGCAACGGGCTCCGTCGGCTGATCCCAGTCATCCACCGGAATCGACACCAGAACGGGGCCTCGCGGCTCCTGCATGGCGATGTGATATGCACGGGCCAGCGCCAGCGGCACGTCCTGCGCACGCGCGGGCTCGATGCTCCATTTGACGTACGGCTTGGCCAACTCGGTCGCCTGGTTGGAAGCGAGGAACGGGTCGAACGGCAGGATCGACCTCGCCTGCTGTCCGGCGGTGATCACCAGCGGCGTGCGATTCTTGAAGGCCGTAAAGATGTTGCCCATGGCGTTGCCAACACCGGCCGCCGAGTGCAGGTTCACCAGCGCGGCATTGCCTGTGGCCTGTGCGAATCCGTCCGCCATGCCCACCACCACGGCTTCCTGTAACCCAAGGATGTAGCGAAAATCCTCCGGAAAATCGCGAAACATCGGCAGCTCGGTCGAGCCCGGATTGCCGAACACGTGGGTCATGCCGAGCCGGCGCAGCAGCTCGATGGTGGCGTCGCGCACGGTGGTCAGCACGAGCGAAGTGCGGGTCATACTGGCAGCCTCCTTGGAACAGGCTGCCAGTATGGAACCCGTAGTTCTTAACGCGATATTGAATTATTTCGCCAAAGTCATTACCTTTTGGCATGACTTTCGATCTGCGCCAGTTACGCGCCTTTACCACCATCGTTTCTGCGGGCAGCCTTGGGCGTGCGGCAGAGGTTCTCCACGTCACGCAGCCGGCGCTCAGCCGCATCATCAAGCGGCTCGAAGACGAAGTGGGCGCCCCGCTATTCGAGCGGCATTCCAAGGGAATGCAACTGACCGCCATCGGGCAGGCGCTCCTGCCGCACGCGTCGCTGCTGCAGCGCGAGGCCGATTACGCACAGGAAGAGATCGACGCGATGCGCGGGCTTGCCAAGGGCACCATCCGCGTGGGCGCGGTCGGGAGCATTGCGAGCTATGTGTTGCCGCTGGCCGTCGGCACGTTGGTCGCACGGTGGCCGAACCTGCGCGTGGAAATTCTCGAAGGCGTGTGGGATCGCTTGGCCGAAGGACTGGTCAAGCACGAAATCGATCTCGCGTTGTCGATGGCGATGCCAGATACCGACGAAATCATCGCTATCGCGGATTGCCGCTGGGAGGATGCGAGTTTCGTGGTCGCATCGCCGGAGCATTCGCTACGCCAACGCCCTGGCCTGACATTGGCCGATACGCTGGAGGCATTCTGGGCCGTTCCGCCGCGCGGTACCGGCCCGTACGAGCACATGCGTCAGATATTCGAGGCAGCCGGACTTGGCTTGCCGAACATCGTGGTGGAAACGCGCTCGGTGACGGCACTCAAGAGCCTCGTGGCGCGCTCCGGATTCCTGAGCTGGATGGCAGAACCGATGATCGATGCGGAGCGCCGCGCCGGCGTGATCGAGCCGCTGCCGATTCCCGGCTTGGTGGCGCGCCGCACCCTCACGGCGTTCCGGCGTCGACACGGCATCCTGCCGAGCCCCGCCGTCAAGCTGCTCGAAGCGCTGCGCGAGCTGACGGCGTAGGCCCGTTGCGCCCTATTTCTTCTCGCGCGGCAAGCGGCCGAGCAGGAAGAACTCGTCATTGGGCCGCATCGAAATTACATTCGCCATGCGGTTCGACAGGCCAAAGAACGCGGTGATGCCGGTGATGTCCCAGATGTCCTCGTCATCGAAACCGTGCGCGCGCAACGCTTCATAGTCGGCGTCATTGACGGTGTGCGAAGCGGTGCAGACCTTCATCGCAAAGTCGAGCATGGCGCGCTGGCGCGGCGTGATGTCGGCCTTGCGGTAATTGACGGCAACCTGGTCGGCCACCAGCGGATTCTTCTCGTAGATGCGCAGGATGGCACCGTGCGCGACCACACAATACAGGCATTGGTTGGCGGCGGAAGTGGCGACCACGATCATCTCGCGCTCGCCCTTGGTGAGGCTGCTGCCTTCGCGCAGCATCAGCGCATCGTGGTACGCGAAGAAGGCGCGGCATTCGTCGGGCCGATGTGAGAGCGCCAGGAAGACGTTCGGCACAAAGCCGCTCTTCTCCTGCACTTCCAGGATGCGCGCACGGATGTCTTCGGGAATGTCGGCCAGTTCAGGAACAGGGAACCGGCTAATGGGCGGCGTGGTGGTCGTCACGATGTCTCCTTTGATTTGAGCATCCTGAGCACGCCGCCCGAAAGGCAAGGCTTACTGGGTAGCGAACTGGATGCGATGGAGTCCAGCATACAACCCATCGCGCTCGATGAGTTCGCGGTGCGTTCCGGCTTCGGCGATCTTGCCGTGCTCCAGCACGATGATGCGGTCGGCGTTTTCGATGGTCGACAGACGGTGCGCGATCACCAACGTCGTACGCCCTTCCATCAGGCGTTCGAGTGCGGCCTGCACCTGGCGCTCAGACTCCGAATCCAGCGCGGAAGTCGCTTCATCCAGGATCAGGATTGGCGCGTCTTTGTAGATCGCGCGGGCAATCGCCAGGCGCTGGCGCTGGCCACCGGACAACTTCGAACCGTTGTCGCCGACATTGGTATCGATGCCCTCGGGCAGGTTGTCGACCACATCGGTCAGATAAGCCGCTTCCAGCGCACGGCGCACGCGGGCCATGTCGATCTCAGAGGCGTCGCGCGCGCCATAGGCCACGTTGGCAGCAATGGTGTCATTGAACAGCACCACATCTTGGCTCACAAAAGCGATCTGACGGCGCAGGTCATACAGCGCCAGATCCGCCAGCGCATCACCATCGAGCGAGATCGTGCCCGAGGTCGGATCGAAGAAGCGCGGGAGCAGGTTCACCAGCGTGGTCTTGCCGCTGCCCGACGGCCCGACCAGCGCGACGACCTCGCCCGGCTTGACGTGCAGATTCACGTTGTCGAGCGCTGCCCGACCATCTTCGCCGTAACGGAAGGTGACGTTATCGAAGCGGACATCGCCGCGGGCGCGATCGATCTTCTTGCCGCCTTCTTGCGGTTCGATCGGCGTGTCGATCAGGCCGAAAATAAACTCGGCGGCGGTCAGGCCCCGCTGCAGCGGCTGATTCACGTCGGTCAGGTGCTTGAGCGGCGAAATCAGCAACAGCATCGCCATCACAAAGCCGGTAAAGCCGCCGACCGTGGTCTGATTGGCCTGCGCCTGCATCATGGCAATGGCCAGGATGATCGACAGCGCCAGCGCGGCCAGAAACTGCGTCACCGGCTGGTTCAGGCCACCGGCCACGGCCACACGCATGGCGTAACCACGCAGGCGGTTCGTCATGGCATTGAAGCGCAGCGATTCGTACGCTTCGCCGCCGTGGAGTTTGACGACCTTATAACCGCCCACGGCCTCTTCCACCACATAGGCAGCCTGGTTGGTCAGGTTTTGGCTCTCGCGGTTGAGCGAGCGCAGGCGGCGGTTGATACGCGACATCAGCAGCCCGATGATCGGCAGGATCACTGCCACCACCAGCGTCAGGCGCCAGTTGGTATAGAACAGGAAAATCAGCAGCGCCAGCACCGTCATTGAATCGCGCACCAGCGTGATGAACACACCGGTCAGCACCTGCAGCACCTGGTTGACCTCAAAGATGACCGCGTTGATGATCGACGCCGCCGTATTGCGCTGATAGTACGAAGCCGGCGCCTGCAGCAGGCGCTCGAACATCTTCATCCGCAGATTCAGCAGCACCTTGTTCGACACGAGGCTCAACAGATACGTCGATGCAAATTGCGCGATGCCGCGCACCACGGCAATACCCACCAACATGGCAGGCACCTGCCACAGCTTGCCGGCGTATTCGCCGCCGAAGCCCTGATCCAGCAAATCCTTCACGACTTTGGGGATGATCCCCTCCGTGGCTGCCACCACGCCCATGGCAACCATTGCCAGGATGAAAGCGGTCAATTCGGGGCGCAGGTAGCCCCACAACCGCTTGAGCATCGGCTTGGCGGGCGCTGGGTGATCAGACTTTGCTTGTATACTCACGGCGTTTTCAAATGAGGGTGGGCAGCTTGCGTCGCATGGCGATCGGCTCTGCCGACATCAAGTGCGTTGCAGCGGCTGTCATCCGACAGACGGGCGACCCGGCATTTTAGCGGCAATCCACCACCCGGCCCATCCTGCTGCGCAATCCCCGGTCAAGACGGACCGACGCATCATCTGACGCTTCCGCAATGAGTTCGCGCGTTCCCACGTTTTTCATCAATCTTGACCACGACGCCGGTCGCCGCGAGGCACTGGAACGCCAGCTCGATGCGCTTGGCCTGCCGCATAGCCGCTTCCCCGGTGTGTACGGCAAGACACTTCCCGCCGACGAACTTGCGCGCCACTATGACCACGCACGCGCTACGAGCCAAAGCCGAGAGTTGACCGTCGGTGAAGTCGGCTGCGCGCTGAGCCACCTTGGCGTTTACCAAGCAATGATCGAGCAGGACTTGCCCTACGCGCTCATTCTGGAAGACGACGCGAAACTCGGGCCAGATGTGCCCGCCGTGCTCGACGCGCTGGCACAGAGCGTGTCACCCGACGAACCGGTCGTCACGCTGCTCACGCACATCGACCGTTATTACAAACGTAGCGCCCGGCAACTGACAGCTGAGCACCGCACGGTCAAACTTGCCAACTACCAGTGGCTCGCGCATGGTTATTTCGTCACGCACGCCGCAGCCAAACGGATGGTCGAGCAGCTCTATCCCGTGTGGCTGGCCGCAGACTATTGGTACAAGTTCGAGCGTGAAGGCATCGTGCAGATGCGTGCAGTCGTACCTTATGTGATTGGCGTGCAGAACTTCGATAGCGGCTCAAACCTGGAAGCCGATCGCGCCATCAAAAGCCGCGAAGCCGACAACCGACTCGGTATCGGCCACCATCTGCACCAGATCTTTGTGCGCAAGTTCCTCTATCAGATCTTCGTGCGGCCATTCCTCGGCATCGTTAAGCAGAAGAAGACTTGGTGAGCAGGCAGCGCCCGCTCAGGCGCCCTGCTCTCGCAGTTCTGCAAGCCCGACGTCTGCGCGGATGATGTCGGTATTGCGCCGAGCCATCATGCGTTGATAGTTGGGGCTTTCCTGCTCGCGCGATTGCTCGCGATGCCATAGGTGGAAGACTTCGGTCGCACAGAAGCCGCGCTTGCGCCGCACGCCGGCGTTGTACAGGCGGACCGCCAGATCGGCGTCTTCATGGCCCCACCCGACGAAGCTCTGATCGAAGCCGTTCACGCGCTCGAAATCGCTGCGCCACACACCGAGGTTGCAGCTTTTGATGCCGCGCAGGCTGGTGTCCTTGAACGTGCGCGGCACCGGCAAACCTGGCACCAATAGCGGCAGGAACTTGTTGATGCGGCCCGCACGCCAGGCGGCAAACCAATACGCGCGGTCCTTCAGGTGGATATCGATCTGCCGGGTAACGACTTCATGCGTCATCGCTTCATCGAGCAGGATACGGCTGCCAGACACCAGGCGCCCCTGCTCGGCCAACGCGCGGTGCCGGGCCACAAAATCCGGACGCGGCACGCAATCGCCATCGAGAAAAACAAGGTAATCGGCATCCGTCGCCAGGACGCCGCGGTTGCGGATTTCACCAGCACGAAAGCCGTCATCTGGGTGCCAGACATGGCGCAGCGGGTACGGCGCGACCTTGGCAGCGGCTTCGACCGCCACGCGTGTGTCGTCGCGCGAACCGTCGTCGGCGACGATGACGTCAAATGCGCGATCGGTCTGTGCGCCACAGCCGGCCAGTACGCGAGCCAGCGCGTCCGGGCGGTTATACGTCGTAACGATGAGGGCGATGCGACGCGGCTGCTCAGCGCTTGCCATGACGATGCAGCATCATCAGCTTGATGTAGCGGTAATAGGTGCCTTCGGCGTTCGACACGGCGAGCATGAAGCCCTCCGCGCCATCGAGGAAGCCGCGCTGGATGATGTACGTACGGATGAACGCCCACAACCCATGACCAATCGCGCTGCCCAGCGACGCGCGCTTGCCCTTGGCATAGGCTGCGGCCGCACCGGCGGTCGAATAATCGTTGGCCTTATCGAGCGCAGCTCGCAGGTCCGGAATCGAGTAGTGAATGATCGGCGCGCGGAAGTCGCCCACCGTCCCCTCGAAGACCAGGTGCGAGTGCACCGGTGCGTCGAAGAACGTCACCTGCTCGCGCTTGAAAAAACGACGAATGCGGTCCGGCCACCAGCCCGAGTGTTTCATGAAGCGGCCGCAAAAACTGGAACTGCGCGGCATGGAATAGACAGTGTGCGAGCTGCCCGATTCGAGTACGGCGATCATCTCGGCACGCAATTCGGGGCTGATGCGCTCGTCGGCATCCAGCGAGAGCACCCAGTCAGTACGGGCTTCGCGCAAAGCACGGTTGGATTGTTCGCCATAGCCGGGCCAGTCGGTCTCGAACACGCGCGCACCGAGTTGGCGGCAGATGTCCTGCGTGCCGTCCGTGCTGCCGGAATCGAAGACGATGACATCGTCCGCCCAGTCGCGCACGGAACGGATGCAGTCACCGATATCAGCGGCTTCGTTCTTGGCGACGATGATGACAGCGAGCGTTGCTCGATTGGATGCGGACATGCGAAAGCGATCTTAGAGAACAGGAGCGGCGCCAAGCTGCTGCCGGCGTCGATGAATATGCGCGGTGAATACGGCCACCATCACGCTGTAGAACACGACCGTCTGCGCGATGATCAGCATCACCTCGGTCAGCCCGAACAGTACGAAGCCGACGCATAACGTGAGGCCCATCGCCCCCGTGGTACGGAGAACACGATCGTCGCACAAGGCGGCTCGCAGAAAATACACGGCAGGCACCAGATACAGCGCCAGTAATGCGCCTATGCCCAACACGCCAAGCGTGGCGCCATTGTATAGAAACTCGTTGTGGGCATGCTCGACGGTGGCAGCCTCCCGAGTGACGAGACCTTTCTCATGCATAGCCTTGAGATTCTGCTCAAACATGCCTCGACCTACACCTACGAAAGGATGTTGCACAAACATCCGCGAGGCAGCTCTCCAGAGCTGAAAGCGAATACCGATTGAGGTGTTTTCATTGCCAGCTTGGTAGGCTTGAAAATTTTGCATCACTTCACTCAAGCGAGAGCTGACCACACTAGACGATACGCAGACAGCCACAAGCAATGAGGACAGGGCCAGCAAAATAGCCGCCCTCCTCATGCAACTTACGTGCCGTAAAGTAGCGATGGCGATAAGCAACAACACCGGAATTGCGATCCACCCACCGCGAGACTGCGATAGATATGACGCATATAGCCCCCCCCCGCCTGCCAACAAACGCAATACAATAAGAGGCTCACTTCCTTCTTTTGACCAACCAACGGAGATCAACGAAAACAGTCCCATCAGTAGCGATAAATTGCCGAACGGAATGGGATTCGAAAACGCGCCAACCGTACCGGTTCTTCCCCCTCGCAGCTCAAGATACGACCACACCGCCGAACCGAGGGCGCCCGCAACACAACCCCATTGCACACTCTCCAACTGTTTAGGACGCAATTGCAACAGCGCAAACAGCGCCAAGCCGAACAACCAGAGCCTCCCATAGGCAAAAGGCACATTGCGCGGCGCGGCAGGATTCAATAGCGCACTGATCAGCATGGCAGTCGGCATGGCGGCCATGGCCAGAATCAGCCAGCGATATTCGCGCCACATCGCTCGCAGTCGATTCATAACCTCCGCAGGCGCGGCCAGCATCGACCAGATCGCGGACACAAGTAAGAGCAAGAACGACAGGAACGCTGCGCCGCGCACCGACAGCATGAAAGCCGGCAGGATGGCGATTCCAAACACGGCCAGGGCCGCCGGCGCACTGGATATCAGCGTCCGGCCACGTTGCATCAAGCCGCTCATCGCAATGTCCCCGCGCCAGGTGCAAGCGCCAGCAGTGCATCAATGTGCGCAGCGATGCTTGGGTCATAGCGCAGGTGTTCACGCGGATTCGCCAGGCGCGCCTGGCCGGCCTGCGCGCGGGCAACAGCCGCCTCGATCGTGCGTGCCAGCGTAGCTGGATCGTTCAGATCGAAGGTGGGCGCACCTTCTTCCGAGATCACCTCGGTGCAGGCGATATTGGCTGCCAGTACGGCAGGCGTGCCGCACAGCACAGACTCCACCCCGATCAGCCCGAACGGCTCGTAGTGCGAAGCGAGAATCGTGTAGTCCGCCGCGCGGTAGACGCTCTCGATGTCCTTGCGGTATCCCAGGTAGCGGATGTTGGGCGAGGACGACGACACCGGCCGTCCAATCACCGCCAGCTGCACAGGCAAATCCGTCTTCGAGAAAAACGCCTCCAGCAGCGGATAGCCCTTGCGCTTGTGGCTCGACGATGGGAACACAAACGTGACGCGATCCTTCGCAAAGCCCAGCTCATCGCGCAGGCGCTGACGCTCGGCCTCGTCCACCGGCGAGAACTTCGTCTCGCTCACCGGCGGGTACACCGTCTTCACCTTGGCCGCCGGAATGTCGTAATAGTCCCGCACTTCCTGCGCCATCAACCGCGAATGCGCAACGACAACGTGCGAGCGTACGTAGTCCCGGCGCTCCAGCGCGATCTGCTGGCGGTCCCAGAAGGCAGCCTCTTTGGAAAAGCTCTTGAGATAGCCAACGTGCGTACCGCCACAAATGGCGATATCCGATGCCCCCGTGCGGTTGCAGCCGATCATCAGATCGATGTGCTCACGCTTGGCCAGATAGCGCACCAGCCAGCCAAACGCGTGGTCGTTCAATTTGCCCGGCAGCTTGCGTGTGGGCAATGCAACGGCCTTGACCTGGCGGTATTCGGGAAGCGCCTTGTCCACCATCTTGGCGAAGAACACGGGACGGATGTCGCGCTCATGCAGGCCGCGCACCAGGTCCATCGCGTAGCGCTCGCTGCCGCCGCTGTAGCCCAGCGCGTTGCACGAGATTCCGACGTTCATGGATGCTCTAGTAATAATCGTATTGAGACTGCAGTCGTGCCGAGCCTGTGCTGCCCGGCGATGGCGCCCCCTGCGCCATCTTCGAACTACTCGTACACCGTTGCCACGTTCTCGGCGTCCAGCGCCTGACGCAGCGCGGCGATTGCCGCTTCGCTCGGGACAATGCGCCAGGCGTCGCCAAGCACGGCTTCGCAGCGGGCCTGCTCGCAGACGTAGCTGATGCGCACCGAGACGCCATTGCCATCCGCCGCCACATGCGGCGAAAGCAAGTCGCGTAGCTTGGCCGCCGTTGAATCGCCATTCATCGACAGACGGATCGCCCGCGCAAACTTGGCGCGTGCCTGCGTCATGTCCATGACCGACTCGGCTGTCACGCGCACGCCGCCAGTGAACATGTCGTGCCGGGCACTGCCCTGCACAATCAGCACTTCGTCTTCCTTGAACAGCGCGCGGTTGGCTTCAAACACTTCGTTGAAGACCGTCACTTCGGTGGCTTCGCTGGCGGAGCCGTCGTCGAGCATGACGATCAGCATCTTGCCGCGCTGCGTCATCTGGGTGCGCTGGCCGACGATCACGCCCGCCACCGTCTTGTTACGCGCGTCGCGATTGCCGTAGCCGCCGCCATTGCCCTTGTCGGTCACTTCGCGAGCCAGGTCGGCCAGCGTCGTACGCGCAAAGCGGCGCACCTCGTCACGGCATTCATCGAACAGGTGACCAGAAAGGTAGAAACCCAGCGCCTGCTTTTCTTCCTGCAGCTTGCGCTTGGTCGACCACGCCGGCTCGTCGATGAGTTCGGGGCGATGCTGCTCGGCGTCGTCGCCGCTCATCAGATCGAACAGCGATACTTGGTTGGCTGCCGCTGCCTTCTGCTCGGCGGCTTCCATGGCTAAACCGATCGAGGCAAGCAGCTGAGCACGGTTGTCGTTGAGGCTGTCGAAGGCACCGGCACGCACGAGCGCTTCGATCGTGCGGCGATTGACCTGGCGGCGGTCAACACGCTCGCAGAAATCGAACAAGTCCTTGAATGGCCCGTCTTCGCGTGCGCGCAGGATGTCTTCGATCGCACCCTGACCGCTGCCCTTCACGCCACCCAGGCCGTAGCGGATGGTCTTGGCGTCGGTTGGCGCAAAGCGATACTGGCTCGCGTTGATATCCGGCGGCAGTACGGTCAGGCCGTTCTTGCCTCGGGCATCGTCGTAGAGGATCTTCACCTTGTCGGTGTCGTCCATGGCGAGCGACATGTTGGCTGCCATGAATTCGGCCGGGTGATGCGCCTTGAGCCAAGCCGTGTAGTACGCCAGCAGCGCATACGCTGCCGCGTGCGACTTGTTGAAGCCGTAGCCCGCGAACTTCTCCATCAGGTCGAAGATTTCATCGGCCTTTTCGGTGGAGAGCCCGTCCTTGGCCGCACCCGCGCGGAACAGCGCGCGGTGCTCGGCCATTTCTTCGGCTTTCTTCTTACCCATCGCGCGGCGCAGCAAGTCAGCGCCGCCGAGCGAGTAACCGCCCACGATCTGCGCCATCTGCATCACCTGCTCCTGGTAGACCATGATGCCGTAGGTCTCCTTGAGCACCGGCTCGACGCGCGGGTCAGGGTACTCCACCTTCTCGCGGCCATGCTTACGCGCGCAGAAGCTGGGAATCAGGTCCATCGGGCCTGGGCGATACAGCGCCACCAGGGCGATGATGTCCTCAAAGCGGTCAGGCTTGGCGTCCTTCAGCATGCCCTGCATGCCGCGGCTTTCCAGCTGGAACACGGCGACCGTGTTGGCCGTCTTAAGGATGTCGAACGCTTTCTTGTCCGTCAGCGGAATATGACTGCAGTTCCAGTCCGCCTTGGACGGATCGAGCATGCGGATGTAGCGCTCGGCCCAGTCGAGGATCGTCAGCGTGGTCAGACCCAAGAAGTCGAACTTGACCAGGCCGACGGCTTCCACGTCGTCCTTGTCGTACTGACTGACGACGCCGGCATCTTCGCCGCCTTGCGTGTAGAGCGGGCAGAAGTCGGTCAGCTTGCCCGGGGCGATCAGCACACCGCCGGCGTGCATGCCGACGTTACGCGTCATGCCTTCCACGCGCTGGGCAAGTTCGAGCAACTGCTTAACTTCTTCCTCGTTGGCCTCGCGCTCGGCCAGCAGCGGCTCTTCCTTCTTGGCCTCTTCCAGCGTGACGAGCTTGCCCGGCTTGAACGGGATCAGCTTGGCCACGCCGTCAACGAAGTTGTAGCCAAGATCGAGCACGCGGCCCACGTCGCGCACCGCAGCCTTTGCGGCCATGGTGCCGAAGGTGGCGATCTGCGAGACGGCGTCCTTGCCGTACTTCTCTTTCACGTACTGGATGACGCGGTCGCGGCCGTGCTGGCAAAAGTCGATGTCGAAGTCGGGCATCGACACCCGCTCCGGGTTCAAGAAACGCTCGAACAGCAGGTTGTATTTGAGCGGGTCCAGATCGGTAATGCCCAGCGCATACGCCACCAGCGAACCTGCGCCCGAACCCCGGCCCGGGCCCACCGGCACGCCATTGTTCTTGGCCCAGTTGATGAAGTCCGCAACGATCAGGAAGTAGCCCGGGAAGCCCATCTTGATGATGGTGCCGGTCTCGAATTCCAGGCGGGCGTAATACTCGGCGCGTTTGGATTCGCGCACGGCCTCGTCGGGGAACAGCACTTCCATGCGCTTTTCCAGCCCTTCCTTGGCAAGCTGGACGAGATAGTCATCCAGCGACATGCCATCGGGCGTCGGGAACAGCGGCAGCTTGGGCTTGCCCAGTTCCAGCTTGAGGTTGCAGCGCTGCGCGATCTGCACCGCGTTGGCCAGCGCGGACGGGATGTCGGCAAACAGCGCGCACATCTCGTCCTGCGTCTTGAAATACTGTTCGGTCGTGAAACGGCGGGCACGGCGCGGATTGGCGAGCAGTTCGCCCTCCGCAATACAGGTGCGTGCTTCGTGGGCCGTGAAATCGTCCGGCGTCATGAACTGCACCGGATGCGTGGCAACCACGGGCAACTGCATGGCCGATGCGAGCTTCACGGCTTGCTGGATGTAGGCCTCGGTACCAGTCTGCCCGGCGCGTTGCAGTTCGATGTAGAAGGCGCCCGGAAACACGCGCGACCAGTTCGTCGCCAGCTTGCGCGCCAGCGCCTCGTTTCCATTGGCCAGCGCCATGCCGATATCGCCGCCCATGGCGCCGGAAAGCGCCAGCAGGCCCGTGGCCAATGGGGCATTCTCCACGCCCGGCTCGTCGAACCATTCCGGGGCGATTTCCGCGCGGCCGCGATGTTGGTTGGAGAGCCAAGCACGGGCCAGCAACTGGCACAGGTTCAGGTAACCCTGCTTGTCACGGACCAACAACAACAAGCGTGTCGGTTTGTCGCGTTCGTCGTGATTGGTGATCCACACGTCGGCGCCGACGATCGGCTTGACGCCCTTGCCGCGCGCTTCCTTGTAGAAGCGCACCAGCCCGAAGGCATTGGCGAGATCGGTCAGCGCCAAGGCGCCCATGCCGTCTTTGGCGGCAGCCTTGACCGCATCGTCCAGACGGACGTTGCCATCGACGACGGAATATTCGGAGTGGAGACGGAGGTGGACGAAGCGCGGCGAATTCATCCGCGTATTGTACCGGGTGACACTTGCCGTAAAGCATTCCGAGCGCGTCCGGTTGACCACCGACAACTCCGCGCGGCTGCTCGGGCGGCTATAATTTCGGCTTACGAATCAACGGGTTACCCAAGGCGCCAAAAACGGCGCGGCAGCACATGCAGATCGTCAATATTTCCGCTTACAAATTCGTCACCCTCAATGACCGCGAGACCCTGCGCCCCGCCCTGCTGGCCGAGTGCCAAGCGCGCGAGCTGAAGGGCACCGTGCTGCTGGCACCAGAGGGCATCAACATCTTCCTGGCAGGCTCGCGTGAAGCCATTGATGGCATCGTCGGGTGGCTGCGTGCCGACCCCCGTTTTGCTGACCTGGCACCGAAGGAAAGCCTGTCAGACCACCAGCCATTCCGCCGCTTGCTGGTGCGCATGAAGAAAGAAATCATCACCATGCGCCACCCGCTGATCCGCCCGGAAGACGGCCGTGCGCCGTCGGTTGCGCCGCCGGACCTCAAGCGCTGGCTGGACCAGGGCCACGACGACGAGGGCCGCCCCGTGGTGATGCTTGACACGCGCAATGACTATGAAGTTGCCGTCGGCACATTCAAGAACGTCGTCGAATACAACCTCAAGAAATTCACCGAATTTCCGCCCGCCATTGCTGCGCACAAAGACGACTTTGCCGGTAAGACGGTCGTGTCGTTCTGTACCGGCGGCATCCGCTGCGAAAAGGCGGCGATCCACATGCAGGAGATCGGCGTCGAGCGCGTGTATCAGCTCGAAGGCGGCATCCTCAAATATTTCGAGGAAGTGGGCGGAGCCCATTACGACGGGGATTGCTTCGTGTTCGACCACCGCACAGCGCTCAACCCCGAACTGCTGCCGGCGGGACCGAAGCAGTGCTTTGCATGCCGCGCTGTGGTAACGCCGGAAGAACAGCAGTCACCCGACTACATCCCCGGCCAGCGCTGCCCGCATTGCGCCGGCAGCCAAACGCGCGCCGCCGCATGAAGCGCCTCGCCGCCCTCCTCCTCGTCACCATGACGTGCCTGGCAGCGTTGGCCGGCTGCGCGACGAGCTGCGAGGGTGGATCGAACCGCGGCGTCTTCTGCGGAACAGGCACGCGCTTCTGAGCCCTAACAGCGCACCAACAAAAAACGCCGGACATGCCGGCGTTTTTCTTCGACCGACTCGCTTTACTGACGGCCGCGCACAAACTGATTGGTGATGGCAACAATGCGCTCGCCGAACAGCTTGGCGGTTTCCAGGTCGCCAGGCAGCGGGCCTTCTTCAGGGCTCGCATCAGACGGCGATTGCGCCAGCGCGCCGCCAAAGCCCGCCAGGAAATTCACGTCGTTGCGCGTGGCGGCCTTGCTGTTGGCCGGCATCATGCCCGTGCCAACCCAGATCATTCCGTGCTGCTGCGACAGCGTCCACAGGTACTGGATCGACGCGTACTTGTCTCCATTCATCGATGCGGAATTCGTGAACCCCGCGGCGATCTTGTCCTTCCACGCGCCGGTGAACCATGCTTTGGACGATGCATCGGCAAATTTCTTGAAGTCGCCCGAAACGCCGCCCATGTAGGTCGGCGCGCCAAAGACGATTGTGTCGACGCCGGCCAGCAGCGCCCACGTGTCATCGTTGACGTCTGTGACCGAAATCAGGTGTGCTTCGGCGCCGGCGCCTTGCACGCCTGCAAACACGGCCTCGGCCTGCTTCTTGGTGTGGCCATAACCGCTGTGATATACGACTGCAACTCGTGCCATGGGAATCCTCTTGGGGTTGGGGTACCGCAGGGAACAACGGAAAAGAAAAATGGCGCACACAGCGTGCGCCACGAACATTACGGCAGATCGAACACCAGCACTTCGCCGTCTTCGCCGCCAGAGAGCGTCACCGCCTCTTCTTGCGTCAGCTTGGCTGCGTCGCCGCCGACCAGCATGCGACCGTTGACGCTCACCTTGCCGCGAACCACGTGCACATAAGCACGGCGGCCCTCTGCGATGGCCAAGGACGCAGTTTCTGCGCCATCAAACTTGCCGGCGTAGAGCGCCATGTCCTGGTGCACCTTCACCGAACCGTCACGACCATCGGTGCTGGCGATCAAGGCGAGCTTTCCGTGCTTGGCAGCCTCGTCGAAATGACGTTCTTCATAGCCCGGCGTGAGATTCAACTGCGCGGGGAGCACCCAGATCTGCAGGAAATGCGTGGTCTGGTCCTGCGCGTGGTTGAACTCGGAGTGACGCACACCTGTCCCAGCCGTCATGCGTTGCACGTCGCCCGGGCGCAGCACGCTGCCGTTGCCCATGCTGTCCTTGTGCGCCAGTTCGCCATCCAGCACGTAGCTGATGATTTCCATGTCGCGGTGGCCATGGGTGCCAAAACCCATACCAGCGGCGACGCGGTCTTCATTGATGACCCGCAACGGCCCGAACTGAACGTGTTCCGGGTCCATGTAATCGGCAAACGAAAAGCTGTGATACGACTTGAGCCAGCCGTGGTCTGCGTAGCCGCGATCTTGAGAGGGGCGGATTTCAATCATTTTGATGAATCTCCTATCCAAATTACTGCGTCGATGTGTGAATGGTACGCAGATTGGCTATAGTTTCGGGGTACGGCTTTGACTCAATACATCAAAAATTCTGAATATGGCGCTATCGCTGGAATCTCTCGAAGTACTCGACGCGATTGAACGCAAGGGCAGCTTTGCCGCCGCGGCGCACGAACTCGGCAAAGTGCCGTCGGCGCTCACGTACGTGGTGCGCAAGCTGGAAGACGATCTCGATGTCCTGCTGTTTGACCGCCGCCGCCATCGAGCGGAACTCACGCCCGCCGGCCGCGCATTGCTCGACGAAGGCCGCCACCTGCTGCAGGCCGCCGACGAACTCGCGCGCCGCGTCAAGCGCCTCGCCACCGGGTGGGAAGCCACGCTGACCATCGTAGTGGACGATCTCGTGCACTTTCGCGCACTCATGCCTGTCATCCAGGATTTCTACGCCGAAAACACCGCCACGCGACTACGCTTTTGCCGCGAGGTGCTGGCCGGCACGTGGGACGCCCTTCTCTCCGGCCGCGCGGACTTGCTGATCGGGCCGGCACAGGTGATGCAGGTGCAGGGCATCCAGACGCGCACGGTGGGCAACATTCCGTTCATCTTTGCGGTGGCGGCACATCATCCGTTGGCGCAAATGGAGGAGCCATTGCCTGCAACCGCCATCACGCGACATCGCATCGTTGCTGTGGGAGATACGTCCCGCAATCTGCCCGCACGCACCATCGGCGTGATGGCCGGGCAGGACACGCTGGTGGTGCCGTCCATGGCTGACAAGGTGCAGGCGCAGATTCGAGGCTTGGGCTGCGGCTGGTTGCCCGTGCCACTGGCGCAGCCGTATCTGGATTCCGGCGTGCTGATCGCCAAGGAAACCACCGAAGACAAGCGCGCCGGCACGTTTCAGGTTGCCTGGCGCAACAACATGCGCGGCAAGGCGTTGCAATGGTGGGTCGACAAGTTGGAAGACCCGCGTCTGGGGCAGGCCCTGATGATGCAGTAGGCGCCCCGGGGCAGATAAATCGCGCACAATAGCGCCATCGACCTCTGCGCCTGGAGCGTTGCGTTGTCCCAAGCCAATCTCGATTTCCCGGAATCCACTACGTCATCGCGCGGCCAATACCGCGGCCGCTTTGCGCCCTCGCCAACGGGGCCGCTGCATATCGGCTCGCTGGTCACTGCGCTGGCAAGCTGGCTGGATGCGCGCGTGCACGGCGGCACATGGCTCGTGCGCATTGAAGACATCGATTTCCAGCGCAACGTGCCCGGCGCCGACCGCGATATCCTCGCCACACTTGATGTGCTCGGACTCATTCCCGACGAGGCGCCGCAGTGGCAAAGCACGCACCTGTCACGCTTTGAACAGGCGCTGGAGCAACTGCAGGCGAACGGCAGCCTCTACCCGTGCGGCTGCACGCGCCGCGAGATTGCGGACTCCGTCACCAGCATCGACGCAAATGGGCATGTGCGTCACCAGACCCTGATCTATCCCGGCACGTGCCGCAACGGGCTGCACGGCCGTCCGCCGCGCGCTTGGCGCGTGCGTGTGCCGGATGCCGATGCCGCCACCATCTGCTTCAACGATCGCTGGCAAGGCACGCAATGCCAGAACCTGGCTGAAGCCGTAGGCGACTTCGTGCTCAAGCGCGCGGACGGCATGTGGGCCTACCAGATTGCGGTGGTGGTAGACGATGCCACGCAAGGCATCACGGACGTCGTGCGGGGCGCCGACCTGCTCGATTCGACGCCGCGCCAGATCTATCTGCAGCAGTTGCTTGGGCTGCCGGCGTTGCGCTACCTGCACGTGCCCGTGGTGGTGAACGCCGACGGCGAGAAACTCAGCAAGCAGACGGGCGCACGCGCCATCAACCGCAGTCAACCGCTGGCCGCGCTAACGGAAGCGGCACAGCACCTCGGGCTGGACATTCGTGCTGGGGATGTGGAGGAGTTCTACCGGGACGCCGTCCCGGCATGGGCCAATCGCCTTGCACGATTGACCACGGCGGCATAGTTGCCGCCGTTTTCGACAGACTGACTTAACGCTTGCGCGGCACGCCACCGAGCAGCGCCGCAATCGGGCGCTTGGCGGTACGCGGGTGCCCGGTCGCTTGCGCCGGCTTGGCAGCTTCTGCCGATTCCGCTGGCAGAGACGATTCGTACGGGCGATTGAAGAACGGGTCGTCCGATGGGCGGAACGGCGGGCGCACGATCGTGTGATCCAACACGCGGGCGCCGTTGCGGTCGTCCCGCTCACGGGCGCGGCGGACTTCACCGCGGGCACGCTTTTCGTCGCGCTCACGGCGTTCACGGTCACGCGCCTGCTCGCCAGTCGGATCAAAGTCAGCCAGTTGCTCGCGCGGCAGGTTTCGCTTGATCAGCTTTTCGATGTCGGCCAGGAAACGCTCATCACCCGGCGCAAACAGCGACAGCGCATCACCCGAAGCACCGGCACGGCCCGTGCGGCCGATACGGTGCACATAGTCTTCTGCGTTGAACGGCAGGTCGAAGTTGATCACGCACGGCATCTGCGAGATGTCGAGACCGCGCGCCGCCACGTCGGTGGCGACCAGCACATCCACGTTACCTTGCTTGAACGCTTCAAGCGTTTGCATGCGCTCGGTCTGCGTCTTGTCGCCGTGGATAGCGTTGGCGTTGATGCCTTCGCGCTCCAGCGCGCGCGCCAGGCGCGAGCAGCCGATCTTGCTGTTGGAGAACACGATGCACTGGCGCGGCAGGCCTTGCTCTGCGCGCTGGCGCAGCAGATGCACGAGCGCCGCTTGCTTGTGGTTGTCCGGCACCGTGTAGATGACCTGGCGGACGTTCTCTGCCGTGGCGTTGCTGCGTGCCACTTCAATGGTTTGCGGATGACGCAGGTAGCTGGCGGCCAGCTTCTTGATCTCGGGCGAGAACGTGGCCGAAAACAGCAGCGTCTGGCGGTGCGCCGGCAGCAGGTTGATGATGCGCTGCAGGTCGGGCAGGAAACCCATGTCGAGCATGCGGTCAGCTTCATCCAGCACCAGCATGCGCACCTGCGAGAGGTTCACGCTGCGCTGCTGCACGTGATCGAGCAGACGGCCCGGCGTGGCGACGAGGATTTCCACGCCGCGGCGCAATTGTTCGGTCTGCGGGTTCATGTCGACACCGCCGAACACGACGGCGCAGCGCAGCGCCGTGTATTTCGCGTACTTGGCGACGTTGTCGTACACCTGGTCGGCAAGCTCGCGCGTAGGCGTAAGAATCAGCGCCCGCACCGGATGACGCGCGGGCGACGCGCTCGTGTTGGCGTCGGGCAGCAGGTTATGGATGATCGGCAGCGAGAAACCGGCGGTCTTGCCGGTGCCAGTTTGCGCCGCGCCCATGACGTCGCGGCCGGCGGTCACCACCGGAATGGCGGCAGCCTGAATGGGTGTGGGCTTGGTGTAACCGCTTTCGGTCAGCGCGCGGAGGACGTCCGGATGCAGGCCGAAGCTGTCGAATGTCACCGATTCATTGGCCGGCGCTTCTGACGCTTCAGACATCGTTGCAGTATTCATAGGGGAGATGCGGCATGCCGGTTGGCATGGCGGCGCGCCAGACCCAAGCGGAAAACCCGCGTGCGGCTCGCGCAAAGCGTTAAAGATCAAGAGTTTATCACGTGAGACTCAGCCCGGGCCGGATGATCGGCCACCCAGGCCAACGCCGGCGTCACACCTGCCTTGACACGGATCAAGTGTGGCCGCCCCGCCCTGCGCGACCATCGGAGCATTCCAACCGCGGCTGCGCTCTCCCATGGTCACCACGCTCTATGAAACGCCCGAGCACGTCTGCCTGATGTTTTCCGACCTGGTCGACGATCACGATGACCTGCCTGTGCAGACCAACCAGTTCCTCATCGTCGATCACGGCCACGGCGCGCTGATCGATCCGGGCGGTCAGATGACCTACAACGCGCTGTTTTTGGCGATGAACCGGTACTTTCCGCCCAAGCAGCTCGACTACGTGCTGGCCTCGCATGCAGACCCCGACATCGTCGCTTCGGCGGGACGGTGGCTGACGAGCTCTAGCTGCGACATCCTGATCTCGCGCGTGTGGGAGCGCTTTCTGCCGCATTTCTGCAGCGTCGGCAAGACCGAAGGCCGCATCGTGCCGATTCCGGATACGGGCATGGCGATTCCGCTGGGGCAATCGCATCTGCTGGCGGTGCCGGCGCATTTCCTGCATTCGGAAGGAAATTTCCAGTTCTACGATCCGGTGTCGCGCATCCTGTTCTCAGGCGATCTGGGGGCGTCGATGGTGCACGCCAATGTGGCCGCCAAGCCCGTGGAAGATTTTGATGCGCACCTGCCGCTGATGGCGCCCTTCCACCGTCGCTACATGAGCGGCAACCGCGTGTGCCGGCTGTGGGCGCAGATGGTGCGGGGGCTCGATATTGAATGGATCGTGCCGCAGCATGGCCAAGCCTTCCATGGCAAAGCCATGGTCAACCGGTTCATCGACTGGGTTGAGACGCTCGACTGCGGCATCGACTTGATGACGCCCGAAGTCTTCCGCCTGCCTGCGTTACCGAGGGCGCCGGCCGGCGCGACGCTCAAGACGCGCGTTTAACGCCAGATGCCGGAGCGGCCGGCAGAATGATCTTCATCATGGCGCTCGACAGCTCGTGCGCCAGCACGCCGGCGTCGATGCGCGACGGATCGTGCCACGTATACATAAACCCCATCACACCGCCCATCGAGTGTGCCGCGACGCGCGCATCGCCAAAGTCGAACACGCCGGCGCGTTTGCCCTCGTCGAGCAGCGCATAGAGATCGCGGTAATACGCCCGCGACATGCCGTGCAGCCACTCCACCGTTTCGGGGCGCAGGTATTGCCGATCGCGATACGTCAGCGCCGCGGCGTAGTGGCAGTCGATGCAACGACGCGCCATTTCCAGCAGACACGCCTGCAGACGCTCCCGCACGGGTAGGGCCGGGTCGGCGGTCTCACGGATGGCCGACAGACACACCTGTGCGGCCTCGCGACACAGAATGTCGAAGATCTCGTACTTGTCGGTGAAGTAGTAGTACACCGCCGGTTTGGTCACGCCGAGCGCGTTGCACAGGTCGCTCATCGTCATGCCGGCATAGCCCTTGGTGAAGAAGAGCTGCGCGGCCGTGTCGAGAATCTGCCGGCGGCGGGCCTCTTGCCGCTCGGCGATGTGCGGGCGCGTGGCCGGCGGTGTGACGCCGGGAGCTTCGGGCGCCTCGGTTTCAGCAGGCGGTTGCACGTCGGGAACGGCAGGTTTGCGGACGGTGGACATGGCGCATATTTTCGCATGTCGCCCGCGTATGCGCCGTCGCATACGCGCATCTTGGCGACATCACTGTCTCAAATGCTTGACGCATCAAAGAACGCTTTCTATATTCTTACCCGTTGGTATAAAAAATTACTTTCTAGTATAGATAGTGCGGCGCCGCCGTGCGCTCGCACTGCACAACCCAACGGAGACAAGCTTTGGCGATGGACGAGTCCGAGTATCTCGGCCGCGTTCGCGCGCTCTGGGCGCGCGCATGGCCGGTCGATACCCCCCGCGAGCCGCATTACCCGATCGGGCGCGCCGCCCTCACCGACTATCTACGGCACTGGGCGCGCACCACGCCAGACAAGCCGGCCATCCACTTCTATGGGCACGACACGACGTTCGCCCAGCTCGACGATCTCTCCGACCGCTTCGCCGCGCTGCTCGCGCAACACGGCATTGGCGCGGGCGACTGCGTTGCGGTGTTCCTTTCGAACTGCCCGCAATTCAATGCGGTGTTTTTCGGCATTCTCAAGCTGGGCGCAGTGTATGTGCCGATCAGCCCGCTATCACAGCGGGCAGAGTTGATGCATGCGCTGAGCGACGCGACACCGCGCGCCATCGTCACGCTCGATCGCCTCATGCCGCTGGTGCGCGACGTGCGGCCCGAAACATCGATCGAACACATCTTCGTCACCCGTTACGCAGACGTGCTGCCCGCACAGCCGACGCTGCCGCTCCCGGCAATGCTGACCGAGCCGCCGCTGGCCTGCAACGATGCAATCGACTTGTCGCCCGCATTGGCACAGACCACGCCGATTCCCCTGCCGCCCGCCTCACTCGATGCAGTTGCCGCGCTCAACTACACCGGCGGCACGACGGGGCTGCCCAAGGGCTGCATCCATACGCAGGGCGACATGGTGGATATGGCTGCCGCGTTCTCAGCCGTGTCGCTGCGCGCGGATGCCGACACCGTCATGCTCAGCTTCTATCCGCAGTTCTGGATTGCCGGCGAGAACACTGGCCTGATCTTCCCTGCCTTCCTTGGCGTGCCGCTGGTGCTGCTCGCGCGCTGGGATGCGGAAGCCTTCATGGCTGGCGTGCAGCGCTACCGCGTGACCAACGGCTCAATGCTTGTCGACAGCGCGGCCGAGGTGATGGCACATCCGCGTGTGCATGCGTACGACTTACGCTCGCTGCGGCATACGGGCGTGTCGTCATTCGTGAAAAAGCTCAACCCCGAATACCGCCGTGCGTGGCGTGAACTGACCGGCTCGATGATGGCCGAGAGCGCCTGGGGCATGACGGAAACGCAGACCTGCAACAGCTTCACGGTCGGCATGCAGGACGACGATTTCGACCTGCGATCGCAACCGATTTTCGTCGGGTTGCCGGTGCCGGGCACCGACTTCAAGATCTGCGATTTCGACACGCACGAATTGATGCCGATCGGCGCCGAAGGCGAACTCTGCGTGCGCACGCCGACGCTGCTCAAAGGCTACTGGAACAAGCCAGACGCCACCGCGCAAACCCTGCGCAACGGCTGGTTCCACACCGGCGACATCGGGTGCATCGACGAACAGGGTTATGTCCACTATCTGGGCCGCCGCAAGGAGATGCTCAAGGTCAATGGCATGAGCGTGTTTCCGGCCGAGATCGAAGCCATGCTCGGCAAGCATCCGGCCATCCTCGGTTCTGCCGTAATGGGCCGCGCCGACGAACAACGCGGCCAGCTTCCCGTCGCCTTCGTGATGCTGCGGCCCGAGGCCGTCGGCACATTGGATGACGCCGCCCTCACCAGTTGGTGCCGCGAGAACATGGCCGTCTACAAGGTGCCCATCGTGCGCATCGTCGACGCCCTGCCACTCACGGCCACCGGCAAGGTGCGCAAGCAGGACCTCGCACCACTCGCTGAACAGCTCTAACCCACGCCCGCTCCATGACGTTTCGCAAACTGCTGATCGCCAATCGCGGCGAGATCGCCATTCGCATTGCCCGCGCAGCCGCCACGATAGGCTTGCCGTCCGTCGCTGTTTATTCCGAAGACGATCGCGACGCGCTGCATCCACTGCGCGCCGATGAAGCTGTGCCCTTGCCCGGCACCGGTCCGCGCGCATATCTCGACGGTGCGGCCATCCTTGCAGCCGCACGCGCCGTCGACGCCGATGCGGTGCATCCCGGCTATGGCTTCCTGAGCGAGAACGCTGCCTTCGCACGCCAGTGCGCGCAGGCCGGCGTGCAGTTCATCGGACCGTCACCGCGCGTGCTCGATCTCTTCGGCGACAAGGCACGCGCGCGGGCACTTGCGCACGAGGCCGGCATTCCCATCGTCAGCGGCACGCAAGGCGCGACCACGCTTGAAGATGCGCGCGCCTTCTTCGCCGCGCTGCCGCCCTCGCACGGCATGATGATCAAGGCCGTGGCGGGCGGCGGCGGACGCGGCATGCGCGCCGTGTACGATGCGCAAGCGATTGCCGACGCGTATGCCCGCTGCGTCTCGGAAGCCACCGCCGCGGGTGGTGGCGGCGACGTCTATGTGGAAGCGCTCGTGCCCGCACCGCGCCATATCGAAATCCAGATCGTTGCAGACGCACATGGCCACGTTGTGCACCTCGGTGAGCGTGAATGCAGCCTGCAGCGCCGTCACCAGAAGCTGATCGAGATCGCGCCCAGCCCCGCGTTGGACGACGCCCTGCGCACGCGCATCGCTGACGCTGCCGTCACGCTCGCCAAAGCGGCGGGTTACACCGGCATTGGCACATTCGAGTTCCTCGTGGAAGGCGCGGGCACGCCGCACGCCACGTTCTACTTCATGGAAGCCAACCCGCGCGTGCAAGTCGAGCACACCGTCACGGAGATGGTGACGGGCGTCGACCTAGTGATGACGCAACTGGCCCTGGCGCAAGGTGCTTCGCTCGCCGACCTGGGGCTTGCCCGGCCGATCGCCCCTCGCGGCCACGCCGTGCAAGTGCGGATCAATGCCGAGACGATTGATGCATCCGGACAACCGCATCCGTCCACCGGCACGCTCACCGCATTCGAACCACCCAATGGCCCTGGCGTGCGCGTCGACACCTGCGGTTATGCGGGCTACCGTCCGAACCCGCGCTTTGATTCGCTGCTGGCCAAATTGATCGTCCACGCGCCGCACGGCACGTATGCGCAGACGCTGGCACAGACGTATCGCGCACTGTGCGAATTCCGCATCGAAGGGCTGGCCACCAACAAGCGGCTGCTGCAAGACTTGCTGCGCGACGCCGACGTGCAGGCCAACGCCGTGCACACACAGTTCCTCGATGCGACGCTCGCCGAATTGGCCGCTGGCAATGGCGAAGCCCATCCCGCGCTGCACGCCACATCGGCCGCAACCACCGACCTCACGCCCGCAACATCATTCGTCGACGAGTTTCCTGACGATGCGGAAATCCTCACCGCGCCAATGGATGGCGCGCTCATTCAGATCCACGCAGAAGCCGGCGCCATGGTTGCGCGCGGCGAAGTGCTGGCCGTGATTGAAGCGATGAAGATGGAGCATGTCGTCATCGCGCCCGCGGCCGGACGCGTGTTGCAGGTCTGCGCTCAGCCGGGCGCAACGGTGCGCGAGGGCCAGTCGCTGGCCGTGCTCCAGCTCGGCAAAGCCCAACACGACGACGACGCAGCCGACGCAGAGATCGACCTCGAGCGCATTCGCCCAGACCTGCAGGCCGTCATCGACCGCCATGCATTCGGCCTCGACGCGAACCGCCCGGATGCCGTCGCCCGCCGCCGCAAGACTGGCCAACGCACCGCGCGCGAAAACATCGCGCACCTGTGCGACGCCGGCTCATTCATCGAGTACGGCGCGCTCGCCATCGCAGCGCAACGCCAACGGCGCGCCCTGGATGACTTGATTCGCTCGACACCGGCTGACGGCATCATCACCGGCATTGGCACCGTCAACGGCGCGCACTTCCCAGATCAGGATGCGCGCTGCATGGTGCTCGCGTACGACTACACCGTGCTGGCCGGAACGCAAGGCACCTTCAACCACAAGAAGACCGACCGCGCGCTGGAACTGGCGCAGCAATGGAAGCTGCCCGTGGTGCTGTTTGCCGAAGGCGGCGGCGGCCGGCCGGGCGACACCGAAAAGCGCGGCGTCAGCGGCCTCGACTGCCCCACCTTCATTCACTTCGCGCGCCTCTCGGGGCTGGTACCGACGGTCGGCATCGTCTCGGGCCGCTGCTTTGCGGGCAATGCCGCGCTGCTGGGCTGCGCTGACGTGATCATCGCAACGCACGACGCCACCATCGGCATGGGCGGTCCGGCCATGATCGAAGGCGGCGGCCTGGGTGTCTATGCGCCCGAAGAGGTCGGCCCCGTGAGCGTGCAGGCGCCCAATGGCGTGATCGATGTGCTGGTCGAAAACGAAACCGAAGCCGTGGATGTCGCGCGCCGCTACCTGAGCTATTTCCAGGGCCCGCTCACCCGCTGGGAAGCCGGCGACGTGCGCCACCTGCGCCACGTAATTCCCGAAAACCGCATGCGCAGCTACGACATGCGCGCCGTGATCGATGCGCTGGCCGATACAGGTTCGGTTCTGGAACTGCGGCAAGCCTTTGGCGTGGGCATCATCACCGCGCTGATCCGCATCGAAGGCCGCGCCTTCGGCTGCATCGCCAACAACCCGCGCCACCTGGGCGGCGCCATTGATTCTGCAGCGGCGGACAAGGCATCGCGCTTCATGCAGCTGTGCAACGCATTCGATCTGCCCATCGTCTCGCTGTGCGACACACCGGGTTTCATGGTCGGGCCGGACGCGGAGAAGACCGCCACCGTGCGCCACGTCAGCCGCATGTTCGTGACGGCGGGCAACCTGCGCGTGCCCTTCTTCACCGTCGTGCTGCGCAAAGGCTACGGCCTGGGGGCGATGGCCATGGCGGCAGGTGGTTTCCACGCGCCGTTCTTCACCGCGTCGTGGCCGAGCGGCGAATTTGGCGGCATGGGCATCGAAGGCGCCATCCGGCTGGGTTACCGCAAAGAGCTGGGAGCGGTGGAAGACCTAGCCGAGCGCGAGGCGCTGTTCCGCAAGATGGTCGATGCCGCCTACGAGGAAGGCCGTGCGCTCAACATCGCCAGCTATCTCGAAATCGACGCCGTGATCGACCCGGCCGATACGCGTCGCTGGCTGTTGCGCGGGCTGCAATCGACACCGCCTGCGCAGCCGCGGCACGCGCGCGACCCAGCCACGCGCCGCTTCATCGACACCTGGTAGACGAGAACACACACAAGGAGGAGACATGCCCGCAGTGATCCGCTTTGCCCGTCCCTTGTCCGCGTTGGCTTGTGCCGGAGCGTTGTTGTTCGCACCGCAAACGCACGCAGCAGATTCCGCGCCGATCAAGGTAGCGTTCATCGATCAACTGAGCGGGCCGCTCTCGAATGTGGGCGAGCAGTTTCTGGCGAATCTGAAACTCGGCATCGACGACGCCAACGCACAACCGCAGGGTGTGCTGAACGGTGCTCGCTACGAGCTGTCGACCTATGACAACAAGCTGTCGGCGCAAGACAGTTTGTCGGCCCTGCAGAGCGCCATCGATGCGGGGGCGAAGATCGTCTTCACCGGCGGCTCGGGCTCATCCGTGGTGGCCGCCATGGTGGATGCCGCCACCAAGCACAACGAGCGCAATCCAACCAAGCGCGTGCTGATCATCAATTACGCGTCGATCGATCCCGACCTGACCGGCGTGCATTGCAGCTTCTGGCACTTCGCCACCGAAGCCAACACCGCGATGAAGATGCGCGCGCTGGCCAACTTCGTGAAGACGCAGCCCGATATCCGCAAGGTCTATTCGCTGAACCAGGACTACGCGCACGGGCGGCTGTGGGCATCATTGGGCAAGCAGATGATCTCGGCCGCGCGGCCCGACGTGCAGTTCACCGGAGAGACGCTGCACCCGATCGGCAAGGTGAAGGACTTTGCGCCTTACGTCTCGAAGGCCAAGGCGACAGGCGCTGACACACTCCTCACCGGCAACTGGGGGCAAGACCTGAACCTGCTCATCAAGGCTGCTGGCGACATGAGCTACGACGTGCGCTATCTGAACCACAGCGGCGCGGGCGCCCCGGGCACCGTGCTGGCAGTGTCGCAGGCCAAGATCGGCAAGGTGACGTGGGTGTCGGAATGGACGCCCGGCAGCGGTAACGCGCAACTGATGCAGATGGGTGCGCGCGTGCGCCAGACGCCCGCCGGCGAGCACTTCGCGCCGCGCACTGTGTTGTCCGTCGAACTCGTGACGGACGCCATCCGCAAAGCCAATTCCATCGATCCGCTGAAGATTGCGCTCGCGCTGGAAGGCATGCAGAAGCAGAGCTTTCTGGGTGACGTCACGATGCGCAAGGTCGATCACCAGTTGCTGCTGCCGCAGGTGGTATCGACGATCGCACCGGTGGACGGGAAGACCGTCAAGGTTGGCTACGACGGCACCCAATGGGGCCACAAAACCGAGAGCGCAACCCCGGCCAAAGACCTGGACCTGCCGACCACTTGCAAGATGAAGCGACCGGCAGGCGCTTGACGGACCAATCGACGATCAGTCAGCGCGGTCCGTGCGCAGCGGGCCGTACTCGATCGGCACCCAGGCGAAGGCGTTGCCGTCGCGGCGCACGTGCCCCAGGCCCGGGAACGGCAGATGTGCGCCTGCCACCCAAAGCTTGTCCCGCGCGGCTTCCCCAAACAGCTTGCGGCGCGAGGCAACAGCAGCTTTCTTGTCGACGTCGTATTCGAAGGCGACCTCCGGGTGCTGGAACTGCACGGCGTGGCTGTGCACGATGTCGCCCCACACCAGCAGGCTGTGTCCCTTTGATGCAAACAGGTAACCGCTGTGCCCTGGGGTATGCCCGTTGGCGACCACCGAGCGTACGCCCGGCACGACCTCGTCGCCCGGCTTGAATTGCTTGAGCTTACCCGCGGCGGCATATGGCGCCACCGAGTCGCGTGCCATCTTGAAGAACGGTTGCATGTCGGTCGGCTTGGAAGCGGCAACCGCTTCGCTGAGCCAGAAATCGGCTTCCGGCGCGGCCACATACACCTGCGCGTTCGGAAACGCCGGCTGGCCTTGCGGCGTCAAGAGGCCGCATGCGTGGTCCGGATGCAGATGCGTCAGCAGCACGGCATCGATCTGCTCCGGCTGGTAACCGGACGCACGGACGTTGCCCGCCAGGCCGCCCATCGTCGGGCCAAAGCACGTGCCAGAACCCGTATCGACAAGGATGCGCTTGGCGCCCGTGTCGATCAGGAAGCCGTTCACCGCCGTCTGCATGCCCGGCGTGTTCGATACGAACATCCGCGCCAGCAGGCTCTGCACCGATTGCGCATTCAGGCCAAGCAAGGTCTTGGCCGGCAGATCGGTGTAGCCGTCGTAGAGGGCGGTCACAACGTCATCGCCGAGCGCCATGCGGTAATAGCCGGGCACCTGGGTACGTTGTTGCGTAGCGGGGGCGGCTACGCCTGATGCGGATTGGGCGTGGGCAAATCCGATAGACACCGCCATCGCGGCGGCCACGGCGGCAGAGGTGAGCAAACGCATGTCTTGGCTCCTGGGAAAGACCGCTGCCCCGGTGCAGCGGCAAAAGCCGGATCATGCCACCGCCCAGCGCATTGCGTTGCCGCCATTGGCGACAGGGGTATTGCTCAGACAGAAAACCGGCCCGCAAAAAGAAACAAGGCCCGACATGCCGGGCCCATGCTTCAGACCAATCGACGGCGGCTGCGCAACCGGCCGTCAACCGGGTACGTGCTTACTGCACGTGGAACTTCGGCGTCGATACCACCGTGCCGCTCACCGTGCAGTCCGGTGTGAGCAGTGCGTTGGTGAACGTGAGCGACGAGTTCGGGTCGTTCCAGGCGGTCACGACCTTGCTGGGGCCACAGTTACCCAGCAGGAACACGCTGACCCCTGCGTTGTTGATCGACAGCTGGGTGGTGCTGTCGGCCTGGCCAGTCCACGGGGTCGTTCCCGAGATAAGGCCGCACGTCCCGCCGCCGGTAAACGATGTGGACGTGATGTTGACAATGCCCGTGGGCGTGATCGTACCGGTGAAGGTCGCTGTGCAATTGGCGCTGATCGAGCCCTTGGACAACGTGGTCTGGCCCGTCACCGAGAACGGCTCGCCGTTCGGGTTCATGGCTTGACCATCGACACGCGAAACGGTGACGGCAAGTGCGGGTGTGGCTGCTACGGTGGCAAGTGCGAGTGCAACTGCAAGAGATACGACTTTACGTGTGCTCATTTATTGCCTCACTAGAACTGACGGTAGAAACCGCCTTAAGAATGCGGCGCAAACCGGTTCCCGCTCGATTCACGCCGCGCCAATTAGCCAGGCGCAGACAGCCGACACCCAGCTAAAACTTGTACGACACCCCGACGAACGTGATGATCGGATTGGCCTTGAGCGTGGTCTTGGTGGTCGCCAGCGTGGTCCCGTCCGCCGCCTTGATGACGGTTGCCGCTTCGGTCTTGAGTGGCAGGTACGACACCGTTGCCGTCAAGGCCCATTGCTTGTTGATCGCGTAGCTCGCCCCCAGATTGAAGATCGGCGCCCACGACGACGACGATTTCCCTTCCACATAGGTCGGCCCCGGCTTGCCCGCCCCCGCTGCCAGCACGCTGCCCAGTTCACGATTCACGGCCGCCGCAAAGTACGGATTCAGCTCGATGTTGGTGAAGAAGCTGTAGACCACACCCACGCCCACGAACGGACGGAACGTCGACTGCGCATGTCCGAAGTACCACTGCAGGATGACCCCGGGACTCCACTGGCGCGCCTTGCGCACGGCGGGCTGATTGGATGGATCGTCCAGATCGACGTGCCCGAGTGCGCCTGCGGGCCCGGGCGCGCGGATCACGCCGTGCCCGGTCAGCTTGAATTCGGGCGGCACGCCGGCAATCGTGGTCAGCGCAATGTTGTCGGTAAAGAAGTGCGTGAGCGTCAGGCCCAGCGTGTTGGCGTTGCTCACCCGCAGCCCGCTGTTGGGCGACGTGAAGCTGCCGGGCAAGCGCAGCGGATCATTGATCGGCGCGTTGATCACGCTGGTGGTCAGGTTGTTGCTTGAATCCTGCGGCATGATGTGGAACCAGCCCACCGTCGCCACGTTGTCACCGGCCTGCTGCGCCATGGCCCCTGCGGATGCGCAGGCCGCCACCAATGCGACAGTCAGTTTCTTCATGATGCTTCCTCCTGTTGTTCTGAGCGGAGCGCGGTTGTCTGTGCCGCGCCCCGTGGCGTGTTATTCCGGAAACGTCACTGCACGAAGGCGCCCACCGTGAAGTACGGGTTCTTCGTATCGCTCATATCCAGGAAGCCGAAGGTCTTGCCGGTGAAGATCAGCTTGCCCGTCGGGGCCGAGCCGGCCGGTGCGCTGGTCTGCGTGGTGCGGATCACGCCCGGGACGGTCTGCGTGAAGTCCAGGTTCAGCGGCCGCGCCAGCGCTGCTTGCGACGCATTGAACGGATCGAGCATCGTGGCCTGCGCACCCACCAGCGCGGTGGCGCGGTAGTTGAACGTGCTGTCCACACCGGTGTACTCGCCGTCTTGCGAGCCCTGCGCGATGTTGCCGACCGGCGCCATCATCGAGATGCCGGACTCGTCGTCCGCCACCGGCGGACCAGCCGTCAGATCGGAGTTGGCTGCGCCCACGCGAATGAAGATCGGCACAAGCTGGCCATACAACTTGCCCACGATCATCACGCCCTTGCCCGCTTTGGCCGGATCGAGCGACGACACCGTTGCCGGCACCTGCGGCTGATAGTTCAGCGTGGTGAAGGCCGGCGCATCGCCGCGCAGCGTCAGCTTCTGGTTGACCGTCGCGCTTGACGTCAGGCAGGCCCCGCCATTCTTCACGCCCAGGTTGTCGCACTCGGTGTAGGTGCCGTCCGCGTTGATGGTGAAACGCGCATCGACCGCCTGCTGCGAGAAGCTCTGCGACGGCACCTGGTGGTAACCCAGCTGGTTGTAGTTGCCCGCGATCTTGTTCAGATCGGTCTCGGTGTTCGAGAAGCTGATGAACGGGTAATACGGGAACGTGGTTTGCGGAATCTTGCCCACGCCAACGATGCCGTCGAACTGGATCGTCGCGCCCGGAATCGTGCCGCCCAGCACGCCCTGACCGAGGAAGAACCGTGCAGGCCGGCTCGGATCAAGGCTTGCGTTATTCAGGCGGAACGCGCACTGGTTCAGCTTCTCGGTCGGCAGCGCTGTTTCCTGCGTGAGCGTGCCGGTCTGCACGTTGTTGGGGGCCGTATCGCGCGTGGGCGCGACGGTGCCCGTCTTGACCGGAATCGGCGAGGCCAGATACGTGATCTGGTACGTCATCTTCGTCGTGTCGAGCTGCACCTTCACCAGTTCACCCGAGCCCGACCCACCGGTGAACACGGTGTTGTAGTCGATGGCCTGCGGACACAGGCGCTGGATCACCGGAGCCGGCGAATCATCTCCGCCACCTCCGCAAGCTGTCACCATCGGCGCGCACGCGAGCACGACCAACCATTTACGCCATTGCATTTGCGTCTCCTCCATGTTGTTGTTCAGCCGCGGCAGCACAGCGTGCACACGTCACGCACGCCGCCGCATGTGGTTTCGTAGCTGCGCGCTTCACTGGACGAATGCGCCGACCGTGAAGAACGGGTTGTACTTGTTGTTGTTCATGAGCATCGCGTACACGTTGCCCACCTTGACGGCCACGCCGGTGTCGCCCGCCTTGAACAACGCGACGTTGCCGCTGGCGCCTTGCGCGTTGAAGTCGTTCTGCGCGGTCACGATCAGCTTGCCCGGCGAGGTTTGCGTGTAGTCCAGGCCGAACTGTGCCGTCACACGCGAGGTGAGCGGGTTGATGAAGGCCGCGGTGCCGTTCTGGAACAGCGTGGAGGTGTAGTTGGCGGCCAGCGTCGACACGGCCGTGCCATCGCTGCAGTTGCCAGCATTGGCGTGGAAGAAGCCACCGCTAAATGAGCCCGACAGTTCCGGGTGATCGATCGTCGCGTTCAGGCCGTTGCCACTGGCAGGCGCACCGCTCGGGCCATTGTTGGTGACCACGCCGCAGGCCGAGCCGCTGGTCGCCCCAACATAGCCACCCTTGAGCGCGTTGGCCGGGATCGCTGTCGCCGGCGAGAGGATCGAGATACCGATCTGGTCATCCGCCACCGAAGCCAGCAGGTTCGTCGCATCGCTATGCGAGTAGCCGACACGGATCACCACCGGCACCACCTGCCCGTTCAGCTTGCCTGCGATGAGAATGCCCTTGGCCTGGCTTGGCGCCAGCAGCACCAGCGGCGAGACCTGTCCGACATACGGATACGGCACGCTGCCGCTCGTCGGGTTGCTGACAAACACGTTGTCCTGCGAGCCGTCGGTGTTCTGACGCAGCGCCCATGGGGTGCCCGTCGTATGGCAGGAATAGTCGATACCTTCCGCCGTACACGTGCCATCGGCATTCAACGTTTGCGTCCAGTTGACGGCATCAGGTTGCCAGCCTTGCGGCGCCGAGGTCTGGTTGCCCGAGCCCGTGGGCGTGACGTGCACACCCACCTGGTTGTAGCGCCCCGCGACCTGCGAGAAATCCGTCACCGTCTCGGAGAAGCCTAGGAACGGATAGAAATCGAACGTGCGCGACGGCACTGCGCCAATCACGACGCCTGGAATCGGCTGAATGCCGGCAAATTGGATGGTCGCCCCCGGAATGCCGCCCCCCACGATGCCCTGGCCAACAAACAGCATCGGCGGATCTTGCGGATTGACGGTGATCGCGTAGCTGTTGTCGGCCGTCTTGCCCGACTGGAGCACGAAAGCGCAGCGGTTCTGCTCAGGGGTCGGCAAGTTGGTCGGATGGACGAACGTACCGTCGATGGTCAGCCCCTTGCGGGTCGTATTGATCTGCCCCGCCGAAGTCGGCACCGACGACTCCAGAAACTGCATCTGGTACGTGTTCTTGCTCGTGTCGAACTTGACCTTGATGTACTCACCGCTGCCCGAGCCGCCGGTGTACGTGGTCGTGTAGTCCAGCGCCGCCGGGCACAGACTGGTCGGCGTGCTGGGTGTGGTGACCGCTCCGCTAGGCGGGCAGGAACTGCCCGAACACTGCGCAACATCCGACGAGCCGGGGTCGTCCGCCCCACCGCACCCGCCAATGAATGGCATGGCCACTATGCAACTGGTTGCCATGACAACAAAAAGATGGCGTCGACTACCCATGGTTGTCTCCTCACGTTTTGGAACTTGTTGTGTTTTGGGCCGGCGAATGTGTGCAACGGCCGGTCAATACCCCCGCCTGCCGGCAAATGGCAGCCGACAGCGCACGACCTGCCCCGTCGGCAGATCGACCTGCAAACTACAAAAACGACGGACGAGCTTTGGTTGCGTTACCCGATGGTTTGCCGGGTATCACGCAGATCGGCTGGGTGCCGATCCCAAGAAATCGAGGTAACGCTGCTAGCGTGAACGAGCCGCGCCACCGCTGCTGCAGTGACGACGATGGCGATGACGCGCGTGGGCACGCGCAGAAGCGGAATGCTTGAAGGGCCCGTTTTGAATGCGTAACATCCTGTGTCTCCGAAGGATACGCTACTGGCTATTTACTTATCGTTATGGCCGAAACTATGGTCCGCTCAGAGTATGAAGTAAATAGAGATTTCATTCAAAACAGCGGCTGCAATCCCCCGCGCAAGTAGGCGCGGCGCGGTTTGACGGTTTTTCAAACGAGGGAATGAAATGGTTTCGTTTGAAGCGTTTTAAACTCCCCCTACGGTTGGGGGGAATGACGGCGCAATACAGCGTTATTCAATTATTTCGAAATGAATATATTTCGCCAAAACCAACCCGGGTAGCAAAATACGATCCCGCGACAATAGCGCGCGCAAAGGCGAGAGAAAGCCGCCAGATAAAAAACGGCACGCAAACGCGGATGAAGGGAGAAAGGCGGGAAAGGAAAAGATGGTGGGCCGGGTGGGATTCGAACCCACGGTGTCCTTTCGGAGGCGGATTATGAGTCCGCTGCCTGCAACCAGCACGGCGTCCGGCCCCGTGAAACGGGAAAAAAAGAGACCCGGCGCTTAGGCCGGGCCTGGTGCGAGATTTTACCTGAAAGTGGGCGCAAGCCCACTCGGAAAATCGCCTGCTTCGCTACAGAATCAGCTGCCTTCCAGGAAGCTCTTCAGCTTGTCGGAACGGCTCGGATGACGCAGCTTGCGCAGTGCCTTCGCTTCGATCTGACGAATACGCTCGCGGGTGACGTCGAACTGCTTGCCGACTTCTTCCAGCGTGTGGTCGGTGCTCATTTCGATACCGAAGCGCATGCGCAGCACCTTGGCTTCGCGCGGTGTCAGCGAATCGAGCACGTCCTTCACCACGCCGCGCATGGAGCCATGCAGCGCCGCTTCGGCCGGGGCCAGCGTGTTCGTGTCCTCGATGAAATCGCCCAGATGGGAGTCGTCGTCGTCACCGATCGGCGTTTCCATGGAGATCGGCTCCTTCGCGATCTTCATGATCTTGCGGATCTTGTCTTCCGGCATCTCCATCTTCTCGGCCAGCGTTGCGGGATCCGGCTCGTTGCCGGTTTCCTGCAGGATCTGACGCGAGATGCGGTTCATCTTGTTGATCGTCTCGATCATGTGCACCGGAATACGGATGGTGCGCGCCTGATCGGCGATCGAACGCGTGATGGCCTGGCGGATCCACCACGTGGCGTACGTCGAGAACTTGTAGCCGCGACGGTATTCGAACTTGTCCACGGCCTTCATCAGGCCGATGTTGCCTTCCTGGATCAGGTCGAGGAACTGCAGACCGCGGTTCGTGTACTTCTTGGCGATCGAGATCACCAGACGCAGGTTGGCCTCGGTCATCTCGCGCTTGGCCTCACGGGCACGGCGCTCGCCTTCCGACATCTTGCGATTGACGTCCTTCAGCTCGGTCAGCGGCAGCACCACGCGAGCCTGCAGGTCGATCAGCTTTTGCTGCAGTTCGTGCACGGCCGGCACGTTACGCTCAACGATGGTGCTGTACGGCTTGCCGTCAGCCACCACGGTCTCGATCCACTTCAGGTTCGTCTCGTTGCCCGGGAAGCGCGCAACGAAGTCGCCGCGCGGCATACCGCACTTGTCGACCACGATGTTCAGGATGGCGCGCTCGAGCTTGCGCACTTCGTCCACCTGGCCGCGCAGCGTGTCGCACAGGCGCTCGACGTTACGTGCCGTAAAGCGGATCGTCATCAGCTCGGCCTGGATGGCTTCTTGTGCCTTCACGTAAGGCTTGGACTTGTAGCCTTCCTTCTCGAAAGCACGACGCATCTTGTCGAACTGCTCGCCGATCACACCAAACTTGACCAGCGCAGCCTGCTTGAGCTCTTCGAGTTGACGGGCCGAGGCTGCGGCAGCGCCGGCGCCTTCATCGTCCTCGTCTTCCTCTTCGTCGCCCTCTTCTGCGGCTTCCTCTTCCTCGAATTCCTCTTCTTCCTCAGCAGCAGCGGCTGCATCGGCTTCAGCGTTCGGGTCGATCAAGCCATCGATGTACTCGTCGATCTTGGCTTCGTCGTTGGCCACGCGCTCGCCCATGGCGAGGATTTCGGAAATGGTGACCGGGCACGCCGAGATCGCCATGACCATGTCCTTCAGGCCGGCTTCGATGCGCTTGGCGATCACGATTTCGCCTTCGCGCGTCAGCAGCTCGACCGTGCCCATTTCGCGCATGTACATGCGGACCGGGTCGGTCGTGCGGCCGAATTCGGAATCAACCGTCGACAGCGCGGCTTCAGCTTCTTCTTCAGCCTCTTCTTCCGTGGTCACGGAAGGTGCGTTGTCGTTCAGGAGCAGCGTTTCAGCGTCCGGCGCCTGCTCGTACACGGCAACGCCGATGTCGTTGAGCGTGGCGACCAACGTTTCCAGCGACTCCACGTCGACCATGTCGTCGGGAAGGTGGTCGTTGATTTCGGCGTAGGTCAGGTAGCCGCGCGATTTGCCCAGCTTGATCAGCGCCTTGAGCTTCTGGCGGCGGGCCTCGAGCTCTTCTTCCGAACCGCCTTGCTGCGAGGCAGCGAATTCCTTGAGCAGGGCTTTTTCCTTGGCCTTGCGGTCACGGGCCTTCAGCTTTTCGGTTTTCGGTGCCGGAGCGGCGGGGGTGTCAAATTCTTCAGTCACGTCCGTGCTGCTGTCGTCGTCTGCCTGCGTCTCTGCCTTGGGCTTGCGGCCGCGCTTCTTGGGCTCGGCTGCTGCCTCGGCGCGGGGCGCAGGAGGAGTTGTGGGGGTGGCCTCTGCCTGGGCGGTGCGCTTGGTGTCTTCCGCGGTTGCCTTAGCTGGCTTGGCTGCGGTGCTGGTACGAGCGGTACCCGTCTTGGTTGCGCTTGCGCTGGCAGTGGTCTGCTTGCTCTCGACTTCGGTAACTTTCGATTTCGCCACGGTGGTTGTCTTGCCCTTGAGTGCGACGGAAGCGGCTGTGCCGCCAGGTCTGGCGCTCGTGCTCATCGACGTCGAGACCTTGCCTGAGGTTGAAGATTGGATCGCGCCCTTTGTGCGCGCTGTCGGTTTGACAGTCTTGGCAGCGACGGCGATATCGGCGGTCTGGCGCGGCTGGGTTTTCCCCGTCTTTGCCGGCGCAGTGGCCTTCACCCCTGTCGATCCTGCCTGCCCTATATGGGTCCGACCATTCGCGACTTTCGCCGTTCCCGCTGGTGTCTTTCCTCCTCCGGAGCCGCGCGCCGATGAGGATCGCTTGGCAGAAACAGAAGCAGGACTGGCCTTGGAACCGGCCTTCGCGGAGGTCTTCACCTTCACCATGGGCACGCTCACTCCCCCAAAAATGGGAAAAAGGACTTGCAATCCAAACCGGCTATTCTAGCACGCCAGACCAAGCCGGTCTAAACGAAAATCGGGTTTTCGCCTGAAAAATCAAGGGGCTACCCGCAATTGCCCGCCCCGCTTGGAGCTTGGCGCTGCGGCTTATGCGCTACACGAGCTGCCGACGGCGGCTGATTTCGCCCACCAGCCAGCGCATGCGCTCCTTGTCGTCATCGCCGGCATGGCCGGCTTCCATCTTCCGCTGCAACAATTCCAGCTCGCGCTTAAGTGGCTCGGCCAGCATCTTTTGCACGGCGGTATCGAATTCGGAAATGGCCGGCTCCAGCTCGATGTCATCCTGGAGCACGGCGGTGCGCAGCCCGGCAAAAGCTTCGGCATGGGGCGTCTGTCCCAGGCGCTCGACAAAGGCTCCGAAGTGCACTTCCGGCCCCACAGCGTCGCATTCTGCCAGCAGCCCCGCCAATACCTCACCTTGGGGCAATTGCGGCGCAGTCAACTGGGTGCGGGCATCAGCGTCGAGCCGTGCGGCCAGTGCGGGATAGCGCATCAGCAGGCGCAGCACCTTCTGCTCCAGCGCGGTGGGTGCAGTGCGCGCCACGCGGGGTCGCTTCTGCGTCATGCGGCCTGCTTGGGCGGGGTCGCTGCGAAGGCCACATAGCGCTTCGATGTCGGCGGGCGTGGTGCCGGTCATGTCGGCGAGGCCACGCACGATCTGCAGGCGCAGGCCGCCGGCGGGCATGGCGCTCAGCAGCGGCTTGGCTTCGTATTGGGCGCGGGCACGCCCCTCGGGTTGACGCAGGTCGAGGTCTTCGGTCACGGCCTGCAGCAGGAAGCGCGACAGCGGCATGGCGTTGTGCACTTCACGGGCAAAGGCTTCGGTGCCCTCTTCGCGCACGAAACTGTCCGGATCGTGCTCGGCGGGCAAAAAGAGGAACTTGATCGTCTTGTTGTCGGTGGCGTGCGGCAGGCAGGCTTCGAGCGCACGGCGCGCAGCCCGGCGCCCCGCGCTGTCCCCGTCAAACGAGAAGATGACGGTATCGACCTGCCGCAACAGCTTCTGCACGTGGATCGGCGTACAAGCCGTGCCCAGCGTCGCCACTGCATTGGCAAACCCGAGCTGCGCCAGCGCGACGACGTCCATGTAGCCTTCCACGACCAGCACATAGTCGAACTCGCGGATGGCGTTGCGCGCCTCGAACAGGCCGTACAGCTCGGTTCCCTTGCTGAACAGCGGTGTTTCGGGAGAGTTGAGATATTTCGGTTCGCCCTGCCCCAGCACCCGGCCACCGAAGCCGATCACCACGCCCTTGGTATTGCGGATGGGGAACATGATGCGATCGCGAAAGCGGTCGTACCGGCGGTGCGAGCCATCGGCGCTGGTCTTTTCGCTTTCGATGACGAGCCCGGCCTCAATGAGCGGTCCAGCAGTGGCGTCTTCGCGATACGGACCGAACACGGCTTCGAGCGATTGCCAGTCGTCCGGCGCATAGCCGAGGCCAAAGTGCGCGGCGATCTCGCCGGTCAGGCCGCGGCCTTTGAGATATTGGATGGCGTTGGGTGCACTTCGCAATTGTTTGCGGTAGTGCTCGCAGGCGCGGGCCATGACGTCGCCCAGTGCGACTGTCTTGGCTTGCTGCTCGGCGCGGGCAGCGGGCGGCAAACCACCGCGTTCTTCGGGCACCACCATGCCGACGGACTGCGCGAGGTCCTTGATGGCCTCGACGTACGACTGCCCGGAAAACTCCATCAGGAAGCCGATCGCCGATCCATGCGCGCCGCACCCGAAGCAGTGATAGAACTGCTTCGTGGGCGACACCGAGAACGACGGCGACTTCTCGTTATGGAAGGGGCACAGCCCCATGAAGTTGGCGCCGCCCTTCTTCAACTGCACGTAACGGCCCACCACGTCGACGATATCGACGCGGTTGAGCAGGTCGTCAATGAACGGCTGCGGGATCACGCGGGGTGCGCCCCTTGGATGCTACGAGTGTGGAGGGGATTCAGGCGCCTGCCAGGGCGGCCTTCACGCGTGCCGAGACTTGCGTCATGTCGGCGCGGCCGGCCAGGGCCGGCTTGAGGATGCCCATCACCTTGCCCATGTCTTGCGGGCCGGTTGCGCCGGCCTTGGCCACGGCGTCACGCACCGCGGCGTCGACTTCGGCTTCCGACAATTGCGCGGGCATATAGACCTGCAGCACGGCCACCTCTGCCGCTTCCTTGGCGACGAGATCGTCACGGCCGGCTTGCTCAAATGCGGTGATGGAATCCTTGCGCTGCTTGAGCATCTTGTCGATCACGGCCAGCACGGCGGCGTCATCCAGTTCAATGCGCTCATCCACCTCGCGCTGCTTGATGGCAGCCTGCAACAGGCGGATCGTGCCCAGACGATCTGCTTCCTTGGCGCGCATGGCGGCCTTCATGTCTTCCGTGATCTGTGCCTTGAGGGACAACTGCGACATTCCGAACTCCGATAAACGGCAAAACCCGCTTGGACGGTGGGCCCAGCGGGTTGCAAACTTTGAAAAATGGATCACTGATCGTAGCACAGAACCCAAACAGTTCCAGGACCGATCCGTGGGGGATCAGCGGGCGGAGGCAGCCTCGCCTGCCGCCACGGCAGACGCCCACGCCCACTGGAAGTTGTAGCCGCCAAGCCAGCCCGTCACGTCGACCACCTCGCCGATGAAGTACAGGCCGGGCGCCGACTGGGCCTCCATGGTGGCCGATGACAGCGCGCGCGTGTCGACCCCGCCGCGCGTCACTTCAGCCTTGCGATAGCCTTCACTGCCGGACGGTGTCAGCTCCCAGCGGTTGAGCGCGGCGCCCAGCACGCGCAGCACCTTGTCCGGCAACTCGGCAATCGGCGTATGCGGGTTGGCACCGTGCGTGGCGCACCAGGCCTGCGCGACGCGTTCCGGCAAGCGCTGCGCCAGCACCGTCCCGAGCTGCTTGCGTGAACCCGACTTCTCACCGCACAGCCACTGCGCCGCGTCAGCGTCCGGCAGCAGATCGACGACAAGCGGCTGGCCCGAATTCCAGAAACTGGAGATCTGCAGAATGGCCGGTCCCGACAGCCCGCGATGGGTCAGCAGCAAGTCTTCGCGGAACGTCGTCGCGCTCCCCTTGCGACCACCTTTGTCCGACGGCTGCGCCACGGTCACGTCCACCTCCATCGACACGCCGGACAATGCCGAGAATGACGCCCAATGCTCGGCATTGAAGGTGAGCGGCACCAGTGCCGGATGCGTCTCAATGATCTTCAAGCCAAACTGCCGCGCAATGCGATACCCGAAATCCGTCGCACCGATCTTGGGGATGGACAGGCCGCCCGTGGCGATCACCACCTTGTTGGCGACGATCTCGCCTGCGCTGGTCGACAGACGATATGCCTCGCCGTCCTTGCCGACTTCCGCGATCGCGCAGCCGGTGCGCCAGATCACATTGCCGCGCTCGCATTCCGTTTCGAGCATGCGGATGATGTCTTCGGCGCTGTCGTCGCAGAAAAGCTGGCCCTTGTGCTTCTCGTGATACGGAATGCGGTAGCTGGAGACGAGACTGATGAAATCCTGGGCCGTGTACCGCGCCAGCGCCGAACGGCTGAAGTGCGGATTGTTCGACAGGTAGTTGGCCGGCCCCGCGTTGATGTTGGTGAAGTTGCAGCGGCCGCCGCCAGAGATGCGAATCTTCTCGGCCAGTTTCGTTGCGTGATCGATCAGCACAACGCGGGCGCCGCGCTGCCCGGCAACAGCCGCGCACATCATCCCGGCCGCGCCCGCGCCGATCACCGCTACATCGCACCGCATCATGATGGCTGCGCCGCCCTATTCTTGAAGAAACCGCGCATTTTAACTTGTGCTATCTTCGGCGGCCTTCCCATTGCAATTCCTCACTCCCCCTTGCCATGCTGGTCCTCGGCATCGAATCCTCCTGTGACGAAACCGGCGTCGCCCTGTACGACACGGCGGCTGGCCTGCGTGCGCATGCGCTGTATTCGCAGATCGCCATGCACCGCGAATACGGCGGTGTGGTGCCCGAGCTGGCCTCGCGCGATCACATCCGCCGCGTGATTCCGCTGCTCGAAGAGGTGCTCGGCAACGCCGGCGCCACGCGCGCGGACATCGACGCCATTGCCTATACAAAAGGGCCAGGACTTGCCGGCGCGCTGCTGGTGGGCGCTTCGGTGGCCAATGCGCTGGCATTTGCGCTCGGCAAACCGCTGGTAGGCGTGCATCACCTGGAGGGGCACCTGCTTTCGCCCCTGCTGGAGGCAGAGCGGCCCGAGTTTCCGTTCCTGGCGCTGCTCGTCTCGGGCGGGCATACGCAGTTGATGCGCGTCGATGCCGTCGGCCAGTACACGCTGCTCGGCGAGACGCTCGACGATGCCGCCGGCGAAGCCTTCGACAAGACCGCCAAGCTGCTCGGCCTCGGCTATCCGGGCGGCCCTGCCGTGTCGCGCTTGGCCGAATTCGGCAACCCGGGCGTATTCGACCTGCCTCGGCCGATGCTCCATTCGGGCAACTTCGATTTCTCGTTCGCGGGCCTCAAGACCGCGGTGCTCACGCAGGTGCGCAAGCTCAACCTGACCGACAGCGAGACCTGCTACCAGCCACGCGCCGACCTTGCTCGCGCGTTTGTAGACGCCATCGTTGAAGTGCTCGTCAAGAAGACGCTGCGCGCGGCACGCGAACATGGCCTCAAGCGCATCGTCGTAGCCGGTGGCGTGGGCGCCAACCGCCAGTTGCGCGATGGCCTGAACGCCGAGGGCAAAAAGCGCGGCTTGCACGTCTATTACCCCGACCTGCAGTTCTGCACCGATAACGGCGCGATGATCGCTTTTGCCGGCGCGATGCGGCTGCAGGCAGACCCCACTCAGGTGCAGGACGGCTACGGCTACGGCGTGACGCCACGCTGGGACCTCGAAGACATCCGTATCCAGCCAGCATGAAAAAAGCCGCTCGGTTGAGCGGCTTTTTCTTTGGACGCAGCGTCGATTACTTATCGGTGCGCTTGTCGCGCTCGATCAGCGCATAGGCGCTGTGGTTGTGGATCGACTCGAAGTTTTCGGCTTCCAGCGTGTAGGCGACGATGCGGTCGTCCTGGTTCAGGCGCATGGCGATATCGCGCACCAGGTCTTCCACGAACTTCGGGTTTTCGTACGCACGCTCGGTCACGAACTTCTCGTCCGGGCGCTTGAGCAGGCCCCACAGTTCGCACGAGGCTTCTTCTTCGGCCATGCGAATGAGCGATTCGACCGGCGTATCGGCTGCCAGCTCGGCGTCGATCGTGATGTGCGAGCGTTGATTGTGCGCGCCGTACTGCGAGATCTTCTTCGAGCACGGGCACAGGCTCGTCACGGGCACCAGCGCCTTGACGCGGACCTTGGTGTGGCCGTCGCGCACTTCGCCAATCATCGTCACTTCATAGTCCATCAGCGACTGCACGCCCGACACCGGAGCGGTCTTGCTGACGAAATACGGGAAGTGGACTTCGATGCGGCCGGCGTCGGCTTCGAGCTTCTCCAGCATCTTTTCCAGCAGCAACTGGAACTGCGCCAGATTCAGCGGCTCGCGCTCTTCTTCGAGCAGCGCCACGAAGCGCGACATGTGCGTGCCCTTCTGGTCGGCCGGAAGATGCACATCGAGGTTGTACGTGCCAACGGTGCTCTGCACGCCCGAGGGGGTCTGCAGCGACATCGGGTAACGCACGCCGCGCACGCCAACGCGCTGAATGGGGATCTGGCGGGTATCGTGGCTGGACTGCACGTCCGGCATCGCAAAAGCCGGGTTCATATCGTTCATGATCGGTTTCCTCTACGGTCGCCCGGCCATCGCAGTCGGCCGGTACGCAACGAGTGTGAAACCGCGGAACCTGGCTGACGGTGACCACCCCTCAAGTGATCGAATCGGCCCATCCCGCGACTGCGCACACAATTCAGAAATAAGACTGGCGGAGTGTAAAAGAAATTTCCTACTTCTGCAGTCAACTACTCATACCCGTGGATGCAATACGGGTGATTGATTCTGCCTATGGCTCGAAAGCCAAAGTGCCTCAGGCGACGCGCGGGGCTGCAGCGCGCGGCTGTACGGCGAAACGCTCGCGGATGGAGGCGAGGATGCCGTTGGCATTGAGCCCGCATTGCGCCAGCAGCGCAGCATGATCGCCGTGATCGACAAAGCGGTCGGGCAGGCCGAGCTGTAGCACCGGCGTAGCGACACCTGCGGCAGCCAGCGCCTCCAGACAGGCGCTGCCGGCACCGCCCATCACGCAGCCTTCTTCCACCGTGACCACGTAATCGTGCGTGCGGGCCATTTCCAGCACGCAGGCCGCATCGAGCGGCTTGACGAAGCGCATGTTGACGACGGTCGCGTCCAAACGCTCAGCCGCTGCCGAAGCCGGGGCAACCATTGAACCAAACGCCAGAATCGCCACGCGCTGGCCAGCCGGGGCCGTGGAAGCGCGGCGAACTTCGGCCTTGCCCAGCGGCAGCGGCTCCAGCGTCGGCTGCACCGCCACGCCCGTGCCGGCACCACGCGGATAGCGGACCGCTGTCGGACAATCCTGTGCGAAGGCTGTGCTGAGGAGTTGGCGGCATTCGTTCTCGTCGGCCGGCGTCATCACCATCATGTTGGGGATGCAGCGCAGGTAGGCAATGTCGTAGGCACCGGCGTGCGTGGCGCCGTCTGCGCCGACCAGACCGGCGCGGTCCAGCGCAAACACCACCGGCAGATTCTGCAGCGCCACATCGTGAATCAGTTGGTCGTAGCCGCGCTGCAGGAACGTCGAATAGATGGCAACAACAGGCTTCAGCCCCTCGCACGCCAAGCCGCCTGCGAAGGTGACGGCGTGCTGTTCGGCGATGCCGACGTCGTAATAGCGGTCCGGAAAGCGCTGTTCGAACTCCACCATGCCGGAGCCTTCGCGCATGGCCGGCGTGATGCCCACCAACCGCTTGTCGGCCGCCGCCATATCGCACAGCCATTGGCCGAACACTTGCGTGTACGTGACCTTGGCCGGGCGCCCGGACGGTTTGATGCCCTCTTGCGGGTTGAACTTGCCCGGGCCGTGATAGAGGATTGGATCAGCCTCGGCCAGCTTGTAGCCCTGGCCCTTCTTGGTAACGACGTGGAGGAACTGCGGGCCGCCGCCCTCGCGCGCGCGCTGGCGGATGTTCAGCAGCGTCGGCACGAGCGATTCGAGATCATGTCCGTCGATCGGGCCGATGTAATTGAAGCCGAACTCCTCGAACATCGTGGCCGGCACGAACATGCCTTTGGTGTGTTCTTCGAAGCGCTTGGCAAACTCGAGCACCGGCGGCGCCACCGACAGCAGCTTTTCCACACCTTTCTTGGTGGCTGCGTAGAACTGCCCGCTCATCAGCCGCGCAAGGTAGCGGTTCAGCGCCCCCACCGGCGGCGAGATCGACATGTCGTTGTCGTTCAGCACGACCACCAGCGGCAGGTCTTTATAGACGCCCGCGTTGTTCATCGCCTCGAAGGCCATGCCGGCGCTCATCGCGCCGTCGCCGATCACGGCAATGGCGACACGGTCTTCATGGTTGGTCTTGGCGCCCAGGGCCATGCCCAGCGCGGCCGAAATCGACGTGGACGAGTGCGCGGTGCCGAAGGTGTCATACGGGCTCTCGCTACGACGCGGAAAGCCGGAGATGCCGTCCAATTGGCGCAGCGAGCCCATCTGGTCACGGCGGCCCGTCAGGATCTTGTGCGGATAGCTCTGGTGGCCGACGTCCCACACGATGCGGTCTTCCGGCGTATTGAAGACGTAATGCAGCGCAATGGTCAGTTCGACCGTACCCAGGTTCGACGACAGATGGCCGCCCGTTTGAGAGACGGAATCGAGCACGAAGGCGCGCAGCTCGTTGGCCAGCGGCCCGAGTTGGCGGCGGTCCAGTCGGCGCAGGTCGGCCGGATCGTCGATGGTGTTCAGAAGTTCGTACGTCATGTGGGACCGCCGCTCAGGCGTTTTGGCAAAGACTTCTACCGTCTATGCAATGTTGTTCAGTGGCCACGCCGCACGATCAGGTCGGCCATGTCGACCAATCGATCGGTACGGGCTTTGCCCAGTTCGCGGGCAAGTTGCGCGACCGCCGCACCCGCTGCGGCATGCAGTTCATCCGCCAGTGCCCTGGCCTTGTCCAGCCCGAGGATCGACACGTAAGTCGGCTTGTCGTTGGCCTCATCCTTGCCGGCAGTTTTGCCCAGCGTTGCAGTATCGGCCGTCACGTCGAGGATGTCGTCGACCACTTGGAACGCGAGTCCGACAGCACCCGCATAAATATCGACATGCTCCAAGGCAGCGGCATTCACGCCAGCACAGAGCGCGCCCATGCGCAGACTGGCCCGCAGCAACGCGCCGGTCTTCATGCGATGCATTGCCTCCAATTCGTCCTGAGACAGCGCAATGCCGACGCTTTCCAGATCGATCGCCTGGCCGCCCGCCATGCCGAGCGAACCGGAAGCGCGCGCCAATTCAGCCACCAACACTGCACGCGTCGCCGGATTCACCGCGCCCAACTCAGCCAGCACGATGAACGCCTGAGTCTGCAAGGCGTCACCTACCAGCAGTGCCGTCGCTTCATCATAGGCGCGATGCACGGTGGGGCGGCCGCGGCGCAAGTCGTCGTCGTCCATGCACGGCATGTCGTCATGGACGAGTGAATAGGCGTGGATCATCTCCACCGCGCAGCTCACGCCGTCGAGCGCCTCACCCGAGGCGTCACCCAGCGCACCGGCGGCGTGCGCCAGCAATGGGCGCACACGCTTGCCCGCACCCAGCGTGGCATAGCGCATCGCGGCATGCAGACGTTGTGGCGAGACGGTATCGGCAGGCAGCGCGCGCTCGAGCGCGCTTTCCGTCCGCGTGACGACGGACGCCATCCACTGGGCGAAATCACTCATGCGTCGCCCTGCTCGTTCGCGTTGCCGTCGTCGCCCAACGGCTTCAGGGCATCGCCATCAAGCACGCGCACCTGCTGCTCGACGCGCTCCAGCACCTGTTGGCAATACTTGACCAACTCGGCTCCGCGTCGATACGCCGCAAGCGAGGCCTCCAGCGGCAATTCACCGGATTCCATGCTGGCGACGAGGGTTTCGAGTTCCGCCATGGCCGCTTCATAGGAAGCCGGCGTAGCAGAGGGAGTGGCGGACGCGCTGCTGGAGGCGTCGTTTGAGGCACGGGGCATGCCGGTTGCGGTCAGAAAAGGACAATCTGGCATTTTACGGCAATTCCGCGTGCGTTCTGCGCACATCCCGCAAGCTGTGGGGTAGCGGTGCGCGGCCGCCGGGCCGGGCATCATCCGCTCGGAGGCCCCATGGAAGGCGGCGGAAAGGGTTCGAAAATCAGGGACTTATCAATTCCCCTGGGGTACAATCCCCCCCTTTCCTCCAAAGGCCGGGCCGGCTTACGCCGCTCCGCACGATGGTTTGGGTCTGTTGGCCCATTGAACGTATGGTCGTTGGCCCAAGCGGGGGCCAGCAAGCGCTCGTTTCCTACCTCAACAGACCCTAGGCCACCTGCCGATGGCGTCCTTTCCCAAATCGATCTTGTCGATGGTTGGGTTGTTCACTGCTTTCACCGTTATTGGGAGTGGGGATAATGTCCAATCTCAGCGCTGCACTGAATCTAGTGCCGTCTGAAACCCAGTTGCCCGTCTCTGCTTATTTCGACGAGGCGCTGTATCAAGCTGAAATCGAACGTCTGTTCAAACATGGCCCCGGTTACGTCGGCCATGAGCTGATGGTCCCGGAAGTGGGCGACTATCACACGCTTGCTGCCGAGGCCGAAGGCCGCGTGCTGGTGCGCAATCCGAACGGCGTCGAACTGCTCTCCAATGTGTGCCGACACCGGCAGGCAATCATGCTCAATGGGCGCGGCAATGCCCAGAACATCGTCTGCCCGCTGCATCGCTGGACATACGACCTGCAGGGCGACCTGCTGGGTGCTCCGCACTTCGAGAAGCAACCGTGCGTGCATCTGTCGCGCTCGCCGCTGCAGAACTGGAACGGCCTGCTGTTCGAAGGCAAGCGCGATGTGCGCGAAGACCTTGCCCGCCTGGGCGTGGCGCGCGATCTCGACTTCTCGGGCTATATGCTCGATCACGTCGAGGTGCACGACTGCAACTACAACTGGAAGACGTTCATCGAGGTGTACCTCGAGGACTACCACGTCGTGCCTTTCCACCCCGGCCTCGGCCAGTTCGTCTCGTGTGACGACCTGGAATGGGAATTTGGCGAGTGGCACAGCGTGCAGACCGTCGGCATCCACGCCAATTTGCGCAAGCCTGGCACACCCGCTTACCAGAAGTGGCATGACGCCGTACTGCGCTTCAACAACGGCGAGATGCCGAAGTACGGCGCGGTGTGGCTCACGTACTATCCGAACGTGATGGTCGAGTGGTATCCGAACGTGCTTGTGGTGTCGACGCTGCATCCGCTGGGCCCGACCAAGACGCGCAACGTGGTCGAGTTCTACTACCCAGAAGAGATCGTGCTGTTTGAGCGCGAATTCGTTGAAGCCGAGCGCGCCGCCTACATGGAAACGTGCATCGAGGACGACGAAATTGCCGAGCGCATGGATGCTGGGCGCCTCGCCTTGCTCAAGCGCGGCACCAGCGAAGTCGGCCCGTACCAGTCGCCCATGGAAGACGGCATGCAGCACTTCCACGAGTGGTATCGACGCGTGATGGACTACTAAGCGACGGCTGAAGGTAGGCATCCGCCGCCTTCCGCGTCACAATAGGAACGGTGCAGCCCTCACAGGCCGCACCGTTTTTTTCGCCCTCGCCCCTCCCTCGCCATGCCTGCCGATACTGCAACTGCTGCTCAGACTGTCGCCCAGACGGCCGACAGCTCTTCCCGCCAATCGCTGTGGATGATCCTCGCTGCCTTTGCCTTCTCGGCGATGGGCGTGTGCGTAAAACTGGCCTCGGCGCATTACAGCACCGGCGAGATCGTGTTCTACCGCAGCGTGATCGGCATGACGCTGATGGGCGCCATCCTGGCCAAGACCGGCGCGGGCATCCGCACCCCCTACCTCATGGCGCACATCAAGCGCAGCGTGTTCGGCGTGACGTCTCTCCTGCTGTGGTTCACGTCGATCAGCCTGCTGCCGCTGGCGACCGCCATGACGCTGAACTACATGTCACCGGTGTGGATTGCGCTGATCATCGGCGCGGGCGCGGCAATGGCCGGCAAGGCAGCGGGTGCCGACAAGAAGATGGTGGCGGCGATCCTGATGTCGTTTGTCGGCGTGCTGTGCCTGCTGCAGCCCAGCGTGGGTAGCGGGCCATCTCAGCTGGCCGGAGGCATGGTCGGGCTGGTCTCCGGCGTGTTCACCGCCCTCGCCTATGTGGAGGTCCGCCAACTGGGCGACCTGGGCGAGAACGAGGCACGCATCGTGTTCTATTTTTCTTTGGTGAGCGCAATTGCCGGCGGCGTCTGGATGCTGATCGGCGGCGCGCAGCCGCATACGTGGCACAGCGCTGGCCTGTTGCTGGCGGTCGGGCTTCTGGCCACGCTGGGCCAGACCGCCATGACGCGCGCCTACAAGCGCGGTAACACGCTGCTGACTGCTAACCTGCAATACACCGGCATCGTCTTTGCGAGCGGGTGGGGTATGTTGCTGTGGAATGACCACCTGAACGCGCTGTCGTGGGCGGGCATGGCGCTCATTATCGGCAGCGGCATCGTGACTACCGTCATGCGCGCCCGTCAGTCGGGCACCGAGCATCCGACGCCGCAGACAGCCGTGTCCGGCCCGGAAGCCGAGATTCACCCAGAAGTTTGATCGACCCTGGAGATTGCCGCCATGAGCGAACACGCTCACTACGCCACCCTCATCACCGCACCGCAACTGGCCGCATTGCAGCAGAGCGCGCCCGATGCGGTGGTCGTCATTGATTGCAGCTTTGACCTCGCCAACCCTGCCGCTGGGCGCGATGCATACCACGCCAGCCATGTGCCCGGCGCGTTCTACATGCATCTCGACAACGAGCTATCGGGCCCGAAAACCGGCACGAACGGCCGCCACCCGCTGCCCGATGCAGAGGCCTTGATCGCGCGCCTGCAGGCACTGGGCGTCAACGATGACATGCAAGTCGTCGCATATGACCGGCAGGGCAGCATGTATGCCGCGCGCCTGTGGTGGCTGCTGCGCTGGGTCGGCCATACCGATGCGGCCGTGCTCGATGGCGGCCTGCAGGCGTGGGAAGCCGCGCACTTCCCCGTCGAACAGGTCGTACCCGAAGAACCGCAGCTCAACGCCACGCCCGGCAACATCACGCGCAAGCCTTCGCTTGTGCAGATGGTGACTGCGGATATCGTGCAGAAATACCTGGGCCACGCCGACAAGCCCGTCGTCGATGCCCGCGCCCCCGACCGCTACCGGGGCGAGAATGAAACGCTCGATCCCGTCGGCGGCCACATCCCGGGCGCGCGCAACCGGTTCTTCCGCGACAACCTGCAGGCTGACGGCACGTTCAAGCCTGCGGAACAGTTGCGCGCCGAGTTTGATGGCGTGCTGGCCGGAGCCCGACCGCAAGACGCGACGCTGCAATGTGGCTCTGGCGTGACCGCCTGCCACAACGCATTGGCAATGGAGATCGCCGGCCTGACGGGCGCAGCGCTCTACGCCGGCTCATGGAGCGAGTGGTGCAGCGACCCATCGCGCCCCGTGGCGACTGGACCGAATCCGTAATCCGCGAATCTGACGCTCAGCAAAAAGCCCGGCATCGACCGGGCTCTTTTCTTGAAGCGGATGCGGCGCCTCAGTGGGCGTGACCGTGCAAACCTTCGGTCAGCAAAAAGATCAGCGCGATGCCCGCTGCAATCAACGCGACCTGCACCGCCGATTCCTGCCAGCGTGGCCGGCGCTTCATCTGCGGCATCAGATCGCACACCGCGATGTAGATGAAGCTGCTCGACGCCACCACCAGCACGTACGGAATCCACGACGTCAGGCGATCCAGCAAGTAATAGCCAAGCACCGCGCCCACCAGCGCGCAAACACTGCAGAGCAGGTTGTAGACAAAGGCTCGAGTCTTGGAGAACCCGGCGTTGAGCAGCACCATGAAATCGCCGATCTCTTGCGGAATCTCGTGTGCAGCAATCGCCAGCGCGGTGACGATGCCAACCTTGGTGTCCGCCAGGAACGCCGCCGCAATGACGATGCCGTCCGAGAAGTTATGCAGGCCGTCACCCACCAGGATCATCAGGCCGCTGCGGCCCGCTTCCTGTCGGTCATGGCCGTGGTGATGTCCGTGACCATCGCCCTCGTGGTGGTGTGAATGGCGGATCAGCGAGATCTTTTCCAGCAGGAAGAAACCCAGCAACCCGGCCAGCAACGTGGCGAACAGCGCATGCGTATTGGGCTCGATGCCTCGATGCGCTTCGAACGCCTCCGGCAATGAATGCAGCAGTGATGTGGCCAGCAGCACGCCCACAGAGAAACTGACCATCCGATCGACCATGCGCGACAGCACCGTCAATGACAGCACGGCGGCGCCCGCCATGCTGCCGATGCCGGACAGCGCGGTGGCGAGAAGGATGCCTAACAAGGTGGTATCGAAGGTCATGCGGAGGTGACGCAGCGGAAGCCGATAAACGCAACAGAGTTGCAAGAAGGGCGAATTGTATGCCGCTTTATCAACCTTTGCCAATGCGGGCAAAAAAGAAAAGGCCCGAGGTCGTTACTGGGGCCTTTTGTGTTCGACGCGTTGAGGCGCTACACCACGCCGTGGTCTTTGAACCAGGCGAGGCACTTCTTCCAGCCGTCTTCCGCGTCAGCCTTCACATAGCTCGGACGGTAATCGGCGTGAAACGCGTGGCCGGAATTCGGGTACACGATGATGCGCGATGCGTGCGCCTTGGGGTTCTTGGATTTTTCCAACGCAGTTTTCATCGTGTCGCGCACGTCCTCCGTAATCACGGTGTCCTTCGCGCCGTAGAGGCCCAGCACGGGCGCCTTCAGTTCTTCAACCTTGTCGATTGGCGAAACCGGTTGCAAGGGATTCGGATTGCCTTTCAGCGGCCCGTACCACACGACTGCAGCCTTGATGCTGGGATTGCGCTCTGCGGCAAACCAAACCTGACGTCCGCCCCAGCAGAAACCGGTGATGCCGATACGCGCCGCATCTCCGCCGTTCTCCTTGGCCCAGGCGATCGTCGCGTCGATATCGCCCGCCACCTGGGAATCCGGCACCTTAGAGACCACGTTGGAGACGGTTTCCTGAACCGTCCCGTAAGCACGCGGATCGCCCTGGCGCACAAACAACTCAGGCGCGATCGCCAGATAGCCGAGCTTGGCAAAGCGCCGGCAGATATCGGCAATGTATTCGTGCACGCCAAATATCTCGCTGACGACAATCACAACCGGCAGCTTCGTCTTGCCCTCCGGCTGGGCGCGATAGGCCGGCATCTTGAAATCGCCCACGGGCACCGTCACCTCGCCAGCCGTCAGCCCGTTGAAATCGGTATGGATGGTCTGCGCCGACACCGGTAGCACCGCCGCCGCAAAGGCCGAGCCCAGTGCCGTCTTCATGAAGCCGCGACGGTCAAAGCTGCGGCCGGGTACCAGGCTCTCCACTTCTGCATCAAGCTGCATCGCACTCTCCTCGCGCCCACGGGCGGTTACGGTGAACGAAGCGGCTAGTCTACCGAAGCGGATGCATTGCTGCCGAGCCAGGTGTCCGGCGCAAGTATGAGGAACCGCCTAGTGCAGCTTGACCCGCGGATTCGTCTTGCTGCGCAGCCAGTGCATGACCGTATCCACCGACATGCGCACCCAACCGTGCAGCGCTAGCACGTGCATGCGATACAGCGACGTGTACATCAGCCGTGCCATCAGGCCTTCGATGAACATCGATCCGCCGATCAACCCGCCCATCAGGCTGCCGACCGCGCTGAAATGGCCAAGCGACACCAGCGACCCGAGATCCTTGAACGCAAACGGCTGGACCGGCTTGCCATCCATGCGCTTGCGCAACGCGTCAAACAGATAAGTGGCCTGCTGATGCGCGGCCTGCGCACGCGGCGGCACGCTGGTCGACGCCTCGGGCCACGGGCAGCTTGCGCAATCGCCAAAGGCGTAGACCGAATCGTCGCCTTCCACCTGCAGCGTGCGCGAGACGACAATCTGACCCAGCTTGTTCACCGGCAGCCCCAACTCGCCCAGCACCGACGGTGCACGGATGCCTGCGGCCCACACGGTCAAATCTGCTGGAATGGACTTGCCGCTGGCCGTGTTGACAGCGCTGGCGGTGACTTCCGTCACACGTTCGCTGGTGATGACGTCGACGTCGAGCTTGTGCAGCAGCTCGGTGGTCGCAGCCGAAATGCGCTCCTTGAGCACCGGCAAAATGCGCGGGCCGCCCTCGATCAAATGGATGCGGATGTCGTGGCGCGGGTCCAGCTTGTGCAGCCCATAAGCGGCCAACACGTGGGCGGTATTGCGCAACTCTGCTGAGAGCTCCACGCCCGTGGCACCCGCACCAACGATGGCGATATCCACCTGCGGACGCGCATCGCCCATACCGTTCTGTGCGCGCATGCACGCTGCGATGAGCTTGCGGCGGAAGCGCTCGGCCTGCCATGCGGTGTCGAGGGCGATGGCGTGCTCGGCCGTGCCCGGCACACCGAAGAAATGCGTCACGCTTCCAATTGACAGCACCAGCGTGTCGTACGCAATGGCGCGCTCGGGCAGCACCTCGGTGCCGTCGGCGTCAACGCATCCGGAAACAATGATGGATTTGGCGACGCGATCGAGGCCCTTCAGCTCGCCCTGCTGGAATTCGAAGCCATGCCAGCGCGCCTGCGCCGCATATTCGAGCTGATGCGTGTTGGGATCCATACTGCCGGCGGCAACTTCATGCAGCAGCGGTTTCCAGATGTGTGTGGGGTTACGGTCGACCAGAATGACCTGCGCTGCGCCGCGCTTGCCGAGCTTGTCGCCCAGCCGCGTTGCAAGTTCCAACCCGCCGGCGCCCCCGCCGACCACCACAATGCGCGGCCCGTTCGCCGCGCCTGCGCCATCCGTCTGCCCTGCCATGTGCCTCTCCTGGAGCCGTTGAATCTTTTCGATCACGTGATCTGTCAGGTGCAGTCTGCTGCAATGCAAAATTCACCGCAACCCCGCATGCATGGATATGGCGAATCATGACAGCCGCATGCCAAGGCCATCCGCAGGCTGCCTCGGCAGGCAACTGGGCTCCCCGCCTTGCTTTGCGGGGTGGCGCTCTGCGGCAAGCGATTGCGTTAGTGGGCTTCTTCCCAGTTAGCGCCTACACCAACTTCGGCCACCAGAGGCACGCGCAACGTTGCCACGCTACACATCAACTCCGGCAGGCGCTCGCGCACCACGGCCAGTTCGTCCTGCGGAACTTCCAGCACCAGTTCATCGTGCACCTGCATGACCAGGCGCGAGCGCATCGCTTCGGCTTCGAGCCAGCCTTGCACAGCCAGCATCGACAGCTTGATCAGGTCAGCCGCCGTGCCTTGCATCGGCGCGTTAATGGCGGCGCGCTCGGCAGCCTGACGGCGCGGGCCGTTGCCGCCATTGATGTCGGGCAGCCACAGGCGACGGCCAAAGACGGTCTCCACGTAGCCTTGCTCGCGCGCACTCTGGCGGGTTTCTTCCATGTAGCTCGCGGCGCCGGGATAGCGGGCGAAGTAGCGATCGATATAAAGCTTGGCAGCGTCACGCCCGATGCCCAGATTGCTGGCCAGCCCGAACGCGCTCATGCCGTAAATCAGACCAAAGTTGATGACCTTCGCCACGCGGCGCTGGTCGGGTGAGACCTCCAGCGGCGTCACGTTGAACACCTCGGCGGCCGTAGCGCGGTGCACGTCCTGACCCTCACGGAACGCACGCATCAGGCCTTCGTCCTGCGACAGATGCGCCATGATGCGCAATTCGATCTGCGAGTAGTCGGCCGACACGATCACGCTGCCCTCCGGCGCGATGAACGCTTCGCGGATGCGCCGCCCTTCTTCCGTGCGCACTGGAATGTTCTGCAGGTTCGGATCGGTCGAGGCTAGACGCCCCGTCACTGCCGTCGCCTGACCGTAAGTGGTGTGGACCCGGCCAGTGCGCGGATTGACCATCTTCGGCAGCTTGTCGGTGTAGGTGGACTTAAGCTTGGCCAGGCCCCGGTAATCGAGCAGCAGCTTCGGCAGGGGGTAGTCTTCGGCCAGCTTCTGCAGCACTTCTTCGTCGGTCGACGGCGCGCCGCTCGCGGTCTTCTTGATGACCGGCAGCTTCATCTGATTGAAGAAGATGTCGCCGATCTGCTTGGGTGAGCCAAGATTGAACGGCTGCCCCGCTAGCTTGTGCGCCTCGGCTTCCAGATCGATCAGGCGCAGGCCCAGCTCGTTGCTCTGCTTGGCTAGGCGGTCTGCATCGATCAGCACGCCGTTGCGTTCCATCTTCTGCAGCACGATGGACGTCGGCATTTCGATCTGCTCGTAGACGTAGCGCAGCTTGTCGTCTTCGGCCACCTTGGGGAACAGCGTGCGATGCAGACGCAGCGTGATATCGGCGTCCTCCGCCGCGTATTCGGTCGCGCGATCGAGCGGCACCTCGTCAAAGCCGATTTGCGATGCACCCTTGCCGCACACGGCTTCGTAGGTGATCGTCTTCAAGTGCAGCACGCGCTCGGCCAGGGCGTCCATGCCGTGATTGCGGTGGGATTCGAGCACGTACGATTCGAGCATCGTGTCGTGCTCGATGCCGCGCAGCGCGATGCCGTGGTTGGCAAACACATGCGCGTCGTACTTCAGATGCTGGCCGACCTTCTTGCGCGATTCATCTTCAAGCCACAACTTCATGCGCGCGAGCACGGTGTCCCTTGAGAGCTGCGCCGCTGCATCAAACCCGGCCACATCGGGGCCGCGATGCGCCACCGGAATGTAGCAAGCCTCGCCCGGCTTGACCGACAGCGAAATGCCAACCAATTGCGCAAGCATCGGGTCGATGGATGTCGTCTCGGTATCGATGCAGACGAGGTCCACTTCATCCAGGCGCTGCATCCATGATTCGAGCTGCGCTTCGGTCGTCACCGTCTCATACTTGATCTCGTCGGGCGGCGCTTCCACATCGAACAGGTTGGCTTGGGCTTGCAGTTGCGCAGCCTCGCCGGCGTAATTCTTCACTGGCGTCGCGGCCTTGCGCGCGGCGCCCACGCTGCGCGTGTCGGGCAGCGCTTCCCCGGAAGCCTCGCGCAGCCACGTCTTGAAACCGTAACGCGAGAAGAAATCGACGAGCTTGGATTTATCTTCGCCGCCGTCGATCAGCGCATCGAATGCCGGCACTTCTTTGCTGAGGTCGCAGTCGAGCTTCACGGTCAGCAGCTCGCGGCCCTTGGGTAGCCACTCAAGCGTGTTGCGCAGGTTGTCGCCCACCACGCCCTTGATCTCGCCTGCACGCGCGATGACGTTGTCGAGCGAGCCGAACTCCGTGAGCCATTTCACCGCGGTCTTCGGGCCGACCTTGGGCACACCTGGCACGTTGTCCACGGTGTCGCCAATCAGCGAGAGATAGTCGACGATGCGCTCGGGCGGCACGCCAAACTTGGCTTGCACGCCGGCCGGGTCGAGCGTTTCGTTGGTCATGGTGTTGACCAGCGTGACGTGGTCATTCACCAGTTGGGCGAGGTCCTTATCACCCGTTGAGACGATGGTCCGGACGCCTTCGCGAGCAGCCCGTTCAGCCAGGGTACCGATCACATCGTCGGCCTCGACACCCTCGATCACCAGAATGGGCCAGCCCAATGCCCGCACGGCTTCGTGGATCGGTTCGATCTGCGCGCGCAGATCATCGGGCATGGGCGCGCGGTGCTCCTTATAGGCCGGATAGAGGTCGTCGCGAAAGGTCTTGCCTTTGGCGTCGAAAATGCAAGCGCTATACTTGGCCGGGTAGTCGTTGCGCAGTTTGCGCAGCATGTTCACGATGCCGTAGATGGCCCCCGTAGGAAACCCTTCTCCGTTTCGCAAGTCGGGCAGTGCGTGATAGGCACGGTACAGATAACTCGAGCCATCGACGAGCAACAGCGTTTCTTGACTTTCCGACATTCCCATGGACTCTAAAGTGACTGGCACGCCAAAAGGCGTTTCCGATAATGGCGCTTCTGCTGAAGACGGCGTGGCAAAGCAGGCTGCTGGTGCTTCCGCGACGGAGGTTTCGGCGGCTGAACTGACCGGAGTGAGCCCCTCGCGCCAGGCCACCACGGCCGACATGGACGTCAACGTGACGGTGGGCGTTGAACACGAGCCCAAAGCTGACGCGGCACACGGCCGTACCGAGCGCAAGATGATCCCCAGCTTGCGGGCACTCGCCGACGAAGAACGCGCCACCGCAAAGAAAGCGCGCGCCTCCTGGCAGATGTTCACGATTATGGCAGAGTTCATCGAGGCGACGGAGTACCTTTCAGAGATCCGTCCGGCCGTCTCGATCTACGGCAGCGCGCGCCTGCGCGAGGATTCGCCGTACTACGAACGCACCATCGAAATCGCCCGGTTGTTCTCGGATGCGGGCTTCGCCGTCATCTCCGGCGGCGGCCCCGGCATCATGGAAGCGGCCAACAAGGGGGCGCACGCCGGCAAGTCGGCCAGCGTCGGCCTGAACATCGAACTGCCGCACGAACAGCAAGGCAATCGATACCAGGACATCTCGATGCGCTTCCGCCATTTCTTCACGCGCAAGGTCACCTTCGTGAAGAATTCGGATGCGTTCATCGTCATGCCCGGCGGTTTCGGCACGCTCGACGAACTGGCTGAAGTGCTCACGCTCGTCCAGACGGGCAAGTCGCGCAGTGTGCCGGTGGTCATGTTCGGCAGCCATTTCTGGAAGGGCCTGCTGGATTGGTTCCGCTTTACGCTGCTGCCGATGGGCCTGATTGCCGAGCACGACCTGGACATCATGCGCATCGTCGACGAACCCAAGGACGCGCTCGATGCCGTCTACGAGTTCTACGAAAAGCGCGAAGGCACCTCGCCGATTCCGCCCAAGGAAGAAATGTTCTATCTGTAATCTTGGGTGTGGCATTTGGCGCCACGCGAACGGACGATGGCGGGAGGCTGGACTGCTAGAATGTAGGGTCTAAGATCACCCGCCGGAGTCCATGATGGATTCGCTGCTTCACCCGTCCGCCCCCGTCCACTCCGGCTTTGCCAATGCCGCGCGCCTGATGCGCCACGCTGGGCTGCTGGCAGGCGCCGTTTTCTGCCTCACCCTGCCCGCGCACGCCGAGGTGACCTCCGACAGCGCCGGTTTGGACCTGCCGGACGTCAAGGCGATCAACAATCAGCCGATTTCCAAGCCGACCCGCGGCGCGATCCACAACGAGCGCGTCAAGCCGAGCTTCGACTACCGCGACAACGACGGTACGCAGGTCGAGGAATACCGGTTCCAGAAGGGCCAGGCGCCGGATATTCATGTCAAGTCCGGCATGGGCACGTCCTACAACCTGAGCAAGCCGGAAGACAGCTCGCCTCGTATCCGCGAGCGTGGCGATATCGACCGGGTGCCGTCGGTCAACGTCCTGAAGTTCTAAGCCTGTGCCGCAACTGCGGCGCCTGCAGGCCGGCTCCTCGGTGGGCTGGCCCGCTTTCCCTCCACCCGTTTCCCGTTCCTGAAGCATGGCTGTTTTCACCCCGGTCTCCGACGCAGAGATCGCTCTCTGGCTGGATCAATACGATGTGGGCGCCGTGCGCGCATTTCGCGGCATCCCCTCCGGGATCGAAAACTCCAACTTCTTCCTGACCACGGAAAAGGATGGGCAGACGCACGAATACGTCGTCACCCTGTTCGAGCGGCTGACGTTCGAGCAACTGCCGTTCTACCTGTATCTGATGCAGCATCTGGCGCAACACGACATCAGCGTGCCGGCGCCAATTCCGGGACGCGACGGCGAGATTCTGCGCACGCTCAACGACAAGCCGGCGACCATCGTGACGCGTCTGGCGGGTCGCTCAAACCTGGCGCCCACGGTGTCGGAATGTGGCATCGTCGGCGACATGCTCGCGCGCATGCATCTGGCGGGGCGTGACTATCCACGCCATCAACCGAACCTGCGCAGCCTGCCATGGTGGAACGAAGTCGTGCCCGACGTCGTGCCCTTCGTGCACGGCGACACACGCACGCTGCTGGAAAACGAACTCGCGCATCAGCAACGCTTCTTCGCCAGCGCCGACTATGCCGCACTGCCCGAAGGCCCGTGCCATTGCGACCTCTTCCGCGACAACGTGCTGTTCGAGCCGGCGGCCGATGGCCTGCCGGAACGCCTGGGCGGCTTCTTCGATTTTTACTTTGCCGGTGTCGACAAGTGGCTCTTCGACGTGGCCGTCACCGTGAACGACTGGTGCATCGACCTGGCCACGGGCGCGCTGGATGCCGAGCGGGCACAGGCCATGCTCCACGCCTATCACGCCGTGCGTCCGTTCACAGACGCCGAATCGCGGCACTGGCAAGACATGCTGCGTGCCGCAGCCTATCGTTTCTGGGTCTCGCGCCTGTGGGATTTCTATCTGCCGCGCGACGCCGAACTGCTCAAGCCGCATGACCCCACCCACTTCGAGCGCGTGCTCCGTGAACGGGTTGGCGCGGGCGCCCTGACTCTGGATCTTCCCCAACCATGCAACTGATTGAAGTACCGGCCAAGCAAGGCTACGTCTGGCTGCGCCAGGGTGCGTGGCTGTTTCGCAAGAACCCGATTGGTTTCTTGCTGCTGCTGTTCATCTATCTGTTCGCGGTCAACCTGCTGATGCTGCTGGTGCCGCCGATTGGCGTGTTCGCCATCCTGCTGGTGAATCCGGCCATCTTCGTGGGCTTCATGTCGGCCTGCCGCGATACGGTAGCGGGCAAGCGCGTCGGCCCGGCATCGCTCATCGCGGGTTTTCGCGCCTACGGCAAGGACGCAATGCGCGGCCTGCTCAAGCTCGGCGGCATCTATGGCGCGCTGGTACTGGTGGTCAGCGGCGTGCTGATGACGATGGTGGACGTTGATACGCTCATGACCGTGGTCAGCGACAAGCCGCTCACGACCGAGGCCATCCGCGAGTTCTACCTTGCCATGGTGATGGGCTCAGTGCTGTACATCCCGGTGGCAGTGCTGTTCTGGTTTGCGCCGTTGCTGGTGGCATGGCACGGTGTCCCGGTGGGCAAGGCGCTGTTCTTCAGCTGGATGGTCGTGTGGCGCAACCGGGCGGCCTTCATCGTGTATGGCGTGCTGGTCGCAATCCTGCTGATCGCCGTGCCGCTGCTCATCGATGCGCTGTTCGCGTCGAGCGGCGCCAACAACATCGCCCCGATCATCGCCACGCCGTACCGGATTCTGGTGATGGCGGTGCTGTACTGCTCGTTCTATGCCACGTACCGCGGTTGTTTCAACGTGACACAGGCCGCCGGCCAGACGACTGACACAGCGGCCTGATCGGCCCGATGGCCCGATCGACGCTCAGTTGATCGGGTCCAGCTTGGCGATGCCCAACGCCAGCGTCTTCACCCCGTGGCGGTTGAACTTGATCTGAGCGCGCGCCTCGGCGCCCTCGCCTTCGAGCGTCGTGATGACGCCTTCCCCGAACTTGTTGTGGAACACCGACTGGCCCACGCGGAAGCCCGTGGCCTCTGCGCGCTTGGCATCGGCGTAGTTCTTGCCGGTGTCCATGCCGCCGGTCGGACGGCCGGTGTAGGCGTCGTCATCGCCTCGCTCGGGGCGCTTGAACCAATCCTTGCCCCAGGCGGAATCGCCTTGCACGCGGCGGGTGGCTTGATAACCCGAGTGCTGCGGCGTCAGCCACTTCAGCGTCTCTTCGGGGAGTTCGTCAAAGAAGCGTGAGCGGATGTGGTAGCGGATCTGTCCGTGCAGCACGCGGCTTTGCGCGAACGACAGATACAACCGCTCGCGCGCGCGCGTAATCGCCACATACATCAGGCGGCGCTCTTCCTCCAGGCCGTCCTTCTCCATCTGACTGTTTTCGTGCGGGAACAGGCCCTCTTCCAGCCCGGTAATGAAGACGACGTGGAATTCCAGCCCCTTGGCCGCATGCACGGTCATCATCTGCACGGCATCCTGGCCGGCCTGGGCCTGGTTGTCGCCTGCTTCCAGCGAGGCGTGCGTAAGAAACGCAACCAGCGGCGTCATCTCCGCGGGTGTCTCGTCGGTCACGAGTTCAGAGACGGTATCGATCTCGCCGCCTTCGATGCGCAGCATGGCGTCGTGGCGCACCGGCAGCGCGGTTGCAATCGCGTCGACACCGTAGCCTTCTTCGGCAACGAAGGCTTGGGCTGCGGTAACCAGTTCCTGCAAGTTCTCGATGCGGTCCTGGCCTTCCTTCTCGCCCTGGTAATGCGTGATCAGGCCGCTGGCGTGAATAACGTGCTGGACGATTTCGGGCAGCGTCATCTGGCGCGTGTCGGCACGCATCTGTTCGATCAGGCGCACAAACGCCGACAACTTGGTGCCCGCCGCGCCCGTGAGATACGGCACCGCCGCCGCGAGCGAAATGCCGTACAGCCGCGCCGCATCCTGCAGTTGCTCCAGTGAACGCGCCCCCACGCCACGCGCCGGGAAATTCACCACGCGGCCAAACGCAGCATCGTTATCCGAGTTCTCAAGCAGCTGGATGTACGCCAGCGCGTGCTTGATTTCCGCGCGCTCGAAGAAGCGCAGGCCACCGTACACCTTGTAGGCGATACCGGCCGAAAACAGCGCGTGCTCGATCACCCGCGACTGCGCGTTGCTGCGATACAGGATGGCGATTTCCGAGCGCGACATGCCGGTGGCTATGCGGTCGCGGATCTCATCGACGATCCAACCGGCCTCCTGCCCGTCCGTCGCGGCTTGGTAGACACGCACCGGCTCGCCATGGCCGGCATCGGTACGCAGGTTCTTGCCCAACCGACGCGTGTTGTGCGAGATCAGGTGATTGGCGGTATCGAGGATGTGGCCGTGCGAACGATAGTTCTGCTCCAGCTTGATCCGGTGCTCGACGCGGAATTCGCGTTCAAAGTCGACCATATTGCCAACGTTGGCACCACGAAACGCGTAGATGCTCTGATCATCGTCGCCCACGGCAAAGATGGCGTTGGGCGTGACACCGGGCTCGCCCAGGCCGGCCAGAATCTTCAGCCAGGCGTACTGCAGCTTGTTCGTATCCTGGAACTCGTCAACCAGAATGTGCTTGAAGCGCCGTTGGTAGTGCGCGCGGATGGCGTCGTTGTATCGCAGCAGTTCGTAGCAGCGCAGCAGCAGCTCAGCAAAATCGACCACGCCTTCGCGCTGGCATTGCGCGTCGTAAGCGGCGTAGAGGTCGGCCATGCGGCGGTCGTACTCGTTGGCGATTTCCAGATCGCCCGCGCGCAGGCCCTGCTCCTTGGCCCCGTTGATGAAGTACTGGACGTTCTTGGGCGGGAATTTCTCGTCGTCGATATTGAGCGACTTGAGCAGACGCTTGACGGCGGAAAGCTGGTCTTGCGTATCCAGAATCTGGAATGTCTGCGGCAGACCGGCATCGCGGAAATGCGCGCGCAGCAACCGGTTGCACAGGCCGTGGAACGTGCCGATCCACATGGCGCGCGTGTTGATCGGCAGCATGGCCTGCAGGCGGGCCGTCATTTCCTTGGCCGCCTTGTTTGTAAACGTGACGGCCAGCACACCCGACGGTGACACCCGCGCACTCTGGATCAGCCAAGCGATGCGGGTGGTCAACACGCGCGTCTTGCCGCTGCCCGCCCCCGCCAGGATCAGCGCCGATTCATCGGGAAGCGTGATGGCAGCGCGTTGTTCGGGGTTCAGATTGGCGAGCAGGTCGGACATGCGGGAGGAGCCTCGGCAGAATCCTGAAATTATACCGGCCGCATTCGCCGCTTCGCCCGTGCCGGACATCGACACGCCGTATAATTCCAAGCTTTCGCCCGCCATTTTCCTGGGCCAAACGTCTTTTTACGCCGCTTGCGCGCCCTGTCAGCATGACCGATCAAAACCAGTCCCTCGCCAAGAGTTTCGAACCCGCCACCATCGAGCAGAAGTGGAGCGCGGCTTGGGAAGCGATGGGCGTCTCCCGCGCGACGCTCGAAGCCGGCAAACCCGACTTCTGTATCCAGCTCCCGCCGCCGAACGTGACGGGCACGCTGCACATGGGCCACGCGTTCAACCAGACCATCATGGACGGCCTGACGCGCCACGCGCGCATGGCCGGCGCCAACACGCTGTGGGTACCGGGCACCGACCACGCGGGCATCGCCACGCAGATCGTTGTCGAGCGCCAGCTGGATGCCCAAGGCTTGTCGCGCCATGACATGGGCCGCGAGAAATTCGTCGAGAAGGTTTGGGAATGGAAGGAGCAATCGGGCTCAACCATCACGCGCCAGGTGCGCCGCATGGGCGCTTCGATCGACTGGGAGCGCGAATATTTCACGATGGACCCGAAGATGTCGCGCGCGGTCAGCGACGTCTTCGTGCGTCTGTATGAGCAGGGCCTGATCTATCGCGGCAAGCGCCTCGTCAACTGGGACCCGGTGCTCGGCACCGCCGTGTCCGACCTGGAAGTCGTGAGCGAAGAGGAAGAAGGCTCGCTGTGGCACATCCGCTATCCGCTGGCCGAACCGGACGCTGTGCGCGGCCTGACACACTTGACGGTGGCCACCACCCGCCCCGAAACGATGCTCGGCGACACGGCCGTGATGGTGCACCCCGAGGATGAGCGCTACGCCCACCTCATCGGCAAGTTCGTTCACCTGCCGCTGACCGATCGCAAGATCCCGGTGATTGCAGACGAGTACGTCGACCGCGAATTCGGCACCGGCGTCGTCAAGGTCACCCCGGGCCACGACTTCAACGACTACGCCGTGGGCCAGCGCCACAAGCTGCCCCAGCTGTCGATCCTGACGCTCGACGCGAAGATCGTTGCCGATGCGCCGGCCGCCTATGCCGGCATGGACCGCTTCGACGCGCGCAAGAAAATGGTCGAAGACCTCGAAGCGCAGGGCCTGCTGGCTGAAGTCAAGAAACACACGCTGATGGTGCCGCGCGGTGACCGTACCGGCGTCGTCATCGAGCCGATGCTGACGGATCAGTGGTTCGTCGCCATGAGCAAACCGGCGCCGGAAGGCACGCGCTTCCCGGGCCGCTCCATTGCTGAAGTCGCGCTGGACGCCGTGCAGAGCGGCAAGATCAAGCTCGTGCCCGAGCAGTGGGTCAACACGTACAACCAGTGGCTGAACAACATCCAGGACTGGTGCATCTCGCGCCAACTGTGGTGGGGCCACCAGATTCCGGCGTGGTACGACGAAGCGGGCAACGTTTACGTCGGCCGCACGGAAGAGGAAGCCAAAGTCCAAGCGGCGGCCAAGGGCTACACGGGCACGCTCACGCGTGACGACGACGTGCTCGACACGTGGTTCTCGTCGGCGCTGGTGCCGTTCTCATCGCTGGGCTGGCCGGCCGATACGCCGGAACTGAAGCATTTCCTGCCGTCGACCGTGCTGGTCACGGGCTACGACATCATCTTCTTCTGGGTGGCGCGCATGGTCATGATGACCCTGCACTTCACCGGCGAAGTGCCCTTCCACACTGTCTACGTGCACGGCCTCGTGCGTGATTCGGAAGGCAAGAAGATGAGCAAGTCCGAGGGCAACACGCTTGACCCGGTGGACTTGATCGACGGCATCGCGCTGGAGCCGCTGCTGGCCAAGCGCACGACCGGCCTGCGCCGCCCGAAAGACGCACCCAAGGTCGAAAAGCGCACGCGCAAGGAATTCCCCGAAGGCATTCCCGCCTTCGGCGCCGACGCGCTGCGTTTCACGTTCGCCTCGCTCGCCACGCTGGGCCGCAGCATCAACTTTGACCCGGGCCGCTGCGAGGGCTATCGCAACTTCTGCAACAAACTTTGGAACGCCACGCGCTTCGTGCTGATGAACACCGAAGGCCAGGACTGCGGCATGCAGGAATGCGTCGGTGATTGCGGCCCCGAAGGCTACCTGCACTTCTCGCAGGCTGACCGCTGGATCGTCTCGCTGCTGCAGCGCGTGGAAACCGAAGTGGAGAAAGGCTTTGCCGACTACCGCTTCGACAACATCGCCAACGCCATTTACAAGTTCGTCTGGGACGAGTACTGCGACTGGTATCTGGAACTGGCCAAGGTGCAGATCCAGACCGGCACGCCGGCTCAGCAGCGCGCCACGCGCCGCACGCTGCTGCGCGTGCTGGAAACCGTGCTGCGCCTGGCCCATCCGATCATTCCGTTCATTACCGAAGAGCTCTGGCAGAAGGTTGCACCGATGGCCGGCCGTGCCAAGGGCGACGGCACCGAAAGCCTCGCGCTGCAGGAGTACCCGCGCGCCGCGCTTTCCAAGATCGACGAGCAAGCCGAGCAATGGGTTCAGCAGTTGAAGGCACTGGTGGACGCCTGCCGCAATCTTCGCGGCGAGATGAACATCTCCCCCGCGCAACGCGTGCCGCTGTACGCCAACGGCGAAGCCGAGTTCCTGCAGGTGGCGGCGCCGTACGTGCAAGCGCTGGGCAAGCTTTCTGAGGTGAAGGTCTACACGGATGCCGCTGCCATGGAGCAGGATGGCGCTGGCGCGCCGGTCGCGATCGTCGGCGAGAACAAGCTGCTGCTGAAGATCGAGATCGACGTGGCTGCCGAGCATGCGCGCCTATCGAAGGAAATCGACCGCCTGCGCGGCGAGATCACCAAGTGCGAAGCCAAGCTCAGCAACGAATCGTTCGTCGCCCGCGCGCCGGCTGCCGTGGTGGAACAGGAACAAAAGCGTGTGACCGATTTCAAAGCCACGCTGGCCAAACTGGAAGCCCAAATTGCACGGCTGCCGGTACAGGCTGCCTGAGCGCCCAGAACAATCGATATCAAGGAAACCACGATGCAACGCGTCACCAAAGCCGTTTTCCCCGTCGCGGGGCTCGGAACCCGCTTTCTGCCGGCCACCAAGGCCAGCCCGAAGGAAATGCTGCCGGTCGTGGACAAACCGCTGATCCAGTACGCGGTGGAAGAAGCCATGGCCGCCGGCATCACGGAGATGATCTTCGTGACCGGCCGCAGCAAGCGCGCAATTGAAGACCACTTTGACAAGGCCTACGAGCTGGAAGCCGAACTCGAAGCCAAGCAGAAGACCGCCCTGCTCGAAGTCGTGCGCTCGATCAAGCCGTCGCATGTGGATTGCTTCTACGTGCGCCAGCCTGAAGCGCTGGGTCTGGGCCACGCCGTGCAATGCGCTGAAAAGCTCGTCGGCGATGCACCTTTCGCCGTCATCCTGGCTGACGACCTGCTGGACGGCGAGCCGCCCGTGATGAAGCAGATGGTCGATCTGTACGACCATTACAACTGCTCGGTGATCGGCGTGGAAGAGATCGACCGCGAGCAGAGCCGTTCATACGGCGTGGTCGACGGCCGCCCGTGGGAAGAAGACGGCAGCGTGATCAAGATGTCGGCCATCGTAGAGAAGCCGGCGCCGGAGAACGCGCCGTCCAACCTCGGCGTGGTCGGCCGCTACATCCTGACGCCGCGCATTTTTGATCACATCCGGAACCTCAAACCGGGCGCGGGCGGCGAGCTGCAACTGACGGACGCCATCCAATCGCTATTGTCTGCCGAACAAGTCCTGGCCTACCGCTACAAGGGCGTGCGCTACGACTGCGGCAGCAAGCTGGGCTACCTGAAGGCAACGGTGGAGTTGGCGCTCAAGCACAAGGAAGTCGCTGACGACTTCCGAGCCTATCTGGCTGCACGCGGCTGAGCCAATAGGCGCGTCGCTATAGAAAAAACCCGCGCAGCGTGAGCTGACGCGGGTTTTTTGTTGCCGGATCGTGTCCCGTCCGTCCGGCGCGGAGTCCCACCCTTTTGCGAGGAGAGGCTGCGGCCTCTTCTTATTGCGGAGCTGCCAACGGCTTGATGGTGTTGTTCAGCAGGCTCCAGTACGAGCTCGTGCTGTACGGCAGCATCTGCTCAACGTAATTCCACCAGAAGTAACCCCCGATGAACCGCGGATCCGCAGCCATCGAGGTGGTACCCATCGGGTAGTACGACTTGATCAGATTCTGCTGCACCGACAGCGGCGCCGACGTACTGGACGTACCGATCTCGCCAAAGCCCACCTTTGCCACCGGGAAGATGCTTTCGAGCAACTTGAAATCGTTTGCCCACGTCGGATTCAAACCGGGGCAGTCCTGGTACGGGTAGTAGCTGAACAACGCGTAGTCCGCACCCTGGCGCACACGCGAGGGCAGGAAGTTGGTCGCCCAGGTACGCCACGAATCCATCGGCAACTCGTAGCAGTTGGTGCCCTTGCCGTCGTCGTTGTAGTACATCGTCACCGACACAAGACCGCCCGCGCCCTTCACGATGTCGTAGGCGTTGCCCACCATCTGACCGATCTGCTGTTCCTGCGACGTCGCCGTCGTGGTCGGACCGCTCGGATTGGCACGCAGCCATTCGCCGTTGATTTCATTGGCGATTTCCCATACGTCCACGACATTCTTCAGCGTGCTCACCAACTCGTTGGTGCGTGCGCTGTAGGTCGTCGAGTCCACCGGGAAATAGTACGAGTCCATCACTTCGCCCATCACGTAGGCGACTTGATGAAGCTTGACCAGCGGTGCGTAGTAGTCGGCTGCCGATGTACCCGGGTCAAAGACCACGCGCACGGTCGGCTTGTACGGCAGGTGCGTAAGCGAGGCCACGATCGCGTTGATGCTGCTGACGTCGTCAAGCGTGACGCCGTAGATAGGTGCCTTCGGGCGCGTGGCCTGCGCCGAGGCGGTTTGTATTCCCAGGCCTGTCAGCGTTGCCGCCGCCGTCAGACCCACCAAAGCGCGCAGGCTCATGCGCGCCGCCCTCTGTGCTGCTTTTTTGGTTTCCAACATTGTGGTTTTCTATTCCCTCGGACGCAAAACGTTACGCCCAGTACTTCGATGGACAAGCGCCGTCCTACCTGTGCGGTATCCCGATGTGGTGTGACTCCTGTAGCACACTGAACACCGAACGGGTGCGAGCGTCAGATGACGCCCCGGTCGGCGAATGGATGCGCGATTAGAGGTCCTGCCGAGTCGATGGATTGATCGGCGGCCGTGCGCTTATGAGTGGACTGGTACAGCTGGCGCGAGCTCACCCCAGGGCAGCACGCGGCTTGAAAAACATGACAAGCCCTGCACTTCAGTTGACTGCCAACCGCGTCCCCCCCGCTGGCAGCCAAGCGGCATGATACCGGATGTTGCCGGGAGATCAACGAAATTTAATGCTGCTTACGCAGCAATAATAAAAAAACCGCGGGTCGGGCAGACACGCGGTTTCTTCGAAACGCCCACGGGATGGACGTCTTGGCGGCACAGCCGTTTTTACTTGTGCCGGTAGTTGATGCGACCTTTCGTGAGGTCGTACGGCGACATTTCCAGCTTCACACGGTCGCCCGCGAGAATACGGATGCGGTGCTTTTGCATCTTGCCCGATGCGTAAGCCCAGATTTCCACGCCGTTTTCCAACTGCACGCGAAAACGATTGTCGGGTAGTGCTTCAGACACCACCCCTTCAAATTCAATCAGTTCTTCCTTGGCCAAACTCGTTCCTTTGTATGCAGCACGCGGCTGCGCCGATGGTTGCAATGATGTGATGACCCACCCGAACCACGCCACACGCCTTGAGCGGCATGCAGCGGTACGCCGCGATCATCTGCCCGGACAGCGGGCCTGGGGGGGGTACCGAGTTGCACGAAACACAAATCGCGCCCGCCAATGGCGCGCGCCGTTTCGTGCAAGCGAGAGCGAGGATGGGTGGCGGTCGCAGATGCGCGCCGCCCGACTCGGCGCGGGGTATTCCCCGGTGCTGGACTCAGCCGCCACCGGCCATGATTGACGCGGCGGCGAGCCGGATTCGCCCGCTATTCTACCACGGGCAGATTCCGCGGTTTCAGGCGCCGTCGGCAGGAAGCGACAGTTCAGGCACGTCGCCATCGATGATGCTCTCAGCGAAGCGCAGGGCTGCAATGCGCGCAGCACCCACATTGCTGAACTGGCGGTCCCCCGAGAGGCGGAAGACCTGAGTCTGCCCCGGCTCGGGCGACTCCCCCGCCCGACAGATCATCACGGCCGCGTTGTAGCTGCGATCCTCCCTGGCCTCGGGCCAGCGTGCCGTGCGTTCATGTTGGAAAGCCAACGGATAAATGTCGAAGCCTTTGTATTGGCCCGCCGGCGAAGTGTCCATCTGAAATGCCCCCTTCTTGAACGTCGAGTGCTGTCTGACTATACACCCGTGTGTTTTGCATGGCGATGAAAGCGACGGCAACGTTTGACTTCGGGCACGGCACAGCGGGCGCGGGCACGTCGCCGCCGCAAAGACTTCCGGAGCGGTGGCGAATGCTGGTCTAAAGAAGTTTCAGAACGTCACCCCTCCTCGGCAGGGTGCAGCGCAATCCGATTGTGCTAGCGTGGATTGATGCTTGCCGTGGCATCCAAACGGATGCGTACGCGCTGAGCAAAGCACCCAATCCCAACCCTTTCAAGAATGACGATGCGCCTGATCTCTCCGATTGCCCTGGCGTGCGCCGGGCTGATGCTGTCTGCCTGTGGTGGTGGTGACGGCGGTTCCTCATTGAGCCCGCAAGCCGGCGCTGCTTCCGATACCACGACTGCGTCGAAAACGGTAGCTACTACTGCCGCGACCACCACACCTGCGTGCGGTGTCAACGGCGCTTCACCGCTGGCAGGCGTGCAAACGTGGATGTATCAGTTGCAAGGCATGACCACCAGCGCGCAGATCGATGCGCTGGACGCGCAGCCGTACGACATGCTGGTGATTGAGGCCAACAACACGATCAAGGGGCTGGAAACTTTCAACACCGTCGACATGGTGGCACGCCTGCGTACCAAGCCGGACGGCTCCGAGCGCAAGGTGCTTGCCTACATCGACATTGGCGAGGCGGAAGACTTCCGCACCTATTGGACGTCGAGCTGGAAGGCACCGACAGCAGACGGCCCCGGCACGCCCGACTTCATCATCAAGGCTGACCCCGATGGCTGGGCCGGTGACTACCCCGTCGCGTTCTGGGATCCGCGCTGGCAGGCGCTCTGGCTCGGGCCGAATGGCGCCATCGCACAACTGGCGCGCGAAGGGTTCGATGGCGTCTATCTGGATTGGGTCGAAGCGTACGCTGAGCCTTCCGTGGCAGACGCGGCCCAGGCGGCTGGCATCGATCCGGCCAAGGCCATGGTGGATTTCATCACTAGGATCCGCGCGGCGGGCCGCGCCATCAATCCGCAGTTCGCGGTAATCCAGCAAAACGCACCGTCGCTGATTGACGACGGCGGTGGATCAACGCTGCTGGCAACGATCGATGGCATCTCGCAGGAAGACACGTGGTTCGGCGGCAGTGCCGGCGCAGCATGGGGCAGCGCCTCTGGCGGCGACAAGGCCGCCAGCGCAGATGACACGCAATGGACGATCGACCAACTCCAGAAATACTGTGCCGGAAACGTACCCGTCTTCACGATCGACTACGCGTTGAAGACCACCAACGCGCAGAAGGTCTACACAGCTTCGCGCGGACAAGGTTTCCACCCGCTGGTCTCGCGCATTGCGCTGTCCAAGCCGACGACTACGCCGCCTTGGAGTTACTGACCACGCTCAACGACGCACCGGCTGGCGCATCGACAAACGGCAGGCCAACGTAGTTTTCGGCCAGCACGCGGGCCCCGGCCGGCGAGCTGGTCACGTAGTCCAGCTCGGCGCGCTGCAGCTTTTGCATGAACGGCGTGTGGTCGTCAAAGCGATGCAGCATCGACGTCATCCACCACGAGAAATGCTCGGCGCGCCAGACGCGTTGCAGGCAGCGTTCGGAGTAACTTGCTAGCTGGGCGGTGTCGTCCTGCTTGTAGCGCGCGGTCAGCGCCTGAGCCAGCACGCGAACGTCAGCCACGGCCAGGTTCATGCCTTTCGCGCCGGTGGGCGGCACGATGTGCGCGGCGTCCCCCGCCAGGAACAGGCGGCCATACTGCATCGTTTCGCAGACAAAGCTGCGCATCGGCGTAACGCTCTTCTGTAGGATCGTGCCTTCCTTCAGGCGCCAGCCGTCGTTGTTCTCCAGTCGCGTGTGGAGTTCATCCCAGATGCGCGCATCGGACCATTCGGCCAGGTTCTCATCGGGCTTGCATTGCAGGTAAAGGCGCGTGATCTTGGGCGAGCGCATGCTGAATAGCGCAAAGCCGCGATCGTGGCTCGCGTAGATCAGCTCTTCCGCCGCCGGCTCGGCTTCCGCCAGGATGCCAAGCCAGGCAAACGGATACACGCGTTCGAACACCGCTTGCCGCTGTGCCGGAATCGCCTGCCGGCAGATGCCGTGAAAGCCATCGCACCCGGCGATGTAATCGCATTGCAATGTCTGCGGCACGCCGTCGTGGACGAACTGCACCGAAGGCGTGGCGGACTCGATGTCGTGCACCGACACCTCGCTCACATCGAACAACAGCGGCGCACCCTGCTCCACGCGCGCCGCAATCAGATCCTTGACCACCTCGTGCTGCCCATACACGGTGATTGAGCGGCCGCCCGACATCGCCGTCAGGTCAATACGATGGCGCTTGCCGCCAAACAGCAGGTCGATGCCGTGGTGCACCAGCCCTTCGCGGCGCATCCGCTCGCCCACACCCGCTTCGTTGAGCACGTCGACCGTGCCTTGCTCCAGCACGCCGGCGCGGATGCGCTCTTCAACGTACGCACGGCTCTTGGTTTCGAGGATGACGGCATCGATGCCGTTGCGGTGCAGAAGCTGCCCGAGCAGAAGGCCTGCCGGGCCTGCGCCAATGATGGCGACCTGGGTGCGCATGGTGGTTGTCTCCAGATGATTTGGAATCGTTCTGGCAACCATTGTTGGCGCGTGCCTTGATATCGCACAATGCAATATTGGCGATAAACTTTATCGCCAATTCAGATAGTGCGTTTGCCATGTCGACCCTGCCCGACTTTGACCTGAACCTGTTGCCGATCCTGCTGGCGCTGCATGACGCGCGCAGCGTAAGCATGGCCGCGCAACAGCTTGGTATGAGCCAGCCTGGCGTGAGCACTGCGCTGGGGAAGCTGCGTGCTGCGTTTGACGACCCGCTGTTCGTACGCACCTCGCGCGGCATGGAGCCGACGCCGCGAGCGCTGGCGCTCATTCCTGCAGCACGCGATGTGTTGGCGCGTGTGCAGCAGGGCATTCTGGAAACCGGCGCGTTCGACCCGGCCACGACCACGCACACGTTCTCGATCTCGTTGTCGGACGTGGGCGAGATGGTGTTTTTGCCGCGCATTGTCGAGGCGATGGCGCGGCAGGCGCCGCGGGCATCGGTGCAGTCCGTCTCCCTGCCCCCGGCGCAGATCGAACGTGCGCTGGAAACCGGTTCGCTCGACCTGGCCGTGGGTTACTTCCCCGACCTGAAGAAGAACAATTTCTTCCAGCAGCGGTTGTTTACGCACTACTTCACATGCATCGTGCGCGCCGATCATCCCGTCACACACGGCGGCAACACAAAGCTGTCGATGGCGCAGTTTCTGGAATACGGGCACGCCGTGGTGCGCGCGGAGGGACGCAGCCAGGAACTGTACGAGCGGTTTCTGGAGCGCAAGCGTATCCGACGTACGCCGACGCTGCTCACGCCGCATTTCATGAGCATTCCATTCATCCTCGCACGCACGGACTTGATTGCGACGGTGCCGCACGCGGTGGGCCTGTCGTTCATGCAGTCGCACGCCAACATCTGCGTGATGCAGCCGCCCCTGGAGCTGCCGAGCTTCGATCTCAAGCAGCACTGGCATCGCAAATTCCATAACGACACACGCAGCCAATGGTTCCGCGCGCTGGTGTCGTCGCTGTTCAACGACGAGGCGGACGAATGGCGCGAACCCGGCCATCGGCCCGCGAAACGCAAGAACACGAAGTAATCGACCCACCCCGAATGTTCACAATACGAACACTCGATTGCAATGCGAACACGGAGCCTTTAGGATCGTCGGCACGCGCAGGCGACGCCGTTGTGGTTTCTTTCGGCTCACGCTTGCCGATCAACCTTTGGAGACCTTCATGAAACGTCGTGTGCTGCTGCTGACTGCCGTTGCTGGTGCGCTGATGACCGGCCTGCCCGCCTTTGCGGACGAGCCGATCAAGATCGGCCTGATCGCGCCCTTCTCCGGCCCCTTTGCCGACTATGGCAGGCAGATGGAAGACGGCATCAAGGCGTATCAGAAGCTGCACGGCACGACCGCCGGTGGGCGCCAGGTGCAGATCATCGTGAAGGACACGACTGGCCCCGTGCCGGACGTCGCCAAGCGTCTCGCACAGGAACTGGTGGTGCGAGACAAGGTGGATTTCCTGGCGGGCTTCGGCCTCACGCCAGAAGCGCTGGCGGTGGCGCCCATCGCGCAGCAGGCCAAGAAGCCGATGGTGATCTTCAATGCAGCATCGTCGTCGATCACCACCAAGTCGGACTATGTGACGCGCGTATCGATGACGCTGCCGCAGGTCTCCACGCCCATCGCCTCATGGGCCCTGAAGAACGGCATCAAGCAGGTGGCGACCGTGGTGGCCGATTACGCGCCCGGCCTCGATGCAGAGAACGCGTTCAAGCAGACGTTCACTGCCGGCGGCGGCCAGGTGGTGGAAGCCGTGCGCGTGCCTCTGCGCAATCCCGAATTTGCGCCGTTCATCCAGCGCGTGAAAGACAGCAAGCCACAAGCCGTGTTCGTCTTCCTGCCGGCTGGCGAGCAAGGCGTGGCGTTCATGAAGGGTTTCCGTGAGCGCGGTCTGGCGCAGGCCGGGATCAAGGTCATCGCGACGGGCGACCTGACAGACGACCACGTGCTGCCGGCCATGGGCGACTCGACGCTGGGTGTCATCACGTCGTTCCACTACTCGGCTGCGCACGACTCGCCGCAGAACAAGGCCTTTCTGAAAGCCTTTGCCGAGGCCAACCCCGGGGCGGGCCGCCCGAACTTCATGGCGGTTGCCGCGTATGACGGCATCGGTGCGATCTACAACGTGATCAACAAGCTCGGCGGCAAGATCGACGGGGAAAAAGCCATGGCTGCCTTCAAGGGCTTGAAGATCGACAGCCCGCGCGGGCCGATCACCATCGATCCGGCCACACGTGATGTGGTGCAGACGGTCTACATCCGCAAGGTGGAGAAGGTTGGCAACGAGCTGTACAACGTCGAGTTCGACAAATTTGCCGACGTGAAGGACCCAGGCAAATAAGCCCTACGCAACCGCCACAAGGCGCTGCAGCAACGGCGCATCGGCCAGCAAATCCGCGCTGGCCGATGCATGCACGATCCGCCCTCGATCAAGCACCAGCGCGCGCTGCGTGAGTTGCAGCGCCAGACGCGCATGCTGCTCCACCAGGATCACCGCCATGCCGCCTTCATCAACGAGCGCGCGGATGGCACGACCAAGCTCTTGCACAATGATCGGCGCGAGGCCTTCCATCGGTTCATCCAATAGCAGCAGCGCGGGATTCGTCATCAGCGCGCGCGCGATGGCGACCATCTGCTGCTCCCCACCCGACAGCTGATTACCAAGGTTGCGGCGCCGCTCCTGCAGGCGCGGAAACGTCTTGTAGACGCCCGCTACATCCCAGGGGCCGGGTCGCGCCACGGCGCTCAGGTGTTCCTCCACCGTCAGCGAGGGAAACATCCACCGCTCCTGCGGCACCCAGCCAAGCCCAGCCCTCGCGCGTCGATGCGGCGGCACCTTCGCGATGTCCGCGCCCTGCCAGCGAATACGCCCGGCATGCATGCGCGTAAAGCCCATCAGCGTGGTCAGGAGCGTGGTCTTGCCAACGCCGTTGCGCCCCAGCAGCGCGAGGCTGCCACCTGCCTCCAGCGCGAACGACACGTCGTCCAGCACCACGGCGTTGCCGTAGCCGGCCGTGACATTCTCGAACGACAACAGTTCAGGCATGCTCCGTCTCCCCGAGGTAGACCTCGCGCACGCGTGGGTCAGTCGCGATCTCCTGCGGCGTACCTTCGGTCAGCACGCGGCCAGCCACCAGCACGCTGATCCGCTCGGCAAAGCGAAAGACGAGGTTCATGTCGTGCTCGATGAAAAGGATGGTGATATCGCGCGGCAGGCTGGCGATCACCTCGAACAGCTCGGTGCTTTCTCCGCTCGGGATACCGGCGGCTGGCTCGTCGAGCAGCAGGATGCGAGGCTGCGTGGCCAGCGCCAAGGCGATCTCCACCAGCCGTTGTTTGCCGTACGGCAACGCATGCGTCGGCGACAGCGTATCGTCGCCGAGCTGCAAGCGGCACAGTAACGCCATCGCCTCGTCGCGTGCATCCTTGTGCGATGCGACGGTGCGGTGCCAATGCCACGACGCGCCGGTGCGTTCGAAGATCGCGAGCATCACCGATTCCAGCACCGTCAATCCCGGAAACAACGTGTTGATCTGGAATGTGCGCGTGATGCCTCGCTTGACGCGCTGGTGTGCGGGCAGCCGGGTGATGTCTTCCTCGTCCAGCAGCACCTGGCCCGCAGTGGGCGCCAGCGTGCCGGTGAGCAAGTTGATGAAGGTGGTCTTGCCCGCGCCGTTGGGACCGATCAACGCGTGGCGCGCACCGGGCGCAAAAGACAGTGAGATATCGGAATTGGCGTGAAAGCTGCCCCAGCGTCTGGACAGGCCTCGCGTGCTCAATGTGGGCGCTGGATGCATCGTCGGCACAGTCATGCCGCACCTCCCTTGCAAGCACCACGCGCTCTGACCGCGGATACGGCAGCTTCCAGCCCACCGAGAATTCCGCCACGCGCAAATAGCACGATCACCATCAGCAACAGGCCGATCCAAAACTGCCAGTAGACGGGATTGATGCCGGCCAACACGTCCTGCGCCACCATGAATACCGCCGCGCCGATCAGCGCACCGTACAGCCGGCCTGCTCCGCCCAGCACCAGCATGATCAATAGCTCTGCAGAGCGCGAAAAACCCAGCGAATCCAACCCGACAAACTGCGTGGTCTGCGCGAGCAATCCGCCTGCAACCCCGGCAATCGCTGCGCTCACCGTGAACGCCGCCACCAGCCGCATGCGGACATCCGCACCGATGGCTGGCATGCGTTTCGGTCCCTGCTGAATGCCGCGCAGCGACAGCCCGAACGGCGAGCGCACCAGACAACGCAGCGCCACAAACACCAAGAAGAGCACGACCAAGCTGTAAACGTACGCGGTGCGCCCCTCCAGATCGAACTCAAAGGTGCCGAGCAGGTTGTGCATCGTCACACCGGAGAGGCCATCGACACCGCCCGTAAGAAACGCCATCTTGTTGGCCGCTTCATACAGCATCAGGCCGATGCCAAGCGTGACCATCAGTCGCGTCAGGTCTTGCCCGCGCACGACAAGAAAGCTCACACAAAAACCGCCCAGCGCCGCGACGATGGCGCCCGCCGCCAGGCCGGTGAGCGGCTCACCCCAGCCATGCGCCGCGAGCAGTCCGGCGGTATAAGCGCCGAGCCCAAAGAAACCTGCATGCCCGAGCGACACGATGCCCGCATAGCCCAGCACCAGATCCAGCGACAACGCGAACAGCCCGACGATCAGCACCTGGCTGCCAAAGACGAGGTAATCGGGAAGAAGAAAGAACACCGCGATCGGCACGCACCAGAACGCGATCTCGAACAGCGACCAGCGCGCGCCCGGCAAGCCATGCGCGGGCGAGCGCTCAACCGGTTGCGCAGCCCGCCTCAGTTGCTGCAGCACACTCATGCGCGCCTCCCCAGCAGACCGCTCGGGAAAAACACGAGCAGCACCACCATCAACCCGTAGATGACGAACGCGCCCACGTCCGGCACGTAGTACTTGCCCGCCACGTCGAACACACCCAACACAAGCGCGGCCAGCAACGCGCCCTTGATGGAGCCCGCGCCGCCGACTGCCACCACCAGCAGGAAGTACACCATGTACTTGATCGGAAACGCAGGATCGAGCCCGAGCACATCGATGCCCAATCCGCCGCCCAATCCTGCCAGCCCTGAACCCAGCGCAAACGTTACGGAGAACACCAGACTTACGTTGATGCCCAGCCCTGCAGACGCCTGCTGGTGATCCACCGACGCGCGCACCTGGGCGCCAAAGCGCGTACGCTCGATCAGCCACGCCAGCAGCGCCGTCATCGCAATCACCACGCCGATCAGGAAGAGCCGGTAGCGCCCGACTTCCAACGCACTATCGAACACCCGCCATTGCCCGCGCAGCATCTCCGGCAGCTCAACGGGTTGCTGCGACGGCCCCCACACGTAAGTCGCGCCCGCCATCGCCATGAAAACGAGCGCGATGGAGAACAGCACCTGATCAAGCGGGCTCGCGCGATAGAGCCGCCGGTACAGCGTGCGCTCCAGCACAAAGCCAATACCCGCGGTGACGATGAAAGCGATGGGCAGCGTCGCCAGAAACGGCACGCCGAAGCGGTTCATCAGCACCACGCACACATAGCCGCCCGCCATGGCGAACGCGCCGTGCGCGAGGTTGATGAAGTTCATCAGGCCCATCGTGACCGACAGGCCGATGCTGATCAGGAACAGTAGGCTGCCGTAGGCCAGCCCGTCGAACAACACACCCAATGCGCTGAGCATGGGTCTCCTCCTTGGGCTTTTTTCCAGCTCGGCGGCCGGTTTGCCCGGTGTGTTGCGTGGCGTCTCCCGGAGACGGTGGATCCTGCGTCTACGTCTTGGAAGCTGCCTCCGCGTCCATCTCCGCAAACACCGTCTGCGCCAGATGGAACGCATGGTTGGCTGCCGGCACGCCACAGTAGATGGCGGTCTGCAGCAGCGTTTCCTGAATCTCGTCGCGCGTAACGCCGTTGTTGGCGGCAGCGCGCAGGTGCAGACGCAACTCACCGTCGCGGCCCAGGGCGACCATCATGGCGATCGTCAGCAGACTGCGCGTGTGGCGCGGCAAGCCGGGGCGCGTCCAGATTTCTCCCCAGGCATAGCGCGTGATGAGATCCTGAAACGGAGCGGTCAGCTCGGTCTGGGCGGCGTTGGCACGGTCGACGTGAGCATCGCCCAGCACTGCGCGGCGCACTTCCATGCCCGCAGCGTAGCGTTCGCGATCATCCATGAGCGACCTCGCGTGCAACGCCGGTCGTCAAAAAGCTGACCAACGCTTCTGTGTAGCCGTCAGCCTGCTCCCAGTTGGCGAGGTGGCCGGCGGAAAGTTCGATGTATTGCGCGCCAGGCACGCCGTCCGCAATGAGTTTGGTCTGCGCGGCGGGCGTAGAGATATCGTGCGTGCCGCCAATCACCAGCATGGGCACACGGATGTTCGGCAATTGCGCGCGCAAATCCGCATCGCGAATCGCACCGCAGTTGCCGTTGTAGCCCGCGTCCGGCGTCGACAGCAGCATCGCCTTGACGATGTCGACGCGGCTTGCGTTGGCATCGCGGTAGCCCTGCGTGAACCAGCGCTCCAGCACGGTTTCCGTAATGCTGGCCATCCCGCCTTGTTCGACCTGCGCGATGCGGGTATTCCAGCTTTGCTGCGTGCCGATCAGCGCGGCAGTGTTCGTCACCACCATGCGCGGGAAGCGCTCGCCGTGATACGCGGCCAGCCACAGGCCAGTCAAGCCGCCCATCGACAGGCCGCAGAACAGCGCAAGATCAATGTTGTAGTGGTCGAGCAACGCAAGCACATCCCCGCCAAGCTGTGCGACGCCGAACGGCGCGTCGGGCACGCTCGACTGGCCGTGGCCGCGCTGGTCATAGCGCAAGAGACGGAAGTGCTGACGCAGCGCTTCGAGCTGCGGCTCCCACATGCCCAGGTTGGTGCCCAGGGAGTTCGACAGCACCAGCACCGGCTTACCCGTGGCGGGCCCATCATCGAATTCGTGATACAGGCGGACGTTGTCGTGTTCAAGCCAGGGCATGGTATCTCCGTGGAATGCGGGTTCAGGGATGGCGGCGAGCGTGTTCCGCAAGCACGCGGTCGACTGCGGCGCCCGCATCGCCAAGATAATGATTGGGATCGAGCAGCGCGCTCAGCCGTTGCGGCGTGGCGGTGCCCCAGATGCGCAGGACGTCGGCGTCTTGGGCCAGCACGTCATGCAGCGTTCTGCTCTCTTGTACGGCTTTGCGGCTGGCCGCTTCGACCACATGGTGCGCTTGCAGGCGACCAAGATCTGCGCCGAGCGCCAGCATCACGGCTTCACCAAGGATCAGGCCGTGCGTGAGGTCCAGATTCGCGCGCATGCGAGCAGCGTCAACATGCAAACCTTCAACAATCTCGCGCATGCGATCGAGCGCGCCGGCCGCAAGGCAGGCCATCTCGCGCAACGTCGCCCATTGCGCCTGCCAGCCGCCGAGCGCGCGTTCGTGCTCCTGCGGCAGCGCAGACAGCAGTGTGCTCGCCAACCCCGGCATGCGTGTGGCCGCCGCCAGCACCGTCGCGCAACCGACCGGGTTGCGTTTATGCGGCATGGTGGAAGAGCCGCCCTTGCCTGCACCGGACGGCTCGGCAACCTCGCCGACCTCGGTCTGCATCATCAGCGAGAGATCGCGCGCGAAGTGGCCCAGCGCGCCGGTCAGCAGTGCGAGCGTGGTGCCAATATCGGCGATTCGATCTTGCTCGCCGTGCCAGGAGAGCGCCGGCAGCGGCAAGTCAAGCTCGTGCGCCAGCGTCTGAGCGACGGCACGTGCATGTTCGCCCAGGCTGGCAAGCGTGCCTGCCGCTCCGCCAAACTGCAGCGCGGGCACATGCGCGCGCAACGCGGCAAAACGATCCTGCGCGCGATGCACCGCTTCCAGCCAGCCCGCAACCTTGCGCCCGAACGTTGTCGGTAGCGCCTGCTGCAACCATGTTCGCGCCACCATCGGCGTATTGCGATGACGTTGCACCAGCGCGGCAAGCGCATCCGCCAGCTTCTGCAAATCCGCTTCGATCAACTCCGCCGATTGCCGCCACTGCAGCATCAGACCGGTATCGATGATGTCCTGGCTGGTCGCGCCCCAATGCACGTAGCGCGCGGCGTTTTCATCGTGCTGCGCGACGGCGGCGGTCAGTTGCTTGACGAGCGGGATCGCCAGGTTGCCAGCGCTGGCAGCGGCGGCGCCCAGCGCATCCAAGTCCAACGTAACGTTGGCGCACACCGCGCGAATCGGCGCCACGGCTTGCGCCGGAATCACGCCAACCGCGCCCTCGGCCTGGGCGAGCGCGGCCTCCACATCGAGCATCGCGCGCACGGTGGCCGCATCGGACCACACCGCCAACATGGCCGGTGTGGAGAATGCGCGATCGAGCAGTCCGCAGGTCATGGCCGTATCAAACGCGTTCGATTACCAGCGCGATGCCCTGGCCCACGCCGATGCACATCGTGCACAGCGCATAGCGTCCGCCCGTGCGTTGCAGTTGATACATCGCCGTCGTCACCAAGCGCGCGCCGCTCATGCCGAGCGGGTGACCCAGTGCGATGGCGCCGCCATTCGGGTTGACGCGCGGGTCGTCATCACGCAGGCCCAGTTGACGCGTCACTGCCAAACCCTGCGCAGCAAACGCCTCGTTCAGCTCGATCACGTCCATCTGATCAATCGTCAGGCCCAGTTGCTTGAGCAGCTTCTGCGACGCCGGTGCAGGGCCAATGCCCATCACGCGCGGCGGCACGCCCGCGGTGGCCATGCCGACGATGCGCGCACGCGGGGTCAGGCCAAAGCGCTTGGCGGAGTCTTCATTGGCGAGGAGCAGTGCGCAGGCGCCATCGTTTACGCCCGACGCATTGCCGGCGGTCACCGTGCCGTCCGGACGCACCACACCCTTGAGCTTGGCGAGCGCTTCCATGCTCGTGGCGCGGGGATGCTCATCCCGGTCCACCACAATGGCATCGCCCTTCTTCTGCGGGATCGTTACCGGAGTAATTTCCTGAGCGAGCGTGCCGTCTTCTTGCGCACGCGCTGCGCTGGCTTGGCTGCGCAGCGCGAAGCGGTCCTGGTCTTCGCGGTTGATCTTGTAGTCGGTGGCGACGTTCTCGGCGGTTTCAGGCATCGAGTCGACGCCATATTGCGCCTTCATCAACGGGTTGATGAAGCGCCAGCCGATGGTGGTGTCGTAGATGGCGGCATCGCGCGAGAAGGCGCTGGCCGCCTTGCCCATCACGAACGGCGCTCGGCTCATGCTCTCCACGCCGCCCGCGATCATCAGCGCGGTCTCCCCCGAGCGGATGGCGCGCGCGGCGGTACCGGTCGCGTCCATGCCCGAGCCGCACAGGCGGTTGATGGTGGAGCCCGGCACGCTGTCGGGCAGCCCGGCCAGCAGCAGCGACATGCGCGCCACGTTGCGGTTGTCTTCCCCTGCTTGGTTGGCGCAGCCGAAGATCACGTCGTCGATGGCCGACCAGTCGACCTGCGGGTTGCGCGCCATCAGCGCCTTGAGCGGCACCGCGCCAAGGTCATCCGCGCGCACGGCAGACAGGCTGCCGCCGTATCGGCCGATGGGGGTCCGGATGGCGTCGCAGATAAAGGCTTCGGTCATGATTGTTCTGTCTCCAATAGTTCTAGGCACGACGCAACGGCGCCGCCGTCATCGTCTGCAGCGTATCGAAATCGAGGCCGTCGGCCATCTCGCGCACCACCAGCCCCTCTGGCGTGATGTCGATCACGGCAAGGTCGGTGTAGATGGTATCGACACAGCCGATCCCCGTCAGCGGATACGTGCACGACGGCACGATCTTGCTTTCGCCCTGCTTGGTCTGATGCTCCATCATGACGAAAACACGCTTGGCACCGATGGCCAGATCCATCGCACCGCCCACGGCTGGAATTGCATCGGGTGCACCGGTGTGCCAGTTGGCCAGGTCGCCCGTGGCTGACACCTGGAAGGCGCCAAGCACGCAATAGTCGAGATGGCCGCCACGCATCATGGCAAACGAATCGGCGTGATGGAAGAACGATGCCCCAGGCTTGACGGTGACCGGCTGCTTGCCGGCGTTGATGAGGTCTTCGTCTTCTTGCCCGGGCGCGGGCGCTGGGCCCATGCCCAGCAGGCCGTTCTCGGTGTGCAGAATGATTTCGCGATCGGCCGGCAGCTGGTTCGCCACCAGCGTCGGCAAGCCGATGCCCAGGTTGACGACCGAGCCGTCGGGAATATTACGCGCCACACGCGTAGCGATCTGATCGCGCGTCCAGCGTTGAATCTTGGCGGTGGTTTCGGCGCTCATGCGGCCTCCTTAGCGGGTTGCGCGGAGACGAGCTGCACGACGCGCTTCACAAAAATGCCCGGCGTAACGATGTGTTCGGGGTCCAGCTCGCCAAGCTCCACCGTCTCGCTGACCTGTGCGATGGTGCACTTGGCCGCCATTGCCATCACCGGCCCGAAGTTGCGTGCCGTCTTGCGATAAACGAGGTTGCCCCAGCGGTCTGCACGCAGGGCTTTGATGAGGGCGTAGTCGGCGGTCAGCGGCAATTCGAATACGTACGGCTTGCCGTCGATGATGCGCGTTTCTTTGCCTTCGGCCAATTGCGTGCCATAGGCAGTCGGGCAGAAGAAGCCGCCAATGCCGGCACCTGCGGCGCGGATGCGCTCGGCCAGGTTGCCTTGCGGCACCAGTTCCAGCTCGATCTCGCCGGCGCGATACAGCGCATCGAACACATACGAATCGGCTTGGCGCGGGAACGAGCAGATGATCTTGCGCACGCGGCGGGCCTTGAGCAGCGCGGCCAGGCCCGTCTCGCCATTGCCGGCGTTGTTGTTGATGATGGTCAGCTCACGCGCGCCATGCGCGATGAGCCCGTCGATGAGTTCCGATGGCATGCCGGCAGTACCGAACCCGCCAATCATGATGGTGGCACCGTCCGGGATATCGGCCAGGGCGGCCTCCACAGACGGACAAAGCTTGTTGATCACGTGCATTCTCCGGCAAGGGCGCCGCACATTCTCGATGGCTGGCGCAGTTCGGAGCATCGCGGGGGCCGGACATGGCCGAGCCGCAACCGGGCGGCGTGCGAGTCTCCTGTTTGACGATCGGATCGACACAGGCCTTTGCTGTCCGGCCCACGCTTATCTTCCTATATTTGTTCGCTAAGCGAACTCAAGTTCGATCCGAGAACCAATCTACGCCTACCTTCCTGAGGGTGTCAAGGCGTACGCATACCGATCAAGCGTTCGAGTAGCGAAATCGGGGTAATGCCAGTAGGCTTGAGCCCACTGCACCGCTTTCATCTTTCTTTGCATGTCTGCTGCCGATCTGCCCACCGAAAAACCCAGCGATTCCTACGTCCAGTCCTTTGCCCGGGGCCTGTCGGTCATCCGCGCGTTCAATGCTGAGCGTCCCGAGCAAACGCTCTCCGAAGTCGCCGAGGCCACGGGGCTGACCCGCGCCGGCGCCCGCCGCATCCTTCTCACGCTGGTCAGCCTGGGTTATGTCAGCTTTGAGGGCCGCCTCTTCCGCCTCACGCCCAAGATCCTCGATCTCGGGTTCGCCTATCTCACCTCGATGCCGTTCTGGAACCTGGCCGAGCCGGTGATGGAAGAACTCGTGCAGACGGTGCACGAAAGTTGCTCTGCCTCGGTATTGGATGGGACTGAAATCGTCTACGTTCTGCGCGTGCCCACGCAGAAAATCATCGCGCTGAACCTGTCTGTCGGCAGCCGCCTGCCGGCGTTCTGTACATCGATGGGCCGCGTGCTGCTGTCGGGCCTGCCCGAGGACCAGCTCGACATTGCACTGCGCGAGTCGGACCGGCGGGCGCGCACGCAGCGCACCATCACAGATGTCGACGCACTGAAGGAGATCATTGCCGGCGTGCGCCAACAGGGTTGGGCGCTGGTCGACCAGGAGCTTGAGGAAGGGCTGATTTCGCTGTCGGCGCCGATCCGCAATCGCGCGGGGGATATCATCGCCGCCATGAACATCAGCGGCCAGGCCAACCGGACTTCCGGCAAACAGATGACGAAGCAGTTTCTCGGCCCGCTGCAGCAGGCGGCCGAGCGCATTTCTGCCATGGTGCGGGTACGGACCTGACCTGAGTTAAAGGCGGCAGCGCCCAGTGCGCTGCGCGCCTCGCATCCCGACAGTTTTTTCAATAAAATTGTGGCTCCGTGGGCAAAGAGGATGTCTGTGACTCAACACACCGCCATTCACACCGGTCTGGATGTGAAAGGCCGCCAACGCCGGACGCGTGCTTCGTGCATCCTGGCGCTTGCCCTGCCGTTGCTGTCCAGCCCTGTGTGGGCCCAATCGACGTCGCTGGCGACGGCCATGCAGGAATTGACGCCACTGGCCCGCATGCTGGTGGGCGCCGCCACGGGTCGCAGCACGGCCGCAGCCGGTGTGCCTGCCCTCACGGGCCCTGCCCGCAATGCAGACCGTGCCCTCGCGCAGGCCTGCGCTGAAATCAACCGCTTCACCCCCGTCCCGCTCGACCGCGAAACCTCCCTGGCGCAATGCTCGCTGGCGCAGAAGAAGAACCTCGTCTTCGTCATCACGCTGACCAACTACGCAGCGCACTCGGCCGCCTCGCAGGGCTTTCGGCTGAATTTCGTGCCGATCCTGCAGAAGAACATCTGCAATAACGGCGACGTGCGCATCCTCACGCGCCTGGGTCTGAGCCTGGTCTACCGCTATCGCGGCAACGATCACGAGACCGTAGGCGACGTGCCCATTAACGAATCGATCTGCGGCGCGCTGTAAGCCCACGCCCTGCCCCGGGAATCCCCTGATGGAGTGCAGTCGGCTGCCATGTCATTAATGGCAGACAAAGTCTCATTTCGTCCAACGTCTGCCGGGCCCCTGCCTTGCTGCGACAGCCTTACCGGGCTGCACGCGCGCAACCCGGCAACCCCAACATCCCGCCAGTGCACTGCACCCCGCCCCGCTTGCCATCCGCCATCTGCGCCGCGTCGGCATGGACTATAGTTGGGCGTTCCGCTCGCCGTCATATGGTTATCCGAAGTCCGCGCATGCAGATCGCGCATACACCGGTATGCTCGCGGGCGATCCCCGATCCGATCTCGATTCGCACACTGTTCACCACCCAAGTCGTCAAGGAGGAAATCCGATGAAAACAAACCGACGTCTGACGCAATTTGCGGGTGCCGCCATCCTGGCCGCAGCCACCCTGGTCGCCGCCACTGCGCACGCCGATCAAGTTTCCGACATCAAGAAGAAAGGCGAACTTGTCTGCGGCGTGCTCGGCACCGACGAGCCGTTCAGCTTCCTGAAAGACCCGATGAGCCGCGAGATCGTCGGCTATGACGTCGACATGTGCGACGCCATCGCCAAGAGCCTGGGCGTCAAGCCCGTGCTCAAGCAGCTGGCCGTGGCCGCACGCCTGCCTGAACTGCAGCAAGGCCGTGTCGATCTGCTGGCCGCCTCGCTCACGCACAACAAGGAGCGCGAGGCACAGATCGACTTCTCGGTGTCGACCTTCATCACCGGCCAGAAGGCCATGGTGAAGAAGAGCAGCGGCATCACGTCGCTCGCCCAGCTTGATGGCAAGAAGCTCCTGACGGTCAAGGGTTCGACCATGGAAGCCAACATTGCCAAGACCATCAAGAACGCCGATGTGGTCTCGTTCGACAACAGCCCGCAGGCGCTGCTGGCCCTGCAGCAAGGCAAGGGCGTCGCCTACGTGAACGACGAAACCACGCTGATCGGCAACATGGCCAAGATGGGCCCAGCAGCCAAGGATTACGCGCTCCTGCCGCAAAACCTGTCGACCGAACACCTCGCACTGGGCATCCGCAAGGGCGAGCCGGCCTTCAAGAAGCAGGTCGACGACGTGCTGCTCGGCATGGAAAAGAGCGGCGAGGCGCAGAAGCTGTTCGACAAGTGGTTCGGCCCGAACACCAAGATGGCCTTCCCGCAGCGCACCTTCAAGATTTCTACCGACAAGATCGATTAATCGTTAAAGGTCGGGCCGCCCGGACGCCGTTCTGGGCGGTGAATCTCCATGCCCCATTTTGATTTGTCGATGCTGCTCTCGGGGCAGTATCACCAGTGGCTCGTCAGCGGTTTCTTCCTGTCGATCAAGCTTTCTGTACTGGCCTTCGTGCTGGCGCTGCCGCTTGCCATCGTCGTGGCGCTGCTGCGCCTGGCGCCGGCCGCACCGCTGCGCGGCATTGGCCAGACCTATGTCGAAGCCATCCGCAACGTGCCGCTGCTCGCCCACATGCTGTTCTGGTATTTCGGCGCGCCGCAGATCCTGCCGGAGTTCATCCGGGACTGGCTCTACAGCATGAACTACGAGGCCGCCAGCGCCGTCATTGCGCTCGTGCTCTACACGGCCGCGTATATGGCGGAAGACATCCGCAGCGGCATCCGTTCGATCCCGAAGGAACAGCTTGAGGCCAGCCGCGCGCTTGGGCTTTCGTTCCTGCAGGCCATGCGCCTGGTGGTGCTGCCGCAATCGCTGCGCGTGACGGTACCGCCGCTGGTCAGCCAAACGTTGAACCTGTGGAAGAACTCGAGCATCGCCATGGTCATCGGCGTGGCCGAATTGATGTACCAGGCGCAGCAGGTGGAGTCCGCCACCTTCCGCGGCTTTGAGGCGTTTGCGTTTGCCACTGCCGCCTATCTGACCATCTCGATTGCGATCACGGTGTTCTCCGCCTGGTATCAGCATCGCTACCCCGTCCGGACGCTGTAGCCATGCTCGATCTCATTCAAACCTACGGTATCTATTACCTGATCGGCCAGTACCCGAACGGGCCGCTGGGCGGGCTGGCGCTGACGTTCCTGCTGGCATCCGCCGGCCTCGTGCTGGCGCTGCCGATGGGCATCATCCTGGGTCTGTGCCGCGTGAGCCCGATTGCCGCGCTGCGCTGGCCAGCCACCGCGCTCGTCTACGTGGTGCGCGGTACGCCGCTGCTGATGGTGATCTTCTGGGCGTATTTCCTGCTGCCTTCCGTCACCGGCCAGCGCACGGATCAGTTCAGCACCATGCTGACCGCGCTGGTGATTTTCGATGGCGCATATCTGGCGGAGATCGTGCGCGCGGGCATCCAGGCGTTGCCGCGCGGGCAGATGGAGAGCGCCCGCTCGCTCGGTCTGTCGTACATGCAGGCAATGCGCCGGGTGATCCTGCCGCAGGCGCTGCGCAACATGCTGCCGTCGCTCGTCAATCAGCTCGTGTCGACCATCAAGGAAACCTCGCTCGGCTACATCATCAGCTTGCCCGAGGTGTCGTTCGTGGCGGGGCAGATCAGCACCGCCGTGATGGTCAAGTCCGCCGAGGTGTACGGCCTGCTCGGCATCAGCTACTTCATCATGTGCTTCAGCCTCACGCGCGTGGCGTTCTACCTTGAGCGCCGCCTTGCAGCTAGCGCCCCGACCAAACCATGAACATGATCACGATCGAACACGTCGACAAGTGGTACGGCGATTACCACGCGCTGGTCGACATCAACGAAACCGTTGCCAAGGGCGAAGTGGTGGTCGTGTGCGGCCCGTCGGGCTCGGGCAAGTCGACGCTCATCCGCACGCTGAACCGGCTCGAAGCCATTCAGAAAGGCCGCATCGTCGTGAACGGACACGAGGTGCATGCGCCCGGCGTGGACGTCAACGTACTGCGCAGCGGCATCGGCTTCGTGTTCCAGCAATTCAACCTGTTTCCGCACCTGACCGTCATGCAGAACTGCACGCTCGCGCCGGTGCAGCTCAAGCGCATGCTGCCGCAGGAAGCGAAGGACTTTGCGATGAGCCTGCTCGAACGCGTGGGCCTGCCGCACAAGGCCGGCGCCTACCCCGGCGAGCTGTCGGGCGGCCAGCAGCAGCGCGTGGCCATTGCGCGCGCCCTGGCCATGAAGCCGCCCGTCATGCTGTTCGACGAGCCCACCTCCGCACTGGACCCGGAGATGGTGAACGAGGTGTTGCTGGTGATGAAGGACCTCGCCCGCGATGGCATGACCATGGTCTGCGTCACGCACGAGATGGGTTTCGCACGCGAGGTGGCCGACCGCGTCCTGTTCATGGACCAGGGACAGGTGCTGGAGCGCGCCACGCCGGAAGACTTCTTCCAGCGCCCGCAGCACCCGCGTGCGCAGCGCTTCCTGGCAGACATCCGCTCGCCGTGGAGCGAACCGGCCTGAACCAAGGCGGCGCGCAAAGAAAAGCGGGGGACGATGTCCCCCGCTTTTCTTTGCCGCTTGCTTAACCCTGTTCACGATCCGTAGCGAGCGGTCCGAGGTTGGCCCGAGAAGCGCAGCCGTACATGGGTACGGCGAGCATCACAGGGCCAAGATCGGACCGCGCAGTAGGATCGTGGGCAGAGTTATTGGATCGCCTTGTCGTTCGGGTGTGCGTACAGCTCCTTCATGCCGGCCGTCATCGGGTAGTTCAGGTTCAGGCCCTTCGGCGGAATCGGCGACAGGAACCACTTCTTGTACAGATCGTTCGCCTTGCCCGACTTCATCAGGTCGGCAATCACGTCGTCGGCCACTTTCTTGAACGCCGGATCGTCCTTGCGCATCATGCAAGCGTAGGTTTCAGTCTGCAGCGGCTTGCCCGTGACAACCCAGTCAGCCTGGTTCTTGGCCTTGGTGCGCTCGCCATACAGCAGCGGCTCGTCCATCACAAAGGCCACAGCGCGGCCCGATTCCAGCGTCAGGAACGCCTGGCCGTGATCCTTCGCGAGGATCAGGTTCATCTTGTCGGCGTCCTTGGCTTCGCCGTTCATCTTCTGCAGGATGCGGTCTTCGGTCGTGCCGGCGGTAGTCACCACGGTCTTGCCCTTCAGATCGGGAAAGTCCTTGATGCCCGAGTCCTTCTTCACCAGCATCAGCATGCCGTAGATGAAGATGTTGTTCGAGAACGCCACCTGTTTCTGGCGCTCAAGGTTGTTGGTGGTCGAGCCGCACTCGAAGTCGATCGTGCCGTTCTGCAACAGCGAGATGCGGTTCTGCGACGTGATCGGCGTGAGCTTGACCTGCAGCTTCTTGCCCACCGTCTTTTCCACACCCGCGACGATCATGTTGGAGATCTCTTGCGAGTAGCCCGTGATCGTATTGGCGTCAGCCTGGTACGAGAACGGAATCGACGACTCGCGATAGCCCACCGAGATCACGCCCGATTGCTTGATCTTGGCCAGTGTGTCGGCCGACTGCGCCTGGGCGCCGGTCGACAGCACTGCCAGCGCACCGGCCGCAGCCAGCGTCAGGCCACACAGAATACGTTTGGTCGAATGCAAGGTCTTCATGCTTCCCCTCCTATGGGTGTGTTCGCTCCAGACTGCTTGGGTTACGAGTTGGCACGGGCCAGATACGCATCATCGGGCCTGCGCGCTCGGTCTTTTGAATCTTGTTCTTGTGTCACACGGCCAGCGCATACGGCACTGGGGAAATCGCGGGCTTGCGACCGGCAATCAGATCGGTCAGCAAGCCTGCACTGCCCAGCGCCAGCGTGAAGCCCAGTGCGCCGTGGCCCACGTTTAACCACAACCCTTCCACCGGCGATGCGCCCACCACGGGCACGCCCGTTGGTGTTGCAGGGCGCATGCCAGCCCAGGGGGCGGCATCTGCACCCGCATCATTCGCCCGCATGGCGCCCGGAAACAGCGCGCGCGTTTCGTCATACAGCGTCTGCGCACGGCGCGTGTCCAGCGCCGTTGACCAGCCCACCAAATCAGCCATGCCCGCCACGCGCAGCGTCTGCCCGATGCGCGCATAGACGATCTTGCGCGCAGCATCCGTCACGCTGATCACCGGGGCAACATCGCCCTCGCCCAGCGGCAGGCTGATGCTGTAACCCTTCAGCGGATACAGGCCCGGGTCGATGCGCAATGGGCTGAGCAGCCTGGCGCTGGTCACGCCCGCTGCCATCACCACCGCATCGGCGGCAACTTGCTCGCCATCGGCCAGTTTGAGGCCGCGCACACGGCGCCCTTCGGTCCACAACGCTTCAACGCCGGTATTGAAGCGCAGCGTCACGTTCGGCATCGCGCGCAGACGGTTGAACAAGCCGACGCAAAGTTGGTGGCAATCGGCCACGTCTTCGTCGGGCGTGTAGATGGCGCCGACAATCTGGTCGCGCACGCCGGCAAGCGCGGGCTCGTGGGCGACCGCCTCATCGGCGGACAACGCATGCTGCTCACACCCGAGCGTGGCCTGATAGCCGACCTGCGCGCGGGCCGATTCAAATGCCGCAGCATCGCGGTGCACCACCAGCTTGCCGCGACGCGCAAAGCTGAACGCCAAGTCCGGCAGCGCCTCCCGCAACGCTTCCATGCGTGCGCGGCTGTAGAACGACAGCGCAAGCAGCTCACGCGTGGTGCGATCGGCCCGGTCACGATTGCAGGCCGCGATAAAGCGCAGCCCCCAGCGCAGCAACGCCGGGTCCAGCGACGGCTTCAGCCGCAGCGGCGAATCGCGGCGCAGCAGCCAGCCCGGCACGTGCGAAAGCACACCGGGGCCCGCCAGCGGCGCCACATAGCTGTAGCTCAACTGGCCGCCGTTGGCGTAACTGGTGCCTTCGCCCGGGCCCGAATGCCGCTCGACCAAGGTGACCTGATGGCCTTCCTGAGCCAGCGCATAGGCCGTGCTGATGCCGATGATGCCGGCGCCGACTACTGCTATTTGCATGAAGAAGCTGCGTATTTTGGAATGTCGGTGCAGCTTAAGGAGCCCGGCGGGGGTTGGGCAAATGCGGAGTTGTTGGGGGGGATGTTGTGGGGCTATGGGTTTTTGGTTGGGTTTTTTGGACTGGTGGTCCATCCCTTGTTTCATCCCCTGCCGGGGCTGACTCACTTTTCTTTGTCTTGCCAAAGAAAAGTGAGCAAAAGAAAGGCGCGCCCGAGATGGCGAAAGACTCCTTGAATTTCTGTCGCAGAGAGGGGAAGGGAAAAACTCGCTTCGCTCAGACAGTTTCCCTTCCTTTTTCCTCTCTGCAACAGAAATTCAAGGCGCCATCTAGGGCCGGTACGTCAAAGGCCAAACCAGCGGTGGGCCGACGTGTGCGTGCTAGGCAACGCACGCCGGATGCGGGGATTGATTTGTCCGCCGGGCGAAATTCCGTGCGTGAGCGGCGGGTGACGCAGCGCCGCTTGCTTGCCGCTAGCTCGCCCCGAGCCTGAAGACGCTCACTGCGCGACGCAGGTTCCCGGACTGCTCCTGCATCGCTTGCGCTGCGGCGGCGGACTCTTCCACCAGCGCGGCATTCTGCTGCGTCACCTGGTCAATCTGACTGATTGCCTGGCTCACCTGCTCGAGGTTTTGGCTTTGCTCGTCCGACGCCACCGCAATTTCAGCAATGATGCTCGACACACCTTCAATGGCCACACTCACGCGGGCCATCGCGGCATTTACGCCCGACGCCTGCTCGGAGCTGAGTTCAACTTTTCCGGTGGATGCCTCGATCAGCTCCTTCACTTCCTTCGCAGCCCCTGATGCGCGTTGCGCCAGCGATCGCACCTCGCCTGCCACCACGGCAAACCCTCTGCCCTGTTCGCCGGCTCGCGCGGCCTCCACGGCGGCATTGAGTGCCAGGATGTTGGTCTGGAACGCAATACCCTCGATCAAGCCGGTGATCTCGGCAATCTTCTTGGAGGCCGTGCTGACCTCGCTAACCGTTTGCACCATCGCGGTGACTTCAGCGCGTCCGGCTTCCGTCATCTCTCTCGCGCTTGCCGCGAGCGACGTGGCTTGACGCGCGTTATCGGCGTTCCGCTTGACTGCCTCGGTCAGCTCCGTCGTGCTGGCTGCCGTCTCCTCGATCGAAGCCGCCTGTTGCTCGGTGCGCGTGGACAGGTCCATGTTGCCCGCCGCAATCTGGCCCGCGGCGCCCGCCACCGACTCGGTTGCAACGCGGATGCTTCCAACCGTACCCACCAATTGCTGCGTCATGTCAGCCAGGGCTTGCAACAGCTTGCCGGTCTCATCCTTCGAGTTGGCAGCTTCCACCCTCGACAGATCCCCTGCTGCCACACGGCTTGCGATCCCGACCGCCACATGCAATGGCCGGGTGATGCTCACTGTCAGGAAATAGGCAAAAACAAGGCCAAGCGCCAAGATCAGCCCTTCCAGCACCATCAGCAACGTGCGGCTCTTTGCGGCGCTGGCGTCGATGTCCTTCGCGATGTCGTCGATGGACCGGCGCTGCACCTCCAGCAGTTGACGCATGATGTCCTGATACGCATTGGCACCCGGCACGAAGATTTGGTCGAGCACCCGCTGGGCTTCGTCTGGATTGCCCGCGGCCTTGGCCGCGTTGATGGCATCCCGCGCGCTCAAATAGCCTTTGCGCAGCTCGCCGATCTTGGCGAACAGCGTCTTCTCTTCTTCGGTGGACAGCAGCGCTTCCACCTTCTTCTGGTACTCGCCCGAGGCCTTTGATGAAGCCGCTGCCTCTTGTGAAAAATACGGCCCCAGCGTGGGGTCAGCGCTCTTGGCGACCGCAATGGTGCGGCGGATACCGACGACCAAATTGGCATACCAGTCGCCAATCAGACGCTCCTTGAGCAGCGGCTCATTCATCATGGCCCGCGTCGCCGTCGCAGCATTGTCGAGACGCCAGATTGCAAGGGCGGTGATGACGACAGAAAACGCCAGCACAACGGCAAATCCGAAGGCAAGGCGCTTGCCGATTCCCATGTTCCTGATGAGCTGCATTCTGTTCCGTTCCCTTCGCCACCCGCGTGGCCCTAGTCTGTTGATGCTCTCCGCCGATGCTTCGTCGGCTGTAAAGCAGTCCGGAGCGGGAGTTCAGCGCCGGAGCAGCAGCCAAGCGATGTGCAATAGCGAAAGCGAATCGGCCAAGAAATCTTGATTGGGCTGAGGGATGCGAAAAACCCTCCACTCAAAGAGGCCCTTCTTCCCTATCGGATCGAAGTGGAGAATCTGAACCCGCGTCTAACGGGCAGTTTTCGCTCAGCCAACTCGGTGGGGGGCGGAAGCCAGCAGGCCACACTCCGTCAGGGCTGCTCTTTACGCGGGACGGGCGGGGCCAGCAGCATGCTGGCCGTGAAACACGGCGCGTTTTCGTCTCTGGCCACTGCAAGAAGGCGTGCCGCAATGCCTTTTCCCTGCCCCAGCGCGGCTGCCATGGCAGCGTCCGTCGAATCGAAATCGGCCGAGGGGTTATGGAAACGCTCCAGGCGCGGATACATCATCACGTCGTCTTCTCGCGTGCAGACGAAGCCTGTGTACGAATAGCCGCGGCGGCGCCTGGTGCCCGGCACAACGAGCACGTGTATCGCACAGCCGTAGAAATGCTGAATCTGCCAGCCCGGCATCATTTCCCCCGTTTCTCTTTCCATCTCGTTGTTGCTGCAATATCGCTGGCCGCGCCTGAACGCCGCATCCCACACCGCGTCTCCCGCCGCATCACGTTTCGAATGGCCTGGCAGCGGGAGCGCGGAGCAACACGAACGCGCTTTGGGCGCGCGCGTGCTAAGCCACCTGGAAGTGCTTCACAGATTCCGCCAGCAGATTGCCTTGCTCTTCCAGCGCCTGCGACGCCGCGGCCGCCTCCTCAACCAGCGCGGCATTGCGTTGCGTCATCTCGTCCATTTCGGAAACCGCCGTATGGATCTGCGCAATGCCCTGGCTCTGCTCCGCGCTGGCAGACGCAATGTCCTCAATCAGGCACGTTACGTTGGCCACTGCAGTGGTGACAGATCGCATGGTGTGTCCCGCGCGCCCTACGGCAACATCGCCTTCGCGCACATGCTCGAGCGACGACTCGATCAGCTCTTTGATTTCCTTGGCCGCAGAAGACGAGCGCTGCGCGAGCGTGCGCACCTCGCTGGCCACCACCGCAAAGCCGCGACCCTGTTCACCGGCACGGGCAGCCTCCACCGCAGCGTTGAGCGCGAGGATGTTGGTCTGGAAAGCAATCCCTTCGATGAGCGCGGTGATCTCGTTGATGCGCACCGACCCTGCGCTGATCTTGCCCATGGTCTCGACCATGTTGTCCACCTCGTTGCTGCCTTGCCGGGCAACGTCCGATGCGTTGACAGCCAGCGTGGCCGCCTCCCGCGCATTGGCGGCGTTCTGCTGCACCGTGGTGGTCAGCTCTTCCACGCTGGAGGCCACCTCCTCCAGTGCCGAGGCTTGTTCTTCCGTGCGGCTCGACAGATCAACGTTGCCACTGGCGATCTGGCTGGATCCGGCTGAAACCGACTGCGCTGCATCTCCCACCTGACCGATGAGCGTGCCCAGGCCCTGGCAGATCTGCTTCATTGACGACAGCACGCTTCCACTGGGCGCGGTCCCGAACGCGTCCTGCTCGCGGAAATCGCCGCCTGCAATGCGGATGGCAATGGCGGCGAGGCTCGAGGGCTCCGCTCCGAGTGCGCCCAACACGCTGCGTGCGATGGCAACGCCCAGCACCCCGGCTGCCGCAAACGCAAATAGCCCTGCCACGACGGCTATCCACATGGCTGTGGTTGCATACGCCTGTGCCGATTCCACCGCCTCGCGCGATCGGGTGGATACGAACGTGTCATACGCTTCAACAGCCTTGCCGAGCGCGGCAAGCAGCGGCACGCATTCCCGGTTGATCTTGTCGATTGCGGCGTCGCGATGGCCGGTTGCGGCCAAGTGCGCGATGGCCAGCGCAACAGGGCCGTACTGGCTCTCGACCGCGCGAATGGCGCCTACCAGGGTGCGGGTCTTGTCGGTGGCATCCGGGCCGTTCGTGGCCTCTTCTTCCAGGCGCGCCAGTTGCGCTTGCACGCCGGCATGGGACTTGGCCACCGCGTCTGCTGCGGTGCGCCGGTCTGCATCCGTGTCGGCGAGCACGAGGTTGCGCGCGGCAACGGCTCTTCGCTCGACATCCAACTGCACCGCCGCAACCAAGGTGGACCTAAGGTACAGGCCGCGCTCGAAATTCCCGAACTTCGTACTAAGCGCGTTCAACTGATAGCACGTCATGGCAGCCACGATCGCCACCAGCACGGCGAGCGCCGCGAACGCGGAAAATAATTGTGTCCTGACTTTCATACTGCTCCCCATCCAAAAGGAAAGTCTTTCTCTGAAGATTTTTTTTCAAACCACCGTACGGCCTGTGCCGTTCAAACTGCATTGCGCTGTTTTGCGATGTGCTGCCGTTTCTCTCCTGGTTTCACTGCTGAATCACGCGCCTGAGTGCGCGGCTTGCATGGCCCCATCGCTCGACTCGCTCTCGGGCATGAAGACCGCAAAGACGAGGACGGCCGCGACGGCCACGGTTGAAAGTGCGAGAAACGCGGCGGCAAAACCGAAGCGGTCGACCAACAGACCGCCGGTGAGATTGCTGAGTGCAGCGCCAATGCCCACGACCAGCGAAACGGTGCCTTGCGCAAAGTTGAAGCGCCCCGTGCCGCGCATCGTGTCGGAAAGCATGACGGTGATCACAACGCCGAAGATGCCGGCGCTCACACCATCCAGAAGCTGGATGGCAATGACGGCGTAAGGACTGCTGGTGAGTGCAAACAGAACGCCGCGCACCGGCAGGACCGCCAGCGCCACAAGAAACAGCTTCTTCCGGCCGACCCCGGCCTTGATGGCACGACCGACACCGGCAGCTACCACCACCATCACCAACTGCGCCGCGATCACGCAGGCGCCCAGCCAGAGAACACCCTTGTGTGGCGCTTCTACGGCAATCATCTGCCCCGCAAGCGGCAGCATGGCCGCATTGCTCAAATGGAACAGCACGACGGTGGCGAGCAGCACCAGCAGATCGCGCCGTTTGAACACGTCCAGAATGGGCTGCGGTTGCCCGGTCCCGCCTTGCGTGTGCAGCACTTCGCTGCCGCGTGCAACCTCATAGTCAACGTCGGCCGGCCGTATGAGCGCCGCCGCAAACGCGCTTGCCACCGAGAAGACGCAGACGATGTAGAAGAGCCAGAGCGTGCCTGCGTAGTGCGTGACGGTGGCGGCCAGGACCGCGCCGCTGAAGTTGCCCGCGTGGTTGAAGACCTCGTTGCGGCTCACGCGTGCGGGCAACCGGCGGTGGCCGACGATCCCAAGACTCAATGACGCGAGGCACGGCCCGATGACCGCCGAGACCAACGCCAGCGCAATCTGGGCGTACAGGATGACGGACCAGGTGGGCGACCATGCGATCAGCATGCAACCAAGTCCGATCACACCGGCCGAGATGGCCATCATGGCGCGCTTGGCGCGCACGGCGTCTACCAGCATGCCGGCCGGTATCTGGGCAACGGCACCGGCGAGCCCGCTTGCGCCCACGACAAGACCGATGTCTGACGAAGACCACTGTTGCGTCCCCTTCAGGAACACCGCCAGAAACGGTCCGACGCCGTCCCGGACATCGGCCATCAGGAAGCTCAGTGCGTCGAGGCCCCGCAGGCTGCGTGTGGAAGCGGTACGGCCGCCGTGCAGATCCAGGTTGGTGTTGGCGGCGACAGAATGCATCGTCATCAGGCGGCGCTCGCCCGGTCTGTCCGGGTAGCTCGAGGGGCAATACCGTCGCTGGCCAACGCGATCTTGTCCACATCGAGCGTACTGGCCAGCGCGCTCGCGACGAGTTCTCCCCACGCATGCACCCGGGTGCCCGGTGTGAAATAGCTCGACGCGTCTTCAGCGGCGCGCACGGCCATGCGCAGCGAAGTACCGCCGCCCAGCAGCGCGCCGCACAGTTCGCCCCCGGGACCATAGAGCGGCAGCACCACCGTACCGATCATATCGACCGGTACCCGTTCAACGTCTCGCTCGTTATCGTTATGGCGGCCCCGATTGCGTTCGCGTCCGTCGTCGACGATGGTCTTGCCGTCTTCGGCTTCAATCGCAACCACCGACATCACGTCGAGCCTGAGTGGCGCGACGCCTTTCACACGTACCGTGTCGCCTTGCATGACGTGCTCCGCAACGCTTGCCGACAAGTGCGGCGGGAAATACACCTGCCAGATACCGTCGAGAATGAAGCCGTCCAGGTCACCGTGTTCGTTCATCAGGAATTGCGTGACAGAGCCTTGTGCTTCAGTCGGTCGTGCCGGGTCGATCGGATGCATCAGTCGTGCTTCAATCAAGTGGGAGGTGGAAAAGCGGCCGTGAAGTTGCGCCGTCTCGCAGACCCGACCAGGAGCGACGGCCTGCAGAACGGTGCGGTATCGGGCGGGCCCGTTCTTGCAGGACAGGCGCTATGGGAAGGGGCAGGACCGACGGGCACAGCACGACATGCGCGTTGCGAAGCGCGCGCGGGGGACGCGCAGCATGTCGAGCTTGAGGGGTGGACTGGATTCGTTGCATGGTTCACTCCCGTCGCGGGGCAGTGAATCCATTGCAAACGCTGTGCCATCCCAAAGGCCTTGATAGGACAAGGCCCCGGTGGCAAGTCGCTCCCGGGGCTGTCCGTTTGCTTGACACCCAGGTGTCTGTTTTCTTGACGGGCTAGCTCAACCCCAGCGCCGCCATCTTGGTGTAGAGGGATTGACGGCTGATGCCCAGCCGGCGCGCGGCATCGGCCCGATTGCCGTTCGCCAGCGCGAGCGCATGGGTGATGACCGCTCGCTCCACGCGTTCCACTGCCTCCGCAAGCGGGAGTTCGACAAGCTCGGCAGGCAGTGCGCGCCCGGGCACTGCAGGTGGCTTGCGCAGGAACAGCAGATCGTCTGCCGTGATGGCAGGCCCAGGCGCCAGCGAACAGACGCGCTCCATCGCGTTCTTCAGCTCGCGCACGTTGCCGTGCCACGCGTGCTCGACAAGCAGGCGCTGCGCCTCGGCGGAAAGATGCATGGGGCGCTCCGTCGCGCGCACTGCCGAAGCAAGGAAATACTCGGCCAGGGGCACGATATCAGCCACGCGCTCGCGCAGGGGCGGCAGATGGAGCGCGACAACATTGAGCCGATAGAGCAGGTCCTGGCGGAACTGGCCCGCTGCCACCATCGCATCGAGATCGCGATGCGTGGCGGCCACCACTCGCAAGTCGATGGGTACGGCCCGGTTGGTGCCCAGCGGCGTCACCTGACGCTCCTGCAGCGTGCGCAGCAGCTTCGCCTGCATGGCGGTCGGCATGTCGCCGATTTCATCGAGCAGCAGCGTACCGCCATGGGCGGCCACCAGCCTGCCGATGCGGTCCGAGGTGGCATTGGTAAATGCGCCCTTGCGATGCCCGAACAGTTCACTTTCGAGCAGGTCATGCGGAATGGCGGCGCAATTGACGGCAACGAACGGACCGCCCCGCCGATTGGAACAAGCGTGGAGCACGCGCGCCGCCACTTCCTTGCCTGTTCCTGTCTCGCCGGTAATGAGCACCGTCGCGTCGGTCATGGCAGCCCGGCCGACCATCTTTTGCACGGTCCGCATCGCGGCGCTGATACCGAGCAGTTGAGGTCGGTCGGCTTCGGGCGCGTCCACGAACGGCGCACCGCTGTCCGGAGTCATGGCGCACGGCTGATTGGCCGAGAAGATCCGCTCCAGCAGCACTGCGATGTCGCGGCGCCCGACCGGTTTCGTCAGATGCTCGAAGGCGCCCAGGCGCATCGCGCCGATGGTGTTGTCGCAACTGGCGTATGCAGTAAGCATGACGACCGGAAGGGTCTTCAGCGCCGGTCTTTCGCGCAGCGCCTCAAGCACATCGAGGCCATTCAGATCGGGCAAGCGGAAATCAAGAAACACGCAATCGGCGCTCAGCCTGTCGCCAAGCATCTGCAGGGCGGCCTTTCCGGACCCGGCTTCCACAACACGATGCCCGAGATCGGTCAGCGTTTCGGTCAGGCCCTCCCGGAATGCGTCGTCGTCATCGACTACGAGGATGGTTGCCATGGCACTTCCATTACGAATGAGGTGGTCTTGGAGGTCTCGTCCAGCCATGCCCGGCCGCCGTGTGCAGCGGCGACCTCGCTGACCACGGCCAGGCCAAGCCCCGAGCCATCCGGGCAACCCGTCACGAACGGCTCGAAGATGTGCTCGCGATGCTCAGACGGCACACCGGGGCCATTGTCCGACACGGTGATCCTGAGGCTCGGCCGTATGCCGGTATCGGTGCGGGTTGCGCGGGCCGTCACCGTGCCGCCGGAGCCTGCATGGCGGATCGCATTGATCAGCAGGTTGTCGAGCGCCCGCCGCAATTGTTCCTGATCGAAGCGTGCCGGACCGGGCAGTCCGCCGCCGACGTCTGGAATGTCGCACGTTGAAACCAGGGTCACGCGCCTTTGCTGCGCAAGCTCCTGATACGCGCCGACAACGCCGTCCAGCCACTGCGCCACATCGGCTTCTTGCACATGCAGGCGCACCGGCTGTGTCAGCGCCAGCAGGCTGGTCAATTGTGTTTCGATGCGGCCAATCTGCTCGAGGATGACGCGAAGCGCTTCCTGCTGCCGAGTGCTGTCCCCGGCCAGTGCGTTCTCCGCCTTGAGCCGCATGGCCCCAGTCGGGTTACGTATCTCGTGTGCGACCTGCGCGGCCAGCTTGCCCAGCACGCTGAACCGCTCAGCCTGCGCCAGCCGCTGCCCGAGTCTGGCTGTCTCTTGCTGCAGCGCTTCCGCGCGCGCCACATAACCATTGAACGCATCGACGATGCGATCGAGATCCGGTTCACCCACCAGCGGCAGGCGTGTGCCGTCTCCACGGGGCGGCAAGGCCATTTCGAGTTGCCCGAGTTGACGCTTCCAGCGGCGCAGCACAACCCCAAAGGCCACCGCAGTCACGAGAATCCCGGCAAGCACGATGGCAAGGCCGGTCACCAGCTCTCTGCCGGTTTGCCCCAGCGCGGGCTGGGCTCGCATCATGGTCCAGACGAACACGTCTTGGTGGCCCGGGATCGGGCACGCGGCCACAACCACGGCATCGTGCCCGGTCACCACAGCGTCTGTGGCGGCCTGCTGCCCTTGAAGGCCAGTTTGCAACGTGCGGAGGATCAGCGGAATTTCCGCCTCCGGAATGTCCCGCTTGATACCGCTGCCCTGGTAGGTCGGGAAGGAGTAAGCGAGAAAGCCGTTCTGGCTGAGCGCCGTGCGTGATGACCAGAACCCGCCCTCCACGCCCGGCGCCGAGGCAAGAACGACCTCGAGAATGCCGCGCATCAGGTCGGCACTGGCAACCGCATCCGCCGGCAGTATCGATTGACGATAGCGCGACGCTACGGCTTCACAGGTCGCCGTGGCCTGCAGCTTTGTGCTTGCCACGTGCCGGTCTGCCGCAGAGCGCGCCATCACCCAGACGACCACCAGAAGCGTGGCACAGATGATGGCGACAAGCCCCCACAGGACAGCGAGCTGAGCGGAAAACGACGGACGTTTCATCGAGATGACCATGACGGCGCAACAGAACGATTGAACCGGTTCTTGGCCGTGAACAGGCGGGAAGCAATGCGAGCGGGGTCGAGCATCGACACCTTGAAAGATGCGAATCGGTAGGCCAGCTCAATGCGAGTTGGATGTAGGTGTGTCCTGGCGTTCATTGAACCGCGCTCAAAGGAGAGTTTCTCTCGGCAGGCCTTTCATCCGCCTTGCAGCATGCCCGTATCTCGACCCGGCACAGTGCGCGTGCGCTCATCCCGCTGTCATGACAGACACGCGGCTGGCGCAGAGGATTCCATCAAGGCCTCCAATCTAGCCCAGGGCACCACGCACGAGAGTTTGCGCAAATGCATTCAACACGGGGCCAAGCCAATTCAATCGAATCTGCCGATTCACCTTCCATAGCAGCGTTTTCTAGCGAACGTGCTGATTTAAACGCCATCGTTGGGGAGCATCCGCCAGCTCGGCATGCACGTCTGCCGAGCAAAAAGCTCGGGGCGCGGAGTTCAGAACGCCATCCGCCGAGTAAAAAGCCCGGGCCGTCGAGTTCGGAGCTCCAACCGTCGAGCAAAAAGCTCGGGCCGTCGAGTTCAGAGCCCCATCCACCGAGCAAAAAGCTCGGGCTGTCGAGTTCAGAACCCCATCCGCCGAGCTCGGAACGCCATCCATGGAGTGCAAAGCGCCGATCGCCGAGATCAGAGCTCGAAATTTTCGAGCAAGAAGTGCCGAGTGCCGAGCTCGAACCCTCACCCGTGATGCACAAAGCCCGAAGCGCCAGCCTCCAGGCCCCGATGACGGAGTAAAAAGCATCATGGTGTTGCTGCAAAAAGCAGCACGCGCAGAGCAAAAAGCCTCGCGGCTGGCGCTTGGGGCGCGGTGCGCGAGGCTTGAAGGGTCGTGAACGGGGGTTGAGGTGTCGCGGGCCGGGTTCCGGACGGCAGCGGAGGCTGTCGGCCAGCCTTATTGCAACATGAACGTCTCGTACTCCAGCCGATCCAGCTTCCGGTCGAGGATCACCAGGCTCGCCATCACAACCAAGAGCAGCGACACGGCAAATCCGTATCCATACCAGGCCGGCCCGAGCTGCAACGTCATCCACGTCAACACGCCGTTGAGCACCACAAACGCCGCCGTCAGCGCCAGCACAACGCGGCGCCGGTCGAGGTAGAAGAAGATGTTCACCACGCCCAGAAACACCACCTGCAAGCTCGCGGCAATGGTGTCGACATACAGCAGCGGCAGATACAGTTCGGAAATCTGCAACGCCCGCAGCACCGACGCCCCCACGGCAAACAGCACCAGCGCGGCCATCGCCTGAATCTTCACGATCTCGTACAGGCCGGCGCGAATGGTCTGCACCATCGTGTTGCGCATGTCTTCGATGTGCTCAAGCGATGCCCCGCCCCGCACGGCGTCATAGAAGGCGTCGTAGTACTCGACAAAGTCCGTCTCGATACGCACCAGGAACACCGCCATGCCGGGAATGATGCCGAGGTACGCCAGGAACACCGGAATGTCGTAGATGACCGAGGCGTGCAGCGGCCCGATCACCTGCTGCCCCGTGCCCGGTGCGTACCAGAACATGAACTTGTCGAGCCAGATGCCGAGGTTGTAAAGCAACCCGATCAACATGAGCGACGGATACGCAAACCGCTTGTCGAACACCTCGAACGACAGGAAGCGCCGCCCGCTGAAGTTGCGGTAGATGAGCGCGGCCATGCCGATCAGCAGGCACAGTTGCCCCGTGACGAAGCCCAGCAGCAGCCCTTCCAGCCCCAGCCGGTTGAACAGCAGCGCCAGCAGCACGGTGAGCGTGTAGCCAACCAGGAAGATCCACACGATCGCCTTGTACTGCTTCATGCCCGACAAGAAGATCACCGCGATCCAGATGTTGGCCATGACCACGAAACCGGCCAGCATGAGCAGCCGGTAGATGGCCGATTGCTGCGGAAACGCAAACACGATGACGAGCAGCCCCAACCCGCCCGCGACGAGCGTCATCACGAGCGACACGGCGTGGTAGTTGGGCAGGATCAGGTCGTCGCGCTTCTCGAACAGACGGTCGGACGTAAAGCGCGTGAAGGCAAGCTGCAGCGGCCCCGTCAGGATCAGGCTGACCGCAATCAGGTAGGTGACCGACACCTGGAACTGCGTGATGAGCGAGCCGGGAATCACGAACGGCAGGCTCAGGATACCGATCAGCAGAATCCCGACGATGGAGAGAATCCACGGCCCGGAGCTGATGATGCCGGCGTAGGTGTAGGCGCGCAGCAGCCCGAGCAGGCTGTCGCGCTTGAGCATCTTGCGCAGCTCAAAACCAATGCCGGCCATTAGCGGGCTCCCTCATTTGGCTTGTTCTGCTGAGCGTGGTGCGGGCAGGCCGCCGCAGCGACAGAAGCGGCCTTGGCGCCGTGCTCGGTACTCAGGTCGGGCAAGGTCTGCAGGCGCGTATACAGCTCGCGGTAGCTGCCGACCATCATCTCTTGCGTGTAGTAGCGCTCGACGCGAGCGATGCCGGCTGCCTGCGCTGCATGCCAGCGCGTTTCATCGCGCAGCAGCGTCAGCACTTCAGCGGCCAGGGCGGCCGGGTCGGCAATGCGCACCACGGCGCCGGCCGCGCCCAATGCCGCGTCTTCACCGTCCAGGCCGAACAGCAGTTGCCGGCACGAACCCACATCCGTCGTGACGGACGGCACGCCCGCGGCAAACCCTTCCAGCACCACCAGCGGCAGCGCCTCGCTGATGGAACTCAGCACCAGCACGCCCACCTTCGGCAGGATGTCGTCGATCTTCTGGAAGCCCAGAAACTTGATGCGGTCGCCCAGGCCCAGGCTCTCCGCCAGGCTGTGGCATTCCTGCGCGTACTCCGGATCTTCGTCTTCCGGGCCGGCAATCCAGCCTTCCGCGTCGGGCATCTCGCGCGTGATGGTCAACATCGCGCGAATAAACGTCTTCACGTCTTTGATCGGCACCACCCGGCCGATCAGGCACATCACGCGCGGCACGCTGGCCTGTCGCTTCTCGCGCAGCGCAGCCAGGCGCGGCAGGTTGATGCCGTTCGGAATGCTGCGCGTCTTCTCGGCCGGTGCACCGTCAATGACCTGGCGCTGCCGGTTGCCTTCGTACAGCGCCACGATGTCTTCGGCCGCGTCGTAGCAGACACGGCCCATGGTTTCGAAAAAGCGCACCCACAGATCGCGGAAGTAGCTGATCTGCGCGATGTCCTTTTCGAAGATGCTGCGGTTGTCCCGAATCCACTGGCTCTGGAACAGGTCGATCTTCCGTTCCTTGGTGTAGATGCCGTGCTCAGACACCAGCAGCGGACGCCCGCGCCTGTAGCGCAGCAGCGCGCCCAGGAACCCCGCATAGCCGGTGGAGATGGTGTGGAACACCTTCACCGGGATGAGGTTTTCGGCAATGCGCACGAGCTGCCACAGCGGCTTGTGCATGATGCGCACGGTCCAGAAGTAGTCCGTGAACGACGGGTCGGTGCAATAGCGCCGGTAGGAGTCCGTCATCATGTCCCAGGCGCGGTGGCTGTAGAGGAACTGTTCCTCGGCCAGCGGGCCATCGTCGCGCAGGTCGGCAATCGAGGCGCGAATCAACTCGGCCGTCTCGTCCTTGTTGGCCGGATTGCGCAACGCGTCGTGCAGCTTGCGCGAGCGCTCAAACGCGGCGGCGTCGCCACCACTGGCCTGCACCAGCGGCGGCGGCGGAAAGTCGTACAGGTAGTGGCACTCCAGGTGCACCACGTTGTCGGGAATGGCGTAGACGGGCTTGCCGTAATCCTCACGGCGGCTGCCGATGAAGACAATGGCAAAGCGGATGTCCGGAAACGCCCGGATCATCTGGTTGACCCAGCTCGACACCCCGCCGCTTACGTAAGGGAAGGTCCCTTCGAGCAGCAGCGCAACGTCGGCAGACTGGGCGCGCGGAAAGTGGTCGTTGCTCATGATGTCCAGTAGCGCAACAGCGGGCGCAGCAACGGCAGCGGAGAACGGCTGGAGAACTGCGCCAGCGCCGCACGCGCGCCGCCATAGTCACCGCGCAGGTAGCAGGCTTCGGCCAGCGGAGGCAGCAGGCGGTCACGCGGGAAGCCGAGGGACTCGGCGCGGCGCAGGTGGGACTCGGCCACATCGGGCTCGCGGCGCGACAGGGCAAGCCGGCCGCGCATGTACCACAGCGCGGCGTTGTCCGGCTGGATGTCGAGCGCGGCGCTGGCATAGCGTTCGACCTGCTCAGCGGTGTAGCGATACACGTCGCCCTGCACCAGGTTCTGGTAGATCAGCTCCCAGTACAGGTCGGCCAGGCGCTTGTTGATCTCGTAGCGCGCCTCGGGCGTGGTGGCTTCTTCCAGGCGCGGCAGCTCGGCCAGGATCTTCTGCGTGAGCACCTTCTCGGCGTTGTCGAGCATGCCGTAGGCGAGCAGGCGGATATCGTCCACCGGATCGGCCAGCAGGTCGCGCAGCACGGGGCTGGCAGTGCGCGTGGGCATCGACTGCATGGCCACCAGCGCGGTCATGCGGCTTTGCACCGGCGCGCGCTCGTTGTTGAGCTGCGCACGCAGCCGCGCGCCGCCGCCATGCGTTACGCGCGAGATCAAATGCGCAACAAACACCGGCAGGCCCACATCGGCGATGTCCTTGTCGTCTTCGGGCCTGGGGAACAGCTTGGCGAGCAGCAGGCTGCCGAGCACCAGCAGGGATCCCGCCACCGGCACGAAAAAGCACAGCGCCGTCAGGTAGCCATACGTCCACACGAACGGCACGCGGTAGCGGCGCGGCAGCAGGCGCCAGGCAGCCAGGCCAATCAGCGCCGCGGCAGTGCCCTGCAGCATCAGGCACGACAGCAGCAGCGCAAGGCTGTTGCCGGCATGCAGTGCCATCACCACTGCCGCGATCTGGGCCGAGATGCCGCCGAGCGTGAGCTTAAACATGGTCAACCTGCATGGCCGTCCGCCCCTATCCCTCGAGATGGCAGCGCGCGAGGAAGCGCTGCAGCGCTTCGCCCGGATGCTCGCCGGTCACATGCAACGTCTGCACGCTGATGCGCCCGCCCTCGAAATCCACGCCAAACTGCGCGCGCAAGCTGTCTTCAATACGCACCAGATACGCCGACACGGCACCCGCGCCTGACAGCGGCATCAGCGTGATGATGGCGCGACGGTTCTTGCCGCTCGCCTGCCAGACAACGTCGAGCGCACGGCGGCTGCGCACCACGCTCTCGAACAGCGCGTCGCTGGTCTCGTCCTGATCGAAGATGAGCGCCACCACCGACGAATCGATGCCGGTATCGCGATGCAAGCGTGCCAGCCGGCCGAGATCGAGCGCGAACTCGTACGGCGCGTCGGGCACAAGATCCAGGATCTCGGAGCTGACGGTGAGGTGGCGCACGCCGTCGGCGTAGTAGCCAAGCAGCACAAGCAGGAACTGCAGGTTTTCGTACGACAGCGAGAGGAACGGCATCTGCTGCACGACCACCAGGCCGATCAGCTCATCCGCGCCCGAGAGCACCGGCGCGCACGCCACGTAGCGTGAGCCGTCTTCGGGGTTGTTCACATTCCGCAGCTCGGGCGCCTGTGGGTGGCCCAGCGTGTGGGTGTCGATGCAATGGCGGATCAACGGATCATCGGCAACGATGTCGAACGGCGTGCCCACGCGGGCCACCGGTTCGGTATCGATGCGGTTGCCCGTTACGCGCACCATGGCCGCCACTTCCAGCTGGCAGGCCTGCGCCGTCCATTGCAGGAACGGCTCGGCGCCGGGCAGTTGCGCTACGTCAGGCGCGTTGTCGCGCGTGCCGTGCTCGCGCGCGGCCAGCGCGATATTGCGCAGCTGCGTGAGGGTGTCGCGCAGCGTGGTCGGCTTGGCCAGCAGGTCGTTCTCCAGACGCTCGTGCGAGAGGCGCAGCAGGAAGTGGTTCTTGGTCAGCGCCGACAGCCGGTCGTTCAGGTAACCGTTGACGGTGCGAGCGCGCGACAACCGCGCACCCCAGATGTCGCCGTACTGCCCGCCGATCAGCACGAGCATCAGCCCGCCCAGGAAGTACATGCGCGGGAAACTGCCGGCAGCGGCCGTCTGTCCGTAGAACACGGCCCAGGCGCCCAGCACTACCAGCGCTGCGAGCGCGCCGAGCAGCGTGCCGTAGCGCAGCGCCAGGATCAGCGGCACCAGCCAGATCCACGGAAAGCCATGGCCGAGCAGCAGCGGGTTGTCCGGCACGAACAACCAGACGACGCCAATGGCCACCACCACCGCGCCCAGCGTTTCAAGCACCGCGCTCGGGCTGGACACGGCGGGCGCAATCAGGCGCCCATACCATGTCGACGCGCCAATGCCCTGCGCGTTGCGCCGGCGCTCGGTTCGCCCACCCTGGCCGCGCGTATCGGCGGCGGCGCGGCCGGCCGATTGAGCGGATCCTGCCGACCCGGTTTTCATCAGCCTCGGCCCAGCGGCGAAAGCAGCTCGCGCAGCAGCTTCTGCGCCACCGCCGACACGGCATCGCGGCTCCAGCCGGTGCGGCTGCCCGCTGCGCTCCAGATCACGTTGCCGGTCTGCACGTCAATCACTTGCAGCGTGATACCCACAGCGGGCTCGCCATCCACGCCGACCTTGTAGCGCCATTCATCCACGGCGCCGGTCAGGGCATAGCGGGCCTTCTCGCCGCGCGCCCAATCCAGCGCACGTGCCACGGCCTCGCGCTCGGCAGGCTCGAACAGCGATTCGCTGTTCAGGTTGGCCGGATACTGCTTCAGGTTGGTGAAACCACGCGCCTTGAGAATGCTCGCGGCAATCGTCTCTGCCCGCAGGCCGGCCTGCGGCGTTTCGGTGTAGTTGACGATGGGCAGCACCACCCACGCATCCGACGCGCTGGTCGCCGGCGCACGTGCGCTGTCGACCACCGCGCAGGCGGACAACGCCAGCGCCGCACCAACGCCCGCTGCCAGCGCCAGCCAGCGCCGGCGGCCGGCTTTCATCGTGTTGATCAAGGGTGTCATCGCGTTCTCCCTGGAGTCTTCCGTTGTGTGCTTCATGTCGTTTCTTCCCCGTTGTCTTGTTCTTGCTTGTCGTTAGTACAGCCAGCGGTAGCGCAGGCCGATCTCCGTCAGCGGCGATGTCCCCGCGCGCGTAATCGACTGGTGCTCGATGTACAGCGCGAGATGATCGTTGCCAAACACGCTGCCTGCCACGCCAAGCTGGGCCTGCACGCCCCACCCTTCGCGGTTGTCATGCAGCATGCCCGCATCCATAAAGGGCCGCCATGCGCGCGTGTAGCGGTCCAGGTAATCCGTGCCGAAGCCAAATAGCATGCCGAACTGGTTGAACGAGCGCGGCATGATCTGGTCAACGTCGGGGGCGGCTCCCGAAGGAAGCAGGCGCGCCATCAACGGGCTGACCGTGCCCGTTGCGTTGTAGCGTGCGACGGTACCAACCACGCGGATCGTGTAGTCCGGATATTCCACCCGGAAGCGGTGGCCGATTTCGCCATCGAACACCATGCCGCTGCCCAGGAACGAGCGATCCTGCCCGTAGAAGCGGTCGCCTTCCACGCGAGCGCGCACGTATTCGTTTTGCGTGAGGCGCCAGTTGTTGCCGATCGAGAACAGATCCTTCACGCCGCCCACACGCAGTTGCGGCGTTTCATTGGCCGGCTGGTTGCGACCGATCGAAAGCTCGGTGCCCACCGGCCCAACCTGCCCCAGCAGGCCGTCCAGCCGGAAGGCGTATAGCGAGCCCAGCCCCTGGCGCCAACCCACCGTGCCCTTCCACTGCGTGTTCTGCGTCTGGTACTGCGAGATCCAATCCACCTGCCGATCCTGCGCGGGCACGCCGGTCAACTGCGTATCGTCGGTCGAGCGCTGGTTCCGCTGGGTGGCACGCACGAGCATGCTGTAGTGATCGGTCACGCGGATGCCGGCGGCGGCGCTGCTCTCGAAGTACGTCAGCGGCGCCTGCTTGAACCACGTCTCGCGTGGCTCCAGCGCCTGCGCATTGGTCAGCAGCGTCTCCTGCACACGTTCGTGCAGTTGCTCGTCATCGGGTGCGGTGGTCAGCCCTTCAAACGACAGACGCTGCGCCTCGCCGAGGCGGTCCGTCATCACGTTGGCATCGATGCGGTTGTAGAGCGGAATGCGGTCAGGCGTGTCGTCAAGCAGGCGGTTGAGCGTCTGCAGATCGCGCTCGGCCAGGGCAATGGAGATCTCGGCATAGGCCGGGCGCGTCATGCGGCGCGTGTACTGCTGCAGCAGCCACGCGCGCGCCAGATCATTCGCCTCCTGCGAGAGCGCCCAGCCCAGCGCGGCCTCCTTGGCCACGGCGGAAACAAGCTGATCGCTCACGCGGGCCTGCTTGCGCTTGTCGGCGGGAGTCTGTGGCGGCTCGGGCGGCAAGGTGTCGATATCGCCCAGCTCAGACTTATCCATCGCCGAGCGGCCACCTTCGCGGGCCAGCTTCGTCGCGCGGCGATCATCGCGCAGCAGCTCGATCAGCAGACGCTGCGCCAGGTCGCCAGACCCGAATGTTTGCGCCAGTGAGATGCGCCGGGCGCGCAATTCAGCGCGTGCATCTTCTTCCAGCGGCACCGCATCGCCATCCCCCACCGTGACGCGCGTGCCGACGCGGCGGCCACTTGGCAGCTTGGTCTTGTCGCTGCCTGTCGTGTCTTCAGCGCGCCACAGCAGCCACCACGCCTCGCGGCGCAGCGCCCAGGCAGCATCGGCCTGACCGGCCATTTCGCGCGCATCGGCATAGGCCAGCAACCAGAGCGGATCGGTCTGCATCGACTTGCCCTGGCGGCCCAGGAAGCGCAGCGCCAGGTTGGCGTCAAACAGCTGCAGGCCGGCGGCAGCGTAGGCACCCCAGTACGCGGAATCGTTTTCGGCCTCGCTACGCCAAAGCGCCAATGCGCGCTTGAGCTCGGCGTTCTGTCCGGAATCCAGCAGGCCCCACAGGAAAGCGGCCTTCACATCGCTGCCCGCATCAGGCAGCGACACAGCGCGCCGCAGGTCACGCATGGCCGCATCCCACTGACCGCTCTGGCGGAAATACTCGGCGCGTGCGCCCAGCACGCCGGCGGATCGCTCGGCCGCTTTGCGCTGTTCCGGCGTGAGCGAGGCCAGCAACCCGTCGACGCGGCGGAAGGCGCGCGCACGCGTGTAGTAGTAAATGGCCTGCTGCAGGTGAACCATCGTGCCGTCCTTCCGGAAGGCAAGTTCAGCCAGACGGCCAGCATCGATGGGGCTGGCGTCGTAGAAATCGATCATCGTTGTCAGATCGTCTGGCTCAGCCTTGCCGCCGATCAGCAACTGTCGATACGCCTCACGAGACAGATCATCACGCTGGTTCAGACGCGCGAGCTGGGCGAAGGTCCGCCAGTAGAGGTCATCGGCTGGCGTGGCCGCCTTGTCTGCGGCCTGCATGGCGGCAAGCGCCTGCGCGAACTGCCCGCGCACGTACAGGATGTTCGCCAGCTTGAGCGCGTACTGCGCGTTGGGGCCGAATTCTTTCTGCAAACGCACGTAGGTGTCGTAAGCCTGATCGTCTTTGCCGGCGCGCTCGGCCAGATTGGCGTAGCGCTCCAGCACCACCTGGCGGTGCGGCCCGCGCGCGATGCTGTTCAGATACGCCAGCCCTTCCACGGGTTCGCCCAGGCGCTCGTACGCCGCGATGATCTGGTCGAGCAACTTCATGTCGCCCGGGTTGCGGCTTGCCTGGTAGCGCAGTCCCGCCAGATAGGCGTGGTCTTCGTTGAGCGCGGGCGCCAGACGCAACACATGGTGCCAGGCCGCGTCATCCCCAGTGGATTGCGCGTACGCCAGCCAGTAGTTCAACGCCGCCATCGGTTGGCGGTTCCACTCGGCCACCTGCGCAGCACGTTCGGTCCAGATCTTCAGATCGGGGCGCTGACGCACGGCGGCCTCGGCCACGCGCATGGCGTCGTTCAGATTGCCACTGCCCATGAAAACCTGGAACGCGAGATCGTAGTCTTCCGCATTGAACGGTGCGATCCCGCGTGCGATGGCCTTTGCGCCGGATGGTTGTGAGGACGAAGCGGCATCGTCAGCCTTCGGCCCATCCGCCACCGGGCGAATGCGCGCAGCGTGGCGCTGACGACGCGCCAGGCCTTCCGGGCCATCCATGAACACCAGGTCTGCAGGGCTTGGCAGCGGTTCAGGCCGGCCTGCGAATGCCCAGTCATGACGGGCGACACCGGAGGCCAAGGCAACACCCTCCTCCGCCTGATGCCACGACAGCCGCAGCAGGCGCCGCGCGTATTGGTCTGCCAGATCCGGCCGGTTACATGCCATCGCCAGGCGCGTGAGAAAGCGCAGCGTTTCGGTATCGTCGATCAGCGGGCCAACTCGGCGTTGCGCTTCTGTCATGGCATCGTCGAGCAGATTGCCAGCCTGCAGTGCCTTCAACCCGGCGATGAAGTAGCGGCGCTGTTCGTCGAGCGACTTGGCGGTCGCCTGCGCGGCAAAGTTGGCGGCGGCAGCGGCGCGGTATTCGCCCACACCCAGCGCAATCTCAGCAGTACGTGCCTGCCATTGCGCGGCGCGCGCCACGTCCTGTTTTGCCAGACGCTGATAGAACTGGATGGCAATCGCCCCCTGGTCCAAGCCACGCGACTTGGCGGCGAGCATCTCCAGCTCGGCCGCAGTCCAGCGATAGTCCAGCGCCTGCTTGAGCAGACCACGCAGATCAACCAGCATGGCGGCGCGTTGCGGGTCGTTCGGTTGCAGCGCGTAGGCGCGTTGCTCTCGGATGGCGATATCAAGCAGCAGCGCTTCACGGTCGAGCGTCTTGTCGCGCAGCGCGCGCATGCGAGCGACCATGGCTTCGGCTTCTGCCAGCCGGCCCGTGCGCACGTACTGGGCAGCCAGCACGCTCAAGAACTCGCCGTCGTTCGGGCGCACGCGCAGCCAGGCTTCCAGGTAGGCCACCGACAGCGCATCGACCTTGCCGCCCTCCAGCAGGCGCGCCTCCAGACGTTCGCGGGGGAACATCAAGGCGAGCGCCAGCCCGATCAGCGCACCCAGGGTGCCGATCAGCCAGGCTGGCAGCAGCCGTTCACGCGGGGTCAGGTCAGCAGACCACATCGATACGTTGGTAGGTCACGGTTTGCGCAGCAGCTCCTGTCAGATCTACACGCACGGTGTTGTCTTGCGCGCGGGCGGTGCGCGCTGGGTTGCCGTTGACCTTTACGCGGCAGGCACCTGCGTTGGCCAGACGGACGAACGGCTTGTAATAGCCGCCCGCCTCGAAACTCAACTCATTACCGTTTCGTGCGAAATTGCGCACAAAGGCAGCGGCTTCCGCAATGTACGCCGGCTTGGCTGGTTCCGCCTCCGGTGCAAGCGTAAAGCGTGCGGCGCCGTCATCAAGATGGATATAGATGCCGCCGGCCGCCTTGTCATACCCAACCACTCCCTGCGCATCCGCCAGGCGCGGCGTACCGTGCGCCATCCAGCGCAGCTCGCGCAGATCGCCATCACCGCGCACGACCCAGGTGTTGTCGTCACCGACTTCTCGGGCGATGGCCATGTTGCGGAAGTCCAGCACCTTGACCACATATTCGGTCGAATAGATCGGGAACACGGGCTGCGACAACGCGTAGTCATAGACCTTCTTCAAGGCCTTGAGCGACGCAAGCTTGGTGCCCGAATACATGTGGTAGTAGATGTTGATCGGCTTGAAGCGATACGGAGTGTCCGTCAACTGCAGCGTTTCAATCAGGCGATCGAAACCATAGAACGGCCCGGTCCAATCGTTTGTATAGACGTTCTCGTTCTGGTTTGGCGCAAACACCTGGTAAGCCCCTGGGCCCTTGTCGATGCCCAGCGGCGCAATCTCCGTCCATGATGGCGAACTGCGCGTGATGGTGGTATCGCCCCCGTTCATGTTGAGCACGCCTGCGTCCCAGGCCATGCGCACGGCAATCTCGGGGGGCTGGCAGTCGCCCGACCACTGCAGGACCTTCACGCGCTTTCCGGGCGGGGCCAGACGCTCGTTGATGTAGTTGATGGAGCCCGCTATCTCGCGGTCGAGGCTGAACTTGTAGCCGGGAATGGACAGCGTGAATGCGGTGTCGCCACCGCCCTTGTCCGCACCCGGACCTTCCTTGGCCCGATCAGCAGCGGCGCCGGGCACGGTGCGGCTCCAATCAAACGGGTGCGAATAGGTATGGGTGCCCAGTTCGACGTACGGCAGCGCGAACATTTGGCGCGCAATTGCTTCCAGGCGCGGCGTCAGCTTGGGGTAAAGGCCGCTTGCGCCCACCTCGCCTTCGATGACTGACAGTGTTGTCGGGATGCGGTACTTCTCCCACACGTCCTGCAGCAGCACCTCGCCGGAATATTCGGGGCCGGGAAACTCGGCGCGTGAGGCAAAGCCGTCGCCATCCACGTGCACGAGCATGAGTCGGCGGCCGTTTTCAGAGGTCACATCGGGGATCGGCATGTCCGGCAGCGCCAGCGCGCGGCGCAGGAACTCGATCGGCTGGACAACCCAACGCGCCTGCTCAACGGTGTCCATGGAGAACACCGCGTATGGATTCAGTACGTAGCCGCCCCAATCGGTAATGGCAGCGGCATCAAACTCAAAGTTGCCCGACTTCAGCCGCAGCAGCGACTGCCCATTCGCGCTCACCTTGATCGGCTGCGCTTCACGGCGCTCCGGTTGCGGCGCCATCTCAAAACCCATCATCTTGTCTTGCGACACCACCGACAGCGGCCCGTTGGCACGCCCACGCACCAGCTGCAGCTTGAACATGTCGGCCATGGTGCCGTCCACCGGCAGGCCGAACTGGTTCAGAAAGGCGATGTGCACGCCGTCATGAATACGTTGCCGCACCCACGACGACAGCGCCGCCACCTGCTTGATCGGACTGGTATTCACCCACACCACCACGCCGGCGTAGCGGTCGGGCGGTACCGAAGCGGGCAGCGGCTTGTTGATGTCGGCGTACTCGACGTCGTAGCCGAGAAAATTGAGTGGCGTGGCCACGAAGCGCACGCCCTCGCTGGTGTCAATGGTGGTACGCGGGTCGCGGTCCTGCAGGATCAACACCTTGCGCGGCAACACCTCGATGCGCCCCACGCCAATGGTCGACAGGTCGGGATCGGTCACGTACGGCACCACGCCCTGCGCCTTGATGCGCTTGGCCGTTTCGCGTGCACAGGCACGGTCGGTCGGCGGGCAGTAGTCAATGGCGATGACGGGCAAGTGGTAGTCGTCGCGAATCTGGCGTACATGGCCCATCAGCCATTCGCGGTCCGCGTCGCTCACATCCTTGTACTGCTTGCTGCCCTGGTCCCAGCCGCGATACAGCGATTCAAACGCCACCGCATACGCCTGGTCGTGCACCTGAGGCAGGATCTCAAACCCGCGGTTGAATATCAGCTTGGCGTCCGGATAGCGCGCCTTGATCGCGCGAATCACCCGCACCATGCCGGCTTCCTGCGCCGCGCGCGAGGCGTCGTCCTTGGCCACCAACTGATACGAGTCGAGCGTATCGAGAAAGAAGCCCCGGTAGCCCTTGTCCCACAGCGGCTTGATGACGTGTTCGACATAAAACGCCGGCCACTCGGGCTGGGCCTGGTCCACCACGCGCGAGGCCCACGCCGCGTTGCGGCCCAACAACCAGGCCTTGGGTAATTCCTTGTACCAGCTGCGCTCTGGCGTGACCTCGCCCACGCTCACGTAGGCGTACCACTGCGTCTTGGGTGTCTTGAACTGCGATGGATCGAACCCGTGGTCCGGTTCAACGACAACGGCATCGAAGGCGCGCAACTGCGCCACGGGCGGTTTGTCGCCGTAGTACCACGCGATGTTCGGCGCGCTGGCCGAGACCGAAGATGCAACCGCAGACACACCGGACCCGGTGGTGGCAGACGTTTGCTGCGCAAACGCCGTACAAGGCATCGATACGATGGCGGCGACAAAAAGCCCTGCCAACCGTGCGATCGTCCCTGCCGTATTCCCCCGTTTCCCCCCGGTGCGCCGCTGTAAACGGCTGAGAACCCACATGAACTGGCACTCCGCTATGCAATTATGTGCATTAATTAGGCCGATCTGCGCCGGCACTGAAGATCGGCGCCTCTCATAACGCCGTACGGAACCGCTATTTTTCTTCCCGGCCGCCGCCCGCAAACGCAGGCCCCGCAAGGCATACCGAGACAATGTGTCCGAAGGTGAAGTATCGCCGATGCCATGGGTACACGGCAAACCACATTTTTGATGGCCGCCCACCCCCCTCGGACATAAACAATTGTTTGAGATCAGGCGCGCACGCCGTGGTTTGACAAAGCGATTGGGGCTGCACCATGATCAGTTGAAGCCACATTTCACGCGACCGGGCAGTTGTCGCTGCGCAACGCCGCGACTTGCCCGGACGGCCCCGCCACCATGTCCGCCCTCATCCTTGCCCTGCTGATCCTGATCAGCGCCTTTTTTTCCGCTTCTGAAATCGCCCTCACGGCGTCGCGGCGCACGCGCCTGCAAACCTTGGCCGACGACGGGGACACCCGCGCCCTGCGCGTGCTGCAACTCAAGGACATGCCGGGCAACTTCTTTACCGTGGTGCAGATCGGGGTGAATGCGGTCGCCATCCTGGCCGGCGTCATCGGCGACAGCCAGATCTCGGGGCCGCTCGCCGCGGCGCTGAGCGACTGGCTGCCGGCAGCCCGCGCGGAACGGATCGCCAGCATCGTCGGCTTCATCATCGTGACGGGGCTGTTCATTCTTTTTGCCGATCTGCTGCCCAAGCGCCTGGCCGTGCTTTATCCCGAGCGCTGCGCGATGTCGATCATCGGCCCGATGCAGTCGTGCCTGCGCGCGCTGCGGCCGGTGGTGTGGCTGTTCAATGGGGCGGCCGACATGTTCCTCAAGCTGTTTGGCGTGCCAACGCACCGCGTCGACCAGATCACCACCGAAGACATCGCCGCCATGGTGGGCGCAGGTGCCGAAGCCGGCGTGCTGCGCAAGCACGAACTGGCCATGATCGAAAACGTATTCGAGCTGGAATCGCGCACCATCACCTCAGTGATGACCGTGCGCGACGAGGTGATCTACTTCACGGTGGACGAACCGGTGGAGTCGATCAAGATGAAGATCATTGCGCAGCCGCACGCGGAATACCTCGTCTGCCGCGAAGACATCGACTCGGTGCTCGGCTTCATCGCGTCCAAGGACATCCTGCAGCAGATCCTGTCGGAAGAGTCCTCCGCCGTGATCCGCAACATCAGCAAGCATTACGACAAGAATCTGCTGGTGCTGCCGGACACGCTCAACCTGTCTCAGGCGCTCACGCGCTTTCGCGAGATGCACGAGCGCTTTGGCGCGGTGGTCAACGAATACGGGCTGGTGGTGGGCGTGGTGACGCTCGACGACATTGTCGGCGCGGTGATGGGCGACATCCTGTATCTGGGCGAAGACGAGCAGATCGTGCGCCGCGATGACGGCTCATGCCTGATCGACGGTGTCACGCCGCTGGGCGACGTCAAACGCGCCTTCGACCTCGACGACCTGCCCGGCGAACACCACGTTGAAACCCTTGCCGGGCTGGTCATCTACGCCCTCAAGCGCATTCCCAAGAAGAGTGAAACCGTCGACATCGGGCCGCTGCATATTGAAGTGCTCGATATCGACAACCACCGGATCGATCAGTTGCTGGTGTCGCGACGCATCGATCCACCGGCAGGGGCCGCGCCCTCGGCATCGTGAGCGGCAAATACTTCCTTGGCGGCAAACATGCCGTTGAGCGCCGCCGGGAAGCCCGCGTATAGCGCCATCTGCAGGATCGTCTCGGTAATTTCCGTGCGCGTGAGCCCCACGTTGAGCCCCGCCGCAATGTGCACCTTCAACTGCGGTGCCGCGTTGCCCAGCGCCGTGAGCGCGGCAATGGTGGCGATCTCGCGCTCGCGCAGCGTCAGGCCGGGGCGGCAGTACACATCCCCAAACCCGAATTCGACGATGTAGCGGCCGAGGTCGGGCGAGATGTCGGCCATGGCCTCGACCACGCGTTCGCCGGCCACATCATCGACTTCCTTCAGCTTTTGCCAGCCCCGTGCGTAACGGTCGTCTTGCAGGTTGGCGTGGTTTGCGGCTGGTGCGGTGTGCGTGTTCGGTGTCATGCGCGTCCTCGTTCGGTTGGCGTTTCGGCTGGCGTTTCGATTTGGAAGATGAGGAAGCAGAGCCTGACGCGTTTTCCACGGCTTCAATCCGAGCCCGGATGCCGTCGTAGACGACGAGTTTGACGCGCAGCACGGCCAGCGTTTCGGCCCGCGCGCGCAGCTCCGCTTCCAGCGCCGCAGCATGCAATTCCAGCAGGCGTTGGCGCGCCGACACACTTTCCAGACTGTCGCCCTGCCGCCGCAGCGCGGCGTACTCCTGCATCTGCGCGATCGGCATGCCGGTATCGCGCAGACGCAGCAGGAACTCAAGCCACGTCATGTCTTCGGCACGGAAGACACGATGGCCGTTATCGCGCCGCTGTACGCTGTCGAGCAGGCCGATGCGCTCGTAATAGCGCAGCGTATGTGTCGACAGGCCGGTGGCTTCTGCAACTTGGGCGATGGTCAGGAATGTGGTCATGAACGGAGCTTAGAAGTTAGAGCGCACTCTAAGTCAAGCGACTTTACGCGACTTTTTCCGGACCGCACAAAACAAAGCGCCGACCCCCTGTGAGAGGCCGGCGCCGTGGTGTGCAGAAAAACTGGCGGACCGCCGTGGATCAGCCGCCCACACCGTACGCGCTCTTGTCCTGCTGCTTCGGACGATGGTCGCGTTTCTTTTTCTTCTTGTGGTGCTGTGCCTTCTTCTCGCCTGCGGCCGGTGCCGATGCTGCAGGTGCCGGCGCAGCGGCGGCCGGCGCAGCGGGTGCCGCCGGAGCGGAAGCCTGCGCAAATGCGCCGGCGCTGAAGACTGTAGCCACGAGGGCAGCCAGGAGCTTGTTCATCGTGTTGTCCTTATAGAAGAGACTGGTTTGTGGCGCGTTCCGGTATCGGGGGGAGCGGGACCCAATGCGCTCCCACGCCTGCTGTGCAATGCGCGGCTCGACATCGAAATGATCCGCGCATCACCACGCAGTGTGGTGTAGGCCCTACCGGTTGTCCACCCGAAGCCTGACAGTACGCCCATGCGCACGTCATGGCCTTGATGTGTCTCAACCCAATCGCAACAGACTTTTCGGTAGCCGCGAAACGTGCCTTGTTACGCGCGCTTACACCGTGGGCAGAACGCTTACAAACGGCGGTCAGCGCGCTCTCAATGTGAGACGTTTTTGGAGGCATGGATCGCAAATGGGACGAGATCCATGTATCTGGAGTCCCAACATCCCGCTTGTATCTGATTAAGGAGTCTCACATGAAAGTCGCTCAATCCCTGGCCGCTCTGATCGTTGCTGGTGCCTTCGCAGCCCCCGTGTTCGCAGCTGGCACCGCCTCCGCACCGGCCGCCGCACCTGCACCGGCTGCGACCGCTGCAGCGACGACCACCGATGCCGCTTCGGCACCGAAGGCTGAAGCCAAGCACGAGAAGAAGCACGCCCACAAGAAGGCCCACAAGGCTGCAGCCAAGTCGGAAGCCAAGACCGACGCCGCTTCGGCACCGAAGGCCGATGCGCCCGCCAAGCAATAAGGCAGTCGCGCCATAAAAAACGCCGGGACACTCCCGGCGTTTTTTTTGCCTGCTTGGCACCGCATCAATGCAAATGCGGCAGACGCTTCCTGCCTGCCATCGTGATCGAGCAACCGGGCGGTTCCACTAGAATGGCGTGCCCGCCGTTTCCTTCGCTCACATTCCTTTCGAATTCCTGCTCTCTCATGCCGCTGTCTTCGCGCGCCCTGCCCCGCTTTGCGTTCCTCCTTCTGATGGCCATTGGCGCATGGAGCAGCACCGCCCGAGCCCAGACCGTACCCGCCGCCAGCACGGAAAGCAGCGCAAAAAACAGCGCCGAAGCCAACGACTGGAGCATTGCTGTCGGCCCAGCGATCTACATGTCGCCCAAGTACCCAGGCGCGAAATCGAGCTTCGTGTTTCCGTGGCTCGATCAGGAGATCGAATACAAGCGCCGGTTCTTTTCCAAAGGGATGGACTTTGCCGGCGTGTACCTCGCCAACAACGACACGTGGCAGGTGGGCGGCAATTTCCAGTTCGACCCGACGTGGCGCCATGCGCATGACGACGCGCGCCTGAATGGTCTGGGCAATGTCAACGCCACGGTGCGAGCAAAGGCGTTTGCACAGTACACGGTGTCGTTCCTCACGCTGTCCACCGATGCGGAGCAGGACATCCTAGGTAACCGCCAGGGGTTGATCGCCAATGCCGATGCCTACGCGAGCGCGCCGGTCGGCCGCTGGCTGTTCAGCCTTGGCACCGGCGTGTCGTGGACGAACGGTCAGTACATGCGTACGTTCTTTGGCGTGGACGATGGGCAAAGCGCCCGTTCGGGCCTGCCGGTATTTGCCACGCATGCAGGGCTGCGCGACATCCACTTCAACGCCATCGTCACGTGCAAGCTCGACGACCGGTGGACAGCCAATGGCTCGCTCACTGTTGCGCGGTTGCATGGAGATGCGGCCGACAGCCCGATCACGCAGCGCCGCCAGCAGACCACAGCCATGGCCTCGCTCACGTACCGGTTCCGCTGACATCGCGCCCAAGACCGGGCGCTGCGATCTGCGCAATCGCTTGCGCAGGCAGGTGACGTTTGCCTCGCACACTGTGCACACGAGGCAATCTGCCTATGAGATCAGAACTCGGCCTGCGCGCCTCTCACCCAAACGGACCATGCTTCCTTTTCACAACAGGCATGCACGTGGACTAGCGCAATCGCCCTGGTTTTTTTGCTAGTCTGTTTGGCAAGCGGCGATCACTTCCGATCAATGCGCGGGCAGTGAACGGTGTCTTCCCACCGGCGGCGGACACCGCAAGACAGGAGGGCTTGACCATGTTGCGGTGGATTGCAAACTGGGCCTTGAGCCACGCACCCTCTCCCGAGAAGCAGGCCGAACGCGCGCTAAGCGAATTGCGCATGGAGCTGTACCAGGCAGAGCAGCGCGTGATGGATGCACAAATGCACGCGGACTATTACCGCGCTCGTATCACGTTCCTGGAAGACGTCGTCAAGAAGGGCATCGAGCGCGTCTCCGACCAGCGCAAGGGCAAGCAGGAAAGCGCCCACGCATTGCGCGCCGGCCTCAAGTTCACGGCTGAGCTGTGGCGCGAATCGCAATCGCGCGACTCACACTTGCTCAAGCGCCGCACCGCAATGTCGTTCATCGACCCGCACGACGCGCAGGTCGACGACTCGCACGCGCCGAAGATCCACCACTTCTCGAAGATCCCTGTGGATTCGGAGTTTGATGACAACGTGAGCGCGTTGCCCTCCAAGCACGCCGCAGCGGAGAAGGCGTAGCACGGGAGCTGGCCGGGGCGGCCAGCCCGCACCGCCAGCGCATCAGGTACGTCGACACGTTCGACTCCGTGGGCAGGTGGTGGCGCCTACGGTGCCACCATCGACACGCCGTATTGCGCAAAAATGCGCTGCAGCTCGCCGCTGGCGCGCAGTGCATTGAGCGCGCTCTCCAGCGCCTGCGCCAGTTCACGCTGATCCGCCTTGACGGCCATGCCAATCGCCCAGCCACGTGCTGGCAGCAGCGGCGACTGCAGTTCGGTCGCCACAAAGCGTGCGGCAGATTGATTCTGCGCCTTCAGCGCACTTTCATATTGCGCCCGCGTCACCATTGCCGCGGCAATCTGGCCGGAAAACAGCGCGCGCAGGGCTTCGTTGGCCTCCGGATAGATCTTCACCTTGTCGCGCAGGGCACCGTTGGCGCTGGAAAGCAGCGCGCTCGCACCACCCGATCCCTGCTCGGCGCCGGTCGCCTGGCCGGCGAGATCTTCGAAACTGCTGACCCTGTGGACGCGTTCGCTGTCATACACCAGCACATAGCCTTCGCGAAGGTACGGCGCGACGATCAGCACCTGGCCATTCTGGCGAATGAAATTCGGGTCGACCGGCACATGCAGCATCACGTCGGCCGGGCCGTACCCGAGGTAATGCCCCTTCCAGACCATGTTGCGCAGGTCGCCCGACATGCCGTCGTCATCCGCATCAAAGGGCAGCAGCGATGCCGACAGCCCCATCTGCTTGCCGAGCGCATTGGCGAGCGCCACGTCGATGCCGCTGAATTGCCCACCGACGTTGTCGGAGAACGGCGGCAGGCCCTTGTACAGCGCGACCTTCAGGGCGCCGCTCTGGCGGATCTTCGCCATGTCGGCGTGTGCGGGCACGGCGCTCACCACCATGGCAGCCGTGGCAAGCAGGAGGCTGGCAAGGCGGCGAAAAGCTCCGGCCGCGACCAACCGAGAACGGGCGTTCATGAGACATCTCCAGGCGGAAAAAAATGAGCGAGCCGATGCACACGAAGGCAGGGACAGCACCGGCTCGCCAAGCTGCCAACTGTGGCAGGCCGACCTACTCCTGTACGCGGCGCGATTCCAAGTACGTCTTGATTGACCAGACCGCTTCCTGGGTCAGCACGCCTTCAAACGGCGGCATGTAGACGCGGCCATCGCGGGTGCGCCCGTGGCGGACCGTGGCGGTGAAGTACTGCGACACCTCGCCATAGCAGGCTTCCTTCTTCTTGGCGTCGGCCAACGACATGCAGTCGGTGTCGAGCTTGCGCAGGTCGGGCGCGATCCCGCCGGAGATGGCCTCCAGCCCGTGGCAGCGGGCGCAGTTCTGGTTGAACGCGGAGGAGCCGATGCGCAGCGCCTCGTCGTGTGCGGGACTTGTCCGGTATGGATTGTCCTGACGCCAATCGGCGCCGAGTTGCGGTAAGGTGTGTGTGTCTACGGCCTGTGGCGTGACATCGCCGTGAGCGGATGCGGCTGTGGGTAATCCCCCGGCCAGAAGTGCGCAGGCAGAAAGCAGCGCGAGCAAGTTGCGAGGCGTTTTCAAGAGTGTCTCCTTGTTGTCGTTGAAACGATTTTTGGGAGGCATTTCTGCAAGAGCCATACCAAGGCGCAAATCTGCCGGAGGACACGGCCAACATCCGCCAAACGCTCCGGATCTCGGATGCATCGGTTGGCACAGGTGCTCAGGAATGCAACACCCTGGCAAGGGTCTTGCTTCATGGCGCAACACTTCCGGTTCGCATCCTGCTCAAATGAGGCGATCCGGGCGACCCGCACACAGATTGCGGGCGAGGTTTAAGGAGACACACCATGACCCCTCACGCGGCAGCCGACCCGCGCGCTTCCGAGAACGCCTCAGCCGCGCTCGGTGATGCCCCGAACGATCAGCCCGAACTGATCGCGCAGTCCCACGAGCGATCCAAGTCGTACGGCCTGCGGCCCTATGAGTCGCCCGACTTTTGCCCGGTGCTGCACAACGAGCTGAAAACCGAGATCGAGCGCAGCCAGTCGCTGTTCACGCATGCGCTGCCCGTGATGGAGACGCTCTACAGCCAGATCGTCAACACGCAGAGCATGGTGATCCTGACCGACACGTCGGGCCTGATCCTGCATTCGATGGGGGACGATGATTTCCTCGCTCAAGCCAGCAAGGTGGCGCTGCAGCCCGGCGCGCTGTGGTCGGAAGCGAGCCGCGGCACCAACGCCATCGGCACGGCGTTGGCCGAGAGCAAACCCACGCTGGTCCACGGCTCCGAGCATTACTTGCAGGCCAACCAGTTCCTCACCTGCTCGTGTGCGCCGATTTTCGATCCGTACGGCGCCACCGTGGGTGCGCTCGATGTGACGGGTGATCATCGTGGCTTCCACAAGCACACTATGGCGCTGGTGCGCATGTCGGCGCAGATGATCGAGAACCAGTTGTTTGCCAACACGTTCCAGGACGTGGTCTGCATCCACTTCCACTCGCGCCCTGAATTCATCGGCACGCTGGTCGAGGGCATTGCGGCGTTCACGCCGGCGGGGCGCTTCCTGTCAGCCAACCGCAGCGGCGAATTCCAGCTCGGCCTGTCGATCCGCGCGCTGCATGCACATACCTTTTCCTCGCTGTTCGGGCTGTCGATGTCGCAGTTGATCGACCGGGAACGCACCGCAGCGGCAGGCATCGTGCAGTTGCAGTTGCCCAGCGGCGTGAAGGTGTTTGCGCGCGTCGAATGGAAACGGCCGGCCAACCACATGGTGGGCGGCGCGATGGGCGCCGATCTTTCGATCGACCGCGACACGGCACCGCGCCGGGCCTACATCGAGCCATCCCGGCAACCGGCCAGCCTGGAGGCGCTGGATACCGGCGACGCGCAGATCCAGACCGTGATCGGCAAGCTGCGCAAGGTCATCGGCAAGGACATCCCTGTCATGGTCCTGGGCGAAACGGGCACCGGCAAGGAACTGCTCGCGCGCGCCATCCACGCCGACAGCCCGCGCCACGCCGGCCCCTTCATCGCCGTGAATTGCGCGTCGATTCCGGAAGCGCTCATTGAATCTGAACTGTTCGGCTACGAAGAAGGCGCCTTTACGGGCGCGCGCAAGAAGGGCGGCATCGGCAAGATGGTGCTGGCCAACGGCGGCACGCTCTTCCTCGACGAGATCGGCGACATGCCGCTTCACCTGCAGGCCCGGCTGCTGCGCGCCCTGCAAGAGCGGGCAGTCTCGCCGCTGGGCAGCAACAAGCTGATCCAGGTGGATGTGACGGTCGTGTGCGCGACGCACCGCAACATGCGCGAGATGGTCGCCAGCGGGCAGTTCCGCGAAGACCTCTACTACCGCCTGAACGGCCTGGTCGTGCGGCTGCCCGCATTGCGCGAGCGCACCGACCTGGACGTCGTAGCCGACAAGCTGCTGAAGCTCGAACAGGCCGACGCGCCCCCCATCAGCGAAGCCGTGATGCAGAAGTTCCGCAGCTACCACTGGCCCGGCAACATCCGTCAGCTCGGCAATCTGCTGCGCACTGCCCGGCTGATGGCCGAAGGCGCCCCGGAAATCACCGAAGACCATCTGCCCGACGATTTTCTTGAAGACTGGCAGGCGCGCCATGGCGATCAGCCGGCTGCGAACAATGCCGTGGCGCCGGCAGCAGCTGTGCCGCCTGCTACGCATCAAGCCGGTGGCGGCACGCAGCCCAAGCGGCTTGCCGATGTGGAATGCATGACCATCATGGCGGCCGTGAAGGCGCATAACGGCAACATCTCCGCCGCTGCCAAGGCGCTCGGCATTTCACGCAACACGATCTACCGCAGGATCGATGAGGCAGGCGGCTTGCCCTCAGACACCGACTGACCACGCCGATGCATGGATGGCGGCGCCCAGCGCTTTGGCCATCTCCCCCACCGCCAGGTGCCCGCCCGGCACCCACACCAACCGCGCATGCGGTATCGCTGCAGACAATCGCAGCGCATTCCGGGGGCGGCAAACGTTGTCTTCCCGCCCATGCAGCAGCGTCACCGGCAATCCCCTCGCGCCGATACGCGCAGCCGCCCGCAGCAACGCTGATTTCCCAAGCCCCGCCCGCCGATACAGGTAATGCGCCTGCAAGCGGTACTTGCGCACCAGGGCCATGCGCTGTTGCCAGGTTTGGCGACGTGCCTGTGGCTGCAGACCCAACAAACGATGTTCCGCACGCTGCCACGCCCTGGCGATGTTCAATTTCTGAACAGTTGTACCAAGCTGCAACATGTCTGTTGCAACGAGAAGGCGACCACGGGCCGCGGGAAAACCCTCGACTCGCCCGTCGATGCTTCGCAAGAGATCACGGCCGGCGCCGCGCGCGTTGAACAGCGCCTGCACATCGTCGAAACCGGTGAGGAAAGCGCCGCGCAGCACGAGTGCCGATACGGCATCGGGAAAGCGATCGGCGTAGGCCAGTGCCAGCGCTGCGCCCCATGAGCCGCCGACCACGCCCCAACGCTCAATGCCGAGCGCAATGCGCAGTTGCTCAAGATCGGCCAGCAGCGCCGTTACCGTGTTCCGCCGTAGCGTGCCGGCCGGTCGGGAGTGCCCGGCACCGCGCTGGTCCGGCAGCACGGCGCGATGCAGCAGCGGATCGAACCACGCGACCATTGAAGGCGCGCAGCCGCTGCCGGGGCCGCCATGCAGCACCAGCCATGGTTCGCCGCTGTTGGGCCCGCATTGGCGCACATGCAGGCAATGGCCGTCCGGCGTGCGCAGATTGAAGCGGGCGGAAGTGGTTGGCCAGTCGGAAGTGGGCATGGATGTTGCCTTGATGACGATGCGGCTGCGTTCGGCAAACGCCTGCGCAATCGCTGAACAACGCAGTGCAATCACTAACTATGCCAACCCTCACGGAGGAGACATGAACTGGACAACGCCCGCCTATACCGAACTGCGACTCGGGTTCGAGATCACCATGTACATCGCCAACCGCTGATGCTGCACGGCTGAGCACGCAAGGCTCCACGAACCCGCCGGTTCTTCACGGCGGGTTTTTTTTCGCCTCGCGGCTCGCAGGCTTTCTCGCTATCCCCTGGCCGACTTCTTGCTCAATCCGCCCGACACGTTGGATCTGCATCATGACAATACTCAGGGTTCTCGGCTCGGCCGCCGGCGGCGGTTTCCCACAGTGGAACTGCAACTGTCGCAATTGCGATGGCGTGCGGCGCGGTACCGTGCGTGCCACCCCCCGCACGCAGTCGTCCATCGCACTCGGCGATGGCCAACACAACTGGATCGTGGTGAATGCCTCGCCGGACATCCTCGCGCAGCTGCGCAATTCACCGGCGCTGCAACCCGCGCGCGCGCCGCGTGATACGGGCATCGTTGGCGTCGTGCTGATCGATGCGCAGATCGACCACGTGACCGGCCTGCTGATGCTGCGCGAGCATCGGCAAGCGCTGCCCGTCTATGCCAGCGCGGCGGTCATCAGCGATCTGTCCACCGCTTTCCCGCTCACACGCATGTTGTCGCACTACTGCGGTCTCGACACGCGCGCGCTCGCGTTGGATGGCACGGCGTTCTCAGTGCCTCCGCTCGACGACGTTGCGTTGACGGCAATCCCGCTGGAGAGCAAGGCGCCGCCCTATTCGCCCAGCCGCAACGCGCGCCGCGTGGGCGACAACATCGGCTTGCGCATCGTCGACAGAAAGACCGGTCGGCGGGCGTTCTACGCGCCGGGTCTCGCGCGCGTCGAACCGCATGTGTTCGACGAGATGGGCGCGGCCGACGTGGTGCTGGTGGACGGCACCTGCTGGCAAGACGACGAGATGCTCGCCCTTGGTTTTTCCACCAAGACGGCAGCCGACATGGGCCACCTCGCGCAATCGGGCCCGGGCGGCATGATTGAAGTGCTCGACCAGTTACCGGCAACGCGCAAGGTGCTCATTCATATCAACAACACCAACCCGATCCTCGATGAAGATTCGCCGCAGCGCCGGGAGTTGGAGGCGCACGGCATCGAGGTGGCTTACGACGGCATGGAAATCTCGCTATGACACATCCTGTTGCGTGGACGGCCGAAGACTTCGAAGCGCGGTTGCGCGCGAAGCAGGCGGGCTATCACATCCATCATCCATTCAACCTGCGCATGCGCGCCGGCGAATGCACGCCAGAGGAAATCCGCACGTGGGTTGCGAACCGGTTCTACTACCAGGTCAACATCCCGCTCAAGGATGCCGCCATCCTGTCCAACTGCCCTGACCGGGCGACGCGGCGCGAGTGGATCGTCCGCATTCATGATCACGACGGTGACGAGACACGCCCTGGCGGCATCGAAAGCTGGGTGCGGCTGGGCGAAGCCGTGGGGCTGACGCGCGACGCACTGTGGTCTCACCGGTATCTGCTGCCGGGCGTGCGCTTTGCGGTGGATGCGTATGTGAACTTTGCGCGCCGAGCGCCGTGGCAGGAGGCGGTGTGCTCCTCGCTCACGGAGATGTTCGCGCCGGACATCCACAAGGAGCGGCTGGCCGGCTGGCCCGATCACTATCCGTGGGTGCAGCCAGAAGGGCTGGCGTACTTCCGCTCGCGCATTCCGCTGGCCTCGCGCGATGTCGAGCACGGCCTGCGCGTGACACTCGAATACTTCCGCACGCCCGAGCAACAACAGCGTGCGCTGGACATCCTGCAGTTCAAGCTCGACATCCTCTGGTCGATGCTCGATGCCATCCAACAGGCCCACGCACATGAGCCCTCCCTTGCCTGATCCGGCCCACCCCATGCTGCACCGGACCTTCCGGCTGCAATGGGAAGACATGCAGCAGAGCTGGGTGCTGCTGTATCCCGAGGGCATGGTCACGCTCAATGACAGCGCGGCCGCAATCCTGCAGCGCTGCGACGGCGCCCATACCCTCGACATGCTGATCGATGACCTGCAATCCGCCTTTGGCGTGCAGGGCATCGCTCCGGAGGTCCACGCCTTTGTCAAACATGCACTTGAACGCGGCTGGCTCGTTTGAAGCCGAATCGCTGCTGGCGCCGGCAGCTGCGCCGATGCCTGGTCCGCCGCTCTGGCTGCTGGCCGAGCTGACCTACCGTTGCCCGCTGCATTGCGCCTTCTGCTCCAACCCGGTCGACTACACACGGCACGATCAGGAACTCACCACGGAGCAGTGGTGCGACGTATTCACCCAGGCGCGCGCGCTGGGCGCGGTGCAGCTTGGCCTGTCGGGCGGCGAGCCGCTATTGCGCAAGGATCTTGAAACGCTGGTGGCGCATGCGCATGGACTCGGGTTCTACGTGAACCTTGTGACGTCCGGGGTGGGCCTGACCGACGCGCGTCTTGGGGCGTTGCGCGCTGCGGGGCTCGACCATATTCAGTTGTCGTTCCAGGACTCCACGCGCGAGATGAACGACTTTCTGTCGAGCACGCGCACCTTCGACCTGAAGCGCCGCGTGGCCGACCTCATCAAGGCTCATGGTTATCCGATGGTGATGAACTGCGTGATGCACCGGCACAACCTGCCGCACGTGGGCGCCATCATCGACATGGCGCTGGAGATCGGCGCCGAATACCTGGAACTTGCCAACACGCAGTACTACGGCTGGGCATGGGAAAACCGCCTGGCGCTGATGCCCACCCTGGAGCAACTGCGCGACGCCGAGGCCGTCGTAAACGACTACCGGACCCGCATTGGCAACCGATGCCAATTGCTTTACGTCGTGCCGGATTATTTCGAGCAGCGCCCGAAGAAGTGCATGAACGGCTGGGGCACAACATTCCTGGGCATCGCGCCGGATGGCGTTGCACTGCCCTGCCATTCCGCGCGCATGCTGCCGGGGCTGGAGCTGCCCAATGTGCTCAGCCAGCCGCTGCGCGACATCTGGCAAAGCAGCGACGCCTTTCGGCGCTTTCGCGGCACGCACTGGATGCCGGAGCCGTGCCAGTCATGCGAATCGCGCGAGGAAGATGCGGGCGGCTGCCGCTGTCAGGCGTATCTGCTGACGGGCGATGCGACGCGCACCGATCCGGTGTGCGGAAAGTCTGCAGATCACGGCGCGCTGCAGAAGGTGGTGCTGCAAGGCCGGATGGCTGCGATGAACGGCTTCGGGCAGATGCGGGATACGCGCACCGGTGAAGTGCCGATCATGTTCCGGACCGACGCCAATTCACGCCGGCTCACACAGCCGTAGAGCGCGGTTATGGAAGAAAGAAAGGGCCGGACAATGCCGGCCCTCTTCCCTTGCAAGCAACGTAGAAACTTACGAGCCCGAACTTAGCACCCAGGCCACCAATTGCTTCGCCTCGTCTTCCTTGAGGTTGGGATGCGGAGGCATTGGAATGCGGCCCCACGTGCCCTTGCCGCCGTCGCGTACTTTTTGCGCCAGTCTGGTCGGCGCATCAGCATCGCCCTTGTACTTCGCGGCCACGTCGGCAAAGGCTGGGCCGACGATCTTGGCATGCATGCTGTGGCACGAGAAACAGCCGCTCTTGTCGGCCAGGGCCTGCATGTCAGGGGCGGCGTGGGCGGGGGCCGCACCAATTGCTGCGCACGCTACCGCCAGCAACGAAAACACTCCATTACGCATGATCACGATCTGAAACTCCATGAAGCTGTGCGAGAGGCTGCGCGCCGCAAACGGCGCACAGCACTCAACTCAGCACGTCAGTTCTTGTGCAGCTTGAACACCCAAACCGAACCGCCCTGCTCCAGGAAGTTCACGCGCTTGGCCACTTCACCGCCCCACAGCGGCACTGCACCACCCCAGCCCGACACCACGGCCACGAATTGCTCGCCGTTGTCTTCCCAGGTGACGGGGGGCGCAACGATGCCGCTGCCGGTCTGGAATTCCCAAAGCTCCTTGCCGGTCTTGGCATCAGCCGCCTTCAGGTAACCCTCGGGCGTGCCCCAGAACACCAGGCCGCCGGCAGTCGTCATCACACCACCCCACAGCGGCGCGTTGTTCTTGATCTGCCATTCGATCTTGCCGGTCTTCGGGTTGATCGCGCGCAGTGCGCCGATGTAATCCTCATTGAGCGGCTTGATGGTGAAGCCGGCACCCAGGTAGGCCGCGCCCTTCTTGTAGCTGACGGGCTCGTTCCAGATGTCCATGCCCCACTCGTTGGCCGGCACGTAGAACAGGCCGGTTTGCGGGCTGTATGCCATCGGCATCTGGTTCTTGCCGCCAAGGAAGCCGGGCTCGGCAAACACGGCCTTGCCCTTCTTCTCTTCACCCGTGGCCTGCGACGGATCGCCTGGGCGGTGGTCCGGTGCGTAGTTCGGGCGGCCGGTCTTGAGGTCGATGCTGGTGGCCCAGTTGACCTTCACAAACGGGAACGCGTTGAGCAGCTTGCCGGTCCTGGCGTCGTTCACGTAGAAGAAGCCGTTGCGGTCAGCCTTGCCGCCGACGCGCTTGCCGTCCAAGTCGAACGTGACGAACTCGTTCACGCCGTCGAAATCCCAACCGTCGTTCGGGGTGTTCTGGTAATGCCAGACGATCTTGCCGGTGTCCGGGTCGATGGCCAGCGTCGACGATGAATACAGGTTGTCGCCCTTGCGCAGGTGGCTGTTCCACGGCCCCGGGTTGCCGGTGCCGAAGTAGACGAGGTTGGTCTGCGCGTCATACGTGCCGCCCAGCCACGTCGATGCGCCACCGGTCTTCCACGTCTCGCCTGGCCAGCTCGCGTTGAGCGTGCCCGTCATGCCGTTCTCGGTCTTGTTGCCGTCCTTGTCGTACTTGTAGCCCATGTGGCCTTCGACGGTCGGACGCGACCAGATCAACTGGCCGGTCTTGGCGTCGCGCGCTTCCACGCGACCTACCACGCCAAACTCGCCACCCGACACGCCCGTCAGCACCATGCCCTTCACGATCAGCGGTGCGGCGGTCGTCGAGTAGCCGGCGGCGTAGTCTTCGATCTTCTCTTTCCAGACGATCTTGCCGGTGTCCTGATTGAGCGCGATCAGTTGCGCATCCAGCGTAGAGAAGATGACGAGATTGTCGTACAGCGCAGCACCGCGGTTGACGACGTCGCAGCACGGCATGATGCCTTCCGGCAGACGCTGCTCGTACTTCCACAGCTTCTTGCCGGTCTTCAGGTCGATCGCATAGATGCGCGAGTACGACGCCGTGACGAACATCTTGCCGTTGTAGATCAGTGGCTGGGCTTCCTGCCCCCGCTGCTTCTCACCGCCAAACGAGAACGACCAAGCCGGCACGAGCTGGCCGACATTTTTCGTGTTGATCTTGGTGAGTGTCGAGAAGCGCTGCCCTTGCGTACCCATGCCCCAGGTCAGCACGTCGTTCGACGATTTCGCGTCGTTCTCGATCATGGCATCGGTAACGGGGGGCGTTGCCGCGTGCACGGCAACACTTGCTGCCGCCATGGCAGCCGCAAGTGCAATCACTCGTAGTGTCCTCATTCTTGTCTCCTCTACCTCTATTTATGGTCCAGGTCCGGCAGTGTGATGTCACACCGGTCGGACTCAGGGCAAATCCCGTGCCATCAAAAAACACCGTGAAATCACGGTTTCAACCAGCTTGCAGTGCGGTGTTGCGTGCCATACCGCAACACATCGTGTGTTCTGTTGCGAAATGGAGCAGCGCAATGAACGCAGCACGCGACGACCGCGGCTTACAGCGCGCGCGAGCGCCGGCCCGGCAACATGCGCTGCACGCACCGCTGTGCGTCGAGCCATTGGTGCTTGATCACCCCGGCAACGTGGAAGGCAACCAAGCTGAGCAGCAGGTCGGCCGTCGTGCTGTGTACCGTGTAGAACATGTGCTGCAGTGCGCTGTCGACCCAACCCCAGCGCGGCAATGGCACGCCCCAGAAGCGCGTTCCGTATTGATTGAAAGAAGACCCGAGGTAACCCGACAGCGGCATGACGACCATGCACATGTAGAGCAGGCGGTGGGTGATGCGCGCAAGCTCCGCCTCCCAGCAATGCAGCCCCGGAATTGATGGGGGCGCAGTACGGCGTATGCGCACGGCCACGCGCCACGCAATCACCAGCGCCGCCGTCAAGCCGAGCGATTTATGCAGATTCACCCAGGCGGCCTTTCCGGGCGCGCCCTTGGCCAGGCCCGTCATGTAGTAGCCCAGCGCAAACAGCCCGCATAGCAGCAAGGCGCTCGCCCAATGCAAAGCGATCGGCAGGCCCGCGTAGGCCGGCGCCGGTGCGGCGGAGGGGCGATCAGCGCGGCGCATCAAGAGTGCCCACTGAAGTTGGATAGGTCACCACACCCCAGGGCAGCTTGTAGCCCGGGAGCGTATCGACGACCTCGCGCTTCTGCGCATCGATCACCTGCACACTGTTCGACCGGCCACAGGCGAGCAGCAGCTTCTGCTCTCCGGGCGTGAAGCTGAAATGCCAGCAACGCTTGCCGACCGGAATGGCGGCCACCGGCGCGAAGGTGCGGGCATCGAACACCTGCAGTTGATCTGCGCGGCTGGCGGCCACCCAGAGGTATCGGCCGTCGCGGTCAAACGCGATGCCGTACGGTCCCTGCCCTGTGGGCACAGTCTTGATCGGCTTGAAAGCGGGGTCGAGCAACAACAGGTTGTTCGAGTTTTCGAGCGTCACCACATAGGTGTTGCCATCCGGCGCGATCTTGATGCCGCGCGGCCGATTGCCGAACGGCGCAACATCCACCCGCCGGATCTGCTTGAGCGTGGACAACTCATAAACACCGACCGTGTTGTCACCCTCGTTCGCCACCAGCAGCAACTTGCCCTCCGGTGAAAACTCGATGGCCTCCGTCTCGCGTGCAGCCTTGATGCGGCCAACCACGGCCCACTGGCTGAGATCGATGATCGCGACTTCGGCGGGGGCTTCGTCCTTCTCGCCTTCGTCTTTCCGGGCACTGTCGTTCTTGGCCGGCGGCCCACCTTCCGACGAAGGCTCGTAGGTGACGAATGCGCGGCGGCCGTCGGGCGAGATGCGCATGAATTCGACATTCCTGCCGACTGAGATGCGTTTGATCTCCTTGCGTGTGGCCGTATCAACCACCGACACATCGGCGCTGCCCTGGTTGGCCGTCAGCAGCCAGCGGCCATCGGGGGTGACGGCAAGGCCGCGCGGGTCCTTGCCCACGGTAATCTCGTCAACCCGTTTGAGCGTGCGTGCATTCAGCACGGTCACGCCGCCGCCCTGATTCGTGACATAGGCGACGGGGTCCGGCACCTCTGCTACCGCCTGGAGGGTGGATACCAAACCCACGCTGATCAACGTGGCAATCCGGATGTAGTAGGTCAATGCATTCATGATCGTCTCTTCTACGGGGGCTCAGTCCTTGTCGGCACCGGAGGCTTTGCCCCCAAATGAATACGTCAGGCCAATCCAGATCGCGCGCGGCGGCGCTGGCGTCATGAACTGCTGCGTCGCCAGCGTGTAGATGCTCCGCATGCCCGACAGGCCATACGTGGAATAGCGCTTGTTGAACAGATTGCTGATGTACGCCGAGATTTCGAGGTTGCTTGTCGGCTTGTAGTGCAGGTTCAGATTGACGAGGCCGTAGCCGGCCACCTGGCCGTTCGGGTCGGCATTGCTTTCGTTGCCGTGCGCGATCTGCTTGCTGACCAGAATCACATTCCCGCCCATCGACAGGTTCGGGCTGAAGGCGTACGAGAGCCCAAGCTTGAGCGTCTTTGCGGGGATGCCAGGGATCTTGTTGCCGCTGACCACGTTCTGCCCGCTGGCCGTGGTAAATGCCGACTTGTAGATCGCATCGACATAACCAAAGTTGGCCGACAACGACCACTTGTCGATCTTCGTGCTGGCGCCCAGCTCAAAGCCACGCCGCTCCGTCTTGCCGACGTTGGCGAAGTAGCCGTACGTGTTTGACGTGGCGATGAACTGGATGTCATTGCTGAGGCGCGAGTCATAGACAGACGCACTCCAGTAGGTGGACTTGCCCAGCTTTCCGCGGCCGCCGAACTCGATGGTTTTGGCCACCACGGCTTTCAGGTCCGGATCACCGTTGAACCCGGTCGGCAGCGAGCACGGGCTGTTTGGATCGGCGCAAGACAACTCGATCGATGTCGGCGCGCGCATCGATTCGCTATAGCTGCCGAAGATGCCCTGCCCGGCCCCGAGGTCGTAGTTGAATCCCAATGCCGGGTTGAACCGGTGATAGTGATGCGAGCCGGCCAGGCTGTTGGTTTCCGGCCCGGCCACTGCGCCTGACGGGATACCGTTCGGGGCGGATGCGGCGCCCGATCCGGCGTTCGAATACCGGTAGGCGTTCGCATAGCCGGGGTTGTAGTACGACACGCCCGATACGTCGTCCGTCCAGGCGTAACCGCCGTCTTCGTTCAGATACCTGCTGTTGGCACCGCCCTGGTTGAGCGTGGTGTAGTTGAAGCTTCCGGATGCGGTCACGCTCAGCTTGTCCGTCACGCTGAACGTATCGGTGAAGTACGCGCTGAAGTTGTTGACGTTGGACGACAGGTTGACCGCACCGATCACGTTGCTGCCTGTGAACAAAGCCGGGTTCGATGCCGACGGCGCCGATCGATCGGCGGTGAATCCGTACGTTTGATTCGGGATCACCACCGTCTGATAGTTGATCAACCGTGCCAGATAAGTCGTCTGGTCATACGTGATGCGCGAGTGGTCGAACGCACCGCCAACCGAGAACGTATTGTTGTGCCCCGCCAATTGGCTGAAGTTCGACCACTGCAGGGACGAGCCCACCGTGTCCTCATGCGTAGCGGAATCGACAACGCTCGTGTTGATGGCGTTCGTCCAGCGGCCGTAGCCCAGCGCCAGCGCATTAGCGCCGGTCACCGCATTCACGGCTGTACCGTTCGGCGCCTTGTTCGCGCATTTGTAGCCGGTGATGCCACCTGCGGTGGTTGTTGCCAGCGAGCCATCGTCGTTGAAGCAGCCATCGTCGAGCTGCGCGTTGCTGTTGACGTTGTGCAGGTTCGCCTTGCGGTAGTAAACGCTGCCGGCCAGTTGATTGGTGTCGTTCAACCAATGGCTGCCCTTCAGGTTCAGCATCGCCATCCGGTTTGAGATGGTGTCGGGCCACGTATAGGCCGCGCTGCGGTTCGCCATCATGTCCATCGGCAACGACTGCGTGCCGCTCAGCGAGGTATCTGCGAGTGCAGCCGACAGCTCCAGTTGAGTAGCGCCATCGTTGCCGTGCCACCGCGCTTTCCCATAAAGCTGTTTGACGTTCGAACCTGAGTGGTCGCGAAAGCCGTCCTGGCGGTCGATGTTGCCGGCGACGAAGTAATCGGTGCCGTGGGCCTTGTCGACGACGCCCGTCTCGAAGCTCAGCGCCCGGCGGCCAAACGACCCGCCCAGCGCCTCGATCGACGTGCCGGCGTTGTCCTTTCCGTTCTTGGTGTTGACGACAAGCGCGCCACCCAAGGTGTTGAGGCCGAACATCGGATTGGAGCCCGGCAGGATGTTGACGCTGGACATCGCGTTCATGGGAATGAGGTCCCAGTTCACGATGGAGCCGAAGGGCTCGTTCATCCGCACGCCATCAAAGTAGACGGACACGCCAATGGGCACGCCCAGCAGCGAAGACACCTGAAACCCGCGGTAGTTGATGTCGTTCTGGTACGGATTGCCTGACCCATTGCTGATGCTGACCTGGCCGAGGTTGTCGTTCAGCAGGTCCGCCAGATTCGAGCTGCGTTGCTCGCGCACATCCTTTGCGCTAATGCGCTGCGCATTGGCAGGGAACTGCGACAGCGGAACGCCAATGCTGTCGATCGGGGTTGAGCCAACGACCTGGGCGGTGGGCAACGCCACCGCAATGATCTGGTCTTCGGCAAACGCCGGCGAGCACAGTCCCGCGGCAGCGAGCGCCGCTACCCCGCCCGCCAGACGCGGCGCGGCGTTGCGCAGACGGTTGGCGTCCTTGCCCGGACGGCTGGTATTCGAATGCACGGAGTGTCTCCCTGGTGTTTCTCGCTCGCCGAGCCCGGGCGCGCCAACGGCACATCCCGAAGTGGAAGCGTGGCGAGGGCTAATCCCGACCGGGAATCAGCGGCAATGGGAGGGACACCTGCGCGCGTTGCGGCAGTGCAAATGGTCGGCACACGGCCATGTCTCCTCTTCTTTTTTCGCCGGCGAGGTCTTTGCCTCGCAGGTCAGCGGCTGGCGCACGGGTGTCGATGACCATGCGCCAGCCGTCCTGCTACACCATCAGAAGAAGCCCAGCGGCTTGGTGTCGTAGCTCACCAGCAGGTTCTTGGTCTGCTGATAGTGGTCGAGCATCATCTTGTGGGTCTCGCGGCCCACGCCCGACTTCTTGTAGCCACCAAACGCCGCGTGCGCCGGATACAGGTGGTAGCAGTTCGTCCACACGCGTCCCGCCTTGATGGCGCGGCCCACGCGGTACGCGCGGTTGATGTCGCGCGTCCACAGACCGGCGCCCAGGCCAAAGTCGGTGTCGTTGGCGATCTGCAGCGCCTGCGCTTCGTCCTTGAACGTCGTCACGGCAATCACCGGGCCGAAGATCTCTTCCTGGAACACGCGCATGCTGTTGTCGCCCTTGAGCAGCGTCGGCTTGATGTAGTAGCCCTTCGACAGATTGCCGGGCAGCACTTCCACATCGCCGCCGACCAGGCATTCGGCGCCTTCTTCCTGCGCGATCTCCAGGTAGCTGCGGATCTTGTAGAACTGCTGCTCCGAAGCCTGCGCGCCGACCATGGTGTCGGTGTCGAGCGGGTCACCGCGCTTGATGGCGGCCACCTTGGTCATCACCGCATCCATGAAGCGGCTGTAGATGGATTCCTGCACCAGCGCGCGCGACGGGCACGTGCACACCTCGCCCTGGTTGAAGAAGCCCAGCACCAGGCCTTCGGCGGCCTTCTCGATGAAGCTCGGCTCGGCCTGCATGATGTCTTCGAAGTAGATGTTGGGCGACTTGCCGCCCAGCTCCACCGTCGACGGGATGATGTTTTCCGCCGCGCACTTCATGATGTGCGAGCCCACCGGCGTCGAACCCGTGAAGGCGATCTTGGCAATGCGCTTGCTGGTAGCCAGTGCCTCGCCGGCTTCCTTGCCGTAGCCGTGCACGACGTTGAGCACGCCCGCCGGCAGCAGGTCGCCAATCAGTTCCATCAGCACGCAGATGCCCAGCGGGGTCTGCTCGGCCGGCTTGAGCACCACGCAATTGCCGGCAGCCAGCGCCGGCGCCAGCTTCCATGCAGCCATCAGCAGCGGGAAATTCCACGGGATGATCTGGCCGACCACGCCCAGCGGCTCGTGGATGTGATACGCCACGGTGTGCTCGTTGATCTCGGCAGCGGAACCTTCTTGCGCGCGAATGCAGCCAGCGAAGTAGCGGAAGTGGTCGACAGCCAGCGGGATGTCGGCGTTCAACGTTTCACGCACGGGCTTGCCGTTGTCCCACGTTTCGGTCACGGCCAGCAGCTCGAGGTTCTGCTCGATGCGGTCGGCGATCTTCAGCAGGATCAGCGAGCGGTCCTGCACCGAGGTGCGCCCCCAGGCGTCAGCGGCAGCATGGGCGGCGTCGAGCGCGCGGTCGATGTCTTCCGCGGTCGAGCGCGGGAACTCGCCGATCACCTCGCCCGTCACCGGCGTGGTGTTGGTGAAGTACTGGCCCTTGACCGGCGACACGAATTCGCCACCGATGAAATTGCCATAGCGCGGCTTGAACGAAACGATGGCGCCGGGAGTGCCGGGATGAGCGTAACGCATGGGTTGTCTCCTGATGTTTGAGTGATGACCGCAGCGTCGTTGTCTGCGCTGTGTCCGGTCGTCATCTGCAAAACCCGGGCCATCCCCTGCGGCGGATGCTGCATCCACTCCGCATCGACTGTTCACGCCAATCGGCTTACGAGAGTGCTCCAGAATGGAACAACAGGTGTTGCAAAGCTCAACGCCCCATCACCTGAACACCCGATGGACGCGGGTGCGGGCACCAAGCACGCATGGCATGACTTTCGCAACACGGGCCTTTCATCTGAACCTGCCAAGGCACACGATGAGAACGGCTTCACTCCATGCTGCCGCTGCCGCGCTGGCCGTCGCGTGCCTGTCTTGGCCGGCCTGCGCCGATACGAATATCGACCCGGCGGCCTCGCCGCTCTGGCCGACGATTCAGCAGGAGGTGTTTGGCGCGGCGCGGACAACGTTCGACAGCCGCATCAGGATCACCGGGCCGGCATTTGCGGAAGACCCGATGCAGGTGCCAATTGCGTTTGACGCGTCAGCGCTCGGCAAGGTCGAACGCATTGTCGTCGTGGTCGACCGCAACCCGATCCGCAAGGTGCTGGAATTCGCGCCCATGCACGTGCGCCCGGCGCTGTCGTTCCGGTTCAAGCTGCAGGAGGCCTCTGCGGTGCGCGTGGCGGCGCGCACGCAGGACGGTGTCTGGCATGTCGGTACCTTCCAGGTAGATGCCACCGGCGGCGGCTGCACGCTGCCCGGCGCCACACGCCAGGACGCCACGTGGAGCACCACGCTGAACCAGGTCGAGTCGCGCGTGTTTCCGGGCTTCAACGGCGCGGGCGGCCGCATCCGCCTGCGCGTGATGCATCCGATGGACACGGGCTTGGTGGCGGGCATTCCGTCCTTCCATATCGAGCAGCTCAATCTGCTCGATGCCCGGCGTCAGCCCATGCTTGAACTGAAGCTGTACGAACCCGTGGCTGAAAACCCGATCTTCTCGTTCGATCTGGATGGCCCTGTTGAACGCGGCATCAGCGTGGCCGGCGTCGACAACAACGGCAACCGCATCCGCGCACAGGTGACACGATGAGCCGACGGCACCAACGGTTTGGCTTCCTGCTCTGCCTCGCGATGTTGGCCGGCCTCGCACGCGCAGAGGGCCCCGATTACCGCCTCGTACCGCACGCAATTGCGCCCGGCGTCTGGGTGCTGGAAGGCGCCAACGCAGATTTCTCGGCGCGCAACGGCTGCAACATCATCAACACCGGCTTCATCGATACGGGCGACGGCGTGCTCGTCATCAACACAGGGCCATCGCTCCTGTACGGCGAACAGCAGCGCCAGGCCATCCGCACGGTCACATCGGCGCCGGTGCGCTGGGTGTTCAACCTCAACCTGCATCCCGACTATTTCTTCGGCAACCAGGCTTATGCGGATATCGGCGCCCAGGCCCTGCCCGGCACCATTGCCGGTGCGCAACGCGAAGGCGCGGCCTATGCCGACAATCTCTACCGCATCTGCGGCGCGTGGATGCAGAACACGGTATCCACACCGCCCAGCGCGCCATTGACCCTCGGCACGCGCACCATGGGCAGCCACCGCATCGACCTCATCCGGCTCGACGGGCATACCGACGACGATCTCGTCCTGGTGGACCGGACCAGCGGTGTCGTCTTCGCCGGCGGCATTGCCTTTCGAGATCGGATCCCCACCACGCCGCACGCCAACATTGCGCATTGGCTGGCCAGCCTGGACGCTTTGCAGAAGATCGTTGCCGACAGCGGGGCGCGCGTGTTGATCCCCAGCCACGGGCCCGCGCTCGGCAAGGCCGATGCCATTGCACAGACACGCCAGTACCTGCAGTGGCTCGATGCGCGCATGCGTCGCGCTGCGGCGGAAGGACGCGACCTGGCCGAGGTGATTGCGATGCCGGTTGACGCGCCCTACGCGCAATGGGGCGGAATGCCCGCGGAATACGTGCGCAACGTGACCCGCTTCTACCCACGCTACGAGAACGCCGCGCTGGCGCCCTGACATGGCGCCAGACCCCGTGCGGCGACGCTGGATGCGCATCATGCTCGCGACCCTGATCAATCCGGCGCCGACGGTGTCTGCGGCACCCGCCCGCGTTACGCTGTTGCGCCTGCAGGATGGCCTGTACGCTGCGCGCGCTGTCAACGCAGAGGCCTCGCGCGCGAATGCCGGAGAAGTCGTGCCCACCCTGGTGCACACGACCGGTAACGGCGTGCTTGTGGTGGACCCCGGCCCGCACGCGCGATGGGGACAGCATCTGATCGCGGCCATCCGGCATATCACGGCTGAACCCATCCGGTGGGTGGTCAACACGCACGCGCACCCGGAGCACGTGCTCGCCAACGCGGCGTTCGCGCAACTGCAGCCGCGCCCTGCCTTTCTGGCATCGGCCGCCACCGCCGACCTGATGCGCCAGCGTTGCCAGACCTGCCTAGCACGGCTGACTGCCCTGCTCGATGCGCGCGTCATGCACGAAACGCAGATCGTCTATCCCGAGCCCGCATTGCGCGATGGCGATTGGCTGCACACCGGCAAGACAGCCTGGCAAGTCCACGTCTGCACGGCGGCGCACAGCGCATCGGACACGGTGCTGTACGCGCCGCAACGCGGCGTGCTGTGCACCGGTGGCCTCACATATCGGCAGCGTATTCCAGACCTGCAGGACGGGTCGCTAATTGGTTGGCGCCAAGCATTGCATGCGCTTGCGCAACTGCCCGCCAACATCGTCGTCGGCACTGCCATCGGCACGCCGGCGCAGATGCTGCAACCGACGCTGGCCTATCTCGACATGCTCGACAGCGCGATCACGCGCGCCATTGAAGCCGGTGGCGATGCAGCTCGCGCGCTCGCGTACGTCCCGGGCGACGCCTATCGCGACTGGCGCAACTTCCAACCCCGCCATGCGTTGAACGTCGGACGTGCGTGGCGCGAGCTCGAAGATCGCTGGATGCAAAGCGCGCCGAGCGCCTGATCGCCGCTGCTCCATTGCTGAACAGACGGCGGACATGTGTTGCATCAACTGTCCCGCCACGCCACATCGCCGGCACAGGTTCCTGCGTCCGCAAACGTTAATCAACTGCTTGCAACTGCGTGCAATGCACCGCGAACGCCGTGGTATGCATATTGCAAAGTCCCGCCGACGTTGAGCGCGCGCCCTGCGTGTTTAGCGCCAACACCGCATGCGTTCGAGCCAATTCAATGGACGCATCACACAACGACAATACGGAGACAACATGCAGAACACACGCCTTCGACCCTGCGTCCTGACCGCCATTGCAGCCGCCCTCGGCTGCGCAGCGAGCGGCGCCATCGCACAATCGTCGGTCACGATCTACGGCACAGTCGATGCCGGACTCCAGTATCAAAACCGCAGCGCAGCCGGCGGCAGCATCACGGAAATGCATTCGGGCGGCATCAGCCCAAGCATCTGGGGCCTCAAGGGATCGGAAGACCTGGGCAGCGGCCTGAAGGCCAACTTCAACCTCGAAGGGCATTTCAGCAGCGACACCGGCACGCTCACCACCGGCCCCGGCTTCAGCTCCGAGCTGTTCCGCCGGCAGGCGAACGTTGGGCTCAGCGGCAACTGGGGCGCGGTCACGCTGGGGCGCCAGTACAGCCCTGCGCTCCTCGGCACGATCGGCACGGAAGCGCGCGGCTTCAAGGAGCAGTTCTCGAATCTGTACGGCTGGGCTTACAACCAACTGCCCGCACCGGGCAACGCGATGGGCGCCGGCACCAACCCCGGCAACGACGTGGGCGTGTTCATTGGCAATGCACTGCAGTACTCCAACAACTTCGGCCCCGTGTGGCTAGGCGTTGCGTACTCATTTGGCGAGACCGCCGGCAGCTTCAAGCGCGGCAATGAACTCTCGCTGGGTGCCACGTACACGGGCCCGGTCACAGTCGGCCTCGGCTATCAGTCAACGGCGGACAGCGGCACGGGCGAGACCCTCAGCCGCTTGTGGAGCGCAGGCGTGGCCGTGCCGTTCGATGCCTTCACGGGCCGAGTGAACTACATTGGCGTGACCAACAACGCGCCGAGCGGCCAACGCGTGTCGGACGTCAAATCGATCGGCGTCGGGCTCGACTACAAGTGGAGCCCCGCCAATACCGCCACGCTGGCCGGCTACTACAGCAAGTACGAAAGCAGCGCGCACGACAGCTCCACCAAGTCGGTCGTGCTGAGCAACGACTACGCATTTTCCAAACGGACCACACTGTATGCGCAGCTCGTGTACGTGAATGCGGGCGCGGTGGGCACGGCCGATCCGCTGGAGAGCCTCAAGACTTCCATCGTTGCGGGCGGCACGGCGCCGGGCGCGAAGACAGTGCTGGCGGGTGTGGGGCTGAAGCATTCGTTCTGAGCCGTACCTGAGCAGAGAAAAACCCTTGGCCAACACCAAGGGTTTTTTTACGCCCCTCAGATGCGAAGCATGAATCCTGACGCAACGCATGGTCTGGACGGCCGATCCGCGCTACGCTCGCGTATCGTCAACATCACGATTTCTGCCTGCCGGGCCACCCGCGGGCGCTCATTGGAGGAGCCTTGATTCGCGTCCTGCCTGCCTTTGTACTGGGCACGCTTAGCTCAATCCTGCTGGCCCTGAACACACTGTTCTGGAGCGTGCCGCTGTTCACGCTCTCGGCGTTCAAGCTGCTGGTGCCGGCAGCGGCAGTCCGCCGCCGAATCGACCCCATGCTCAATTGGGTCGCCACATGCTGGATCGGTTGCAACAATGCCTGGATCGGCGTGCTGCAACGCGAGCCGTGGAGCGTTGAAGGTGCCGACAACCTGCGCTACGCGGGCTGGTACCTGGTCAACTGCAACCATCGGTCGTGGGTGGACATCTTTGTGCTGCAGCGGGTGTTGAACCGACGCATCCCGCTGCTGAAGTTCTTCCTCAAGCAGCAGTTGATCTACGTGCCGGTCATCGGCCTGGCCTGGTGGGCGCTGGATTTCCCGTTCATGCGTCGGCACTCCAAAGCAGCGCTGCGCAAACACCCCGAGTTGCGCAATCAAGACCGCGAAACCACGCGTCGCGCGTGCGCCAAGTTCGCCCACGTGCCGACCAGCGTCATGAACTTTGCCGAAGGCACGCGATACACCCCCGCAAAACACCGGAAGCAGTCGTCGCCCTATCGCCATCTGCTCAAGCCAAAGGCCGGCGCGCTAGCCTTGACGCTCAATGCCATGGGTGGGCGGTTCCAATCGCTGCTCGATATCAGCATTGCCTACCCAGACGGCACACCAAGCTTCTGGCAGTTGGCCAGCGGCCAAGCCGGCCGGGTGATGGTGCATATCCGCGAGCTGCCGATCCCGCCGGACTTCTGCACGCACGACTACAGCACCGATGCCGCCTTCCGTAGCGATTTCCACCGCTGGCTCGCCCAGCTCTGGGAAGAGAAGGATCAGCAGATCGAAAACATGTTGGCGCGGGCGGCAAGCCGCGCGGCGTGACCGCCGGTGTCGACGCTTTTTCGCCAGACGAAATCTAAGCGCCAAACAAAAAGCCCCTTGGTCGTAAAACCAAGGGGCTTTTGCTACTGCTGGCGGAGAGGGTGGGATTCGAACCCACGGTACCGTCGCCGGTACGCCTGATTTCGAGTCAGGTACATTCGACCACTCTGCCACCTCTCCGGTAACTGGGTCGCTGAATCGCGAAACCGCG